>Ga0209455_1000018_pt1 | contig 718034 bp, 572 predicted proteins | sample AraplaCol_mCL_r2_FD_184275 | JGI IMG/M metagenome (GOLD analysis project Ga0209455, IMG submission 184275) | Arabidopsis root microbial communities from North Carolina, USA - plate scrape CL_Col_mCL_r2 (SPAdes) (version 2) | ecosystem: Host-associated > Plants > Roots > Endosphere | place... | reverse complement strand
GGTTGCCCATCTGATAGGCAAAACCGGGCAAGGTGCCGCGCACGGCATCCGGCGACAATTCGTTGAGATGCGTCGGCACCACGCCCCAGGCCCCCTGCACCATCACCTGGATCAGGAACGCGCCCAGCCCAAGCAACACCAGCGAGCCGCCGTACGTCCACAGCGGAATCACCGGGATGGCCAGCAAGGCGGACACGATCATGGCGCGGCGCCGCCCCACTTTTTCCGACCAGCCGCCGAAGAAGATGCCGCCGACCAGCGCGCCCAAATTGAGCAAGGCCACCAGCATGAAGGCTGCGCCCGATCCGGTCGGCAAATGCAGGTTCACTTCTTCAAACGTGTGATACATGTCCTGCGAGCCATGGCTGAACATGTTGAACGCCGCCATCAGGCACATCAGGTAGATCGCCAGCTTCCAATGGCCGCGCATCGCCTCCAGCAGGCTGCGCTTGCCATGCACCGCCTGGCTCGCTTGCCACGCCGGCGATTCGGGCACCTTGCGCCGAATGTAGAGCACCAGCAATGCGGGGATCGCGCCGACAATGAATAACCCGCGCCAGCCGATGTGATCGATCAACAGCCAGTTCGCCAAAGCGCCCAGGAAAAAGCCGCAGGGATAGCCGCTCTGCAGCAAGCCCGACACCAGGCCGCGCGACTTCGGCGGAATCGACTCCATCGCCAGCGAGGCGCCGATGCCCCACTCGCCGCCCATCGCCACGCCAAACAGGAAACGCAAGGCCAGCAGCATCGTCATCGACGTGGAAAACGCCGTCGCCAGTTCGAACAGCGAAAACAGCAATACGTCGACCATCAACACCGGCCGGCGACCGAAGCGATCCGCCAGCCGTCCGAACAACAAGGCACCCACCGGACGCGCCGCCAGCGTCAGGAACACGCCCAGCGTGACCTCGGTGCGACCCACGTGGAATTCGTTGGCGATGCCGACGATCACGAAGGTGAAGAGAAAATAGTCGAACGCATCCAGCGTCCAGCCCAGAAAGCTCGCCAGCACGGTATGCCGCTGCTCATGATTCAACTCGCGAAGGGCAGACAGGACGGACATGCAAGGCTCCTGGTGAACGGCTGCGCGAGGCTAGCACGATGCCTCAGCCACCTTCATGTATACTGCCCCACGGATCGCGGCCATTCGGGCCACGCATTCCCATCCAAATCCCCATATACGGCAACGCGGTTCTAGACGAAGGCTCCGGGTTGCAACAGGAGCTAATCATGTCTTTCGAATCGCTGGGCCTTGCCCCTGCGTTGCTGCGCGCGCTCGCCGAACAAGGCTACGCCGAACCCACCCCGATCCAGGCCGGCGCCATTCCCGTGGTGCTGCAAGGCCATGACCTGCTGGCCGCCGCCCAGACCGGCACCGGCAAGACCGCCGCGTTCTCGCTGCCCTTGCTGCAGCATCTGTCGACCAACGCACCCGCCGGCAAACAGCGCCCGCGTGCACTGGTGCTGACACCCACGCGCGAACTGGCTGCGCAAATCAACGACAACGTCCGCGCCTATGGCAAGCACCTGCGCGTAAGCAGCGCGGTGATCTTCGGCGGCGTGAGCATGGGCCCGCAGGTGCAGGCGCTGCGCCGCGGCACCGACATCGTCATCGCCACGCCGGGCCGGCTGGTGGATCACATGCAACAGCGCACGATCGATCTTTCCGGCGTGGAAGTGCTGGTGCTGGACGAAGCCGACCGCATGCTCGACATGGGCTTTCTGCCCTCGCTCAAGCGCATCATTGGCGCGTTGCCGAAGCAGCGCCAGACGCTGCTGTTCTCGGCCACCTTCGCGCCGGAGATCAAGGCGCTGGCGATGCAGTTCATGCGCTCGCCGCAGGAAGTCTCCGTAACGCCGGCCAACAGCGTGGCCACCACGGTGAGCCACGAGGTGCACCCCGTGGACGGCGCGCGCAAGCGCGATCTGCTGTTGCACGTGCTCAGCCAGGACAGCCGCCGCCAGACGCTGGTGTTCAGCCGCACCAAGCACGGCGCCGACAAGCTGGTGCGTTACCTGGAGCAATCGGGCCTGCGCGCCGCGGCTATCCACGGCAACAAAAGCCAGAATGCACGCACCAAGGCATTGGCCGACTTCAAGAACGGCCGCATCACCGTGCTGGTGGCGACGGATATCGCCGCACGCGGCATCGACATCGACCAGTTGCCGATCGTGATCAACTACGACCTGCCGATGGTGGCGGAAGACTACGTGCACCGCATCGGCCGCACGGGCCGCGCCGGCGCCAGCGGCATCGCCTTGTCGCTGGTATGCCACGAGGAATCGGGCCTGCTGCGCGATATCCGCAAACTGTTGAACCAGGACATCGCGATCAGCGAAGTGCCCGGCTTCGAGCTGTCCACACCCTTGCGGCTGGATGCGCAGGCACCGCGCCCCAAGCAAGGACAGCGGCAGGCACGTCCGCCGCGCCAGGGCGGCAATGGCCATCGGCCGCATGGGCATGCGCAGCAGAACAACGCGACCGGCGAGCATGCGATGGGCAATCGCAAGCGCCAGCGCTCGCGTGGGCGCAGGCCTGCTGCCAAGGCTTGATGGAGCACGGCTTCTTTCCCTGCTTGCAGGGGGAAGATGCGTGTTACCGAGAGGCAGGCTCGCGCAGGTTGGGGTGAAGCAACCTCGCGGCGCGTTCAAATCACGCTGCAAGCTCGAACAACCCCACCCCAACCCTCCCCTGCAAGCAGGGGAGGGAGTTGATCTGGGGATCAGCGTCGAAGCTCAGCCGCCTGGTGCAATCAACGCGGTAAGCACGTGGTCTTCCCACGCGCCGGCAATCTGCAGATAACGCTTCGCATACCCTTCCCGCTCGAACCCAAGCGACGCCAGCAAGCGCGCGCTGCGCTCATTGCGCGGCATGTAATTGGCCATGAGCCGGTGCAAGCCCAGTTCATCGAACGCCCAGGCGATGCCCACCTCCAGCACCTCGCGCATCAAACCCTGTCCCTGCATGCGCGCCGCCAAGCCATAGCCCAGGTGACAGGCCTGGCAGGCGCCACGCACGAGATTGGCGAAGGTGAAAGTACCGAGAATCGCGTGCTCGGCATGATCGAACACCAGCAACGGATAACCGCGATCCTGCTCTGCGTTCTGGCGGCTCTGGCCGATGGTCTGGATGCAATGCTCCACCGTGTAGAACTCGCTGCCGCGCAGCGGCTCCCACGGCGCAAGGTGCGCGCGATTCTCCAGCCGGTAACGCAGCAGCCTGGTTGCATCCGTGATCTGCGCCACGCGTATGCGTGCGCGCGGGGTTTCCAGCAGCGGGAAGGCCACCACGGCTTTCAACGCTCCTGGTCCGTGGGACGCATCAGCACTTCGTTGATGCACACGTAATCCGGACGCGTCACGCAAAACAGGATGGTGTCGGCAATATCCTCGGCCTGCAGCTGACGCATCTCGCCGGCGCGTGCGTGGAGCGCGCGGCGGCTGGCTTCGTGCCCGATGTGCTCACGCAATTCGGTATCCACCATGCCCGGTTCGATCACGCTGACGCGGATATTGTCCTTGTACACCTCGCGCCGCAGCGATTCGGAAAAACCCACCACGCCGAACTTGGTCGCCGCATACGCCGCGGCGTTGGGATTGGCCACCCGTCCCGCCACCGAAGACACGTTGACGATGTGCCCATCACGCCGCGCACGCATGCCGGCCAAGGCCGCCTGCGACGAAGCGATCAGGCTGAGGACGTTCAACTCCAGCATCCGTCGCCAGCGGCCCAGATCCGCCTCGGCCACCGGCTCCAGGTACATCACGCCCGCGTTGTTGACGAGGATGTCGAGGCGGCCGTAGTGCGCTTCGGTTTCCTTCACGATGCGCTGTGCCTCCGTTTCCAGGGCAAGATCGGCCACCAGCACGAGCGGCTGCGCGCCCAGCCCGGCAAGCTTGGCAGCCAGCTGTTCCAGGCGGTCCTTGCGCCGGGCGGCGATCGCCACCTTGGCGCCCTGCTCCGCCAGCGCCAGCGCAGTGGCTTCGCCGATGCCCGAGGACGCTCCCGTAACCAATGCAATGCGATCTTTCAGACGGTTCTTCACGGCGGTTTGGCTCCTTGATGACGACGTAATCGATCAAGAGTATGTCCGCCACGGGCTGTTACAATAGTCACCTTTCTCCTGCATGCCGCGCGCATGTCACCTTGAGGTTTTCTCCATGTCGTCCCCGTCTTCCGACTCTGCTCCGGCCATCGCTGGTTTTTCTGCGCTTGCCCTCTCGCCGGAAGTGCTGCGTGCACTGGCCGACGTGGGGTACGAATCGCCATCGCCGATCCAGGCCGCCACCATCCCGTCCCTGCTCGAAGGCCGCGACGTGCTCGGCCAGGCGCAGACCGGCACCGGCAAGACGGCCGCGTTCGCGCTGCCGATCCTTTCGCGCATCGAGATGCGCCCGGGCAAGCCGCAGGCACTGGTGCTGGCGCCGACGCGTGAGCTGGCCATCCAGGTGGCCGAAGCGTTCCAGCGCTACGCCGCGCATATGCCAGGCTTCCAGGTGCTGCCGATCTACGGCGGCCAGAGCTATGGCCCGCAGCTGCATGCCTTGCGTCGCGGCGTGCACGTGGTGGTGGGCACGCCCGGACGCGTGATCGATCACCTGGATCGCAAGACGCTCGATCTTTCCGAACTGCGCTTCATCGTGCTCGACGAAGCGGACGAAATGCTGCGCATGGGCTTTATCGACGACGTCGAAAAAGTGCTGCAGGCCACGCCGCCGGAACGCCAGGTCGCGCTGTTCTCCGCGACCATGCCGCCGCCGATCCGCAAGATCGCGCAGCAGCACCTGAAAAATCCGGTGGAAGTCACCATCAAGGCCGCCACCACCACCGCGGCCAACATCCGCCAGCGCTACTGGTGGGTGAGCGGCATGCACAAGCTGGATGCGATGACGCGCATCCTGGAAGCCGAACCGTTCGACGCGATGATCATCTTCGCGCGCACCAAGCAGGCCACCGAGGAACTCGCCGAAAAACTGCAGGCGCGCGGCCTCGCCGCCGCCGCCATCAACGGCGACATCGCGCAGCCGCAACGCGAGCGCGTGATCCAGCAACTCAAGGAAGGCAAGCTCGACATCCTCGTCGCCACCGACGTTGCCGCGCGCGGCCTGGACGTGGAACGCATCAGCCACGTGCTGAACTACGACATTCCGTACGACACCGAAAGCTACGTGCACCGCATCGGCCGCACCGGACGCGCGGGCCGCAGTGGCGAAGCGATCCTGTTCGTCACGCCGCGCGAGAAAGGCATGCTGCGCGCGATCGAGCGCGCCACGCGCCAGCCGATCGAGGAAATGAAGCTGCCCACGGTGGAAGCGGTCAACGATCGCCGCATCGCGCGCTTCAAGCAGAGCATCAGCGACACGCTGGCGATCGGCGGGCTGGAGCAGTTCCAGCAGCTGATCGAGCAATACGAGCAGGAACACGACATTCCGGCCATCGAGATCGCGGCGGCCTTGGCGCGCATCGCCCAGGGCGATCGTCCGCTGCTGCTGGAACCGCCGCCCAAGCGTGAGCGCGCGCAAGAACGCGAGCCGCGCCCGGCCCGCGCGCACGATGGCGAAACGAAGCAGTCCTTCCGCGAATCCCGCCACCGCGACGACAAGCCGCGCGACTTCGCCCCGCGCCAGCAGCGCCCGCATGCCACCGAAAGCGGCAAGCGCACCTACCGCATCGAGGTCGGTCACGAGCACGGCGTGAAACCCGGCAACATCATCGGCGCCATCGCCAATGAAGCCGGCCTGGAAAGCCAGCACATCGGCCGCCTCAGCATCCGTGACGACTACAGCCTGATCGATCTGCCCGACGGCATGCCGCAAGAAGTCTTCCAGCATCTCAAGAAGGTGTGGGTGAACCAGCAGCAGTTGCGCATCAGCGAGTGGGACGGCAACGAAGCGGAAGCCGCCGCCACGCACACGCCGCGCAAGCAGGGCTTCAAGCCGCATGCGCGTGGGCACGCGGGCAAGCCGAAGCATGGCCGCGGCGGCGACAAGCCGGTGCGCCGCAAATAAACCGCCGGCTCGATCCATAGGCTGGGATGACAATCCCAGCTTTTCGGTGTCCGTGATGCGGGCATCGCACCCAGGCTGCGCAAGGTCGTTCCCCCAGCGCAACAGTGCGTTCCCAGCCGCTTACCGCTGCAAACCGGTTCATGCGGCCATACTTCACCGCCATGAACACCCTACCCAGCTTCTACGTTTCCCACGGCTCGCCCATGACCGCGCTGCACCCCGGCCTGGTCGGCAAGCGGCTGGCCGGTATCGCCGCCGAACTGCCACGCCCGAAGGCGGTGGTGATCGCCACCGCGCACTGGCTGGCGCACCAGCCGAGCGTGGGCGGCGCCACGCAGCCGGAAACCATTCGCGACTTCTACGGGTTCCCGCGCGAGTTGTTCGAAGTGCAGTACCCGGCGCCTGGCGCGCCGGAGGTCGCCGCACAAGTCATGCAATTGCTCGACCGCGCAGGCCTGGCGCCGCGCCTCGATCCTACGCATGGCCTCGATCACGGCGCCTGGGTGCCGCTGCGCCTGCTCTACCCGCACGCGGATGTCCCGGTGGTGCCGCTGTCGATCCAGCCCCATCTCGGCCCTGCGCACCAATACGCGGTCGGCCGCGCCTTGGCGCCCTTGCGCGAGCAAGGCGTGCTGGTGATCGGGTCCGGTAGCATCACGCACAACCTGCACGACTTCCGCGCCGGCTACAGCGAGACGAACGAAGCACCGTATCTGCGCCCGTTCATCGGCTGGATCGAACAGAAGATCAAGGCCGGCGATATCGATGCATTGCTCGACTATCGCCGCCAGGCGCCCGGCGCCGCGCGCGCGCATCCCACCGACGAACACCTGCTGCCGCTGTACGTGGCGCTCGGCGCCGCCGGCGAGCACGTCGACGGGCAGCGTATCGATGCGGGTATCGAGCTTGGCTTCATGGCCATGGACATCTACCGCTTCGAGAGCGCATCGGTCGCCCTCACTGCACAATGATTGTGCCGACCATCATCGGATGGATGGAACAGTAATAGGCGTACGTGCCCGGCTTGGTGAAGGTGGTGGCATAGACCTCGTCGGAATCGAGCGCCTTGGATGAGGTGAACAGATTGCCGGCACTGGTGACGGTGTGCGGCTCCTCGTCGCGATTGGTCCATACCACGCGCGTGCCGGCCGGCACGGTGAGCGTCTTCGGCGAGAAGGCAAAATTCTGGATCGTTATCGCGTAAGGCTTGTGCTGGGGCATTGCTGCATCCGCAGCCATGCAGGAAACCCTCGTGCCGCCCAATGCAAGCGCGCAAGCGGCCAGGAGCAACCGCTTCATGCCATCACCTCGTCGGTTACCGCCAAGGCGCCGCCGGTTCGCACATGCCGTACGTCACGAATGCCCAGGTAGCGGTGCAAAGCTTCCGGCGTCACGCCCTGCAGCGGTCCCGGCCCCGGTCCGTCGCCCGGCGCGGGTTGCGGATAGGCAGTGGAACGCGCGGTGTAGAACGTCATGCTGCCTTCCACTTTCTGCTGGATCTGGTGGATATGCCCGTTGAGCACCGTCACCGAACCAAAGCGCTTCAAATAGCCCAAGGCTTCGCCGCTGTCGTCGGTGCCCCAGCCCCACTGCGGATACAGCGGCCATAGCGGCATGTGCGCAAACACCACCACGGGCGTTTCGGCCGACAGACCGGCCAGATCCTTCTTCAACCAGGCCAGTTGTTCCGCACCCAGTGAACCGAGGCCGCCGGCTTTGAGATTGAGCACATTGATCAGGCCAACGAAATGCGCGCCGCCCTGATCGAAGCTGTACCAACCGCCTGCGTTCTGCTTTTCGCCGAACCGCCGAAAGAACTCGGCGCCGTTGTCGCCGATGACGTCATGCTCGCCGGGAACGTAGAAGCTGCGGCCAACGCGGGCGTCCTGCATCACGCCGGCCAGCGTGTCGAACTCCTCCGGCTTGGACAGGTGGGTGAGATCGCCCGTATGCAGCACAAACGCCGGCCGCGTCGCGTGGGCCTGGATCATCGCCAATGAACGGCGCAGGGTGCCGACCACGTCCGGGTTGGGCGCCTTATGAAAACCGATGTGCGAGTCGCTGATCTGCACGAAGCTGAAAGCGGCGTCGCTGCCGGTCGTGGATTGGTTCAGCGGTTGCGCATGCAGCACTCCGCTTTTCATCAGCCACAAGGTGCCGGCCCCGGCCCAGGCCATGCATTTGAGAAATTGCCGCCGGCCATCGGCACGGCTGTCGTTGATGTCCATGACTCGCTCCGCATGAGTGGGCCGCGCAACGCCGCCCTCGTTCGCCTCTACTGCCCGAACGACCGGCCTATTCCGTGTTTGTGGCTGCGGGAATAAAGTCGCCGCTACCGCGGTATGAGGTTCTATGCCCTCCGATCTCCGACCTCCTCCGTCCACCCTCGGCCGCGCAAGCTTTGAAGCGTGCGTGGTGCCGTACCTGGATGCCGCCTACAACCTGGCGCGCTGGCTGGCACGCAACGATGCCGATGCGCAGGACGTGGCGCAGGAGGCCATGCTGCGCGCGTTTCGCTACTTCCACAGTTTCCGCGGCGGCGATGCACGGGTATGGCTGCTCGCCATCGTGCGCCACACGTTTTATTCGTTGCGCGCGAAAACCGCGGGTGCCGTGCACGAAACCTTCGACGATGACGCGCACGTCCTGGTCGACGAGCAGCCTTCTCCCGAAACGCGGGCGCTGTTGTCCGTCGACATCCAGGCTTTGCAGACGGCACTGGAAAACCTTCCGCATCCGTTGCGCGAGGTGATTGTGCTGCGCGAACTGGAAGAGTGTTCGTACAAGGAAATCGCCAGCATCACCGGCCAGAAAATCGGCACGGTGATGTCTCGCCTGGCGCGCGCCCGCGAACGCTTGAAAGCCGAATTATCTTCATCTTCCACGGAGGCACGCCGTCATGATGTGCGATGACGCCAGGCTGCTTCTGCACGCCTATCTCGACAACGAGCTGGATGCCGCGCAAAGCGTCGCGATCGTCCGGCACATGCAGGCCTGCCCAAGCTGCGCTGCGCGCTATGCCGATTACGCGCAGCTTCGCCAGGGCATGGCGCGTGCGGCCCTGTACCGCCGCGCACCCGACGTTCTGCGCAAGCCTTGGTCGGCCGAAGCCGCCGCCCCATCGGCGGGCGTGCGCCGCGCGCCCCTTGCGCTGGCCATGGCCGCGGGCTTTGCCGCCGCCGTGATCATCGGCACACCGCTATGGCTCACGCAGCGCGCCGGCGATACCCCATGGGCGGATGAAGCCATTTCCAGCCATATCCGCTCGATGCAGCCGCAGCATCTGATGGACGTGGCGTCGACCGACCAGCACACGGTCAAGCCGTGGTTCGACGGCAAGCTGGATTTCTCGCCGCAGGTGAAAGACCTGGCGAACCAGGGCTTCCCGCTGGTGGGCGGCCGGCTCGATGCGCTCGGCGGACACAGCGTGGCCGCGCTGATCTACAAGCGGCACCTGCACGTCATCAACCTGTATCAGTGGCCGGTCTCTTCCGGCGACACCGCACAAGACACCATGCAATCGGACGGCTATACCGCCATCCAGTGGACGGCCGACCGCATGCATTTCGTGGCCGTGTCCGACGTCGACGAGAGCGAGCTACGCCGCTTCGTGCTGGCGTTCCAGGACGACCGCGTTACTCCGCCGATGCGTTGACGCCAAGCCAATCGTGCAGCGTCGGCGGCGGCAGCCCGTGCACGCCACGAGCGCGATCTTCATCCCCGCCAAAACCTACAGGTCGCCGCTAAACGTATCGCACGAGCGAATGTCCCCGCTCTCCAGGCCGGTCTTGAACCACTTCACGCGCTGCGCCGACGTGCCATGCGTAAACGAGTCCGGCACCACCGCGCCGCGCGCTTCGCGTTGCAGGGTGTCGTCGCCGATCTGGCTGGCGGCATTGAGCGCGGATTCCACATCGCCCGGCTGCAACCATTGCAGGCGCTGCTGCGTGCGGTTGGCCCATACGCCGGCAAAACAATCGGCCTGCAATTCCTGCCGCACCGACAGGCCGGTGGCGCCCTGCATGGCTGCACCACGCCGTTGCAGTTGCGAGGTCTTGTCGAAGATGCCCAGCTGGTTCTGTACGTGATGGCCCACTTCGTGCGCAATCACATAGGCGCGCGCGAAATCGCCGCTGCTGTGGAAACGTGTCTGCAGCTCGCGAAAGAAATCCAGGTCCAGGTACACCTTCTGGTCGCCCGGGCAATAGAACGGACCCACCGCGGTGGAAGCCGCACCGCAGGCGGTGTTCACGCCACCGCTGAACAGGACCAGCTTGGGATCGACATAGGTGCGGCCCATGCCTGCAAAAATGTCGGTCCAGGTTTTTTCGGTGGAACCCAGCACCCGGCTTACGAATTCCTTCTGCTGCGGGTCCACCTGCACCGGTTGGCTGCTTGGCGCATAGCTGCTTGGCTGGCCGCCGCCCTGGTCGAGCAGCGCAAGCGGGTTCTTGAAAAAAATCCAGCCCAGCAAGGCCAGAATCAGAATGCCGCCGATCCCCAGGCGCCCGCCGCCGAATCCCCCGAACCCGCGGCCACCGCCGCCACCCTGGTCGACCTCGACGTTCTGGCTCTCTTCGCCCTTCTGCCAATCCATAAGTCCCCCGATCAAACGCTCAAATCCGATCGCGCAAGTGCGCCGCAATTCCCCAAAGGATGGCACCAAACCGCTACAGTGGCACATCCTTTTTCCCGCCTGCCTCTACACATGATTCAGAACCTGCCCGCCCTGGTCACCCTGCTGACGATCCTCCTGCAATTCGCCACGGTGTGGGCGGTGGGGCATGCGCGGGGGAAGTACCAGATTGCGGCGCCCGCGGTCAGCGGCCACCCCACCTTCGAGCGCGCCTACCGGGTGCAAATGAATACGCTGGAAAACACCGTGATGTTCCTGCCCACATTGTGGCTGGCTGCCCATTACGGCTACGTGTTCTGGGCCGGCATCGCCGGCCTGGTGTGGGTGGCTGGACGGCTGTGGTACGCCATGGCTTACCTGCGTGACGCCAGCAAGCGCGGCCCGGGCTACCTGGTAAGCATGGTGGGCTGGGCGGCGACGCTGGTGATGAGCGTGTTGGGCCTGGGCCGCGCACTGCTGGCCGGCTGATCCGCATTCGATGACGTTGTCGATCTTCAAGCCGGCGCCGCCGGCTGGCCCACGTGGCAACGGGCCGGGCGTGCTGCATGCCATCGGCCTCGTACTGCTGTACTTCCTGCTGCAGGTCGGCGCCGGCGTATTGATGGGCCTGGCCGCCGGCGCGCTGGAAAAAATCCGCCACCCTTCGCTCCCGCTCGCCGACGTGCACAAGCATGTGATGAGCGTGCTGCGACAAGCCGACAGCAGCGCCGTGCTGATGGTGGTGGCCTTGCCACTGATTGCGCTGCTGCTGTTCTGGCTGGTGCGCCGCCAGTGGCCGCAGCTGTGGTTGCAAGCCGAACCACCCGGCTTCGGCTTCGACGCGCCGCACAGCGCCCGCTGGTACGCCGCGGCACTGCTAGTTGGCGTGGTGATGCCACCCTTCGGCGCCTTGCTTACGCAATGGCTGGCGCACGGCCATGACGTCACGCAGAACGTGCAGGAACTCACCCAGCATGCGTCGAGCTACCTGCGCCTGCCGTTGGCCATCGTCGCGGTGACGATCGGGCCGATGATCGAGGAGCTGCTGTTTCGCGGCGTGCTGCTGTCCGCCTTGATGCGCCGGATGTCTACCGCGCTGTCCGTCGCGATATGCGCGGCGATGTTCGGCCTGGTGCACCTGTCCGGCCTGGATTTCCAGTGGTATGCGCTGCCGAACCTGATGCTGTTCGGGCTTGCCCTGTGCTGGCTGCGGTTGCGCTCCGGATCGCTGTGGCCACCGATCCTGGCGCATGGCCTGTACAACCTGTTTGCGCTGGTGGCCTTGCTTGTGGCCTCCCGCGGGTAGCGCGTAGCTCATCGCAAACAAACGTCACACCGCCACGCCAAAGATCCGCAACAACCGCGCCGTCTCGAACAGCGGCAAACCCATCACGCCGGAATAGCTTCCTTCCAGATACTCGATCAGGCTCGCCCCTTTGCCCTGGATGGCATACGCGCCGGCCTTGCCGAACGGCTCGCCGGTCGCCACGTACGCGGCCATCTCCGCTTCGTCCACTTGCGCAAAACGCACGCGCGAGATGCAGACGTCATCGTGCTCCCGCTCGGCCGACACCATGCACACGGCCGAGATCACCTCATGCGTGCAACCGGACAGTGCTTGCAGCATGTGCATCGCATCGTCGGCGTCTTTCGGCTTGCCGAAGATGCGCTCCCCCAGCACCACCTCGGTATCCGAGGCAAGCACCAGTGCCTCGGCCTGGGCATGGCGCTCCAGCACTTCCCAGCCGGCCTGCGCCTTGTCGCGCGCCACGCGCCGCACGTAATCCACCGGCCGCTCTTCCGGAAACGGTACTTCGGCGACATCCACGTCCAGGATGGAAAAGCTCACGCCGAGCTGGCCGAGCAATTCGCGCCGGCGCGGCGATTGGGAGGCAAGGTAAAGCATGGCTGGTCGAGTCCTCTGAGTGAAGGCAGCATCGCATCTTATTGCGACAACCACGGCGACGACGTACTCCAGAAGATGATGCGCGCACCAAGATAGTTTCGCGCAAAGTCCTCCGCTTGGGCCCGGGTGAATGGCTTGCCGGTATTCGGGTCCTTGTAGGTCAAGGTCGGTTCTTGCACGGCCATCGCAACCAGCGCGAGCCGATCCTTGTAGCGACGAAAGAATGGGTATGCGTTATGCATGTGCGCCTTGCTGTACGGCACGATGTCCGGACCGCCAAGGCCGACGCCGTGCGCGAGCGCAGCTTCGAACAGACGCTCCATGTAGCGATGATCGTTATCCCACTCGCACGGCCAGAAGTTGACGTACTGCACCACGGACGATTGCTTGAATACCTTGCGCGCGAACAGCATGTTTTCGCGTTCGGCGGCGAAATACTTGTCGCAGGTAAAACCGGTCTTGTCGTGTTCTTCGTCGATGTCGGCCGCGGTTTCCGGCAGGTTGATGCCTTCCACGCGCCCGTCAAACGCCTTGGCGAGCGCTTGCAACAACTGCTGGTAGCGCTGGCGTACCTGCGGGTTCCATTGCTGGCTTACCCAGCCCTGCGCCTGCGGCACGCCTTCGCCCGGCTGGTCGAGCTGCGCCACCAGGCCGCCATGGTAGGCAGGTTCGGTAAGCAGGTAATCGGGAACGTAACGCGCCTCCTTGCTGAAGAAGCGGTCCTGGATCTGGATGAACAGCGCTTTGTGCGCCGCCGTGGCGCGCGCGAGATCGCGTTCTATCTGCGAAAAATCGTAGCGGCCCTTTTTCGGCTCCAGTTGCCGCCAGGTGTAGATGATCTGCACGCCGTCGATATCCGGCCGCTGCAGCAGGGACGCATGAGCATCAAGGCCGTCCCGCCCCAGAAACAGGAAATTCCTGACGTCGCCGGCATAAGCGGCCAGGGACGTCGACAGCGCTGCCAGCGCCAGCAGGAAAACCGTCGACTTGCCCACGTGTTTCATCCTCTGCCTGCACGGATGATGGAGTCTAAAGCGTGGGCAATGGTTTCACTGCAGGGCTGCGCCGAAGGAACAGCAGGCAAAACGCTCGCCGTCTTTGCGCGCCACGCTGTTGTAGGGCATCCAGCCTAGGGAAAAGCCGGCTTGGCGAGCACGAGGCCGTAATCGCAAAAATCGTCATCGCGCCGCCACCCAAGCGATTCATACAACGCCTGCGCCGATGCGTTGTTCTGCTCCGTCTGCAACCACAGGCGCGCAGCGCCAAGTGCCCGCGCATGCTCGGCCGCGGCGCTGAGCAACGCGCTGGCCACGCCCTGCCTGCGCGCAGGCGGCGCCACGAACAGGTCATTCAGCAGATAGATGCGCGCCGTGCTCACCGATGAAAACATCGGATACAGCTGCACGAAGCCAAGGCCCGCGCCCTGCTCGTCGCACGCCAGCAGAACGATCGATTCCAGATGCGCAAACCGTTCCGCCAGAAAGGCGCGTGCGCGCGCCGGATCGGCAGCCTGCCGATAGAACTGCCGATAGCCGTCGAACAACGGCACCAGCGTGTCGAGGTCGTAAATGCTCGCCTGCCGAACCTGAAAGCGCATGAGAACTCCAATGACAATGCAGTGACGGCCCGCGCCACCGCTTTCATGCGCGATGGTACGGATGCCCGGCCAGCAAGGTGGTCGCACGATAAAGCTGCTCCGCCAGCACCAGCCGGACCAGCATATGCGGGAGCGTGAGCGGTCCCAATGACCACTTTTGATCGGCACGGGCCAACACTTCCGGGGCGTGGCCATCGGGGCCGCCGATCAGGAAGGCCAGGTCGCGGCCGGCCATGCGCCATTTCGCCAGTTGTTCGGCCAGTTCCTCGCTGGACCAGGTCTTGCCGCGGCCGTCCAGTGCAATCACGTGGATGTCGCGCGGCAAGGCGGCGAGGATGGCGGCACCTTCGTCGTGGATCGCGCGCGCATCGTCGCGGCCCTTGCCGCGTGCGCCGGGCTTCAGTTCGATCAATTCGAGGGGCAAATCGTGGGACAGCCGCTTGCGGTATTCGGCAAACCCTTCGGCAACCCATGCGGGCATGCGTTCGCCGATGGCGACCAGGCGGGCACGCATCCCGATTTTTTTACTTAGCCCGTAGCCAGGGCAGCTTCGCCCTCGGCGTCGCGGTCGCCCACGGTCCACAGGCGCTCGAGGCCGTAGAACTCGCGAATGCGCGGCAGCATGACGTGCACGATGACGTCGCCCAGATCCACCAGCACCCACTCGGCCTCCTGCTCGCCTTCGACACCCAGCGGCATCACGCCCGCCTGCTTGGCGAACTTGACGACTTCGTCGGCGATGGATTTCACGTGGCGTGCCGAGGTGCCGGAAGCAATCACGAGCAGGTCGGCGATGGAAGTTTTGCCGCGTACATCGATTTCCCTGATGTCCTTGGCCTTGAGATCCTCAAGGGCGGCGATGACGGTCTTGCGCAGGGCGGCCGTGTTGACGGCCTTGGTATGGCGGATGGTGGTCAAGACTTGGGGCCTCTTCGGCGTTTCGGCAGCGCGGGATCGCGCAAGCGCAGTATATCCGCCTTGCCAGGATGGGACGTCAAGCGCTTTTTTATTGCCGTTTTTCCGGCTCTTGCATGCATCTTGCAAAGGTCCGGCGAGTGAATTGATTCCTCGCCGTTCACGGCAATCAGACGCGCATGCGTCCGGCAAAACCTAGGGGCCGGCCCTGGACAGCAGGCGCCCGCCCATCGCCGCATTCAGCGCGACCACGATGGCCACCGCCAGCGCATGCATCACCAGGTCCGACGCGCTGGCATCGAAGTTATGGAAGATCTCCAGCAGGCTGGCCGAGGCCGCTGCGCTGGCCAGTCCAACCAGTACCGCTGCAAGCACCGGGCGCAACGGGCAGGCGCGCCGAAGCAGCCAGATCATCAGCGCGGACAATGGAATGGAATAGCTGATGATGAAGACCAGGCAATCGTTGGCGCCGTGCAAGTCCATCAACGGCATGCCTGGAATGTGGGCTTGCAGGCAGCCCAGTCCGCTGGCGCCGATCCAGAGCAGCGCACTGGGCACCGGCAGCCATGCCCACGCCAGCGGGCGCCCGGGTACCGCCAGCACGAACGAAGCCAGCGCCGCGGTGATGGCGGTGAGCACCGCGCCGCAGGCAGCGATGCCCAGGTCGGGTTCCACCACCCAGCGATGCAACATGGTGCGTGCGCCGTGATGCATCAGCAGCACCGCTGCGATCACCGCCACCACCAGCAGCCAGCCGAGCGCACGCCGCCACGGCGGCAGCAGGCGCCGCACCGGCGTCAGCTCCGCGCCGAGCGCGTCGATCAGGGCTTCGTGGCGTGCTACATCGGACATGACGGCTCAGGATTCTCCATGCAGGCGATCGCGCAGCGTTTTCAGTGCGCGATGCAAATTCACTTTCAATGCGCCGGTGTTACGCCCGGTCTGCACGGCCGCCTCGGCTAGCGAACGCTCTTTCAAGCCGAGCTGTTCCACCGCCTCGCGCTGCCCCGGCGGCAGGGTGTCGATGGCCTTGCGCAGGCGCTGCGCCTCTTGATGGCGCTCGGCGCCGGCGCTGGCATCCTCGCGATCGGCGTGCGTGTCGAAGGCGAACTCGTCGTGCACCTCGCGGTGCTCGCGGCGCCCATGGCTGCGCAGTACGTCGATGGCGCGGCGCGCGGCGATGGCCGACAACCATGCATCGTAGGACCGCGTGGGATCGAAGGTATGCCGCACACGATGCACGGTGAGCAGGGTTTCCTGCACCACGTCGTCCAGCGTATCCACCGCGACGCCCTGCCGTCTCGCCACCGCCCGGATCAGTGCCACCGAATCGCCCAGCACGCGCGTATAAGCGCGCTGGTCGCCCGCTTGCGCGGCGGCCATCCATGCTGCCCGCTGCCGGTCAGCCTGTTCGCTGGCACTTGGGGTGTCGGTGGGCACGGCCTTGTCGCTATCCAGCCTCCTCGGCGAAGGCTGGCGTAGTAAGACCCATGGGCCTTCAAAGGTCAAGGATGAGGTTGCTGACATGGCCTGCAAGCAATCGGACTATATCCGTCATTCGTACGGGACGACGCCACGGTTACCTGCTCGCTGCGATGTAACCGGCATACCCGCGCAACGAATACCCTCACGGAACAAGACACGCGAGCCCGGCATGCTTCTACTGATCCTTGCTTTCTTCGGCGGCATCGTCACCATCCTCAGCCCCTGCATCCTGCCCGTGCTGCCGTTCGTATTCGCTCGCGCGGACCGGCCGTTCGCGCGCAATGGCTTGCCGATGCTGATCGCCATGGCCGTCACGTTCGCCCTGGTCGCCACGCTGGCAGCGGTGGGCGGCGGTTGGGCGGTGCACGCGAATCAATACGGGCGCTACGTCGCACTGGTGGTGCTGGCGGCGCTCGGCTTGAGCTTGCTGCTGCCGCGCGTTGCCGAATGGATCAGCCATCCGTTCGTGACACTCGGCAACCGGCTGACCCAGAAAGCGGATGCCAGGCAGGATTCGCCGTGGTCCGCCGCGGGCTTGGGCGTAGCCACCGGATTGCTGTGGGCGCCGTGCGCCGGCCCCATTCTCGGGCTGCTGCTGACCGGCGCGGCGCTGCAAGGCGCGAGTGCGCAAACCAGCTTGCTGCTGCTCACCTATGCCGCCGGCGCCGCCATGTCGCTCGCGCTGGCCTTGCTGGTCGGCGGACGCGTGTTCGCGCTGATGAAGCGCTCGCTGGGCGCGGGCGAATGGTTGCGCCGAGCGCTGGGCGTGCTGGTGCTGGCCGGCGTGGCGGCCATCGCCCTGGGTGTGGATACGGGTTGGCTGACGCGCGTTTCGTTGGCCAGCACCGGCGGCTTCGAACAAAAACTGATCGACGCGCTGGGTCCCACCCCGGCACGCGCCGCGCCGGCGCCGAAGGCCGGTGAGCCGCTGCCGGTGGAAGGCGAACTGCCGTCGCTGGCCGGCGCCACGCAATGGTTCAACAGCGCGCCGCTGACGCCCGCCGCACTGCGCGGCAAGGTGGTGCTGGTCGATTTCTGGACGTATTCCTGCATCAACTGCATCCGCTCCTTGCCGTACGTGAATGCGTGGGCGCAGAAGTACCGCGATCACGGGCTCGTGGTGATCGGTGTCCACGCGCCGGAATTCGCCTTCGAGAAAGATCCCGCCAACGTCGCCAGGGCGATCAAGGATTTTCACATCAGCTATCCGGTGGCGATGGATAACGACTATGCGATCTGGAAAGGCTTCAACAACGAGTACTGGCCGGCGCATTATTTCATCGATGTACACGGCCGGATCCGCGCACATCATTTCGGCGAAGGCGATTACGCGGCCAGCGAGGACGTGATCCGCCGCCTGCTGGCCGATGCGGGTTACACGAATCTGCCCATCGGCTATGTGCAGCCCGGCGCCTCCGGTGTGGAAGCGGCAGGTTCCGGCGATGTGTATCGCTCGCCGGAAACCTACGTGGGCTATGCGCGCAGCGAAGGTTTTGCCGGCGGCCCGATTGCGCACGGCGACAGCTTCCACTACCGCGCACCGGACACGCTCGCCGCCAATCAATGGGCGCTCGATGGAACCTGGACGGTACAGCCGCAGCAGGCCACGCTCGACCAGGCGGGCGGCAGCGTGGTCTATCGCTTCCGCGGCCGCGACTTGCACTTGGTACTTGGGCCCGCCGCAAACGGCAAGCCCGTGCGCTTCCGCGTCACGCTCGATGGCAAAGCGCCCGGCGCCGATCACGGCGCCGATGTCGATGCCGATGGCAACGGCGTCGTCAACGGGCAGCGGCTATATCAGCTGGTGCGTCAGGCGCATGGCACCGGCGAGCGTGTGTTCGGCATCACTTTCCTCGATCCCGGCGTGCACGTTTACGCGTTCACGTTCGGCTGAATCAATCACAGGAGACTGGCATGACAACCGCATTCGACGACAAGGCGATGGACCGCCGGCGATTCCTGTTCACCTTGTTTGGCGGCGGCGCCGCAGTGGCGCTTGGCGCCGTGACCGCCGCACGCTTGATGAGCCCCAAAGGAGGTAACGCAATGGCAGCCGCAACACCTTTGGCAACTACTCCCCCGCAAATCCTGCAGCTGGAATGCTTTGCCGACGAAGACGGCCGCGACCTCGGCCTGTGCGACGTGCGCAAAATCGTGCTGACGGACGCGGAGTGGCAACAACGTCTTTCTCCCGCGGCGTTCAACGTGCTGCGTCGCGCCGGCACCGAAATGGCGTTCAGCGGCCCGCACGAAAAGCCGAACCACAAAGGCATGTACCGCTGCGCCGGTTGCGACACGGCGCTGTTCAACGCCAACACGCAATTCGATTCCGGCACCGGCTGGCCAAGCTTCTGGCAGCCGATTGCCAAGCGCAACGTGATCGAAACACGCGACAGCAGCTTCGGCATGGAACGCATTGCGGTGAGCTGTGCCGGATGCGACGGCCATCTTGGGCACGTGTTCGACGATGGCCCACCGCCGACGGGCTTGCGTTACTGCATGAACTCGGTGGCGATGCGGTTTGTAGCGTTTGCGGGCTGAGAGTCGCCAGGATCTTCAATTTCGTCATTCCGGCGAACGCCGGAATCCAGTAAAAACGTGTTGTGCGAAGCACCCGACATAAAAAAGTTTTGTGTGCTTCGCAAGCCGTGTTCAAACTGGATTCCGGCGTTCTCCGGAATGACCGCTCGCCAGGAGGCAGTCAAGGAATAGCCCGATACGGCGCCAGCAACGCCGGATCATCAAACAACCCAGCCGGCAGCAGATAGCGCGGATCACGACCCGCGGCAAGCAACTCGCGAATGCGCGTGGCGGACACTTCCAGCGGCGTCACCGCCAGCTCGATCACCTTTCCTGCCGCCTGCGAACGAATCACTTGCGGATCGTCCGTACGCCGCGTCGCCACCGCGCGCTCCACTTCGGCCGGCACGCAGGCATCGATACCGGGCCGGTTGATGACGCCGATATGCGTGACGTGGAACAAATCGCGCCAGCGCTGCCAGCTGCGCAAACCGGCAAACGCATCCGCACCAAGCAGCAAGACCAAGGGCCGTTCGCCGACTTCACGGCGGAGCTCTTCCAGGGTATCGATGGTGTAGGACGGGCCGCCGCGCTCCAATTCTCGCGTATCGAGCGCGAGCCGCGACTGCCCGCGCAAGGCGGCGCGCAGCATGTCAACGCGCTGGGTCGCGCTGGCGGTCGGCGCCGAGCGATGTGGCGGCACGCTGGCCGGCATCAGGCGCACTTCGGCGTCGAGCAGTTCGGAAGCTTCCCAGGCGACGCTGAGATGACCGATATGGATCGGGTCGAACGTGCCGCCAAAAAGGGCCAGCGGTTTCATGTTCATACCAGCGCCTGCGCCGCCCTCGGCTCCGCTATCGCAGCGATCAGGCGCTGCGTTTCCCGCCACGCATCGCCGCTCTCGCGCCCCTTGGCGATGCGGTCGATGCGCGCGGCGCGCGCCAGGCATTGCATCCAGTGTTCGCGCGGCGCGCGGCGCAAGGCTTTGCGGAACAATTGTTCGCGCGCCGGCCATAACCGCTCAGCGCGCGCCTGCGCGGCGAAATCGTGCGCATTGGCCAGGCGCAGCGCCAGTTGCAGCTGGTTCACCAGCCAGCCCATCAGCGCGATCAGCTCGTCGCCTTCGGCCTGCAAGCCGTCGAGAACACGCAGCGCGCGCCCCCCTTCGCCGCCCAGCGCGGCATCGGTGAGCTTGAACACGTCATAGCGGGCGCTGTCGGCGACCAGGTTTTCCATCTCGGCTGCATCGATCTTGCCTTGCCCATGCAGCACGGCCAGTTTGTCGATTTCCTGCGCGGCGGCGAGCAGGTTGCCTTCCACGCGTTCGGCCAGCAGCGCTGCCGCATCGGCGGTCGCGGTGAGGCCGCGCGAAGCCAGGCGAGCGCCGATCCACGCCGTCCATTCGTTCGGGCGCGGCGCGTTGAAGATCACCACGCAGCCAGCGCTGTCGATCTGCCGGGTCCACGCGCCTTCGTGCTTGTTGCTCCACTCCACCGCGGTGATCAGCAACGTCACGTCCGGCGGCGGATTGGCGCAGAACTCGGTGATCGCCTTGGCGCCTTCCACGCCCGGGCGCCCGGTAGGCAGACGCAGGTCGAGCAGGCGGCGCGTGGCGAACAGCGACATGCCTGCCGCCGAACGCGCCAGGTCGTCCCAGTCGAAATGCGCGCCGGCATCGAGTATCTGGCGCTCGCTATAGCCGAGCTTGCGCGCCTGCGCGCGCAGGGCGTCGGCCGCTTCCAGCACCAGCAGTTCTTCGCCGGCCAGCAGGTAGACGGGGCTTAGCTGATCCGCAGCCAGCGCCTTTTGCCACTGGATGTGATTGAGCGGCATGATCGGCGGGTCTTAATTGCCGGTCGGCGTCGGCATGTACTGCAGCGGTTGCTGCGTGGTGCTTGCGTTGGCCGGCAGCGGGCCGACCGCCTTCGCCGCCGCGGTCTCGCCGTTCTTCGCCACGGCCTGCAGGCGGAACAGCATGGATTGGATGGCGTCGTCGATCAGGCTGCCCTGGATCTGTTCCATCTGCGATTGCGTGCCGACCGGCTGGCTGGCGTCGTAGCTGTATTCGCGCTGCATGTCGATGGACTGTTCGGGCACGATCACCTTGCCGTCCGGGTCCGTCGCGGTGAACACCACATGCAGGCGCACGGCGAATTCGGTGACCTGCGCCGCGCCGTTGATGGTGAGCGATTGCACGGTGAAGTTCTGCGCCGGCACGTGCAGTTCGGCAATGCCCGGGCCGCCCTTGTCTTCCAGCGTTACGTTGGAGGCGAGCAAGGCGCGCGCCAGCTTGCGCTGGAAGTCGCCGTTGCCGCCGACGGTGAGGTGGACGCGCTGCATGCCCGCGGGCAGGGCCGCGCTGCCGCGCAGGTGGAAACCGCATGCCGCCAGAACGAGCATGGGCAGCAGCGCAACGATTTTCAGCATGCGGTTCATGTATTCATCCTGCGACGATGTTGACGATCTTGCCAGGCACCACGATCACCTTGCGCACGGTCTGCCCTTCCAGAAAGGCTGCCACATTGGGATGCGCACGCGCCAGCGCTTCGGTTTCTTCTTTCGGGGCGTTGGCGGCCACCTCGATGGTCCCGCGCAGCTTGCCGTTGACCTGCACGGCCAGGGTCAGCGTATCGCGCACCAGCGCGGCAGGGTCGACCTTGGGCCAGGGCTGGTCGTCCAGTACGGTCTGCGTGTGGCCCAGCGCCTGCCACAGCGCGTGGCTGACGTGCGGCACCACCGGGTTGAGCAGCAGCACCATGGTTTCCAGCGCTTCGTGGCGCACGGCGCGGCCTTGCTCGCTCTGGTCGGTGAACTTGCCGAGCGCGTTGAGCAGCTCCATCAGCGCGGCGATCGCCGTGTTGAAGGCGTGGCGGCGGCCGAAGTCGTCGCTGACCTTCTGGATGGTTTCGTGCAGCTGGCGGCGCAGGGTTTTCTGGCCGGCGTCGAGCTTGGACGGATCGACCTGCGGATGATCCGGCTGGCCGACGTGGGTGAGCACCTCGCGCCAGAAGCGGCGCAGGAAGCGCGCCATGCCTTCCACGCCCGCTTCGTTCCACTCCAGCGATTGCTCCGGCGGCGCGGCGAACATGGAGAACAGGCGCACCGTGTCGGCGCCGAATTTCTCCACCATCGCCTGCGGGTCGACGCCGTTGTTCTTGGACTTGGACATCTTCTCGGTGCCGCCGATGTGCACCGGCTTGCCGTCGGCCTTCAGCACCGCACCGATCACGTGCGCTTTTTCGTCGCGCTGGATTTCCACGTCGGCGGGATTGATCCAATCCTTCGAGCCGTCTGCGTTGTCGCGATAGAACGTCTCGGCGATCACCATGCCCTGGCACAGCAGGTTGGTGGCCGGTTCGTCGGTCTTGACCAGGCCTTCGTCTCGCATCAGCTTGTGGTACAGGCGAAAGTAAAGCAGATGCAGGATCGCGTGCTCGATGCCGCCGATGTATTGATCCACCGGCAGCCAGTAGTTGGCGCGTTCGTCCACCAGGCCGTTCGCGCCGGGGCTGGTGTAGCGCGCGTAATACCAGCTCGATTCCATGAAGGTGTCGAAGGTGTCGGTTTCGCGCTCGGCCGCGCCGCCGCATTGCGGGCAGGTGGTCTTGCGCCATTCCGGATCGGCCTTGATCGGCGATTGCACGCCGGAGAAAGCGACATCTTCCGGCAGCACCACCGGCAGCTGATCTTCCGGCACCGGCAGCGCGCCGCAATGCGGGCAATAGATCACCGGAATCGGGCAGCCCCAGTAGCGCTGGCGGCTTACGCCCCAGTCGCGCAGGCGCCAGTTGACGCGGCGCTTGCCCTTGCCGGCGGCTTCCAGCTTGGCGGCGATGAAGTCGAAGGCTTCGCGGTAGTTCTTGCCGTCCATGTCGCCGGAGTTGATCACGCGCATGTCGGCACGCGTCTTGTCCGAGTACCACTCTTTCCAATGCTGCGCGTCGTACGCGGCATCGTCGCCGCTTACTGCGATGACTTGCTTGATCGGCAAGTCGTACTTGTGTGCGAACTCGAAATCGCGCTCGTCGTGACCGGGCACCGCCATCACCGCGCCGGTGCCGTAACCCATCAGCACGAAGTTGGCCACCCACACCGGCACTTTGTCGCCGGTGACCGGGTGGATCGCGAACAGGCCGGTGGGCATGCCGCGCTTTTCCTGCGTTTCCAGCTCCGCTTCGGAGACGCCGCCATGGCGCAATTCATCCAGGAACGCGGCCAGCTGCGGATTGTTTCCCGCCGCCTTCTGCGCCAGCGGATGTTCGCCGGCGATGGAAACGAAGGTCACGCCCATTAGCGTATCGGGACGCGTGGTGAACACGGTCAGCGGTTCGACTTCGCCTTCCACCGCGAAATGGATGTCCACGCCTTCACTGCGGCCGATCCAATTGCGCTGCATGGTCTTCACCGCATCCGGCCAACCGGGCAGCGTGTCCAGGCCGTCGAGCAGCTCTTGCGCGTAGTCGGTGATTTTCAGGAACCACTGCGGAATCTCGCGCTTTTCCACCGGCGCGCCGGAGCGCCAACCGCGGCCGTCGATCACCTGCTCGTTGGCGAGCACGGTCTGGTCGATCGGGTCCCAGTTCACCACCGCGTTCTTGCGATAGGCCAGGCCTTTTTTCATCAGCCGGGTGAACATCAGCTGTTCCCAGCGGTAGTAGTCGGGACGGCAGGTGGCGAATTCGCGCGACCAGTCGATGGCGTAACCCAGCGACTTGAGCTGCTCGCGCATGTGGTCGATGTTCTTGTACGTCCACTTGGCCGGCGCGGTCTGGTTCTTGATCGCGGCGTTTTCCGCCGGCAGGCCGAACGCGTCCCAACCCATCGGCTGCAGCACGTTCTTGCCGGTCATGCGCTGGTAGCGGCTGATGACGTCGCCGATGGTGTAATTGCGCACGTGCCCCATATGCAGCGCACCGGAAGGGTACGGCAGCATGGCCAGGCAGTAGAACTTCGGACGGGAGGGATCCTCCTTCACCTCGTACGCGCGTTGCGCGGTCCAATACTGCTGCGCGGCGGATTCGACCGCCTGCGGGTTGTAGTCGTTGGGGGAACCCTGGGTCTGGTTGTCCTGCATGATCCGGCGCCGTTGATGCGTATTCGGTAGCGCAAGCGTCCATCGCCATGCGCTGCGTGGGACCCGGCAGACTAGCAGAAATGGGGACGTGCTTGGATTGCGGGAGGCACCGTCACTGCGCCGGACAAGCCGACGGCACGCTGCCCGCCGCCATCGCCGGCGCCGCGCTGGCGATCTGTCCCGCCAGCGTCGCCAACGCCTGCTGATGCCCCGCCACCAGTCCGGCATAGCCCTGCCCCGCGCTTTCGTTGATGCGGCTGCTGCAGGTGAGCACGGCCTGGCTGCCGAGTTCGCGGATGGTCCAGGTGGCGTCGATCAACGCATAGTTGTTGGGCGAGGAATCGAAGCGCCGCAGATCGACCTTGATGCGCAGCACCGGCTTGCCCTGCGTGGGCGCGGTGCCGCTGATGTCCTGCGCGCCGGTGCGCCGCGCAAGCTCCACCGCCAAGGCGCCGCGCACTTCGTCCGCCAGCGGCGCGGCCCAGCGTTCGCCATTGAGCAGGGCGACGGCCTGGTCACCCTGGCGCACCACCAGCTGCGGCACGTCATCCTGGGCAGGAACGCCCACCGGCATCAGCTCGAACTGGAAGTTTGCCGGCGCCGGCGACGCGGCCTGCCCGCTGTCCGGCGCGGGCACCAAGGTGTAGTAGTGCACCGGCGCCGAGGCGCACGCCGCCAGCGTTGCCGCCGCCAGTGCCGCCATTACGTGTCGCATGCGAATCATGGCTTGCTCCCTTGCTGCGGCTGGGCGGCAGGCGTGCCGGTGTCGGGCAGCGGCGCATCCTTGCCGCGTCCGCGGATCAACGAACTGGGCTGGGTGTTCAAGTAGTCGGTCAGCGCGCGCAGCGAACGGGCCATGCGTTGCAGCTCCTGCAGGGTGCCGGCCAGGTTCTGCTGCAGCGGCGAGTCGGCGGACAAGGCGCTGTTGGCCGTGCCCAGCGTCTGGTTCGCCGCACTCAACGTCTTGTTCGCGCCCTTGAGCGTTTCGTGGAAGGCGGGCAGCAGGTCGCCGTTGACTTGCTTGAGGGTGCTGTCCAGATCGGCCAGCGTATGGTTGAGGTTGTTGCCGATGGCATCGAACGGGATCTTGCTGAGCTTGTCCACGATCTGCGCCATCTGTTCCTGCAGCTTGTCGAAGCTGCCGGGGATGGTGGGAATCTGCAGCGGACGCGCATTCGGGTTGTAGTCCGTGGCCTTGGGCGCATGCGGCACGATATCCAGCGAGATGAACAACTGGCCGGTCAGGAGGTTGCCCACCTTCGCCTGCGCACGCAGGCCTTGCGCGACCATGGTGGTGACGATCTGCGACTCGTCGCTGTCGCCGCGCGATTTGGCGATGGCCTCCAGCTTGGTATGCACGCGCCCCAGGCGGTCGGGGTAGATCAAGGCGCCCACGTAGATCGGGAACTGGTTGGTTTTCTCGTCGTAATCCATGCGGATGGAGACCACCCGGCCGAAATTGATGCCGCGGAATTCCACCGGCGCATCCACCGCCAGGCCGCGCACGGGCTGATCAAAACGCATGACGATGTAGCGCGGCTCGCCATCCGGCGGCGCCATCGCAGTGGCTTCGGTATCGAACAAGGTGTACGAGGTGTTCTCGGCAGCAGGCTTCTCGCCCGGATGCGGACCGGGCGCATCGTTGAACGCCACGCCGCCGGCCAGCACCGTGGCCAGCGACTGCGTATTGAGCTTCAGGCCGTCCGCGCTCAGCGTCACGTCCACGCCGCTGGCGTTCCAGAACCGCGATTCGGTAGTAACGAACTTGTCGTACGGGCTGTCCACGAAGATTTGCAGCGTGACGCCCTTGCCGTTGCCGTCCAGCTTGTAGGACGCCACCCGGCCGACCTGGATGCGCCGGTAATACACCGGGGAACCGATATCCAGCGAGCCCAGGTCGCCCGACTGCAGGGTAAAGCTCTTGCCGCGCGAATCGTGCAGCACGGATGGCGGTGTTTCCAGACCGACGAAATCGGTCTGCGGCTGGCTGGACTTGCCCACGTCCACGCCGATGAAGGAACCGGACAACAGCGTATCGATACCCGAAACACCTCCCAGGCCGATGCGTGGACGCACCACCCAGAAGCGCGAATCGGACACCGCGATATCCGACGCGCGCTTGTCCAGGTCCACCTTCACGATCACCTTGCTGTGATCCGGGCTGAGGCGGATGCTGGTGACCTTGCCGATCACCACGTCCTTGTATTTCACCACCGTCTTGCCCGATTCCAGGCCTTGCGCGGTCTGGAAGCTGATGGTGATGGCGGGGCCCTGCTGCCGCCATGCATTGATGACCAGCGACAGGCCGATCAGCGCCGCCACCGCCGGCACCAGCCAGATCCACGAGGCGTTCACGCGACGGCGCTTGACCACCGGTTCGGGCAGGTTGGGGCCGCTCACGTTGGGCGTGTTCTGGTCAGTCATCTTCGTCCTTGCAATCCCATATCAGGCGGGGGTCGAAACTCTGCGAGGCCAGCATGGTAAGTACCACGGTGAGGCCGAAATACACCACCCCGGGCAACGGCGCCACCTCGCTGAAAAAACCGAACTGCACCAGCGCCGTCAGCAAGGACACCACGAAGACGTCCAGCATGGACCAGTAACCGATGAATTCCACCAGCCGGTACAGCATCGAACGCTGCCGGCGCGCCCACGGCGTGCCGCGTTGCGCACTCAGCAGCAGCGTGGCCAGCACCAGAAACTTCAGCATGGGCACCACGATGCTGGCGGTAAACACGATCACGGCCAGGTCCGGCGAGCCTTTCACCCACAGCTCGACCACGCCGCTCAGGATGGTGTTGTCGTCCACGTCGCCCAGGCTCACCGTGCGCATGATCGGCAAGACGTTGGCCGGTATATAGAAGATGAATGCGGCGATCAGCAGCGCCCAGGTGCGCGCGCAGCTGTAGGGCTTGCGCCGATGCAGGCTGCTGCCGCAGCGTGGGCAGGCCGGATCCTGCAGTTGATTGTCCCTGCAAACCTGCCCGCATACGTGGCAGCCGATCAGGCCAAGCTCGTGCGCACGCGGCAGTGCGCTCATGCCGGCCGCTCCGGAATCTTGTCCCACAGCTGGCGCAGATCGATGCCGGAGAAAACGGTGATCAGCAGCGCCAGCCCCGCGTACGCGAACGCACCGATATTGGGCGTAACGTCGAAATACAGCTGCGCCTTGACGATGGACACCAGCACGCCAAGCACGAACACCTCGCTCATCGTCCACGGCGCAATGTAATGCAGCACCACCATCAGCGGCACGAAGCCCGGCGCACGCTGCCCCTTCCGGCCGTAGGCCAGCAACCAGCCAAGCAGCAGCATCTTGCACAACGGGAAGAAAAACAGCGTGCACGCCGCCAGCACCGACACCACCTGGGAGTGCTCCTTCCACATCATGATGATGATGCCCCACAGCGTGGCGTGAATCTGCGTGCCGTTGAACCCCAACGTGATGATCGGCCATACGTTGGCCTGCACGAACACCACCATCACGGTGATCACCAGCGCAAACATCGCATCCAGGCCGATGCGCTGGTGGCGCTCCAGCACCGCATGGCAACGCGCGCAACGCGCCACCTCGCCGCGCGCCAGCGGCCGGCGCCGATACACCGTGTCGCAGTGCTCGCAGATCAGCAGATCCGACGTCATCGCTTTCTGCGCGTGTTCCATGCTGGCCGGGGGCGTGGTGCTCATAACCGGGGATTCTCGCAAATCCGGGGCAAATGCGCCCGCACCTGGAATGCTCTGATTTAATCCATCACAGGCCTCAGCGGCCCTGTGTGTCCGCATAGCTTCGGTCCATCGTCTCGACAGACCACCAGTCTGCCTTCCTCGCTCCTCAAAGCCGGGCACATCCATGTGCCCTCCCCGCGTGCGCCGATGGCCCTGTGCTCTGCGAACACACAGGGCCGCTGAGGCCTGCACTGAATTAATCAGAGCATCTCTTGATATGCTGCGCGCCGCCCCGACCTGCTCGGATTAGTCCTTTTGGAGCCTACCGTGAACGCCGCCGTTTCTTCGCACATCTTCGACGTCGATCAGGCCAACTTCGAAACCGAGGTGCTGCAAGCCTCGCTCACGACGCCCGTGCTGGTGGATTTCTGGGCCGAATGGTGCGGCCCCTGCAAATCGTTGGGCCCCATGCTGGAAAAGCTCGCGGTGGAATACAACGGCGCCTTCCGCCTGGGCAAGGTCGACGTCGACAAGAACCAGGAGCTGGCCGGCATCTTCGGCATTCGCAGCATTCCCACGGTCATCCTGGTCAAGGACGGCCAGATTCTCGACGGCTTCGCCGGCGCCTTGCCCGAGGGCCAGCTGCGCCAGTTCCTGTCGCAACACGTGCAGCCGCTGGAAGGCGGCGTGGAAGACGAAGTACCGCAAGACCTCGCCGCCGAATCGCCGGAAGAGGCCATCAACCGCCTCCAGCAAGAGATCGCCACCAACCCGGGCCGCCCCGAACTCAAGCTCGACCTGGCCATTGCCCTGGCCCAAGCCGGTCATGCCTCCGCCGCCGAAGCCGAACTCAACGCCCTGCCCGCCAACCTCGCTACCGATGCACGCGCCGTGCGCCTGCGCAGCCAGCTCGACCTGGCCCGCTCACTGGAAGGCACGCCATCGATGGAAGTGTTGCAGCAGCGTGTCCACGCCAATCCGCAGGATTGGGAAGCGCATGACCTGCTCGGCGTGCGCCTCTTGCTCGGCAACGATCCGGCGGCAGGTCTCGAACATTGGCTGTTGATGCTGGAGAAAGCGCGCGACTGGAACGACGGCCAGGCGAAGAAGCGGCTGCTCGCTGCGTTTAATACGCTGGATGATGCCGAACTGGTCGGCCGTTATCGCCGGCGCATGGCCTCGCTGCTGTTCTAAACGCAGCCGGGCAAAACATACGCGCAAGCATGGTAGATTCCCGGCTCTTTTTTTTCGGAGCCCTCCATGCGCGCATCCACGTTCCGCCGCTTGCTGAACCTGTGGCCGCCGTTCCTGTTCACCGGCATTCGCCTGTTGGGCCTGAACGAGGATTACACCGAGGCCAAGGTGGTGTTGCGCTTGCGCCCGTGGAATCGAAACTACGTGCGCACGCAATTTGGCGGCAGCTTGTTCGCGATGGCCGATCCGTTCTGGATGCTGCTGGTGCTGCATCACCTGGGCGCCGATCATTTCGTGTGGGACAAGGCAGGAACCATCGATTTCGTGGCGCCAGGCCGCGAGGATGTCTATGCCCACTTCAAGCTGGAACCCGGCGTGCTGGACGAATTGCGCGCTGCCGCGGCGAATGGCGAAAAAGTGCTGCGCTGGTTTGATGTATCGATCAAGACGGCAGCCGGCGAAGTCGTCGCGGTCGTTCGCAAGCAACTGTATGTGCGCTTGAAGCCGCGGCATCGCTGAGCGCGTCTTTGTCGGCCCGCAAGCCATCGTAGGCTGGCGGTGAGCCCCGGACTTGATCCCGGGCGAACCCCAACATCGCCATCCTCACGCCTGCCCTCTTCGCCGCGCCTTCAGGCAACGCTATTCCTGCCTGAACTGCGCAACCTGCTCCAGCATGGCTTCCGCCCTTTGCACGCTCTTGCCGGCAAAATTGTTTTCAAGCCAACGCCGATATCCGATGCGGCGGGCGATCCAATAAACGACAAGCACCAGTACGAGCGAAACACCTCCGCAGAGCACCAGATTGGGCAACAACCATGGCGCCTCACGAAGCAGATCAAACGTCGGCGAAGCATGATCGGCGCTCTCCTGGATGTTCATCAACACCAGCGGAATCCAGGCAAGCGAGCCGATCACCGCAAAGATGGGCCCCTCGAACCTTGCGCGCCACGCCCGCAACGCTGCCAAACGTTGTTGAATGTCCACAATCGGCGCCGCGTAGTCGATTTGCTGAATCAAGTGCAGATTTCGCGCAGCCGCCAACAGCATCGACATGCCGAACAGTTGCACCAATACACCCACGACCAGCCAATGCAGCACGTCGATTCGCGCGAGCCAGAACGCCATACCCCACAGCATGAAGACGACGCCGAAGGCGAGCTGGACACACTGCCCTACCACCAAGGGGCGCAAGCCGTGGAGCAGCTTGTCGAGGCGGCTTTCCACGAACAACCGGGCATTCAGTGCCTGCTGTTTCGCCAACTGCTGATGCAAGTCCTGCCAGGCGGCTTTCATTTCTTCCAGTTCCATCGTCACGCTCCCGCAGGCATGGCGCCCGTCATCTGTTGGCGAAGTTTCTGTTTGATACGGCTGATCTTGGTAGCGACGTTGGTTTCGCTGATGCCGAGAATCTCGGCGATGTCGCCGTAACCGCGATCCTCCAGATACAGCAGGATCAGCGCGCGGTTGAGCGGATCGAGCTGGGCGATAAAGCGATGCAGCGCTTCCACGCGCTCATCCGGCTCGGCGATGCCGACCGTGCCTGCGGCATCGAGCTGCTGTTGGTCGAGCGCCTCGAACCGTTCGTCCCGCCGCGGCGGCCGGCGCATCTGAGAAACGGCGACGTTGAGCGCCACCCGATACATCCAGGTGGAAAACCGCGCACGCTTCTCGTCGAAGCTGGGGAACGAGCGCCACAGCTGCACGCAAATTTCCTGCGTCAGGTCGCGGCGATCCTCCGGATGGCGCGCATACACCGACACCACCTTGAACACGATGCGCTGATGCTCCCGCAGCAATGTTTCGAATGCCCGCTGTTGTTCCCGTCCGCGCATGCCCCGCTCCCATGACTTGTCCTGTTATTCGCAAGGCACGCAAAAAAATCACAGCCGGCCAAGCCACTGCATACAATAGGTGCGCCCCTCCCCATACCGAGCTTCCCCATGCCCCCGCTGCGCCTCAAACGCTATCTCATCACCGGCCTGCTTACCTTCATGCCGCTGTGGGTCACCTGGCTGGTGTTCAAGTTCATCGTGGGCTTTCTGGCCAACCTGGGCGCACCACTGGTGGCGGCCTTCGTGGGTGCGCTGGGCTGGGTATCGCCGCAGGCGGCCGATCAGCTCAGCCACGGCTGGATGACCTATGTGCTGGCGCTGGTGCTTACCCTGGTCACCTTGTATCTGCTGGGTTTTTTCGCCAACCGCATGATCGGCCAGCGCTTGCTGCAAGCCTTCGACAGCCTGTTGCAGCGCATTCCCCTGGTGCAGACCATCTACGGCGGCACCAAGAAATTGATGACCGTGCTGCAGAACAAACCCAGCGGGGCGCAGCGGGTGGTGCTGGTGGATTTTCCGCGCAAGGGCATGAAAGTGGTCGGCTTCGTGACGCGGGTGATGCAGGAAGAAGGCACCGGCCGCGAGATGGCGGCGGTGTACATCCCAACAACGCCCAATCCCACCGGCGGTTACTTGGAAGTGGTGCCGCTCAACGAGTTGACGCCTACCGACTGGACCATGGACCAGGCGATGGCCTTCATCATTTCCGGTGGCGCGGTGGCGCCCGATACCTTGCCGGCAGCGCCGGCCGCATTGCCGGCCGAGAGCCGGCCGTGATCGTGCGTCGCGCCTGGCTGGTCGTTTTATGGGCCGTGATCGTCACGGGCGCGCACGCCACTGGTTCGCAGGACAACTGGACCACGCCGGCAGAAGCCGCACAGTTCCGTACCACGCCCAGCTATGCGCAAACGCTGGCCTATCTGCAACGCCTGCAGCAGACCGCGCCTGGCAAGATCAAACTGGAAACGTTTGGCATGACGCCGCAAGGCCGCCCCATGACGGTGGTGATTGCCAGCGACGATGGCAGCTTCACTCCGGACGCCGCCCGTGCTGCGCATAAAGCGGTCGTGCTGGTGCAAGCCGGCATCCATCCCGGCGAGATCGAAGGCAAGGATGCCGGCCTGATGCTGTTGCGCGATATCGCCGTGTCCGGCCGCTACCCGCATCTGCTGGATCACGTGGTACTGATCTACATTCCGGTCTACAACGTGGATGGGCATGAACACAGCTCGCCTTACAACCGCATCAACCAGAACGGCCCGGAAAGCATGGGCTTTCGCGGCCAGGCGCAGTACCTCAATCTCAACCGCGACTACATCAAGGCCGAGGCGCCGGAAACGCTGGCGTGGCTGAAGCTGTGGCAGACGTGGCTGCCTGACTTCCTCATCGACATCCACACCACCGATGGCGCGGATTACCAGTACGACCTCACCTGGTACACCGAGGACCCGCACAAGCTCGATCCGGTGATCGCCGCATGGCAGCGCAAGCTGATGGAACAAGCCATTCCGGCCTATGAAAAGCTTGGCCACCTGGCCTCGATCTATCTGGAATTCAAGGATGGCCGCGATCCACGCAAAGGTATCGAGAACTTCGGTTCCGGACCGCGTTTCTCGACCGGTTATGCAGCCTTGCAGAATCGCCCGGGGCTGCTGATCGAAACGCATATGCTGAAATCCTATGCGGTGCGCGTGCATGCGGTTTACGACCTGCTACGCGTGGTGCTGGACGAGATCAACCGCAACCCCTCGGGCCTGCTGACGGCCACTAGCCAAGCCGATGCCGACACCGTCGCCCGCACCGGCGATGCGCACGCGCAAGTGCCGTTGACGTTCAAGCGCGACCCCGCGCCAACGCCGTTCGAGTTGAAAGGCTATGCCTTTACGCAAACGCACAGCGACATCTCCAACGACAGCTGGATTCAGTACGACCCGAACAAGCCGGTCACCTACCGCATCGACAACTGGAATGGGTTATTGCCGGACGTATCCGTCACGCCGCCCGTTGCTTACGTCGTGCCGGGCGAATGGAAAGCCATCATCGACAAGCTGGATGCGCACGGCATTGCCTACCGTCGCATTGGCCATCCGATGAAAGAGGTGGACGCCACCGCGTATCGGCTCGATCAGCCCACATGGGCCGCGCGGCCGTTTGAAGGGCATCTGATGCTGCACAGCTTTACACTGCACGCCCACCCGGTGGAGGTGACGCTGCCGGCCGGCTCGGTCATCGTGCCGATGAACCAGCGCGCAGCGAACGTCGCCATCGAGTTATTGGAACCGCAAGCGCCGGATTCGCTGCTGCACTGGGGTTATCTGGACGCGATCTTCGAAGCCAAGGAATTCGGCGAGCCGCGTGTACTGGAAAAACTGGCGCGCGACATGCTGGCGAAGGACCCTAAGCTGAAGGCGGAGTTCGCGCAAAAGCTGCGCGACGATCCGGCGTTTGCGGCCGATAGCCGGGCGCGCCTGGATTTCTTCTTCATGCGATCGCCGTGGTACACGGTGCAGCAAGTGGGCGCTTATCCGGTGTTGCGGGTGGATGCGGCGCAGTTGGCGAATATCGCCACCAAATGAAAGCCATCCCAGCCTATGTAGGCACCACCTCGAACGGCCGCATCATTTCGTTCGCCTCGTGCTCAAGCAGATGGCAATGCCAGGCATAACGGCCGACATAACCGTCGAAGCGCACGATGATGCGCGTGATCATCCCCGGCCAGGCCTGCACCACATCCTTCCAGCCTGCTTCACCGGATGATGGCGGTTGCGCCGGACCGGTGTAGCGCACCGTCCGCGAATCCGTCCACGCGCCCGCATCGAATGGGCGACGATCCAGAATCTGGAAGCGCACCAGATGCAAATGGATGGGATGCGAATCATCGGTCAGGTTGACCAGGCTCCAGATTTCGGTGCTGCCCAGCACCGGCTTTTCCGTGACCGGTTCGTGCCAGCGTTTGCCATCCAGCAGCATCAGCATCGGCTCGGCCACGCAATCCCGATAGGAATCGAGCGTAAGCAGGCGTTCGCGCACCGCCATCGATTCGCGCATGCGCGGCACATCGCGCAGCACGGCAGGCACCTTGCTGGCATCTCGCACTTTGCCGTTGCCGACGCGGATTTGCATGATCGGCAACGCATCGTTGAACAGCTCGATCTGCTGCCCGGCCAGCGGCGCGAAGTCGACGACAAGATCCGCGCGCTCGCCCGGCGCGATGAACAGGTTGCGCTGCGTAACCGGCGCAGCCAGCAAGCCCTGATCGCTGCCGATCTGCAGAAACGGCCGCCCATCGCGCAGCTTGAGGTTGAAGAAGCGCGCATTGGCCGCGTTGAGCACACGAAAGCGATAGCGGCGCGGCTGCACGTCGAGATACGGCAATAACGCGCCGTTGACCAGCATGGCGTTGCCGAACACTTCCGGCACCCATGGCGCCTGGCGGTTGCCGGATACCGGGTAGTAAAGCTGCGCGTCGGCGGTGAGCAGGCGATCGCTCAGCACCAATGGAATTTCCTGTTCGCCCTGAGGCAGGCCGAGCGATTGCTCGTGCTCGTCCCGCAACAGGTAAAGGCCGAACATCCCGCCGTAAATGTTCAGGCGATTGATGCCCATCGCATGGTCGTGATACCAGAGCGCCGCGGCATCCTGCTGGTTGGGATAGGTGTGCAGGCGGCTTTGGCCAGGTACGTACCAATCCTCCGGATAGCCATCGCTTGCGGTGGGTACGCAGGCGCCATGCACGTGCACGATGGCGCGCACCTCGGGCTGACTTGCTTCGGCACCGTGGATGCGATGGTCGATCGGCAGGAAGTGTTTGCTAGGCAACGCATTTCGCCAGTCGATGCGCATGCTCTTGCCGCTTTGCGCTTCAATGGTAGGACCGGGCATGCAGCCGCCATACGTCCACACGCGCGTGGGCGGCAGGTCGCGGTGCAAACGTTGTTCGGTTTCGCGCATATCGATGCGCAGCGCGTGATGCCCTGCGCGCAACACCGGTGGCCGCGGCAACGGATCGACAAACGGCGTCAACCGGCCCGGATCGAGCAGCGGCGGTATGGCGTGACCGTCGTCGGCCACCAAGTGTTGGCACAACGCGCCGCCGCCCATCCTGGGCATGGGTTTCATGTCATGCGCAGGCAAACGCCGCGGCCACATGCTTGCGCCCAACCCAAAGGCGGACCATTGCAGGAATTGGCGGCGGGAAGAGAGCATGAAAACAGGTCCTGGCTAAGCTTGAACAGGCCCAGCGCTTAAGCCTGAACACTTACATCACTGTACTGCCTCAACCACTTCGCCAGTGTGCTCATCCAGCATCAGGCGACGCTTGGCGACATTGCTCTGCTTGAAGTCGAACATCGTCTGGATGCTGCCGGCCAAGGCGTCGAACGAACCGCCGCCCATGCGCTTGCCACTCAACCAGTTGTCCTCGATGAAACGCAGAACCGAGGTCTGGTCGGTGAGCGCGTGATCCACAAAGTTGCTGCGCGCCCACGGCGACACCACCAGCAAGGGCAAACGCGGACCGTAACCGCAGCGGCCTTGCACCGGCCGGCTGGTGTCCACGCCGGGGAGCGTACCGCGGCCGTTGCACACGCCGGGCGCATTGAGCGCATCCAGGCTGCTGCGCGAAGCATTGACCTGCGGCGCGGCCTGGTGGTCGTACCAGCCATCGGAGTCGTCGTAGGCGATCACCACCGCGGTATCGCGCCATTCCGGACGTTGCTGCAGAAAATTCAGCAGCTGCACGAGGAACTGCTGTTCATCCAGCGGATCGGAATAACCGGCGTGGCCGTCCTGATAGGCCGGCGCCTTCAAAAAGCTCACCGCCGGCATGTTGCCTGCTTTGACGGCGGCGTAGAAATCGTTGATGTCGTATTGGTGATTGGCCGCGTCGCCGTTGCGGCCGATCATCGCCACCGAGCTGGGGCGCCGGTGCGTCGGGTTGGCGGTGCTGCTGTAGTACTGGAACGGCTGGTGATGCGGAATGTAGTCGGCCTTCAGTACCTGCGTGACCGCCGATTGCGTGCTGCGCTTGCAACCCGTGCTGCCGTTCGCATTCACCACAGTGAGATCGAAGCCGCCCTCGAAAAAGCCCCAGGTGATGTCCTTGGCGTTCAGCAGATCGCCGATGTTCCTGCCGCTCAGGCGTACACGCGCACCACTGGAGTTGGAACAGACATCGTCGATCGGATCGGGATCGCCGACCAACGTATAGCCGCCCAGGCCGTCGGACACCACGTCGCCAGCGGCGGCCAGCTGTTCGCTCACGCCATGGGTCTGCCCGGAAATCAGGTTGATCGCGCCCGGCGTGGAGGGTCCGAACGTGGTGCCATAGCTGTTGTCGCTCATCGCGAAGTGCTGCGCGTAGTTCCACAGCGCAGTGACGGTGTTGCCGTCGTAGTAACCCATCACCTGGCCGCTGCCGTTCTGTTCGGGCGTGCCGCCCGGCAAGGCTTCGCCCGCACCGGTGTACTTGGGGAACAGATCCATCCCGCCGTTGTTGAACGCCTGCTGCTCCGGCTGGTAGTCGTGATCCTGGTCGGCGGTGGCGGCCTGCGCACGCGACAGGCGGAAGGGGTTGATCGCGCCCTTGCCATTGGCGGCGTTGCGCGCGTTGGGATTGTTGGTGAGCAGCTCTTTAGTAAGCCCATTGACCGTCGGCGTATCCGGTTTCGGCTGGAACGGCGGCTCACCCGGCGTGTTGGCGGCCTGCGGATAGGTGCCGAAGTAATGATCGAAGGAGACGTTCTCCTGATAGATCACCACCAGATGCTTGATCGGCGTAGCGGTGGCAACGCGCTTGTGCCCGTGCTGCGGACGGGCATTGGCCAGGTTATCCGGAGCGGACAAGGCAGCAGCGGACAGGACAGCAAGCGCACACGTGGCAAGGCAAACGGCGGGACGAAAACGCAAGGTGGACTCCAGTAACGATCGATCGGCATCGCGCAACGCGACGCATGGGACCTTAGGCAAGGGCGATGACAGCCGCATAACAAGCATGCGACGACACGCGGCCCAGGTGGAACCCGCGTAGGCGCGGCTAACAGTCTGTGTTCGGCATTGCCGCACAAACGACAAAACCCCAGCCCTACCCCACCCCTGACCTTTGACACTGTGTACACCATGACCTATGGCCTAGCGTGGAGGGTCATGGCCGCGAATGGGCAGTGCTGCAGGAACGGCCAGCCAGTTCACGGAGCGCCTGCGGGCGATTCACCGACACCTTCAGAGGGATATACATGACCATCAAGCATTTGAAGCCACTGTTATTGGCCGCCAGCGTCGCCTTCGCCCTGGCTGCCTGCGGCAAGCAGGAACAAGCCCAGGCGCCCGCCCCGGCCCCCGCCTCCACCGCACCGGCTGCGGCATCCACCTCCGCCAGCGCCGCCAAGCCGGCCAGCGTGTTCGATGCCAGCGAACTGGATGCCGCCATCAACGCATGCCAGGACTTCAACGGCTTCGTCAATGCCAAGTGGATCGCCGCCAATCCGATTCCGCAGGACCGCACCCGCTGGGGCGCCTTTGACGCGCTGGCCGAGAAGAGCCTGAACACACAGCACGACATCGTCGACGCAGCAGCCAAGAACGCCGCGCAGGCCAAGCCCGGCTCGATCGAGCAGAAGATCGGCTACCTGTACCAGGCCGGCATGGACCAGGACACCATCAACAAGCTCGGCTACGACCCGATCAAGCCGGAGCTGGCGCAGATCGATGCGCTGAAGAAGCCCGCCGACGTGGCCAAGTACCTCACCGACCGCTTTGCGCAGGGCGACCAGCAGGTGTTCGCGTTCGGCTCCGGCGCCGATTTCAAGGACGCCAAGATCCAGATCGGCTACACCAATCAGGATGGCCTGGGCCTGCCCACGCGCGACTACTACACCGACAAGAAGTACGCCGAGATTCGCGATGCGTACAAGGGCTACATCGCCAAGTCGCTGGAACTGACCGGCGTGTCCGAAGCCGACGCCAAGAAGCAGGCCGACGACGTGCTGGCGTTCGAGACCAAGCTGGCGCAAGCCTCGCTCTCGCCCACCGAAATGCGCGACCTGGACAACCAATACCACTTCGTGAGCGTGACCGAAGCGGACAAGGTCACCCCGCATTTCAACTGGAGCGACTTCTTCAAGGCCCAGGGCGTGACCATCGACAAGGGCTTCTCGCTGTCGCAGCCGAAGTTCTTCGCCGAGTTCGACAAGCTGCTGGCCACCGCGCCGATCTCGCAATGGCAGGCGTACCTGCGCTTCCATGCCATCAGCGATGCGTCGCCCTACCTCAGCACTGCCTTCCAGGACAACCGCTTCGACTTCTACGGCAAGACGCTGTCCGGCCAGCCGGAGCAGAAGCCGCTGTGGAAGCGCGTGCTGGGCGCCGTGAATGCCTCCATGGGCCAGGCGCTGGGCCAGTTGTACGTGTCCAAGGAGTTCACGCCGGAGGCGAAGCAGCGTGCCGAGGAACTGGTCACCAACGTGCGCGATGCACTGAAGGATCGCATCCAGCACCTGGACTGGATGAGCGATGCCACCAAGCAGAAGGCGCTGGAAAAGTGGGGCAAGTTCCTGCCCAAGATCGGCTATCCGGACCACTGGCGTAGCTGGGACGGCCTGGACATCAAGCAGGGCGATTACTACGGCGACGTGATGGCCGCCGGCAAATTCAACTATCAGTGGGATATCGGCCACATCGGCAAGCCCACCGACCGCACCGAGTGGGGCATGACGCCGCAAACGGTCAACGCCTACTACGATCCCAGCACCAACACCATCAACTTCCCGGCCGCGATCCTGCAGCCGCCGTTCTTCTATCCCAACGGCGACGACGCGATCAACTACGGCGGCATCGGCGCGGTGATCGGCCACGAATCCAGCCACGGCTTCGACGACCAGGGCAGCCAGTTCGACGGCGACGGCAACAAGGCCGACTGGTGGACGGCGCAGGACAAGGCGCAGTTCAAGGCGCGCACCGGCAAGCTGGTCGACCAGTTCAATGGCTATGCACCGCTCAAGGACAAGCCGGACCTGCACGTCAATGGCCAGCTGACCCTGGGCGAAAACATCGCCGACCTGGGCGGCCTGAACGTGGCGTACGACGCGCTGCAGGATGCGCTGAAGAAGAACCCCAGCGAAGCACAGGAAAAGATCGACGGCTACACGCAAGACCAGCGCTTCTTCCTGAGCTGGGCGCGCGTATGGCGCAACAACACGCGCGAGAAGCAGGCCGAGCTGTACCTCAACATCGACCCGCACGCCCCCGCGTCGCTGCGCGCCATCGGGGCGCCGTCCAACATGCCGGCGTTCGCCGAAGCGTTCCAGTGCAAGGCTGGCGATGCGATGGTTCGCGACGGCGACAAGCAAGTGAAGATCTGGTAAATCGCACGGTCTTCGGATCGGAAACCAAAGCCCTGCATGCAAATGCGGGGCTTTTTTCTTGTCGCAAGCCCCGTAGCCTGGGATGAAATCCCAGCATCGCCATGCAGGTACATGCAGGGATGCCCTGCCCATCAGGTGGCCATCCGGGGTTCGGAGCACGGGTTCAGGCCACCCCGCTTCACATCCATCTAACGGCATGCAAGAATAGGAACGATTCGCATTTACAGAACGCCACCGTGGCGGCAAGCGGGATTGAGACGCCCAGCCACATATCGGCTGCCAACGCGCTCAAGCAGCCAGCCAAGCCCGTTCTGTTCCCTTTCCATCTTGCCGACATCGTTGCCCATGCCCGCCAACTTCTGTGCTTCGCCCCTGCAAACCGCCCTGCTGCTTGCCTTGGCCCTTCCCGCTGCCGCCCAGGCGCAAACGGCGCCCTCCGCCACCGATACCGCCGCCCCGCCGCAAAAAACCATGAACACGGTGCACGTCACCGGCAGCGTGATCGGCCACGACTACGCTACCGACACCTCCAGCGTCGGCGCCAAGGTGCCCACCTCGCTGCGCGACATCCCGCAAACCGTAGTGGTGGTGAACCGCGACCTGCTCGAAGCGCAAGGCGCCACGTCGCTGCAGGATGCGCTGCGCAACGTACCGGGCATCACCATCGGCGCCGCGGAAGGCGGCCAGATCGGCAACAACATCAACCTGCGCGGCTTCACGGCGCGTACGGACATCTACCTGGATGGCTTCCGCGACCCTGGCCAGTACTACCGCGACGTGTTCGACCTTGATGCGGTCGAAGTGCTGAAAGGCCCCTCTTCCATGCTGTTCGGCCGCGGCTCCACCGGCGGCGTGATCAACCAGGTGACCAAGCAGCCGGAGCTGAAAGCCTTTGGCGAGATCAGCGCGACCGTCGGCACCAGCGACCGCTATCGCATCACCGGCGACATCAACCAGCCACTCTCCGAGACAGCCGCCGCGCGCTTGAATATCTACGGCCAGGACATGCACGCCACGCGCAACGTGCTGAACAATCGCGACGGCGGTATCGCGCCGTCGTTGCGCTTCGGTATCGGCACGCCCACGCAGATCACGCTGTCGGCCTTGATCCAGCGCAACCACGACATGCCCGATTACGGCCTGCCTCCGATCAACGGGCGCCCGGCGCACGTGAATCCCAAGAACTGGTACGGCCTTACCGACGACCGCACCGTGCAGAGCGTCAACGCGTTCAACGCGCGCCTGGAACATACGTTCTCCGACAACGTAAACCTGCGCACGCAGCTGCAATACAGCGACTACCGCACCGACGCACGCGAAACCGCGGCCAACAGCATCGTCACCGCCCAAGGCGTAACCCTCAGCCGGACGCTGGGCAACCCGACCAAACTGCCGCTGCAGGATCTGTATGCGCAGCTCGCCAGCCACGACCGCGTCATCCACGACAAGCTGCTGGACAGCCAGACCGACCTGGTCACCAAGTTCGCCACCGGCACGTGGGAACACACCCTGATCACCGGCATGGAACTGGCGCGCGAAACCTACAACAACCAGACCTACACGCGGAACGGCCTGCCGCTGCTTGCCCTGCTGAACCCCGCGCAGGAAGCCACGCCTGCCACCGTCACCACCACGACAGGCAACTATGCGCAATCGGTCGGCAAGACCGCCGCGGTCTACGCCAACGACACCATCAAGCTCGACGACCACTGGATGATCGTGGCGGGCCTGCGTCGCGATCGTTTCGATGCACACCTCAGCAACACGATCTCCGCACCGGCGTATGCGCAGCAGACGGTGTATTTCACCAGCGTGCGCGGCGGCGTGATCTATCAGCCGAGCGAGCAGCAGTCCTACTACGTGTCATACGGCACCTCGTTCGATCCCGTGCTGGAACAGCTCACTCTTACCAGCGGTACGCAGAACCTCGCGCCCACCAAGAACCGTTCCTACGAAATCGGCGGCAAGTGGAACCTGCTGGACGACATGCTCGGCATCAACGCGGCGCTGTATAAGCTGGAACAGACCAACGCGCGCACGCAAACCTCCTCCGGCGAATACACCCTGGACGGCACGATCCGCGTGCGCGGCGCCGAACTCAGCGCGGTCGGCCACATCACCGACCACTGGCAAATCTTCTCCGGCTACAGCTATATGGACGGCCGAATCGTGAAAGCGCTGGACGGCACCCAAGGCCACGTACCCGCCAACACGCCCCGCCACACCTTCACCGCCTGGAGCACCTACCTGTTCGCCGAACACTGGGAAGCCGGCGGCGGCCCCACCTATATGTCCCAACGCTACGCCGCTAACACCAACGCCACCAGCGTGAGCGGTTATACGCGCTGGGATGCGATGGTCGCGTACCATCAACACAGCTACGACATCCGGCTCAATCTGCTGAACCTTGCCAACAAGCGCTATTTCGATGCGGTGATTCCGTCGGATGGCGGCCGCGCGGTGCCGGGGATCGGGCGTACGGCGCTGGCGACGTTTACGTATAAGTTTTGAGCTTCCTGCTAGCACAGAGCGATACATCAAACTTCTTGTGATGTCTTTCGGAGCGAGTCGTCATTCCGGCGAAAGCCGGAAAGACATCAGGCAACAAGGGGCCTTTTGGCGAGGATTGAATTCAAAGTCGACATCCACGAGGACTTCAACATGCTGGCCCACATTCCCACCTTGCTCACCACCGACCAAGTCGCCCACTTCCGCCAGCGCCTCGACGCCGCCGACGCCCCCTGGCTCGACGGCCGCGTCACCGCCGGCCACCAGGGCATCCACGTCAAGCAAAACCAGCAAATCGCCGAAGGCTCCCCGCTCGGCATCGAACTGGGCAACCTCGTGCTCGCCGCACTGGAACGCCACCCGCTGTTCATCAGCGCGGCCCTCCCCAACCGCATCTACCCGCCGATGTTCAACCGCTACCAAGGCGGCATGCACTTCGGCAACCACGTCGACGGCTCCATCCGCCTGCTCCCCGGCACCGCCCAAAAAATCCGCACCGACCTCTCCGCCACCCTCTTCCTCGCACCACCGGATAGCTACGACGGAGGCGAGCTGTTGATCGAAGACACCTATGGCACGCAGACCGTCAAGCTCCCTGCTGGAGACATGATTTTGTACCCGGCCAGCAGCTTGCATCGCGTGAATCCTGTGACACGCGGCACACGGCTGGCCTGTTTCTTCTGGGTACAAAGCATGGTGCGCGATGATGGGCAACGCACCATGTTGTTTGACATGGATAACGCCATACAGCGGCTTACGGCGACGGATGCGGATGAAGCGGCGCGGGTAAGGCTGACGGGGGTGTATCACAACCTGTTGCGGCACTGGTCAGAAGTATGACAACCGACGCCCCCCAGCTCTATCGGACATAGTTGGCAATAGATTTTTGACGCACATCAAGTCGCGGCGACGAGTGGCGGCTATTTCCCGACAGGCGGCAATGCCAATGCCGGACGCTCCCTTTTAGAATCAACGCATGGTTTTGCGTGGAGAGATGAACCATCTTTCCAGGCGAGGGGGATTCGGCAAGGGGCCAAGCTTTGGCGAATACTGCTGAGACTTTTCTTCAGCGCGGGCAAATGTATTACAGGGGTATCAGTCCATGTCCATGACGTGTGCGCGTCGCAATGCGCAAGCGGGTTTCACGCTGCTCGAACTGATGATTGTGGTGGCGATCATCGCGATCCTTTCCGCGATCGCGTTACCCATCTATTCCAGCTACGTCACTCGAAGCAAGATCACCGAGGCCACCAACAACCTGTCTGCCTACCATGTGAGCATGGAGCAGTATTATCAGGACAATCGCAGTTATGCGAATGCAACTGGCGCTTGCGGAGTTCTTCCGGGGCCCATCAGTAACACTCTCAAATACTTCACTCTTAGCTGCACCCCTGCAGCGGCTACCTCAACCGCCACCGCCTACCAATCGTATGTGGCTACCGCGACTGGAAATGTGGGTACAGCCGTAGCCGGCTTCAGCTACACCATCGACAGCAGCAACAACAAAACATCCACCGTACCTGCGGCATGGGGTGGCTCCCAGAACTGCTGGATCACCGCCAAAGGCACTTGTCAATGATTTCCCGTGGCGCGCGCGGCATGAGCCTGGTCGAACTCTTGGTGGCGCTTAGCATCTTGGCCATCCTCATTCTGATTGGCATACCCAGCTATCAGCAGTGGTTGCTCAATACCCGCGTCCGCTCGGCAGCGGAGTCCATCCAGAATGGACTGCGTTATGCCCGCAACGAGGCGGTACAGCGCAGCACCAACGTCATGTTCAGTCTTGCAAGCGGCAATTCGCCCAACTGGACTGTATGCCAGTCGAGCAGCGGAAATAGTTGTCCGGCCAGCGGTAGCAGCGTATTGCAAGTCTATGCGAGCACCAATGCCAATGTGGGAGTATCGATAACCACTAGCACCTTGGCAACCGCTGTCGCTGCTGGCGCCTACAAGAATACGGTAAGCGGAAACGGGGGCAGCATCATCTTCAACTCGCTGGGCCGCCCAACCAGCTACAACAACAATTCGATCATTCGCATTGATGCGTACACCTCCTCCACCAACACGGATAATGTCCGGCGCCTGATGACGACGATTTCGCCCGGCGGAGAGATCAACATGTGCGATACTGGCATTCCGTTTTCAGCTACCAACACGCAAGGTTGCCAATGAAAACGCATCTTGCGCTTGATAAATGTCGAAACCAGCGGGGCTTTGTGCTGCTGGATGCACTGGTCGCCATTGTCATTTTTTCCATTGGCATTCTCGGCATGGTGGCCCTGCAGGCGTCTGCCGTGACGATGACCAGCAGCGCCAACTATCGCATCAATGCTGCCATGTTGACCGATCAAGTCATTGCGCAGATGTGGGGCGACACATCGAGCAGCCTGCAAACCGACTTCGTGGGGAAGGGCGGTACGGGCGGGTCTCAGTACACCGCATGGTTCAATACTCTGGACTGCAGCTCTACGACAGCGTCTACCAGTTGCCTACCGGGTGTCAAAGCCAACCCCCCGACCATCGCCATCACGCAGACCAATCCGGCGAAGCGACCCAATGATTACAAGGTAACGGTGACCATCAACTGGCAGGCACCCGGCGATTCCAGCGTGCACAGTTATGTCTCCATCACTCAGATCGGACAATAAAGTTATGCAGCCGTCATCGCTTGGACGCCGGCCACTGGCCCAGCTTGGCTTCACGCTCATCGAATTGATGGTAGGCATCCTGGTCAGCATGATATGCGTGATCGCGATCATGTCTGCCTTTGCCGTGTATGAAGGGCACAAACGCACGACCACCAGCGGTAATGATGCCATGCAAAATGGCAGCTTCTCCTTGTACGAACTGGAGCGCCAAATCCGCTCCGCAGGTTCGGGCATCATCAACGGCAGCAATTACAATCTCTGGGGCTGCCCCATCCAGGCGGTCACCGGCACGACGAGCGTGCTGCCCATGGGAAGTGCGTTAAAGGCCCCCTTCGCCAATTGGCCAACAACCGTGCTGACCGTGCCGATATTGATTCAATCAGGAGGCACAGGCCCCGACACCATCGGCGTTATCAGCGGAAACGCTGCTTATCAAGCGTTCAATATCGCCATCACCAGTGCGTCGTCCGCCACCGATGTGACGGTGGGCAACAATTTCGGCATCCAGCCCAACGATTACCTGCTCGGGCCGCTTACCAATGGCAAATGCGCTCTGGCGCAGGTAGCTTCGATAGCTGGCACTACCAGCGTCACCCTATCTACCAACAACAGCGCAACGACTGGACTGCAAACGGCGCAATATGCATTCGACATGGGTTCGTCCCCGATCTTCACCCTGTTCGGCGTGGACACATCCAGCAATACGCTGGTCTCATACGATCTCTTGCAGCGTACCGCCAACGGCGGGAATGCCAACACCCCGATCGCAGATGGCATTGTGCAGATCAAGGCCCTGTATGGCATTCATGACGGCTCCACCGCTAACCAGGCAGCCAATTATATTGACAAATGGGTGCAGCCTACGGGCAGCTGGGATATTGCCACACTGACCGCCTCGACCAGTGCGGCAGCAACGGCAGCGACCAAAATCAAGGCCATCCGCATTGCGGTGGTCGCGCAAAGCCGCCTACCCGAGCGTTCATCCGATTACACCACCGGCAAGACGACACTGACATTATTCACGGACCTACCCGCAGCACAGCGATACACGATCGCCACCAATCCCCAGTATCGCTACCGCGTCTACGACACCACGGTCCCGCTGCTGAACGCCATGATCAACACTCATTTCTGAGCATCCCATGATGACATCCAAGCAGATCATGGCCTCACCCGCACTGCGTTCGACACAACGCGGCATGGTCTCTACGCTGATCGCACTCATCGTCCTGGTGGTGTCCCTCATGGCCGCCATCGCCCTCATGCGGTCCGTCGATACCAGCACCAACATTGCCGGCAGTCTGACGTTCCGCCAAGGCGTGCTGCAGGAAGCGGAACGTGCCTATATCGACGCGACGAGCAACATCGACTGGTCCGAGCCCAACAGCGACAGCAATCAAACAACAGTAGGGTATTACGCATTGCCGTTGACAGCGGATACTGCGCGTCCGGATCTACCTGCCATGTTGACGGCGGGGAATGGCATAGCACTGAGCGCGGACAGCACCAATAACTCCGTGCAATACGTCGTGGAAAGAATGTGCCGCGCTGCAGGCGCAGTCACAGCCGCTAACTGCGTCGTTCCAGGCGCCGCTTCGCTGGGCGGGCAAACCGGAGGCAACTCGGCCGATCAGAAGCCTCCCTCGCCTACAGCGGCTTATCGATTGACCGTTCGCGTTGATGGTCCAAGAGGCACCGTCGCCTACGTTCAAACGATGCTGCATTGAGGCCCTTACCCGAGCGCAATCTGTCAGCAACCACCCTTTTCGAGACTGCCATGTTCAAACCTTTCCGCTCGATCCAACACCGGAATCCGCTATATCTCGCACTGGCGCTCACGCTGTTGTGCGGAGGCACTGTACGAGCACAGACGCTGGCAGATACCCCACTATTCAGCAGCTCCAACGTGCCGGCCAATCTGATGTTGGCATTGTCGGTGGAATTTCCTACCGGCACGGTGGCCGCGTATAAAACCGGCTACTCGACCAGCAGCACTTACCTCGGTTATTTCGACCCGGGCAAGTGTTACAGCTACAGCAGCTCCAGTCCGCCTGATACGCAGACTGCAGGTTATTTCGTACCTCAATTCGCAGTTACCGCAGGCGCCAGTTGCAAAGTCAGTACCACAACTACTAACAATAAAGGCAAGCCTGTCACCACGTACACCTATTACTGGAGCGGCAATTTTCTCAACTGGGCGACCATGACGGCGCTTGACGAATTCCGCCAGGCCATGACAGGCGGCAACCGCATTGTGGATACATCCAGCACCACCGTGCTGTTGCGCTCCAACCTGAACTCACAGAGCAATACTGGCAACTTCTCGGACCGCTCGGTTACAACCTCCAGTACGACGGGCTTCTCCCCAGGTGACGTCATTGGCGACCCCACCTATGCAACGCTTTCGAAGGTCTACCTCCGCTCGGCCGGACAGGGCACCACCTTCATCATTTCAGATAGCTCCTTTCCCACGCCAACCGGCGGCAAAACAACCACCTATAACGCTGAAGTACAGGTTTGCGTCAAGAACATAGCTGGCTTTTCAAGTTCCAGCGCCAGCGAAGAAGCCAATTGCAACGACAACCAGACGGCCGCCACGGCCTACTTCGGCTCGGGCAAATATTCGAAACCCGAAGGTCTGATCCAGCAGAATTACACACGCATTCGCGTAGGCGCGTCCGCCTACGGCTTCCAAAGCGGGAGTGGCGCCGCCAATGGCGTTGTCCGCGCACTGATACGTGACAATGGCCCGACCACCTATAACGGCTATGGCGCGCGCCAGACCAATACGTATACCGAGTGGGACCCGACTACAGGGATTTTCAGTGCCAACCCCGATACCGACGAGGTCACTGGAACGGCTCCCGGTGGCGGGAATGCCACGCAAAGCGGCGCCATCAATTACCTCAACCAGTTCGGTTACGCCAACGGCTATGAAACGTACGACACCGTTGCCGACCTCTACTGGGCCTCGCTCGCCTACTACATGCAGGTTTCGCTGAATTCCGACTATTACAGCGGACTGAAAACCAACAACAGCCTGGATACCAGTTTTCCGGTGCTTACCGGGAGCGCCTTGAATGACCCGATCCAGTACACCTGCCAGGCCAACGCCATCGTAACGATCGGTGACTCGCATACCTGGTACGACACCCGGGTGCCGTCATCCGGCCCGAATCCGGGCAACGCGCAGGCGCCTTTGCCAACATTTACCCAAGGCGGGGTCACGGTTGATGCGGCTGCTTTCGCCACAAAACTTGGCAACCTACCCTTGCTCGAAAAAAACGGCAGCACGCCGGCGTCCGTGACCATGGGGCAGTTGCTTAACAGTGGCGGTAGCGCCACCACCTCCTCACCTTCAGTGGACATAGGCACCAAATACGAGCCTGACGGCACCACGCACCCGACCTACAACATGGCCGGGCTTGCCTATTACGCGCACATCAACGATATCCGGCCTGATAAGACCGACACCCAGACGGTGGATACGTACACGGTGGACGTGCTGGAACCCGGTCCTTACGATGGCACTTCGGGGAACGAAATCTTCAATCCGTCGAATTTTAATAACTCGTCGGGAGCCGCCGGTCCCAACATGTATTGGCTGGCCGCGAAATATGGCGGCTTCAATAACCTCAACAACGATGGCGTTCCCGCCAACCAGCTTACCTGGCACACGAATCCAAGTTCGACAACGAGCCTTTATCCCGACAATTATTTTCCAGGCAACCGGCCCGATCTGCTGCAGAAAGGCTTGAGCCAGATCTTCAACAAAGTAGCATCCACCGTAGTGCGAAGCGGATCAGGTGCCAGCGCAGGCTCAGCACGATCGCTGGCCGGCATCAGCAGCAGCGCGGTCGGCACGGCGCCCTATTACTCGCCGGTAGCCGGCTACCCGGTCTACAACACACAGTATCAGCCGGTTACTTGGGTCGGCGACGTTTCCGGCTTTGTCGCGACAGACAACACCTCCACCACGGTCACGCCCGCCACGGGAAGCACCCCCTGGCATGCGCAAACCCAGTTGGACACGCTGACCCAGTACACCAATACTTCTGGTACCACCACCACCTATGGCTGGGATACTGGGCGGCGGATCATCACCTGGGATGGCAGCAAGGCTATTCCTTTCCGCTACAGCTCGCTCTCGAGTACGGAACAGACTGCACTCAATGCCAGCAGCCAAGGCCAGGCTTTGCTCAATTATCTGCGCGGCGACAAAAGCAACGAAGGAACATTGTTCCGCGTCAGGTCCCATATTCTTGGCGACATCGTGGATTCGCAGCCCGTATTGGTGCAAGGCGCGCTATCCACCGCGTATTCGGACACTTACAATCCGGGTTACTCCACGTTCTCCGGCAACGTGCAGAATCGTATGCCGGTGGTCTATGTAGGCGGCAATGACGGCATGCTGCATGCGTTCGAAGGCGATTTCCAATCGAACAATACGGCCAGCAGCCCTGTGACGTGGGGCGGAGGCGGTGAGTTGTTCGCCTATGTGCCGAGCTTTCTATACAACGGACCCAACGGGACACCACTAGTGGATGGCTTGCCCGCGCTGGCAAACTTGAATGGTGTTTCGACCAACAATTTCGCCCATCATTTCTATGTAGACCGCACACCGCAAGTGGCGGACGTGGATTTCACGTATACGTCCACGGGCAGCTCTAAACCGATTTCCTCAAGTACGACGGCCAGCTGGCATACGATTTTGGTCGGCGGCCTGGGCAAGGGTGGCAAAGGAATTTATGCCCTGGACGTAACCAGCGTTCCCGCATCCGTGGACTCCACCACTAGCTCCACGGTGGAAACCAGTCTTACTGCCAGCACCAGCAGCAAAGTGCTATGGGAGTTCACCGATACGGATATGGGATACAGCTATGGCACGCCGTTGATCGTCAAGACTCGCAAATACGGCTGGGTCGTGCTGATGACATCCGGGTACGGCAATACCGGCTCGGGGCAAGACGGCCACGGCGTGCTGTATGTCATCAACGTTCAAACCGGCAAGCTCATCCAGAAGATCGACACCGGCGTAGGTACCACTTCCGCGCCCGCCGGGTTGGCGCAAATGGGCGCCTTTACGCAGAACCTTGCCGACGGCACCGTCGAGCAGGTCTATGCGGGCGACCTGCTTGGCAACCTGTGGCGTTTCGATCTTTCGGAGCCTGCCCTCAATACTGATGGCACTGTCACGGGAGCGTATCCATCACCCACGCTGTTCGCCACGCTGAAGGATCCGACCAACAATCAGCCGCAACCCATCACCACGGCACCGCGTATTGCCGAAACTCTCGATTCCACTGGGCTGGGTACCTTGCGCTGGGTGTTCGTTGGTACCGGGAAATTCCTCGCCATAGGTGATCTGACGGACACGCAACAACAAACGTTCTATGCACTGCGAGATGGTACCGGCCCGTCGCCATCCACAACCTCTCTGCCTCTCACGCGGAGCGCGCTGCAAGCCGACACGGACCTCACCAAGGGCCTGGTGCTTAGCGATACCTCCGCCGGGTGGTACTACGACCTGCCTGGCTCGGCCGGCGGCTCAAGTGGCGGTACCGAGCGCGTGGTAACGAATCCTGATACCAATAGCAGTACCGGTACGGTGGCATGGGCAACATTGATTCCTTCTTCTGACCCTTGCCAGTTGCTGGGAGAAATCTACGCAGTGAATTTCAATGGCTTCACCCAGATCCTCGATGGGTCAGGCAATCTGCAGTCCAGCCTGCAGCTCTCATACGCACCGACCAGCCTCCAGATCGTGTCAGGATCCAACAATGGGTCCACCACGACGAATGTGATCACCGGCAGCGGCAATGGCGCCATCATGAAGAATCAGCTGAAAGGCGCCACAACCGGAACCATGCCGAATCGCGTCAACTGGCGTGAAATTCTCAACTGACATTGTGTCCTGGGTCACCTGATGCCATCACATCAGGTGACCCGCGGAACTTTCTCTAGGCAACCGAAACCGGCCGACGGATAATCTCAGCCCCTTTAATGGTTCTGGCTGTACATTCGATGTTCGTTCCCGGTCAACGCTGGATCTCCACCGCCGAGCCCGAGCTCGGCCTAGGCACCGTGCTGCGCGTGGAAGGGCGCGGCGTGCAGGTGCTGTTCGCCAAGTCAGGCGTGCTGCGCCCCTATGCCGTCGATTCGGCCCCCCTGATGCGGGCCGAGTTCCGCGCCGGGCAGCGGGTGGCGGGCAAGGGGCTTGCCTTTCTGGTAGAGCGGGTGGAGGAGCGCGAGGGGCTGCTGGTTTATCGCGGCGAGGGGCGTGAGCTGCACGAAGGGCAGCTGGATGACGAGCAGAGCGTCAGCCAGGCGGACGACCGGCTGATCGGCGGGCGCACCGATCCGGTGCCGCATTTCGAGCTGCGGCTGGAAAGCCTGAAGCGCCGGGCGGAGGCGCGGCGCTCGCCGAGCTGGGGGCTGAGTTCGGCGCGGATCGGGCTGGTGCCGCATCAGTTACGCGTGGCGGGAATTGCCGCGGCGCGCCGGCCACCGCGCGTGCTGCTGGCGGATGAAGTGGGGCTGGGCAAGACGATCGAGGCGGGCATGATCATTGCGCGCCAGATCGCCGCCGGCCGTGCTTCGCGTGTGCTGGTGCTGCTGCCGGATACGCTGGTGTACCAGTGGTTCGTGGAGTTGCTGCGCCGTTTCAATTTGAGCTTTGCGATCTACGACGAGGAGCGTTGCGAGGCGCTGGAGCAATCCGGCAGCGATGCCAATCCGTTCGAAGACGAGCAATTGGTCATTGCCGACTTCGGCTTCCTGGAACACAACCCCAGGCGCGCCGCGCAACTGCGGGACGCAGGCTGGGACCTGCTGGTGGTGGACGAAGCCCATCACCTGGCCTGGGCACCCGAGAACGCCAGCCCGCGCTATACCCTGGTGGAGCAGCTGGCGGCAGCGACGCCCGGGGTGATTCTGCTGACGGCCACGCCGGAGCAGCTTGGGCGCAGCGGCCATTTCGCCCGCTTGCGCCTGCTCGATCCGCAGCGCTATCACGACCTGGATACGTATCTTGCCGAGTCGGAACACTTCCAGGCGCTTTCACGGATCGCTGACAAATTGCTGGCCGGCACGTCGCTCGACGCTTCGGAGCTTGAATCCTTGCGCAAGGCGTTCGATGGTGACGCAGCGCTGCAAGCCTGCCTGGCCGACACCGCCAAGCCGGAACATTGCCGCGAACTGATGGCGGCGTTGATCGATCGTCACGGCACCGGCCGCTCCATGTTCCGCAATCGCCGCGCCAATATCGGCGGTTTTCCCAAGCGCGCGCCGGTGTGGGAGCTGGTCGATGCCGAGCGACTGGACGAAGTGACGCGCCAGGCCTTGCTGGCGGAATTCCATGCCGACACCCAGCAACCGGTGCCCGTGCTCGAACTGGACTACGCCAACGATCCGCGCATCGACATGCTGGTCGCCCTGCTCGATCGTTATCCGCAGGACAAGTTCCTGCTGATCTGCCGCAGCCAGGCCAAGGTGCTGGCGCTGGAAGAAGCACTGCGCACGCGCACCGGCGCCGGCATTGCCCGTTTCCACGAAGGCCTCGGCATCGTGCAGCGCGACCGCAACGCGGCTTATTTTGCGCAAGCCGATGGCGCGCGGCTGCTGATCTGTTCGGAGATCGGCTCGGAAGGCCGCAACTTCCAGTTCGCGCATCGCCTGGTGCTATGGGATCTGCCGCTGGATCCGGACCTGCTGGAGCAACGCATCGGCCGTCTCGATCGCATCGGGCAGAAGCACGACATCAGCATCCATATCATGGCCGCGCCCGATACCGCGCAACACGTGCTGGCGCGTTGGTACGACGAAGGCATCGACGCTTTCCGCACCAGCCCGGCCGACGGCCGCGAGCTGCTGCGCCGCTTCGGCGAAACGCTGGCGACGCTGGCCGAGGAGCATGCACGCGGCGATGACCAGCGCGATCAGGAGCTGGACGTGCTGCTCGCCGAAACGCGCGCCGCACATGAGCAGATGGCCGAATTGATTCGCGCCGGCCGCGATCATCTGCTCGAACTGGCGGCCAGCCGCGATCTGCATGCGGACGAACTGGCGCAAGCATTCCGCCGTGAAGACGATGATCCTGCGCGCGATGCGTTCCAGCAGCGCTTGCTGGAATCCTTTGGCATCCACGCGGAAGAACTCGGCGCCCACGTGCTGCTGCTCGATCCGCAGTACCTGTCCACCGATGCCCTACCCGGTTTTGCCGAAGGCCCGGTGTCGGTCACCTTCTCCCGCGAGGTGGCGCTGGCACGCGAAGAGTTGCCGCTGATGCGCCTGGATCATCCGATGATCGCCAGCGCGATCGACCTGGTGCTGTCCAACGAGCGCGGCAACGCCACCTTCATGGTGGACGATGCGCTGCCGCCGCGTAACGCGCTGCTGCAGGCCGTGTATGTGCTGGAGTGCATCGCCGAGCGCAGCCTGGATGCCGAACGCTTCCTGCCCACGCAACCGATCGTGGCCAACATCGACACCAAGCTCACCGAACGGCCCGGCTTCCAGCCCAGCGACATGGCCGTGCGCAAAGCCGGCGATCGCACGATCGAAGTGGCACGCTATCGCAAGTTCCTCGCCAAGCTGGTGCCGCCGATGCTGGAAAAAGCCGAAGCCGCGGCAAGCCTGCGTGCGCAAACGAGCATTGCCGCGGCGGTAACGGAGGCCACGGAAACGCTGGACGCGGAAATATCACGCTTGCATGCGTTGCGCGCAGTGAATCCGTCGATCAGCGAAACGGAAATTGCGCGCGTGGAAGAGGAGCGCTCGGCGTTGCTTGGAGCGTTGCCGCAAGCACGCTTGCGGCTGGATGCGGTGCGGTTCGTGGTGAGTCCGGATTTTCTGGCGTTGCGCTGATCCTGTAGACCGGAATGTTCGTAGGTTGGCGGTGAGGTGAAGCCGAACCCCACCATCGCCAACCTACGCGCTTCGATCCTGGCTCAACTCCAGAGCGTTGCATGGGGCGCAACATCAAGCCGCGTTCTCATCCGCAACGACGACCGTCATCCGCTTGCCGATGCCGAATACGAAATACGCCACCGTCAGCAGCACCACCCACGCCGCCCCCACGTACAAGGCCACGCGCGTGTCCGGGTGATAGCCCAGCATGACCAGCACAAACATCAGAAACGCCAGGCAGATGGCGCTGGTGATCGGCCAGCCGCGCAGGGGGAACGCGGTTTTGCCGAAGCGGCGGCGGAAACTGAAGTGCGCAATCAGCACCATCGACCACGTCCACACGGTATTGAACGAGAGGATCGACATCATCATCTCGAAAATGCGCTTGGGCAGTTCGTAGTTGAGCACCACGCCGATCAACAGGCAGGCCAGCGACACCAGCACGCCGCGAATCGGCACGCCGTGCGCGCTGACCTTGCCCAGGAAGGCCGGCGCCTGCCCCTTGTTGGCCAGGCTGTAGAGCATGCGGCTGCCGCTGAAGGTGGTGCTGTTGAAACCGGAAAGCGCCGCTGTGATCAGCACGAAATTGATCACGCCCGCGGCTTGCGCAATGCCGAGCTTGTCGAAGGTGGTGACGAACGGGCTGCCCTGCGTGCCGATCTGGTTCCACGGGTAGATCGCCATGATCACGAACAGCGCGCCCACGTAGAAAATCAAAATACGCCACAGCACCGAATTGACGGCGCGCGGAATGGTGCGCTCCGGCTGCGAAGCCTCGCCCGCGGCCATGCCCACCGTTTCGATGCCGCCGAAGGAGAACACCACCACCGGCAGCGCCAGCACCATGCCGACGAATCCATGGGGGAACCATCCGCCATGACTCCACAGGTTGGAAAGCCCCACCGGATGTCCTGCGTTGCCCCAACCCAGCCAGATCATGCCGGCGCCGCCCAGGATCATCAGCACCACGGTCACCACTTTGATCATGGTGAACCAGAATTCCATCTCGCCGTAAACCTTCACCGCCATCAGGTTCAGCGAGCCGATCATCACCACGCTGCCGAGCACCCAGATCCATTGCGGCAGGTCGGGAAACCATTGCCTCATGTAGATGCCTACACCGGTGCTTTCGGCCATGCCCACGCCCACCATCAGCAGCCAGTAGTTCCAGCCGGTGACGTAGCCGGCAAAAGGCCCCAGATAGCGATGCGCGTAGCTGCTGAACGAACCGGCGACTGGATCATGCACCGCCATTTCGCCCAGCGCGCGCATGATGATGAAGATCATCAGGCCGCCGAACATGTACGCGAACAGCACCGATGGCCCCGCCAGCTGGATGGTGCTGGCCGAGCCAAGGAACAGCCCCGTGCCGATGGCCATGCCCAGCGCCATGAAGGTGATATGGCGCGGCATCAGCCGGCGCTGCAGGTGTTGCGTCATGGTCTTTTTTTCCGCCCTTGGAATTTTTGTTCAGCGCATCAAGCGGTGCTTGGGTTTGATCGGAAACTTGCCGCGCCAGTATTGGATCATCAGGAAGCCGCCGAGCATACCGCCAAGGTGGGCGAAATGCGCAACGCTCGCCTGCCATCCGCCCACGCCCAGCACCAGTTCCACCGCGCCGTAGCCGATCACGAACAGCCACGCTGGAATGGGAATCGGCAGGAAGATCAGCATCAGCCGCTCTTGCGGATACAGCATGCCGAACGCCAGCAGCAGGCCGAAGATGGCGCCGGATGCGCCAAGCGTAGGCTCGAAGCCGTGCGTGAAGTACTTCACCACCAGCAACTGTGTCAGCGCAGCGGTGAGCAGGCAGACGAAGTAATAAAGCGTGAAATGGCGTGGGCCGAACGTCTCCTCGATCGCACCGCCGAACATGTACAGCGCGAACATGTTGAAGAAGATGTGCTGCAGGCTGCCGTGCATGAAGGCATAGGTAACCAGCTGCCACGGTCGGAAACCGATCGCCGTTACGCTGCCATCCGATAGCTGCGCCAGCTGGTCCGCCCCCCATGGCCATAGCGCGAAGTGCGCGACCAGGGTGTCGTGCATGACCTGCTGCAACACGAACACCACGACGTTGGCGATGAGCAGGTAGCGCGTAACGGGCGGAAGGCGGGTGGGCATGGGGCGCGTTTTTATGTGTGGTGAGCGCGTAGGGTGCCATGACGCCCAAGAAAAAAGGCCACCCATGGGCGGCCTTTCAAATCGTCATTGGTTCTCAGCAATCAACCATCAACCGTTGTGCGCGCCCGCATCGATCTGCGCCATGGCTTCCGGGCGGCGGGCGCCGGCAAAGTGCTTGGCCCAGTAGCTGTCGGAGAGGTTGTCCACGCGTACGGATTCGCCGCGGCGCGGGGAGTGGATGAAGCGGCCCTCGCCGATGTAGATCGCCACGTGGGAGATGCGGCCCTTGCCATGACGGCCGCCGGCGGTACGGAAAAACACCAGGTCGCCCGGCTGCATGGCATCGCGGTGAATGATCTTGCCGACCAGGTATTGCGACGCGGAATTGCTCGGCAGCTGCAGGCCGATGGCGCGCTCGAACACGTAGCGGACGAAACCGCTGCAATCAAAACCGGTGGAAGGATCGCGGCCACCGCGCACGTAGCGCACGTGGCGCAGCTCCATGGCCAGGCCGATCAGCATGTCGCGCAGGCCCTGGCTGGTCTTGGCGTCGCTGAACTGGGCGTTGTCGTCGTCGTCCGCCATGGCGGCGGTGTCGTCGGCGGCGCTGTCCTTGGCGGACGCGACCGTGGCGAAAGGAAGCTGGGTGGGGAGTGTGGATTGGGCCATCGCCGCGGCGGGCGTGATGGCGGCCAGCGGACTCAATACGGTGGAGGAAAACTTTCCGGAAACCTGGGCCTGAATGCTGCTGATGTCTGCGGCGGAAGCGGTGCCTGCAAAGCACATAGCCGTGGCAAGCGCGGCGAGTACAAGTCGCGTGTTTGGCATTCGGTGGTCTCTGGGCGGTTACCGATCCGGCCGTCGCCCCCTGCGGCGGCCGTGATGAGGTAGTGAAGGTAACAAAGCCCTACCGGCAGCATGTTCGGATGAAGTTAACTGAACCCTGTCGTTTTGAAAATCGATCGCGACCGGATTTTGCATGCAAATCTTTGATTTTAAAGAGACACCAACAGAAACACGGGTTCACCTATAAGCGTTGACCCGAAAACTTTTCGGAATGTTTACGGCTTCCATGGAGGAAACCCTCACATCGGAGCGTACGAACGGCTACCAAAAATGGCGGTTCCGATTCGCACCTCGGTGGCGCCTTCGGCAATCGCCAAGGGGAAGTCGCCGCTCATGCCCATCGAAAGCCGCGGCAGCGCATGGCCCTGCCCCGCGCACCGGTCGCGCAGCTCCCGCAGCTGGCGGAAGCAGGCGCGCACCTCGCCGGCATCCTCGGACAGCGTCGCCAGGGTCATCAGGCCCTTCACATGCAGCCGCGGGTAAGCGCGCAGCCGCTGCAGGAAGTCCGGCAACGCCTCGGCCGGCAGGCCGTGCTTGGTGTCCTCGCGGGCGGTCTTGACCTGCACCAGCACGTCCAGGCTGCGGTTTTCGGCCTCCAGGCGATGTTGCAGCGCCTCCGCCAGCTCCGGCCGGTCCAGCGATTGCACCTCGCTGGCCAGCCGCGCCACGTCCTTGGCCTTGTTGGTCTGCAGGTGGCCGATCACCACCCAGTCGATCGTCTCGCCGGCCAGGGCCGCGGCTTTCTCGCGAATTTCCTGCACCTTGTTTTCGCCGAAGCGGTGCAGCCCCAGCGCCAGCGCAGCCCGGATCGCCTCCGGGCCGAAGGTCTTGCTGACCGGCAGTACGGAGACCTCCGCCGGATCGCGCCCCGCCTCGCGGCAGGCCGCGTCCACGCGCTGGTGCACGGCAGCCCAGTTGGCGGCGATGTCGGTCATCGCGCGCCTTGCTGGAAGTGCCGCGCCACTACGTCGGCCACCACCATCGATACCTTCTTGCCGGTGGGAATGTGCAGGAACTCGTTCGGGCCATGCGCATTGGAATGCGGCCCCAGCACGCCGGTGATCAGGAATTGCGCCTGCGGGAACTTGTCGCCCAGCATGCCCATGAACGGAATGGTGCCGCCCTCGCCCATATAGGCGGCCGGCGCGCCGAAGTAGTGCTGGGAGGCTTCGGCCACTACCTGTTCCAGCCACGGCGACAGCTGCGGCGCATGCCAGCCGCTGCCATCCTTCTCCAGCTTGAAGCTGACCTTGGCGCCGTACGGCGGGTCCTTTTCCAGCAGTTGCTTCACGAAGGTGCTGGCCTTGGCGCCGTCCAGGGTGGGCGGCAGGCGCAGGCTCAACTTCACGCTGGTCTTCGGGCGCAGCACGTTGCCGGCGCTCTCCAGCGGCGGCAGGCCGTCGGCGCCGGTTACCGCCAGTTGCGGGCGCCAGGTGCGGTTGAGCACCAGTTCGGTGAGATCTTCCGTCACCGGCTGCATGCCGGCCATGAAGGGGAATTTCTCGTACACCGCCTTGCCCAGCACCTGGGTGGCCGCCTTGGCCTGCTCGATGCGCTGCGGTGGAATCGCCACGTGCAGTTCCTTCGGCTTGATGTGCCCGGTTTGCGGGTCTTCCAGCCGCGACAGCAACTCGCGCAGGATACGGAAGCTGGAAGGCACCACGCCGGACGCATCGCCCGAGTGCACGCCCTCTTCCAGCACCTGCACGCTGAGTTCGCCGCCGGTCATGCCGCGCAGCGAGGTGGTGAGCCACAGCTGGTCGTAATTGCCGCAGCCCGAATCCAGGCACACCACCAGCGAAGGGTTGCCGATGCGCGGCGCAAGATGATCCACGTAGTGCGGCAGGTCATAGCTGCCGGATTCTTCGCAGGCTTCGATCAGGATCACGCAGCGCGCATGCGGTATGCCCTGCTCGCGCAAGGCCAGCAACGCGGCGAGCGAGCCGAAGATGGCGTAACCGTCGTCGGCGCCGCCGCGCCCGTACAGCTTGTCGCCCTTCAGCACCGGGGTCCACGGCCCCAGCCCTTCCGACCAGCCGGTCATCTCCGGCTGCTTGTCGAGATGGCCGTACAGCACCACGGTGTCGTCGTTCTGTCCCGGCACTTCGATATAGATCAGCGGCGTACGCCCTTCCAGCCGCACCACTTCCAGCGTGGCGCCCGACAGCTGCGCAAGCTTGCTGCGCGCCCAGTCCTCCATCAGCTTCACCGCGGCATCCATGTAGCCGTGCGCCGCCCAGTCCTTGTCGAACATGGGCGATTTGTTGGGGATGCGGATGTATTCCACCAGTTGCGGAACAATCTCGGCATCCCACAAATCGCTGATGTAGCGGGTGATGCGCGCGGTATCCATAAGGACTCCTGAAGCAAAGGAAAGCAGGATTTTAACAGCGCATGCCATCTCAACTCTTGCTGCAAGAGAACATGCTTCGCAAAACCGCGGTGACGCGTGGCCGCTTCCTCCGTCAACGCCGCCATCAATACTCACAACCTTGCCAGCGTGCGGATGACACTCACAGGCGCACAACTCAGCTGCGCTTGTACGCGCTCCACCGACTGGGCCGCCACCTGGGCGACAACGCAAAGTGAAGGCGCGGCAAGAAGAGCCGCTCACTCATTCCCCAGGGAGACCCTTATGTTGAAAAAGCTCGCCGCCATCGCCGGCCTGACCTTGTCGCTGGCACTGCCCGCCTTTGCCGCCACGCCGGTCAACATCAACACGGCCGATGCCGAGACCATCGCCAAGTCGCTGGACGGCATCGGCCTGGCCAAGGCGAAAGCCATCGTCGCCTTCCGCGACGAGCATGGCCCGTTCAAGAGCGCGGACGAATTGTCGCAGGTGAAGGGCATCGGCTCCGCCACGCTGGAGCGAAACCACGATGCGATCCTGCTCAGCGGCGACGGCGCAAAGGCGGCCGCCGATGCGCCCGCCAAGCCCAAGCACGCCAAGAAGTCCAAAGCGGCCAGCGACGCGGCCGCTCAGGACTGACCCACCTACGGCCCGCTCGCGCGGGCCGTATCTTCGCGCACCGCTTGCGCTACACTGCGCCGCGCCGAAACCTATCCATCGCCGCCACTCCATCATGATCCTGCCCCGCTATCGCATCGACGCCTCCACGATCCGTGGCGCGGGCAAGGGGTTGTTCCTGGGCGAGGAGGTGGAGGCAGGGCGCATCATCACGGCGCCCGACGCCATCGACCGTACCTACCGGTTGAGCGAGCTGGTAGCCAAGCCCGAGCAGATGTACGCCAGCGCCCGCTGGTTCGAAGACCGCTACACGCTGGCGCCGGAATGGCCGGACGAGTGCTACATCAACCACAGCTTCGCGCCGACCGGCCTGTGGCATCTGGGCTTTGTGTTCGCCTTGCACAAGCTGCCCGCCGGCACCGAGATCACCGTGGATTACCGTCATCTGCTGCCCCCTGGGCAAGAGGAGGACTTTATCGACACTGCCACTGGTGAGAAAATTATCGGTCTGCCCTGGGACGAGAGCCTGATGGCCACCACCCGTGCCCTGGCCAGAGTATTGGATAGCGCGAGCAGGGATGCGCTGGTCCATTTTACGTAGCAAGCATCCCTCACGACTGATCGGCAATGATCGACATTCCCACCCTTGAGACCGAACGCCTGCGCCTGACGGCGCTGGCCGAACGCCACTTCAACGACTACGCCGCGATGCTCGCCGACCCGGAAAGCACGCGCTGGATCGGCGATGGCCTGCCGCTGGACCGCACCAATGCATGGCGCTCGCTGGCCATGCTTATCGGCCACTGGCAATTGCGCGGCTACGGCATGTGGGCGCTGGAACTGAAAGCCACCGGCGAATTCATCGGCCGCGCAGGTCTGCTGCATCCGGAAGGTTGGCCCGATGTGGAAATGGGCTGGATGCTCAAGCCCGAGCATCGCCACCATGGCTATGCCACCGAAGCAGGCTCGGCCATCCTGGATTACGCCTGGAACCCCTTGCACCTGCAGCGCGTGATCAGCCTGGTGCGCGTGGGCAACGATGCCTCCGACCGCGTGGCCGAACGTCTTGGCGGCGAGCATATCGAAGACATCGATTTCTTCGGCAGCGACAATCACGTTTTCGCCTATTACCCGCCGCACCGCGAATGGCGCCGCCACGCGTTTGCGTGAGTGGCGGGCCATGACGCAAGCCGGGTGGGTTGGCGACGCTACGCCGCAGGCCTGACCAAACGCGCCACTTCCGCCAACGCAAACAAGCGCGCCGCGCGCATCCAGCCAATCGCCAGCACCACCAGCTGGCCCAGCAGCAAGGCCAGCAGCATGCCACCCACGCCAACCGCGGTGACGCGGATGCGCAGCAAGCCGAACACGGCGGCCAGCAACAATCCCGCCAATGTCACGGCCAGATAGAACAGCAAGGTCTTGAGCGGCTGCTTGAACAATTGCCGGATGCCGCGCCATAACGCACGCGTGGCCGAACGCAGGCCGACATCGGCGATGAACGCCGCACGCGCCGATTCCACGATCGCCTGCGCCAGCACAAAGACAATGATCAATACCGCGTACGCGATATCGGCATAGCGATCGGCCTGCGCTTCCAGCACGGCCTGCCCGGTATGTTTGTCCGCCAGATGCGTGCCCAGCATATGCACGCCGATCACCAGCGCATAGGGAATCAGCGACCACAACAACACGCGGAACATGCGGCCGTATTCCACCAGGCCGCTCTGCAGCAAGGCGCCGAAGCCCAGCACGCGCCCCGCCCTGCCGCTGCCGATCACCATGCCGGCGAGGAACGGCGACAACAACAAGCTCAACACTTGCGCGATCACCACAACGGTCAACAGCGACTCCGGATGATCAGCCAGCTGCATGACGACATCGAAGAACATGGTGTCGTTGAACCCTTGCGCCCATTCGGCCGAATGCACCGACGTATCGAGCAGCCCAGCAAGCGTGCTCCACAACGGCAAGGCGACCAGCGCGGTGGGAATCAGCATGACCAGCAGCCATAGCAACAACAACCGCCATTGCACGGCGGCGCGCATGCCAGACAGCAAAGCCCCAACGTTTACGAAACGAGACATGGTTGCAGTTCTCTCACAAGGTGGACAGCAAGGCGGAGACACTCTGCAGCAGCGCTGCGGCATCGGCCGTCCAGCGCCGCGACGCCGCGCCGTTCGATTCGGTGCTCAGGCTGTTGTTGAGTCGGTTGCGATCCAGCAGATTGTGCTGGTCCGGATCGAGCTCGGCCGACACCACCTTGCTTGGCTTGATGAAATCGAAACGCGCCCAGCGGCGATCGTCGTTCCATGTGATGTCCTGATGCGTGCCATCCTCGAACGTCACACGCAGCAACTCCGGGGCCGGCGCGCCATAGCGGCGCAGCGTTACCGTGCTGTGCCAGGGGAATGGTCCGGGCGCTCCGGGCTTGGCATCCTTATGGGCCTTTTCCCAGGCGCTGCGCTGCTTGTCGACCTGCTTGTCGATGTCCTCGGCATCCACTTCGACGGGCTTGCCATCCTTCCAGCTGACACCGGCCTGCGGCAGTACTTCGTAGCTGTCGATATCCGCGACCTTGTCATCGATAGAGGCAGTGCCATAGACATATTCATTGAAAATGGCATCCACGTCCTTGGCATTGCCGGAGCTGTCGATCAGCGCCGCGCGGAAATCCGCCACCGAAGGATGGCGGAAACGCCAACGCTGGTAATAGAGCTTGAATGCCTTTTCCAGCGCGGGCCGGCCAAGGCGCTCTTCCAGATCATGCATGGCCGTGGCAGTGCGTGAATACACGGTGCCGTAGCTGGTGCCGGAAAGGCGATCCCAACTGTTCTGCGCCAGCGGATCGGCCGGATGCAACAAGGTCGCAGTGACGCGCTCGTAGGCAAAGCCGCTGATGTGCGGCGTAACGCCCAGCCATTTGGTGAAGGGCGTCGCCAGCACCAGGTCCTCCTTGCGCTCGCGCAGCATGCGGTTGTCCCAGTATTCGTTCAGCCCTTCGTCCAGGATCGGTTCTTCGAATTCATTGGACGCGAGGATGCCGTAGAAATAGCCGTGGCCGAATTCGTGGATGTTCACAAAATCGCTGAGCATCTGATTCATCGTATCGGGCTTGACCTCCTTGTATCCCTCGGAGGTGAAGAAGGTGGGATATTCCATGCCACCGGCTTCATTCGCGTTGTAGGGTGGAATCACCGCGGTCACCGTTTCATACGGATACGGCCCCAGCGTGCGCGAAAAATAGCCGATCGCATCGATGGTCGATTTCAAGGTGGGCGCCGCGCTGGCGACATATTCCGGCGGATAGATCACGTGCACCGCCACCTTCGGGCTGCCCGGCCCTTCGTAGGCACCATCCAGCGTCTTGAAGCCCTTGGCGGCCACCCAGGCAAAATCGTGCACGTCGCCTTGCACGAAGTGATATGTCGTCTTGCCATTCTTCTGCTCTGGCTCACCTTGCAGCTTGCCCACCGCACCGACGACATAGTCGCTCGGCACCGTCAGGTGCACGTCGTACACGCCAAAATCCGCATAGAACTCGCTGGCGAAATGAAATTCGTGCACGTTCCAGCGCACCTCCTTAGCGCCGCGTTCGCCGGGCAATTCAAGCACGCCGATCTTCGGAAACCATTGCGCCACCAGGTTGAAATCGCCCCACCAGCCGGTGCGTTCCACCACGCGCGGCAACTGGCTGAGAAAATCGATATCCAGCGCCAGCGTGCCGCCGGCCGGCACCGGCTGCGCCAGATCGATGCGCACCACGGTTTCATCCGTCGCCGGGCCGCCGTCCGGATGCACGAAGCGCCATGCCAATGGGCTACCGTTTTGCTGCACCTGCTGCAAGCGAATCCAGCCCCACTGGCCTTTTTCCAACACCGCATTGCCGCGCGCGCTGCCATGTGCCGTAAGTACCTCGCGCTCGGTGAAGAACGTGCTGCCCTCGTTCTGGAACGCATTGAGATAAAGATGGAAATAAACGCTGCGCACTTCGCGATCGCTGCGATTGCGCCAGGTCATGTGTTCCTTGCCGGTAACGATGTGCCTGGCAGCGTCCAGGTCCGCGTCGATGGTGTAGCTCACCACGCGGTCGGACAGCGTCGGCTCGTTGCCGGTGCGCTCGCCGCCCCAGGCGTTCGGCGCACTCTGCGCCGTGATGATGGTGTCGTGTGCAGGGGCGACGGGAATGTCCTGCGTTACGGCTGCCGGCGCCACCGTGGCGCGCTGTATCTGCCCGGCCGGCGTGACCGTCTGCGCCAGCGTCTGACATGACCACAGCAGCGCGCATGCCGCGAGCCACCGCCCGCTGTTGCCCATTGCCAAGCCCATCGATGGCCCCCTTCGCGAATGATTGATCGAGCGTGCACCAAGCATGACAGCAAAGGCATCAGCCTAACGTCATGCAGGTTGGGTACGCTGCGGCTGTTGGGTTACGCTGCGCCCATCCAACCTACCCAACTGTTCAGCCAACGGGAAGGGAGCCCGCTGAAAATCATGGCCACACTGCAGCACCCAAGGTTCGCCGGAGCCCTTCGACCATGCGCATCCTGATTGCCGAAGACGATCCCTCCATTGCTGCCGGCGTCAGCGCCGCGCTGCGCCAGGGCGGCCACGCGGTCGACCATGTCGCCGACGGCGTGCGCGCCGATGCGGCGTTGAAAGACACCCCTTACGACCTGCTCGTGCTCGACCTGGGCCTGCCGGGGCTGGATGGCAGCGAAGTGCTGCAGCGCGTGCGCAAGCGCGGCAGCGGCTTGCCGGTGCTGGTGATCACGGCGCGCGAAGGTTTGCGCGAACGCGTGCGCGTGCTGGACCTGGGTGCGGACGATTACCTGGTGAAACCCTTCGCGCTGGCCGAATTCGAAGCGCGCGTACGCGCCTTGTTGCGCCGTTACACCACGCAAGGCGCACCGGAAATCGCCCTGGGACGCCTGCGCCTGGATCTGCCCGGCCATCGCGCCTGGGTGGACGACAAGCCGCTGGAACTCACCGCCCGCGAATTCGGCTTGCTCGAAGCGCTGGCCGCGCGTCCTGATCGTGTCACCAGCCGCGCGCAGCTGATCGAAGCGCTGTGCAGCTGGGATCAGGAACTTACCGACAACGGCCTGGACATCGCCATCTACCGCCTGCGCCGCAAGCTCGCCGATTCCGGCACGCAAGTGCGCACCATCCGCGGGCTGGGCTATCTGCTGGAAGAGGTGAAGGAGGCATGAGCCAGCGCCTGCGTTGGCGCAACAGCCGCCAGAGCCTGCGCCGGCGCCTGCTGACCAGGCTGCTGGTGCCGCTTACGGCGTTGCTGCTGTTGAACAGCCTGATCACCTACATCGGCGCGTTGATCTATGCCAACCACGTGCACGACGTGAACCTGCTGGACGATACCTTGACGCTGGTGCAGATGATGGCCACCAAGAGCCCGGACGGCACCGTTTCGCCGCAGGCGCAGTTCCTGCTCGAATACGAACCGGAAGGCCGCAACTACTTCAGCGTGTTCAGCGCCCGCCACGGACTGGTCGGTGGCAACCCGAGCCTGAAGCCGCCCGACGGCTTGTTCATCGACGGCAACACGCCGCAGCTTTACAACGTGCAGATCGAAAAGCACGCGTTGCGCGCGGCCAGCATCCAGATGCCCAATCCGCGCGAGCAAGGCGACCAGCTCGAAGTGACGGTTGCCGAAACGCTGCGCGACCGGCGCCTGGAAGCGCGGCAGATCTTGCTGCTGAGCATTCCTGCGCAGGCCTTGCTGATCATCGCCGCATTTCTGCTGGTGTGGCTGGGCGTAAGTACCGGCTTGCGCCAACTCGAACCGCTCACCAACCAGCTGGCCAATCGCGAACACGATCTGGCGCCGATCGGCGATGCGGAAGTGCCGGTGGAAATCCTGCCGCTCACGCGCACCATCGACGGCCTGTTCGCGCGCTTGCGCGGCATGCTGGCGCTGCACGAACGCTTCATCGCCGACGCCGCGCATCAACTGCGCACGCCGCTGGCCGGCCTCAGCGTGCACGCCGAACGCGCGCAAGCCAGCGCCGATCCGGCCACCATCAAGGATGCGCTGAACCATATCCAGCGCCTGATCCAGCGCGCCAATCGCACTTCCAGCCAATTGCTGGCGCTCACGCGTGCGCAAACGGCCGAACACGAAATCGGCGACACCGAACAGCTGAATCTCGCCACCGTGATTCCCGAACTGGTGGGCCAGCGCGTGCACGAAGCGCTGGCGGCGGATATCGACCTGGGCTACGAAGGCCCGGCCGGCCCGCTATGGATCGAAGGCGACCGCCATCGCCTGCAGGAAATGCTCGACAACCTGATCGACAACGGCCTGCGCTACGCCGGGCGCGGCAGCCTGATGACAGTGTCGCTCGACCGCGCCGGCAACCATATCTGCCTTGCCGTGGAAGACAACGGCCCCGGCGTACCGCCTGCATGGGTCGAACGCCTGGGCGAACGTTTCTTCCGCGTGCCCGGCAGCGAAGAGCAAGGCAGCGGCCTTGGCCTGGCGATCGTGCAGCGCATCGCGGAATGGCACAACGCACAGGTGCGCTACATGCGCGGCAGCAACGAGCGCGGGTTGCGGGTGGAGATCATGTTTCCTGCCGCGGCGATAAACGCCCTCTCCCCTCCGGGGAGAGGGCTGGGGTGAGGGCAGCCGAATCCCAGCATCGCCATGCCGACCATAAAAAAAGCGGCGCCTGAGCGCCGCTGTGCTTGTCAGCTTCCCCTGCATGGGAATGTCGACAAAAAAATATTTGTGTGATGTTGCAAAAACTGGCCTGACGGCGAGGGCGCCCCTCACCCCAGCCCTCTCCCCGGGGGGAGAGGGGGCAAAGCTTTACATCGCCTTCTTCGCTTTCGTCAGCAACTGGTCGAGCAACACCATGGCCAGGTCGATTTCTTCGTAGCTGATCTCGAGCGATGGCGCGAACGTGATCACGTTCTTGTACCAGCCGCCCACGTCCAGCACGAGGCCGATCTTCTTGCCATTGTGTTCCAGGTCCCCAGCGAGGCCGATGTCGACCATCTTGTCCAACAGTGCCCGGTTGGGCGTGAAACCGTCGTCAGTGCAAATTTCGGCGCGCAGCGCCAGGCCGAGGCCGTCGACGTCGCCGATTTCCTTGTGGCGTTTTTGCAGATCCTTCAAGCCTTCGAGGAAATACGCACCCTTTTCCGGCACGGTCTTTTCGTAATCCAGCTCGTAACCCATCTTGATCACTTCCAGGCCCAACGACGTGCCGAGCGGATTGGAATTGAAGGTGGAATGCGTGGAACCCGGCGGGAAGATGGTCGGGTTGATCATCTCTTCGCGCGCCCACAAACCGGACAGCGGATTCAAGCCGTTGGTGAGCGCCTTGCCGAACACGATGATGTCCGGCGTCACGCCGAAGTGCTCGATCGACCACAGCTTGCCGGTGCGCCAGAAGCCCATCTGGATTTCGTCCACCACCATCAGGATGCCGTATTGGTCCAGCACCTTCTTCAGATCCTTGAAGAAATTGCGCGGCGGCACGACGTAGCCGCCGGTGCCCTGGATCGGTTCCACGTAGAAAGCGGCGTATTCGGCCTGGTTCACCTTGGGATCCCACACGCCGTTGTATTCGGTTTCGAACAGGCGCGCGAACTGGCGCACGCAATGATCGGAATATTCTTCCGGCGTCATGCCCTTCGGGCGGCGGAACGGATACGGAAACGGGATGAACATCGCGCGTTCGCCGAAGTGGCCGAAGCGGCGGCGATAGCGGTAGCTGGAGGTGATCGACGAAGCGCCCAGCGTGCGGCCGTGATAGCCGCCTTCGAAGGCGAACATCAGGCTCTTGCCGTTCTTGTAGTTGCGCACCAGCTTGAGCGAATCTTCCACCGCCTGCGCGCCGCCGACGTTGAAATGCACGCGGCCTTTCAGCCCGAATTTCTTCTGCGCATCGACGGCGATCGTCTTGGCCAATTCAATGCGCGTCTGGTGCAGGTATTGGCTGGCGACCTGCGGCAGCACGTCGATCTGATGCTTCAACGTGTCGTTGAGGCGCTTGTTGCCGTAGCCGAAGTTGACGGCCGAATACCACATCTGCAGATCGAGGAACGGCACGCCGGCCGTGTCGTACATGTAGCTGCCCTGGCCGTGGCGGAAGATCTTGGGCGGGTCGACGTAGTGCACGGTGTCGCCGAAAGAGCTGTATTGCGCTTCGTCGGCAAGCAGTTGCTCGTCAGGGATGACGTAGGAGGCGGCGTTGGGATCGTATGTATTCATGAAATGGGAATGAGATGAAGAAGTAAGGTCAAAATGGCTTGATTGCCTTGCCGTCATTCCCGCGCAAGCGGGAATCCATGTTTGCTTGTTGCATCAGGGCAACGTGGATTCCCGCTTGCGCGGGAATGACGGCGCAAAAAAATCAACATCGCGAAGAATGTGCGACTACGGAATCAGAAATTGGAAGCCGCCGGCAACACCTGCGGCGCATGCTCATCCAGCAGGCTGCCATCCAGCAGGCGCGGCAGCAGCTCCAGCGCATCCTCGAAACCGGTGATCGGCACATACGGAATGCCGGAAGCGCGGCAATGCTCGATCAAGCGGTGCTTGGCGAACACGAAATCCACCTGGTCGGCCGCGCAGAAATCCGAAGCGCCATCGCCGATCAGCAGCGTCTTGCCGCCACCGGCGCGCGCCTGCGCCACGCACGCGCACTTGCAGGTGCCGCTGCGGCAGCCTTCGCTCTGGAATGGCGACGTGAGTTGCCATTGACGCGGCGGCACGCCCGGCGCCAGATGGTTGGCGGCCAGCGGGAGATTATCCAAACCGTAGCGTCCAAGAATTCGGTTGATGGCGTAGTCGAGGCCATCGCTGACAATGCGCATCGGCGTGCCCAGTTCCACCGTGCGCGCCACGAAGGCAGGAAACGCGTGGTCGATCCACAAACCGTCCAGGTGCGCGTCCAGGTCGTCGCGACCTACGTCGAGCAAGGCTACCTGGCCGCTCATGCATTCGCGCGAGCCGATGCGCCCGGCGCGCCAGTCCTGCTCCAACGCTTCCCAGCCGGGGCGGCCGAAACGATCCAGCAGCGAATCGATCACGTCCTCGACGGAAATGGTGCCGTCGAAGTCGCACAGGATGTTCCAAGCAGCCACTCGCACCCACTCCCACACAAGACGAAACGCATCTTGGCGAGATACCCCTTTCGGTCGCCTTTCCATGATTTCCGACGGTTTTGCGTGTCAAGCCATGCAGGACAGCATGCGCGGAAAAGGCCTGGCGCGTTGGACTGTCAGCCAAATGTCGGTTCCAACCGCTATGCTTAGCTATTGCACGCCTTTATAACGGTCTCCAGCCCGTGCACGATCCCGCACTGCGTCACGTCCCTACTGCCCTAAGCCTGCTCGCCGCGCTGGCACTGACCACGCTGGCCGGCTGCGCTGCCTCATTGCCGGCCCTGCAGCCGCCGGTACCGCAGGCCTGGCGCAACGCGCCCGCAGCGACAGCCCCGAGCCCGGCAAAACCGGACCTCACCCATTGGTGGCAGGCCTTCGACGACCCTGACTTGAACGCGCTGGTGAAACGCGCGCTGGACAACAACCTGGACCTCAAGGCCGCCACCGAGCGGCTGCTCGCGGTGCGTACGCTGTACCGGCATACCGACGACAAGTTCCTGCCCAACCTGACGCTGGACACCAACCAGGTGATCGAGCCGGACGCCAGCGCCTCCTATTTCATCGTGGGCTTCGATGCGCTGTGGGAAATGCCGTTTTTCGGTGCACTGAAGAGCACGCACCGGCTCGCCGCCGGCAATCTCGACGCGGCCCGTGCTGACGTGCAGAGCGCTTACGTCACCCTGGTGGCCGAAGTGGCCCGATGCTGGATTGCGCTGCGCTCCGCCCAGCAGCAGGCGGTATTGCTGACCGCCGAGCGCGATGCCAACCGCGAAAAGCTGCATCTGCTCGAAGTGCGCGCAAACCTGAAATTGGCCGCCCCTGCCGACGTCGCCAGCGCCAAGGCCGAGCTGGCCCGCTCGGAGATGGCGCTGGCCGATCCGCAGCGCGCCATCAATGCGAATGCCCAGCAGTTGGCGGTGCTGCTCGGCCAAAGCGAACCCGATCCGGCCTGGCTCGAAGGTGGCAACCAGCCACAGCTGGGCGATTGGCGGATGACCCACGCCCCGGCCGACCTGCTGCGCACGCGGCCGGAGATCGCCGCAGCCGAAGCCCAGGTGCTACGCGCGGCCGGCGAAGCGGGGATCGCACAGGCCGATGTCTACCCGCATATCGGGCTGGGTGCCTCGCTGGACATGTCAGTGAACCTGTTCAGCCACCACAATTTCATCCGCTCCGGCGACGGCATCGTCTCGGTCGGCCCGGTGGTCAACATGCCGCTGTTCGACTGGGGCATGCGCATGGCCAAGGCTCGTGCGCAACGGCACGGGCTGCGCGCGGCGGTCTACGCCTACCGCCAGGCGGTGCTGCAAGGCGTCGCCGACACGGAAACCGCGCTGGGCGACCTGCAGCAGGCGCATCAGCGCGAAACCTTGGCCGAGCAGGCGGCGCAAGCGCTCGACGGTAACGTGACCGCCCTGGCCAAGCGCCGCAGCCTTGGCCTTTCCAGCACGCTGGAACTGCAAGACGCGGTGATTGCCCAACAGAACGCGCAGCTCGCCCTGGTCGCCGCACGCGCCGAACGTGATCTGGCCTACGTGTCGTTGTACAAGGCGCTGGGCGGAGCACCGCTGCCGCCGGTCGACGTCGCCGCCGACTACAAGAAGCTTGGCAACCAGGGGGCCAAGTAATGGTGGCGCTGGCACGCAAGACCCTGGTCTACGAATGGCGCCGTTTTTTGCCGGCGATCCTCGCGGTGGGTTTCGCCAGCCTGCTGCAACTGCTGCAGGCGGCGCTGGTGCTGGGCATCTTCGGCAGCGCCAGCGTATACATCACCGGTTCCTCCGCCGACTTGTGGGCGGGTTATCCGGGCACGCAGAGCGTGAACCTGGGCCGGCCGATCGGGGAAGACGTAGCGATGCGTCTACGCATGGACCCGGACGTGGTGAAGGTGGAGCCATTCCGCTGGGTGGATGCCGACTGGCGCGGCCCGCACGATACCGGCGGCGTGTCGGTGTTCGTCTCCGGCATCGATCCGCGCGCCGACGGCATGATGTTCTCGCACGCCCTGCCCCCGGCCTTGCGTGCGCGCTTGAACGAGCCCGGCGCGGTGATCGTGGACAAGGCCGACCTGGACAGTCTCGGCGTCACCATCGGCGACACCGCCGCCATCAATGGCCAGCGCGTGAAAGTCGTCGGCGTGAGCAGCGGCTTGCGCGCGCTGGGCGGCGTGAACATCGTCGCCTCGCTGGAAACCGCGCGCGTGCTCGACGTGGCGCCGGACGACGCCGGCATGATGACCTACTTCGTGGCCAAGCTGCGCCCCGGCGTGCGGCCGAAGGCCGCAGCAAGACGTCTAAACGGCTCGATCTCGTTCGGGCCCTACACCGTTTGGACGGCCAAACAGTTTGCGCGCGAATCGCAGCTTTACTGGATGTTCGACACCGGCGCCGGCGCCGGCGTGCTGTTCCTGGCCGGCATCGTGTTCCTGGTCGGCGCGGTGATCACCAGCCAGACGCTGATCGCCGCGGTGATCGGCTCGATCCGCGAATACGCCACCTTGAACGCACTGGGCGTCGGCCGCGGCTCGCTGCGCAAGGTGGTGATGGAGCAAGCGTTCTGGGTCGGCGCGCTGGGATTGCTGTGCAGCGTGGTGATCGGGGCGATCCTGCTGGTGATTGCACGCAATCGCAGCGTACCGATGGAGATGCGTCCGCTCACTGCCTTAGCCTGCCTCACGCTGAGCATGGCGCTGGCGATCGTGTCCGGGCTGGCTTCCGTACGCAGCCTGCGCCGCGCCGATCCGGCGAGTCTGCTGAGATAAAGCATGTCCACCTTGGTTTCGACATCACCCACCAACACCGTCACGCTGCAGGCACGCAGCGTGCGCAAGACTTTCGTATCCGGCCACATCGAAAGCATCGTGCTGCACGATCTCACGCTGGACGTGCATGCCGGCGCGCTCACGCTGATTTCCGGCCCTTCGGGCTGCGGCAAGAGCACGTTGCTGGCGATCCTGAGCGGCCTGCAGCCGGCCGATGCCGGCGACGTGCGTGCGCTCGGCCATGAATTGAACGGCCTGAGCATGCGCGAGCTGGAATCGTTCCGCCTGCAGCACACCGGTTTCGTGTTCCAGGGCTTCAACCTGTTCCCCGCCCTTACCGCGCTGGAACAGGTGGAACTGCCGCTGAGCTATATGGGCCTGGCCAAGGACGTGGTGCGCCAGCGCGCGGTGGAATCGCTGGAAGAAGTCGGCCTGGGTCCACGCATGCGGCTGCTGCCATCGGAACTGTCGGGCGGCGAGAAGCAGCGCGTGGCCATCGCCCGCGCCTTGGCCAAGCGCCCCGAGCTGCTGTTCGCCGACGAACCCACCAGCGCGCTGGATGCGGCCAACGGCCAGATCGTGATCGACATCCTGCATCGCATTGCCCGCACGCACGGCACCACCGTGCTGTGCGTCAGCCACGACCCGCGCCTGGTCCATCACGCCGACCGCGTGCTGGCGATGGAAGACGGTCGCATTCTGAGCGACCATGTGCCGCCCGCAGCTTCCGTTGCCACCCCTCTGCGGGGAGAGGGTTAGGTGAACGGACGAATCGTGCCGCAAGCTGTCTATTTTTCAGGACTCCATGTTCTTCAGGACCCCATGCATGACCCTGCGTGATCTGCGCCTTCCGCTCACCCTGCTTGCCGCGGCGCTCATGGCCGGCTGTTCGCATGACGACGCCCCGGCCGCGCCCAGCACGGCCGCATCCCCCGCTTACGCGGCCATCGCGCGTGGGCGCATCGACATCGAAGGTGGCCTACTCAAGCTCACCATGCCTGCCGAAGGCGTCGTTGCGCAGGTCGACGTGCACGAAGGCGAACATGTGCACAAGGGACAACTGCTGGCGCAGCTCGAACTCGAACCGGCCAAGCTCGCGCTGGATACGGCCGTGGCCGAACAGCAGCAAGCCACGGCGCAGATCGGCGCGCGCGAAGTACGCGCCCGGTCGGCCGCACTGCGCGCCTCGCGCCTGGAACAAGCCGCCAAGGCGGGCGCCGGCGACGTGCAGAGCGCGGACGACGCACGCGAGGCCGCCCAACAGGCGCAGGTCGAATTGAACAACGCGCGCGCCACCGCCGCACTGGCGGCGCAAAAAGTGGCCGGCGCCCGTTACCAGCTGCAGCTGCGCAGCCTGCATGCACCGGTGGACGGCCAGATCGTGCAACGCATGGTGCAACCCGGCGCGTCGGTATCGCCGGCTACCGGCTCCATCTTCGTGATGCTGCCCGACGCACCGCGCATCGTGCGCGCCGAACTCAACGAATCCTTTGTCGGCGTGGTGCACGACGGCATGGCCGCGGAAGTGGATGACGACGGCGGCAGCGACCTGCCGCCGATGAAGGCCCACGTGCTGCGCATCGGCAACGTATTCGGCGCCAGCACGCTGGAAGACGACCCGCAGGTGCGCGCCAATACGCGTTCGGTGGAATGCATATTGACGCTGGACCAGCCGCCTTCGGCACCGTTGCGCATCGGCCAGCGCGTGCTGGTGAAGTTTGCGCCGAAATAACCGCCATGCCGAAAAGTAGGCTGGGATTTCATCCTGGCCTACGAAGGCTCGCACCAAGCGTCGGGTTCCACGATTCATGCGCCGATCGCATGCAGAATGCCGCGATCCGCGGATGCCTGCGCTCGAACGTGCCCAAGGCGCCACGCCGCCCATCCACGTAGCCGACAAGGATCGCAACCAGCTTGCGCAGCTTCTGCGGCTCGAACAGCATCACGCACAGCGCCCAATACAATGCCAACGGGCCGCTCAGCCAATGCAGCGACCAATTCGATCGATAGAGCCGCAAGGCATGCACGGCATTGCGCGTGCCGTAGTAGCGCCGCCACGCCGCATGGTTGGTGGCGAACAGCTTGCCGTGCCGCTCGATGTGGCCGGTGGTCTGGCGCATGGTCACCGCGGCATTCATGTAGACCGGAACCCCCATGCTGGTCGCGCGCAGGCCGTATTCGACGTCCACGGATTCGATGAAATAGTCTTCTCGAAAGGCACCCAACGTGCGGTAAGCCTGTGCGGAGATGGCCGAACCGGACGAGATCACGAACAGCGTGGGAAACAGGCCTTCGGTTTCTTCATCGATGCGAAACGGCTTGGGAAATCGCGAGCCAGGCGGCGTCACCGGCATGCATCGCTTTAGATGAATTTCATAAATCTTCGGGCCCACGATGAAGGCATCGGTATCGCGTGTTGCGCATGCCTTCATCATCTCGACGAAAAACGACTCGTCGATATCCGAATCCTGATCGAGCAGGAACATCACGTCGCAGCCACGCGCCAACAACAGCTCGCTGCCACGGTTGTAGGCGCCCGCCAGACCGCCCTGATTGCCATTGACGACCACGGTGGCGCCGTCGCGCCGCAAGGATTCGTATAGCTCCGCGTCCGGCTCGGGCGAGTTGTCGATCGCGATGACGTTGCGACACAGCGCCATGGCCTTGCGCAGGTTGCCCACGAACTGCGCCGTGGGCTGGTAGAGCACAAAGATCAGACCAAAGGTTTCCATGCGCACCACCGCGTCAGCCTACGTTGCGCAACGGCTCGATCGCCGGTTCATCGGCGATCGGCGACAGATAGCCCCACGCTTGCAGGCTACGCAACGCGCTGCGCACGCCGTCTTCCGCCCGCACGCGTTCACCTAACGCAGCGGCAGCTCGACGCATGGGTTCCTGCATCGCGCTATGGATGGCGTTCGCCAGCGCTTCGGCGCTCAGGTGTTTACGATCCAGTGCCGTCGGTGCCGCGCCTTCGCGCTGCAGGCAGCGCGCCCAGAACGGCTGATCGCCGTAGAACGGCATGATCACCGACGGAATGCCGGCACGCACGGCCGCCGCAGTAGTACCGGCGCCACCGTGATGCACCGCGGCCGCCATGCGCGGAAACAGCCAATCATGCGGCGCACTGCGGGTGACGAACATCTGTTCGTCTTGCACGCCTTCCTCACCGGCCAGGCCACCCCAGCCGGTGGCGAGCACCGCACGTTGCCCGCTGCGGCGTACGGCCTCGCGCACGATGGCGGTGAACTGTTCCGCGTCCGTGCTCACCATGCTGCCGAAGCCGATATAGACCGGCTTGGGGCCCGCATCGATAAACGCGCGCAAGGCATCGGGCGCCCGCCATTCGGGCTGGTCGAGAAACCAGTAGCCGGTAATCTGCGCCGCATCCGGCCAATCCGCCGGCCGCGGCACCACGTGCTCGCTGAAACCGTAGAGCACACGGTGATGCTGGTTGTGGAAATACGGCCCGTACCAGGGATAGGTCGGCAAGCCAAGCTGCGGACGCACGATGTCGTTGATGGCCGGCTTCATCACGTACCACACCAACAGGCGCAATACGTTGTACGCCGCCATGTTCAAGGCGGGCGGCAGCTTGCGTCCACCGACCAGCACCAGCGGCGGCATATGCCGCGAGGGTGTCAGCGGCTGCAACTGCGCGCCGACGAACGGCATGTTGCGCGCCTCGGCCACCGCCTTGGCCAGCAGGGTGCTGTTGGCGACGCCGATCAGCAGGCCGGCGCCTTCCGCAGCCGCCATGCCTTCCGCCGCCCAGCGCGTGGCCCACTCGCTGTAGAACTGGCGGGAGATGCGCGCCATCGCCCGCATGTCCAATCCCTGCTCGACGAGGTCGCGGTTGGCATCGAGCAGCGTCTGGAAGTTCGCGGTCAGCGGACGGAACGCCAGGCCCGCCGCACGCACCATGCCTTCGAAGTTGTCGCTGGTGACGATGCGCACCGGATAACCGGCGCGCTGCAAGCCAACGCCCAGGGCGACGCAAGGCCGGATGTCGCCTTGCGTGCCGATGGTGAAGATCGCGATGGGTGCGCTGGACTCAGGCATACGCGGCCACGCTCCCTGCATGCGCATGATCGGATGCTTTACGCACGGCAGGCACAGGTGCAGTCCGCACCGGCGTCAGCGCATGCAGGCGCTGCATCACCAGCCGTCCGATCTGCGCGGCGGGCTCCGCCTCCAGCATGGCTTGGTGATGGCAGGCGATCTCGTGCACTTCCAGCCGGCCGTCGACATACGGATGCCAGGCTTCCGGGCGGTCATACAGTTGTGCGCTGAGGTCGACGTCTTCTTTCAGGGCTGCGCGGAAGAACATGACGTCGGCATCGATCTGCCGCGGCACGTGCTTGCGTGCAAGCCGCAGATTGTTGAGCGTGACGGCGGATACGTGCTCGACCAAGGATGGATGGCTGCGGGAAATTTCCTGCACCAGCGGCATGCTGAATACGCCGTACTCCTTGCACAGCAAGTCGGTCAAGGCATGCAGGTCGGCCGGCGGATGTTGCGCATGGCGATGGAAACCCAGGAAGCGCAGGATGGCCTTGATTTCCTGCGCCGGGTCGGCATCCGGCAGGGCGCCGTTCACCACGAACGGATAGGCGTCCAGCAAGGCGAGAAATTCCACGCGCTGCCCGTGCGTTTGCAGTTGCGCGGTGATCTCGTGCGCGATCAATCCGCCCAGCGACCAGCCAAGCAGGCGGTACGGGCCTTCCGGCTGGATACGCCGGATCTGCGCCAGATAGTCGCTGGCCATTTGCGCGATATGGCCCGGCAGCGTCGCACCGCCGCGCAATCCGCTCGACTGCAGGCCATACACCGGCAGCTTGTCGTCCAGGTGGCGCAACAAGCCGGTATATCCCCACGCCAGGCCCACCGCCGGGTGAACGCAGAACAAGGGCCGCTGGTGATGCGACAGGCGCAACGGCAGCACGACATTCAACGGATCGCTCTTGCTTTCGGCGCGCTGCAGATACGCGGCAAGGCCGGCGATGGTCGAGGCCTCGAACAGACTGGCGAGCGGCAGCTCCATGCCGAAATGTTCGGGGAAGCGCGCGATCATTTCGGCCGCACTCAAGGAATCGCCGCCGAGCTGGAAGAAGTTGTCGTGCAGGCCGATGCGTTCCACGCCCAGCACTTCCTGCCACAGCCTGGCCAGTTTCTGTTCGACCTCCGTGACCGGTGCGGCGTACGCCACCTGTTGCATGCGCACGGGCGCCGGCAGCGCCTTGCGGTCCAGCTTGCCGGTCGGCGTCAGCGGCAGCGCGTCGAGTGCCACGAAGTACGCGGGCAGCATGTATTCGGGCAGGAACGCGGCCAGGTCGCGGCGCAGCTCGTCGCCTTGCAATGATTGTCCTTCGCGCATCACCACGTAGCCGACCAGCACCACGCCGCCGTCTTCCTCGCGATGAGCCGCTACTGCGGCGGCGGCCACGGCCGCGTGCCGCGCCAGCTGGCATTCGATCTCGCCCAGTTCGACGCGGTGGCCGCGGATCTTCACCTGGCCGTCCGCTCGCCCGACGAAATGCAGCAAGCCTTGCCGGTCCCAATACACCAGGTCGCCGGTGCGATACATGCGGCTGCCATCCTGCACGAACGGATCGGCCAGGAACCGCGCCTCCGTCAACTGGTGATGGTTGAGATAGCCTTTCGCCACGCCCGCACCGGCGATGTAGAGCTCGCCGATGGCGCCTGTCTGCACCAGCTGCTGGTGCTGATCCAGCACATACAGCCGAGTATTGAGGATAGGACGTCCAATCGGCGGCGCTGTTGTACTCACCTCCTTCAACTCGATGGCAGTGGATAGAACCGTGGTTTCGGTGGGGCCGTAAAGCTGTGTCACGCGCGCTGCGTGCTGCAGCAGCCTGGCGGCCAGCTCCGCGCTCAGGGCTTCGCCGCCCACCAGCGCGTGCAGCTGTTGCAGGTGCGTGCCCGCACTCGCCAGCAGCACGCGCCACAGCGAGGGCGTCGCCCACATGTGCGTGGCGCGCTGTTGTTGCAGCAGGCGCAGCAAAGCGGGCGGCTGGCGTACCGTTTCGCCGCCCGCTATCGCCACGCTTGCGCCCGCGGTGAGCGGCAGGAAGCGTTCCAGCAAGGCGATGTCGAACACCATGGTGGCGATGGCGAGAAAGCGGTCGCTCGGCGCCAGGGCAAGCTGCGCGCGCATGCCTTGCAGCATGTTGCACAGGTTGCGATGCGTGACTTCCACGCCCTTGGGGCGGCCGGTCGAGCCGGAGGTATAGAGCACGTAAGCGGTGGCGTCGGGTTGCGACAGATCCGGTTCGTCCGCGTCCAGCGCGATATCGATATCCTCCGGATGCAGCAGCAGCATGCCACCCAGCCCGAAGCGTTCGCATAGCGCGGGCGCAGCGACCAGGGCAATCGGCGCCGCATCCTTCAGCATCATGGCAATACGTTCGGCAGGTCCGTCGGGATCGATCGGCAGGAAGGCCGCGCCGGTGCGCATGATCGCCAGCAGCACCACCAGCCATTGCTCGCTGCGCGGAAGCATGACGGCCACCACGTCGCCGGGCAGCACGCCGTCGGCGATCAGCTGCCGCGCCTGCTGCACGCTGCGTTCGTGCAGGTCGCGATAGGTGATCACCCGTTCTTCAAACAGCACCGCAACCGCATCGGGTGTCGCCTGCGCATGCCGCGCGATCAGCGCCGGCAGGCTTTCCGGCGCGATGGGCGCCGCCGTGTCGTTCCAGGTATGCAACAAGCGTTCGCGCTCCTCGGCGCCGAGAATGTCGAGCTGGCCAAGCGGCCGCTCCGGCTCGCGCAATACGCCTTCCACCAGCAAGGCCAGACGCCGGCGGTGCTCATCCAGGTCCGCGACGCTGTACAGCACCGGATTGGCGTCGAGGTCGAAACGCAATTCGCTGCCATCGCCACGGTCGTAGATGAACAGGGTAAGGTCTTCGCCGGAACCGTTCGACACGTTGTGCGAAATCACGCGGGCGCCGGCGAAGCTGAGCTGATAGTCGAATGGTTCGATGTTCACGCCGAGCCAGGCGATATGCTTGCCCTGCCCGATCAGATTCAAGTCACGGCGCAGATCCTCGTAGCGATACTGCTGATGGCGCAGCGCCTGCCGCACCGTTTGCGCCACCTGGGCGAACAGCTCGACGGCGGTGGTATCGGGCGTAAATCTCAGGCGGATGGCCACGATGTTGGCGACCATGCCCGGCGCCTTGCGCAAGGCTGCGTTGATACGCCCGGAAACCGGCATGCCGATCACCAGGTCGTGCGCGCCGGTAGCGCGGTGATAGTACGCAGCCACCAGCGCAATCAAGAGCTGCGGCAGGCTGGTCGAGGTCTGCTTGCCCAGCTCGCGCAATTGCCGCACCGTCTCGACCGACAAGTGGCCCGTGCTGCGTTGCAAGCCGCCCATGCTGCTGTGCGGGCCCAGGCGCGACAGTGATACGGCATCCGGCAGGTCGGCCAGTTTTTCCTTCCAGTAGTCCCGATCGCGTCGCAGCCGATCCGATTCGCGGTACGCCGCCTCGGCTTCGACCAGTTCCTGCAACGATCCGAAGTCGCAGTCCGCAGGCTCGCGCCCTTCCACGTAGGCGCTGTAGAGCTCCGCCAACCGCCGCGCGATCATGCCGCCGCTGTAGCCGTCGTAGATCACGTGATGCGCGCGCTGGTACCAGTAATAGCGATCCTCGGCGGCCTTGAACAAGGCGCTGACCCACAACGGGTCGTTGGCCAGGTCGACGGGCCGGCTGAGCTCCTCCATCATCCATGCTTCCGCGGCCGCGCGCGGGTTGGCGTCGCGGCTGACGTCCACATACGGAAACTCGCCGTGATAGGCAGGCCGCACGATCTGCCGCGGGCGGCCCTGATGTTCGACCACGCTGACACGCAAGGTTTCGGCTTCGCGAGTGACCTGCCATAGCGCGCGCATGAACAGCTCGGGCTGCACGGGGCCGCAGATTTCCAGCATCTCGGCGATGTTCAAGGTGGCATCTGCCGCGCCGATCTTCTGGCCGACCCACAATCCGCGCTGGGCGGTCGTCAATGGCAGCGACAACGGTGACTCGTGACTCATGGCGCAATCTCCTTCGGCGAATGCGCACGCTCAGGTTCAGCCGGCGATGCAGTTCATGTCACTTGTATATGTACCGGCGTTGCCTGCGTTGCGTTCGCACCTGTGATCATCATTGGTTGCCCCTATCGACGGTTTTTCTGGCGCATAAAGCTGCGCTCTTTTTTATGGCGCAAGCGAACCATCACGGCTGACTTCGCCATGACAAGGACACTTGCACGATGAATGCTGCAAAACACGGCCGACGGCGCACCGGCGGCGATCGCTATTCCACTGGCTTGCACAGGCAGGTGCGCTGCGAAACCACCCGCGCCCTGCCCACATCGCACACATGGGCGTAGCCATGTGTGCAAAAACACGCTGCTGACGAACACCGAAAACTTATGTTGCGGTGTAGCAATCCAATGATGAAAGATTCGTCAACGACAACGACGCATCCGCCAACTTGAGAACCAAGACACAAAGCGCGCGTGTTTCTTTGCAAAGAGATGACCGCACTCAGCGATCGTCGCGCGTCCAGATCAATCCGCCTTCTTCCTTCACCGGGAAGCGGTGAATCGGCTCATACGCCGGCGGACAGGTCGGTGCGCCGGTACGCAGGTCGAAGCGCGCGCCATGGCGTGGGCATTCCACTTCGTAGCCGTGGATGTCGCCGCCGGCCAGCTCACCGCCGTCGTGCGTGCAGATGTCTTCCACGGCATAAAGATCGCCGTCGATGTTGAACACGGCAATGGCCGTGTCGCCGTCCCATACCACCTTGAACTCACCCGGCAGCAATTCGGAGCGCGTGCCGACCTCCACCCATACCTCGCTCATGCGGCGACTCCGGCCAGATCCTTCACCATCAACTCGAAACGCAGATCGTCGCGGCGCGGAATGCCGAAGCGCTCGTCGCCATAGGGGAACGGCGAATACTCGCCGGTGCGGCGATAACCGCGCCGTTCGTACCAGGCCATCAGGTCGCCGCGTGCATCGATCACCTTCATGTGCATGGCGCGGCATTGCCACACTTGCCGTGCATACCGCTCGGCCTCGGCCAGCACCAGGCGGCCCAGGCCGCTGCCCTGGCGCGGCGGGTGGACGGCAAACATGCCGAAATAGGCCGCCTCGCCCTGCTGCTCGATATGGCAGCAGGCCAGCAGCTTGCCATCGATCGCGGCCAGCAACACGGCGCTGTCCGGCGCAGCCAGCACCTCGGCCACGCCGGCCGGATCGACACGCTGGCCATCGAGCAAGTCGGCTTCGGTGGTCCAGCCCTGGCGGCTGGCGTCGCCGCGATAGGCGGATTGGACCAGGGCGACGATGGCATCGACATCGGCTGCGACGGCCTTGCGGAAAACAGGAGTGAGGAGGGTATTCATCCGCGCATGATAATCCCCAAAACACCGAGGATTACGGCAGGACCCTCGAACCCGGATGGCCGTCGTAAAAATACCGGCCGGGCTGATAGCTGTGGTAGCGGCAGACATTGAAGTTGCGCGCAAGCACCCGGCGGCCATCCGAGAACGTGGTGCGCAGGTCGCGGAAGCAACCATCGTCATCGTGAAATTGCACCCGCACGGCAAATTGGGACTCGAGCCAGGATTCCCCTATGTCCCGGAAGCTCACTTCGGCCCAACGCGTGCTTCCGGCCGGGGCGACTGCAAACGAGTCGATCCGGGTGCTGGTATCGTTGACCACGACGATGGCATGCAGCGAGTCGGCCAGCACGATCGAAGGAAGGCTGACAAGGCACAAAGCAACTAAGCAACGACGCATGACGATCTCCTTTTGAAGGGCGCAGCAAGCCCCTGGCCGGCACGCGTGGCATGCGGTTGCTGGAAGGATGGCTGCGTGGGAAACGGGGCTAACGGGAAGAGAGATGCGCTTATCGCCAAAAGGGTTGCAGCGCGTTCGCCTGCAACCGGGCGGCCACTGGCTGTATCTCTCATACTCATGGGGGCCACGTCCGGCGCCTTTTACGGGAGTAGAAGATGCACAAAGATGTCGTCGTTCCGGTAGTGCTGTTCCTTTGCATCACTTTCGGCATCGTTTATATCGTCAGGCTGCTGGTCAGCACGCGCCAGCGCATCAAGATGCTGCAGGTTTGCGGTTCGACCGAACTGGTGGAGTCCGTCCTGCATGCGGAGACGCATCGCTACCAGATGTCGGCCTTGCGCTGGGGCGTGCTTGCGCTGATGGAGGCCATTGCCTTCGGCGTCATCCAGGCCCTCGGCTGGACCACCGTCAACCCCGGCGTGGTGGCGGTATTGCTGGGCGCGTTTGGACTGGGCTCGATTCTGTCTTTCGTGCTTGGACGGCGTTTCGGCTGATCGGCGCCCACCGCGTGAGCCATCCGGATCGTCAGCTGGTCGAAGCGGTACTGGCGAACGCGCCCGGCGCGTTCGAGCGGCTGGTGCGCGAGCATCAGGCCTTGTGCTGGCACATCGTCTATCGCATGGTGCGTCACCCCGAGGATGCCCGCGAGCTATGCCAGGACACCTTTCTGCGCGTGTATCGGCATCTTGGGCAATATCGCTACGAAAGCGCGCTCAAGTCCTGGATCGGGCGCGTGGCCTATACCGTGGCGCTGCGTTACCTGGAACGAAAACGCATTGCGGTGCTCGATGCCGGTGAAGACGAAGACGCCATCGATCCGCTCGAAAACCTCAGCGACGGTTTCGACCTGGAAAGCGCCTATGCCGATAGCGAAGCCTCGGCGCGCCTGCATAAAGCCATCGAGGCCCTGCCCCCGCTGCAACGCACGCTGCTTACGCTCTATCATCTGGACGAACTGTCCATCGACGAGATCGCCGGCATCACCGGCCTTGCAACCGGCACGATCAAAAGTCATCTGTTCCGCACACGCCTTCGCTTGCGCGAGCAGCTCGAGACTGCATACGGAGTTTCACCATGAACCGCGAACCGCCATCGCCCCACGACGACAGCATGGAACGCGAATGGGCTCTGCAGGAGCAAGCCGTTCGAGCCGAACGGCTCGCGCTGGATACCAGCGAAGATGAGGCATTGCGGCGCTATCGCGCCGTAGCGCAGGCGTTGCGGCAACCGCTCGATGACGATCTGCCGCTGGATTTCGCCAGCGCGGTGGCGCGGGAAGCGCGCCGCCGTGCGGCAGGCGACATGAGGCTGGAGCTTTATCTCAGCTGGACCTTGCTGGGCGTGCTGGTCGCCATGCTGATCGGGGTCACGTTGCGTTATGGCAGCGCATTGGCGCAGTTTGCACACATCACACTTTCGCAACCGTGGCTGTTGGCCTTGGCGGCATTCTTTGCGCTGCTTGGTGTAGTCAGGCTGCCTCAGCGAAGGCTGGGCTGATGCTCCCGAATGTGGATGTTGGGGTTTGCATCGAATGGTGCTTACTTAAAGCCGCAGCCTGCTCCCTCTCCTACGTGTAGTAGGGGAGGGTCGGGGTGGGGTGAAGCAGCCTCGCGACAAGTTCAAACCATGCAGCAAGCTCGAACAACCCCACCCCAGCCCTCCCCTACTGTCGCAGGGGAGGGGGCGCATCTTCGCAGACGTCGAAATACGCGCTTAAGTAAACACCATCGGGTGCAAACCCCAACGTTTTCGCCGACGCACGCATCACATCAGCAGCTTGCGCACCTTCTGCAGCGCCGCGATGAACGCATCGACTTCCTCGCGCGTGTTGTAGAACGCCAGCGACGCACGCAAGGTGGCCGGTACGCCGTAGAACTGCATCAACGGATGCGCGCAATGGTGGCCGGAGCGCACTGCCACGCCTTCCAGATCGAGCAGCGTGGCCATGTCCATGGCTTGCGCGCCTTCGATCAGGAATGAGATCACCGGCTCTTTCTCTTTTGCTTCGCCAAAGATGCGCACGCCCGGAACCTCGCGCAAGCGTTCGGTGGCGTAGGCCAGCAATGCGTATTCCCACGTACGGATCGCCTCGAAGCCGATCGCCTGGTAGTAGTCGATGGCGGCGCCCACGCCGGCGAACCCGGCGATGTTCGGCGTGCCCGCCTCGAACTTGTGTGGCGCATCGGCAAAGGTCGTGCCGTCGAAGCGCACTTCCCGGATCATCTCGCCGCCGCCGAAGAACGGCGGCATGGCCTGCAGATGTTCGCGCTTCGCCCACAGCGCGCCGGTGCCGGTAGGCGCCAGCATCTTGTGGCCGGTCAGTGCGTAGAAATCGCAGCCGAGCGCCTGCACGTCCACCGGGCGATGCGGCAGCGCCTGCGAGCCGTCGACCATCAGCGGAATGCCCCGCTTGCGGCATTCGCGCGCAATCTCGCGCACGGGGTTCACTGTGCCCAGCACGTTGGAGACATGCGCCACGCACGCGAGCTTCACTTCCGGCGTGAGCAGCTCGAAGAATTTCTCCAGGATCAGCTCGCCGTTCTGGTCGATCGGTGCCGCTTTCACGGTGGCGCCAGCACGCGCGGCCACGAGCTGCCACGGCACGATGTTGGCGTGATGCTCCATCACCGTGGTGACGATCGCATCGCCCGGCTGCAAACGCGGCAGCGCATAGCTGTACGCCACCAGGTTCATCGACTGCGTGGTGCCGGAGGTGAGGATCAATTCATTGCGCGAGGTGGCGTTGATGAAGGCCGCCAGTTTGTCGCGCGCATTCTCATACGCCGCCGTCGCTTCCTCGCCCAGTTGATGCACCGCGCGCGCCACGTTGGCATTGTGCTTGCGATAGTGCTCGTCCACCGCCTCGATCACCTGCCGCGGCTTCTGGCTGGTGTTGGCGTTGTCGAAATACACCAGCGGCTTGTCGTGCACGGTGCGCGACAGCAGCGGGAAATCCGCGCGTATGCGCTGTACGTCGAAATCGGTGGAGAGATGGCTGGGCTTGAGGGTCATGACGGTAGATGCGCGAGCAGCGCGTCGGAGAAATGGTCGCGCAGGGTTTCGTTGGGCAGCGCCGCGAATACCGCGCGGCAGAACGCGGTGGTCAGCAGCGCGCGCGCTTCGGCATGCGGCAGGCCGCGCGAACGCAGGTAGAACAGCGCGCGCTCGTCGAGCTGGCCGACGGTGGCGCCGTGCGCAGCCTTCACTTCGTCCGCGTAGATTTCCAGTTCCGGCTTGGTGTCGATCTCCGCCTGCGCGGACAGCAACAGGTTCTTGTTGCTCAAGCTGGCGTCGCTGCCGTCGGCACCTTCGGCCACCACGATCGCGCCGCGGAACACGCCGCGCGCGCGTTCGTCGGCCACACCGCGCCAGACGGATTCCGACGCGGTGTTGAGCGCCTGGTGGCGGATCGAAAGCTGGGTATCGACATGCTGGCGGCCGCGCAGCACGAACACCCCGCGCGTATCCAGGCGCGCATCGTCGCCGCGCAATTCCGCGTGCAGATCGTGCCGTACCAGGCCACCGCCCAGTTCCAGCACGTGCAGCATGGCCTGCGCCTTGGCGCCCAGGTGCAGGCTGCCATGGCGAATCAGCGTGCTGTCTTCGGCGGCGTTCTGCAGCAACGCGAGCTGCAGCTTGGCGCCGTCGCGCAGCGCGATGTCGCTGACCAGCGTACCCAGGTGCTTGTGCGGCGCCGTGGCCAGATGATGTTCGACCAGATCGAGTTCCGCGCCCTCGCCCAGTTCGATCACGTTGCGCACATGCCATGCGGCATCGCCTTGCGCCGGCGTTCCCGCAAAGCAGAGATGGACCGGCTTGCCCACGCGCACGCCCGGCGCCACGCGCAACACCACGCCGTCGCCGGCCAGCGCCGCATTGAGGCGCGCGAACGCATCGCCCGCTTCACGATACCGGCGGCTGAGCGCGAAACGCAGCGGTTCAGGATCGTTTTCCAATACGCGCGAAAGCGGCTGCAGCGACAAATCCGGCGGCAGCGCTTCCAGCCGCGACAAGTCGGCGCGGAACACGCCGTTGACGAACACCAGGCGCGGGCCGTCGATACCGGGCAGCGTCAGCGCATACGGATCGACCGGATGCGACGCCGCCTGCGCATCGCCCAGGGCGAACCGGCGCTGGCCCAGCGCACGCAACGCGGTGTACTTCCACGCTTCCGCGCGCGTATCCGGCAAGCCGGCGGCGATGAACGCTTCCAGGTTTTCGCGGCGCGCCGCCTCCAGCCACGCCAGGCCGCTGCCGGCCAGACGCAGGCTGCCGGCTTCGCGCAATGCGTCGATGAAGGGCACGGGTGCCGGTGACTGGCTCATGTGCGCGCCTCGCTCGCCAACACCGGATCGCGATCGTTGACCCAGGCGTAGCCGTGTTCTTCCAGCTTCAGCGCCAGCGTCTTGTCGCCGCTTTCCACGATGCGGCCGTCGGCCAGCACGTGCACGAAATCCGGCTCGATGTAGTCGAGCAGGCGCTGGTAGTGCGTGATCACCAGGAAGGCGCGATCGGGCGAACGCAGCGCGTTCACGCCCTGCGCCACCTGCTTGAGCGCATCGATGTCGAGGCCGGAATCGGTTTCGTCGAGAATCGCCAGCTTCGGCTCCAGCACAGCCATCTGGAATATCTCGTTGCGCTTTTTCTCGCCGCCGGAAAAGCCTTCGTTGACGGCACGATGCAGCAGCTCGTCGGAGATCTGCATGATCTTCAGCTTCTCGCGCACCAGCTTGAGGAACTGCATGGAATCCAGTTCCGCTTCGCCGCGCTGCCTGCGCTGCGCATTGAGCGCCGCGCGCAGGAAGTAGGTGTTGTTCACGCCGGGGATTTCCACCGGATACTGGAAGGCGAGGAATACGCCGGCGGCGGCGCGCTCTTCCGGCTCCAGCGCGAGCAGGTCGCGGCCCTGGAAGCTGACGGAACCGGAGGTGACCTCATAGCCATCGCGCCCGGACAGCACATTGCCCAGCGTGGACTTGCCGGCGCCGTTCGGGCCCATGATGGCGTGCACCTCGCCCGGGTTCACGGTGAGCGTGAGGCCCTTGAGAATGTCCTTGCCCTCGACGCGGGCGTGCAGGTTTTCGATCTTCAGCATGTCACTTCAAATCCGCAGAGTTTTTGATGGAACCGGCGCATACATCGCCTTCTTGTGCACCATTCAGCCAAGCTTGCAGTTGCTTGATGCGCTGCTGCGTAAGCTCGGTTTGCGTCTGGCTCACGCACATGGAATAAGCCGAACCGTATTGCGTGGCATCCTCGCCTTTACCCAGTGGGAAGTGCGCGTCAACTTCCGCATCGCGAAATTGCAGCCACAGTTTTTGCGAAGCCTTGAGTTTTTCCAGGAAAACCGGTTGGTCTTTGTACTTGACCAGGATGGCCTTCCACACTTTGTTGAGTTGCTGGTCGGCCTTGGTGAATTCGGAAGCAGCACATGCGTTGAGGCCGGCTTGCGAAGGAGAGTTGTAGCAGGGCACATCGGAAGCAAGCGCGCTGATAGGAAGCGCCAGGGCTAGCAGAAACAGCCAGGGGGTTTTCATTGCACGACTCCTTCGGCTGAGAGAACACAGTTGCCCTTTGCCTTGATGGCCGCATAGAGCGCGTCGGGGGCAAGGTCAATATCGCCCGGCCATGCCACTGCGCCAAGCTCCACATGCACCGCTTCAAACACTGACGATTCGCGCAATGAGCGGAACACGCCTGCCGAATCGCTATTCACCAGCGGCGACATATCGACGGTGCCGGATGTTCCGTCACTGAAACTCACGGCCAACCGGCAAGCTGACATTGGCGTTACCGCCGCCACTCGCTGCAATGCAAGCTCCCTCTCCCCTCCGGGGAGAGGGTTGGGGTGAGGGGCTGGGCTTGCCGTGATGTCTGTAGCCATGAACGTTTTTGCTCTTTGATCTTTGCCAAAAGGTAGGTTCGTCGCGAGATTCGCCCCTCACCCCAGCCCTCTCCCCCGTTATTGATCAAAGATGGGGGAGAGAGAGTAAAGAGCGTCAGCCCACCGCTCCTTCCAGCGAAATCTCCAGCAACTTCTTCGCCTCCACCGCAAACTCCATCGGCAGCTCGCGGAACACCTGCTTGCAGAAGCCGTCGACGATCATCGATACCGCATCCTCCTCGCCGATGCCACGCGAACGGCAATAGAAGAGCTGGTCGTCGGAGATTTTCGAAGTGGTCGCTTCGTGCTCGACGATGGCGCTGGGATTCTTCACTTCCATATACGGAAAGGTGTGCGCACCGCACTTCTTGCCGATCAGCAGCGAATCGCATTGCGTGTAGTTGCGCGCGCCTTCGGCGCCCTTCTCCACCTTCACCAGGCCGCGATAGCTGTTGGAACTCTTGCCCGCGCTGATGCCCTTGGAGACGATCTTGGACTTGGTGCCCTTGCCGATGTGGATCATCTTGGTGCCGGTGTCGGCCTGCTGGCGATGATGCGTAAGCGCCACCGAGTAGAACTCGCCGACCGAGCGATCGCCGCGCAATACGCAGCTCGGGTATTTCCATGTGATGGCCGAACCGGTTTCCACCTGCGTCCAGGAAATCTTGGAATCGTCGCCGCGGCAATCGCCGCGCTTGGTGACGAAGTTGTAGATGCCGCCGCGGCCTTCTTCGTCGCCCGGATACCAGTTCTGCACGGTGGAGTATTTGATCTGCGCTTTTTCCAGCGTGACCAGCTCGACGACGGCCGCATGCAACTGGTTCTCGTCACGCATCGGCGCGGTGCAGCCTTCCAGGTAGGACACGTAAGCGCCCTCTTCCGCGATGATCAGCGTGCGCTCGAACTGGCCGGTGTGGCCGGCGTTGATGCGGAAGTAGGTGGACAGCTCCATCGGGCAACGCACGCCCTTGGGAATGAACACGAACGAGCCGTCGGAGAACACCGCCGAATTGAGCGCGGCGAAGTAGTTGTCGCCCACCGGCACCACGCTGCCGAGATACTTCTGCACCAGGTCGCCGTGTTCGCGGATCGCTTCGCTCATCGAGCAGAAGATCACGCCCGCTTCGGCCAGTTCCTTGCGGAAGGTGGTGCCGACGGAAACCGAATCGAACACCGCATCCACCGCCACGCCGGCCAGCCTGGCGCGTTCGTGCAGCGGCACGCCGAGCTTGTCGTAGGCTTCGAGCAATTTCGGATCGACGTCGTCCAGCGACTTGGGCTTGTTCTTCGGCGAGGCGTAATAGCTGATCGCCTGGAAATCGATCGGCGCGATGTTGAGCTTGGCCCAGTTTGGCATCGGCATCGTGAGCCAGTGGCGGTAGGCCTTCAGGCGCCACTCGGTCATCCACTCCGGCTCGCCCTTGAGCGCGGAAAGCTGGCGCACGATGTCTTCGGACAGGCCGGGCGGCAGGCTGTCCGTTTCGATGTCGGTGATGAAGCCGGCTTCGTAGCGACGGCCGAGCGCGGCGGCGACTTCGGCGTTGTCGCGCAGCACGACGGGGCTATCGTTCTCGATGGTCATGATGCTGTCCTGCCTTTCAATTCGGTAAGCGCCACGGAGGCGACGGCCGGCGGCGCGGGGCGCAGCATGTCGGCCAGGCTCATCGTGCGCAGCGCGTTGTCGAGTACATGGTTGATGCGTTGCCAGCTGCCGCGCACGCCGCACTGGGCTTCGCGTTCGCACTGGCCTTCGCTGAGCGTGCATTCGGTCATGCCGAGCGGCCCTTCGATCGCCTCGACGATGTCGGCCAGGCTGATCTGCTGCGCCGGCCGCGCCAGGCGGTAGCCGCCGTTGACGCCACGGAAGGAGTCCACCAGCCCCGCGTGCCCCAGCGACTTCAGCAGCTTGCTGACCGTGGGCAGTTCCAGGTGCGCCTCCTCGGCGATCTGCGCCGTGCTTACGACGTCGCCCGGGTGCGCGGCGATGCAGGTCATCACCACGGTGGCGTAGTCCGTCAGTCGGCTGACACGAAACATAGGAAAAAGAGGACACCGATTAATCAGGACTGAAATGGTACTGATTAGACACGGAACGGTCAATTGACAGGCAAGTGTCCTGCCCGGCCATTGCTCCATATTGGTGCAATTGATGCACCAAATGGTTCACGCGTGAACGCCGCCCGTACCTTCACCAAGCCCCGGAACCGCGCCACCAAGCCATCCGACCTGCCATCCTCGCGCTTGGCACGCATTCTGCTGTGTTGCAGCAAACCATCTGGAGCCGTCGCGCATGAAATGGGTTACCGCCATCATCAAGCCCTTTACCCTGGACGACGTGCGCGAGGCACTCGGCGAAGCCGGTGTGCAGGGCATGACCGTGACCGAGGTGAAGGGCTTCGGCCGGCAGCGCGGCCACACCGAGCTGTACCGCGGCGCCGAGTACGTCGTCGATTTCCTGCCCAAGCTGAAGATCGAGATTGCCGTGGCCGACGACCAGGTCGAGCTGGCGATCGAGGCGATCGTTCGCGCGGCGAAGACCGGCAAGGTGGGCGACGGCAAGATTTTCGTAAGCGACCTGGAACAGGTAATCCGCATCCGCACACAGGAAGTGGACGCCGATGCGCTTTGACATGCGTGAATATGGGGAACGGGGGATGATGAGTAAGTATCGACGTGTTTTGCGGCTCGCCGCCGCCGTACTGGCTGCCGGCGTGGCCATGCCTGCCTTGGCCCAAGCGACACCGGCACCGACGCTCAATGCCGGCGACACCGCCTGGATGATCGTCGCCAGCGCCTTCGTGCTGATGATGACTATTCCCGGCGTGGCGCTGTTCTACGGCGGCATGGTGCGGACCAAGAACCTGCTGTCGGTGATGATGCAATGCCTGGCCATCACCGCCTTGGTGACCGTGCTGTGGATGGCATACGGCTATTCGCTGGCCTTCAGCACCGAAGGCATGCATGCGGGCGTCACCAACTGGCATTCATTCCTGGGCGCCTTCGACCGCGTGATGCTGGCGGGGCTTACGCCCAACACGCTGTACCAGACGGTGCCGGAAAGCACCTTCGTGATGTTCCAGCTCACCTTCGCCATCATCACGCCGGCGCTGATCATCGGCGCCTACGCAGAGCGCATGAAATTCAGCGCGATGCTGTGGTTCTCCGGCTTGTGGCTCACCCTCGTGTATCTGCCGATCGCGCACATGGTGTGGAGTGGTCCGGGCTCATTGCTGGGCGATCTGGGCGTGCTGGACTTCGCCGGCGGCACGGTGGTGCACATCAACGCCGGCATTGCCGGCCTGGTCGCCTGCCTGGTGATCGGCAAGCGCCGCGGCTGGCCGCATACGCACATGCCGCCGCACAACCTCGGCTACACGGTGGTCGGCGCTTCCCTGCTGTGGCTGGGCTGGTTCGGCTTCAACGCCGGTTCGGCAGTGGCCGCCAACGGCAGCGCGGGCATGGCGATGCTGGTGACCCAGATCGCCACTGCCGCCGCGGTGATCGGCTGGGTGGCGGTGGAGTGGATCATGCACAAGCGCGCCAGCGTGCTTGGCGCTGCCTCGGGCGCGGTGGCCGGCCTGGTGGCGATCACGCCGGCGGCCGGTACGGCGGGGCCTGCCGGTGCGCTGGTGATCGGCTTTGCCGCTGGCGCAGTATGTTTCTTCACCGCCACGCGCCTGAAGCACAAGTTGGGCTATGACGACACGCTGGATGTGTTCGGCGTGCACGCGGTGGCCGGCATCATCGGCGCCCTGCTGACCGGCGTGTTCGCCGCGCCGAAGCTGGGCGGTTTCGATAGCGCCGTCACCTCGCCGTTGCTGCAGTTGTGGATCCAGGCCAAGGGCGTGGGCTTCACCATCGTATGGAGCGGCGTGCTGAGCTGGGTGATCCTGAAGCTGCTGGATCTGGCGGTCGGCTTGCGCGTCGAGCCCGAGCAGGAGCAGGTGGGCCTGGATATCGCGGAGCATGAGGAGCGGGCGTACAACCTCTCGTAACTTGTGGCGCCAACCTGCCAGGATGCGTCCCCTCCCCTGCGAAGTAGGGGAGGGTGGACATCATCGCGAGCTCCAGGCTTCCCGCCTTAAACGGACGCCATTGGCACTAAGCTATCCGCGTGTCCGCAACGAATCCCCCCATGCAAAGCACCACCGACCGCGCTGCGCTCCGTCTCGCCTGGACGCGCGCAACGCTTGGCGACAACGCCCTCCTGCTCGAACCCGCCTCCTCCGACGCCAGCTTCCGCAGCTATTGGCGCACGCATCACCACGGCCGCAGCTGGATCGTGATGGATTCGCCACCGGCACAGGAAGATCCTCGCCCATGGCTGCAGATCGGGCGGCAACTGACCGCGGCCGGCCTGCACGTACCCGCCGTACAGGCGCAGGATCTCGAACAGGGTTTTCTGCTGATCGAGGATCTCGGCACCCGGCTTTATCTGCAGGAGCTCAACGACCACAACGCCGACGCTCTCTACGGCGACGCGATGGATGCCCTGCTGCTGATGCAGACGCGCATGGACCATCGCGATCTGCCGCCGTTCGATCGCGCAGTGCTGCAACGCGGGCTGGAAGTGATGCCGGAATGGTTTCTCGGGCGCCATCTCGCGCACATGCCCGCCTGCGACGAATGGGATGTGCTGGAGGCGGCGTTCAACCTGATCATCCACAACGCGCAGGAACAGCCGCGCTGTTTTGTCCATCGTGACTATCACAGCCGCAACTTGCTGGTGGTCGAGCAGAACAATCCCGGCATCATCGATTTCCAAGGTGCGCTCGCCGGCCCCATCACCTACGACCTGGCGTCCTTGTTGCGCGATGCCTACATCACCTGGCCGCGCGAACGCGTGGAAGCCTGGGTGGAGTCGTACCGCCGGCGCTTGCGCCATGCGGGCGTCATTGGCGGAGACGTCGACCGCCAGTGCTTCCTGCGCTGGTTCGACCTTACCGGCCTGCATCGTCACGTACGCGTGCTCGGCCAGTTCTATCGCCTGTGGTATCGCGACGGCAAACCGGGCTATCTCGCCGACGTGCCGCGCGTCTATCACTACGTGGTATCGGTGGCGCGCAGCTATCCGGAACTTGCCGGCTTTGCCGCCCTGATCGAACGGTATGCCGGAGGCAAGGACCTCACCAAGGTGGCCAGCGCATGAGGCACGCGCTGATCTTTGCGGCAGGGCTGGGCGAACGCATGCGCCCGTTGACCTACCACACGCCCAAGCCTTTGCTGCAGGTACGCGGCAAGCCGCTGATCGCGTGGCACCTGGAAAAACTGGCGGCGATCGACGTGCGCTATGTGGTGATCAACACCTCGCATCTGGCCGAACAGTTTCCGGAAACCCTGGGCGATGGCTCGCAATGGGGGCTGCGTATCCGCTATGCATACGAAGGGTCCGTGCCGCTGGAAACCGGTGGCGGCATGCTCAACGCGCTGCCGTTGCTGGGGCCGGAACCGTTTGTGGTGATCAACGGCGACGTGTGGACGGATGCCGATTTCGCCGCGCTGCCCGTCGAGCCAAAAGGCCTGGCGCATCTGCTGATGGTGGACAATCCGCCACATCATCCGCGAGGCGATTTTGCGCTGGATGAGCAAGGCAAGTTGCACGATGCGGGTGATGGGCGGCTTACGTATAGCGGCATCGGCGTGTATCGGCGCGAGCTGTTGAACGACTGGCGGACGGTCATCGAGCGGCACGATGCAGCGGATGAAGCACCGCCACGCTTCAAGCTTGCGCCGCTATTGCGCGCGGCGATGCAGCGGGGCGAGGTAAGCGGCAGCCATCATCGCGGCGAGTGGACGGATGTGGGTTCGCCGGAACGATTGGCGGCGTTGAACGCGTAGGTCGTATCGGTGCCGTGCCGGTTTCGCATTCACAGCCCGCCATTCCGGCGAACGCCGGGATCCAGTTTAAGGCAACACTGATCAAGTATCGCCGTCGTCATGATGTCTGGAAGGCCCGCAGGATGTGTCGCGTGGCGCCGGGAAGACTGGCCGTCTTGCCAAGCCGCGCGGCGCAGCCTGCGGGCCTTCCAGACACCACCCCATCACTTTGAATTCAATATGTTGGGGCCAGCCCTGTCTGTCCGCAGGCCTTCGGTCCGCCGTCTCGACAGACGGCCAGTCTGCCTTCGCCGACGGCCCTGTGGCCTGCGAACAGACAGGGCTGGTGACGACGGCGATACTTGATCAGTGTTGCCTTAAATACGTCGTGCGTAGCACACGAAATATTCTTTTAAGCAGTGTGCTGCGCACGTCATTTTTGACTGGATTGACCAGCTTCGCTGCTGTGGGGCGCCTCGGCGTTCGCCGGAATGACGGCCGCCCTGACATGGCATCCCGAAATTCAACCTACGGCGCACCGGACGCCAGCGGCTTGATCGATACCGGCACAGGTATCGTTGGCGCCGCCTGCGCCTGCTCCTGCGACAATGCCGCATCCTGCGCCTGCTTGGTCATCATGATGATGCTGATGCGCCGGTTGATCGGATCGCCCGGATTGGCCTTGTCGAACGACACCGAATCGGCCAATCCCACCACGCGTGCGATCTTGTCTGCGTCCAGTCCGCCATCCAGCAAGGCGCGCCGCGCGGCGTTGGCGCGATCGGCGGAAAGCTCCCAGTTGCTGTACTGGCTTGCGTGGCTGTACGGCGCATCGTCGGTGTGGCCGGAGATGCTGACCTTGTTGGGCGCCTGATCGATGAAGCCGGCCAGCTCGTGCAGGATCGCCACGGTATAAGGCTCCAGCGTGGCACTGCCGGTGGCGAACATCGGGCGGTTCTGCTTGTCCACGATCTGGATGCGCAAACCTTCCGGCGTGATGTCGAGCAGCAGTTGATCCTTGAAGGGCGCCAATGCCTGGCTTTTCCCGATCGCGGCACGCAATTGCTGCAGGAGATTTTCCAGGCGCTGTTTTTCGCGCTCGCGCGCCAGCTTCTCCACCTCTGCCGGCGTCACTGGCGTGGCGGCGCGGCGATCTTTCCCCGCACCGTGCGAGATGTCCATGGCGCCGCCGAGCTTGATCATGCTGTCGCTCGCGCCGCCCGGGCCGAGCTTGCCCGGCGGCGCAATCGTGGCCGTGCCCGGTGTCATGCTGGGGTTCTTGAAATACTCGGCGATCGCCGCGCGCTGCTGGCGCGTGCCCACGCCGATCAGCCACATCACCAGGAAGAACGCCATCATCGCCGTGACGAAATCGGCGTAGGCGACTTTCCAGGCACCACCATGGTGGCCATGTTTCTTGCGCCGCGCGCGACGCACCACGACCAGCATATCGCGACGCGGTTCGCTCACGCGGACGCTCCGGCGCGTGTGGCGTCCTTGAGATGATCCTCGAAGTCCTGAAAATTCGGCCGCGTCTGCGGCGACAGCGTCTTGCGCGCAAACTCCACCGAGACCTTCGGGTTGTAACCGCGCAGACAGGCCAGCAGCGCGACCTTCACGCATTCGAACGCCCTGCCGTCTTCGTGCACGCGGCTTTCCATGGCTGCCGCCAACGGACCGACGAACCCATAGCACAGCAAGATTCCCAGGAAGGTACCGACCAGCGCGCCGGCAATGTGTTCGCCGATCTGCGAGGTGTCGCCACCCAGCTGCGACATGGTGGTAACGATGCCGAGCACCGCCGCCACGATGCCGAAACCCGGCAGCGCGTCGGCCATTTTCATCACCGCCAGCGCCGGGGCTTCCGCCTCGTGCTGGTGGGTTTCCAGTTCCACTTCCAGCAACTGCTCCAGCTCGTGCGGATTCATGTTGCCGCCGACCATCAGGCGCAGGCAATCGGTGGTGAACTCGATCAAGTGATGCTCTTTCACCAGGCGCGGATACGCGCTGAAGATGCTGCTCGATTGCGGATCTTCGATATGCGATTCCAGGCCGAGCAAGCCTTGCTTGCGCATCACGCCGAAGATGTCGTACAGCAGCGACAGCAGGTCCACGTAATCCTGCTTGCGGTACTTCGGCCCCTTGAACAGCGCGACGACGTTCTGCAGTGCGCCCTTCACGATCTTCAGCGGATTGGCCGACAGGAATGCGCCGATGGCGCCGCCGCCGATGATCATCAATTCGGCCGGCTGCCACAACGCAAGCATGTGGCCGTGCGAGAGCAGGTAGCCGCCCATGACGCAGGAAAGCACCAACAGGGAACCGATCAGGACAAGCATGGGGACTCCGTTCGGGACGTTAGCGTCCTCCCTGCTTATCGACCGTAGCGGTACAAAATTTAGATCGAACAGTTGTCGCGGTGTGATATAGATCAAACGCAAATTTTTGTCATAAGTGCACCTGTTGCGTCAGCTGCCCCACGCAGACGCGCAAACAAAAACGGCCCGGTTGCCCGGGCCGTTTTCCATTCGCATGGCGCGATACATTACGGACGGCGCGCCAGTTCCGGATTTTCCTTGGTGACCGGCATCAGGTCCTTCTTCGATACGCCCAGCCACAGCAGGATCGGGCTGGCCACGAAGATCGACGACAAGGTACCCACCAGGATGCCGATCAGCATGGTGATCGCAAAACCGTGCACTGACGGGCCGCCGAAGAAATACAGCGCGGCCATCGCGATGCTGGTGAACAGCGAGGTGATGATGGTTCGCGACAAGGTGCTGTTGATCGAGCGGTTGAGCACTTCTTCCGGATCGGCCTTGCGCGATGAACGGAACAGTTCGCGGATACGGTCGAACACTACCACCTTGTCGTTGATCGAATAGCCGATCACCGCCAGCACCGAGGCCAGCACGGTGAGGTCGAATTCGCGCTGCACCAGCGAAATCACGCCTAGCGTCACCAGCACGTCGTGCACTTCGGTGGCGAGCGCGGCGATCGCGAAACGGCGCTCGAAGCGGATCCACAGGTACAGGCCGATGCCGATGATGACGAAGATCGCCGCGGTGACACCGTCGCTGCGCAGCTGTTCGCCCACCTGCGGACCGACGTAGCTCTTGCCGGCGATGGTGGCGTCCGGACGCGCGGCCTGCAGCGCCTTGGCCACGTCGTTGGAGATCAGGTCGAGGTTGGGCGACTTGCCTTCCTGCAGGACGTAATGCTTGTCGTCCTTGGGCTGGAAGCGGATCGAGACTTGCCGCGTGCCGCCCACGCTTTGCACGACGGCATTGTCGATGCCGCCCTTGCCCAGCGCACTGCGCACGTCTTCCACCGACACGGCCTTGCCGTAGGTGGCGTCCACGCTGACGCCGCCGGTGAAATCCAGGCCATAGTTGAGGCTGCGGGTGGCAAGCAGCGCGATCGAAGCGACCATCAACAGGATGGCGATGCCGATGCTGATCTTGCGCAGCCCCAGGAAGTGGACGTTGGCGTTGTGATTGAAAATTTCCATGGAGCTCTCCGATTACACCGACAGCGTCTTGAGCTTGCGCCCGTGATGGATCAGCGCGGTGATCGCATGAGTAACCGTGACCGACGTGAACATCGATGTGAGAATACCGATCAGCAGCGTTACGCCGAAGCCCTTGATCGGCCCGGAACCCATCGTGGTCAGCGCCAGCGCGGCGATCAAATGGGTGACGTTGGCGTCGAGGATGGTCGCCCAGGCTTTTTCGTAGCCGGCGCGGATCGCCGCCAGCGGCGTGGAGCCGTTGCGCAGTTCCTCGCGCACGCGCTCGCAGATCAGCACGTTGGAGTCGATCGCCATGCCCAGCGTCAGCACGATACCGGCGATGCCCGGCATGGTCAGCGTCACGCCGATCGCGGACATCACCGCCACCAGGATCACCAGGTTGAAGAACAGCGCCACGTCCGCCACCAGGCCGAACAGCTTGTAGTAGATCGCCGCCGCCAGCAGCACCAGGCCCAGGCCCAGCAGCACCGCCTTGAGACCCTGCTCGATGTTGTCCTGGCCGAGGCTGGGGCCGATCACGCCTTCCTGCACGATGTCCATGCGCGCAGCCAGCGAGCCGCCCTTGAGCATCAGTGCCAGGTCCGACGCCGCCTTGGCACTGGCCAGGCCGGTGGTCTGGAACTTGTTGCTGAACACGCCGTTGATGGTGGCGTAGTTGATCACCTGGTAAGTCGTCTTCGGCGTGCGTACTTCCTTGCCATCGACGATCTTGGTGTCGGTGGTGCTTTCCACGTACACCACCGCCATCGGCTTGCCGACGTTTTCGCGGGTGAAGTCGAGCATCTTGGCGGCGCCGGCCGAGTTCAGCGTCACGTTGACGCTGGGCGAACCGCTCTGCTGGTCGTTGCCCGAGGAGGCATCCACCAGCTCATCGCCGCTGGCGATGATGTTCTTGCTGACCAGGTAAGCGATCGTGTTGTTGGGGTTGTAGTAGAGATGCGCGTCAGGCGGAATGTTGCCGGTGCGGACCGCGTCCGATACCGCCTGGTCACCCACCCAATCCCTGCCATTGAAACGTGCTTCGCCCAGGCCCGCCACGTATTGCAAGGTGGCGGTCGCGCCGATCACCTTCTTCGCCTCGGCCGGGTCCTGCACGCCGGCCAGCTCGACCGAGATGTGGTCCTCGCCCTGCGCCTGGATGATCGGCTCGGACACGCCCAGTGCGTTGATGCGGTTGCTCAGCGTGGCCAGGTTCTGGCGGATCGCGTTGACCTGCAGGTCGCGCAGCTTGTCCGGCTTGATGCTGGCATTGAGCACGAAGCGGTCGCCGGTGCTCGCGCCGTCCGTCACGGCCAGGTCGGTGTATTCGCCGGCGATCGCATCGCTGGCGGCGGTGCGGTCGGCGGCGGAGTTCACCACTACGCTTACGCCCTGCCCGCGCGTAGCGTTGCGCGAGACGGAGATGAAGGGAATCTTCTTGTCCTTCAGCAGCGCGGCGATGTCCTGCGTATAGCGGTTTTCCTGCCGGTCGATGATGTCGTTCTGGTCGACCGCCATCAGGAAGCGCACGCCGCCCTGCAGGTCCAGGCCCAGCGGCATGGCGCGGCCACCGATCACGGACAGCCAGCGCGGCACGGTGGATTCCAGGTTGAAACCGATGTTGTAGTTCTCGCCCAGGGACCCCTTCAGCGCATCGGCCGCGTTCTTTTGCAAATCGCCATTGGCAAAACCGATCACGATGTAATCGCCGCGCGTAACGTCGTGCTTGAGGCTTTCATTGACGTACGGAAGCTTGGCTGCCTGCAGGGCGGCGATAACCTTCTGCTGCACCGACGGATCGAGCGTGGTGCCTTGGGCCGGCGCGACCTGCACCGCCTGCAGTGGCGGATAGGCGTTGGGTAGCGCGTACAGGATGCCCGCCACCAGTACGATGGCAACCAGAAAGTATCTCCAGCGGGGAAAATCGCTCATGCCTTGCATCCGGATGAACCGCGGCGGCGCGCCGCGGATAACGTGAATAAATAAGTTGGAAAGGATTGCCTGGCGATCAGGACGATTTCAGCGTGCCCTTGGGCAGCACCTGCTGAACCGCGCCCTTTTGCAGCTTCACCTTTACGTTCGGCGCAATCTCGACCGTGATGAAGGTCTCGCCCACGTCTTCGACGCGGCCGGCGATGCCGCCATTGGTGACCACTTCGTCGCCCTTGGCCAGGGCCGACACCATCTGGCGATGTTCCTTCTGCCGCTTCATCTGCGGTCGGATCATCATGAAATACATCAGGCCGAACAGCGCGATCATCATGATCAGCATGGGCAGGCCACCACCGGCCGCTCCTGGCGCTGCCTGCGCCAGTACGAAATTCGTCGAAAGAATCATCTGCTTATCCCGCAAGTTGTGGCTGCGACTGGAGTTTTTGCCGCAAGCCCAATAAAAGACGTCGGATTATGCCATGCACCCCGGTGCTATGCACGGCGCGCAAGGCCCGGGCAGTCCGAAGTACCGCCTCTCTGACAACAGCGGACTGGCAGGGTTTCGTTAGGGCCTGTTTACCCTATTGGCGTAGCTCGCCAATAGGGTAGGCCCTAGTCCGCCGCACCGCGCCGCTGGGCGTAGAAGGCCGTCACGAAGTCCTCCAGCGAGCCGGCCGCGATGGCCTCGCGCAGCCCGGCCATCAGGCGCTGGTAGTGATGCAGGTTGTGAATGGTGGCGAGCTGGCTGCCGAGGATTTCGTTGCAGCGATCCAGGTGGCGCAGGTAGGCGCGGCTGAAGCCCTGGCTGCAGGCGTAGCACGCGCAGCCTTCCTCGATCACGCGGGTGTCGTTGGCGTACTTGGCATTGCGGATGCGCAACGTGCCCTGCGAGGTGAACAGGAAACCGTTGCGCGCATTGCGGGTGGGCATCACGCAGTCGAACATGTCGATGCCGCGGCGGACGGCCTCGACGATGTCCTCCGGCCGGCCCACGCCCATCAGATAGCGTGGCCGGTCCTGGGGCAGCAGCGGCACGGTGGCATCCAGCGTGTGATTGCGCTCCGCTTCCGGCTCGCCCACCGCCAGCCCGCCCACGGCATAGCCGTCGAAGCCGATCTGGATCAGCCCTTCGGCCGAGCGCCGGCGCAGGTTTTCGTAGACGCTGCCTTGCACGATGCCGAACAGCGCGTTCGGATTTTTCAGATCATCGAAGGCGCGGCGCGAGCGCTCCGCCCAGCGCAGGCTCAGCTCCATCGATTCGGCGGCGATGTTTTCCGTGGCCGGATACGGCGTGCATTCGTCGAAGATCATCGCGATGTCCGAATCGAGCACGGTCTGGATGCGCATCGATTCTTCCGGCGACAGGAACACCTTGGAGCCATCCACCGGCGAGGCAAAGGTCACGCCCTGTTCGGTGATCTTGCGCTTGTGCGCCAGCGAGAACACCTGGAAGCCGCCCGAATCGGTAAGGATCGGCTTGTTCCAGCCGATAAAGCGGTGCAACCCGCCGAACTCGCCGACGATGTCCAGCCCCGGCCGCAGGAACAGGTGAAACGTGTTGCCGAGGATGATCTCGGCGCCGACCTCGCGCAGGTCGCGCGGCGTCATGGCTTTCACCGAGCCATACGTGCCCACCGGCATGAACGCCGGCGTTTCCACGCTGCCGCGATCGAAGACGAGACGGCCGCGGCGTGCGCGGCCATCGGTGGCGAGGAGATCGAAGTGCATGGAGGTCATGGGAGCAGGAGCCGTTGTTTGGTTATGGCGTAAATCGGGAATCGTCAATCGTAAATCGTGGCAAGCGGGTCTCAGCAACTTTCGGGACCGCTCTAACGATTGACGATTCCCGATTTACGATTCACGCCGAACCACCAGGCAAGATCAACATCGCATCCCCATAAGAGAAAAACCGATACCGCTCCTGCACCGCATGCCGGTAGGCATCGAGGATGAACTCCCGGCCCGCCAGCGCCGATATCAGCATCAGCAAGGTCGACTGCGGCAGATGGAAATTGGTGATCAGCCCATCGATGCTGGTGATGCGGTAGCCAGGGAAGATAAAGATCTGCGTTTCGCCTGCAAACGGGCGCAATTCACCATTCACCGTGGCGCTTTCCAGCGCGCGCACCACGGTGGTGCCGACCGCGATCACGCGCCCGCCGGCGCTGCGCGTCCGCTGGATCTGCTCGACCAGGCTCGCGCCTACGTTCAACCATTCGCGGTGCATCTGGTGATGGGCAAGGTCGTCCGTGCGCACCGGCTGAAACGTGCCCGCCCCTACGTGCAGGGTGACGTAGCCGAAATCCACGCCGATATCGCGCAACTGCTTGAGCAGCGCCTCGTCGAAATGCAGCCCGGCCGTTGGCGCTGCCACGGCGCCGGGTTCGCGCGCGTACACGGTCTGGTAGCGCTCCAGATCGCTGGCGTCCGCATGCCGCGCGATATACGGCGGCAAGGGCATCTCCCCCAGCTTCGCCAGCAGGCGCTCCAGCGGCTCGGGTGATTCGAAACGCAGGCGAAAAAAGCTTTCGTCGCGCCCCAGCACGGTGGCATGGCTGCCATCGGCCAGGATGATCGCCGTACCTTCGCGCGGCTTCTTGCTTACTCCCAGTTGCACGGTGGCTTCGTGCGCGCCGGTCACGCGCTCGATCAGGATTTCCACCGCGCCGCCGCTCGGCTTCTGCCCATACAGGCGCGCCGGCAGCACGCGGGTGTCGTTGAACACTAGCAGATCGCCCTTGCGCAGCAGCGAGGGCAAGTCGCGGAACATGCGGTCCTGCCAGGTACGCGTGGGCACGTTGAGCAGCAACAGGCGGCTGGCGCTGCGTTCGGCCAGCGGCGCCTGCGCGATCAGTTCTGGCGGTAGGTCGAAGTTGAAATCGGATTTCTTCACGGTGCTGGCGGACGGATAGCGTGGGGCCGGGTCGGGTGGGGAGGCGCGCATTATTGCGCATCGACGCCCGCTACCCCCGTCTTTCAGCATTTTGCGATTCCCGGGCCAGCCAGGCGCCATTCGTGCACAATCCACGTCCAGCAACGGGCCTGCGCCCGAAGCGCCTTCCATGCCGAAAGCACAAGGAACGCCCATGCCTCGTTACGCCCTTCCCTGCTGGCTCGCCATGCTTGTCGCGCTGTGCGGCACCAGCTGCCTGGCGCAGACCGCCACGGCCTATCCGCACGAACAGGCCGATCTGCACGCCCTGGCCAACGCGCCGGACGAAGCCCAATTGCGCGAGACCATCACCACGCTGGTCGGCTTCGGCACCCGCCACACGCTTTCCGACACCACTTCGCCCAAGCGCGGCATCGGCGCGGCGCGGCGCTGGGTGCAATCGCGTTTCCAGGCCATTTCGCACGACTGCGGCGGCTGCCTGGAGATCGTCACGCCGTCTCAGACCGTTACCGGCAAGCGCATTCCCAAGCCCACCGAAGTGATGGACGTGGTGGCGATCAAACGCGGCAGCAGCGATCCGCAGCGGGTGATCGTGATGACCGGCCACCTGGATTCGCGCGTCAGCGACGTGATGAACGCCACCAGCGATGCGCCCGGCGCCAACGACGATGCCTCCGGCGTCGCCGCGCTGATCGAGGCCGCGCGCCTGCTGTCCAGGCAGGACAACCGCGCCACCCTGGTGTTTGCGGCGCTTTCCGGCGAGGAACAAGGGCTGTATGGCGGCAAGGTGCTGGCCGACTACGCCAAGGCGCAGGGCTGGCAGGTAGAGACCGATCTCAACAACGACATCGTCGGCAACAGCCGTGGCCAGAATGGCGTGCGCGACAATACCGTCGTGCGCGTCTTCAGCGAAGGCACGCGCAGCACGGAAACGCCCGAGCAGGCCAAGGCGCGCAACTACTTCGGCGGCGAAGTCGACTCGCCTTCGCGCAACGTTGCGCGCTACATGGCCACGCTTGCCGATCAATACCTGCCCGACTTGCACGTACGCATGATCTACCGCACCGACCGCTACGGCCGCGGCGGCGACCAGGTACCGTTCCTGGAAGCCGGCTATCCCGCCGTGCGCGTCACGGAAGGCCACGAGGATTACACGCATCAACACCAGGACCTGCGCGAGGAACACGGCGTTAAATACGGGGATACGATCGATGGCATCGATTTCCGCTACCTGGCGCGCGTTACCGCCTTGAACACCATCACCATGGCATCCCTCGCGCGCGCGCCGGCACCACCGTCGCATATCGCCGTCAGCGGCGCCGTGGCGACCGACACCACGCTGAGCTGGCAGAAGGTACCTGGCGCGGCGGGTTACCGCGTGCATTGGCGCGACACCACGGCGCCGCAGTGGCAATACAGCCGCAACGTGGGCGACGTCGATCGCTACATGCTGAAGGATGTGGTGATCGACGATTGGTTCTTTGGTGTTTCGGCGGTATCGGCCGACGGCTATGAAAGCCCGGTGGTGTTTCCGGGCGATGCGGGGAGTTTTGCTTCGCCTGCGGCGCGATGAAAAAAAGGCCGCCTCGTCGAGGCGGCCATCCCAGCCTACGCGCATCATCCCTTTACGCACAGCACCTGCCGCAGCGTGTGCAGCACTTCCACCAGGTCCGTCTGCGCAGCCATCACCGCATCGATCGACTTGTACGCCGCCGGCGACTCGTCGATCACGCCCGCATCCTTGCGGCACTCCACATGTGCCGTGGCGGCCCGATGCTGTGACAGCGTGATGTTCTGCCGCGCAGCCGTACGGCTCATCACGCGTCCGGCACCATGGCTACAGCTATGGAAGCTGTCCGGGTTGCCCTTGCCACGCACGATGTAGCTGCGCGTGCCCATGCTGCCCGGAATGATGCCCAGCTCGCCTTCCCTGGCGCTCACCGCGCCCTTGCGCGTCACCAGCAACGATTCGCCAGCGTGCGTTTCACGTTGCACATAGTTGTGATGGCAGTTCACCGCCAGCCTATCCAACTGGAACTTCGGCAAGCGATGGCGCATCTCGTCCAGCACACGCTCCAGCATCGCCTCGCGGTTGTGCCGGGCGTAATCCTGCGCCCAGGACACCGCTTCCACGTAATCCTCGAACAGCGGCTCGCCTTCCAGGAAGAACGCCAGGTCCTTGTCCGGCAGGTGGAAGCCAAGCACGCGATGCGCCAGCTCTTCGCGCGCACGCTCGATGAAGTACGTGCCGATCAGGTTGCCGGTGCCACGCGAACCGGAGTGCAGCATCACCCACACCGCATTCGTCTCGTCGAGGCATATTTCGATGAAGTGGTTGCCGCCGCCCAGCGTGCCAAGCTGCTTGTCCAGCTTGTCGGTGCGAATGCGGCGATGCTTGGCCTTGATCGCCTGCAGCCGTTCGTAGAGCCCCGACCCAGCCAGGCGCGTTTCGATGCTCGCCGGCATGCGGTGGTGATCGCCACCACGTCCGTTGCCGACCGGCACGCCGCGCTCGATGCTCGAACGCAGCTGCGCCAGATTGTCCGGCAGGTCTTCCGCCTGCAGCGTAGTACGCACCGCGGCCATGCCGCAGCCGATATCCACGCCGACGGCAGCCGGAACGATCGCGCCGCGCGTCGGCACCACCGAACCCACGGTGGCACCCTTGCCAAGATGCACGTCCGGCATCACCGCCACCCACGGGCCGACGAACGGCAGTGCGGCAATGTTCTGCAATTGGCGATGCGCCTGCTCTTCCAGCGGCACGCCGCGCACCCAGCCTTTGATGGGCGTGGCGCTGCCCTCGGCGTGCAGCAGTTGGTATTGGGATTGCGTTTCCATTTTTTCGTTTCCCTATTCGGCCTGCTTGATAATCCGTCACGCCGGCAGACCATTCGTGCGTGACGCTTATTCCGAAAATGGCGGGCGCTAGACACTCTCCCTCCTGGGATAATCGACGCATAAATCATCAAGGCCGATTAAAAAAATCTCTTTATGCATACAGAGATAAAACCGATCCATTGCCGCCCGCACCGAAGCACCCAGGTGCAGCGCACATGCGCCTGTAGCAGCCGCGCCCTTTGCCTCGGCGCGGGCCCGCACCGGGTGCTTCAGAGCGGAAAAGATATTCCGCAGACCGGATTCACAATGCGTTGCCGCATGACCATTCCTTGCGAACGCCAAAAACAAAACGCCCCCGGGTGTGGCGACCCGAGGGCGTTCGCGTTGCCTCGGGAGATCGGGGTGACCGATCTCCGCGAGAGAGTCGGTCAATCGATGAAAAACATGGGCAGATGCCGTCCACCCTGCGCGCACGGCAGCACATCGCGATTCCTGCGCGACGGCAAACCGATTTTGGCGAAGTGGTGAAGCATGATTGAACCCTTGAATAAATCGCCGGCATTGGCGAAGGACGCGAACATTACGTTAGGTTTATTTTCAATGCAAGCGTTTTGCGGCTAGGAATATTTCCTAACGCAACGATGACAGCTTAAATAACGCAACTACAACCAGCCTTTCTGCCGCGCCAGCCGATATGCCTCGATGCGATTGGCGGCACCCAGCTTGCCAATGGCGTCGGATAAATAGTTGCGCACCGTGCCGTGCGAGAGATTGAGCTTGCTGGCGATGTCGCCGGCAGACTGGCCTTCGCCGGCCAGCCGCAACACCTGCCGCTCGCGATCATTCAAGGGATCGGCTTCCGACCAGGCTTCCAACGCCAGCTGCGGATCGATCGAACGGCCACCGCGATGCACCATGCGCAGCGCTTCGGCAAGGTTTTCCGCGGGCGCGTCCTTCAGCAGGTAACCCGACACGCCCGCATCCAGCGCGCGGCGCAAGAAGCCAGGACGCGCGAAGGTGGTGACGATGACGCACTTCACCGGCAGCTCGTGCCGGTGAATGCGCTGCGCCAGCTCGAGCCCGGTGATGCCGGGCATTTCGATATCGGTGACCAGCACGTCCGGTTTCAGCCGCTGCACTTCGCGCCAGGCGGTTTCGCCGTCGGGAGCGGAGCCGAGTACTTCGATATCCGATTCCAGGTTCAGCAGCGCAGACAGCGCGCCGCGCACCATGGCCTGGTCTTCCGCCAGCAGCACGCGGATCATGCGGCGCTCCCGGCCAGACGGCTTTCGGCAGGCGCCTCGGGCCAGACCAACGCCTTCTGCGCCCGCAACGGCACGCTGATCAGCACGCGCGTGCCGCGGCGCGGCGGCGAATCGACCTGCAGGCTGCCGCCGATGGCGCGCACGCGCTCGCACATGCCGCTCATGCCGTTGCCGTGCGCAACGAGCCCACCTTTTCCGTTGTCGCTGATCTGCATGTCCAGTTTTTCTTCCGTGCGGACAAAGCGCACGCCGGCCTCGGTGGCGGCCGCGTGCCGGTGGATATTGGTCATGGCTTCGCGAATGACCAGCGCAAGCGTGCGCTCGACGTCCTGCGGCAGCGCATCGGGCAATGCGCCGTAATCCAGGTGCACCGCGGACGATTCCAACAGCAACCGCGCGGAAGCCAGCTCCGCGGCAAGATCGGTGGAGCGGATGCCGGTGACCGCGGCGCGCACTTCCGCCAGTGCGTGGCGGGCGACGCGTTCGGCTTCCTCCAGCTCGCGCCGCGCGGCGGCGCTGTCGCGATCGAACAGCTTGCGCGAAAGCTCCAGCTTCAGGGTGATCAGCGACAAGGTATGCCCGAGCAAGTCATGCAGATCGCGTCCGATGCGCTCGCGCTCCGCCGTCGCGGCCAGGCGGCGCACCTCCTCCTGCGACAGACGCAAGGCGGCATCGCGCTCGCGGTTCTTGATCTCGACGAAGATGACCGTGCAGATGATGAGCGTCATCACCGGTATCGAAATAAGCATGGTGCCCGGATAGCCGACCCACCACGCGCAACCGATGTAGGCGGCATTGGTAAGCAGCAGCAGGCCGATGCGCGCACGGTAGCTCGCGCGCCATTTCGTCAGCATGGTGCAGCTGAAGACCAGATAGCTCAGGCCGCTCGGATACCAGCGCAAGGTAAGCAAGGTGAGGCTGGCGACGGCAAACGCATAAAAATGGATGTAGCGGCAGGAAACGAAATGCGCCTTGAGGTATAGCAGCAGGAAAACCGGATAGGTCGCCAGCGTAAACATCAGCCAGTGCAACGTATAACCTTCGCCATCGAGCAGCGGCGTGAGGAAAATCCAGAACGACCACAGCAGATGGATGGCCCAGGGCGACTTGCCGCGCCGCGTGTCCTCTCGCGCACTGGAATCCTGCGCCGGCACAAACCACAGGCGGATGGCATTCGTGATGGTCATGGCCGCGCACCTCGCGCAATGAGTTTCCCCGGCGACATCCTACTTCAGGATGCTCTGATTTAATCCACCGCAGACCGCAGCGGCCCTGTGAATCCGCATAGCTTCGGTCCATCGTCTCGACGATGCGCCAGTCGGCCTTCGCCGATGGTCCTGTGCTCTGCGAACGCACGGGGCCGCTGCGACCTACGCCGGATTAAATCAGCGCATCCTTCAACCGTAGCGCCGCAGCCTGCGCGCGGCGAGCAAGAAAAACACCGCCGCGAACCCCACCAGCATCGCGACATGCTTCATCGCGCCGGAGTGCCCCATGTCCAAGGCAGCCAAGCCCAGCTGATGCAGGTGATAGCTCGGCCAGACCGGCGCGAGCTGCTGCAGCACTTTCGGCAGCATGCCAAGCGGCACCCACAAGCCGGAGAGGAACGACATCGGCAGATACACCATGTTCAACAGGCCGGGCGCACCCTGCCCTTTGATCAAAGTGCCGATCAGCATGCCCAGCGCGCAGAACGGCAGCACGCCCAGCACGCCCGTCAGCAACAGCAGGCCAGCCTGTGATAGCGACAGCGTGACGTGGCCCAGCGCCAGGCCCATCGCGAGCAGCAGCAAGATCACCACCGCCGCCGCCATCATCGCCATCAGCATCTTGCCGAGCAGATAGGCCCCGGGCGGCATCGGCAGGGCGCGTTTGTAAGTAAGCAAGCCACCGTCGCGCTCCATCGCCAAAGACACGCCGAAGCCGAACAGACCGGGGCTCATCACACCGAACACGCCATAGCTCACCAGCAAATAGCGCGCTGCATCCGCGCCTTCGGCGTGGCCCATAAGGATGCCGAACAGCAAATAGAACATGCTGGGAAACAACATGATGGGCAACATGAAAGCCGGCGCGCGCATGTAGCGCAGGCATTCGCTACGCGCTTCGGCCAGGTACGCGCCGATCACGCGCTGCGTGCTCATGCCCTCGACAGGGTTTGCGGCGGCAGGAATCGATACGCTGTTCATCATGCCAACTCCGGTTCGGTGGTCGCTTCGCGCGTCAATTCGGTGAATGCTTCGGCCAGGCCGGCGCGCTGCACCTCCAGTTCGGTGAGCGACATATCCGCGTCCAATAGCCGCCGCAACACGTTTTCCGGCGCACTGGTGTTGATATGCAGGCGCGCGCCCTCGCGTTCGGCGGATGCCACCTGCGGCCACTCGGACACCGCCGCCGCATCGAGATCGGTAAGGCAGCGAATGCGCGACAGCGGTACCTGCCCGCGCAGCGCATCGACGCTGCCCTCGCTTACCACGCGTCCTTTGGCCACCACCACGACGCGCTGCGCCAAGGCTTCGGCTTCTTCCAGGTAATGCGTGGTGAGCACCACCGAGCAACCCTCGGCGACCAGGGCGCGCATGGCGCTCCACAGTTTGCGGCGTGCGTCGATGTCCATGCCCACGGTGGGTTCATCCAGAAACACCAACTCGGACCGGCCGCACAGCGCCAGCGCAAATTGCACGCGTCGTTGCTGGCCGCCCGACAGCTTGCCGTAAGGCCGCTTCAACAAGTCGGCGACGCCGGCAAGCGCGGCGCTTTCTTCCAGCGGGCGCGGATGCGGGTAGTAGCTGGCCACCAATCGCAATAGCTCGCCCACGCGCAACGTGGGCGGCAACATGGCCGACTGCAGCATCACGCCGATGCGGCGGCGCGCATCGATCTGCTGCGGGTCCATGCCGAATAACTCAGCCCGGCCGCCATCCGGCCGGATCAGGCCGAGCAGCAGGCCAATGCTGGTGCTTTTGCCGGCGCCGTTGGGACCGAGCACCGCCAACAGTTCGCCGCGCTGCAACACAAGATCGACGCCGTCCAGCGCCACAAGATGTCCGTAATGTTTCACAACGCTGCAAAGACGGGCCACCACATCGGTTTTCGGTTGCATATTCACTCTCCTTGCACTGCAGCGTAGGGACGGCAAGCCTATTTCTGCAGTTGTCCGCGTCAGTGATCGGATATGACAGCCGTCATCCTTGGGGGTACCGCCGCCCTGCCCCAACGGTTATCCTGATGCCCGAAACGCCAGCGGTTTCCCCATACGCGGCTAGTGCGAACGGGCGCAGCGCCCCGGGTTTTCGAACCCCCACGCACGAAAAACATCCTGCCGGCCTGCTTCGCGATTGGGTGCGCGAGGCGCCGTCAGCTTCGAGGAGAGTAGTGATGGGTGTCATCGATCAGTTGCGCGAACTGCGCGAATTTGGCGGCAAGCCGCGAACCACCGGCCTGGACGACGCCAGCATCGAGCGCATGGCCGCGCTGGACCCGCAACTTGCGCAGGCCGTTGCCGACGCCGTCGCGCGCCACCGCGAGCTGCGCAGTGAACTCGGCGATTTCCTGAAACTGGACGAAGCCGAGCAGATGACGCAGGCGCAGCGCGACTTCGTGAATTTCTATCCGGACGATGCCGTCAATCCGTATGTGCCGGCAGCGGCGCGCGGCCCGTGGATCGTCACGCTCAAAGGCGCGGTGGTGCACGACAACGGCGGCTACGGCATGCTGGGTTTTGGCCACAACAATGCCGGTATCGACGCGGCGCTGGCGCGTCCGCAAGTGATGGCCAACGTGATGACGCCGAGCATTTCGCAGATGCGCTTTGCGCAGGCGATGAAGCGCGAGCTGGGCCGCCATCGCGGCAACAATCCGTACACGCGCTATCTGTGCCTCAATTCCGGCTCGGAATCGGTGGGCCTGGCCTGCCGCATTGCCGACGTGAACGCCAAGCTGATGACCGATCCGGGCGCGCGCTACGCCGGACGCACGATCAAGCGCCTGGCCGTGAAGGGCGCATTCCACGGCCGTACCGATCGTCCTGCGCTGTATTCGGATTCTTCACGGCGCGCCTACGTGCAGCACCTGGCGAGCTATCGCCATGAAGATTCAGTGCTGACGGTAGCGCCTTACGACATTGCCCAACTGGAAGCCGCCTTCGCCGATGCGGACAAGCATGGCTGGTTTATCGAGGCGATGATCCTGGAACCGGTGATGGGCGAAGGCGACCCGGGCCGTTCTGTGACGCCGGCGTTCTACCAGGCGGCGCGCGAATTGACCGAATCGCACGGCTCGCTGCTGCTGGTCGATTCCATCCAGGCAGGCCTGCGTGCGCACGGCGTGCTGTCGATCATCGACTACCCCGGCTTCGAAAAGCTGGCTGCGCCGGATATGGAAACCTTCTCCAAGGCACTCAACGCCGGCCAGTATCCGCTCTCGGTGCTCGCCGTCACCGACCGTGTGGCGGGGCTGTACCGCAAGGGCATCTACGGCAACACCATGACCGCCAACCCGCGCGCACTGGACGTGGCGCTAGCCACGCTGGACCAGCTCACCGACGAGGTGCGCGCCAACATCCGCGCCCGCGGCAAGGAATTCGTCGACAAACTCAACACGCTGAAAGACGAACTGGGCGGCCTGATCACCAAGGTGCAAGGCACCGGCCTGTTGTTCTCCTGCGAGCTGGCGCCGCAGTTCAAGTGCTACGGCGCGGGCTCCACCGAGGAGTACCTGCGCGAGCGCGGCATCGGCGTGATTCACGGCGGCGCCAATTCGCTGCGCTTCACCCCGCACTTCAAGATCACCAGCGCGGAAGTGGACATGGTCATTGCGCACGTGCGGCATGCATTGCTGGAAGGGCCGCGCAAGAGCGAGGCGCAGGCGGCCTGATGCCGCCCGCCCCGCTACGCAAGCAACCATAGGCGGGGATGCAATCCCAGCATTCCGAACCCGGGAAAGCTGGGATTTCATCCCAGCCTGCGACGCCGCCTGCTTGATATGGGCCGGCCCCGTTCCCCTGCTTCTTAACAAGGCATAGACTGCCCCGGCCGGTACCGCCACCGGTCATAACTTCAGGAGGAAGCATCATGTCCACGCGTCTGAACGTGTTCGTCGCGAGCGCCGCACTGGTTTTTGCCAGCGCCGCCTTCGCCGCTCCAGCAAGCAAGCCGCTTACTTCGTCGCAGCAGAAAATGGCCGACTGCAGCCACGCCGCCAAAGGCAAGACCGGCGCCGACTACCAGGGTGCCGTCAGCAGCTGTATGAAAGGAAACACCACGGCCGCAGCGCCCAGCAAAATGACCTCGCAGCAACGCATGTCCGCCTGCGCCAAGGAAAACGCGGGCAAGAAAGGCGCTGATTACAAGACGGCCGTCAGCGCATGCATGAAAGCGCATTGACGGCCTGAGCAAATCTCGCTGAAGTTTGAAGCGCCGCCCGCGGGCGGCGCTTTTTTTGTTTCCGGCTATGCTTGCCGTTACCTGAGTTCCGCATGGCCGGCCATGAAAATCGTCGAAGTCCGCCACCCCCTCATCCAGCACAAGCTCGGCCTGATGCGCCGGGCCGGCATCAGCACCAAGGAATTCCGCGAACTGGCCGCCGAGGTCGCCTCGCTGCTGACCTACGAAGCCACCAAGGACCTGGAAACCGTCGAAGCGCAGATCGAAGGCTGGGCCGGCCCCGTGCGCGTGCAGCAGATCAAAGGCAAGAAGATCACCATCGTGCCGATCCTGCGCGCGGGCTTGGGCATGCTGCCCGGCGTACTGGAGTTGATCCCCTCGGCGAAGGTGAGCGTGGTCGGCCTGCAGCGCGATGAACAGACTCTGCAGCCGATTACTTACTACGAAAAGCTGACCGGCCGCATGGATGAACGCATCGCGCTGATCGTCGACCCGATGCTGGCCACGGCAGGTACGCTGGTGGCCACGGTGGACATGCTCAAGGCGGCCGGATGCAAGCGCATCAAGGGGCTGTTCCTGGTGGCCGCGCCGGAAGGCTTGAAGCGGATCGAGGCGACACATCCGGATATCGAAATCTACACCGCTGCGATCGATGAGCGGCTCAATGAGCACGGCTACATCCTGCCCGGGCTGGGCGATGCCGGTGACAAGATTTTTGGTACCAAGCAGCTGCCAGCGTGACCCCAAAGGCTGGCATGCAATCCCAGCACCAGCACCTACCCGTGGCTACGTACGACGGGCAAACCGGTCCGTCGCCTCCACCAATTCATGCGCGATCCCCGGCTCGAACGCCGAATGCCCCGCATCCTGTACCACGTGCAGGCTTGCTTCCGGCCACGCGCGATGCAGGTCCCACGCGCTGCGCATCGGGCAGACCACGTCGTAACGCCCCTGCACGATCACCGCCGGGATGCGGCGAATGCGATCGACGTTGCGCAACAGCTGATCATCGTGCTCGAAAAAGCCGCCATTCACGAAGTAATGGCATTCGATGCGCGCGAACGCCAAGGCGAATTCATCTTCACTGCTGCCATGGATATACGCGTCGTCCTGGTACAGGAAACTTGTCGCACCTTCCCACACCGACCACGCGCGCGCCGCGTTCAGGCGCACCTGCGGATCGGGGCTGGTAAGCCGGCGGTGATAGGCGCTCATCAGGTCGCCTCGCTCGGTCTCGGGGATTGCGGCCAGGTAGGCTTCCCACGCATCCGGATATAGCGCATCGCAGCCACGCTGGTAGAACCATTCCAGCTCCCAGCGGCGCAGCATGAAGATGCCGCGCAGCACCAGCTCCGTGACCTTGTCCGGATGCGTCTGCGCGTAAGCGAGCGATAGCGTGGAACCCCACGAACCGCCGAACACCTGCCAGCGCGCAATGCCCAGGTGTTCGCGCAGGCGCTCGATGTCGGCAACCAGGTGCCAGGTGGTGTTGTCGGTCAGCTCCGCATGCGGCGTCGATTTGCCGCAGCCGCGTTGATCGAACAGCACGATGCGATAGACCGAGGGATCGAAGAAACGCCGGCATTTGGGATTGGTGCCACCACCCGGGCCGCCGTGCAGGAACACCACCGGCTTGCCCTTCGGGTTGCCGCTCTGCTCGTAATAGAGCGTATGCAGGTCGGAAACCTTGAGCCGGCCGACATCGTAGGGCTCGATTTCGGGATACAAGCTGCGTCGATGCTGGGACATAGGCATGGGCGATCCAGAAGGGAATGCACATGGTACGTAGGCTGGCATGACAATCCCAGCATCGGAACGTCCACGGAAGCTGGGATTTCATCCCCACCTACATTTGGCATCTTCGTCTATGCGCTCAGGCAAACAACTTGCCGGGATTCAAGATTCCGTTCGGGTCGAACACCGCTTTCACACCGCGCATCAACGTGATCTCCGCCGCACTGCGCGTGCTTTCCAGATACGCACGCTTCACCAGCCCGATACCGTGCTCGGCGGAAATGCTGCCGCCATGCCGCTGCAGCGTCTGCGCCAGCAGCTTGGTGACGTGCTCGCATTGCGCGATGAAATCCGCATCCGAAAGCGACGATGGCTTGAGCACGTTGATATGCAGGTTGCCATCGCCGATATGCCCGAACCACACGACTTCCATCTGCGGATAGGCTTGCACCAGCAAGGCCTGAATCTCCTGCAGGAAGCCAGGCACAGCGCTGATGCGCACCGAGATGTCGTTTTTATAGGGCTTGTGCACCGCCAGGCTTTCCGTGATGCCTTCGCGCAGGCGCCATAGCGCAGCGGCTTGTGCCTCGCTCTGCGCCATCACGCCGTCGGCAATCAAACCCTGTTCCATGCCCTGCTCGAACACCGCCAGCGCGGCTTCCTGCGCGCGTTCGTCGGCGGCATCGAATTCGGTTACCACGTAGTAGGGATAGTCGCCGTCGATGGCGCGCTGCGCGCCATGCGCAAGCACGTGCTTCAAGGCCACGTCCGTAAAGAACTCGAACGCCTGCAACGGCAGCTGTGCGCGGAACAACGCGAACACCTGCATCAATGCATCCATGTCCGGCAACGCCAGCAGCATCACCTGCGAAGCGGGCGGCGGATCGGTGAGGCGCAGCGTTGCCTCCACCACGATGCCGAGCGTGCCTTCCGAGCCGACCATTAATTGCCGTAAGTCATAACCACTGGAGTTTTTGATCAAAGCGCGATTGAGATCGAGCAGTTCGCCGTTGCCGGCCACCACCTTGAGCCCGGCGACCCACTCGCGCGTATTGCCGTAGCGGATCACGCGGATGCCGCCCGCGTTGGTGGCGATATTGCCGCCGATGGAGCAGGAGCCGCGCGCTGCGAAATCCACCGGGTAGATCAGCCCATGCTCGCGCGCCGCCGTGTGCACGGCCTCCAGCGCAATGCCCGGCTGCACGGTGAGCGTGCGGTCGACCGCGTCAAAGCCCAGCACGCGGTTCATGCGCGCAAGGCTCAGCACCAGCTCGCCGTTGGCGGCCACGGCGCCGCCGGAGAGGCCGGTACGGCCGCCAGAGGGCACGATCGCCACCTGGTGCTGGTTGGCCCAGCGCACGATCCCCTGCACCTCCTCGATGGAAGCGGGCAGCGCGATGGCCAGCGGGGCCGGAGTCCAGCGCCGGGTCCAGTCTCGGCCGTAGTGCTCCAGGTCGCCGGGCTCGGTAAGCAGGCGCAGCTCCGGCAGGCGGCTGGCGAGGTCGGCGAGGGCTTGCGCGTTCATGATGGCTCCATAGGACAAGCGCCCAGCGTGCCAGTGCCTGCCCCGCGCGTCTAGTGCGGCGATGCATCAAAATCTGGCATAGTGTTTGGACTTCCAAACGCGACGCCCCCATGAAGACCTCGTTTCCCAAGCAAGACATCAAGGTGCTGCTGCTCGAAGGCGTAAGCCGCACGGCGGTGGAAACATTCCAGCGCGCGGGCTACAGCCAGATCGAGTACCACGCCAAATCCCTGCCGGAGGACGAGCTGAAAGCGCGCATCGCCGATGCGCATATCGTGGGCATCCGTTCGCGTACGCATCTGACGGCCGGCGTGCTGGAGCAGGCCAAGCGCCTGATCGCGGTGGGCTGCTATTGCATCGGCACCAACCAGGTTGAACTGGATGCGGCGGCGAAGCTCGGCATTCCGGTGTTCAACGCGCCTTATTCCAATACGCGCAGCGTGGCCGAACTGGTGATTGCCGAAGCGATCATGTTGTTGCGTGGCATTCCGCAGAAGAACGCACTGTGCCATCGCGGCGGCTGGACCAAATCGGCCACCGGCAGTTTCGAAGTGCGCGACAAGGTGCTCGGCATCGTCGGTTATGGCCATATCGGCACTCAGGTAGGCGTGCTGGCCGAAAGCCTCGGCATGCGCGTGATCTTCCACGACATCGAAACCAAGCTGTCGCTCGGCAATGCGCGTGCGGCGGCCAGCCTGGACGATCTGCTGGAACGCGCCGACGTGGTGACGCTGCACGTGCCGGAAACGCCGGCAACCAAGCTGATGATCGGCAAGAACGAAATCGCGCGCATGCGTCAGGGCGCCATGCTGATCAATGCCTCGCGCGGCACGGTGGTCGACATCGACGCACTGGCCGATGCGCTGCGCAAGGAACATCTTGCCGGCGCGGCGATCGACGTATTCCCGGTGGAGCCAAAGGGCAACGACGATCCGTTCGTCTCGCCATTGGTGGGCATGGACAACGTGATCCTTACCCCGCACATCGGCGGCAGCACGCTGGAAGCGCAGGACAACATCGGCATCGAAGTGGCCAGCAAGCTGGTGCGTTACAGCGACAACGGCTCCACGCTGTCGGCGGTCAACTTCCCTGAAGTCACCTTGCCGGAGCATCCGCGCAGCCGCCGTTTGCTGCACATCCATCGCAATGTGCCCGGCGTGCTGTCGCGCATCAACGAACTGTTCTCGGCCGGCAACATCAACATCGATGCGCAGTTCCTGCAAACCGATGCGGACGTAGGTTACGTGGTGATCGACGTATCCGCCGACGAACAGCAGGCCGCATCGCTGAAGGAGAAGCTGGCGGCCATTCCGGGTACGCTGCGCACCCGCGTGCTTTATTGAACGCATGGCCCCGGCGCAGGCCGGGGCAACGGTGCGCGGCGAGTTCAGGCAATACCCCCACAGGCAAACAGTAGGCGAATATCACCGCGCCCCTTCCCCGCCTTCGCGCCGCCACAAATGCGTGCGACACTTTTCCCCAGTAGACAGGGAGAGTACTTATGCCGCACGCAACGAAGGGCCGCCGCCTGCGCGACGGCCTGCTGGCTGTATGTATGGTGTCGATGGCCGGCCTGCTGGCCGCTTGCAGCCATCACGAAGAGGGCAAGCCGGCCCTGCAGGGGGCGCCGGCGGCCAGCCGCTCCGCCCATGCCCCCGCCAAGCAGCCGTTCGCGCTGGTGTCCGCCGGGTCGCAGACCGCCGATTCGCGCACGGCCATCACGCTGCACTTCAATGCCAAGCTGGCCTCTGCACAACCGTTCGACCAGCAGCTGGCAGTGACCGGGCCGAATGGCGAGCCGATCAACGGCAGTTGGGATCTAGAGGACGATGGACAGACGCTGAGCTTCCCCTATGTCTCGCCGAACCAGCATTACGCCGTGGCGCTGCATGCCGGCCTGCTGGCTGCGGACGGCAGCACGCTGGGACATGAGCTGAAGCGGGACGTCTACTCCGGCAACCTCGCCCCGGCAGTCGGTTTCGCTTCCATGGGCAGCGTCCTCCCCGCGCGCGGTTCGCGCGGCCTGCCGGTGGTGTCGGTGAACGTGGACGACGCGGACATCGAGTTCTTTCGCGTGCACGACGATGCACTGTCGGACCTGTTCTGTGCATATCCGAAGAACAAGCACCGCGACAACTACGAACTGCAGCACGACCCCTCCGGCTGGGACCGTTGCGAACATGGCGATCGCGCGAAACGCGCGCTCACCGACATGGGCGATTCGGTGTACGCCAACCACTACACGCTGGGCGGCGCGCAGAACGAACGCACCATCAGCTACATCCCGATCCAGAACATTCCGCAGCTGGCGCAGCCCGGCGTGTACATGGCCGTGCTGAAGAAAGGCGGCACCTTCAGCGAGGGCTACGACACGGCGGTGTTCTTCGTCAGCGACCTGGGGCTGCATCTGCGCGTGTATCGCGACAACGCCTTGTTGCACGTCGCCTCGCTGCAGGATGGTTCGCCGATCAGCGGTGTGGAAGTGGAAATCGATGACGCCGGCGGCAAGCCGAAAATCAAGGCCACCACCGATGGCGACGGCAACGCGCTGATCGCCTACAAACTCGATCCCGCCGACGTGCTGGTGGCGCGCCACGGCAAGGATGTTTCGGTGCTGCCGTTCAACAAGCCGGCGCTGGATGTTTCCAACTTCGACATCACCGGGCGCAGGCAGGCGCCGTTCGAAGTGTTCGCCTGGTCCGGCCGCGATCTGTACCGCCCCGGCGAAACGCTGCGCGCCTCGGCGCTGCTACGCGACTACGACGGCAAGCCGATGAAGCCGCAGGCGCTGTTCGTGCGCTTGAAGCAACCGGATGGACGCAGCCTGGTCGACACGCGGCTGGAGCCGCACGATCTCAATTATTTTGAATTGAGCCAGCTGATTCCCGCCGATGCGCCGACCGGTCTGTGGCAGCTCGAATTCCGCCTCGATCCGGCCAGCACGGAAGCGGTTCAGGCGTTTCCCTTCCACGTGGAGGAATTCTTGCCGGAACGGCTGAAGGTGGACCTTTCCAGCCCGCAGGCGCGCCTTGCTCCCAACGAGCCGCTGAAGCTGGCCGTAAGCTCCAGCTATCTGTATGGCGCGCCGGCCGACGGCAATCGCTTCACTGCCAAGCTATTGGTGAAGCCCGAGGTGCATCCGCTGCCCAACCTGCAGGACACCTTCTTCGGCGACCCGCTGGTAGACGTTGCCAAGGACGCCCAGGATGTGGTCGACGACAAGCTCGACGCGCAAGGCCATCTGGAACAAGACCTCACCCTGCCCGACGACGTGAAGCCGGTGGCACCGCTGACCGTGACGGTTTCGGGCAGCGTGTTCGAAACCGGCGGCCGCGCGGTGACGCGCCTGTTGAATCGCGTGTACTGGCCGGCATCCGAACTGGTCGGCGTGCGTCCGTTGTTCGACCCCAAGCAGGGAGCGGAAAGCGAAGGGCGCGCGTCGTTCGACATCTTGCGCGCCAACGTGGACGGCAAGCTTGTCGCTGGCTCGCACCTGAAAGTGCGCCTGCAGCGCGAGATCCGCAATTTCTACTGGCTGTACGAGCACGGCGACGATTGGAAGTCCAACGCCAACGTCGAATTGCAGTTGATCGAAGAGAAAGACGTCGACGTGGCCGCCGGCCAGCGGGTGCAGGTGGATTTCCCGGTGGAATGGGGCGGCTATCGGCTGGAGGTCTACGACCCGGCCACCAAGCTCACCACCGTCTTCCCGTTCTTCGCCGGCTACAGCTGGGATGACGAGAACCTGGGCAAGGAAGCGCGCCCGGACAAGGTGAAGCTCGCGCTGGACAAGGCGCGCTATCGCGCCGGCGACACCATGAAGGTGACCGTCACACCGCCGCGCGACGGCCCCGGCGTGCTGCTGGTGGAGTCCGATCACCTGTTGTACACGCGCAACATCGATGCGAAAGCCGGCGCTACGTTCGAGATTCCCGTCACCAAGGACTGGGAACGCCATGACGTATACGTGGTGGCGCTGGTGTTCCGCGGCGGCGAAGCCAGCGAACACACCACGCCCGCGCGCGCCATGGGTATCGAGCACGTCAGCATGGATCGCAACGACCGGCGCATTCCGCTCAGCCTGAGCGCACCGAACCTGATGCGCCCCGGCCATACGCTGGACGTGACCGTGCAAGGCGAGGGTCTTTCCGGCCAGCATGCCTACGTCACCCTGTCCGCCGTGGACCAGGGCGTACTGAACATCACCGACTACCCGGTGCCGGATGCCTGGGCCTGGATGTTCGCCAAGCGCGCATTGAGCGTGGACGCCTACGACCTGTATAGCCGCGTGATCGAAGCCATGGATGGCGCCGAAGCCAAGCTGCGCTACGGCGGCGACATGAGCGGCAAGGGTCTGCCGCATGCGGCGCGCCTGAATCCGAAAGTGCAGATCGTGGACCTGTTCGCCGGCCCGGTCGCCTTCGACACGCAGGGCAAAGCCACGCTGCACGTCCAGGTGCCCGATTTCAACGGCAGCCTGCGCCTGGCCGCACTCGCCTATACCGACGAACGCTTCGGCAATGCCAACGGCAACGTCACCGTGCGCGCGCCCCTGGTGGTGGAACCCAGCACGCCGCGCGTCATGGCGAGCGGCGACAAGGCACAGCTCAGCCTGGACCTGAAAAACCTCTCCGGCAAGGACGGCGTAGCCAAAATCGGCATCAAGACCAACGATGCCATCAAGCTTGAAAATGCCACGCGCGAGGTTCCGCTCAAGGACGGCGGCAGCACCACCTTGTTGATGCCCGTCATCGCGCAAGACGGCGTCGCCGTGGCTACGCTGGACATCCATGCCGAACTCAACGACTACAAGGTCGACCGCCATTTCGAATTCGCGGTGCGGCCGGCGTGGCCGGAGCAGGTTTCCACCACGCCGATGGTGCTGGAAGACGGCAAGCCGGTGCGGCTGGATGGTGCAACCACCGGCCTGATGCTGCCGACCGTGCGTGCCCAGCTCACCGTGAGTACGCTGCCGCCGCTGCCTTATGGCGTCGCTCTGCGCGACTTGCTGAAGTATCCCTACGGCTGCATCGAGCAGACCACCAGCAAGGGCTACGCCGCGCTGTATATGGACCAGAAGACAGCCAAGGCACTGGGCACGTCCGGGCTCACCGATGCGCAAAGGCAGGCCGCGGTGGAAAGCGCGCTCGCCCGCATCGCTTCGTTCCAGGCCAGCAACGGGCATTTCAGTTTCTGGGGCGGCACCAGCCCGATCGAAACCTTTACCACGCCCTACGTGGTGGACTTCATGCTCGATGCGCGCGACGCCGGTTTCGCCGTACCGCAGGACGTCCTGCAAAAAGCCCTGCAGCGCCTGAGCGACGACCTGCTGGCCGGCGGCCACCCGTATTACAGCTACGAGCATCACGATCACATGCGCATTGCCGACGAAGCGTATTCCGGCTTCGTATTGGCCCGCGTCAACCGCGCCCCGCTCGGCACGTTGCGTGCGATCTTCGACAACGACCGGCAGAAACTGGTGGCGCCGCTGCCCCTGGTGCATTTGGGGCTGGCGCTCAAGCTGATGGGTGACAACGAGCGCGCGCAGAAGGCGATCGACGAAGCCTTTGCGTGGAACAAGGAGCGTCCATGGTACGTGGGCGATTACGGCTCCGACCTGCGCGACCTGGCGACGATGGTGGCGCTCACGCATGCCTACGGCATGAACAAGCCCGCCTACGACGCCAAGCTGATCGATTGGGCGCGCAACGCCACCGCCAGCGTGCATGCGACGCAGGAGAAGATCCCGTATTACCACTGGTCGTGGTCGTACCTGAGCACGCAGGAACAAGTCGCCATTGCGCGCGTGGCGCATACCTTCGACGCGGCCAGTCATCCACCACTCGCCGCATCGCTCACGATCGGCGGCAAGACGGAATCGGCGCCCGCCAACAGCTTCATGTGGACGCGCACGCTCACGCCAGCGGAACTGGCCAGCGGCGTCAGCTTGCAGCCCAACGACAAGTCGCCCCTGTTCGCCACCTTGGACGTGGCCGGCATTCCCAGCAAGGCACCGCCGGCCGATCCCAGCCAGGTCGACGTACGCCGCAGCTACTTCACCACCGACGGCAAGCCGTGGACGGGCGATAGCCTCAAGGAGGGCGACAGCCTTATCGTGGAGCTGACCATCGAAGCGCGCATGGACATGCCCGACGCGCTGGTGACCGACCTGCTGCCCGGCGGCCTGGAAGTGGAAAACCTCAACCTGGGCGGTGCGCAGCAATGGGAAGGCGTGGTGGTCGACGGCATCAACATGGACCAGCACACCGGCTCTGCCGACATCGTGCATGAGGAATACCGCGATGACCGCTACGCCGCCGCGCTGAAACTGCAACGCGGGCAGGCCGCGCATGTGTTCTACCTGGTGCGCGCCGTGACGCCGGGCACCTACACCGTTCCGCCGCCGCTGGTGGAGGATATGTATCGTCCGGCAGTACGCGGGATCGGCGCGGTGTCGCTGACGCAGTTGAAGGTGGTGGAGCCGTAGCCGGGCGTACGCCCTCTCCCCTGCGGGAGAGGGCGACTGAGGGGCGAAACTAGCCAAGAACTCACCCCTTTGCGCAAAACCAAAGCGGTTATGACGAAACTCCCCGCAAGCCCTTCCCCTCACCTTGACCCTCTCCCCGGCGGGGAGAGGGGGCCGATCGCGCGCCTGCTTCGCATCCTGCTGCTGAGCATCGCCAGCCTGATGATCGTTGCCATCCTGCTGGACCGCATTTTTCCGCTGCGGCTTCCCGCTCCCGACACCGGCAGCACCGTTGTCCTTGCCCGCGACGGCACGCCGCTGCGCGCGTTTGCCGATAGCGACGGCGTGTGGCGTTATCCCATCACGGCCAACCAGGTCTCGCCGCTCTACCTGCAAGCCTTGCTTACCTACGAAGACCGCTGGTTCTACCGCCATCCGGGCGTCAACCCCTATGCCTTGCTGCGCGGCGCGTTCGGCGCGTTGCGGCACGGCCATGTGATCTCGGGCGGTTCCACCCTCACCATGCAGGTGGCGCGCATCATTATGCCGATGCCGCACACCGTTACCGGCAAGCTGGTGCAGATCTTCCGTGCACTGCAACTGGAAGCGCATCTGAGCAAGGCGCAGATCCTGGAGCTGTATCTCAACCACGCACCTTTCGGCGGCCCGATCGAAGGCGTGGAAGCGGCATCGTGGGCTTATCTGGGCAAGCCGGCCAAGCGCTTGTCGCATGCGGAGGCCGCGCTGCTGGCGGTGCTGCCGCAATCGCCGAGCCTGCTGCGCCCCGACCGCCATCCCGAGGCCGCGCGCCGCGCCCGCGACAAGGTGCTCAAGCGCATGCGCGATGAAGGCTTGTGGAGCGAGGCGCAACGGCGCGATGCGCAGATCGAACCGGTGGTGGCGCGCTCGCTGCGCGCACCGCTGGAAGCTGCCCTGCTCGCCGAACGGCTGCACCAGCAGCAACCGCAGGCGCGGCGCATCGTCACCACCATCGACGCGAACCTGCAACGCGCGGTGGAAGATCGCGTCGGCGACTATCTCTCGCGTCTCCCGCCGCGTACGTCGGCAGCGGTGCTGGTGGTGGACAACGCCACGCTGCAGGCGCGCGTTTATGTCGGCACGGCGGCCTTTGCCGATCCGCTGCGACTGGGTCACGTGGACATGGTGCGCGCGCCGCGCTCTCCCGGCTCCACGCTCAAGCCTTTCCTGTATGGGCTCGCGCTCGACGACGGCCTGATCACCTCGCAAAGCCTGCTGGTGGATGCACCGCAGGATTTCGGTGGCTATAAACCTTCCAATTTCGACGACAGCTTCAACGGCCCGGTCAGCGTGGCGGAAGCCTTGCAGCGCTCGCTCAACGTGCCCGCCGTGGACGTGCTCGATCACGTGGGGCCAAACCGCTTTGCGGCTCGCCTGGCCAATGGCGGCGTCGATCTTGGCCTGCCCCAGGGCGCGCAACCGAATCTCTCGATCATCCTCGGCGGGGCCTCGACGCGGCTGGAAAACCTGGTCGGCGCATACACCGCGTTCGCCAATGGCGGCGTCGCCGGCACGCCACGCTATCTGCCGGAGCAGCCATCGCAGACGCGCCGCCTGATGTCGCCGGGCGCCGCATGGATCATCCGCACGATACTTTCCACCAACCCCGCCGACGTGGAAGGCGCGCCGCTGGAAGGCACCATCCAGGCGCACAACGCAGTGGCCTGGAAAACCGGCACCAGCTATGGCTATCGCGATGCATGGGCGATCGGCGTGACGGACGACTGGACGATCGGCGTGTGGATCGGACGGCCCGACGGCACACCTTCGCCGGGCCAGTACGGGGCGGTGACCTCGCTGCCGTTGATGTTCGCAGTGGCCGACATGCTGCCGATCGATCGCAACCACGTGCATGCCGCCCAACCGGCAAGCGTGCGGCAGGTCGACATCTGCTGGCCGCTGGGCGGCGCGGCAGCGCATACGCCGCCTGCGCTATGCCGCCAACGGCGCCAGGCCTGGACGCTGGATGGCGCGCTGCCGCCAACCTTCGCCGAGCGCGATCTCACGGCCTGGTCGACCGGCCTGGTCAACGTGCGCGTCGATGCCGCCGGCCGGCGCCTTAGCGCCACCTGCCACGGCAAGGGCGAACACAGCATCCAGGTCGCGCGCTGGCCCGCATTGGCCAGCCCCTGGCTGAGTGCGGACGATGCAGCGCAATCCGCCTTGCCGCCGCTGGCGCCGGGCTGCGCACCGGATTCGCTGCAAGTCACCAGCCCCATCCGGATTGCCGGGCTCAGCCAGGGCGTGCGCTTGCGGCGCGCGCCGAACAGCACGCAACCGTTGCGCGTGACCTTGCAGGCCCTAGGCACGGCCAGCGAAGTGCAGTGGCTGCTGGATGGACGCCTGCAGGGCAGCAGCCAGGGCGGTGCGAACATGCAGATCCTGCTGCAGCAAGCCGGCGAACATCGCATCACGGCGTTGACGCGCGAAGGCGCGTTTGCGCAACTGGTGGTGCATGTGGATGGCGAGCGGCAACCCTTCTAGACCGAACGACTGCCGAACCCCCAAACGAAAAACGGCGCCGAGGGCGCCGTTTGTTCGTTCTGCGAATTGGTCGGGGCGGCCGGATTCGAACCGACGACCCTTTGCCCCCCAGGCAAATGCGCTACCAGGCTGCGCTACGCCCCGACTGATCCAGCAAAGATGGAAATTGTAGCAGTACCGGCCGGTGCGCCGGTAGGTGGGCTCAACGACGCAGCAGCGCCAGCACTTCTTCCAGCTCCATGCGCACCTGGCGCACGATTTGGTGCGACATGCTGGCTTCCATCCGGGCCTGCGGGCCTTCCAGGCGTGCACGCGCACCGGTGATGGTGAAGCCTTCGTCATACAGCAGGGAGCGGATCTGGCGGATCATCAGCACGTCGTGGCGCTGGTAATAGCGGCGGTTGCCGCGGCGCTTGACCGGATTGAGCGCAGGAAACTCCTGCTCCCAATAGCGCAGCACGTGGGGCTTCACCCCGCACAGTTCGCTGACTTCACCGATGGTGAAGTAGCGCTTGGCCGGGATGGCGGGCAGCTCGGTGTTATTCCCCTGATCCAGCATAGCCCTCGACTCTCACCTTGAGTTTTTGTCCTGGCCGGAACGTCACCACCCGGCGGGCGGAGATGGGGATCTCCTCGCCGGTCTTGGGATTGCGCCCCGGTCGCTGGTTTTTCTGCCGCAGGTCGAAGTTGCCGAAACCGGACAATTTGACCTGCTCGCCCCTTTCCAGAGCTTCGCGGACGACCTCGAAGTAGGCGTCCACGAACTCTTTGGCTTCACGTTTGTTAAGGCCCACCTCGAGGAAGAGGCGCTCCGCCATCTCCGCCTTTGTCAGCGCCGCCATCTTATCCTCGCAATTTCGCCTCGCATGCAGCCTCCAACGCAGACACTACATTTCGTACGCAGTTGTCCGCGTCGTCGTCGGTAAGCGTGCGTGAAGCGTCCTGCAAAATCAAGCCCATAGCGAGACTCTTTCGGCCCGCTTCGACCCCTTTGCCGCTGTAGCGATCGAACAGCCGCAGGCCTGCCAGGGTCGCGCCCAGGGTGGCCCGAACGGTCTGCTCGATCTGTGACCAGCTTACCTGTTCAGGTACGTCAACGGCGATGTCGCGGCGCACGGCCGGGAAGCGCGGTACGGGTTGGGCCTTGGGTAGGCGACGGCCGAGCAGCGGGTCCAGGGCCAGTTCCAGCACGTGCACGTCGGGGCCGAGGTCCAGCGTCTTGGCCAGGCGCGGGTGCAGGGCGCCCAGGTAGCCGGCGGTCGCGCCATCGCGCGTGACCCGCGCGGCGCGGCCGGGATGCAGCCAGCCTGGCAGGCCATCGGCATGGACGGCCCAGCGCTGCGGCTCGCCGCCCCAGGCGATCAGGGCATCGAGATCGCCCTTGAGATCGAAGAAATCCAGCGGGCGCGAAGCCTCGCCCCATTGCTCGGCATGGGCGTTCCCGCTGGCGACGAGGGCGAGGCTGGGCGTTTCGATGGGCGGGTTACCGGCGGCGAACACCCTGCCCATTTCGAACAGGCGCACGCGGTCCTGCTGGCGCGCGCGGTTGTGCGAGAGCGCCTCGATCAATCCAGGCAGCAACGACGGCCGCATCACCGCCAGGTCCGCGGAAAGCGGGTTGGCGAGCGGCACCAGGTTTTCGGTGAAGCCCCATTTTTCGAGCAAGGCGTGGCTGACGAAGGCGAGGTTCACCGCTTCGTAGTATTCGCGCGCCGCCAGTTGCTCGCGCACGGCCAGCTCGTTGAGGCGTGCTTCCGGCTCGGTCGCCAGCGCCAGGGCGCCTTCGGGCGTGTGCGTGGGGATGCGGTCGTAGCCGTAGATGCGGGCGACTTCTTCGACCAGGTCTTCTTCCAGCTCGATGTCGAAGCGGCTGCTCGGCGCGGTGATGCGCCAGCCTTCGTCGGCGGTCGCCACTTGCATCCCCAGCGCGGTGAAGATGCGGGCAACTTCGGCGTCGGCCACCTCGACGCCCAATACGCGACGCAAGCGCGTACGGCGCAGCGTGACGGTCGCCGGCTTGGGCAGATCGGCCGGGTTTTCGGCTACCAGCACGGGGCCGGCCTTGCCGCCTGCCATGGACAGCAGCAATTCCGTGGCGCGCTCCAACGCACGGCGCGGCAGTTCCGGGTCTACACCACGCTCGAAGCGATGCGAAGCATCCGTATGCATGCCCAGCTTGCGCGCGCGGCCCATGATGGCGGCCGGCGCGAAGTGCGCTGCTTCCAGGAAGATATTGCGCGTGGCATCGGTGACGCGCGAATCGTAGCCGCCCATCACGCCGGCCACGGCCAGTGCGTTCTTCTCGTCGGCGATCAGCAGAAATCCGGGGTCGAGCTTCACCTCGGAACCATCGAGCAGCTTCAAGGTTTCGCCTTCGTGCGCATGACGCACGACGATGTCGCCATGGAGCGTGTCGTTGTCGAACGCATGCAGCGGCTGGCCAAGTTCCAGCATCACGTAGTTGGTGACGTCGACAACGGCGCTGATTGGGCGCAAGCCGGCGCGACGCAGGCGTTCGGCCAGCCACAGCGGCGTGCGTGCGGCGGCATCGATGCCTTCGATGATGCGGCCGAGGTAACGCGGCGCGTCTTTGCCGGCTTGCAGGCGAATGCCGCGGCGCGCGTCGCCGCTTACCGGCGCATCGGCTTGGGCCGGAAGCTTTACCTGGCTGCCGAACAGCGCGGCGACGTCGTGGGCGAGGCCAAGCAGGCCCAGGCAATCGGGGCGATTCGGCGTGAGCTTCAGTTCGATGCTTGCGTCCGGCAGGCCGAGGTACGCAGCCAGCGATTGACCGACCGGGGCATCCAGCGGCAGTTCGAGCAAGCCGGAGGCATCGTTGTCGATGCCCAGCTCTTTCGCCGAGCAGAGCATGCCGAACGACTCCACGCCACGCAGCTTCGCCGCTTTTATGTTGATGCCGCCCGGCAGCGTCGCGCCGACGGTCGCCAGCGGCACCTTGATACCGACACGCGCATTCGGCGCGCCGCAGACGATCTGCAGCGGTTCGCCGGTACCCGCGTTGACCTTGCACACCTGCAGACGGTCGGCTTCCGGATGCTTTTCCGCGGCAATGATTTCGGCCACCACCACGCCGCCGAGGTTTTCGCCCAGCGGGGTGAGTTCTTCCACTTCCAGCCCGGCCATGGTCAGCGCATGCGCGAGCGCGGCACGGTCTGCCTTGATCTCGACCAGCTCACGCAGCCAGTTTTCGGAGAATTTCATGCTTTAGGTCCGTCAATCGGAATTCGTGAATCGGGGATCGTTTCAAGCGTTCGGGCGTCGCGGGTACGCCCGACTCGCTCTTTTCGATTCCAGCCCTTAAGCGAATTGCTTGAGGAAACGCAGGTCGTTCTCGAAGAACGCGCGCAGGTCGGAAACGCCATAGCGCAGCATCGCGAAACGCTCGACACCAAGACCGAACGCAAAGCCGGTGTAACGCTCCGGATCAATGCCGCAGTTCTTGAGCACGTTCGGGTGCACCATGCCGCAGCCGAGCACTTCCAGCCAGCGCGTGCTGCCGTCTTCAGCATCCCAGCGAATGTCCACTTCGGCGCTGGGTTCGGTGAAGGGGAAGTAGCTGGGGCGGAAGCGCATCTCGAAATCGCGCTCGAAGAACGCGCGGATGAATTCGGCCAGCGTGCCTTTCAGATCGGCAAAGCTGGAGGTTTCATCCACCAGCAGGCCTTCGATCTGGTGGAACATCGGCGAGTGCGTCTGATCCGAATCGCTGCGGTACACCTTGCCGGGCGCGATCACGCGGATCGGCGGCTGGCGGCCTTTCATCGAGCGGATCTGCACCGGCGAGGTATGCGTGCGCAGCAGGCGGCCGTCACCGAAGTAGAAGGTGTCATGCATCGCGCGCGCCGGATGATGCGGCGGAAAATTCAAGGCTTCGAAGTTGTGCCAGTCGTCTTCGATCTCCGGACCGTCGGCGCGCTGGTAGCCCAGGCGCGCGAAGATGGCGGCGATGCGCTCGAGTGCGCGCGTGATCGGATGGATGCCGCCACGCTCGCCATCGCGCCCGGGCATGCTGATGTCGAGCTTTTCGGAAGCGAGGCGCCGATCGAGTTCGACCTGCTCCAGCGCGTGCTTGCGCGCGGTGAGCGCGTCGTTGAGGCGCTCTTTCAGGCGGTTCACTTCGGCGCCGCGCGTCTTGCGCTCTTCCGGCGATAGCGCGCCGAGCGCTTTGAGCGCGGCGGTGACGATGCCGCTCTTGCCCAACAGGCTTACGCGCAGCGCATCGAGCGATTCGAGCGTGTCGGCCTTTTCGATGTCCGCCAGCGCCTGGGTGGCACGGGTGTCGAGGTCTTCCATTTGTTTTTCCCCGGGAATCGGGAATCGGCCATCGCGCCATCAGTCGAGCAAAAGCTGCTGCGCTTTTACCATTCCCGATTCACGATTCACGATTCACGCCAAAAACAAAAACGGGGAGAAGGCTTAAGGCCTTCTCCCCGCTTGATTCACATCAGTTCGTCAGTGCTTGACGATCAAGCGGCTAGACTGGCCTTCGCCTTTTCCGCGATGGCCCCAAACGCCTTGATGTCGTGCACGGCGATGTCGGCCAGCACCTTGCGGTCAACCGTGATGCCGGCCTTGGCCAAACCATTGATCAGGCGGCTGTACGACAGGCCGAACTGACGGGCGGCAGCATTGATACGCACGATCCACAGGGCGCGGAACTGGCGCTTCTTCTGCTTGCGGCCGATATATGCGTACTGACCGGCCTTGATGACGGCCTGGTTGGCAACGCGGAAGACCTTGCGGCGGGCGTTGTAGTAGCCCTTCGCGCGGCCGATGATTTTCTTGTGACGACGACGGGCGGTAACGCCACGCTTTACACGAGCCATGGTTTAGTCCTCCGCCTCAGAGATACGGCAACATGCGTGCTACACCCTTGGTGTCGCAAGCTTTGACGTGGTTGGTGGCGCGCAGGTTGCGCTTACGCTTGGTCGACTTCTTGGTCAGGATGTGCGACTTGAAGGCGTGGCCGGCCTTGAACTTGCCGGACGCGGTCTTGCGAAAACGCTTCGCCGCCGCGCGGTTGGTCTTGATCTTGGGCATGGAATGCTCCTTGATGGGGATGCGCTCTTGATGGGAGCGGCCCCGGTTTCTGACTGATCTGGCGGCAAGCCCCAGGGGTTGCGCTTTCCGTCCTGCCAGCATCGGTTCACGACCCTTCCTTGCGGGCCGAACGGGCGATTATACGGACGTGCAGGGCCTAAAGCCAGACCGACAGGGCCGAAATCCCCCCGCTGAGCCCTCTCCCGGAAGGGAGAGGGGTAAAACCATCGGGCTTACTTCTTCTTGGGCCCGATCATCATGACCATCTGGCGGCCTTCCAGGCGGGGGAAGGATTCGATCACGCCGTTCTCGCCGACATCCTCCTGGATGCGCTTGGCGAGCTCCTGGCCGAGGTCCTGGTGGGACATCTCGCGGCCGCGGAAGCGGATGGTGACCTTGACCTTGTCGCCCTCTTCCAGGAAGCGAAGCATGTTGCGCAGCTTGATCTGGTAGTCGCCCACGTCCGTGACCGGACGGAACTTCACTTCCTTGATTTCGACCTGCTTCTGCTTCTTCTTGGCGGCCTGGGCCTTCTTCTGGGCTTCGAACTTGAACTTGCCGTAGTCCATGATGCGGCAGACCGGCGGATCGCCGTTCGGCTGGATCTCGACCAGATCGAGTCCCGCTTCCTCGGCAGCGCGCAGTGCCTCGTCGCGAGTGAGGATGCCGAGCTGCTCGGAATCCGGGCCGATCACGCGTACGCGCGGCACGCGGATTTCATGGTTGCGACGGTTGCCCTTAGTTTCGGTGGTGGCGATACCACTATCCTCCAGAAGATGTTGAATTCGGCCGAGCGGCGATCAGCGCCGCGTTTCGGCCTCCAGACGTTCGATGAAGCTGGCCAGCGGCATGCTACCGAGATCTTCGCCCGAACGTGTACGCACGGAAACAGCGCCCGAAGCCTTTTCGCGATCGCCGACCACAAGCAGGTAGGGCACTTTCTGAAGCGTATGTTCGCGGATTTTATAGCCGACCTTTTCGTTGCGCAAATCGGCGTGCACGCGGAAGCCTTTGTCGACAAGGGTTTGCGTCACCTGCCGCACGTAGTCGGACTGTGCGTCGGTGATGCTGAAGACCTGTGCCTGCACCGGCGCCAGCCAAGCCGGCAGATTACCAGCATGGTGCTCGATCAGGATGCCGATGAAGCGCTCCATCGAGCCCACGATCGCCCGATGCAGCATAACCGGATGTTTCCGTTGACTATGTTCGTCGACGTACTCCGCGCCCAGGCGCTCCGGCATCATGAAATCCACCTGCATGGTGCCGACCTGCCAGGCTCGGCCGATGGAATCCTTCATGTGGTACTCGATCTTCGGACCGTAGAAGGCGCCCTCGCCCGGCAGCTCCTCCCATTGCACGCCGGCGGCACGCAGCGCGGCGCGCAGGGCATTTTCGGCGCGGTCCCACACCGCGTCGCTGCCCAGGCGCTTGTCCGGGCGCATGGCGATCTTCAGGGCGATGTCCTCGAAGCCGAAGTCGGCGTACACCTGCATGGCCTGCTGATGGAACGCAGTGACTTCCGATTCAATCTGTTCTTCCGTGCAGAAGATGTGACCGTCGTCCTGTGTGAAGGCGCGCACGCGCATGATGCCGTGCAAGGCGCCGGAAGGTTCGTTGCGGTGGCAGCCGCCGAATTCGCCGTAGCGCACCGGCAGGTCGCGGTAGCTGTGCAGGGAGGTGTTGTAGATCTGCACGTGACCGGGACAGTTCATCGGCTTGAGCGCATAGGTGCGCTTTTCCGACTCGGTGAAGAACATGTTTTCCTGGTAGTTGTCCCAGTGGCCGGACTTCTTCCACAGGCTCACGTCCATGATCTGCGGGCCGCGCACTTCCTGGTAGCCGCTCTTGCGGTAGACGCCGCGCACGTACTGCTCCACCGTTTGCCAGATGGCCCAGCCGTTGGGATGCCAGAACACCATGCCGGGCGCTTCTTCCTGCTGGTGGAACAGGTCCAGCGCCTTGCCGATCTTGCGATGGTCGCGCTTCTCGGCCTCCTCCAGCTGATGCAGGTAGGCTTTCAGATCCTTGTCGCTCAGCCAGGCCGTGCCGTAGATGCGCGTGAGCATCGCGTTGTTGGAATCGCCGCGCCAGTAGGCGCCCGCCACCTTCATCAGCTTGAACGCGCGCAGCTTGCCGGTGTTGGGCACGTGCGGGCCGCGGCACAAGTCGGTGAATTCGCCCTGCGTGTAGAGCGAAAGTTCTTCGTTGGAAGGAATGCTCTCGATGATCTCGGCCTTGTATTCCTCGCCGATGCCGCGGAAGAAGGCGATCGCGTCGTCGCGCGATTTCACGCTGCGCGTGACCGGCAGCTGTTCCTTCACGATCTTTTCCATCTCCGCTTCGATCCTGGCCAGATCGTCCGGGGTAAAGGGGCGCTCGTAGGCGAAGTCGTAATAGAAGCCGTTGTCGATCACCGGTCCGATCGTTACCTGCGCGCCGGGGAACAGGCGCTGCACCGCCTGCGCCAGCAAGTGCGCGGTGGAGTGGCGCAGGATTTCCAGCGCTTCAGGGCTTTTCTCGGTGACGATTTCCAGGCCGGCGTTGTGGTCGATGCTGAAGCTGGCGTCCACCAGCTTGCCGTCCACTTTGCCGGCCAGCGTGGCCTTGGCCAGGCCGGCGCCGATGGAGGCGGCCACGTCCTGCACGGTGACGGGATGGTCGAAGGGGCGCTTGCTGCCGTCGGGTAGCGTGATTTCGATCATGGGATACCTAAGTTCGAGCTCGTCGGCCATGGATGGCCGGTTTTGCATGGCCCGCCTGGGCGACGGGCAAAAATAAAGAGCGCCACGCGCCCTTATCTATGCATGACACACAAGGCGTGGCGGGTTCAGCGTTGGGGGCTCGTAGTTGACATGTCGCACACTCGACCGGCGCCTGGGCGCGGGCCACCTTGCCTGAATTCGGGAAACGAACGCTAGTTTAGTGCGGCGGCCGTGTCAATTCAGCTACGACGGCCGGGCTATACAATAGGGAACTCATCACCAGGAAATCGCGATGCGCGTACTCGTCACCGGCTCGGCTGGCTTCATTGGCGCCGCCCTTACAGAACGCCTTCTGGCCCGCGGCGATCAGGTTCACGGCATCGACAATCACAACGACTACTACGACCCTTCGCTGAAAGAAGCCCGGCTGGCGCGCTTTGCGGAGCATCCCAACTACGCGCACCTGCGCGGCGACCTGGCCGATGCGGAGGTGGTAAACCAGGTCTTCCACGATTTCCGGCCGCAGCGGGTGGTCAATCTGGCGGCCCAGGCCGGTGTGCGTTATTCGCTGAAAAACCCTCACGCCTATGTGCAAAGCAACCTGGTCGGCTTCGTCAACATCCTGGAAGCCTGCCGCCACCACAAGGTGGAGCACCTGGTTTACGCCTCGTCCAGTTCCGTCTACGGCGCCAACCGCAAGCTGCCGTTTGCGGTGGAGGACGCCGTCGATCACCCGGTAAGCCTGTACGCCGCCAGCAAGAAGGCCAATGAACTGATGGCGCATACCTATAGCCATCTGTACGACTTGCCCACCACTGGCCTGCGCTTCTTTACCGTCTACGGCCCGTGGGGGCGCCCGGATATGTCGCCTATCCTGTTCGCCGATCGCATCGTGCGCGGCGAGCCGCTGGACGTGTTCAACCACGGCAACCACAGCCGCGACTTCACCTACGTCGACGACATTGTCGAGGGCGTCATCCGCACGCTCGACCACGTCGCCCAGCCTGATCCGGCTTACGACGCGACGCTGCCGAACCCCGGCACCTCCAGCGCGCCCTATCGCCTGTACAACATCGGCAACGACCAGCCCGTGCCGCTGCTGCATTTCATCGAACTGATGGAGCGCAACCTGGGGCGCACGGTGGAGAAACGCCTGCTGCCGATGCAGCCGGGCGATGTGCCCGATACCTGGGCGGACGTGTCGGCGCTACGGCGCGATGTCGGCTATGCGCCGAATACGTCGATCGAGGAAGGCGTGGCGAAGTTCGTGGCGTGGTATCGCCAATACCACCGTCTTGCCTGAAGCGTCGCCAGTAGCCTGCGATGTGTCGGCTAGAACGGTTTGGCGATCACCAGGAACACCACGCCCAGCAGCAGCAAGATCGGCAGCTCGTTCAGCAGCCGCAAGCTGCGCGCCGAAGGCAAGGCACCGCCGCTCTCGCTGCGCCTGAGCAAGCGGCCTGTCCAGATGAAGTACGCCAGCAGCAAAGCCACCAGCGTGAGCTTGGCGTCGATCCAGTGCAAAGGACCGACAACATTGGGCAAGGCATGCGGAAAGACACGCCAGCCTTCCCATAAGGCAAGGCCGAACAGGAACGCGATGCCGAACAGGTTGTGGCCAAAGCGATACAGCCGGCGCCCCATCAGGCAAAGGCGCGCCTTCACCGCGGGCTCGTCGCCCGCCTCGGCGATATTCACCAGGATGCGCGGCAGGTAGAACACCGCCGCGATCCAGGCCATCACGAACACGACATGCAGGCTTTTGATCCACAGATACGTCATGGCGGCTCCGTGCAATGGAAATGACGTGGGGATGGTACGTGGATTGGATGTAGGCGTCAGCGGATGCGGCGAATGAGCGCAGCACACTTCATCGCTGCTATGCGCGTGGCAATGCCATCCGGAAATCCGTGCCCTGCCCCAGCCGGCTGGCGACGGTGATGGAGCCGCCATGCCGCTCGATCACCGTTTTCACGAAGGGCAGCCCGAGCCCCACGCCCATGTCTCCCAGGCCCTTCCCGCCGCCGACCTGAAAGAACGGATCGAACAGATGCGGCAGATCTTGTTCGGCAATCCCGATGCCCTGGTCGATGACATGGAGCACCAGGCCATCCTCGCCTTCGTCCACCAGGCGCACGGTGATCGCGGTATGGGGCGGCGAGTACTTGAGGGCGTTGTCGATCAGGTTGACCAGGGCGCGGATCAGCATGTCCGGATGGCCCATCACCAGCGTGTCCTCCACGTCGCACTCTGGGCCGACCAGCTCGATCGCCTTGTTCTCGGCCGCCGGCCACAGTTGGTCCATCGCTTCCATGGCGACGTCCAGCACGCTTACCGGCGCAAAGTGCTCGCGCTGGATCTGCTCGGCGCGCGAAAGCTGCAGAAAGTCCTTCGCCACCCGCAGCGAGTAGTCGGCCTGCCGGCGCAAGTCTTCCAGAAAGGCACGATCATGCGGCAGCTCGTGGCGGCTCCCTTCGGCACGCTCCTGGATCAGCGAGAGAATGGTGGACAGCGGGCTGCGCAAGTCATGGGCGATATGGCGCAACGCCTGCTTGTCGTGCGTGATGCCTTGCTTGATGTCGGTGATGTCGATCAGGCAGACCAGGGAAGATGCCTGCTGTTCTTCCAGCCGCGGATGCAGCGAGGTATCGACGCTGGCGTAAGGCACGTGGAACAGCATGTGTTCCCGCCCGCCGAACCGAACCTCCACGCTATGACTCTCTTCGTCATGGCCGTGCTCGCTTACCAGTTGCTGCACTTCATCCAGCGGCGCGCCCGCGCCAGCCGCCAGCATCTCCGCCGCCTTGGCGTTCCACACCGATATTTTTTGGTTGAGCACCACGAATACCGGATGCGGCAATTGGTTGATCATGCTGACGAAGGTGTTTTGCAGGCTGCGAATTTCACGCAGCGCGCGACGCACTTCGCGCAGCGGATCGTTGCGGCGGCCGGCAGGCATCGGCATGGGCGCAACCGTGTCGACCACGCTCACTGCCGAGGCGATCGCACGCAGCTTGCCCACTTCGCGTCTCAGCAGGTTCTGCGTACGCCGCAGGCGCTCCCACGCAAAATGCGTATAGATGAAAACGCACGCCAGCGGCAGCAAGCCCAGACCGAACCATCGATGGCACGTCGCCAGCAAGAACATCGGCAACACGAACATCAGCACGAACCAGCCCAAGGCCGCGGCATGCATCCAGCGCCCGGAAATCAGCGCGCAGATCAGCACCATACCCAAGGCGATCGCCAGGTAGATCGGGATGGCCACTGTGCCGGGCAGTTCGCTCGCCATGTTGCCGCTGAGCACGGCGCCCGTCATCAGCGCATCCAACTGCGGGCGCGATACGGCATCCATATTCAGCGAGGAAACCTGGAAGCCCGCATCCTCGCCCAGCGCATCACCGACGAAGACGATACGGTCGTCGAATGCATCCGCAGGTACCTGGCCGTCCAGCACATCGGCCAGCGAATAGTGCGGCAGATCGTGCGCTTTACCCAGCATCACCAACACGGCATCCGTCCGCGACGGCGAAAGCGACAGCGCATAAGAACGCCGGTGCGCATGCGACTGCGCATGAACGTGTTCCGCACCGGCGACCCTGATCGCTTCCAGCACGATATGCGGATAACCGCCCTGCTCGGCAGATAGGTAAGGCACGAAGCCGGTGACCACGCCATAGTGGCCGAGCGTGACATGGCGCTGCCCGCGCCCGGCAGCCGCTGCGGCAAGCATGGGCGGCAGCGTATCCACTTTCGGGTTTGCGCCACTTCCGGCTACCGGCAATACGACACGTTCGCTATGCGCCACGGCGGCAGCCAGGGTGTCGATGTCCGTGCTGCGGCCAAGGGGATCGTCAAGCACGATGCTGGCGGCCCGGTCGAGGCGTTGCAGCAAGGCGCCGGTACGTGCCGGCGCGTCCTGTGTGCCGGATTCGCTCCAGGTCTTGTCGTCCACCAGCACCACCGCCACCTGGTTGGAGCTGGGATGGGCAAACAGCCGCGATGCCGTGTCGAACCAGACCTTATCGAAAGCACCGGACATCGAGGCGCCCATCGGATGCCAGCTGAAAACGGCCAGCAGCAACAGAAAACCGATAAAGACGATGCGCGCCCAGGTGGTGCGTGAAAAGCCTCTTATGCCGACCTTGCTCGACAACATCTGGCGCCCCTTATCGGTGATGCCGCCATTGCGTGCGTCTGATGCCGGGATCGTCATCTCATCGATGCGGCAGGTGGAATCAGAACGTCAACGCAGTCCGCGGGCCAGTAGCGCGCACGCCTCGCGCTACCGCCTGCCGGCGGCCCGGCTGCAGCAGTTCTTCCATGCGGTAGCCATGGTTGTACACGGTGGAAATCAGCATTCCATTCTTGGAACGCAACTGCAGTGCGCTGCGCAGCTTGCTGACATAGGTGGAGAGGGTGGCGTCGTACTTGGGATCGCTCTCGCCCCAGATCTTTTCGCGCAGTTCCGCCTTGGTCACCACGCAGCCGACATGGCGGAAGAAGTGCATGGCCAGCGCGAATTCACGCTCCGGCAGATTCACCAGCTTCTGGCCATCCACACCGTCCACCAGCACGCTGCGCGCATCGGCATCCAGGGTATAGCGGCCTAGCTTGAGCTTTCTTTCGCGCAAGTTTTCTGGGTAATACTTGCGCATCTGCGCCCGAATGCGGGCAACCAGTTCCTGTTCGCGAGCCGGCTTCACCACGTAATCGTCGGCTCCCGTATCCAGGCCCTGCACGATGCTGGTTTCGTCGTCGTGCTGGGTCAGCATGATGATCGGCACTTCGCCGTGGTCGCGCGTGGCGCGTGCCCACTTCAACACCTCGATACCGCACTTGCCGGGCACGTCCCAATCCAGCAGCAGCATGTCGGCCGGTTCGTGCTCGAGCATGCCTACGAAACTGTCGCCGTCATGGCGCATCACGCATTCATAGCCAGCCTGATGCAACCAGCCGGCGACGGTATAGGCCTGCTTTACGGTGTCTTCGAGAATGGCGATGCGCATGGTCGTGTCCTCAAGCGATGGATGATCCCCATGGATGGCTTCCCTTCTCCTGCGGCGCCTTCGCTGCGTTGGCGCCCGTTGTCAGGTTGTTCCTTAGCTGTATGTAGGAATCTTAGGAAGCCCACGACGGCGAAGACATAGGATAGGTACTAAAAAATCCAATAGGTACTAAAAAATCCAAGTGAATTGCCGTAACTCACTATTTGGGAGCGACAATCTCATCGGAAATAAATTGGCCCCCTTTCGGGGGCCAAAAAGCTTCATCTCTAGGGGGCGACGAAGCCCAGGGGTTGCTAACCACCGGTCGCGCAGAGGAATGGCCGGCCGGCAGTTACAGAGTGCATCGGAAGTAGACTGCAAAAAAATCAGTGAAAAGCCCGACAGCTTGTAAGGTTAATACTACATACGAATTCCAGCCTGCTTCGGAAGGTGAGTGCAGGCCGGTCCGCCAAAAAAATGCCAGCCGCGAAGGCTGGCAAAGATCGAGGATTTACACGTCAGAACCATCCGCAGTGCGATGCTGGTTCGGGAATGAAGATACCGGTGGCAGGATTCGATTGGGACGAATCTCGACACACGTCAAACAGACGCCACAGGCGAGTGCAAAGGGCGCACATGGATACGCCGTATGGGGATAACAGATCTACTTCCGATGTAGTCCGCCGAAAATCGCCTGCCCCGTCGCGGTGGCCATGAAGTGACGCACACCGCAAAAAGCAACGGCGCGAGCCGAAGGTCGCGCCGTTGCCATTAGCCGAATTGGTGGGCGGTACAAGGATCGAACTTGTGACCCCTTCCATGTCAAGGAAGTGCTCTACCGCTGAGCTAACCGCCCGCAGGCACGCCCTGGCGGACGCGCGAGCCGCATAGCATACCGGAAGCGCCCCATCAGCGTAAAGCCTGCTCGCGCAGCTGGTGGATGCGGTCGCGCAGCCTGGCCGCCTCTTCGAATTCCAGGTTTTCCGCATGCTTGCGCATGTCGGCCTCCAGCCGCTTGATCACGGCGGCGGCCTGCTCGGCACCCAGGCCGGCATAGTCGGCGGCCTGTTCGGCCACCGCGGTGGCGCGGCCGCGCGAGGACTTGCCCCGCGCCCGGCCCGGCACCTCGCTGCGCGCGCCTTCCATGATGTCGGCGATGCGGCGCACCACGGACTGCGGCGTGATGCCGTGCGCCAGGTTCCAGGCCACCTGCTTTTCGCGGCGACGATTGGTTTCGTCCATCGCCGCCTGCATGGAGCGGGTGATTTCATCGGCGTAGAGGATCGCCCTGCCCCGCACATTGCGCGCCGCGCGGCCGATGGTCTGGATCAGCGAGCCGGTGGAACGGAGGAAGCCTTCCTTGTCGGCGTCGAGGATGGCCACCAGCGACACTTCCGGCATGTCCAGGCCCTCGCGCAGCAGGTTGATGCCGACCAGTACGTCGAACTCGCCCAGGCGCAGGTCGCGGATGATTTCCACGCGCTCCACCGTTTCGATGTCCGAGTGCAGGTAGCGCACTTTTATATCGTGCTCGCTGAGGTATTCAGTAAGGTTTTCCGCCATGCGCTTGGTCAGCGTGGTGACCAGCACGCGGTCACCCATGGCGATACGTTTCTTCGCCTCGCCGAGCAGGTCATCCACCTGCGTGCGCACCGGCCGCACTTCCACTTCCGGATCGACCAGGCCGGTGGGGCGCACGACCAGTTCCACTACAGCATCGCCAGACTTTTCCAGCTCGTAGGCGCGCGGCGTGGCGGATACGTAGATGGTGCGCGGTGCACGGCGCTCGAATTCCTCGAAACGCAGCGGGCGGTTGTCCATCGCCGAGGGCAGGCGAAAGCCGAATTCCACCAGCGTTTCCTTGCGCGAGCGGTCGCCTTTGTACATCGCGCCGAGCTGCGGCATGGTGACGTGCGATTCGTCGACCACCAGCAGGGCATCCGGCGGAAGGTAGTCGAACAAGGTGGGCGGCGGCTCGCCCGGTGCGCGGCGCGTGAGATGGCGCGAGTAGTTTTCGATGCCCTGGCAGTAACCGACCTCGGCCATCATCTCGATGTCGAAGCGCGTGCGCTGGTCCAGGCGTTGCGCTTCGACCAGCCGGTTTTCCTTGTACAGGAAATCCAGGCGTTCCTTCAGTTCGATCTTGATGGTCTCGATCGCATTCAGCACGCTCTCGCGCGTACTGGCGTAATGCGTACGTGGATAAACGGTATAGCGCGGCACTTTGCGGATGGTTTCGCCGGTGAGCGGATCGAACAGCGACAGGTTTTCCACTTCGCCATCGAACAGCTCGATGCGCAGCGCTTCGGTTTCCGATTCGGCCGGGAACACGTCGATGACTTCGCCGCGCACGCGGTACGTGCCGCGCTTCAATTCCATCTCGTTGCGCGTGTATTGCAGCTCGGTGAGCTGGCGGATCAGCGCGCGCTGGTCGATGCGCTCGCCGCGCGCGAGGATCAGGCGCAGCGACAGATAATCTTCCGGATCGCCCAGGCCGTAGATCGCCGAAACGGTGGCAACGATCAGTGCATCCTTGCGCGAGAGCAATGCCTTGGTCGCGGCCAGTCGCATCTGCTCGATGTGTTCGTTGATCGAGGCGTCCTTCTCGATGTACGTATCCGATGCCACCACATACGCTTCCGGCTGGTAGTAGTCGTAGTAGCTGACGAAGTACTCCACCGCGTTATGCGGAAAGAATTCCTTGAACTCGCCATAGAGCTGCGCCGCCAGCGTCTTGTTCGGCGCCAGCACGATGGTGGGCCGCTGCACCTGCGCCACCACGTTGGCGATGGTGAAGGTCTTGCCGGAGCCGGTCACACCCAGCAAGGTCTGCCCGGCCAGGCCGGACTCGAAGCCCTCGACCAGGCGCTTGATCGCCTCCGGCTGATCGCCGGAGGGCTGGTACTGGGAAACGAGTTCGAAACGGTCGCGATCGGTCATGGGCTTCACTTGCGGGCGCTCCGGGCCATTTTAAACGCAGGGTGCTGACACCAGTTGTCAGCAGGGTCTGACCGCCGCCCTCCTCTTCGTCGGTTGGCGCCAGCGCCATGGCACCTAGCATGACCGGAATGAAGCAAAGTGATGACAAGGGCTTTGGCGTGGCCGAGCAGATCGTCGCCCTGGCGGTATTGGCCGTGCTGGTGGCAATGGCGGTGCCGGCGCTGCACCGGATGGTGGAAATGCACGAGCTGCGCGCCGCCCAGGGCGACTATATCGCCGCCTTGCAGCACGCGCGCAACCTCGCCGTGAACGAACAGGTGCGCATCATCTTCTGCCCGAGCCGGGATGGCCTGCGCTGCAGCGGCGACGATGCATGGAGCCAGGGCTGGCTGATCGGCAAGGCCGACCGAGACAACGATGGCCAGTTGCTCGGCTCGCCGCGCTACCTCGGCAGGGCATACCGCGACACGCTGGTCATCGTCAGCAATAAACAGAAGTACGTATGGTTCAGCCCTGACGGCAGCGCTTCAAATACCTTTCAGTCGCTTTCCTTTTGCATAAGGGGCGACCGCGGGCGCTTGCTGAAGGTGACCATTTCCAGCAGAGGGCGCGTCAAAGGCAACGCCGAGCAGAACCCAACTACATCGCCGTGCTTCGCTGCGAGTTGAGCGCGTGCCGGTTGATTGCCGCCCCGTTCAAAGCACCACCGGCCGGTCCGGCAGCTCATCCTGCCGCGGCCTGCCATGACTCGGAAAATGCTTTGCCAGCAGCGCATGCACCTGCGTGATGCCTTGCAATGCTCCCGCGCGCCAGTGCCCTGCAGCAAAATCGTCGAGCATGACGCGGCAGACCGCGCCCCATTCTTCCGGCTGCACGCGCCGGGCAATCCCGCGATCGGCCACGATCTCGACGCGATGTTCCGACATCAGCACATAGATCAGTACGCCGCAGTTGTGTTCGGTGTCCCACACATTCAGCTGGCCAAAAACCTGCCGCGCGCGTGTGCAGGCGTCCAGGCCGGCCCACACGGCCGATAGAGGAAGGCGCGATTCAATGGCAAAACGCATTTCACCCAGATGCGTGTGTTCGCCATCGGCGATCGCGGCAGTCATGTCGTCCAGCAGTTCGGGCGGAAAGCAGCGAGGCAACTGAAACCAGCCTTCGAACAGATTCGCCATGATGCGTTGCGTGCGCGTAGGCATGTCACCAGCTCCCCGAAGCGCCGCCGCCACCGAAATTGCCGCCGCCCCCGCTGAAGCCGCCGCCACCGAAACCACCACCGCGGCCGCCAAAGCCGCCACCCCAGCCACCAAAACCGCCCCAGCCACCACCGCCAATGGAGCGGCCCGACCCCGCCGGCAACAGCATGAACAGGCCGCCGACGATGCCGCCGAGAATGCCGATGCCGAGCGACGCAAGCATCCATAGCACGGCGCCCATCACCAGGCCGCCCAAGGGTGCACGCACCAGCACCGGTGCGCGGCCGAAGATGCCGCGCAGCATGATCAGCAGAAACAGTGCAACGAAGAACACGCCGTGCGTGTCCGAGCCATGCGGCTCTGCGTTGCCTCGTACCTGCGGCGGCAAGGGTTCGCCGTTGATGAGCTGGGTCAGCGCACCCACCGCGTCGCTGATGCCGCCGAAGTAATCGTTGCTGCGGAATTTCGGCGCGATGTACTCGCGGATGATGCGCGCCACGGCGGCATCGGGAATCGCGCCTTCCAGACCGTAGCCCACCTCGATGCGCACGCGCCGGTCGTTCTTGGCGATCAGCAGCAATACGCCATCGTCGATGCCTTTGCGCCCAACCTTGTTCGCGGTCGAGACCTGCAGGGAATAATCTTCGAGATCGTCGGGTTGCGAGCTGCCGACCATCAGCACTACCAGTTGCGCGCCCTTTTGCTTCTCCAGCGCGGCCAGCTGTGCATCGAGCTGATCGATCTGCTGCGGCGTCAGCGTGCCGGTGAGATCGGTCACGTGGCGCGTGAGCTTGGGCACTGCCGGCTGCGGGTCGTCCGCGTGCGACACGCTCCAGGGCGACAGCAAGGCTATCGCCAGGAGCATCCAGAGGCGCACCCAGCGCCGCGTCATGTCAGTGAACCGAGACGGCAGGGGCCGGCGTGCCGGTACCGAAATCGACCGTCGGCGCCGTGGAAATCGCCTTCTCGTTCTCCACCGAAAAATTCGGCTTTACCTGATAACCGAACATCTTGGCGGTAAGGTTGTTGGGGAAGGTGCGGATCAGCGAGTTGTATTGCTGCACCGCCTGGATGTAGCGATTACGCGCCACGGCAATGCGGTTCTCGGTGCCCTCCAGCTGGGCCTGCAGGTTCTGGAACACGCCATTCGCCTTGAGGTCCGGATAGTTCTCGCTTACAGCCATCAGTCGCGACAGTGCGCCGGTAAGCTGGCCTTGCGCGGCCTGGAATTTGGCCAGCGCCGCAGGATCGTTCGCCAGTTCGGGGGTAATCTGGATGCTGCCGACGCGCGAACGGGCCTGGGCCACCTCGGTAAAAATCTTGTCCTCGTGCGCTGCGTAACCCTTCACGGTGTTGACCAGGTTCGGCACCAGATCCGCGCGGCGCTGATATTGATTGAGCACTTCGGACCATTGCGCCTTCACCACTTCGTCCTGCTTCTGGATGGCGTTGTAGCCGCAGCCGCTCAGCACGACGGCCAATAGCAATAGCGCAAGAACGCGTAGGTTTTTCATGGGAAGGCTCCTTATCCGATAGGCAATCATTGCAGCATCAGGGTTATGCGGACGCAATCGCTTGCTTCGTACGTGACGCGGCAGGGCGGCAAAGGGGACTCGTCAGAACCAGCGCGGCCCCAGGATCAAACCCCAGCACAGCACCACCAGCACCATCAGCACAAACACGGCGGCCGACCCCATGTCCTTGGCCCGACCGGCCAGTTCGTGAAACTCGGGACTGACCTTGTCCACCACCGCCTCGATCGCGGAATTGAGCAGTTCCACCGACAACACCAGGAAGACGGGAAACACCAGGGCGATCTTCTCCAGCGCACCGTTCCCCACCCACAAGCCAACGGGAACCAGGATGACAGTAAGCATCGCCTCCAGCCTAAACGACGCCTCGTGCCGCCAACCCGCCCGCAGGCCGTTCATCGACCACCGGAAGGCGCGCCACAGCTGGCGCGGGTCGCCGCGAAACCCGTTACCCGGCATGGTTGAAAAAGCCTGCCCATGAGGGAATTACGGCGGTTGTCTGCATGACGGCCAGCGCTCCGGAAAGGACTAAAACAGGCGCGCCATGATGCCACAAGCCGGCCGGCGCACCCGCCAACCGCAGGATTCTGCTTTGCCGCAATGCAACTTTTAGCTAATGGCATTTGCGCTACCCTTCGGCGGATGTGCCTGCTCCAAGGCGCTAAAAACAGGTCGACTTAGGCCTCGTAGTACACGTAATCCGGAACCATCGCATGACCACTCTGACCCGACCCGTTTCACAAACCCGATCGTTCACCACGGTCTTCCTTATCGAGATGTGGGAGCGCTTCGGCTTCTACGGCATGCAGGTGCTGATGGTCACCTTCATGATGAAGAAGCTGGGCTTCGTCGACATCAAGGCCAACCTGGTATGGGGCGCGGCGGCGGCATTGATCTACGCCACGCCGGCGATCGGCGGCTGGGTCGGCGACAAGCTCTTGGGCACGCGGCGAACCATGCTGATGGGCGCGACCATTCTCGCGCTCGGCTACGGCATGCTCTGGATACCCTCGGACAACGCGTCGATCACCTATCTCTCCCTGGGCGTGATCGTGGTCGGCAACGGCTTCTTCAAACCCAATGCCGGCAATCTGGTGCGCAAGATCTACGAAGGCGACGAAACACGCATCGATAGCGCCTTCACCATCTACTACATGGCGGTGAACATCGGTTCGATGATCTCGATGACGGCCACGCCATGGATCCGCAACTACGTCGGCGCCCTGTACGGCGACGATCTCGGCTGGCACACGGCCTTCGGCGTGTGCTCCATCGGCCTGGTCCTGGGCCTGATCAATTACTCGCTGATGAGCCGCACCTTGTCGCACATCGGCTCGCCTAGCGACCAGCGTCCGATCGACTTCAAGCGCCTGGCCGCGGTGTTGCTGGGTGCGCTGGCCATCGTCTTCGTTTCCGCCTTCATCCTGCAGAGCGAAGCCATCGCCCGCTTTTGCGTGTACGGTGCGGGCATCGTGATCCTGGGGATTTTTGCGCACCTGATCCGCAGCAGCCAGCCAAGCGAACGTGCCGGCCTCATCGCGGCGCTGGTGCTGACGGTGCAGACGATTTTCTTCTTCATCTTCTACGCGCAGATGGCCACGTCGCTGAATCTGTTCGCGCAGCGCAACGTCGACCTGTCGTTCGATATCTTCGGCTTTCATCTGTTCAACTGGATTCCCGAGCAATACCAGAACTTGAACGCCATCTGGATCGTCGTGCTGAGCCCGGTGCTGGTCTTCATCTACAACTCGCTCGGCAAGCTCGGGAAGGATCCGTCCGTGGCGGTGAAATTCGCCTGGGGTTTCTCGGCCGTGGCGCTGGGCTTCTTCATGTATGGCTTCGGCGCAAACTGGGCCGTGAACGGACAGGTGTCGTCGTGGGTGATGATCTGGGGCTATGGCCTTTACTCGCTCGGCGAGCTGCTGGTCAGCGGCCTGGGGCTGGCGATGATCGCGCGCTACGTGCCCGAACGCATGGGCGGCTTCATGATGGGTGCGTACTATGTCGCGGTGGGCATCTCGCAATACCTGGGCAGCGTGGTTGCGAACATTGCGCATATCCCGGACAACATCACCGATCCGGTGCAGTCGCTGAACATCTACACGCACCTGTTCAACATCCTCGGTTTCGTGGGCATCGGTTGCACGGTGGTCGCCGTGCTCATCTTGCCGCTGATGAACAAGCTGTCGGCCACCCACGCCGATGCGGCCACCGCGTACCAGCCGCTGACCGCGGCGCACGGCGAGGAATTCGAAACACCGTAATGCCAGGCCGGCCCCTCTCCCCGATCGGGAGAAGGGGCTGCTAGGCTGCGGCCATGCCGCAACACTCCCTCCATCAGCCCTTTGGGGCGTTCGCGCTTACCCGTACCCTCGCCTGGCTGCGCCTGTGCGCCATCGGCGGCCAGAGCATGGCCGTGATGGTGTGCTCGTGGTGGATGCACATCGACATTCCCACGCTTTCGCTGCTGCTTGGCATCGACATGCTCGCCGTGTTCGCGGTGTTTGCCGCATGGCGGCTCAGCCAGCCGTGGCCAGTGCGCGAATGGGAAACGGTGTGCCATATCGTCGCGGACACGCTGGTGCTGAGCTATCTGCTCTATTTCACCGGCGGCGCCAGGAACCCGTTCGTCACCTTGCTGCTGGTGCCGATCGCGCTGAGTGCGGCGGCCCTGTCGGTGCGCGCCATTCTTGCCGTGACCGCGATTGCGGGTGCTGCGTATTTCGTGCTGCTGCTGTGGTTCGTGCCGTTGCCGATGAACGAGCTGACCGCCAACGACCATGGCTTTTCGCTGCACGTCGCCGGCATGGGCGTGAACTTCGGCATTACCACCGTACTGCTTGGCTTCTTCATCAACCGCCTGGCCACCGCAGTGCGCCAACAGCAACAGGAAGTGCAGCGCGTGCGCGAACGCGCGCTGCGCGACGAAGGCATCCTGGCCATCGCCACACAGGCGGCGGGCGCCGCGCATGAACTCAACACACCGCTGTCCACCATGCGCACGCTGCTGCCGGAGCTGCGGCGCGAGCATGCCGAGGATGCCGGTCTGGATGAGGATCTGGCCTTGCTGGAAGGCCAGGTGGAGCGCTGCCGCACCATCCTTCGCGAGATGGTCGCCTTCGGTAAGACGCAGCTGTCGCAAGAACCCGAACGAGTCGCGCTGCAGGCTTTCCTCCATGGCTGCCTCAAACGCTTCCAGCTATTGCGCCCGGAAGCGGAACTGGAACTGCGCGTCGCCCAGCAACTCGAACAGCTCGTATTGCGCACGCCGCCGGGCCTGCGCCATGCCTTGCTCAATCTGCTCAACAACGCGGTGGATGCTTCGGCCTTGCGCCAATCAAGCCATGTAACGCTCGAAGTACGCCGTGTCGGCGAGTGGCTTGACTGGATCGTCAGCGACCGCGGCCCGGGCTTTGCCCCTGCCGGCGCCCGCACTGCGCTTGGCGAAAGCGGCAAGCAAAGCGGCCTCGGCATTGGCCTGGCGCTGGCCGAAGCCACGGCCGAAAGGCTGTCAGGCGAATTGATCGCCAGCAACACGGAAAACGGCGCGCAGATGTGCCTGCGACTGCCCTTGTCCACCATCGCCGAAGGCGCATGACACACGTTTGCCATGCGCCCACATCGCCCGCGAGCGATGCAAACGCACACACAGGCCAGCTTATCCGGCAAAATAGCCGGGTAAATTCAAGCAGAAGCGGCAGATGAATCACCCCACCCCAACCGGCGGCGCGCGTCCCTTGCTGATCGTGGACGACGACGCCACCTTTGTGCGCGTACTGACCCGAGCCCTGACCTCACGCGGCTTCGAAGTGATCACCGCCGGCAGCGCCGAGGAAGCACGCACGCTTTCGCAACGCCATCAACCCCGCCATTGCGTGCTGGACCTGAAGCTGGGCGAAGAAAACGGCCTGCGCCTGATCCCGGAACTGCGCGAACTGGTTCCCGACGTACGCATCCTGCTGCTCACCGGCTATGCCTCCATCGCCACGGCCGTCGAAGCGATCAAGCGCGGTGCGCATGATTACCTGGCCAAGCCCGTCGACGCCGACGCCGTCGTCCGCGCCCTGCTCGAGGGCGATACGCCGCAACACAGCGAAGACGAAGTCATCGACGCCCCCGAAGCCCCTCTCGCCCTGCGCCGCCTGGAATGGGAACACATCCAGCGCGTGCTTACCGAATGCGACGGCAACATCTCCGAAACCGCGCGGCGTCTGGGCATGCATCGCCGCACGCTGCAGCGCAAGCTGAGCAAGCATCCGGTACGCGAGCGGCCGAGCCCGAACGGCTGATCGCAACGACGCGCAGGTCGATTGACCTGATTTACTGCGCTGGCGGTCCATCCGTTGAAGATGGCGTCGCCGGCACCGACAGATGGTTCGACGGATCCGGCTCATCGTCATAGATCGCCACGCGCGGCACACCGTCCGCGCCGATCCAGCCGCGAAACATGCCGTCGGTATTGAACGGCATGGCGATATTGCCGTCCGCATCGAGCGCAATGGCGCCGCCGTTGCCGCCCATCGAAGGGATTTGCTGGTTGATCACTTCCGCGGCGGCGCGCTGCACCGGCTCATCCAGCAACAACACCTTCATGCAGATCTCGTGCGCGGCCACGGTGCGGATGTAGAACTCGCCCCAGCCCGTGCCGGATACGGCGCATTTGGCATTCGCATAGGTGCCGGCGCCGATGATGGCCGAGTCGCCCACGCGACCAAAGCGCTTGTCGGTCATGCCGCCGGTGGAGGTGCCGGCAGCCAGGTGGCCGGCACTGTCGAGCGCGACTGCGCCGACGGTGCCGAAGTGCCTGGCGATGTCTGGATCGCCATGCGGCCTTTTCTCGCTGTCTTCCTTCAGCGCCTTCTGCCATTGCTGCCAGCGTTCCTCGGTGCGGAAGTAAGCGGGATCGACCAGGGTGATGCCCTGTTCCTTGGCGAACGTCTCCGCGCCGTCGCCGATCAGCATGACGTGCGGCGAATGCTCCATCACCGCGCGCGCCAAAAGGATCGGGTTCTTCACCCGCTGCACGCCGGCCACCGCGCCCGCACGCAGGCGTTCCCCTTCCATCACGGCTGCGTCCATCTCGTTCTTGCCGTCGTGCGTGAACACCGAGCCCCGCCCGGCGTTGAAGTTGGGATCGTCCTCCAGCACGGTGATGGCGGCCGTTACCGCGTCCAGCGCCGGCTTGCCGGCCTTGAGCTGGGCGTAGCCGTCCTGCAGCGCCTTGGTCATCGCGGCGCGTATGGCTTTCTCCTTGGCCGGATTCATGTCGCGCCGGATCACCCCGGCGCCGCCGTGGATCACCAATACGGGCGTGGCAGCATGCGTCATGGCGGCGACTCCCAGGGCAGTGAGCGCAACGAACAGGCAAAACGGCTTCACGCGGCACCTCTCGCGAGCATGGGTCGAGCTGGCCGTCAGCAGATGCCCAGCCGTATGGCGCATCGCTGACATTGGCGGTCGCATCGTACGACCTTTGTACAGCATGTCCTGTCGCTGATCCGTCGTATCCTAGGCAGTTAACGTCCCCCGCAAGAAAAGGCTCCCTCATGGAAAAGGTTTACGCAAACGCGACCAAGGCTTTGGACGGTCTGCTGTTCGACGGCATGACCATCGCGGCCGGCGGCTTCGGCCTGTGCGGCATCCCCGAGAACCTGATCGGCGCGCTGCTCGCTGCCGGCACGAAGGGTCTGACCATCGTCGGCAACAACGCCGGCGTGGATGATTTCGGCATGGGCCCGTTGCTGAAGACACGCCAGGTGAAACGCGTGTATGCGTCCTACGTGGGTGAGAACAAGGAATTCGAGCGCCAGGTGCTGGCTGGCGAACTGGAACTGCACCTGGTGCCGCAAGGCACGCTGGCCGAAAAGCTGCGGGCGGGGGGCGCGGGCATTCCGGGCTTCTACACGCGCACGGCGTTCGGCACCAAGCTGGCCGAGGGCAAGGAAACCAAGCGCTTCGGCGACAAGGAATACGTGCTGGAAGAAGCGATCCACGCCGACGTGTCGATCGTGAAGGCATGGAAAGGCGACCGGCTCGGCAATCTGCTGTTCCGCAAGACGGCGCGCAACTTCAATCCGATGATCGCCACCTGCGGCAAGGTGTGCGTGGCCGAAGTGGAAGAGCTGGTGGAAGTGGGCGAACTGGATCCGGACCAGGTCCACGTGCCAGGCATCTACGTCGACCGCATCGTGCAGGGCGAGAAATACCAAAAGCGCATCGAGTTCCGCACCGTGGCCGGCGCCAATACCGGCAAGGAAAGCCCGATCCGCATGGCGATGGCGCAACGCGCCGCGAAGGAGCTGCGCGATGGCTTCTACGTGAATCTCGGCATCGGCATTCCCACGCTGGTGGCGAACTTCATTCCGGCTGGCATGGACGTCACGCTGCAGTCGGAAAACGGCCTGCTCGGCATCGGTCCGTTCCCGGACGATGCGCACGTCGATCCGGACCTGATCAATGCCGGCAAGCAGACGATTACCGCCCTGCCCGGCTCCAGCTATTTCTCCAGCGCCGAATCGTTCGCGATGATCCGCGGCGGGCATATCGACCTGTCGATCCTCGGCGGCCTGGAAGTATCCTGCACCGGCGACCTGGCCAACTGGATGGTGCCGGGCAAGATGGTGAAAGGCCCCGGCGGCGCGATGGACCTGGTCAGCGGCGTGAAGCGCGTCGTCGTGCTGATGGAACACACCGCGAAAGACGGATCACCGAAGATCAAGACCCAATGCGACCTGCCGCTGACCGGCAAACAGGTGGTCGACCTGATCATCACCGACCTATGCGTGTTCGACGTGGCGAAGGGCAAGGGGCTGACGCTGATCGAACTGCAGCCGGGCGTGACGGTGGATGACGTCAAGGCGAAGACGGGGTGTCCGTTCGAGGTGCATGCCTCGCTGCGTTGATATACGCGATCACAGGTTGGGGTGAGCGAACGCGAACCCCAACATCGCCATGCTGCAAAAATATCCGATGCAGGGGTTCGGCATCACCGCCAGTTCAAACTGCCCAAACCTGGCATCTAAGCTGAAACCGGCAACGGCTTCGGAAACCGTATCTCCGCCACATAGCGATTGCCGCCCTGCACGTGCAGGCTCAGCGGCCAGCCGAAACGTTCGCTGATCCGTTGCGCAATGGCGTATTCGAAACCGCGCTGCCCCGGCGCCGAGGCATCCTGTTCGCTATCGGCGGCGGCGCTGACGCTCACCATGCCCGGCAGCACCGTGACCTGCACCACGCCCTGCCCGGTGTACTGGCTGGCGTGGCGAATCAGCTGCCAGCACAGCACGGCAAACACGCGCGGTGAACCATGCAGCGCGAACCTCTCCGGCTCCTCCAACTGCAGCTCGACCGGATGGCCGTGCAGCATCTCGCGCGCGTTGGCGAGCTCGTCGCGCAGCACGTCGTTCACCACGAAATCCTGCTCGCCCTGGCCGTTGTCGGCTTCGCGCGCCAGGATCAGCAAGGCTTCCACCAAGGATTCCATTTCGCGCGTGGCGCGGCGGATACGCTGCACGGAGCGCTTGCCGAATTCACTCAAGCCGGCTTCGTCCGACAACATATCGGTGGACATCTTGATCACGGTGAGCGGGCTGCGCAGTTCGTGGCTGGCATCGCGCGTGAAGTTGCGTTCGCGCTCGTTGTAGCCGGCAATGCGGCTGGCAAAATTATGGAAACCGCGAGCCAGGGTGGCGACATCGCTGTCGCTGCGCACCATGCGCGCGGATTGCAGGGGGTTCAAGTCGGTCTGCCCCTCTTTCCAGTTGCCTACCCACCGCGCCAGCGTGGCGACTTGCCGCCACGTACGTTCGGTAGCCAGCCAGGTGAGCGCACTGACGATCACGATCAGCAACACCACCGCGAAAACCGGCGCCACGTTGTAGTAACCCATCAGGCACACCACCACCACCGCCACCAGTTGCATGCTGAAGATCAACAGCAAATGGCGTTGAACACTACCGCGCACGCGTTCTGCGCGCGGTACTTGGGCGTCCGTGGTGGTCATGTAGGCTGCGGGCGCTTAGGCGATGTGGCTGGCTGGAGTGGTCTCGGCTTCCAGGTCGGCCAGGCGGTAGCCGGCCGAATGGATGGTATGCAGCAAAGGCCGGTCGAACGGTTTGTCGATCACCCGGCGCAGGTTGTAAAGGTGCGAGCGCAAGGTGTCCGAATCGGGGAGCGTATCGCCCCAGATTTCCCGCTCGATGTCCCGCCGGCTCACCACGCGCGGCGATTCGCGCATCAGAATCGCCAGCAGCTTCAGGCCGATGGGGGACACCGTCAGCTCCTGCCCGGCGCGGGTCAGGCGCAGGGTGGCCGTATCCAGGGTCATGTCGCCCACCGTCAGCACCTCGCTGGACACCTGGCGGCGGTCGCGGCGGATGAGGGCACGCAGGCGCGCCTCCAGCTCCCGCACTTCGAAGGGTTTCACCAGGTAGTCGTCGGCGCCGGCTTCCAGGCCCACCAGCTTGTCTTCCAGCGTGTCGCGCGCCGTCAGCATCAGCACCGGGGTGGATTTCTTGGCGTCGCCGCGCAGCTTGCGGCAGACGTCCAGGCCGTCGATGCCCGGCAGCATCAGGTCCAGCACCACCACATCGTAGCTATTGGATACCGCAAGATGCAGACCGCTCACACCATCTTGAGCAAAATCAACGGAATAGCCGCGACGTTCGAGAAATTCGCCGACCATTTCCGCGATCTGACGGTTGTCTTCCACCAGCAGGATCAGCCCAGCATGCTCGTCACGTGAACTCATGTTCGCCTCTCGTCTCGTGGGGAGTCTTCACATTTGTGAAGGCTAACCCCCAGGGTGGTAAGCGCAACGTGAATTTGAGCGGACGAAATCGTGGTGGCAGGCCGGGTTACAGCAAAGGTTTGAGTTTCGGCCACACGTTATCGAGCACCTTCGGCTCGCCTGCGGCAGTCGGATGCAGGCCGTCTTCCTGCATCAGCGACGGGTCCAGGGCCACGCCCTGCAACAGAAAGGGCACCAGGGCGGCGTGCTTGTCGCGGGCAAGATCGACATACACGGCACGCAGGCCGTCGCGGTATTGCGGCCCGTAATTGATCGGCATTTCGATGCCAAGCAGCAGCACCTTGGCGCCGGCATGCTGGGCCGCGTCGATCATTGCCACCAGATTGCTGCGCAGGTCGGTCAATGGCAGGCCGCGCAAGCCGTCGTTGGCGCCCAGCTCGATCACCACCACGCGCGGGCGGTACTGCGCCAGCAGCGCCGGCAACCGGTTGCGCCCGCTCACCGAGGTTTCGCCGCTGATGCTGGCATTGATGACCGCCCAGCCCGGCTCCATCTGCTTAAGACGTACTTCCAGCAGATGCACCCAACCTGCTTCTACGGGAATGTTGTGCGCGGCGGACAAGGAATCCCCCAGCACCAGCACGTTCTTCGCAGGCGCGGCTTGCACCGCACCGATACCGCAAACAAGCAGCAGCAAACATAGGAAACGACGCATGAGTGGTGGTTCTCGTCCGGTGGATGGAAGGCTGGTGCTGGAAGTTCGCGATGTTAGCAAGTCGGTGAACGGTCCCGAGGGAAGGCTGGACATCCTCAGCAACGTGGCCATGCAGGTGCGCGCGGGCGAGAGCTTCGCCATCGTCGGCGCATCGGGCTCCGGCAAGACCACCCTGCTCGGCCTGCTCGCCGGGCTGGATACGCCCACCAGCGGCAGCATCCATCTCGATGGCCACGCGCTCGAACGACTCGATGAGGAAGCGCGCGCGGATTTGCGCCGGCGCCTGGTCGGTTTCGTGTTCCAGTCTTTCCACCTGTTGCCCGCACTCACGGCAGAACAGAACGTGATGCTGCCGCTGGAGCTGGAAGGCCACGCCGATGCGCGCGAACGGGCGCATGCTGCGCTGGATGCCGTCGAACTCGGCACACGCCGCAAGCATTATCCGGCCCAGCTTTCCGGCGGTGAACAGCAACGTGTCGCCATTGCGCGCGCGTTTGTGCATGGCCCGCGCGTGCTGTTTGCCGACGAACCCACCGGCAATCTGGATCGGCGCACCGGCAGGCATGTCTGCGATCTGCTGTTTGCCTTGAACCGCGATCATCGCACCACGCTGATACTGGTGACGCATGACATGCAGCTGGCCGAACGCTGCATGCGGCGCGCGGAACTGCAGGAAGGCCGGCTGCACCCGATGGGAGCACAAGCCGCATGAGAATCCTGCTGCTGGCCTTGCGCAGCCTGCGCCGCGAATGGCATCTGCCGGAGCTGCGCACCTTGGCGGCCTCCCTGGTGCTGGCCGTGGTGGCGCTCGGCGTGGTGGCGACGCTCAGCACGCGCATGGAACGCGGCGTACTTGCCAGCGCTGCCGAATTGATCGGCGGCGACGTGGGCGTCTCGGCGCCGCAAGGCATTCCCGGCAAGTTCGCGGTGGCTGGACGGCAGCGCGGTTTATCCGTCACGCGGACGGCGGGCTTTCCCAGCGTTGCGTTTGCGCAGCAGCAGAGCCAGCTATTGGACGTGCTCGCCACCGACACCGCGTATCCGTTGCGCGGCAGCGTGCTGATCGCGGACGCGCGCGGAAAACAGCAAGTCAGCCACGGACCAGCGCCGGGAACGGTTTATCTCGACCATCGCGCACTGGTGGGATTGCAACGCCAGGTCGGCGACAGCGTGCAGCTTGGCGGACGCGACCTGCGCATTGCAGGCGAACTGATCCAGCAACCGGATGGCGGCGAACTGGTCGCGATGGCGCCACGCGCCTTGATGAACATCGACGACGCCACCCAGGCCGGCCTGCTCGGGGTCGGCAGCCGCGCTCGCCATACCTTGCTGCTGGCCGGCGAACCGGCCGCCATACAGAGCTGGCGCACGTGGGCGCAGTCGACCACGCTGCCGCAAGGCGGTGAACTGATCACGCCCGAGCAGACACAGGAACGCATGCGTAGCGCCTTCGATCGCGCGGGCGCCTTTCTGCGCCTGACGGCCTTGTTGTCGGCCTTGCTTTCGGGGGTCGCCATTGCGCTGGCGGCGCAGCGTTACGCGCGCCGCAAGACCAGCGAAGTGTCGCTGTTGCGCGCACTGGGCACGTCGCGCGCACGCGTGTTTGGCTTGCTGATCGGCACGATCGGTGGGCTGGCGGTGCCGGCGGCGCTGCTTGGCGTGCTGCTGGCTTTGCTGCTGGCGCAAGGCGCGTGGGTGTTCGCCAGCCAGCTGTTCTCGGGCGTGCCGACGGTCTTGCCGCTGTTGCCGGCCTTCGCGGCGGCCGGCATGGGCATCGCAGTGCTGGTGGGCTTCGCCTTGCCGCCCTTGGTGCGACTGGCCGACATACCGCCGGTCGCCGTGTTTCGCGCCAGCATGGCGCGACGCATTCGCCGTTTCGATGCGCTGTACCTGATTCCTGCCGTGGTGGCGCTGGCGCTGATCTGGAATCTCAGCGGCTCGGCCAAGCTGGCCGGCATTCTCGCGGCGAGCCTGCTCGGCGTCGCCGCGGTTGCCGCCTTGCTTGCGGCCGTGTTGCTGTGGCTGGCACGCCGCATCACGCCGGGCGGCCACCCAGCGCTGCGACTGGGCCTGGCGGCACTGGCGCGCCGGCGCGGCTTGAGCATCGTGCAGGCCACGGCCTTGAGCATGGGGCTTACCGCCTTGCTGCTGCTGGCCATCGTGGCGCCTTCCCTGCTGGACGGCTGGCGCAAGGAACTGCCCAGCGATACGCCGAACTGGTTCGTGCTCAATCTGCAGGACGACCAACGCAGCGATTTCAGCCAGGCACTCGCGCGCATCGGCGCCAACCAGCTCAACATGATGCCGCTGGCGGTCGGCAAGCTCACCGCCATCAACGGACATCCGATCGATACGCTGACGTTCAAGGACCCGCGTGCGAAGGAATGGAGCGATCGCCAGCTGCGCCTGTCATGGTCCAACGATTTGCCGCCCGCCAACAACGTGATCGCCGGCCATTGGTTCGATCCGCATCCGGCGCAGGCCGAGGTGTCGGTAGATACCATGTGGCGCGACATGTATGCACTCAAATTGGGCGACACCATGCGCTTCGACGTGGGCGAGGGCCAGGTCGATGCGAGGATCACCAGCTTCCGCCACGTGGACTGGACCTCGTTCCGGGTGAACTTCTTCCTGCTGCTGGACCCCATGCACGCGAGCGCGCTGCCGCACACCTGGCTGGCCAGTTTCTATCTTCCGCGCGGCTATGCCGAAGCATTGGCGACACTGTCGCGCGATTATCCGAACCTGAGCCTGGTCGACGTGGATGCGCTGCTCGACCGTGTGCGCGAGATCGTGCAGCGCGTGACCGGTGCGGTGCGCTGGGTGCTCGGCTTCAGCCTGCTGGCCGGTGCCCTGGTGCTGGCCGCCGCACTGGCGACCAGTGGCCAGGAACGCCGCCATGAAGCCGCCCTGCTGCGCACGCTGGGTGCGCGGCGCGGCTTGTTGCGCATTGCCGCCGCCTGTGAATTCGCCCTGCTCGGTTTGATCGCCGGCATCACGTCGGCGCTGGGTGCCATGGTCGGCGGCTGGTGGCTGGGGCGCAGCGTGTTCCACATCAAGGATTTCACGCCGCAGCCATGGCCGCTGGCATGCGCCGCGCTCGTCGCCGCCATCGTGGTGATGCTGCTTGGCCTGGCCGGCACGCGCAAGGTGACGCATACGCCGCCGATGCGCTTGTTGCGGGCGGAGTCATAGCCGGCACGCAAGGCGATGCCGTGGCGAAGGCCTGCGGTACGATGCGCGCTTCCTTTCCTCACCAGGACCGCGCATGTACACCCTCTACTACTCCCCCGGTACCGCCAGCATGGTCGTACATCTGGCGCTGCTGGAAATCGGTGCCGAGTATCAGCTCAAGCTGGTGGACTTCGACAAGGACGAGCAGCACACCGCTGAATATCTGAAGCTCAATCCGGGCGCGAAAGTGCCGACGCTGCTGATCGATGGCCGGCCGGTCTACGAATCGGGAGCGCTGCTGATCATCCTGGCCGAGCGTCACCCCGAGGCCAGACTGATACCACCGCCGGGAACACCCGAACGCGAAGCCTGGTTGCAGTGGACGGTGTTTCTCAGCAATGCGCTGATGTCTACTTACCGATTCTGGTTTTATCCGCAAGAACTGGGACACCAGACCTCGCCGCCGGATATCCGCGCGGCCATTCAACACAAGATCGAAGGCATCTGGGATCGCCTGGAAGCGCATCTTTCTGCGCATGGGCCGTACCTGCTCGGCAGCGAATGCTCCGGCGTGGACCTCATGCTCACCATGCTGATGCGATGGTCGCGCAACATGCCGCGGCCGGCGACCGAATGGCCGGCGTTGAAGCGCGCGGCCGATCTGGTGCGTGCGCGGCCGAGCTGGAAGAAGTTGTATGAGCTGGAAGGCTTGACGGAGTGGTGACGCCGACCTCACGGACACAGCGCTGGCTCAATCGTCTCAAGCACGAATTCCTGCTGGTGCTCTTCAGCTTGCTCACCGTGGTCCTGGCCTGCATCGACCCGCAGCCATGGTCGCGCTATCACGGCTGGCTGCAGTGGCCCACGCTGTGCGGCTTGCTGGGATTGATGATCGCCATCCAGGGCATCCGCGATAGCGGCCTGGTGCAACGCGCCGCCGGCTCGCTGGTGGCGCGCATGCACTCGCTGCGCAGCGTGGGCCTGTTGCTGGCAAGCATGACGGCGGTGCTGTCGATGGTGCTCACCAACGACGTCAGCCTGTTCCTGGTGGTGCCGCTGACGCTTGCCATCGGCGGCATGTCCAATCTGCCGATCCTGCGCATGGCCGTGCTGGAGGCGCTGGCGGTCAATGCCGGCTCGACGCTCAGCCCGATCGGCAATCCGCAAAACCTGCTGATCTGGCAGCATGCGCAGTGGTCGTTTTTTCAATTCGTCGGCCATCTGCTGCCTACCGCCGCGGTGATGTTCGCGATGGTGGCGCTGGTGACCTGGTTCTGGTTGCCGAAAGAGCGCATAACGCTGCAGGTCGACAAGCTCGATGGCCATCCGGTGTCGACGAGGCTGGCGGTGCTGTCCATGCTCGCGCTCATCGTGATGGTAGTGATGATGCAAAACGGACAGGCGCCGCTGGGTGCCTTGTTGCTGGTGGTTCCGTTTGCGCTGTTTTCCCGGCGCACGCTCAAGTGCATCGATTGGCTGCTGATGGCGACCTTCGCGATGATCTTCCTGGGCCTGGGCCATTTCGCCGCCCTGCCCGCGGTGGATCACGCGCTGGGCCGCATCGATTTCAAGCAGCCGCTGGCGCTGTATCTCAGCGGCATCGTCAGCTCGCAGCTGATCAGCAACGTGCCGGCGACGGTCTTGCTGCTCGATCGCGTAAAGGATGCGACAGCGTTGGCGATTGCCGTGAACGTGGGCGGCTTCGGCGTGGTGATCGGTTCGCTGGCCAATCTGATCGCCTTGCGCCTGGCAAAACAGCCGCATGCGATGCGGCTGTTTCATGAGGTATCCCTACCCTTTCTGCTGGTGTGCGCAGTCCTGGTTTACCTTGTGATGCGCCTGCAGGCCTGAATTCAATCCTCGCGCGGCACGCTGATCTTGCCGCCGACTTCACTGTGGACGATATCGCCGCTGCCTTTCGCGCCCACGGTGAAATCGCCGCGCACGTCCTTCACCGTCACATCGCCCGAGCCGATGGTGCCGACGTAGACGCTGCCGCCCACGTGATCCAGCGAGATGTCGCCGGAACCGACGTTGCCGATATTCACGCCCTCATGCACGTTGCGCGCCTTGATATCGCCCGAACCCATCGAGCCCACGCGCAGGCTGCCGATATCGGAAAGCTCGACATCGCCCGATCCACTGGTGACCGACACTTCGCCTGCGATGCGGTCGATATGCAGATCGCCCGAACCGGTCTGCGCACTGAGCTGCGAGAGTCCCTCGACGTAGGCGTCGCCGGAATCGGAGTGGATGCTGACCGGCACGCTGGGCGGCAGTTGTGCCTGCAACTCCAGGTACTCGTAGGAAACACCGAAGAGACCGACGTTGAACGAGCCATGGCCGCCAACGTCGATGATGAGCTGGTCGCCCTCGCGGTGCGAGGTCACCTGCAGGTTGTCCAGCGCGGACTGCGAGGAAGCACAGGCGCGGCCATTGAGCTGAAAGCCGCTGGCGCCGTTGTTGCCGACCAGGTGCAGGTCATGGCTGTGCAACTGGATCTGCACCTGGCGCACGCCGGCCAGGTCGTCGTGCAGGTTGCGGGGGGCGCTGTAGCGGCAATCGGCGGCGGTCGCGGCCATGGGAAGCAGCACAAGCAAAGCGAGCAGGTAACGCATACGGAATCTCCGGCTGTGTTTGAATGCTTCAGATGCGCAACGGGGGAAAAAGGTTGAAGCCCCGCATGGGGATGGGCTCCTAGCGTTCTTCCGCCTTGGCCTGCTGCCAAAGCGCCTCCTGCTCTCCCAGGGCCTGCGACGCCAGCGGCTTCCCCGCCGCTGCCGCCAATTGCTCCATGCGCCGGAAGCGCCGCTCGAATTTCGCGTTGGCGTGTTTCAAGGCACGGGCGAAATCCACCTTGGCGTGGCGCGCCAGGTTCACTGCGACGAACAGCACATCGCCAATCTCGTCTTCCAGCCTAGCCGAATCGGCGCCGGCGTCGAATTCGGCGGCCACCTCGGCCAATTCTTCGTGCAGCTTGTCGATCACCGGCCGATGATCGGGCCAGTCGAAACCGACGGTCGCGGCGCGCTGCTGCAGCTTCACGGCACGCTGCCATTCCGGTTGGCCGCGCGAAACGCCGGCCAGCACGCTGTCGTCATGCGGCGCGCCTTTCGCTGCGCGCTCGGCGTGCTTGATCGCCTCCCAGGCGCGCTTCTGTTCGTCGACATCCGCATAGCTGACATCGCCGAACACATGCGGATGCCGGCGCAGCATCTTTTCACTGATGGCATGCGCCACGTCGTCGAAATCGAACAGGCCCTGCTCCTGGGCCATCTGCGAATGAAACACGACTTGCAGCAGCAGGTCGCCCAGTTCATCGCACAGGTCGGGCCAGTCCTTGCGGTCGATGGCGTCGGCGACTTCGTAGGCTTCTTCGATGGTATAGGGCGCAATGCTGCTGAAATCCTGCTGCACGTCCCACGGACAGCCGCGTTCGGGGTCGCGCAGGCGCGCCATGATGGCAAGCAGATCGGCCAGGCTGTGCCGTGCAGCCGTGCTCACGGCAAGCCCGCGTCACGCAAGCGGGCCGGCCAATCGATGTCGGCATCGCCCACCGCGACAAATTCCGGATTGATCAGCGATTCGCCGCGGTTGTAGTGCAGCGGCTTGCCAGCCAGGTCGAGCACCGCGCCACCGGCTTCTTCCAGCACGCATTGCGCGGCGGCGGTGTCCCATTCGCTGGTGGGGCCGCGGCGCAGGTAGACGTCTGCCGAACCGCGTGCGATCAGGCAGAACTTCAGCGAGGAGCCCAGCGGATGCAGCAGGTATTCCTCGCCAAGCAGGCGGCGCAGCGTGGCTTCCGAGGAGCCGCCATGCGAACGGCTGCCCGCCGCGACGGGCGGATTGGCCAATGCGCGCGTGGAAATGCGCTCCCAGTCGGCGCCGCTTTGCACCTGCCACCAGGAGCCATGTCCGCGCGCGGCGGCGAACAATTCTCCGGTCACGGGCGCCAGCACCACCCCAAGTACGGGCTGGCCGTGTTCGATGAGGGCGATGTTGACGGTGAATTCGCCGTTGCGCTTGACGAATTCGCGCGTGCCATCGAGCGGATCCACCAGCCAGTAGCGCTCCCATTGGCGACGCTGTGACCACGGCAGCTGGCTGGCCTCTTCCGAGACCACCGGCAGTTGCGGGTCGATCTGCGCGAGACCTGCGGCGATGACTTTCTGGGCGGCCAGGTCCGCCGCGGTGAGCGGCGAAAAATCGGCCTTCATCTCGACGTCGAAGTCTTCGCGGTAGATGGCCATGATGGCTTCGCCGGCGCGGCGCGCCAGCAGGCCAATATCAAGCAAAAGCGGATGATCGGGCATACGGTCAGCGCGTCCCTTGCAGCCGTCCGGCCAGGTATTCGCGCGCCAGGAACAGCGCGGCGATGGAACGGCCTTCGGTGACGTCGTCCCGCACGACCAGGGTGTGCAGTTCGGAGAGTTTCCAGGGCACCACTTCCATCTCTTCGGGCTCGTCGCCCGGCAGGCGCTCGGGATAGAGATCCTGCGCCAGCACCACGTGCGCCATGTGGGTCATGTAGGCGGGCGACAGCGACAGGTTGTGCAGTATCTTCAATTTGCGTGCGCCGTAGCCCACTTCCTCTTTCAGCTCGCGGTCGGCGCCCTGCTCGACCGTTTCGTCCTGATCAAGGCGGCCCTTGGGCAGGCCCAGTTCGTAGCGGTCCACGCCCACGCCGTATTCGCGCACCAGCAGCACGGTCTCGTCGTCGATCATCGGCACGATGATCACCGCGCCCAGGCCGTGGCCCTTGAGCCGCTCGTAGGTGCGGTGTTCGCCATTGGAGAATTCCAGGTCCACCTGCTCGGCATGCAGAAAACGGCTGGTGTCCAAGTCGCGTGTTGCGTGGATGATGGGGTAGCGAGGGGGCATGAGGTGGGATTGTACGGGAATAGGGAATGGTGAAGAGCGGGGCTTCGCAAGGTTGCCGGTGCTGCTCTTACGATTCACGATTGGCGATTTGCGATTCCCGGGCGAGCAAAGCGAGCCAACGCCTGCGCATGGATCGCTGGCGTACCGGCCAGCACGCTGCGCGTCTCCAGGCTCAACGGCCTGCCTTCCAGGTCGGTGAACACGCCACCCGCTTCGCGCACGATCATCGCCAGCGCCGCCACGTCGAGTATGTTCACATCCGATTCGATCACCAGGTCCAGGCCGCCGCGCGCCAGCAAGTGGTAATGGCAAAAATCGCCATAGCCGCGGATGCGATTGCTGTCGCGGATCATCTGCCCGAGTGCGTCCCAGCGCGCATCGCCGGTGAGTGTCTTGACGTTGCCGGTGGAGATGGATGCCTGCGCCATGTCTGCGGTAGGCGCCACGTGCACACGCTCGCCGTTGAACCATGCGCCACCGCCGAGGCTGGCCCACATCGTCTCGCCGTACACCGGCGCGCTCGAGACACCCAGCACCAGTTCTCCGCGATGCATCAGCGCGATCTGCGTGGAGAAAAACGGCGTGCGGCGCACGAAGCTCTTGGTGCCGTCCAGCGGGTCGACCAACCAGAGCAAGTCGGCGCCATCGTTGTCCAGGCCGAATTCCTCGCCGTAGATGGCTGCGCCAGGCAACGCCGGGGCGAGGATGGCGCGAATGGCCTGCTCGGCTTCGCGGTCGGCGATCGTCACCGGCGTGGCGTCGGACTTGATCTCCACCTCCACGCCGCGGCGCCAGTAATGCCGGATCACTTCGGCGGCTGCATCCGCCGCTTCGCGTGCGGCCTTCAGCGCCGCCTCCCATCGCTGCTCGTTCATCGTCACCTTGCTGCAGGACTCAACTGGGCCAAACCGCCACGATAGCGGAGTTCGAGCGTGCCGTCCGCTGCGGGCTTGCCGAAACCGCGCAGCCAGCTCAGCACGGCCGGACTGTCGCTGCGCGGAACCAGACGCAGTTGCAGGTCCCAGCCTAGCGGGCTGAAAGATAGCCGTCCAGCCGTCTGCAACGCACCGTTGCCGTCGTCGCTCAACGTACCGCGGATGGCGCCCGCTTCTCCGTTCAGCGCCACCGACAGCGTGCCGAGCGGCACCTTGCCCTGGGGCGTGCGTACGGCGGCGTGCGACCAGGTGCCGGTCGCATCCAATTGCATCGGCCAGCGACCCTGCAACTGTGCCTGCGGCGCCTGCAAGTCGAGTTGCCCTTGCGGCTGCCCGCGTAGCCACGCCGGGGCGCCGAGCTCGGCCATGTCGACATGCAAACGGATGTCGTGCAGATCGATCTGCGCGGGGGAAATGCGCTGCAGCTGTCCCTGCACTTGCAGTTGCGGCTGGCGCAAGTCCAGCCAGAGGCGGATATCGCCGAACAAGGCTCGCCGCGAAAGCGTCCAGGCCAGGCTGCCAAGCGGCGTGCCGTTCACCAGCGCTACCTGCCCCGCCCGCCCCTGCCACAGCGTGCCGCTGACGTCGGCCAGACGCACCCCGCGCAGTTGCGCCTGCAGCCACGGCAAGGCCCAGCGCGCGGGCAAGAACCACACCAGTGCGGCAAGGGCGAGCACGCCCACCAACAAACCCACCAGCCAGCGCTTCATCGATCCCATCATCTGTGCTTGAGCGACACCTTCACTGCCCCGATCATAGCCGGATGACTCAACCAGCCGATGCCAACGCCCTCCTCGCCCAGCGCGATCTTCGCCACATCTGGCACCCCTGCACCCAGATGCACGATCACCAGCAGCACGTACCGATGGTGCCGATCGTGCGCGGCGAAGGGGCGTGGTTGATCGACGCGAACGGCCGCCGCTATCTGGACGGCATCAGCTCCTGGTGGACCAACCTGTTCGGACACGCCAACCCGCGCATCGCCGCCGCGCTGGCGGAGCAGGCGGCCACGCTGGAGCACGTGATCTTTGCCGGCTTTACGCATCCGGTGGCGATCGAACTGGCCGAGCGGCTGGTGGCGATCACTCCCCGAGGTCTGGAAAAAGTCTTCTTCGCGGACAACGGTTCGGCGGCGGTCGAAGTCGCGCTGAAAATGAGCTTTCATTACTGGCTCAACCTGGGACACGGCGAGAAGACGCGCTTCATCGCCTTGAGCGGCAGCTACCACGGCGAAACGCTGGGCGCGCTGTCGGTGAGCGACGTGGCGCTGTATCGCAAGACATATGCGCCGCTATTGCTGACGCCCATGCTGGCGCCCTCCCCCAATGCGTATGAAGGCGAACCGGGCGAAGCACCCGAGCACGTCGCCACGCGCCGGCTGGAAGCGATGCGCGCGCTGCTGGAGCGCCACGCGCACGAAACCTGCGCAGTGATCGTGGAGCCGCTGGTGCAATGCGCGGGCGGCATGCGCATGTACCACCCGGCGTATCTCAGCGGCCTGCGCGCCTTGTGCGACCAGTACAACGTGCATCTGATCGCCGATGAAATCGCCGTCGGCTTCGGCCGCACCGGTACGCTCTTCGCCTGCGAACAGGCGTCCATCGCGCCGGATTTCATGTGTCTGTCGAAAGGCCTGACCGGCGGCACCCTGCCGCTCTCCGCCGTGCTGACGACCCAACGCGTCTACGATGCGTTCTATGCCGAATACAACGCGGGCAAAGCCTTCCTGCATTCGCATAGCTACACCGGCAATCCACTGGCATGCCGCGCCGCGCTGGAAACCTTGAACATCTTTCGCGACGAGCCGGTACTGGCGCGCAATCGCGTGCTGGCTGCGCACCTCGCCGCTCGGCTGGCACCGCTGCGCGAGCATCCGAACGTGGCCGATGTGCGCCAGCACGGCATGATCGCTGCCGTGGAACTGGTCGCCGACAAGGCGACGCGGCGCCCCTTTGCGACCGAGGAACGGCGCGGCCTGCGTGTGTATCTGCACGGACTCGAGCACGGCGCCTTGCTGCGGCCACTAGGCAACGTGATCTATTTCATGCCGCCTTACGTGGTGAGCGAAAGCGAGATCGATCAGCTGGTCGACGTGGCGACGGACGGCATCATCCGCGCCGTGGCGTAGCCGCAACGCTTAGGGATGCTCTGATTAATTCAGCGTAGGCCTCAGCCGTCCTGCGTGTTCGCAGAGCACAGGACCATCGGTGCACGCGGGGAGGGCACATGGATGTGTCCGGCTTTGAGGAGCGAGGAAGGCAGACTGGCGCATCGTCGAGGCGATGGGCCGAAGCTATGCGGACACACAAGGCCGCTGCGACCTGCGGTGGATTACATCAGAGCATCCTTAGTGGCCGTGTGTCGTGATGGCCGGATCCAGCCGCTGCAAGGCCGGCCCCAGCGTGGTTTCGCCGGTGGCGTCGATGTCCTGCTTGCTGTAGGAGCGGCCCGGAACAGGCAGGCATTCGCCTTTCTTGGCCGGAATCAGGCTGCCGGTATCGCGAATGCATTGGCGGTCGCCCGGCTTGAGCGGCGAGCGATTGACGTGGTGCGTGTTGGCGGATGCCTTATCGGCCTGGTTTTGGCTTGCCGGGGGCGCGTTCTGGGGCGCGGCAAACGCCACCGTCGCAGTTGCCAGCAAGACAGCGGAAATCATCAGCTTGATCATAGGAACCTCCTAGCTCGATAGATGGGGGGAAACACGAGCTTTTGCAGGGGTGAGTCCATGCTGCTACCAGCGGCGGTTCATCGCAAGAGGCCAATCATTCAGATGGCTGAACCGTGGCGCAGCAAACGGTATGCTCGTCCTCCTTGTCCGTGATCGAACGCCTATGCGCACCACCCGCATCCATGTCGAACAGCCGCTGGCGCTTGGCGCCGAACTGGCATTGCCCGCGCAAGCCGCCGAGCACGTGGCGCGCGTGCTGCGCATGAATGCCGGCGACGCGTTGACCGTGTTCAACGGCGACGGTTTCGATTACACGACCACGCTGACCAGCGTCGGCAAGCGCGACGTGATGGTGCATGTCGACGGCCGCGAAGCCATTGCGAACGAATCGCCGCTCAGGCTCACCTTGGCGCAAGCGGTTGCGCGCGGCGAGAAGATGGACCTGATCGTGCAGAAAGCCACTGAACTGGGCGTGTCGCGCATCGTGCCGCTGTTCACCGAGCGCTCCGAAGTGAAGCTGGATGCCGCGCGCGCCGAAAAACGGCTGCAGCATTGGCGCGCGGTGGTGGCCAGTGCATGCGAGCAGAGCGGCCGCGTGCGCGTTCCCGAAGTGCTGCCGGCCGTATCGCTACAGGCGTGGCTGGAAAGCCTGGCCGATGACGGCGCACAACGACTGGCCTTGCTGCCGGAAGGCACGCTGTGCGCGCGCGACATCGGTTTCAGCGCCGCCGGCGGATGGTTGGTGGTGGGACCGGAAGGCGGCCTGGGCGAACGCGACGTGTCGATGTTGCAACAGGCACGTTTCCAGGGCTTGCGCCTGGGGCCACGGATTTTGCGCACGGAAACGGCAGGCTTGGCTGCGTTGGCAGCGTTGCAGGCGCTGCATGGGGATTTGTAGATACCGAGCTTACCCACGCAAATCCGTTACGACGCGACCGTTACGCCGCGCATAGCGGTCTTTAGGGATGCTCTGATTAATTCAGCGTAGGTCGCAGCGGCCCTGTGTGTTCGCAGAGCACAGGGCCATCGGCGCACGCGGGGAGGGCACATGGATGTGCCCCCGGCTTTGAGGAGCGAGGAAGGCAAACTGGCGCACCGTCGAGACGATGGGCCGAAGCTATGCGGACACTCAGGGCCGCTGCGGCCTGCGGTGGATTAAATCAGAGCATCCTTAGGTCGCCCACGACGTCATGACCGTAGCAGGAAAGATCAACTCGCCTGCCGCAGCAACGCCGTCACTTCGCTCTCGATGCCTTCCAGGTCGGGAATCACCGCGATGTCGTCGCGCACCAGCACCTGCGCCTTCACGCCACGCGGCAGGGGCTTGCCGTCGTGGGTGGGAATGATCAGTTCGCCGTTGAGCGTGGTCAGGCGCGGGAAGCCCTGGGTGACGACGGCAACGAACGGCACGTCGGGGTTGTCGCCCAGCGCCTTGAGCACGGCCACGCGCACGGCGAGTTCGGCATCGCCTTCCTCGGCGTCGGCCAGCTTGGTGAACGAGACCAGGGGCACACGCCAGCCGCGCCATGCGATGCGGCCCAGCAGCCACTCGGGTGCGCCGGCAACCGGCTCGGGCTGGGTGAAGGTGATCACCTCGGCCACGGTCGCGTTCGGCAACAGCAGGCGCAGGTTGCCGACCGGCACCAGCACGCAGCGGATTTCGCGGGGAAGTGGTTGTTCGCTCATCGGAAATCCTCGACCAGACGTACCGCAAGCTCCTGCGGCGAACCGGAAAAACTGGCCAGGCGCTCGGCCATCACGCCGTTGACCATGTCGGTGTAGTGATCGCTGCCGGCAGCTTCCACCCACACCTGGCCGCCGCGATCGTGGATGGCTTGCGCGCCGGCCACGGCGTCGTTGGCCTGGCCAGCGAACACGATGGCCAGCGCATCGCGCCCGAACACGTTCGCGGCCATGGTGAAGCTGCTGTCGATGGACGGCGACTGCCCGATGGCGTCGTCGTTGGCGGCACTGAGTTCCACGCGCCCGTCGCGGGTGATGCGCACCTGCTGCCCGCGCGGCACCACCACCACTTCGCCAGTGCGCGTACGCATGCCGGCGGCGGCTACCTTGATCGGCAGGCTGCAATGCGTCGCCAGGCTGGCGACCAGCGGCTCAAGCGCATCCTGGGTGTGATGCTGGGTAAGCAGGATCGGCAGTTTCAAATTGTCCGGCAGCGCTGCCAGGAAGGCGCTGACCGAGGCGCCGCTGTCGCGCGCCGCACCCAGCACCAGCAGCCGCGCGAAGGCGGTATCCAGCTCCTGCAGATGCGACTCGAACGGCTGGTATTCGTCCTTGGGGGCGATGGCTTCTTCCATCGACACCAGTTCCAGGCTCAGGCCCGGTTCGACCGGGGACTCGTCTTCTACCGCTTCCACGTCGGGCGCCAGGTAGTCGGCGGCGCTGACTTTCTCGACGGCAGATGGCTGGATCGCGGGCTGAGCGTCTTCTTCCACGAAGCCCCACTCGGGCGCCGCGGGCGTCTGCTGGGCTAGCGTCGCCTTCTCGATGACCGGCGGGGTGAACGCCTCGTCCGCCGATGCCAGCGACAGGTGGTCCAGGTTGATGTTGAACGCGGGTGCTTCCAGGCGCGCCGGCGCGGGTACCGGCGCTGGCTCGACGGGCGGTGCAAAGCCCGCCGCCGTCGGAATGTGCTCGTGCAGTTCGGGCGCGACGTGGTCCTCGTCCTGCCAGCCGAAGTGGCCATCGTGCAGCGGCGGCAACGCGTCTTCCGCGGTGAATTTCAGGGAGCCAAATTCGTTTTCCGGCGCGTGCCCGGCGGCTTCGCCGCTCGCCAGCAGCGCTTCCAGTTCGTCCGCCAGCGTTTCGGTTTCCGAGGTTTCAAGCACGGCCGGCGTGTCGTCGTGCTGCTGCAAGGCATCGGCCAGCGAGGCCGGGGCCGGTACGGCGGCCAGCTCGTGCTCGGGCGCGGTTTCCTCGGATGCCGGCCAGCTTGCCGTTTCCCATGCCGGCGCCGGCTCCTCAACCGGTTCCGACATCGCCGCTTGCTGCGATGCCGGTTCGTCCAGCGCGACCGGCTCGGCTTGTGGTTCGGGCTGGACCGGCGCGGCCGGCGGCGGCACCACTGGCTGGGCATGGGCGGGACGCGGCGGGTCGATGCTGTCCCTGTTGAGCGTCTTGGCGGCCAGGTGGCGCGCCCAGCGCGCGCGATCCCAGCCGTCCAGACCGCGGCTGGCCTGGGCGTCGTTGAACACGACGGGGATGTCGCCGGCGGCGACCAGTTCGTGGATCAGGTCGAGCGCGGTGTCGTCCACCGCGTCGTCCAGATTCACCACCAGCACGTTCACGCCGGCCTGGCGCAACTTGACCACGTCGAAGCTGCTGACCGGGCCTTCGTGCGCGATCCGAGCGCCGTGCTCGGACAGGGCGGCGCGCAGATGACTTCCCAGCTCCCCGTCATCGAACAACAGCGCAACAGCTGCCGCTGCAGCCTTCTCATTCATTCACCGGCTCCTGGGTGTATTGCTCCAATACTTCGCCGATCTGCGCCAGCAATTCGGCCTCCTGATAGGGCTTGCCGAGATAGCGTTCCACACCGATGTCGAAGGCGCGCTGGCGATGCTTTTCGCCGGTACGCGAGGTGATCATGATGATCGGCACGCGGCGCAGGCGCGGATCGGCCTTCATTTGCGTCGCCAGTTCGTAGCCGTCCATGCGCGGCATTTCGATGTCGAGCAGCATCAGGTCCGGCACGCGCTCGTGCAGTTTTTCCAGCGCGTCCAGGCCGTCTTTCGCCGTTTCCACTTCGTATTCGTGGCGCTCGAGCACGCGGCCGGTGACTTTGCGCATGGTGATCGAGTCGTCCACCACCATCACCAGCGGACGCACGCGCACTTCCTCGATGACCGGCGCGGTGGTCGCGTATTCCACACCTTCGGCCAGGCGCTGTTCGCGACGGGCCAGGCCGTGGCGCACCAGCGGCGCGAGGTCGAGAATCACCAGCACCGAGCCGTCGCCCATGATGGTGGCGCCCAGGATGCCGGGCACCGAGCTCACCTGCGGGCCGACCGACTTCACCACGATTTCGCGCGAGCCGATCACCGCATCGATGCGGATCGCGGCGCGCAGCTCGCCGGAACGCGTGAGCAGCAGCGGGAGCTGTTCTTCGTCGGCGATGCCGGGCACCAGGCCGAGCAGCTCGGACAGGTCGTGGATGGCGTAGTCCTCGCCGTTGTAATCGAACTGCGGATGGTCTTCCGACAGACGCTGCGCCAGCTCGTCCGGGTTGATGCGCGCCACGCCCTGCACCGAGGTCATCGGGATGGCGAAGGTGGATTCGCCGATACGCACCAGGATCGCCTGCGTCACCGCGAGGGTGAACGGCAGGCGCAGCACGAAGGTGGTGCCTTCGCCCTGGCGCGACTCGATGGCGAGCGAACCGCCCAGCGATTTGATCTCGCTGGATACCACATCCATCCCCACGCCGCGGCCAGCAAGCTGGGTCACGGTGCTGGCGGTGGAGAAGCCGGTCTGGGTGATCAACGACAGCACTTGGTCGTCGAACAGACGCGTATCGGCGCGGATCAGTCCGCGCTCGATGGCGCGCTTGCGGATTGCTTCGCGATCCAGGCCGCGGCCGTCGTCGCTGACGCGGATCACCACCTCGGTGGCCTCGCGCGCCACGCGGATGCGCACCGCGCCCTCTTCCGGCTTGCCCGCCTTGCGGCGTTCTTCCGGCGTTTCGATACCGTGCGCCACCGCGTTGCGCAGCATATGCTCGAACGGCGCCTTGATGCGGTCGAGCAGGTTGCGGTCCATTTCGCCGTGCGCACCTTCCACGTACAGCTGCGCGCTCTTGCCTTCTTCCTGCGCGGCCTGGCGCAGCGTGCGGCGCAGGTTCGGCACCATCGTGTCGAACGGCAGCATGCGCGTACGCAGCAGGCCTTCCTGCAATTCCGAACTGACGCGCGACTGCTGGATCAGCAGCGTTTCGGCCTGGCGGGTGAGTTCGTCCAGCATGCCCTGAATCGACACCAAGTCGGAGACCGATTCGGCCAGCGCACGCGAGTACTGCTGCAATTGCGAGAAGCGGTCGAGCTCCAACGGATCGAACACGGCCAGGCCGGCATCGCGATGTTCGCGCTGGAAGCGCGCGATGATCTGCGCTTCGGTTTCGATTTCCAGCATGCGCAGCTGGCTGCGCAGACGCGATACGGTCTGTTCGAGTTCGACCAGGTTGAAGCGGTAGGCCGAAACCTGCTGCTCCAGGCGCGAACGGTAGATCGCCACTTCGCCGGCATGATTCACCAGGCTGTCGAGCAGTTCCGCGCGTACGCGGATCTGTTCCTGCGCGGTGCGGCCGGCATCGTCGCCATGCTGTTCGTCTGGCAGCAGCGAGGGCAGTTCTTCCGCGGTTGCCGGCGGCATCGGCGCAGGTGCCGGCACTGCCGCAACGGGCGCGGGCGCGGCGGCTTCGGCGGCCGGTGCCGCAGGTTCCAGCGCGTCGCCTTGCAGGCGCGCGATCATCGCGTGCGGATAGGCGATGGCCTTGCCCTGCGAGATGCGCTGGACCAGGCCGTGCATTTCGTCGAAAGCGGCTTCGAGCGTGCCGATGAGCGGCGCAATCTGCTGCGAATCGATGCCATGCGAGCGCTCCAGCAAGCTTTCCAGCGCATGGCTGAGATCGCCCACCGGCGTGACGCCAGCGATGCGCGCGCCACCCTTGAGGGTATGCAAGGCGCGCAGCAGGCCCGACATGTGCGATACGTCGGCCGGCTCGGCATGCCACTTCGCCAGCGTGCTGTCGGCCTCGTCGAGAATCTCGCGCGCTTCTTCGCTGAAGATTTCCAGCAAGTCCGGATCGATGTGATGGAAGCTCATCAGCTCGCCGGCCGGCACGCGTTCGGCCGGCTGCTGCTCGATGCTTGGCGGCGCGGCTTCCAGCACCGCTTCCTCGTGCTGCGGCTCCTCGTGCTGCGGAGTCGGCGTATGTGCGACCGGCTCGGCCACCGGTTCTTCGTCCTGCACAAACGGTGCGGCCGGTACTTCGAGCTGCGATTCTTCGTGTTGCGGCTCTTCGACGTGGAACTCGGTAACGGACTCGACCGCATGCTCGGTCGTTTCCGGCTCGACGGCGGGCGTTGAATCGAACGGCGGCGCATCGATGAGCGTGTGCGCGAGTTCGTCGTGCACGGGCTCTTCGAACACGGACGCATCGGCCAGCTCGTTGGCGGGCTCGTGGTCAAGTTCCAGATGATGTTCGACCAGCGCCGGTTCGTCGGCTGCCGGCTCGAACGCAACGTGTTCGGGTTCGATCGCCTCCAGGCTGGCGAGCAGCTCGGCGAACTCCGCCTCTTCGGCGCTCGGTTCAGGCTGGTGATGAGGCAACGCTGGCTCGGCTTCGGCCGGTTCCTTGGCAGCCAGCGATTCGAGCAGCTCGGCGGTGTAATCCGCTTCGTAATCCGCTTCACCCGCGACGGTTGTATCGGCCACCGATTCGGGAGCAGGTGCGGCCGGCGCTTCGTCCAGTTGCTCCACCGGCGCCGGTGGCTCGACCGGTTCGAACGGGATCGGTTCGACCGCATGCGGCTCGAACACCACGTGCGCCATCTGCGGCTCGGGCTGATGGTCGCGCAGTTCGGCCAGACGGGCGATGAGGGCGGAAGCGTCCGGCAACTGCGGATGCGGCACATCGAATTGCGCCATCACCTCGTCGACCACGTCGGCACTTTGGCGCAACAGGCGCACGCCTTCACTGGACAGCGGTTCGCCCGCGGCGCGCAGGCGCTTGAGCAGGCTTTCCAGCGGCGACAGCAACTGGATGAGCAGCGGAATATCGACCATCGCGATCGCGCCGTGCAACGTGTGCACGGCACGCAGCAGGCTGTCCTCGACCGGCAGCTCGCCCTGGGCGAAGGTCACGGCATTGCGGATGGTCTGCAGGTATTGCGCCACTTCGCTGCGCAGGATCTCCAGCAGTACCGGATCGACCGGCGGCAATACCGGCGCTTCGAGCGCGTCGATGGCGGGCGCCACGACATGGACCGGCTGCGTCGCGGCGACCGAGTGATCGGTGTGCGTAGCGGTCGGAATGGCTTCGGCCGACATGCGCGGCACGCGGCGGCGCACCACGCGGCGCACGGTCTGGTTGCCACTGGTCGCAAACTGCTCGACGGTGGCTTGTTCGCCGGCGGCAAGATGATCGGCCGCTTGCATGATGCCGGTGAGCGGCACCGTGAGCACGCTGCCGTCCTTCAGCATCGAATACAGCTGCGGCAAGGCTTCGATGGCATGGCCGACCAGCGCCTGCACGCCAGCATGCGGCTGGATGGTGCCATCCAGTACGCGGTTGAGCATGTTTTCCACGCGCCAGGCGAATTCGCCCAGCACGCTGGCGCCGACCAGGCGGCCGGAACCCTTGAGCGTGTGGAACGAGCGGCGGATCGGCGTGAGCGCGGCAATCTGCGTGGGGTCGATCATCCACGCTTGCTGCGCCTGGCGCAGGTTGTTGATCTCTTCCTGCATTTCTTCCAGGAAGATGTCGCGGATATCGTCGTCGATGCCTTCGGTGCTGGCCTGGAAGCCGGCATTGGCGGCCAGCGGATCGACGCCGGACACCTGCTCTTCGACTTCCTCTTCGATCTCGATCCAGTCTTCGCCTTCGTTGACGACCGGCGCATGCGTCAGCGCTTCGGTTTCGACCAGGTGCAGGCCGGTGACGTCGTGTGCGATCGGCGCAGGCGTTTCGCTGCTGCCGATGAACAGCGCGCTGGCGTCTTCGCCGTGCGCGACGGTGACCGATTCGTTCAACGCAGCTTCGGCACCGGCCGGTGCCGCCACGGTGGCGAGGGTTTCCACCGGCGCGGGCGACGGGGCTACCGTTTCGGGGACGGTTTCCGGTGCCGCCTTGGGCAGCGGCGGTGGCCAGTAGCCCAGGCCGCCCAGGCTGTGTTCGGCCACGTCCAGCACATGGTCGAGGCCGCCGCGGTGTTCGCGCGCGGCTTCCAGGTAATACTCCAGCGCGGCCAGCGCGTCGGCGAGCTGGTCCATCTGCGCGCTGCTGGGAATGCGCTTGTCGATGCACAGTTCGTTGCCGATGAAGCGGCCCACGCCTTCGGCGATCTGCGCCGAACGCGGCGAGGACAGCATGCGCATCGCGCCGGCCACTTCGTCCATCAACGCGGGCAGCCCGTCGAGCTGCTGGTGCTGCCAGCCGGATTCGACGAACGCGACGATGCCGTTCTTCACCTTGCCGGTGTTGCCGACGGCTTCGCTCATCAGCGTGGCAAGGATGTGGCGCGCCTCGCTGCGCGGCAGCATCGCTACCTTGTGTTCCTCTTCCGCGGGCGAGGTTTCCGCACCGAGGCTTTCGATGTGGTCGTCTAGCGAGGCTTCCACATAGAGCAGCGCGCCGGCCACGTCGAGCAGCGATTCTTCGTCGGGGCTGCGCAGGCGGTTGGCGACTTCTTCCAGCACGCGGCGCTGTTCGTTCACCACGCGGCGCGGCACGTTCAGCGCGAGCATGCCGAGCGTGTCGCCGACGCGTTCCAGCACTTCGGCTTGCGCGCCGAGCTGGGCCGGGTCGGCATCGTTCTGGCGCAGGAACAGGTCCAGCGCTTCCTTCACGCGCAGCAGGTCGTCCTTCAGCGCGCGCGCCACCGAATCGAGCAGCGCGCGGTTGTGGCCGGCCATCGAGCCGCGTGCGTGTTCGACCTCGGCCGCATCGGGCATCAGGCTGTCGAGGCTATATGTCTGCGCCAGCTGCTGCATGTGCGGGCTGCGCTGCTTGGCCTGCGCGACGATATAGAGCAGCTTGCGCGACAGGTCGTCGGCATCGCCGCCCTGCAAACCGTCTTCGCCCTGTTCGATCAGCTGGCGGATGCTGCGATCGACCTTGCCGATCAGCTGGCGTACGTCGGCGGCATGGCTCTTGAGCATGCCTTGGTCGAGACCTTCCAGCACGCCGGCGGTGATCCACCACAAGCGGCGGCCATGCGTGGTGCTGCAGCGCGCGGCGATGGCCTGCAGCGAATTGCGCATGCCTGACAACTGCTGCGAACCGCCCTGCCCGCGGAACCAGGCCAGCAGTTGCTGCTGGAAACGCAGGCGCAGCTCGTTGACCTCGGTCTTGCGACGCTGGGCGTCGACGGGCGCGGCGGCGGCCGGCGCCTGCGCGGGCAGCGCAGCTTCCAGGTTGGGCGTGAACAGCGCCGCTTCGCTCAGCGCTTCCTGCTCGCGGCTGGCGCGCAGTTCATTGAGCAGCGGCAGCAGCACCACCGGCACGTCGCGGTGGCCGCTGGAAAGGCGCTCCAGGTAATCGGGCAGCTGCATCAGGCCGCGCATCAGCGCGGCGTAGGCGTCTTCGCGATTGCGAATGTGGTCTTCGAGCAGCGAGATGGCGAGTGTTTCCATCTCTTCGGCGACCATCGCGGCGCCGTACAGCTCGACCATGCGCAAGGTGCCTTGCACCTGGTGCAGGTTGTCGGCGCACTGGCGCATGACCTCGCGCTCGCCGGGATTGTCCACGTAGGACTCCAGCGCCTGGCGTGCGAGCGCAAGCGTTTCGTCAAGCTCGGGCTTGACCCATTGGAGCGTGGTGAAATCGATGTGGTCTTGAAGTCTCATACGCCCCCCTCAGCGGCTGCGCTCATGGCGCCACACACAACCGTCGAGGTTGCCCTCTTGTAGATATGCGGTATCACTCTCAACCCGGCAACTTGAAGTGCGCCACCGAACGGCGCAGATCGCTGGCCAGTTGCGCCAGGTAACCAATCGATTCGGCCGTCTGGCTTGCGCCCTGCGACGTCTGCGAGGTGATTTCCTGAATCGCGTTCATGGATTGCGAAATATCCGTCGCGGCGATCGACTGCTGGCGCGCCGCGGCGGAGATGTTTTGAATCAGTGCCGACAGGTCGTGCGAAACGCGCTCGATGTCGCCCAGCGCGCTGCCGGCGTCTTCCGCCTTGCGCGCACCGGCCACCACTTCGGCGGTGGTCTGTTCCATCGAGTTCACCGCTTCGTTGGTGTCGGACTGAATCGTCTGCACCAGCGTTTCGATTCGCTTCGTCGCGCTCGCCGAGCGTTCGGCGAGGCGCTGCACTTCGTCCGCCACCACCGCGAAGCCGCGGCCCGCTTCACCCGCCGAGGCCGCCTGGATGGCGGCGTTCAAGGCGAGGATGTTGGTCTGCTCGGCAATGTCGTTGATCAGTTCCACGATCGAGCCGATTTCCTGTGAGGATTCGCCCAGTCGCTTAATACGTTTGGACGTTTCCTGGATCTGGTCGCGGATCGAGTCCATGCCGGAGATCGTTTCGCGCACCACTTCGGCGCCGCGCGAGGCGATCTGCACCGAGCGTTCGGCCACGTCGGCCGATTCGGCGGAGTTCTTCGACACGTCGTCCATGGAGCTGGCGATCTGGTTGATCGCGGTGGTCGCCGTGCTGATGCGGTGCGCCTGCGCTTTCGCCGCGTCCGCCAGATGGCGTGCGGTGGTCTGCGTTTCCTGCGCCGAGGACGACACCTGCTCGGAGGTCTCGTTGATCGTCGTCACCAGGGTGCGCAACTCGTCGATGGCGTAGTTCACCGAGTCGGCGATCGCGCCGGTGATGTCCTCGGACACGGTGGTCTTTACCGTGAGGTCACCTTCGGCGAGCGAACCCATTTCGTCCAGCAGGCGCATGATGGCCTCCTGGTTACGCTGGTTGAGCTCGGTACTCTCGCGGAAGCGGCGGCGCTGGTCGGTCACCAGCTGGAACACCAGCAACACGGCGAAGGCCACCGCGCCAAGCGCACCGACCACACCCCAGCCGACGTTCGGGAACAGGCGGCGCACCGGCAGCTGACCGATCTGCTCGGCCAGGTCGTTCGCGCGCAGCAGCACGTTCTGCGAATCGAGCGAGGCCTGGTTGCCGGCGCTCTTCACCTCGGCCAGGTTGTTGGCGGCGGCGACGAGCTTGGCGATCGGATCGCTCAACTTGCCCCAGTCACCCTGCATCTGCGAAAGAATCTTGCGGCCGTTGGCGTCGCTGAGCTGCTGCACGCCCATGCTCTGGTTGCCTTGCAGCAGGCCCTGCAGCACTTCGCCGTAGCTTTGCGCGTCGCGCGACAGGCCGTCGGCAGAGGCCTGCGCCGATTCGCCACCCTGCAGCACTTCCTGCACGCGGCGGATGATGCGGTCGGCCAGCAACATCTGGCGGGAGGCGCCGAGCATTTCGTCCGCGCTGCTGCCCTTGCGCTGCTGCAGGATGTTGACCACCTGCTCCATGTCGGAGTTGAGCAGCGGCAGCTGCTTGGACAGGTCGTCCGCACGCTGCGAGGAATCCAGCACCACCGCCTTGTTGGAAAGGATCTTGCCGATGTCGCCGTCGAGCTGCTTCCACGCATCGGCCAGCTTGCTGACCGAACGGCCAGTAGGCGTGGCGTTCTTGTCGGCATACGGCTTCATGCCGGTCTTGCTGTCGCCATTGACCAGGCGCTGCACGGCCGAGTCGATGGTGTCACGCGCGTTCTCAAGCTCGGCAAACGAGTCGGCGTTACCGCCGGAAGATTCCAGCGCGTATTTGGCCGTCTGCTGCGAGAGCACCTGGATCTGCGTGGTCAACGCAATCGCCTGGCGGTCTTCGCCGTTCTTGAGGTTGAGTAATACGAAGTCGACGGCCGCGAAGCCGATCGAAACCACCAGCAAGACGATCAGGATGGTATATCCCCGTTCCTTGCCGACGCCCCCTGTAGTGCTCATGCTCTTCACCTCATCCGTCTACTGCACCCGGCACGTTGGCGCGCCGGTCAAGAATTTCCGAAGCCCTTAGCCCTGCTCCGGGCGTCACTCGCGCCGGCCAGCCGCGCATCATCAGGCGGCCGCTTGGCGAAAATCGGGCGCGCGAACCAGCCGGCCCATGCTGAACAGCGCCAGGCGCTGCCCGTCCACTTCCACGCGGTCCTCGACGAAGCGGGACAGGCGCGGATCGTCCTCGCGCTCGGCGTCGCGGCGTTGTTCCGCGTCCACCGTGCGCTGGCCGAACACTTCGTCCACCAGCAGCGCCACGCTGCCGCCGCCCTGGCGCACCACCAGCAGGCGCGCGCGTTCGGAGTGCTGCGTGCGTTCGCTGAACAGGAAGCGCGCCATGTCGATCACCGGCATCAGGTTGCCGCGCACGTTGGCCACGCCCAGCAACCACGGCTTGGTGCCGGGCACCGGCGTCAGCGGCGGCACGGCCAGCAGCTCGTTGATCTCGTCGATGGCGCTCACCAACAGCGTGTTGCCGGCGCGATAACCGATGCCGCGCCACAGGCCCGGCGCCTCGAAGCGCTCCTGCGTGCCGGACGCATGCGCCAGCGACAGCCGCTCGTAGCGGGCCAGTATCTCGAAGGGCGTCTGCGCGGCGGTTGCGTTCATGCCCACCTCATGCCGCTTTGGGCAGCAATTCGTTGATGCATGCGAGCAGGTCCTTTTCATTCACCGGCTTGGTGATGAAGGCCTTGGCTCCCTGGCGCATGCCCCACACGCGATCGGTTTCCATCGACTTGGTGGTGATGATCACGATCGGCACCTCGGCCGTGGCCGGGTCGCGCGTAAGCGTGCGCGTGGCCTGAAAGCCGTTCATGCCCGGCATGATGACGTCCATGATGACCAGGTCCGGCCGCGTGGCGCGCACGCGCTCGATGCCGTCCTCGGCGTTGTTGCAGGAATCGACGCGATGACCCGCCCGTTCGAGCATGGTGGAAAACACACGCACGTCGGTGGGCGAATCGTCAATGATGAGAATATTGGCCACGGCTCCCCCTTCAGAGCGTATGTTCACTGGCCTTAAACCGTACTGGCGACATGTCGGTGGATGGCACCCAGCAGTTCATCGCGGGTGAACGGCTTGGTGAGGTATTGTTCCGCACCGACAATGCGGCCACGCGCCTTGTCGAACAAGCCGTCCTTCGAGCTCAGCATGATCACCGGCGTCGCACGGAATTGCGGATTGTTCTTGATGAGCGCGCACGTCTGATAGCCATCCAGTCGCGGCATCATGATGTCCACGAAGATGATGGCTGGTTTCTGGTCCGATATCTTGGCCAGCGCCTCGAAGCCGTCGACGGCGGTAAGCACCTCGCAGCCTTCCTTCTTCAGCAAGGTTTCCGCCGTGCGGCGGATGGTCTTGGAGTCATCGATCACCATGACCTTCAGACCAGCCAGGCCGTTCGTAGCTACATTCAAGTTCACTTAACCCCCCTGCTGCCTGCCCCAGGCTCAGGTACGTCATCCGATAAGCAGCAAACGGGCCACGCACCGGACGCGGATGAAAAATTCCTGCTCAACCTTTCTTCGGTGTCCGATCTGCGTCGGGCGCTCCGTCGTTGCTGTTTACTGCCTGAGCGGTCTTCCGTCAAGGAAAAAACGTTGTAGCGGGGGGGCTTATCACCAAAACCGCGACCACAAATGTGAAAGAAGACCCACCGTGACACCTTCTGACAAACCCGTGTCCCTGAGCGGCCGATGATGCCTGCGGACTCTTGTGGCCTCCGACCGCCTCGGCGAACATGCACGCCCCACTCGCAAACGGAACCGCCATGCCCCGCTCGGTCGCCGTGCTGATGGACCCCATCGGCAGCATCAAGATCGCCAAGGACACCACCTTCGCCCTGCTGCTGGAAGCGCAGCGCCGCAGCCATCGGCTCTACTACATGGAACAGGGCGACCTGGCCCTGCGCGACGGCACCCCCTGGGCCAGGCTGCGCCCCTTGCGCGTGCAGGAAGACCCGGCCGGCTGGTACAGCCTTGGGGATGCGCAATGGACCGATCTGCGCGAACTGGACACCGTGCTGTTGCGCAAGGACCCGCCGGTCGATCCCCAGTTCGTCTATGACACCCTGGTGATGGACGTGGCCCAGCGCGCCGGTGTGCAGGTGGTGAACGACCCGCGCGCGCTGCGCGATTGCAACGAGAAGGTGTTCGCCCTGCACTTTCCGCAGTGCATGGCGCCGACCCTGGTGGCGCGCGACCCGATCGAACTGCGCCGCTTCGTGGCCGAACATGGCGATGCGGTGCTCAAGCCGCTGGATGGCATGGGCGGGCGCGGCATCTTCCGCGTGCAGGCGGGCGACAAGAACCTCAATTCCATGCTGGAAACCCTGGTGCAGGGGGATTCGCACGCGCAGGGCCGCCAGTTCACCGTGGCGCAAAAATTCATTCCGCAGATCAGCGCCGGCGACAAGCGCATCCTGATGATCGATGGCGAACCGGTGCCCTATGCCCTCGCGCGCATTCCGCAGGGCGACGAGTTCCGCGGCAACCTGGCCGCCGGCGGACGCGGCGAAGGTGTCCCCCTTTCCGATCGCGACCGTTGGATCGCGGCGGAAGTCGGCCCCGAGTTGCGCCGCCGTGGCCTGCGCTTTGTCGGCCTGGACGTGATCGGCGATTACCTGACCGAGATCAACGTCACATCGCCGACCTGCGCGCGCGAACTGGACAAACAATTCGGGCTTAATATCGCCGGCATGTTGTTCGACGCCTTAGAAGCCAGGCCGACCCTCGCGTGAATGCTGCTGTAGCCCGCCGTCCCGGCGACAACAAGATCGGGGCCACCTTCGTTTTCTCGCTGCTGGTGCATGGCCTGCTGCTGTTCGGCATCGGCGTGGGCTATGTGGCGACGCGCCCGGCCCTGCCTACGCTGGACGTGACGCTGGTGAACGTCGCCAACAGCGAGGCGCCGGACAAGGCCGACTTCCTGGCCCAGGCCAACAACAAGGGCGGTGGCGAGAGCGATAAGTCGCAGCGCCCTTCGCAACCCTATTCCGGCTTGCTGCCCCTGCCTAGCCAAGGCACCGCACCGCAACCGGTCACCGCCGCAACGCCCGCGCCACAGCAGGCCACCGAGCAACGCATGCTGACCACCACGGGGCCGGCCAATTTCAGCGTCAGCAGCGACAACGCCAAGGATGCGCGCGACACCCAGGACACCGCCGATGAGGCGCGCGTGGCGCAGGAAGCCGCGCAGCTGGCCGCCGAACTGCGCCAGGCATCGCAGGCCTACGCCAAGCGGCCGCACAAGAAGTTCATTTCGGCCAACACCAAGGAATACGCCTACGCCGCCTACATGCGCGGCTGGGTAGACCGCATCGAGCGGGTGGGCAATCTCAATTACCCGCAGCAGGCGCGCGACCAGCACCTGCATGGCGACGTGATCCTCACCGTAGGACTGAACCGGGATGGCGGCATCCACGACATCGACGTCACCAAAAGCTCCGGCTACGACGTGATCGACAAGGCGGCCATCGCCATCGTGAAACTGAGCGCGCCCTTCCCAGCACTGCCGCCGGACAGCAAGGAAAAGGTGGACATTCTCTACATCACGCGCACCTGGGAGTTTCAGCCGGGGGATGTGTTGAAGACGCGATAGAATCGACCCTAATCCGCCTGGAGGGCGGTTTTCGGGGAGAAATATGAGGCTTGCACTCGCAGCGGTAGTGCTCTTCGCTGTTTTGTGCTCAAGCGACGTGATATCGGCGTCTCAAAGCCAAAGCACGGCCGACGACCAGCGCATCGAAGAGGAAGCAAAAATACTCGTAAGAGAGATACACAATAGGCCAAAGGGCTTCGCTACAAGGCCGCGAAAGAAATTCATTTCGGCCAACACCAAGGAATACGCCTACGCCGCCTACATGCGCGACTGGGTGGACCGCATCGAGCGCGTGGGCAACCTCAATTATCCCCAACAGCTCCGCGAGCAGCACGTGCATGGCGACGTGATCCTCACTGTCGGGCTGAACCGGGATGGCAGCCTTCACGACGTCGACGTCACCAAAAGCTCTGGCTACGACGTGATCGACAAGGCGGCCATCGCCATCGTCAAGCTGTGCGCGCCCTTCCCGCCGCTGCCGACGGACAGCAAGGAAGAGGTGGACATTCTTTACATCACCCGAACCTGGCAGTTTCAGCCCGGTCCTGCCATGAAGACGCCATGAGCGATGGCAATCGGGCATCGCAAGCGCCCACTCCAGGCGAGTCGACCGACACGCGCTTTTAACGATTCACGCGTGACGATTTCCGATCTACGCCCGCCAAAGCGCATACAATGCCCCCATGCAGACCCAGTCCCCCCAGTCCCTCGCGGGCCAGTTCCTGATTGCCATGCCCAGCCTGACCGAGCCGCCGTTTTCGCGCGGCGTGGCCTTCATCTGCCAGCATGACGAAGACGGCGCGGTGGGGCTGCTGATCAACCAGCTTTCCGAATATCGCTTCGGCGATGTGCTGGCGCAGATGAAACTTGCCTGCAGCGATCAGGAACTGGCCGACGCGCCGGTGCTGATCGGCGGCCCGGTACAGCAGGAACGCGGCTTTGTGCTGCATCGCGAGCACGGCCATTGGGAGTCGAGCTATCGCATCAACGGCGATTGGTCGGTCACCACCTCGCGCGACATCCTGGTGGCGATGGCGGCCGGCGAAGGCCCGCGCCTGGCCTTGATGACGCTGGGCTATTCGGGCTGGGGCGCCGGCCAGCTGGAGCAGGAGCTGAAGGACAACACCTGGCTCACCGCCGAAGGCAGCGAACGGGTGGTTTTTCATACGCCGCTGGAAGAGCGCTGGAGCGCCGCCGCCGGCCTGGTCGGCATCGATCCGCTGCAACTCCCTGGCTACGCGGGCCACGCATGAGTTGCGTGCTCGGCTTCGACGTCGGCAGCAAGCTTATCGGCGTCGCGGTCGGCAATCGCGTCACCGCCAGCGCCCGCGCCGTCGCCACCATCGCCATGCGCGAGGACGCGCCCGACTGGGCGGCGCTGGATGCCTTGCGCAGCGAATGGTTGCCCGACAGCTTCGTGGTAGGCCTGCCGCTTACCCTGGATGGCGAAGAACAGGCCGCCAGCAAACGGGCGCGCCGCTTCGCCGAGCGCCTGCGTGATCGGTATCGCATGCCGGTGGCGCTGGTGGACGAACGCCACAGTTCCCTGGAAGCCGCCGAGCGTTTCGCGCAAGCACGCGCCGCGGGCCTGAAACGCCGTCGCGACGCGGCGCAGCTCGACGCCGAAGCCGCGGCGGTCATTCTCGAACGCTGGTTGCATGAAGCCGCATAACAACACCTAAAAGACACTCGCCATGTTCTCACGCCTGCGCCACCTCACCACGCTCGAAAACCTGCCGCGCGAATGCATCGAGCGGCTGCTGGACCGTGCCATCACCATGCGCGACGCCTGCGCACACGGCACGCGCAAGCTGGATCTGCTCAACGGGCGAACCATCCTCAACCTGTTTTTCGAACCGTCCACGCGCACCCGCACCTCGTTCGAGCTGGCGGCGCGCCGGCTGGGCGCCGACGTGATCAACTTCGACATCGGCTTCTCTTCCACCGCCAAGGGCGAAGAACTGTTCGACACCTTGCACACGCTCGAAGCGATGCACCTGGACGCCATCGTCGTGCGCCACAAAGTGTCCGGCACGCCGGACGAGCTGGTGCGCCATGCGATGAGCGGCGTGTCGGTGGTCAACGCCGGCGACGGCAACCGCGCGCATCCCACCCAGGGATTGCTCGATGCATTGACCATCCGCCAGCACCGGCCGGATTTCAGCCAGCTCACCGTGGTGATCTGCGGCGACGTGAAACATTCGCGCGTGGCACGCTCGGACGTGCACGCCTTCAGCAAGCTGGGCGCCAAGGAAATCCGCCTGTGCGGCCCGGCCTCCCTCATGCCCGATCCGCAGGAGTTTCCCACCTGCAAGTTCTACGACAATTTCGACCAGGCGATCGAAGGCGCCGACGTGGCGATCACGCTCCGCCTGCAGAAAGAACGCATGGCCACGATCGAGTTGCCGAACGAAGCGGCTTATTTCCGCGAATACGGCCTGGACGTGCGCCGCCTGGCGCTGGCCGCGCGCGGTTGCCTGGTGATGCACCCGGGCCCGATCAATCGCGGCATCGAGATCGCTCCGGAAGTGGCCGATGGCCCGCAGTCGCGCATCCTTGAACAAGTGGGCAATGGCGTGTTCGTGCGCATGGCCGTGCTGGGCGAAATGCTGGCGCGTTGACGCCGTACCAGCCGTCACCACAGCGGCCACACGCCAAAGCAGGCATAATGCCGCGGTTAAATACGACACCCCCGGGGATGATTTATGCGTAGAACCAAGCGCGTGCTGGCGCTGGCGTTTTCCGGCTTGCTGCTGGCCGCCTGCTCGCACAAAGACAAGGATGCCCCCCTGGCCTTCGTGCCGGCGGATACCCCTTACGTAGTGGCCAACCTGGACGTGCTGGACGACGAAACGCGCCAGGCCATCCTGGCCCAGGTCGATGCCGAAATGCCCGCGCAGGTGCAGCAGTTGAAGTCGCAGGCCGACCAGATCGCCGACAAAGATCCGGACATGGCCAAGTACCTGCGTACAGTCGCCACCGAATTCGACGGCAAGACGGCGGAGCAGGTGATCCAGGAGACCGGCGTCGATCCCAAGGGTTACATGGCGCTCTACGGCCTGGGCCTGTCGCCAGTGCTGCGCATGGAACTGAGCGACGCGAAGGCGTTCGACAGTTTCGTCGGCAAGATCCAGACCGACTACGGCAAGAAGTTCGAGACGGCCACGCTCGGCACGCAAAGCTACCAGCGCTACGTCGCACCGGTTTCGCATCTACAGTTCATCATCGCGGTGGTCGGCAAACAGGCCGTGCTCGCGTTGCTGCCGCAGGATGCCGCGCAACCGCTGCTGCGCCAGGCGCTCGGCTTGGATCGTCCGGCCAAGAGCGTGCAGGACACCGACCGCCTTGCCGACCTGGCCAAGTCCAAGGGCTATGCGAAGTGGGCGGTTGGCCAGGTGGATCTCACCCGCCTGCTGCCGCTGCTTATCGGTGGCCAGGATCCGCTGGCGCAGGCCTTGCAGAAAATGCGCGCGGAAAACGAGTCGGCCAAGACCGGCGAACCGGTGGCGAACATCATGCAGTTGCCGCCCAGTTGCCAGAGCGAAGCCGCGCGCATCGCGGCGCGCGTGCCGCAGTTGAGCATGGGTTACACCACGCTGGATGAAAAACATCGCGACATGCGTTTCGACGTATCACTGGCCAGCGACATCGTCAGCGCCTTCAGCGGTCTGAAGGTGGAATTGCCGGGACTCGGCAGCGACCCCACCGCGCCGTTTGAGCTGAGCCTGGCCTTGCCGGTGGCGCAGTTGCGCAGCTTCTGGGGCGCACAGGCACAAGCGGTTGCGGACAAGCCGTTCACCTGCCCCATGCTCGACAACCTCAACGACACCTTCAGCAGCCTGGGCGATGCGATGCAGAAGGCCGCGGTGCCGCCGATCGGCGACCTGCTCGGCCTGCATGTCGCACTGGACAGCTACACGCCCAACCCCAACGGCGGCATGCCGAAGCTGGCGGGACGCGTCGTGATCGGCACCAACAACCCCGCCGGCCTGCTGGCGATGGCACAGGTGACCAGCCCGATGCTCAATGGCCTGAAGCTCGCCGCCGACAACAAGCCGGTCGCGCTGCCCACGCAGCTGACCAATGTGCTGGGCGAATCGGGATGGGCGGCGATGGGCGCCAAGTCCCTCGGCATGGCCGTCGGCGCGGGCGAAGACGGCAAGCTGGCCGACATCATGCAGCAACCGGGTGGCGGTGCCGGTGAACTGATGCGCACGCATCTGGACGGCGCCATGTATGCCAACTGGATCGACCTGCTGGAACAGCGCGCCGAAACCACCGCCGCGATGAACTCCGCCCTGAACTCCGACGACGCCGGCGCGCAAGGCGATCCGAAAGCCGCACTGGCCAGGACCAAGGCGCAGTTCGAGGCGATAAAGTCGGAAGCTGCGCGCATCAAGGCCATCGGCATGCAGGTCCGGATGGAAGACCAGGGCGTGGTGATCACCACGCATACCGAATTGAAGTAACTAGGTGCTGCCAGCAGCCAACAAAAAAGGAGCCGCCGGCTCCTTTTTTGTTGGCTATTTAAGACGGTTGCGCGGCGACGCTCAACGCCGCAAAAACCCGCCACCCAATCCATTCTGGTTGGACTTGTCTTCCTCCAGCTCCACGCCTTCCAGGCCCTGCGACAAGGTATGCGCGTCACCACCCTGCGCCAGCTTGATGCGCAAGCGCACTTCGTTGGCGCTGTCGGCGTGGCGCAGCGCGTCTTCGTAGCTGATCTCGCCGGCCTGGTACAGCGTGACCAGGCTTTGGTCGAAGGTCATCATGCCGAGGTTGGTGGATTCCTTCATCACTTCCTTGAGCTTGTGGATCTCGCCCTGGCGGATGTAGTCCTGCACCAGCGGCGTACCCAGCATCACTTCCATCGCCACGCGCCGCGCCTTGCCGTCGGGGGTGGGAATGAGCTGCTGCGCCACGATGCCCTTGAGGTTCAGGGACAAGTCCATGAACAGCTGCTGGCGACGGTCTTCCGGGAAGAAGTGCAGGATGCGGTCGATCGCCTGGTTGGCGTTGTTGGCGTGCAAGGTACACAGACACAGGTGGCCGGTTTCGGCGAAGTTGATCGCGTACTCCATCGTCTCGCGCGTACGCACTTCGCCGATCAGGATCACGTCAGGCGCCTGGCGCAAGGTGTTCTTCAGCGCGTTTTCCCAGCTGTCGGTATCGATGCCCAGTTCGCGCTGGGTGATGATGCAGCCTTCGTGCTTGTGCACGTACTCGATCGGGTCTTCGATGGTGATGATGTGTCCGGTGGAATTCTGGTTGCGGTAGCCAACCATCGCCGCCAGCGAGGTGGACTTACCGGTACCGGTCGCACCCACGAAGATGATGATGCCGCGCTTGGTCATCGCCAGTTGCTTGATCACCGGCGGCAGGCTCAGTTCTTCGATCGTCGGGATCTTCCCTTCGATCCGGCGCAGTACCATGCCCACGCAGTTGCGCTGATAGAAGCACGACACGCGGAAGCGGCCCACACCCTGCGCGGAGATCGCGAACTGGCATTCGTGCGTTTTCTCGAACTCCTCGCGCTGCGCCGGCGTCATGATGTTGATCACCATGTCGCGCGACTGCTGCGCGGAAAGCGGGCTTTGCGTGATTGGCACCACGCGCCCCTGCACCTTCATCGACGGCGGCACGCCGGCGGTGATGAACAGGTCCGAGGCCTTCTTGTGGACCATCAATTTGAGGAACGAGGTAAAGTCGAATTCGCTCATGGGTAGTCTCCTTTGGAGACGGGAACAAGGAACGGGGAACAGGGAACGTCGACATCCACGCGAGCAACCACTCCCCGTACTTTCAAATCAGGCGAACGAAGATCGAAGGATCGGAAACACAAACTGGCCATATTCTGCACGTTCCCCGTTCCCTGCTCCCCGTTCCCACGCTTACTTAAATACTTCCTTGTTCTTTGCATACCCGACCGCCTGCTGGCGCGTCACCAGGCCGCGCTTCACCAGGTCGAGCAGGATCTGATCCAGGGTCTGCATGCCGTACTGCTGGCCCGTCTGGATGGAGGAATACATCTGCGCCACCTTGTCCTCGCGGATCAGGTTGCGGATGGCGGGAATGCCCACCATGATCTCGTGCGCGGCGATACGGCCACCGCCCACTTTCTTCAGCAGCGTCTGCGAAATTACTGCACGCAGCGATTCGGATAGCATCGAGCGCACCATCGGCTTTTCGCCGGCGGGGAACACGTCGATGATGCGGTCGATGGTCTTGGCCGCCGAGCTGGTATGCAGCGTGCCGAACACCAAGTGGCCGGTTTCCGCGGCGGTGAGCGCCAGGCGGATGGTTTCCAGGTCGCGCAACTCGCCCACCAGGATGTAGTCCGGGTCTTCGCGCAGCGCCGAGCGCAGCGCCTCGTTGAAGCCGTGCGTATCGCGATGCACTTCGCGCTGGTTGACCAGGCACTTCTGCGAGGTGTGCACGAATTCGATCGGATCCTCCACGGTGAGGATGTGGCCGTATTCGTTCTTGTTGATGTGGTCGACCATCGCCGCCAGCGTGGTCGACTTGCCCGAGCCGGTCGGGCCGGTCACCAGGATCAGGCCCTGCGGCTGCTCGATCAGCTCGCGGAACACCTTGGGACAACCCAGGTCGTCCAGCGTGAGCACTTCGGAAGGAATGGTACGGAACACCGCGCCCGCACCGCGGTTCTGGTTGAAGGCGTTGACGCGGAAACGCGCCAGCCCGGGTATCTCGAACGAAAAGTCGGTCTCGAAAAATTCTTCGTAGTCCCGACGTTGCTTGTCCGACATGATGTCGTAGATCAGCGCGTGCACCTGCTTGTGGTCCAGCGCCGGAATATTGATGCGGCGCACGTCGCCATCCACGCGGATCATCGGCGGCAGGCCCGCGGACAGGTGCAAGTCGGACGCCTTGTTCTTCACCGAGAAGGCAAGCAGTTCGGCGATATCCATCGGATGTATTCCCCTAAAAACCGATCGTCTGTACGAGCCGCAAGAAAGGACAAGGGGAGTCACCCGGACCGATGTGCCAGCGCGGCCAGCATGCCCCGCCATTCCCCCGAACCCCTGCAGCGCGTCCGATACTACTCGCGGGGCATGGCGCGCAGCCAGTCTTGCGGTGACCTAATTGCGGGCGTCAGCACAGAAAAAGGGGAAATGGGGAACAAGGAACGGGAAACATGTGGCGCAAGGCGAGGCGGCGCATTGCCTCGGAATACATATGGCGAGCGCGTGAAGGAGCAGCCGTGGGCAACGAGCGGCCATCGTCACGTTCCTACTCCCTGTTCCCCGGTCCCCAGCCTCCAGTAAGGTATAGACCCGCAAAACGCTGAAATCCCCCCTTCACATGACCCGTATCGCATTCATCGGTGGCGGCAACATGGCCCGCAGCCTGATCAGCGGCCTGCTCAAGACCGGCGTCCCGACCGCCAACCTGCGCGTGGCCGAGCCCCTGGCGCAGGCCCGCGAAAGCCTGGGACGCGACTTCGGCGTGGCAACCTTTGATGACAACCGGCTGGCCGCGGCGGATGCCGACGTACTGATGCTGGCGGTGAAGCCACAGGTGATGCCGGCGATCCATGCCGAGCTGCGCGACCTGCTGCAGCGCCACCGCCCGCTGCTGATCTCGATCGCCGCCGGCGTGCGCATCGACCAGTTGGAGCGCTGGTTCGGCAACCTGCTGCCGATCGTGCGCTGCATGCCCAACACCCCGGCCCTGATCGGCGCCGGCGCCACCGGCCTGTGTGCCAACCTGCGCGTGACGCCGCAGCAGCGCGAGCAGGCGCAGCACATCCTGGATGCGGTCGGCATCACGCGCTGGATCGACGACGAGGCGTTGATGGATACCGTCACCGCCCTCTCCGGCTCCGGCCCGGCCTACTTCTTCGCCCTGGTGGAAGCCCTGGAAGAGGCGGCCGTGGCGCAAGGCATGCCGCGCGACACCGCCCGCATCCTGGCCACCCAGACCTGCCTGGGCGCCGGCCGCATGCTGGTGGAAAGCAACGAGGCGCCGGCGACGCTGCGCCAGCGCGTCACCTCGCCCAACGGCACCACCCAGGCGGCGCTGGAAAGCTTCAGCGCCGACCAGTTGCCGCGTATCGTGGCGCGCGCGGTGGCGGCCGCCACTCGCCGCGGCGCGGAACTGGCCGCCGCCCTGGACAAGGATTGATCGATGTCATACCTGCTCAGCGCCTTCACCCTCATCGTACAGGTGGTATTCGGCGCCATCGCCACGCTGTTCCTGGTGCGCCTGCTGGCGGAAGCCAACCGCGCGGAATTCCACAACCCACTCAGCCAATTCGTCTACCGCTATACCAATCCGGTGCTGGTGCCGCTTCGCCGCGTGCTGCCGAACTGGCGGCGCATCAACCTTGCCGCCGTGCTGATCCTGCTGCTCACCTTCGTGCTGGAACGCCTGGTGCTTTTCTTGCTGGCCGGCTTCCTGCCGACGTGGCCGGGCTTGCTGGTGCTCTCGCTCGCCGACCTGCTCGACTTCGTGCTGCTGTTCTACATCGTAGTGATCTTCGGCTGGTCCTTGCTCAGCATGTTTTCGCCCGATCCGTATCACCCCTTGATCCGCCTTGCCGGCGCCATCGTGGAACCGCTGCTGCGCCCCCTGCGGGGAAAACTGGTGATCGGGAGCATCGATTTCTCGCCGACCGTGGTGGTGATCGTGCTGCTGCTGGCGCAACGCTTGATCGCCGCACCGCTGTTCGACTTCGGCGCAAGCCTGGCGCGACTGGGGTAAACCTAGTGAAGAAGCGCTCGCTGCTGCTATGCCTGGGTCTTTTATCCGGCGTACTCGGGGCGAGCGAACCTCCGCAGCTTGTCCTGCACGGCACGGTTACTACGGAGAGCGGCGAACATCCGGCCTGGTTCACCTTGATATGCACGCAAGGCCACGGCGGTGCGCTGTCCCTGCAACTCGCGCTCGTCGCCGATACGGCGCCTGGCTTTCCTTTCGATGCGTATGAAGGCCCCGGTGCGCCCGCATCGCAGCAGCCCAGTGCGGAATTGCGAGTAGGACAACAATCCTTTGCATCGGTGCCGGTGGCCGGCTGGTATGGCGGCGATGCTCCAGGCATGTTCGTGTTCGGTATCGCGACGACGCCCGGCCAGCGCAATGCGATAACCGGCGCAGTCGCCGCGTTGAACAAGCCGGGGCTGGCACTTACCTGGATCCAGAACAGCAACAACATGCAAACGCCGCCGTTGATGGGACAGTTTGTGCTGGATGAAAAGCAGCGCCACGCGTTGCAGCGAATCGCTGCGCCATGCCTGCCGCATCGTCGCTAACCACCGCGTAATCCCCCAACATGGCCATGCATCACCGTAACGCTGGGGTTCGGCTGCGCCTCACCTACGTGAAAAGCACATGCACGGACGCCATGCCTGGCTTTCATCCGTTCATTCGTCGGACAATCCCGCCCTCCCCCTTTCGAATGTAGATCCATGATCGGCCCACGTCGCATCGTCTGCCTCACGGAAGAACCGACCGAAACGCTTTACTTGCTAGGCGAACAGGATCGCATCGTTGGCATCAGCGGATTCACCGTTCGGCCACCCGAAGCGCGCCGCGACAAACCCAAGGTCAGCGCCTTCACCAGTGCGAAGCTGGAAAAAATCCTCGCGCTGAAACCGGAACTTGCCATCGGGTTCTCCGATATCCAAGCCGATATCGCGCAGGCACTGATCAAGGCAGGCGTGGAAGTGTGGATCGCCAATCATCGCAGCGTCGAAGGCATCCTCGATTACATTCGACGCCTGGGCGCCTTGGTTGGCACGGCAGAGCGCGCATACCAGCTCGCCGAAGGCTTTGAACAGCGAATCGCCGACATCCGCCAACGATCGGCAGCATTCAAGCGCAGGCCACGCGTCTATTTCGAGGAATGGGACGAGCCACAAATAACCGGCATTCGCTGGGTTTCGGAACTGGTGCATATCGCCGGCGGCGACGATATCTTTCCTGCGCACGCGGCCGAACCGTTGGCCAAGCATCGCATTCTCAGCGACCCGACCGAAGTCATCGCGCAAGCACCGGACATCATCTTTGGCTCGTGGTGCGGCAAGCGCTTTCGTCCAGAACAGGTATCGGCACGGCCAGGGTGGGATGCGATACCTGCCGTGCAGAACGGTGACCTGTATGAAATCAAATCACCGATCATTCTCCAGCCGGGACCTGCTGCATTGACGGAAGGCTTGGATGCGTTGCATGCCATCATTCATGCTTGGGTAAACCGCTCCCGCTCCACAAGTAACGGGTGATTGAGGCAATGCTCACACCACGTATAAACAGTGGCGCCCTATGGGCGCCACCGGACATTACAACGGCAATAAGCGTTATCCGCCTTACTGATAGCTCATCGTAAACGTCGCGCGGCCGTTCGCCGAGCCGGGGACTATCGTTTGCGAGGTCTTGATGTAGCGGGCCGTCAACGGAATATTGAACGTACCATTCCCCGCCATGCCTGCGTGCCACTGGTTGATATTGCCCGCAACATTGGAATCCGGGCCGTAGCTGATGACGGTGGTTCCGTTGAGCACCTGGATGCCAACGCCGGCCGCGGTGGAGGTTGGCGTCAGCGTCAGCGTGTCCGATATGTTGGCCGGATTGGTTTGATCGGTCAGTGTCGTATACACGTTGGTGACTGCACCCGTGGCGCCGCCCGAACATTGCAGCGTAATGTTGAAAGGCTCTGTGCTTGGCGAAGTGCTGCCCACGGTGGTGAACTTGCCCACCGGAACGTTTCCAAGCGGCACGGAAATCGAGCGCGAGGTCACGCTGCACGTCGGAACCTGCGGCGCGATGGTGATGCCGCCGGGCCATATGACTGACAGGACTTCCGAAGCCCCGTTTTCCGCATACCAACCCACTGTCTCTCCGGCAAGAGTGCCGCCAGCAGTGATGGGTCCGGTTTTGATCAGCTCCACAGTAAGTGCGTAAATCCTTGGATCCAGAGTGATGGTGCCAGTCGACGTTTGTGAGGCCCATCTGGTATCGGTAACCGGGATAACCTGGCCGGGGAACATTGTGGAGCTAGGCGTGAATGTAAGACGATATCCCACGCCAGGCACGTTGGTGTTGTAAATATTGTTACCGAGAGACGACAAGCTCGCCGAGGGCTTTTGAATGACGTTGCCTATACCATTCGGACAAGTGAAGCTGAAACCTGCAGCTCCTTCAGAGGTCGGTAATCTGAAAAGGACCGTCCCGTCCGGAACAGTCGGATCGAATCTTAGAGGGCGCGGCCAGCTAGTCGACCCGTCCATCCAAATAACCAGCGGCGTAGGCGCCCCCGTAGGGGTGAGAACTGTACACGCAGCGTTAGATAGGGCCGGCACCGCGAAAAGAATTGCCAGCAGACAAAGGTGAAATAGATTTTTCATCGCTCGCTCCAAGTAGGGCGTCTTGATTCGACATGTCGGTGTGGTGGCGGGCTCGGGTGCCACACTTCGTTCGGGTGATTCATTGCGCCACCCCGCTTGACGTCGCTGCGTTCGACCCGACTGGCCGCCCTGATTGGTTCGCAAATGATGCTGTACAGGTCGCGTTGACTTGCTGATAGCTGTCGGACTTGCTGCCTTTTTGGCGTGCGGGCAGATCATAGGCGATATGGCAGAGCGAGGATGCATCGTCGCCCCATTTCACGGTTAGCTGCCCCTTGTCCTGCAGGCCACGCGCAAAGATGCGGCTGGCCTGGCCGACCACGCCAATTTCCTGGCCACTTTCGTCCAACACGGTAGCGCCGAACGGCAGCGGATTGCCGTCGGGCTGCGTGGACTGGATCACTGCGCTGCGTCCAGAAACCGTCTCGAACTTGACCATCGGTACCGACCCGGCACGCGGCGCAATCTGCTGGCTGGTGACCTGCAGTTCCACGTCGGTAGAGGTGCCTTTCGGATCGAGCTGGATGGTGTTCATGCTGTAGGGCGTCAGATACGGCACCACGGCATAGCCCCGGCTGTCGATCCGTACGCCGGCCGCATTGAGCACCCCCGCGCCTTCCGCATCCGCTGCCTTGACCACCCCGAACGTTTCCGACAGCGGCTGCGACAAGGTAATACCGCCAGGATGCGCCACGACCGCACCACTCACACCGATCGAGCTTTGCGTATAACCGGTGCCGGCGCCGGCCGTTGCGGAGAACTGGGCAAGCGGGCTCCGATAGGACGCATTGACACTGCCGCCCGTGGACGACAAGCCCGCGCTCGAGGAATGGTTTGCCGTGACGCCGTAGGAGAAGTCGTTATTCTCACCCAGCGCACCGGTAAGCGTGGACTGCATCTGCGTGCTGCCACTGGTGTTGCGAGTCAGGCCGGAGTTGAGGGTCATCGGCTGGGTTTTGCCCAGCGGGATGGTGACGCTGGCGTAAACCAGCGTATCCATGGCGCCGTTGGCCGACCGTTGGCGATTCGCCTGCACGTTGTAGCCGATCTGCCGGTAGACGTTGCTGTAGCCTACCGAATAGTTGATGTCCGAGCCGCTGCGGTTCCAGTAGTTGACGGATGAGGCGGTCAACGACAGCTGGCCGCCCCGGTTGTTTTGCCCCAGCGCCTGACTGAACGTGACCTGCGCACGACTGCGTTGGCGCAGCACGGTGTACGTACCGGGGATCAGCGTGTTTTCCGAGCCAGGGAGTGGCGTATCCACGCCGGGAATCGGGATGCCTGCGCCAGGCAACACGACGTTGTCCACGCGCACGGGATGAGACAGTTGATCGCGTGCAAGCAGCGCCGTGTTGAGATCGTAGAAGCCGCCACTGGAATAGCGGTAGGCGGCAAGCGACAGGCTGGAACCTGTTTCTGGCAGTATCTTGGCGTAGCTGATGCGCGCACTCCCACCCGTGGCGCGTCCCTGGCCGGGCAGCGAGGTGACGGCCTGCGTATAGTCCGCGCCGATCGCACCGATCGATGTGTTGAAAGCTCCGCCAAACATGGCTGCGCCATAACCCACCGCACTGTTGACGCCCGCGTAGCCGGTGAACAGGTTGGTAAAGCCATGCTGCCAGGTAGCCTGCACGAAGGCCGGATGGCTGGACAATTGCGAGTTGCGCACCGTACCCGCCGTGATGCTGTAGCGGTTCACGCCGGCACGCAGCGACAATGGCACCGCTGCGTACGGCACGGAGAACGAATGAACACTGCCATCGGCCTCCGTAACAAACACATTCAAGTCGCCGCCATAGCCGGTGGCGTACAAGTCATCGATCTCGAACGCGCCCGGCGCGACTGTGGTTTCATAAATGGTGACGCCGTTCTGCTTGATGGTCACCTTCGCATTGCTGGTTGCAATGCCGCGCACGGTCGGCGCGTAGCCACGCAGGGAATCGGGCAACATGCGATCGTCGGTGGCCACACGTACGCCGCGAAAACTAGTCGAATCGAACAGCTCGCCCGTTGTGTAGGATTCGCCAATGATCAATTGCGATGACCACTTGGGCAGATCACGCTGCACGTAGCTGTTTATATTCTGGTACTGCTGGCGGCCACTCGAATCCCAGTTGTAGGAGCCATTGTGGCGGAAATGCCAATCACCCAGGTTGGCGCCGGCATTCAGGCCGAGATAACCCTGAGTTTGGGTACCTTGGCCGCGGGTGTTGTAGCTGTAAAGATTGAAGTTGTAATTGAGAAAGCCAACGTTGACGCCGTTGTCCCAGAACTCCGGACTCACATAACCGCGTGCGTTTCGGCTTAGCGAAATCTGCTGGATGCTCACATCCAGGCGCTGATCACCGAAATCGAACGTGCCGGTAGCTTCGTTGATGATCTCGCCAATCGGCAGGCAGGCGCCCGGCGCATCCAGCTTGGCAGCGATGTCGGGCGCGAGTTTTTTCAGGTCGACACCTGCCTTGTCGAGCAGCTTCTTGTCGAAGCACGGCTGCGCACTGGCATCAGCGGGCGCCCCCGGCACGGCCTTGAAGGGTATGTCGGTACGGCCGATCAAACCACCGTTTACGTAGAGATCGACGCTATACGTCCCGGGTGTCACGATATTGCCTTTTTCGAAACGCGAGATATCCACCGCCTGGCTGCTGCCCGGGGTGAGGAACCCACTTTCGAACTCGACATACGCGGAGGCATCCGCCGGCGCGGCGCTGGCGCTCGCGGCACTGACGTCCGACTGATAGGCATACAGCGACGACAACACGACTGCACACAACGTTTTGAGACGCAGACTGTTACGCGGGTCGGTGGAGGAAAGATAATTCGACATGATTCAAACGTCTCAATACGCAACGAGCAATGTTAAGAATCGGAAAATTCGAGCAAAGCCTCTCCGGGAAGCTCGTTACAGGCTTCCATCAAGGACTTCGTTGAGCTTTCACCTCAGATATCAGGCCATGCCCGCGTACAACTCAAAATTGGCCTGAAAACAATCCGTGCGAGTGACTGATGGACGGTCAGTCACTCCTTACGCGTCTCTACTTCGCTGGCTGAGCGCCACCAAGCAACTGCTTGCCTTGTACGCCACCGCCGAAATCATTGAGACTGATAAAGTCCACTTCGGCATCAGCACCTGGTTGCGCGGCGAGGTCCTTAATAGGAAAGAGCTGCGACTCTCCCGGCTTGACGAAGCCCGCACCTGCCGCGAACTGCTTGCCACCCGTTTTGAAAGTGACTTCCCCTAGATTCACAAAGTAGGGAGTCGGGTTGGTCGCCTTCAGTGCATAACCCTTGCCGCCCTCGTCACGCACTACTTCCCATGTAGTCTTGGCGGGCGCTTCAGCTGCTTTGCCAGGCAGCCCCTGCGGACGGAACAACAGCTTGATGCGCGTGCGGAAAGCCAACTGCAGCTTGTTCTCATCCGCACCGGCGTCGTGGGCCACTTTTGGCGGCACCTCGAGCACATTCAGCCAGAACATCGTTTCCTTGTCCTGCGCGAGTGGCTCCTTGGTGTAAATCACCCGCAACGTCTGCCCCTTGTTCGGATCCAGACGGAACATCGACGGCGTGATGGTGAACGGCACCGTGATCTTGTCTGGCGAGCTGTTCGCATTGCCATTGTCCAACCAGGCCTGTACGAGTGCAGGCGAATTACCGTTGTTTGCAAGCCGAACGGTCACTTCGCGTTCCTTCGCAGGAAAGATCACGCGTGTCGCTTCGATCACAACGCTCGCTTGTACGCGACTGGTGAAGAGGCCGGCACTCAGCACCGCCGCCGCCACTAATGCTTTAAAGACGTGCCTCATGTGAATTCCTCGTCGGCATTACGATTGATACCTGCCCCTGCCAAGCCGTCTCATCGACCACAAAACGGCTTAAAAATGTAGGTACTGCTGAATGCGACCGCTCTTGAACGAGCGGCCGCATCGTTTAGCTTACTGATACACGATGGTGTACTGAACGCGCGAGTCCGCAGCACCGGCAGTTGCACCGCCAAGCGAAACGTACTGGGCGTAGAACGACAGATCCGCCGAACCACTGCTGATGTCCACGACATCGGTGTTCTGCGAACCATCGGCCGCACCGGCGACGATGTCCGCGAAATCCTTGTTCACCAGGCCGATTTCCACGTTCCTGGCGCTGTCATCAACCATCAGGCGGCCGGTGGCCGTATTGACGGTCGGACCCGGCTCCAGGTAGACGTGGGCCGTGCCGGTGGCCGGCGTGCAGTTGGTCAGATTGAGGGGAACCTCAGTGCGGCCGGCCCAGGAGCCAGCGGTCGCCAATGTAGCAACCGATACCGCCGGCAGGGTCACGGAGAAGTTCTGGCCGGTGCCGCCGTTGATCGTGCAAGTGGTGCCGGTGATGGTGCCGTTGAAGTCGATCTGACCATCAGCAGCATGGGCCGACATGGCAACCATACCCAGGCTGGCTGCTGCGATGGCCGTAGAAAGAAGAATCTTTTTCATTGACGTACTCACTATGAGTTGGAGTTAAAAATTACACCCGAGTTGAAATGTTTTCGCGCAACCAACCGTCTCCTTTGAAGAAACATCGGTCATCGCCCTTACGACATTTCGACGTAAATTTTCGGTGGAACAGCCTGCGCCTGAATATAGAAATGATTCGAATTTGCTTTCGACATACGTAAGGAGAGGCTGATTTTTTAGCGGGCCCAATGACTGGGCCGTCGACGCTCGCCGTTCTACCGTCGAAAAAAAGCGCATGCCCTTTGCCTATCGTTGCCTTACTGGTACACGATCGTGTACTGAACGCGCGAGTCCGCCGCACCGGCAGTTGCGTTGCCAAGCGAAACGTACTCGGCGTAGAACGACAGGTCCGCCGAACCACTGCTGATATCCACGACATCGGTGTTCTGCGAACCGTCGGCCGCACCGGCGACGATGTCCACGAAGTTCTTGTTCAGCAGGCCGATTTCCACGTTCCTGGCACTGTCATCAACGATCAGACGACCGGTGGCCACATTGATGGTCGGACCCGGCTCCAGGTAGACGTGAGCGGTGCCGGTGGCCGGCGTGCAGTTGGTCAGATCCAAGGGAACCGGCGTCTGGCCAGCCCTTGCGCCTGCGGCCTGCAGCGTAGCGGCGGACACCGGCGGCAAGGTCACGGAGAAGTTCTGGTCAGTGCCACCGTTGATCGTGCAGGTGGTGCCGTTCACGAAGCCGTTGAAATCGATCTGACCATCAGCAGCGTGGGCCGACATGGCAACCATACCCAGGCTGGCCGCCGCGATGACCGTAGAGAGAAGAACTTTTTTCATTGAGATGCTCGCTTTTTTTGTTGTGGTGCTCACTTAAATTTAAAAAGCGATGTCGTTGAAGAAAATAGTAATAACCCTAAAAAAATGACGTGCCGAACTACCCCATAACCCGTTAGTGCATAACGACTACACGAATATCGATTTTTTACTACACGCCATTCGTATCACTGGCACTGATTTTCCTTTAAAAACGTCTTGTTCCACCGCAAAGCCACCACCAACTTTGGTCAAGAAGCGAACATCCATATGGTTTGTAATTTCGCCGCCAGCGGCGAGCTGACCAACGCGCTCAAGCCTGAGCGGCTGGCCTGCTACTAGCCAAAACGGTACGGGCGTCCGCCAAGGGGCGTCGCCATATCAATTCGTTGGTGACGAAAAAACATTGGCCACGCACTGACACCATGCTCGCCGGTCACCGAAAACGAATTCCTGCTGCCCCGGCATGCGAATAGCGTTGTGATTCACCCCGGATCAAGTCCGAGGCTCACCGCCAACACGCCCTATCTGTGTGGTTTTCATGTCGGAACAAAGTTCGCGCGACATCCTTCCTCGCGGAGAGAGCCAAGCATCGAATGTCAATGCCCAAGCACCGTAACGGTCACCTTACGCTGGTGCGGGTCCAGGCGATGCTCCCACAGATAAATTCCCTGCCAGGTTCCCAACTGCGGTTTGCCGCCGTGCACGGGAAGGGTGAGGCTCACGCCGGTAAGGATGGCGCGCACGTGCGAAGGCATATCGTCGGGGCCTTCGGCATCGTGCTGGAAGATCGTGTCGCCGTCGGGGACGGCGCGGGTGAACCAGCGTTCCAGATCGGCACGCACAGCCGGGTCGGCGTTCTCGCTGATCAGCAGCGAGCAGCTGGTGTGCGTGGTGAAGATATTGACGATGCCGGTATGCACGCCGCTGGCGGATACCAGCTCTGCTACTTTATCGGTGATCTCGCTGAAGCCGCGACCACGCGTATGTACGGTGAAACCGTTCTGCGCGACATGTTCCGCGGGTGTGGCTCGGCTCATGGCGCACTCTCCTCATGGATATAGCAGGCGGCTGGTCCAGGTCTGGCCGTGGCGGTCCCAGCGCACGCGTTCGTGCAAGCGGAAATTGGCGCCATACCAGAATTCGATCATGTCCGGCTCTACCACGTAGCCGCCCCAATGCGGCGGGCGCGGTATGTCATGATCGGCGAACTGTTGCTCGTAATGCGCCACGCGCTGTTCGAAGGTCTCGCGCGCGGCCAGGGTCTGTGACTGCAGCGAGGCCCAGGCGCCGATCTGGCTGCCACGCGGGCGGGAGGTGAAGTAGGCATCGGATTCCTCAACCGACACCTTGCGGGCCGAGCCCTCCACGCGCACCTGCACACCTTCACGCAGTCGTTTCCAGTGGAAGCATAGGGCGACCTGCGGATGGGCATCGATCTGTACACCCTTGTCGCTCTCGTAATTGGTAAAAAAGCGAAATCCGCGCTGGTCGGCCCCTTTGAGCAGTACGATGCGCGAGCTGACGCGGCCCGCGGCATCGACGCTGGAGAGGTTCATGGCGGTGGGCTCCGGATCGCCACTGGCCACGGCCTGGTCCAACAAGGTGTTGAAAGTGTCAAGGATCTCGGGCTTCAGCATGGGGTGATCGATCAGGGGTCTTGAATCGTAGCCAGCGCACGTCATGATTACGCGATGAAGGATGATGCTAGCACGCAGAACGACGCCCTCGCCGGCCACCTGCTGGATCATTACGCTGGCCGCATCGCGCGGGTGCAGCGGCCGTATGTGCTTGGCCTGTCCGGCCTGCAGGGCAGCGGCAAGAGCACCCTGGCGCGCCTGCTCAAAATCCAGGCCGAGCATCGCGGCTGGCCGACGGAGGTCCTCTCGCTGGACGATTTCTACTATTCGCGCAGCGAACGCGAGGCGCTTGCCCACCAAGTGCATCCGCTGCTGAAGACGCGCGGCGTGCCGGGTACGCACGAGATCGAGCTGCTGCTTTCCGTGCTGACCGCCCTGCCGAATGCTTCGGAAAAATTTCCGGTGACCTGGCCGCGTTTCGACAAGGGCCGCGATACGCGCATGCCACCTTCACGTTGGCCGCGCGCCACCCGCCCGCCGCGCCTGGTGGTGATGGAAGGCTGGGCGCTTGGCCTCAGGCCGCAACTGGAAAGCGCGCTGGAGGAACCGGTCAATGCGCTGGAGCGGCTGGAAGACCCGGACGGCCATTGGCGCCATTGGGTCAACAAGCAGCTACGCGCCTATCAGCCGCTGTGGCGCAAACTGGATGCGCTCATCGTGCTGCAGGCGCCGAACTGGGAAGTGATTCGCGAGTGGCGCAGCGAAACCGAGAAGGATCTGCTGGCGCGCGGCGCGCCGCTGGCCATGGACGCGGCGGCCATGCAACGGTTCCTGCTTCATTTCGAGCGGCTCAGCCGGCACGCCCTGGCCACCCTGCCGGTGCTGGCCGACACTTGCGTGGAATACGACACCCATCATCACGTGATGGGGCTCAGCCACAACTGAGTTGTCTTCCGACGCATTTCGGAAAAGTTCTATTGTCCGGCTGGCACGCCTCACCATAATCGACGAACAGCAAATCCTGGTGAAAGTCGTCCTGCAGACGATTCGCTCGCGTTTTTCGTCAAAGACCAGGGCTCCAAGATGACGCACCCACGCACATAGGACGCTGCGCCGCTGCCGAGTGAATGTTCGGCTAGCTGGCAGCGGTAGGGAAAACACTCAAGAGCCGCGCCGCATGATGTCCATCAAACCACCCCACGAAACCCCTTCACCCAGCGACCGCCACGTGCGCGTCGCCATCGCCGACGATCATCCGCTACTGCTGGCGGGCCTCGTACACGAATTGCAAGGACAGGCGGATATTCGCATCGTCGGCACCGCCAGCAATTCCACCATGCTGGTGGAACTGCTGGAAAAGCAGCCCGTCGACGTCGTCATTTCGGATTACGCCATGCCCGGCGGCAGCCATGGCGATGGCGTCACGCTGTTCAACCTGCTGCGCCAACGCTTCCCGTCGGTGCGCCTGATTGCCTTGACCATGATGAGCAATGCCGACGTGATTCGTGCGCTGCTGTCGCAAGGCGTCAGCTGCATCTTGAGCAAGGCCGATCCGCTGGAATACCTCACCACCGCGTTGTACGCGGCACTGGCCGGCAAGCGCTATCTTTCACCGAGCATCGAGGCCGTCGTGCAGAAGCATGGCATCCAGGGCGGGGGTTCATCCTCGCGCACGCGCCATCTGTCCACACGCGAATTGGAGGTGGTGCGGCTGTACGTGTCGGGCTTCACCATCAGCGAAATTGCCCGGCGCCTCGACCGCAGCAAGCAGACGGTCAGCACGCAGAAGATGAGCGCCATGCGCAAGCTCGGCATCAGCCGCGATGCCGACCTCATCAAATACGGCATCGAAGAGCAACTCACCTCGCAGAGTGCCGAGCCGCATTACGAAGTGAAACGCCGTCCGGAGCCCGACGCGTCGGAAAGTTAAGGCAACATCCATATGGACATCGCCGACGTTGCGATGCCTTGATCCCCGCTATTCATCCGGTTGAGCAGCACAACCCAGCAGCGCCGCATATCCCTCGCGCGCATCCGGCCAGCGAAAACGAAAGCCGCTGGCCTTCAGCCGTGCATTGCTGAGACGCTTGCTGCCCACGCCTGCGGGCGCCGGACCATCAGGGGCCTTCGGCGCACCGATCAACGCGGCCAGGTCGTCATAGAGAACATCCAGCGGCAAGGGGGTATCGTCCGCACCCACATATAACGCTTCGTGATCGCGCAGCATCAGCAAATGCCCGATCGCCGCCGCTGCATCATCCACGTGAATACGGTTGGCCCAGTGCCTGGATTGCCGCGGCGCACTGGCCTGCCCCGCACGCAGACGATCGATCAGCTGCGTGCGACCTGGTCCATACAGGCCGGCGAGACGCAGCACGATTGCGTCGACCGGATAATCCCGCAACGTCAGCTCCGCCCCGTACAAAATTCGGCCGTTGAAGCTCAACGGTGCGGGCGGTGTATCTTCATCCACCCACGCGTCCGGATGCTCGCCATACACGGCGCTGGACGACACGAACAACACGCGCTGCAACGATACGGTATCCAGGGCACCGAGCACGTTGCGCAGGCCGTCGAGAAAAATGGCGCGATAGACCTCTGGCTGGCGCGCATCGGGCGCCGGCAAGAAGACTAACCGGGTAATCCCTGCAGGCAGGGCGGTGAGCGTGTCCGCACGCGCCAGATCCGCCGCCAGCCACTGAATGCCATCACCGCCGCCAGGCGGGTGGCGGCGCAGCGCATACACCTCGTCGCCACGCGCCAGCAGCAGGCGCGCCACGCGTTCGCCCAGGTCGCCACAGCCGGCCATCAAGATGCGTTCGGCCATCCATCCACCTGCCTGTCGGCGTGCTTGCTAATATCCACCCATGAATCCTTCGTGCAACCTGTTCCTGATCGGCCCCACCGGCGCCGGCAAGACCTCGATCGGCCGCCAGCTGGCGGCGCGCTACGGGATGCCGCTGATCGATCTCGACCAGGAAATCGAGCGAGTCACCGGCGTTTCCATCGCCACCATCTTCGATATCGAAGGCGAAGCCGGCTTTCGCCGCCGCGAACGCGCCATGCTGGAGGAGTGTAGCGGCCAGCGCGGTGTGCTGCTGGCAAGCGGCGCCGGCGCGGTGCTCGATCCGGCCAACCGGGGCATCCTGGCCGAGCGCGGCTATGTGGTCTGGCTGCAAGCCACGGTGCCGGCGCAGCTGCAGCGGCTCGCGCTGGATACCTCGCGCCCGCTGCTGGCCGATGCCAATCGTCACCAGAAACTGGAAGCCATGGCCGCCGCGCGCACCTCGCTGTACGCAGAAATCGCCGACCTGGTCGTCGCGCCCGGGCCGGACAACGAAGGCGTCGCCGCTGCCAGCGAACGCTGCATGGCCTTGCTGGAGCGCCACTGGAATCGACAAGCCGCATGATGAACACCACCACGCCCCAAGCCACCATCCCAGTCACGCTCGGCGAACGCAGCTATCCGGTCTGGATCGGCCGCGGTCTGCTCGACGACCATGCGCGCTGGCGCGCCATGCTGCGTGGCCGGCATGCGCTGGTGATCAGCAACCACACCGTCGCGCCGCTCTACCTGGAGCGCGTGGCACGTGGGCTGGATGGCCTGCGCTGGTCCTCGTTCCTGCTCGATGACGGCGAAGCCCACAAGAGCTTCGCCAATGTCGGCCTCGCGCTGGAAGCGCTGGCCACCCTCGGCGCCACGCGCGATGCCTGCGTGATCGCCCTGGGCGGTGGCGTGGTGGGTGATCTCGCCGGCTTCACCGCCGCCTGCTGGATGCGCGGCATCGACTTCGTCCAGATGCCCACCACCCTGCTGTCGATGGTGGATTCTTCCGTCGGCGGCAAGACCGGCGTCAACCTGCCGGCCGGCAAGAACCTGGTGGGCGCCTTTCATCAACCGCGTGCGGTGGTGGCCGATATCGGCACGCTGGACAGCCTGCCCGCACGCGAGTATCGCGCCGGCATGGCCGAAGTCATCAAGGGCGCCGCCATCGGCGACGCGGCGTTCTTCAGCTGGCTGGAACAGCACGCCAATGCGCTCGCCGCGCGCGACGAAACCGCGCTTGTACAAGCCATTGCCACCAAGGTGCGCTACAAAGCCGGCGTGGTGGCGCGCGATGAAACCGAACAGGGTGAACGCGCCCTGCTCAACCTTGGCCACACGTTCGGGCATGCACTGGAGACAGCCGGCCACTACACCACGCTGCTGCATGGCGAAGGCGTGGCGGTCGGCATGGTGCTGGCTGCACGGCTTTCCGAGCGCCTGGGCATGAGCCATAACGCCGAAACGCTGCGTCTTGAGCAGTTGCTCAAAGCCATCGGCCTGCCGACCGCCATCCCGGCCGGCTACAACGCGGAACAGTTGCTCGCCCTGATGCGGCTGGACAAAAAGAACACGGCCGGCACGCTGCGGCTGATTCTGTGGCGCGGCATTGGTCGTGCAGAAATCATCTCGGGCGTCGATGAAGCCGACGTATTGGCCGTGTTGCGCGAAGCCACCCTCGCTAGCCAGGCGCCAGCCCTCTAAAATGGCGTGCCTGCGGCTTGCCGCCGTACCGTCATACTGGACGCCATGCGCCTTTACCTGCAAACCATGCCTGCATCGGCCGACCCGCCGCGCTATGTCCAGATCGTGCTGGAGCAGGATCTGCTCGGCGGCTGGACGCTCTACCGCGAGTCCGGCACGCAGGGCGGCCGCGCCACGCTCAAGCGCGATCAATACCTGGAACGCGACGAAGCCATCGCCGCCTTCGAAAAAGTGCGCGACGCCCAACTCAAGCGCGGCTACCGCGTGGTCTTTGCCCAAGGGGTCGACGGCCCCTACGGACACCGATAAAACATGTCCATACCGCTGAAGAATGACCGCCTGCTGCGCGCCCTGCGCCGCGAGCCCGTGGATACCACGCCCGTGTGGGTGATGCGCCAGGCCGGCCGCTACCTGCCCGAATACCGCGCCACCCGCGCCAAGGCCGGTAGCTTCATGGCCCTGGCCACCAACCCCGAGCTGGCCTGCGAAGTCACCTTGCAGCCATTGCAGCGCTACGAGCTGGACGCTGCCATCCTGTTCTCCGACATCCTTACGATTCCGGACGCGATGGGCCTGGGCCTCTCCTTCGCGCAAGGCGAGGGTCCGCAATTTGCCCGCCCCATCCGCACCCACGCCGACGTGCAGCGTCTCGGCGTCCCGGATATGGAAGGTGAACTCCGCTACGTGATGGATGCCGTGCGCCTGATCCGCCGCGAGCTGGACGGCCGCGTGCCGTTGATCGGCTTCTCCGGCAGTCCCTGGACGCTCGCCTGCTACATGGTGGAAGGCGAAGGCTCGCGCGATTTCGCCACCACCAAGGCCATGTGCTGGAACGATCCCGCGCTGGCGCATCAGTTGCTCGATACCCTGGCGCGCTCGGTGGCCGCCTATCTCAGCGCACAGGCTGCCGCCGGCGCGCAGGCCTTGATGATCTTCGACACCTGGGGCGGCATGCTGGGGCCTTCGGCGTTCCGTGAATTCTCATTGCGCTACATGGCGCAGATCGTCGATGCGCTCAGGGCCGATGCGCATGCACGCAACCTCCCGCTGATCCTTTTCTCCAAGGGTGCGAACGCACACCTTGCGGAGATGGCGCAAACCGGCTGCGCCGCACTCGGCGTGGACTGGACCATCGATCTTGCCGACGCACGCAAGGCCGTGAACGGCAAGGTGGCATTGCAGGGCAATCTCGATCCCGTCGTGCTGCGTGCCGGCCCCGAAGTGATCCGTCGCGAAGCGCGGCGCGTACTCGACAGTTACGGCAATCATCCGGGGCACGTATTCAATCTGGGGCACGGCATAACACCCGAAGTCGACCCCGCGCATGTAAAGGTGCTGGTGGATGAAGTCCATGCATACAGCCGTGCCTTGCACGCCGCATGATGACGGATGAGGTGCAGATCTAAGCGGGATCGGCTTTTTCGCCCCGCCGGACACTGAAGCCCAGCGAGTTCACGACGCGCGCATGTCTTCCAGTTCCATCCCGCGCGTTTCGCGCACGGCGCGCATCACGAACAGCAGCGATACAAACGCAAACAAGGCATAGAGGCCATACGCAAACGCCAGCCCGACCTGCGCCAGCCACGGGAAGGTGCTGGTAATGACGAAATTGGCCACCCACTGCGCCGCGGCAGCCACCGCCAGCGCAATCGCGCGAATGCTGTTTGGGAACATTTCACCCAGCAGCACCCATACCATCGGCCCCCAACTCAGGCCGAAGCACACCACGTAAAGATTGGCGGCGACCAGCGCAACCATTCCCCATGGCGCCGGCAAGCTCAACGAAGCGCCGCTGCCCACCGCTTGCGAAAAGCACCACGCCATCACCGCCAAGGTGATGGCCATGCCGGCCGAACCGATCAGCAGCAGCGGCTTGCGCCCGATTTTGTCCACCAGTGCAATCGCCACCAAGGTCACCAGCACGTTGACGACGGACGTGAACACCGTGATCGAGAACGAATCGGCCTCGCTGAATCCCACCGAATGCCACAGCGTGGACGAGTAATAGAAGATCACATTGATGCCGACGAACTGCTGGAATACCGACAGCAGGATGCCCACCCACACGATCGGCAGCAGGCCGCCGCGCGGACCGCGCAGGTCTTTCAAGGTCGGTCGATATTCCACCTTCAGGCTATGCGCGATGTCGTTGATCTTGGCATCCAGGGCCTGGTCGCTGTGCAGATCGAGCACCTTGGCCAACACCACGCGCGCTTCGGCGCGCCGCCCACGCGCCACCAGATAACGCGGCGATTCCGGCACGCCCAGCACCAATACGCCATAGACCAGCGCCGGCACCGTCGCAACCAGGAACATCCAGCGCCAGGCTTCCAGGCCAAACCAAAGTTTTCCGGCTGCGCCGCCAGCCATCTTCGCCAACCATGCATCGCTGAGCAGCGCCACGAAAATGCCGAGCACAATCGCAAGCTGCTGCATCGACCCCAAGCGTCCCCTCACGTTCGCCGGCGACACCTCCGCGATATAAGCCGGCGCGATCACCGAAGCGACACCCACGCCGATGCCGCCGATCACGCGCCAGAACATCAGCCCCGCCACGCCATGCACCAAGCCCGATCCGATCGCGCAGAGCACCAGAAACAAGGCCGCCACCTGCATCGTGCGCACGCGGCCCAGCCGATCGGCCAGCGGCCCCGCATACCACGCGCCAACGGCCGAACCGAGCAAAGCGCAAGACACCGCGATGCCGATCTGCCCGGCGCTCAGGCCGAAACCATGGCGAACCGCATCGACCGCACCATTGATGACGGCCGTATCGAAACCGAACAGAAACCCGCCGATCGCCGCCGCCGCGGCAATCAGCACAACCCTGGCGGTGGTGCGCGCCTCTTCCCCCGGCGTCGCGCTCGCATTGCTGGTATTGAAGTGCATGGGCTCATGCTCCCCGCGTGATGGCTTCAAGTGATGCCGATTCTGCGCACGCTTCGCCGCCCTGTCCGGCTGAATACGTATGCAGCGCCGGGACTCTAGCAACCGCTGCATCATAGGCGCGTTCAGCCGTGCCGGAAAACGCGTTGGCGTGAGGCGCAGCCGAACCCCAACCAGAGATGCGCATGGCGGCGCTGGGGTTCGCCCCGGATCAAGTCCGGGGCGAACCGCCAACCGTCGCTAACCCTCGCCCCGAAGGGGCGAAGGAATGGTTTCCGCCGGCGCCGCAAGCTCGAAGAAACGCCGCACATCAGCGACATCCCGCGTGCGCGGCATTGGCGGCAGGCTGTTGAGGAACAGCTTGCCGTAGCCCTTGCTGGTGAGCCGCGGATCGCACAGCATCAGCACGCCACGATCATGCACGTCGCGAATCAGGCGCCCCGCGCCCTGTTTCAGCGCAATCGCGGCGGAAGGCACCTGCCAGCCCATGAACGGATTGATGCCCGCCTGCTCCAGCGCTTCCAGGCGCGCCTGCAACACAGGGTCATCCGGCGCAGCGAAGGGCAGCTTGTCGATCATCACCATCGACAACGCTTCACCGGCCACATCCACGCCTTCCCAGAAACTGGCCGCGCCAAGCAATACGCCATGACCGCTGGCGCGAAACTCTTCCAGCAACTGGTGGCGCGGCGCACTGCCCTGCACGAACAGCGGCCATGGCACGCGGTCGGCCAGCAAATCTGCGGCGCGGCGCAACGCGCGGTGTGAGGTAAACAACAAGAACGCACGGCCATTGGACGCCTCCAACACGGGCAGCGTGGCATCGATCACGCGGTCGGTGTAATCGCGCATGGCCGGATCGGGCAAACCCTGCGGCAGGTAGCACAAGGCCTGGCGTGCGTAATCGAAAGGACTGTCCAGGCTCAACGTCTGCGGATCATCCAAACCAAGCTGACGCGCGAAGTGATCGAACTGCCCTGCTACCGACAAGGTTGCCGAGGTATGAATCCATGCCGCATGCGTGCGCTCGCGCATCGCACGCAATGGCGCCGCCAGATCCAATGGCGTGGCATGCAGGGCGAAGCCGCGAGGAAACAGCTCATACCAGCGCACGTCCTGCTCGGACGATGTCTCGGCAACGCGATCCAGGCGCTCGCTCAAATGCTGCGCACGCTCGTGCACGTTCATCAGCCCCCGCGAGCGCTCGGCTTGCGAAGCAAGCGCATCGGACAGCGCAGCCAGCACTTCGCCCAAATCGCGCAAGGTCGCCGTCACGCCATCGCGCTTCACCAACTCGTGGAAAGGCCCTCGCGTCGGCAAGGCATCCACCGCCAATCGAAACTTGCGCACCGCTTCCTGCAATGCCTCGACCGGTTCCAGCACCAGGCCGATCGCACCGGTGACGCCGTTGCATTCGGCCAACGCATCCTGTGCAAGCTCGGTGAGCTGGCGTGCACTGATGCTTTGCGAAAAGAATTGTCCGGCCAGTTCGGGAATCTGGTGCGCCTCGTCCAGGATGAACGCCTGCGCACCCGGAAGAATCTCGCCGAAACCTTCCTGCTTCAATGCCAGGTCGGCGAACAGCAGATGATGATTCACCACCACCAGATCCGCTTCCTGCGCTTCGCGGCGTGCGGTGATCACGTGGCAATCATCGTAGAACGGACACTCCACACCCAGGCAGTTCTCCGGCGTGGAGGTGACGCGCGGCCACAGCGGCGAATCCTCCGGCACCTCCGCCAGCTCCATGCGATCGCCGCGGCGCGTGCGCGCCGACCAGGCGCGAACCGCCGCCAACTGCGTAGCCTGGCTGCGATCCATGCTCGAGCCTTCGCGCACCGTCTGATCGAGCCGGTACAGGCACAGATAATTGGCGCGCCCCTTCAGCAAGGCGGTCTTGAGCCGCGCCCCAAGTACCGAGCGCACTTTCGGTATGTCGCGAAAAAACAGCTGATCCTGCAGCGCCTTGGTACCGGTGGAAACGATCACCCGCTCGCCCGACAGCATCGCCGGCACCAGATAGGCGTAGGTTTTGCCCGTGCCGGTACCGGCTTCGGCGATGAGCGTTTCGCATTCGGCGATGGCGTGCTGCACCGCGCGCGCCATCGCCTGCTGTGCGAGGCGCGGCGCGAAATTCGGCAGTTCGCGGGCAAACGGGCCGTCGGCGCCGAGCAGTGCGCCGATGTCGTCGGGGTCGGTCATCGGCACAGTATCGCGCAGCCGTGCGCTGCGCGGAACGGACACACTGGACGACCGAGGACGAAGCCGCGCTGGGATTCGGCTTTGCCGCGCCCCAGCCTACGACGCCTCGCTCATACCCGCCGCTTCCACGACGCGACCAATGCCTTCGTGTTCGATGGCGCTCATCGCCTCGCGCAGCGCCACAGCGGGAGTGTCCCTGGCGACGCCGATGCGGAACAGCAGCTCGCCATCCGCGCTGCGCGAGGAATGGATGGAATCGAGATTGATGCCGCGTTGCTCGAACACCGACAGCAGGGTTCGCAACGATCCTGGCCGATCCAACGGCAGGAACACGCTGATGTAACGCGGCTCGTGCAAATCAGCAAGCAGATAGCCCAGCCGCTCGAAAGCGTAACTGCCCTCGGCCACGGCCTGGTCGCCGACGTATGCACGGCTTTGTACCAGCAGTTTTTCACGCAACTCGTCGCGCGCCGCATCATCGCCGCTGCGCACCAGATCGCGCAGCATATCCAGCTGCGCGGCGAGGCGTTCCAGCATGGGCGCAACGTAGGGATTCTCGAATTGAATGTCCTGGTAGATCGCCGGATTGCTGGCAAGGATGCGGCGCGTTACCGCCATGTCCAGTTCGTAGCCTACCGAACTGAAAGGGCGGATGCCGTCAAAATCGCCTACCGCCGGCGCCAGTTCACGCAGTACGGCGCCTTGCGCCATGTGCGTGGCATGCACCATGCCTTGCACCAGCGCCATCACGCGATCGTGCTGATCCGCCTCGGCGCGCACGCAATCGGCTTCGCTGGCAGCGAGGAAATGGGCCAGCCACGCACGCCACGTGTGCAAGCGCGCTTCGCACACCACCATGGCGCGGCCGCGCAAGGTGGCCGCTTTCGGTGCGGCGCTCATCGGATGCAGGCCCACCACTTCCGCTTGCGAGGCGAGCATGGCCGCAACCGGTGCGGCCTTGATCGAGGTGATGTCCAGCCAGAGTTGTTCGCGTTCGATGCCGGCGGCTTGCTCGACGTAGTGGCGGATCACGGCGGGCGTCTGGCGGATCGGCGCGCAGAAGATCAGCACGTCGACGGCTTCCAGCAATGCGCGCTCGGATAACGCGGTATCGCCGCACGGGTCGCGTCCGAGTACGCACAAGCCCATGCGTTCTTCGAAGAAGCGGCGCAGCCAGCGGCCATAGGCGCCTTGGCTGCCGACGAGACCAATCCGTGGCTTGGCGAGGGTCATGGGCAGAAAGTCAGTAGTGGAACCGGGTGCAAGATGAGTTCCCCTTTTCGTGTTGCGTCTACGTAGCTTGCCGTGTCTTGATCGGCCAGAACGACCAAGCCCCGGCTTTCGCCGGGGCTAAGGGTTGAAGATTTGCAGAAGACGATGGCGCTGCCGCCATCAAAGCCGCTGGATCCCCGGCTCCCTGCATTGCCCCACCCATTTGCTCGCCGACGCTGCACCGGCTTCGTCGTTGGCATGCATGCGGATTTCCGCAATCGTCTGCCAGTTGCGCGCGCACAACGGCCCCTGCTTGGAACCCAGGGTCCAGGATTGATGGGCCAGCTTTTCCGCAAGTTGGAAATCGCCCATGTAGATGGCCACTTCGGCACGATCCTGCAACACATCGGGCGCATCGGGACTGCGCTTGAGCGCCATGTCGAGCTTGGCAGCGGCAGCCTGGTAGTTGCCGTTGCGCTCGTCCTGCTTGGCCGCATCCTGCAGCGCGGCGATGCCTGGATCGATCAGCGGATGCACGTTGATGACCGACTTGTCGCGCTCGCCGGCGGCGCGGATCTCGCTCACCATGGCGACGGTGGACTTGCTCGGCGGCGTCGGCCTGGGCGGCTCGGGCGCAGGCTGGGCGCAGGCGGCAAGCAGAACTAGAGGCAGCAGGAGGCTGGGAAGACGGAACGTACGGTACGACATGGTCATTCTTGGTTATGGCTGGCTGACGGGAGTGGCGGGCGATTCGGCAGCGGGCTGCGAAGCAGCCTGGCCGCCGCCGAACAGATTACCGATCTTTTGCCAGAAACACCCTTCAGAATCCGTGGAGAGGCTGCCGGCGATGACCGGCACCTCTTTCGCCCCGGAGCAGGCCGGGTCGCTGCGCCGGCCATCGGCGGGGTTGATCCAGGCCATTTCCAGGCCATCCCCTGGGGTGGCGGGCAGCGGCACGGTCGGCAGCTTGCGGAACAATTCCTGCCAGGCGCGCAGGGCGCCGGTGGACCCCCACAAGTGGCTGGGCTTGTTGTCGTCACGGCCCATCCAGAACACCGCCAGGCGGTCGCCGGTGAAGCCGGCGAACCAACTGTCGCGCAGATCGTTGCTGGTGCCGGTCTTACCCGCCGTGTGCAGGTAGGCCAGGCTGGAAGCACCCAGCGATTTGGCCGTGCCATAGGTCGCCACCTGCTGCATCGCCCAGGTCACCAGGCGCACCGCAGGCTGGTACTCGCCCTTGCCGGTTTGTACTTCGTAGCGCTTGATGGTGCGGCCGTTGCCGTCGACCACGCCGCTTACCGCCAGCAGCGGCAGCGCGTGGCCATCCGATGCGATGTACTGATAGAGCTGGGTGACCTGGATGGGCGCCAGGTCGACCGCGCCGATCAGCAGCGACGGGCCGGGCTGAACATTGGCAAGGCCGAACGATTCGAGAAACGCCTTGATGCGCGGCAAGCCCACGTCGAGCCCCAGGTGGATGGTGGCGAGGTTCCACGAATTGGCCAGCGCATCCACCATCGGCACCATGCCGTGGCTTTGGTTGTCGTCGTTGTGCGGCGTCCACCAGCTGCCATCGGGCTGCTTCATGCTGACGGGCGAGTCGTCCAGCTGGGTGGCGAGGTTCCAGCGCTCGGGGTTGGTGAGCGCCACCAGATACACGAACGGCTTGATGGTGGAACCGATCGGCCGGCGCGCATCCAGCGCACGATTGAAACCCTGGTCGCCCGCAAACTTGCTGCCGACCACGGCGAGCACGCTGCCGGTTTTCGAATCGGTGACGACGGCGGCGCCTTGCGTGTCATCGCCGCGCTTGCCCAGATTGTCGATCGCGGTGCTGATCGCCTGCTCGGTATACAGCTGCGTGGCCGGATCCAGCGTGGTGAAGATCGACAGGTTGCCTTGCTTGAGCGTGTCTTCGTCGAAGTCGTTGGTGATCTGCTGGCGCACCAGTTCCATGAACGCCGGGAAGCGGTTGTGCGGCAACTGGCCATCGGCGATCACGCCCAGCGGTGTCGCCTTGGCGGCGCGCGCCTGCTGTTCGCTCAGCAGGCCGGTGCTGGCAAACGTGTCCAGCACCAGATTGCGGCGCGCCAGCGCTCGATCGGGATAGCGGCGCGGATCGAGCTGGCTGGGTCCTTTCACCAGGCCGACCAGCAAGGCGATTTCCTGCGGACGCAGAAACTCCAGCCGGCGCCCGAAATAAAACTGCGAGGCCGCGGCAAAACCGTGCACCGCCTGATTGCCCTGCTGGCCCAGGAACACTTCGTTGATGTACGCCTCGAGGATGCGCGCCTTGCTGTAGTGCATCTCCAGCAGGATCGACATCAGCGCTTCGTTCAACTTGCGCCCCATGGTCTGTTCGCGGTTGAGGAACAGATTGCGCACCAATTGCTGGGTGAGCGTGGAAGCGCCCTGCACGGTGTGGCCGGCGCGCAGGTCGGCCAAGGCGGCGCGCAGGATGGCGCTGAAATCCACGCCGATGTGATGCTTGAAGTCGCGGTCTTCCACCGCCTGCAAGCCGGTAATCAGCAACGGCGGCACATCGCTCAACTGCAGGTAGGTGCGATCTTCCTGCTTGGCGCCGTACACAGTGGCGATGCGCGCGGGATCCAGATGCGTCTCGCTCAAGGTTTTGCCGGAAGCCAGATCGGTGACCGATTGCACCATGCCATCGCGCAGCACCACGCGAATGTGCTTGGGCAACTCGCCGCCATCAGGCCCGGCGTAGCCACGCGAGGAAATGACATACGTGCTGCCCTTCTTCGACCAGCTGCCGGGCACGTCGCCGTGGCCGTCGTTCATGTAGCCGGAGAAGGTGAGTTCCACTTCCAGCGTGCCGGGCGTCATCGGTACGTATGGAGCCAGACGCAGCGGCTGCGAGTAGACGCGCGTGGGCACGGCGAAGACCAGGTCGCTGAAACGGTCCTGCACGCGCTTGTTGAGAATCAACGAATACGGCAGCAGGAACCCGAACAACAGGCCCATGCAAATCCAGAAGGGAATGCGCAGCCAGGGCCAGCATGCGCTTGCGATCGAACGGAGTCGGCTGAAGAAGTCCAACGGAGCGGTATCCAGGGCAGAACGGCCGGATCGGCAGTGTCCGAGATCATAGGGCCCGGCACCCCGCGGCCGGATGAACACCGCCCGTCATGGATGGCGCGGGAAGGGCATTTCGGGGGTTTTGGACGGGCAGCTGACCTTCCCCAACATCAAGACCGCCAGCATTCCGCATCCGGCCGAAATGGCCGCGGCTGCACGCCCAGCCACCGCGTCATCTCGGTGTTGTCGGCAACCAGGTCGGTTTCCAGGCGACTCAAGGGACCGCGCAAACTGGCCACGCTGCCGCGCGCAAGACGCAACAACCAGGCCGGCAAGGGTACCGGCAGCGTAGCCACCGGCAAACTGCGCCGAACACGTGCGAACATCTCGCCCACCGTCAGGCGTTCACCGCCGCCGATGGCAAGAATCCGGCCTGCCGAGACGGGGTTGTCCAGCGCCGCGAGGGCGGCGTGGGCCAGATCCTGCGCATGCACGGGTTGGCGCATGCCACGGGCCGCCGGCAACGGAAACACTTTCAGACGCATGGCGCGCCGAGCGATCGGCGTGAGGCTCTTGTCCCGCCCTGCCCCATAGATAAGCGTGGGGCGCAACACGGTCCAGGCGCTGCCGTGCCTGGCGCAGGCGTCGGCCAGCGCGGCCTCGCTGTCGCGAATCAACTGGGAGAGATCGCGCTCCGTAGCGACGTCGGATGTACGCTTGGTCTCCGCGCTCATCGAGCTGACCGCCACCACGCGCGGCGCATGCGGCAACCGCGCCGTGCCCAGCCAGTCGGCAAAGCCGTTCAAGGGACCGAAGCTGAAAATGGCGGAGACATCGTCGACCGCGGGGACGGCATCCGGCAGCCGTCCGTTCAACCACGTCACTCCCTGCAGCGGCGCGTGCGCGGCGCGGCTCAGGGCCACCACCGGTTCATCGCGGGCAGTGAGCAACGGCAGCAGGTAATGACCGATCTGGCTGCTGCCGCCAAACACTAATACGGTCATCGACCACCCTGCATGCGCGCCATGATTTCCCGCAGGCGCGGGTCGTTGGGCTGCAATTGGCGCCCTTGCTCCAGCGAAGCGGCTGCGTTGTCGCGATCGCCACTGTCCAGTTGCTGCTCGGCCTGGTCGAACCAGGCATTGGCCAGGCGCTGACGCGAAATGGCGATCGCCGCGTCACCTGGTTCGAGATTGCTGAGCGCATCGAGCAGGCTGCCGGCTTTCTTCAGACTGCCGCCACGCAAGGCGTTGTTGAATTGCTGCTGCACTTCGCCAGGCAGCGCTTGCAGGCCGGCCAAGGCTTGCTGGTTGTTGCCGTCGATGGCCAGCGCGCCGCGATAGAGGTCGTAGGCGCAATTACCCGGCGGCGACATGATGTCGCCGCGCGCCGCCGCCTGCCTGGCGCGGCTCACCAGGTCGGCGACCTGGATTTGCTGCTGCCCGGTGAGCTGCGCTGGTGGTGGGGTCGGATTGTTCTCTTGTTGCTGCGTACTTGCCGTGGCGCCATTGCCGGCGGACGGCGGCGGCACCGCGGGAACGGGCGGCTGCCCCAGGCGTGCGCGCGCGGCGACCAGGTCGGCCGAGCCCGGCGCAAGCGCATCGGCCTGATCCAGCAACTGCCGCGCGTGATCGGTATCGCCGGCATCGATCGCCGCGTTGGCCTGCACCACCAGGGCCTGCGCGACCTGGCCGAGTCCGGCTTTCGCCTGTGCATTATTGGGATCGATCGCCAGCGCAGCCTTGAAATGCGCGAGCGCGGTGTCGTTGCCGTCGCCGTCGATGCGTCCGGCGCGCAAGGCATCGTTGCCCTGGTTGATGGCATCAGTGAGGGCGCTGCTGGATTGTGCCTGCAACGCGGACAGCGAAGCACGCAAGGTAGGCAGTTGCGCATAGTTGGGCAGCACGGCGGCAAGGCGATCGATGCCGGCGGAAGCGGCGGCCACGTCGTTCGCCGTCAACGCCTTCTGGACTTGCGCGGCCATCGCGTCGCCGACCTGATCCATGCCATGCCGCGCGACCGCGTTATCCGGCTCGGCAGCCAGCACGCGCTGATAGAGCGCGGCGGCGCCATCCGGGCCATCGAGCTTGTTGTCGCTGAGCGCCTGCTGCGCCTGCGCGACCAAGGTGTCGGTCTGCCCGGACGACACCCGCGCCTTGGCGATTGCTTGCGTGAGGCGATCCACATCGCTGCCGCCGCCGAGCAGTTCGCGCGCATTGGCCAGGGCTTGGGAGGCTTCGTCGATCTTGCCTGCCTGCAAGGCGGCGTCGGCGCGTGCGACCTCGGCGCGGCCGACGTCGTTGAGGCCCTGCCTTGCCGCATCGTTGTCCGGTTCGAGCGCGCGCGCCGCTTCGAACAGTTCACGCGCGCTGGTGCCGTCGGTGCCATCCAGATGGCCTTGCTGCAAGGCCACCTGGGCACGATGCAGCACCTCGTCGAAATCGGTACGCGGCACAAGGCTGCGCAGGCGGCTCTGGTTGAACCAAAGGCCGCCGACGGCCGCAAGCAGCACGGCGATCAGCACGATCAGGAACCAGTTGGGCTTTTTATAAGGACTTTTCACCCCGGGCGCGCCGCGGCGATACGCCGGCTCCACCTTGATCTGGGGCAGGCCGTCGTCCGGCGCTGGCGCATGCGGCTGATCCAGCTGATCCAGGTTGCCCAGTTTCGGTTCGCGCTTTCGGCTCATGGCTCGTGAGCTGGCAGATGAAGGCGTTCAGCTTAGCATTGCGTGGATGACAGGCGCCGGGAGCGAAAAGTTGCGTTCAGGATGAGCCTGCGCCCCTTCCCCTGTCGCGTGAAAAGCATGCGCGGCAGCTATCCCGCCCCCACCCTGCGCGCCTCCACCACATTCGGCAGCACCGCCAATCGATCCAGCAAGGTGGACAGTTGCTCGAAATCCCGCACGCGCAAGGTGTAGCGCATTTCCACTTCGCCAGTGCGCGGGAACAACCGGCTGCTGGAGGCGATGATGTTGATGCTGGCGTTGCTGATCACGCCCACCACGTCTTTCTGCAAGCCCTTGCGGTCGTAACCGTTGAGCTGGATGGTGACCTCGTAGGCCTGCGCACTGGCCTGGCCCCAGCTCACGTCGATCACCCGATCCGGATCGCGTCGCGCCAACCGCGCCAGGCTGGCGCAATTGGCGCGGTGGACCGAGACACCCTTGGTGCGCGTGATGAATCCGCGCACCGGATCGCCCGGCAGCGGCTGGCAGCATTTGGCCAGCACGGTGAGCAGGTTGCCCACGCCCTCGATGGTGATCGCGCTGTGGTCGAACACCGCCGGACGCGCCGCTGGCGGCGGAGCGCTGGGCATCGGTTCGGGCGGCTGCTGCGATTCCTGCAGTACGCGCGCCACCTGCCCGATGCTGATCTCGCCAAGCGCCAGCCCCACCAGGAATTCGTCCTGCGTTTGCAGATGGAACAACGCCGGCAGCTTGGACAGATCCACGTCCGGCAAGGCCAGCCGTTTCAGTTCGCGTTCGAGCAAGGCGCGGCCGGCTGCGAGATTTGCCTCGTGCGCGCTGCGACGGAACCACGCACGCACCTTGTCGCGCGCGCGGCTGGTGTGCAGATAGCCGTGATGCGCCGACAACCAGTCGCGCCGTGGTTCGGCAATCTTGGTGGTGAGAATTTCCACGCGGTCGCCGCTGTGCGGCTGATGGGTCAGCGGCACGATGCGCCCGTTGACCTTGGCGCCGCGGCAGCGGTGCCCCACTTCGGTATGCACGTGATACGCGAAATCGAGCACGGTCGCGCCATGCGGCATGTCGACCACTTCGCCCCTGGGCGTGAGCACGTAGACGCGATCTTCGAGCAACTCGGTCTGCAGCTCGGCCGCCAGTTCGCCGTCATCGTTGCGCGGTTCCAGCAGCCGGCGCATCCAGGCGATCTTCGCCTCGAAGTCGGCGTCGCCGCTGCCGCCTTCCTTGTAACGCCAGTGAGCCGCCACGCCCAGCTCGTTGGCGCGGTGCATGTCATGCGTGCGGATCTGCACTTCCAGCGTCTTGCCGTGCGGGCCGATCACGGCGGTGTGCAGCGAGCGATAGCCGTTGCTCTTGGGCCTCGCCACGTAATCGTCGAATTCACCAGGCAGATGCGGCCACAAGGCATGCACGATGCCGAGTGCGCCGTAGCAGTCGGCCACGCTGTCGACCAGGATGCGCACGGCGCGGATGTCGTAGAGATCGGAGAACTCCAGCGCCTTGCGCTGCATCTTTTTCCAGATGGAATAGATGTGCTTGGGGCGCCCGGCCAGATCGGCCTCGATGCCTGCATCGCGCAGCGCTTCGCCCAGTTCGGCCAACGCCTCGCGGATGAAATGTTCGCGATCGCTGCGGCGTTCGTCCAGCAGCTTGGCGATGCGCTTGTAGGTGTCCGGCTGCAGATAGCGGAAGGCGAGGTCTTCCAGCTCCCATTTCAACTGCCAGATACCGAGACGGTTGGCGAGCGGCGCGTGGATGTCGCGGGTGAGCCGCGCCAGTTCCTGCCGCTCGTCTTCCGCCAGGTTGGCGGCTGCGCGCATGCGCGCAAGCTGGCGCGACAGCAGGACGAACACCACGCGCACGTCACGGATGATCGCCAGCAGCAGGCGGCGCAAACCTTCGGAGCCGCCCTGCGGCAGACGCTGCGCATGCAGGGCCCATACACGCTCCGCCGCCATCTGGCCGACAACCAGGCGCTGCAACTCCTCCGGCAAGGACGCTGCCCGTTGCTCCCACGCCAGCGGGTGCGTGCGCGCAAGCTCGAACCACAGCGCCGCAGCCTGGGTGTGGGCATCGCAGCCGAGCATGGCCAGCAGGTCCAGCACGTCGCCGCATTCGTGCTCGTTCACCCCGTTTTGCGCGCACGCCGCCAGCGCGTCGGCCAGTACCGGGGGCAGCATGCCCGCCCGTGACTGCCACGCCGCCAGGTGTCCTGCGGTGGTGGTGGCGTGAACCATGTGGTGTTGGTGGCTGGTTGATGGTGTTGAGGCAGCATAACGCAAGGGCGCAGCCATGTAGGCTGGGATGAAATCCCCGCAATCCCGGTTATTGCAGGGCCTCCAGCGCCTTCGCCAGGCGCTTCGCCGACACCGGTTCGGCCGTCTTCAGTTCTTGCGCAAACAAGGACACCCGCCACTCTTCGATCAGCCAGCGCAATTCGTCCAGGCCCTCCTCGCCTGCCGCGCGGTGCTTGAGGTATTCGCGCCAATACGGCAGTACCTGGAGCATGCGTTGCTGGTCCTTGGCCGGGTCCTGGCGCAGGCGTTCGGCGCGCAGGCGCATCGCCTTCAGGTAGCGCGGAAAATGCGCCAGCCGCGCGGTCGGCAATTCGCGCAGGAAACCCGGCGTGAGCAAGCCGTCGAGCTGTTCGCGCAGATCGTCGTAGCTGGCGCGGGCGAAGCCGATCAAGGGCGGCTGCAGCCAGGGTTTCATGTCCGCTTGCGCTTCGATGATCGGCTCGGCCAGCTTCAACCGTTCCACCGCTGCGGCAAACAGCTCGCGCGCCACATGCGTCTGCAACACTTCGAAAGCGGCGGCGCTGCGCACGTTGAGATTGCGCGTGAGGAGCACGTCGTTGAGGCCGCCTTCGACCAAATCTTCGCGCAGCCCATCCACGCTGCCGAGCGGTGCGTATTTGAGCGACATCGGATTGGCGATCGGCAGCCGGCGGCGCGCCTGTTTCACTTCGCTGGCGAGCGCATGCCGCAGCAGACGCTCGACGCCCTTGAGGTGCGCCGCCAGCGCTTCGTCACGCCGCTCGAAGACGCGCAGGGCCACCGCCTCGCCCAAGTCGACCAGGGCCGGGAACGCCAGCAGGCCGCCTTCGGAGCGCACCTGCTCGGGAATCTCCTCGAAATCCCAGCGGGTGACGTCTTCGCGGGTAAGCTCGATATCGGTCTTGCGCGAGAACGCTTCGCGCGCCTGCCCTTCCCACTGCTGGCGCAGCTGGCCGAGGTCGCGGCCGGTGGCGAGCGTGCGCCCTTGCTCGTCGTGCAGACGGAAACGCATGGCGAAGTGCGGCGCCAGCTCGATCGGCGCGAAATCATCCGGTCCGATCTCCACGCCGGTCGTGCGGCGCAGGAAAGCCGCCAGCGCCTTGGCGAACGGTTCGTCGCGCGGCGCTTCCGCCTCCACGAAGGCGCGTGCGAAATCCGGCGCCGGCACGAAGTTGCGGCGCAGGGCCTTGGGCAGGCCACGGATCAGCTCGGCGACTTTGTCGCCAAGCAAGCCAGGCACCAGCCATTCGCAACGCGCGGCCGGCAAGGCATTGAGCATCGCCAGCGGCAGATGCAGCGTCACGCCATCGGCTTCGTCGCCGGGCACGAAGCGGTACTCCAGCCGATACCGTTGCGGCGGGATGTCGAGCGAGGCCGGAAATGCTTTCGGGTCCAGGCCGGCGTCGCCCACCATCACGTCATCAATCGACCAGCGCAAGGCCGCCTGCTCGGCGGGACGCGCGTTGCGGTACCAGGCATCCAGTGCGCGGCTGCTGGCGATGTCTTCCGGCAACTTGCCACGGAAGAAATCCACCAGCTCGTCTTCGTGGCGGATCAGGCCCTCGCGCCGCTGGCGCGCTTCGATGCCCTGCGCATCCTCCAGCACACGCTTATTGGCGCGCACGAAATCCGCCCGCGTGTCGATATCGCAGCGGGCGAGTGCTTCGCGCAGGAATATCTCGTGCGCAAGGGCAGGATCCTGCTTTTGGAATGTCACCGGACGGCGCTCGACCAACACCAGGCCAAACAAGCTGACTTGCTCGTACGCCACCACGGTGCCGCGCTTGCGCGACCAGTGCGCATCGCGGCAGGTGCTGCGCAACAGATGCACGGCCTGCTGCTCGATCCACAGCGGCTCCACGCGCGCGCACATCATGCCCCACACGCGGCCGCCGATATCGAGGATTTGTGCGGCGAAGAGCCAGTTGGGCGGCGTCTTGGCCAAGGCCGAACCAGGAAAGACCTGGAACCGGCGTTCGCGCGTGCTGCGGTAGAGGCTTTTTTCGTCCTTGTGGCCGACCTGGGTGGGCAGGCCGGCGAGCAAGCTGCGATGCACGGCCTCGTATTGCCGCTCCGCTTCACTCTCGTTCCCTCTCCCCTCCGCTGTGAGGGGCTGGGGCTTGCCGGAAACCTTGGCTGCGTGGCGCTTTTCAGCGCTTTCCCCCCGCACTTGCCCGGCTTCGTGCGAGGTTCTCCCTTCTGGAGCAGCCAACCGCCAGCCCAACTCCTCCGTTACCAACAACAACTGCCGATGCAGCTCGCGCCACTCGCGCATGCGCAAGAAGCTCAGGAAATGCCGCGAACACCAATCGCGCAGCTTCGACTGCGTCAGTTCCTCATGCACGCCGTGGTATTCGCGCCACAAGTTCAGCACCCCGACGAAATCCGACTTGGGATCGGCAAACGCCGCATGCGCCGCATCGGCCTGCTGGCGAGCGTCGGCGGGGCGCTCGCGCGGGTCCTGGATACTCAGGAAGGCCACCACCACCAGCAGCTCGCGCAGGCTGCCCAATGTATGCGCCTCGACCAGCATGCGCGCCAGCTGCACGTCGATGGGCAGGCGGGAAAGCGTGCGGCCGATGGGCGTGAGCTGGCGCTGCTCGTCGATGGCGCCGATTTCGGCAAGCCGGCGATACCCGTCCGCCACCACGCGCGGATCAGGCGATTCCAGGAACGGGAATTCATCCACCTCGCCCAACTGCAACGAGAGCATGCGCAAAATCACGTTGGCGAGCGAGGAGCGCAGCAGTTCCGGATCGGTGTAAGCCGCGCGCGCGGCGTATTCGGCCTCGTCGTACAGGCGATAGCAGATGCCAGGGCCGACGCGTCCGCAGCGCCCCTTGCGCTGATCGGCGGCCGCCTGCGAAATGGGTTCCACATGCAGACGCTCGAGCTGGCTGCGCTGGCTATAGCGCTTCACCCGCGCGGTGCCGGTATCGATCACATAGCGGATGCGCGGCACCGTGAGCGAGGTTTCCGCAACATTGGTGGCCAGCACCACGCGGCGCTTCGGCCCAGGCTTGAACACGCGATCCTGGTCGCCGGCGGACAGGCGCGCATACAGCGGCAGGATTTCCGTTTCGCGGTATTGCCGGCGCGACAGCAGCAAGTGCGCGTCACGGATCTCGCGCTCGCCCGGCATGAACACCAGCACGTCGCCACGCGGATCGTCGTGGGTGATTTCATCCAGTACCGCGGCCACGTGTTCCGCACTGCCCTGCTGCAGTTCGCTGTTGCGCTGATTGCGGCGCGCCGCCACCTCATCCACGGCGCGCCAGCGCACTTCCACTGGATAAGTGCGCCCTTCCACTGCGATCACCGGCACGTTGCCGAAGTGCTCGGCGAAGCGCGCGGTATCGATGGTGGCGGAGGTGACGATGATCTTCAGCTCCGGCCGCTTGGCCGCCAGACGCTTGAGATAGCCGAGCAGAAAATCGATGTTGAGGCTGCGCTCGTGCGCCTCGTCGATGATGATGGTGTCGTACGACGACAGCCAGGGATCGTTCTGCGTCTCGGCCAGCAGGATGCCGTCGGTCATGAACTTGATCAGGCTCTGCTCGGAAACCTGGTCGTTGAAGCGCACCTGGAAACCGACCTTGTCGCCCAGCTGCGTGCCCAATTCTTCGGCGACGCGGCGCGCGACCGAGCGCGCGGCAAGCCGGCGCGGCTGCGTACAACCGATCATGCCGGCTTCACCGCGGCCAGCCGCCAGGCAGAGTTTCGGCAGCTGGGTGGTTTTGCCCGAGCCGGTTTCGCCAGCGATCACGACCACCTGCTGTTCGCGGATCAGCTTGACGATGTCGTCGGCGCGCGCGGTGATCGGCAGCGATTCGTCCAGGCGGATCGGCGGCTTGGCCTGAGCACGCCGCTGCCTGCGCTCGGCCGAGGCGGCGATATCGGCCGCCAGCGCTTCGATTTTCGCTGCATCCGGGCGCCGCGACAGAGCGCGCCAACGCCCCAACAGGCGGCCAAAGTCACGACTGCTTACATGACCGAGCGCCTGCCGCAACGCGCGCAGGCGAGACTCGTGATCGGTACGAACGGAAGACTGGGACATAGCCTGCAATGATACTTCCACAGGCCGGACATCCCTTGCATGCCACCCTAAAAACTTAAACGCCGCCTCGTCTCCGAGGCGGCGCCATTCACCACGATCTTTCGATCGGTGCAGATCAACCCGAATAGGTCGCCTGCTTGGCCGCATCAATGACCAGGCCGAAAGGCTTGTGATAAAGCGACTTGCCTACATCATTCGACATCGGCGCTTCCAGCTGGATGCCGAACAGGTTGACGTCATTCCCATTTTCGTCGATCACGACCTGCAACTGGTTCATATCAGCTCCGTCTCGGATACCGCCATCTGGCGGCAATCGAATCTAGCACCGAAACCTATTTGAGCGCCACGAACCCAGGGACAGCCGGCATATCGTTCAACGTAATTGCCTGGCGAAACGCTCCATCCACAGAAAATTCACCAGCGGCGAGGCCGGTGCCGTCGCCTGTGTGACCGCAACTTCGTCCAGCAATGCCAGCGCGGCGCGTTGGTCGACCAAGCCCAGATCAGCCAGGGCGCACTCTCGCAATTGTGCGGCAATCGCGGTCTTCTGCTTGGCAATCAATCCGGGAAAGACTTGGGCAAAGGTTTCCTTGACGTAGTCGTGTGGAAAAACGTCCTCGCCAAGGCAACTACGCAAATACCGCCAGATGGTATCGCGTTTGCGCCGGTGCCTCGGGAGCAACTGGTAACAGAAAACCATCAGCTTGGGATCGCTGAGCGGATTGACCGGCCACATGCCATGCCGCATCAAGTGATGCGCCTTGCTGACACCTGCCATCACGGAGGGCACGGGACCGGCCGGCGCATCGAACGCGTGCAGCGAGCGTGCGGCGCTCAGCGCGCGCTGGGTCAACAACTGCCTGGCGTAGCGTCGAGGTGCGGCGAGTTCCGGATCGTTCGCCATCTCGCCGTCCTGCCCAGGGTCACCCGAGCCCATGAACAGCTCGTCGCCGCCCAGGCCCGTGAACATCAGGTCGCGACCCTGCGCATGCGCCGTGCCCCACAGGACTTCGAAGGCTTCCAGGTAATACTCCGTGTTCACGTACTCTTTGCGCGTTCCCGGGCGCAGATCGAGCGATGGCGGCAAGGCGTCGATATCCACCGTTTGATCGAGCAAGCCAAGCCGCGCCACGATTTGGCGGCGGCGCTCAATCTGTGGAGACCGGCAATCGCCGCTCACCAGGATGCCCTGGCTCGCTACCGGCCCGTGCAATGCCGCCAAGGCGCAGGCCACCGCGGCCGAATCCATGCCACCGCTCAATTCCGCCGCAATGCGGTCGGGGGTCATCGGGCGCAGCAATATGGCCCGCTGCAGTAATTGTCCAAAGGTGGCAACCACATCAACGTCGTCCTGCAGCGGTGCAGATGCTGGCACTTCAAATGCTGCCGGATATCGGTATTGCGCGCGGCCCGGCTCCAGGTAAAACATGGCCCGCTCGGTCAGAAGATGTACCCCAATACATATTTGCCGGGCCGAATAAACTTGTTCGAGCGCAAGACTGCAGCTGGCAGCTTCGAAATCAATCGGCAATTTTTCCGCAAGAAAATCCGCAAAATCCCAGGAGACGATCACCCCTTCATCCGTCGCCCGGCAATAAACCGGCGCCGAACCCAGCACACCGGCGCGCAGCTTGATCCGGCGGCCTTGCTGGGCAACTTCAACCATCACATAGTCGAGCGGCCAAAGCAGGTAGGACCGATAGAGCTCGTCGAAGCGCTCGGCACTTACGGTCTCGACCGTGGCGGCATCATCCGGCCCGATGCCTGCACGGCGCTCACGCACCACCGCGAACCATCGGCCTTCGGTTCGTACCAGACATGTCTCCAGTGCTGCATGTCGGTAGGGAACAATCCGGCCATTTCCAAAAACGATGGCTTCCTGCCTCCATTCCGGGGCATGCGAAAGATCGGTCCACGCGATATCGGCCTTGAGCATCGAAACGTTCCCTCCCCAAAGATCATTGTCTTCCCAGAAAAAATCGCCCTGTATCAAAGAGAAGCATGCCAGTGATCTACGGCACAAAGAAGTAACCACGTCGATAGTCGGCAGCTATCGCTACCATCGCAAGAATTCATTCCACGCGCTTACGTGCAGAAGCTAAGCTAATTGCCATCGCAGAGTTAGGAGCACGTTCATGACTGACAACATCGGCATCGCCAAGCAGGACCGCGAAACCATTGCCACGCAGCTCTCCAAGCTGCTGGCCGACACCTATTCGCTCTACCTCAAAACCCACAGCTTTCACTGGAACGTGACCGGCCCGCACTTCAACAGCCTGCACAGCATGTTCGAGATCCAATACAACGAATTATGGCTGGCGGCGGACGAAGTGGCCGAGCGCATTCGCGTGCTCGACGTGTTCGCGCCGGGCTCCTACAGCCAGTTCGGTAAGCTCACCCGCATCCAGGAAGAATCTGGCGTGCCCGACTGGAAAGAAATGGTGAATCAACTGGTGACCGGGCATGAAATTGCCGCCGCCACGGCTCGCGAGGTGATCAAGGCCGCCGACGATGCCGGCGACGAAGGCAGCATGGACATGGCAACCGGTCGCCTGAAAGCGCATGAAAAGACTGCATGGATGTTGCGTTCGCTGTTGAAGTAGTACCGGCTTAAGGACAATGGCACTAACTTAAGCGCGTGTCTCGACGCTTGTCGTGATACGCCCCCTCCCCTGCGACAGTAGGGGAGGGCTGGGGTGGGGTTGTTTGTGCTTTAGCGTGCAGCCGAATGTCGCCATGACTTCTGATAGCAAGACACACATGGCGGCGACGTCTGGTTCCGCTCGCTGCGCTCGCACCCCACCCTAGCCCTCCCCTACTTCGCAGGGGAGGGGACGCATCCTGGCGAGCGAGGCGTGCACGCTAAAGTTAGTGCCATTGGGCTTAAGGATGCTCTGATTAATTCAGCGTAGGTCGCAGCGGCCCGGTGCGTTCGCAGGGCCATCGACGCACGCGGGGAGGGCACATGGATGTGCCCGGCTTTGAGGAGCGAGGAAGGCAGACTGGCGCATCGCCGAGACGATGGACCGAAGCTATGCGGACTCACAGGGCCGCTGCGGCTTGCGGTGGATTAAATCAGAGCATCCTTAAAGCTCGTCGCCCCGACGGGGCGCCTTGCAACAGCGAAGCTGGTCAAGCTGGGGCTCAGCGACGTCGGGTGCTTGCGAGTCGCCGGGTCCCGGCCTCCGCCGGGACGATGAATCATGAAATTTTCTTTGCATTCGGAGCATCGCGGCCCACACGATGCCCCGGCCTACCCCCGCGCTGACCTCGCGCTGACCACTCCCGGCGCAATTTATTGAGCCCGCTACCGTTAATTGGTTAAGCTCCACGGGCTTCACGTGCCTCGAAAGAGGCCTCTTCGACGGGGATTTTCTTGAGCGCGACACCCAATCCAAGCAAGGCCGGTCCATCATCGATCATTTCTGCCATCCTGCTGGCGCTCGTGGTTGCCGCGTTGAACATCGGCCTGTGGTGGTGGGGCAACCTGCCGCACGGCCCGGAGGACTGGCACGGGCAGATCAACGGCTTCTCAGTTTCGTTCTTCCAGCGCTACCAGAACCCGTTCAACCAGACCTTTCCCAGTGACGATGAGATTGCCGGGGACCTGAAGCTGCTGCACCGGTACACCGGCCGTATCCGCACCTATTCCACCCTGCTCAATCCGCAGGTGTTCCGCCTGGCCCAAAAAGAGGGGTTGAAGGTCATGGCCGGTGCCGAGATCGACACCCGCCTGGAGAACAACGAGAAGGAGCTGGAGGCGCTGATCGCCCTGGCGCGGCGCTATCCGGACACCATCGAGCGCGTGGTGGTGGGCAACGAGGTGCTGTTCCGCAATAACGTGCCCGTTGACAGGATGATCACGTATCTCGACCGGGCGCGCGCGCACATCCGCCAGCCGGTGTCGATCGCCGAGCCGGACTACATCTGGTTGAAGTATCCGCAACTGGCCGACCACGTGGACTACATCACCATCCACCTGTTTCCGTTCTGGAACGGCCTGCCGGTGTCGAGCGACGTCCGCTATTCGGTCGCCATCCAAGCGGCCGAGGGCGCCTACAACGCCATCAAGCAGCGCTTTCCCAACAAGCACGTGGTGGTCGGCGAGGTGGGCTGGCCGTCCAACGGGGATCACCGCGAACGTGCCTATCCGTCCGTCTCCAACGAGGCCATCTTCGATCGCGAATGGCTGAGCTGGGCGAAGAAAAACAACGTCGACTACTACCTGTTCGAAGCCTTCGACCAACCGTGGAAGGAAGGCCTGGGCGAAGGCCGCACCGGCGCCTACTGGGGCGTGTTCAACGCCGACCGGCAGCTGAAGTTCCCGTTCACCGGTCCGGTGATCGAAGACACCGGCTGGCCGTGGAAAGCGCTGGCCGCCAGCCTGCTGGCGCTGGCGCCGATGATCTGGTTCGGCATCGGCTACCGCCGCTTCAAGCTGACGGGCCGGCTGTTCTTCGACGTGCTGATCCAGCTCGCCTGCGGACTGATCGTGTGGTCGGTGACGCTGCCGTTCAATTTCTACCTGAGCTGGATCGACTGGAGCATGCTGGTGCTGCTGTTCCCGGCGCAGGTGGCGATCCTGGCGATCCTGCTGATCAACGGCTTCGAGTTCACGGAAGTGTTGTGGCGGCGCCGATGGGTTCGCCATGCCGGCCTGCTGGCGCCCGAGCCGGCGACGCAGCAGCCGTTCGTTTCCATCCACCTGGCTTGCTACAACGAGCCGCCGGAGATGGTGATCATCACGCTCGATTCGCTGGCCGCGCTGGAGTATGAAAACTTCGAAGTGCTGGTGATCGACAACAACACCAAGGATCCGGCGGTGTGGCAGCCGGTGCAGGAGTACTGCGAAAAACTCGGCCCCCGCTTCCGCTTCTTCCATCTGGAACCCTGGCCCGGCTTCAAGGCCGGCGCGCTGAACTTCGGCCTGAAGGAAACCAACCCGCAGGCCGACGTGGTGGCGGTGATCGATGCCGACTACGTAGTGCGCAAGGACTGGCTCGGTACGCTCACCGGCTATTTCCACGACCCGAAGGTGGCGGTGGTGCAATGCCCGCAGGCGCACCGCGACTTCGAGCACAACCGCTTCCGCCGCATGACGGCTTGGGAATACGACGGCTTCTTCCGCATCGGCATGCACCACCGCAACGAGCGCAACGCCATCATCCAGCACGGCACCATGACCATGGTGCGCCGCTCGGCGCTGGAAGGCACCGGCGGCTGGTCGGAATGGACCATCTGCGAGGACGCGGAACTGGGCTTGCGCCTGATGCACGCCGGCTATGAGCTGGTCTACGTCGATGAGTTGATGGGCAAGGGCCTCACCCCGGCCGACTTCAAGGCGTACAAGAGCCAGCGTTACCGCTGGGCGTTCGGCGCCATGCAGATCCTGAAAGGCCGCTGGAACTGGATGACCCGGAAGGGGCCGCTGAGCGGCGGCCAGCGCTTCCACTTCCTCACCGGCTGGTTCAGCTGGTTCGCCGATGCCCTGCACCTGATCTTCACGATGATGGCGATCTTCTGGACCGCCGGCATGGTCGGCCTGCCGCAGGTTTTCAGCTTGCCGATGCAACTGTTCCTGGTGCCGATCATTGGCTTCTTCTTCGCCAAGGCCATTTTCGGCATCGTGCTCTACCGCGCGCGCGTGCCATGCAGCTGGTACGACACCATCATGGCCTCGCTGGCCAGCATGAGCTTGAGCCACGCCATCGCACGCGGCATCCTGCACGGCCTGACGCGCGAGAAAACCTCGTTCGTGGTCACCGCCAAGAGCCGCCGCCTGGGCGGCAGCAACTTCGCCGCCTTTACGCCGGTGCGCGAGGAAATGCTGATGTTCATCGCGCTCATGCTGTGCATCATCGGCATGGCCAAGAGCACCGCGGCGCACTTCACCGAGGGCCAGCTGTGGATATTCATCCTGGCCGCGCAGTCGATTCCGTATTTCTCGGCGCTGGTGGGCGCGTGGATTGCACACAAATCCGGAGACAAGGCCGGTTGATGCGCAACCGGCCATGGCCGTCACGTCCATTTTTCACGGCGTGACGGCCATGCATAGCTTGTATTGTCCCGCCTGACAGCCAATACGCACCGCAAAATAGGAACCGCCTTAATGCGCGATGCACGTCCGCCTCGCTAAGCTGGCCCTTGCGATGCCCAGTCGAGGATGGAACCCTAACGCATGCGCCGGATTCGCCATTATCTGAGCCTGCTCCCACTGCTGCTGGTTCCCGCCTTGAGCCATGCGGGAGTGCAGCTCGTCGTCAATGGTGTGGACGATCCGCTCAAGGCGGCAGTGGTGGCAGGCGTAAGTCTCTCGCAATATGCCGCGCGCGACGTCAGCGAAGCGCAAGTCCATCGCCTGTACGAGCGCGCCGATGCCGAAGCCGGCAACGCATTGCGGCCATACGGCTACTACGACGCGCATGTCACCGGAAAAATCGAGCAGGCCGGCAAGGACTGGCGCATCACCCTGCACGTCGTGCCCGGCGCACCGGTGAAAGTCACCGCGGTCGATATCCAGCTCGATCCTGCGGCCGCCGCGCTGCGGCCGATCCGCGCCGCCCGGCGCGGCATCGAGAAACTCAAGGGCCAGCGCCTTGACGATGGCGCTTACGATGCCGCGCGCGATGCCTTGAACAACGCCCTCACGGCCAATGGCTATCTCGATGCAAAACTCACCGTCCACCGCGTGGAGGTGAACCGCGGCGAGCACAGCGCCGTCATCCACCTGGCCTGGGACGTCGGGCGCCGCTACCGCTATGGGCAGGTGCACTTCGAAGGCTCGCAGTTCCAGCCGGGCTTTCTGCAGCGCTACGTACCGTTCAAGACGGGCGATTATTTCGACCAGAACCAGTTGCTCACCTTGCAGCAAGCGCTGAACGGTGCGGACTATTTCTCGGTCGTCAACGTCATCCCCGAAACCGACCAGGCGAAGGACGGCGTGGTCGACATCGAAGTGCAGTTGGCGCCCGCCAAGCGCCGGATCTACACCAGCGGCCTGTTCGTCGGCACCGATACCGGCGTGGGCGTGCGCGGCGGCGTGGCCTATCGCTGGGTCAACAGCTACGGCCACAAATGGAAAAACGATCTGGTGCTGGCGCAACGGCTGAAAACGCTCTCCACCCAATACACCATTCCGCTACCGGGCGATAACCAGCGCAGCCTCAATTTCGGCGCCAACTATCGCGACGCCAATACCGTTACCTCGCAATCGCGCACGCTCGAATTGGTCGCCAACGAAAGCGAGCTATGGCACGACTGGGTGCGCACAGTGGGCGTGCATGCCCTGACCGGCACCTTCAGCGTCGGCAAGACACCGAACGAGCCGGAGAGCACGCCGGGCGTGGAACATGGCCATAGCACCTTGCTTTACGCGGAAGGTTCGCTGAGCCGCAAGATGGCGGACAACTTCGATTTCGTGCGTCGCGGCTGGTCGTTGAGCTTCGATGTGCGCAGCACCGCCAGTACCCTGCTTTCCACCGCACGTTTCAGCGAAATCACCGCCAGCGGCAAATGGATCCACGCGCTCGGGCGCAGCAATCGCCTGATCCTGCGCGGCGATCTTGGCCACGTGTGGACCAATCAGTTCGACGCGCTGCCGCCGCAGTTGCGCTTCTTCGCCGGTGGCGATCAATCCATTCGCGGCTATGGCTATCAAGCCATCGGCCCGGAGAACAGTTACAACCGCGTGATCGGCGGCAGCAGCCTGGTGATCGGCAGCGCCACGCTGGAGCATTACTTCACGCCGCGCTGGGGCATTGCCACCTTCGTCGACGCCGGCAATGCCTTCAATGGGGTGAACGTGCATCCCAAGGTCGGCACCGGTATCGGCGTACGCTGGCGTTCGCCGGTCGGTCTGATTCGCGTCGACGTGGGCACGCCCATCAATGACGCGCAGCGCCACGGCGTGGAATTGCATCTCGTGATCGGCCCGGATCTGTGAGGCTGCGCTTATGAATACGACACCGCCCACAGCTCCTCGTCCCCGCCGCCGTTGGCTGCGCCTGATCGGCCTCGTCGTCTGCGCCTTTGTAGTGATCGTGGCAGGCGGCCTTGGCTGGCTGCTATGCACCGGCTCCGGCTTGCGCTTCGCATTGGGGCAGACACAAGGCTTCATGCACGGTGCGCTGCAGGTACAACAGGCACAAGGGCGCTTGATCGGGCCGCTCGATATCGCACTGCTGCGCTATGACGACGGCAAGGGTACGGACGTCTCCATCACGCGCGCCCACCTGGATTGGAATATCGCCGCCCTGCTCTACAAGCGGCTGCATGTCATCGATCTTCGTGTCGACCGCGTGGACGTGGCATTGCCGGCAACGCAGGAAAATGCATCGTCCACCACGTTTTCGCTGAAGCCGCCGATTGCGCTGCTGCTGGATCGCGTGCACATCGGCCCGGTCACGATCAAGGAAAACGGCAAACCGCTGTTCGCCGCCGATCAGCTCGAGCTTGCCGGCAGCTGGACCAACCGCGGCATCACGGTAAGCCAGCTGGCCCTGCGTGCGCCGGACGGCCATGTCGATCTCACCGGACAACTAAGTACCGGCCGCCGCTATCGTGGCAATGGCCATGCCGAAGTGGCATGGAAAGTCGGCGACACCCGCTACGCCGGCACGCTCGACGCGCAAGGCAATGGGCGCAACGCGCAGTTGCACCTGGCCCTGACCCAACCCACGGCCGCGCAACTGCAACTGGCGCTTGACCAGCGCAACAATAATGCGTGGGCCGCCACGCTCGATGCCCCTGCCTTCGACCCCACGTTCCTGCTGGGCCACAGCTCGATCACGCGGCTCGGCGCACACCTGCAAGGCAGCGGCGACCAGCATGGCGGCACGCTCACCGGTCAGCTCGATCTCAACCAATACCAGCTCATGCTGCAGCCACTGCAAGCGAGCTTCGACCAGGATTTCAAGCAACTGAGCCTGCAGCAGTTGCATATTGCTTCGCCGCAGATCAAAGGCGTGCTCCAGGCCGCCGGCACGGTTCAACTCGATGCGCATCCGCTGAGCGCCGACCTCGCCATCGACTGGAAAGATGTCGCATTGCCGGCAGACCTGATCGGGCAAGTGCTGGTCAGCGAGGGACGCCTGGCGGCCAAAGGTAGCGCGGATGCGTACCACGCCGAAGGCGACGTAACGATCGGCCCGCCCGGCAAGCCCGCCAAACTCACGCTCAACCTGGACGGCACGCCACAGCAGATCCAGTTGCACACGCTGCGCCTGCTGCAACCGCAAGGCAACTTCAACGCGCAGGGCACGCTCGTCCTGCAACCCGACCTCGCCTGGCAATTGCAGGCCAGCGCCAGCAAATTCGATCCTGGCCAGCTGTTTGCCGACTGGCCAGGCTCGCTGGATGCCGATCTCGCCACGCAAGGCAAGCTTGCCCGGAACGGCCCTGACGCAACGCTCGAACTGCGCAAGCTCGATGGCCAATTGCGCCAGCGCCAACTGCGCGGCACCGGCCATCTGCATCTGTCACCCAACCACGTGGTGGATGGCACGCTCGACCTCGCCTCCGGCAGCAGCACGGTGAAGCTGCAGGCGCGGCCGGGCAACCGCAACGATGCGAATGTCACGCTGGCCATCGCGTCGTTGAACGATTGGCTGCCGCAAGCGGCAGGTGCGCTCAACGGGCAATTCCGCGTGCAAGGCAACTACCCCAGGCTGGCCGTCAACGGCACGCTGCAAGGCCAGTCGCTCGCGTGGGACCAGCAGCGTGTGCAGCAACTGCAATTGCAGGCCGACATTCCCGACATCAGCACGCTGGGCGGCAAGCTGCAACTGCATGCGGCAGGCGCCGACGTCGGCGGCCTGGCGTTCAAGCAGGTTCGTGTGAATGGCCAGGGCACCTCGGCCCGGCACGAACTCACGCTCGATGCGCAGGGCACGCCCATTTCCACCTCGCTGGGGTTGAGTGGCGCATTGAAAGGGGGCAACTGGAACGGCACGCTTTCCTCGCTCACGCTGGACGTGCAAGGCCTGCCGCGCTGGCATTTGCAGCAAGCCACGCCACTGGGCTGGAACAACGGCAGCGCCAGCCTTGGCGAACTCTGCCTCACCGCGGGCGAGCCACTGCTTTGCGTCAACGGCAAGCTGGACAAAGGCGGTAATCTCGATGCCGGCTATCGCCTGCAGGCGGTGCCGCTGGCCTTGGTCGCCAGCGCTGCCGGCAGCACCGACATGCCGATCAGCGCCGAAGGCACGCTGGAAGGCAGCGGCAAGATACGGCGCACCGCGGCTGGCGCGCTCACCGGCAATGCCTCCATCACCTCGGCGCAGGGTCACGTCACCTACAACGAACATCCCGACCAGCCTCTGCTGTCGTACCGGCAACTCGCCCTGAATGCGACGCTTGCGCCGGACAACCAGCAAGCCACCCTGCATGCCTCCATCAACGGAAATGGCCGTCTGGACGGCCAGATCGCCGTGACCGGCACACAGCAGGCGCTCAGCGGCCAGGTTGGCTTGCATCTGGAAGATCTCGCCTTCATCAGCCTGTTCACCGACGAACTCGCCAACGTGAAAGGACGCGTCGATGGCGAGTTCCGGCTCGGGGGCACGCTCTCCACACCGGACATCACCGGCCAGGCCGCCATCAACGGCTTTGCCGCCGAAGTGCCGGATGCGGGTTTGAAGCTGACCGATGGACGCCTTGTCGCCAGCACCAACGATGCGCGCGTCCTCAACGTCGATGGCAGCGTGCAATCCGGCAAGGGCGCGTTGGCGATCAATGGCACGGCGGCGCTGGATGCGCAATCAGCCACCGCCATCAGCTTGAAAGGCAGCAATGTCACCGTTGTCGACATCCCCGCCGCCAAAGTCGCGCTGACGCCGGACCTGCTGGTGCGCCACGATGCGCAAGGCCTGCAGGCCACCGGCTCCGTGCGGCTGGACAATGCCGACGTGAACCTCGACAAGCTGCCGGGCGGCGGCGTCAACAAGGCATCGCCCGACGTGGTGGTCGTGGACGAACCGCAAGCTGCCGCCGGCACTGGCGCCATGCCGATCCACGCATCGATCAAGGTCGATCTCGGCCAGCGTGCGCACTTGGTCGGCATGGGGCTGGATGGCCGCCTGGGCGGCACCATCACCGTCGACGAACGCCCCGGCCGCCCCACCACCGGGCAAGGCCAGGTCACCGTCAACGGCACCTATAAAGCGTACGGGCAAAACCTGCAGATTCAGCAAGGGCAACTGCTGTTCGCCAGCACGCCGATCGACAACCCCGGCCTCAACATCAAGGCCATACGCAACCTGCAACCCAACGCAACCATCAACGAAGGCCAGCAGGTAGGCCTGCAAATCACCGGCACCGCACAACGCCCCGTGCTCACGGTGTTCTCCAATCCGGTGATGGACCAGTCCGACGCCTTGTCCTACCTGATTACCGGCAAGCCCATCTCGCAAGTGAGCAGCGGCGGCGAAAGCAACATGGTGAACGCCGCCGCCCAGGCGCTCGGGTCGGCCACCGGCAACCTGCTGGCCAAGAGCATCGGCAGCAAGCTGGGCATCGAGGACATCGGCGTCAGCAGCAGCGACGCCTTGAACGGCAGCTCCGCTTTCACCGTCGGCAAGTATCTGTCGCCGCGGCTTTATCTCAGCTACGGCATCGGCCTGTTCGAACCCGGCCAGGTCATTACCTTGCGCTATCGCCTCAGCCGTCGCTGGAGCTTCGAAGCGCAAAACGCCACCGACTTCAATCGCGCCAGCCTCAACTATCGCATCGAGAAGTAGCGCCCGTAGGCTGGGATGAACATCCCAGCCTTGCACCGCTCACAGCTCGTAACGCTGTTCCAGCTCGAAGCGATTTTCCACCGGCGACGCAATCACGTTCTGCTGCACGCAGCCCGGAAAGATATTGGCGCTTTCGCCGGCATGGTTGTCCGCGTTGTAGAGATACGGCGTGTGCGACCAGCAGCGATAGCCAAGCTCCTTGATCGCCTGCACTTCCGCTTCCACATGCTCGATGTCGGAAAGGCGGCAATAGATGATCGGCCGGTGCTTGCGAATGGTCTCGGCGGCGCCCTGCAGCAGGTCGATCAAGCTGCCCGGCAGGTTGATTTTCAACAAATGCAAGCCTTCCAGCTCCAGGCTGTCGACAGTCGTCGTGACAACGGTTTCGTCCTGCTCGCCGTTGTGCAGCCTACCGCCCGGAAGCGAGGAAAACGGCACGTGCGCGTCGGAGCGGCCCAGCCAGCGCGAATGCGTATAGACATTGGTGAGCTGATTGATGGCCACGTTCGCGCACAACTGCTGGAACGGTAGGCGGCGCGGTTCGGCAACGTGTACCGTGCCCTTTTCGCCTACCGCCTGCGCGAACCACAGCGTATGCGCGCCGTATTCGCCGCCGAATTCCAGCACGCTCTGGCCGTCCTCGATCAAGCCGCTCAGCAAGTTGAGCTCCTGCTCGGCCCATTCGCCATAGCGCTGCAGCGAACGGCTCACCGGCCCGTTCGGGGCAATGGCGGCCATCATGCCGTAACGCGTGGTCCACAGACGCGATTCGGAAGGTTTCTTTTGTGCATTCATGGTGAAGCCTCTCGATGAAGTAATAAAAGGGACGATGGAACGGACTAGCGCATCGCACTTGCAATGCTCAGCTGGCGCATCGTTTGCTGCCGTACCGCAAGCTGTTCCGGCTGGATAGCCACAGCAGCCCACTGCCGACAAGCCTCCTGCCAGATGGAAAGCAGTGCCGGCGTGGCATGGCCATTTCGCCACGCGTGTTCGCAAAACTCGCAGGCCCGCACGAAATCGGCGCTGCGCAGATAGGTCTGCGCCATGCGCTGCAAGGTATCGGGGTCCTTCACATGCAGCGCTTCCAGCCGCTGCGCGAGCTTGAGGGCGATATCGCTCTGTGCGCCCATGCCCGGCAGATTTTCATAGGCCCATTGCACGGCCAGCCGGCATTGCAGCGCCTGTTCGCGCAGGCGCGGATCGCCTTCGGCCATGAACGCATTCACCAAGGCATGCGAATATGCCTCTTTCGCCTGGGCTGGTGGCAACACATTGCCGCGCGCCAGCGCGGTAACGGCAGCGGCCAACGCATGCTCTGCGCTCGGCGCGCGCTCATGGAGCGCATCGGTCAACGCCTGCGCGGTATCCAGGCTTTGCAGCCGCGCACCGCCTTGCTCGATCGCCGCACGCTGGCGGAGCAACTCGGCGCGGTACCGTTGCGCCGCATCGGCGCAGGCCGGCAGCTCGCCCAAGCGCAGGCAGATCGCCTCGGCATCGGCGTACCGCGCCAGTGCGGCATCGCCAAACTGGCACTGCGCCCAGAACATCAACACCTGCACCCAGGCGAACAGGACCGGCGCTTGGCCTTGGGCGAGCTGCGGTGCGTAGTGCGTTTGCATGCCACGCAGCCAAAGCAGACGCGCAGCGCCTTTTTTTTGCTTGGCACGGCGCAGATCGACGTCCATGCGGCGCGCTTCCCACGCGGCCCGACGATCCTGGTCTGCCGCCATGCTCAAGTCGATCCATTCTTCCGCTTCGGCATACAACGTCTCGACGTCCTGCGGCCTGGCCTGCTCGGCGCGCAGCAGCAACGTGCTGATCAACAGCGAGGGCAACGTCAATGAACGCGCACCAGCCATGGCCTGGCGCAGCCTGCTTTCCCAGGCCTGCAATACCTGTTGCGACACCGGTTCGCTGGTGGTGCGCACGATCTGCGGCAAATCGCTGTCGCGCTTGATCAGCAGCACGGGAACATCGCCCGATTCAGGCATCGCGCTGTTTTCCAGCTGATCGAACAGCTGGGACAGCGGGTCATCATCGCTCGCGGATTGCGATGCAGGCGCGGCGTTAACGGGCTCGATGACGCTCGCTGCCTCCACGCCGACATCAGGTGCGATGGACACCGCGGATGTCATCGACTCCGGTGGTCCGGCAACCATGCGAGTGGGCAGCGACGGAAGAAAATCCACCGGCGATTCCACTACCCAATGCTCAGGCGCATCGAATTTTCCCGGCTGATACCGCCACTCCCATCGCGAAGGCGGAATCGGCCCGGCATCGGCATGGGCCGCACTGGCGCATCCTTCGGCCAAAGTGACGGTCGTCGGCGCAGGGAGCATGGGTAATGCGTCGTCATCGGATACGGGTGGAGGCATGACATCGATTTCGTTTTGTTCTGGCCCAGGCACGGCGTCGTCCGCAAGCGACGGGACGACAGAAAAAGTTGGTTGAAGGGCCACGTGCATGCGCAGGCGATGATGACGTCGGCGGTCAAGCACCAGCGCCAGTCCCAAGCCGGCGAGAGCAATCAAGGCAACCATCCCGAGCAACAAGCCCCAGTGGAACATGCTCGCCAGGCGCTTGCCGTCCGTTGCGACGGCATGCTCAGGCAGCGCAACAGGCGCGGCAACGGCGGCCGCGGCGGCACGATGGATGTCGAATGTCGGCTTTTCGTCAACCTCTCTTGAAGACAGCGTCAGCGAGGCATCGCCGATAACGTCATCGAAAGATGGCACAGCATATGTTTTGGTGGAGTCGCCGGATCGCGTGCGCATGGCATGCGCACGTACTTCTGCATGGCTCGACTGCGTCTCTGCCCATGGCGCAGTGATCGCCGACCGCGCATCCCGCGTTTCGCTTGCCGCGCTGGACGGATGTTCATTCGCGATACTCGCCGGTGTCGCGGAAACACTGGTTTTTGCCTGTAATGCCGCCCGATCCAGGGAGCGATAGCTGCACGCCACCACGCCAGCGCACGTCACGATAAAAACACAGAACGCAAACCCGCGTCGCACACAACACGACAAGGTCGCGAGCTTGGCCAACATGCCTTTGGCTTTGCGTTCGGAGGTCATCTTCGCCGTCCTGGGGCATCCCTGATGGGCACGAATCATCGCACGGCAGATCAACGATCTGCGCGCTGATGCGATAGCGGAGATGAGAGTACGTGCGAAGTGTTCGCGACAATATAGGATGCGTACGAAAATGCCGACAGTTCAAGGCAACGATGACGCCACTCACTGCATCGCGGCCGCCTGCTCACTCCCTACCGTCGACACCGCGCGCAAAAAAACAGCTGCGGCCAATGCGCCCAACGCCGCAAAGCAGGCGCCTACCAGAAAGGCCAATTGATAACCCGAGGTCAGCGCAAGCGTGTTCACGCCCTGCGCTGTTTCCGCCGCTTGCGTGCGCGCCGCCGCCAGGCTCGCCAGCACGGCCAATCCCAGCGAACCACCCATCATGAACGCGGTATTCACCACACCCGATGCCAATCCGGATTCGGATGGCCCCACATCGCTCATCGCTGCCAGCAATACCGGATTGAACGCCACGCCGGCACCCACGCCTAACAACACCATGCCAGGCAGGATGTCGGTGAGGAAATGACCATGCTCCGAGGCATGTGAAAAAAGCAGCAAGCCGCATGCTGCCAGCGCAAGACCACCGACCAGCGGCCGGCGGATGCCGAAGCGCATGACCAACTTGGCCGACAGCCCCAGCGAAAACACCGCCATGATCAAATTGGCCGGGATAAAAGCCAGGCCCACTTCCATCGGTCCGTAACCCAACACCAATTGCATATACAGCGCGGACAAAAAGAACCAGGCGAACATCGCAGCCGCCCACAGCACGCCGACCACGTTGGCTACGGTCAGATTGCGCAAACGAAACAGACGCAAGGGCATCAGCGGCGTATGCACGCGTGCCTCCAGCCACAGGAAAAGCAGCAGCAAGATCAGCGCGACAGCCAGTTCCGCCAGCGTCCGCACCGACAGCCAACCGACCTGGTTGCCATTGACGATCGCATACACCGCCAGCATCAGCGCAGCAGTCACCGTGATGGCGCCCCACACGTCCAGGTGCCGGGATGCCGTGGTGCCTGCGGCTGCCGGCAACAAGCGCAGCGATGCCACCACCACACCGATGCCTATGGGCAAGTTCACCAGGAATACCCAGTGCCAGCTCAAGCTGCTGGTCAGCAACCCGCCCAACATGGCACCGATGCTTCCGCCACCCGCACATACGAAACCGTACACGCCCATCGCCTTGGCGCGATCTTGTGGATCGGTAAACAGGTCCATGATCAACGACAGCGCCACCGCCGTTACCACGGCACCCGCCAGTCCCTGCACGGCACGCGCGCTGACCAATGCGATCTGCGTGGTGGACAGGCCGCACGCGAGTGAAGCCAAGGTGAAACCGGCGATGCCGATCAGGAACAGGCGACGATGTCCGTACAGATCGCCCAGGCGGCCACCCAGCAAAAGAAAGCCACCATAGGTCAGCAGATAGGCATTCACCACCCACGCCAATTGCGTGTCGCCGAATTTCAGATCCACCTTGATGGAAGGCAAGGCCACGTTAACGATCGTGGTATCCAGCACGATCATCAGCACGCCCAGGCACAGCACGATCAAGGCCAGCCAGCGGCGATCGGGATGCATGGCGGCGTGTGAAGGGTTTCCGGTGTGAGTCATTTACGGTGTCCTTGCGATGTAAGCGTAAGAGTTTGCTCTTAGCTGCGTCGAACAGGAAAGCGCGAAATCGACATCGCGCACATGCCACATCCTCCGAGAGCCGCCGAAGCGCACCCGCGGCAGCCAGCCACACATGCTGCGCTGCGGTTTGACACGCTCGATTTAGATCGATCAAATCCAGCGCTTGTGCAGAACCTTCAAACCCGCAGGCACTCTCCCCAGGGGTAACCAGATGCCAGGTTTCACGACGCGTCCATTTCGGCAGACCTTGCTGTTTCTTGCGTTGGCTTGCTGCGCCACGGTGACGAGCGCGGATGGCAACGCCAGCTTCTACACCTCGTTCGAAACGGGCGAGCCGGCGCCGATCGCCGCCGCCCCGACCAGCACCGGTTTCGTGACCTCTATCGGTGGCGGTCCGTCGCTGGACGATGCGTACAGCGCCAAGCCCGGCGTGGGGTTCACCGGTCTGCATGCACTGCATTATCAAGGCCACAACGGCGGCAAACAGGAAACCACTTTGTTTGACGTCGACCTGCCGGTGCAGGCGAACACGCAGCTTTCCTATCTGCTGTTCCCGTGCATCGCAACGAACGATCTCGCCGGCCCATCCACCTATGTGGCCGTCGACCTGGTGTTCGACGACGGCACGCGCCTTTCCGCCAGCCCGGCGCGCGATCAGCATCGGATTGCCGCCAACGCCGGTGCGTTGGGAAAAAGCCGCACCGTCTACGTGAATCAATGGAACAAGCTCACCATCGATGTAGGAAGCGTGGCGGCCGGCCGCCGCATCCGCCAGATCGTGCTGACGCACGATGGCCCGGCCGGCAACATCGAAGGCTTCCTCGACGACCTGCGTATCGGAGCCGCACCCGAGCATGCCGCAAGCGAAAGGCCCAGCGATTATGTAAACATCCTGCGCGGCACCAACTCCAGCTACCGGTTCTCGCGCGGCAACAACATTCCCGCCGTCACGCTGCCGCACGGCTTCAATTTCTGGACGCCGGTGACCGATGCAGGTTCGGACTGGATGTATCAGTACCAGCAACGTAATGATGCGGATAATCGCCCCCGTATCGAAGCTTTTTCGCTATCGCACGAACCGAGCCCGTGGATGGGAGATCGGCAGACGTTCCAACTGATGCCGCAAGCCATCGCCAGCGGCGCGCCGAGCGCTAACCGTGAAAAGCGCGCGCTCAGTTTCAGCCATGACCATGAAATCGCGCATCCGCACTATTACAAGGTGGCGTTCGACAACGGCATCGTCGGCGAGATGACGCCCACCGATCACGCCGCCATGCTTCGCTTCAGCTTTCCCGGCAAGCACGGGCAGCTGGTGTTCGACAATCGCACGGATCAGGGCAGCATCACGCTCGACCCGGCGCAACGGAGCTTCATCGGCTACTCCGATGTGAAGAGCACGCTCTCCACCGGCGCCACGCGCCTGTTCTTCTACGCCACCGTCGACCAACCGGTTGCCGAAAGCGGACGGCTCACCGGCGAGGGCCGTGATCACGTCACGGCCTGGTTCGGCTTCGACACCTCGAAAACCAAAACCGTGAACGTGCGCATCGCCACCTCGCTGATCAGCCTGGAACAGGCCAAGCACAATCTGGCATTGGAGATCGCGCCGCAGGAAAGCTTTGACGAGGTGCGCACGCAAGCGCAGAAGATCTGGGACAAGCAACTGGGCATCGTGCACGTGCAAGGCGCCAGCCATGGCGAGCGGGTCACGCTGTACTCCAATCTCTACCGCCTGTTCATGTATCCCAACTCGGCGTACGAGAACACCGGTACCGCTGCCAAACCGGTATATCGCTATGCGAGCCCGTTCTCACCTGCTATCGGCGAGAACACGCCCACGCAAACCGGTGCGCGCATCGTCGATGGCAAGGTATTCGTCAACAACGGCTTCTGGGACACCTACCGCACCGTGTGGCCCGCCTACGCACTGCTGGAACCGCAGCAGGACGGCGAGATGATCGACGGCTTCGTGCAGGAATACCGCGATGACGGCTGGATCGCGCGCTGGTCGTCGCCGGGCTATGCCGATTTGATGGTCGGCACCAGCGCCGACGTTGCGTTCGCCGATGCCTGGTTGAAAGGCGTGCACAACTTCGACGTGCAATCGTTCTACCAGGCGGCATTGAAGGATGCGACAGTGGTCAGCCCGCTCAAGGGCACCGGCCGCAAAGGCCTTGAGCGCTCGATCTTCAACGGCTACACCGACGACGCCGTCACGGAAGGCTTTTCCTGGTCGATGGACGGCTACATCGCCGATTTCGCCATCGGCAATCTGGCACACGCGCTAGCTGCACGCAACGACGCGCACGACGCCTATCAAACCCATTACGCGGAAGATGCCGACTACTTCCGCCAGCGCGCGCTGGGCTACGCCAACCTGTTCAATCCCGCCATCGGCTTCTTCGTCGCCCGCGACGCACAAGGCCACTGGCGCTACACGAAGCAGAACTTCGACCCGCTGCGTTGGGGCGACGACTACACCGAAACGAATGCGTGGAACATGGCGTTCCATGCCCCGCAGGATGGCGCAGGCCTGGCCGCACTATACGGTGGACGCGCGGCACTCGCCGCCAAGCTGGACCAGTTCTTCGCCACGCCCGGCGTCTACCACGTCGGCGGCTACGGCGAACCCATCCACGAGATGCGCGAAGCACAGGCCGTGCGCATGGGCCAGTACGGCCACAGCAACCAGCCTTCGCATCACATCATTTATATGTACGACTACGCAGGCCAACCGTGGAAAACACAGGACAAGGTTCGCGACGTACTTTCGCGCCTGTACCTGGGCAGCGAGATTGGCCAAGGCTATTTGGGTGACGAGGACAATGGCGAGATGTCCGGCTGGTGGCTGTTCAGTGCCGCCGGCTTCTACCCCTTGCGCATGGGCACGCCGGAGTACGTGATCGGCGCGCCGTATTTCCCGCAGATGGACATCGCGCTGGAGAACGGCAAGCACATCGTCATCAACGCAGCTGGCGTGAACGATACCAACCGCTACGTGCAAAGCCTGCGCGTGAACGGACAGCCGTGGAACAAGCTCACCTTGCCGCATGCGCTGCTCACACAAGGTGCAACACTGGATTTCGTGATGGGGCCGAAGCCGTCCGCGTGGGGCAGCGGCGAGCAGGATTTGCCGCCTTCGTTGACCACCCACGGCAAGCCTTCGCCGATGCAGGATCTCGTCGGCCCCGGCCAGGGCGAGCCGAGCAGCGAACCGGCCCTGCCTGATCTGGGCCAGCTGTTCGACCACAGCAGCGATACCGAAACGCTGTTGCCGGCAGCGCAGCCGATCGTGGCCTGGCATTACCCGCAACCGCGAACGGTGGCGATGTACACGCTGACCTCGGCCAGGCAGGCACCCGCGCCATCCAACTGGAGGCTGGAAGCGTCCGACGATGGGCAGCATTGGATGGTGCTGGATGCGCGCAAGCACGAGCGCTTCGATTGGGCACGTCAGACACGGGCATTCGTCATCCACCAGCCTGGGCAGCATGCCTATTACCGTCTGCGTTTCGATAACGAGGCACCGACAGCGTTGGCGGAAATTGGGTTATTGGGGCGGTGAAGCTCAGTACTCCGAGCTGGGGGTTACGCTTCAACCTGCGACTGACGAAGCTCCCTCTCTCCAAAGGGGAGAGGGAGCAACTTTCGGCGCCGCTCAGCCGCGCCGGTACATTGGGCTCTTACCCGTAGCCCGAAAGTCATGCTCACAAGCCCCCTGGCAGCCGGCTAAGGTGGGGAACTCGTTCCCCACAATAAAAGGTGATCGCCATGCAGCGATTCAGATGGATTCTCACTGCCGCCGTCATGACCTGCACCACCACCCTGGCCGCAGCCCCTGCCGCGACGGACAGCGCTCCCACAACCAAAGCCAGCCACCCGGACATCGGCATCGATCTCAAAGGCATCGACCACGCGGTCAAGCCCGGCGACAACTTCTTCGACTACGCCAACGGCGTGTGGGTCAAGAACACGCAGATCCCGCCGGATCGCTCCAGCACCGGCACCTTCCTTGAGGTTTACCAGCTGGCCGAGAAACAGACCTCGCAGCTGATCCGCAGCCTCGCCCAGGGCCATGCACCGGCCGGTTCCAACGAACGCAAGATTGCTGACTACTACGCGGCCTACATGAACGAGGCCAACATCGAGAAGCTTGGCCTTGCGCCGCTCAAGCCCGCATTCGAACAGATCGACGCCATCAAGACGCGCGACGATCTCGCCCAGGTGCTCGGCAGCCAGATGCGCGCCGACGTCGACCCGATCAACGCCACCAACTTCCATACCGAAAACCTGTTCGGCCTGTTCGTCGCGCAGGGCCTGGAAAATGCCACGCACAACATGGCATACCTGCTGCAAGGCGGCATCGCCATGCCCAGCCGCGACTACTACCTGTCGCAAGACAAGGACATGGTGGAGGCCCGCGCCAAGTACCAGACATACGTGGCCTCGCTGCTGAAACTCGCCGGCACGCCCGATGCGGAGGCGCAAGCCAAAGCCATCATTGCGCTGGAAACCAAGATCGCGCAGGCGCAGGAAAGCCTGGTCGACAGCCAGGACGTGCACAAGGCCAACAATGTCTGGAACATCGGCGACTTTGCCCAAAAGGCGCCAGGCCTGAATTGGGATGCCTACTTCAAGGCCGCCGACCTGGCCAGCCAGCAGCAGATCGACGTATGGCAACCCTCCGCCATCACCGGCATCGCCAAGCTGGTGGGCAGCGAACCGCTCGAAACCTGGAAGCTGCTGCTGCGCTATCACGCGCTGGACGATGCCGCGCCCCTGTTGCCCAAACCCTACGCCGATCTCCACTTCGACTTCTACGGCACCACGCTGCAAGGCACGCCCAAGCAGCAAGACCGCTGGAAACGCGCCGCCACCAACACCAATACGGATCTCGGCGACGCGGTGGGCCAGCTCTACGTGAAGCATTACTTCCCGCCCTCCTCGAAGGCGAAAGTGGAAGAACTGGTCAAGAACATCGTGGCCGCTTTCGACGAGCGCCTGGATACGCTCGCCTGGATGACGCCCGCCACGCGCGCGAAAGCCAAGGAAAAGATCGCCACCCTGCGCGTCAGCGTGGGCTACCCCAATACCTGGCGCGACTACAGCACGCTGGAGATTCGCGCCGACGATCCGCTCGGCAATCACGAGCGCGCGGTGGCGCTGGAATACAAGCACCAGCTCGCCAAGCTCGGCCAGCCGGTGGACAAGGGCGAGTGGTGGATGACGCCGCAAACGGTCAACGCCGTCAACCTGCCGCTGCAGAACGCGCTCAACTTCCCGGCCGCGATCCTGCAACCGCCGTTCTTCGATCCGAGTGCGGACGCCGCCGCCAACTACGGTTCCGTCGGCGCCATCATCGGCCACGAAATCAGCCACAGCTTCGACAACACCGGCGCCGACTTCGACGCACAAGGCCGCATGGAAAACTGGTGGACACCCGAAGACGCCGCCCACTTCCAGGCCGCCACCCAGAAGCTGGTCAAGCAGTACGACCACTATGAAGCCCTGCCCGGCCTGCACGTGAACGGCCAGCAGACGCTGGGCGAAAACATCGCCGACGTCTCCGGCCTCACCGCCGCTTATGCTGCCTATCACAAGTCGCTCGGCGGCAAGCCCGCACCCGTGATCGATGGCCTTACCGGTGACCAGCGTTTCTTCCTCGCATTCGGCCAGGCATGGCGCTCGAAGATCCGCGACGCGGCACTGCGCCAACGCCTCGCCACCGACGTGCACGCCCCTGCACAGTTCCGTGCGCTGACCGTGCGCAACATCGACGGCTGGTACAAAGCGTTCGACGTAAAGCCCGGCGAGAAGCTTTATCTCTCGCCCGATGATCGCGTGAAGATCTGGTAAGCATCAAAACCAAAGAAAAACCGCGACCAGCCGCACTCCTTGGAGTGCGGCTTTTTTTTCGAGCAAAAAACGCTCAACAGATATTCAACAAACCTACCGAACAGCACACACGGCGAGGACCTGTCAAGGCGAACAACGCCGTCTTTTCTGTAGTACGCGTCTTGTTACATTGAGCGCACAGGGGAAATCATCCTATGCCAACGTAAAGGACACACATCATGATTCGTTTTAACAGCCGCTTTGTTCGTCAAGCCATCGTCGCTTTCGCCTTGACGGTTGGTGTATCGACCATCTCCTTTGCGCAGAACACGAGCAGCGACTCGTCGACGACGTCAGCGACGCCATCCACCAGCGCAACGCAAGCTTTCCTGGATGCTCTCTCCTGCTCCGGCTGCACCGGTGGCAGCAGAATCCAAGCTCAATAACTCAACTGACCCACAAGCGAGGAGGGGTGAAAGCCATCGTGCTTTCCCTCACTCCTTGGGGGCTATCAAACAGCAACGCTGTAACTTTTACCGTGTCCGTGCCTTCGTGAATGCGCAGCTCGCCGTCGAACAACTGGATGAGATTCCGTAGCTCCCGAAAATCTAGCATGTGGGCACCCAGCTTCAGCGCGACGCGTTCACGCTCATTTGCAAGACAAACATTACGCGCAATAGCCAGCTCGCTAAGAGAGCCATTTATACGCAATGCGACCCAACGATGACCACACGTCATGCCTCCACGCATGGTTACGTCAATAGCCGCGCACGTAAGGTCCGAACTCATGGACGCTACGGCCGCGCAAACGCTGCGATAAATAGCCGCTTGTATGCTCGGCGAAAGTGATTCGGAACAGCGGCCTTTGGTGCGAAACCGATACAGCAGCCCAGCTTCCCTCAGCACACCTCCAACGGAATCCCGAAGCGCAGCATCCATCCCACCGAGACGCCATGCACTGGGATGTATGCTTTCTGCCAAGCGGTATATCCGCAGCTGAAGGAGGCTGGCTTGCTTGTCGTAGACCCTCCGCTCTGTCTCTGTTGCGAGATACCGCAACTTCTGTGAAACACTGAGCTGCTCAACCTCCAGCACACCCAAGACCGACTCAAGCGCTCGCGATGCCTGTTCCAAACGTCGCTCGCCGAAATTCAAACTATTCCTGGCGGCCCTTTTCGCTTGCAGCATATGACTACTAACTTGGTCTTTCTGCTGGTTTTGTGCAGAGATGCATGCGCCAAGCGCATACAGGCAAGCCAATCCGACGACCACATATGCCTGCGCCTGCACCATTTCAAGGTCGATCTTGCACTCGAATGCCATACAAATGCATGCAGCGGCAAACGTACCGCCAAGCACCGACGCGCGCCATCCGTGCTTAAGGGTAAGCCATGCAACGGGCAATATCATGATTGCCCGCGCCAACTTGACAATCGCTTCCTGTTCGACATGACTCAACGCAAAGAGAGCGCCGATCAGCGGTAGCACAATAAAAAGAATGTCGCGCGCCATTCGATTGGCAAGCAGCTCCTTTATCCTGGAATGCCACTGCCCCTTCCATTGCTCCAAACTGATCAATAGCACCCAAGGCAAGAGAGTGATCATGCCAAGATAATTGCCAAGGAAATACATGGCCATTCCAATCACAGGAGTCACCGGATCTTCCGGTTGCGAGGGCTTCCCCACCAGATAAAGCAGATGGCTGGCCACTGCCCAGGCTGTAGACAACCACAACAGGCATTGCAACAAGGCACTCATGTTAATCAGGCGACGTGATGGAAACAGGACAAGCCGGTTTCGGCACCACGACGCTATCGGCATGCCGATGGCAATAGGCGGTATGGACGCAACAAACACCCAGGCCCATCCGTAGTCCATACCCTCCATGTAGTTCCACCAGGTCAACGGAAAAATTTCACCTACGACCAAGGCTGGCCAAAGGCGATAGGGCACCAAAATCAGGCATGCAACGCGAAGCCCGGATGTAAGCGTCCAATGCGCGTCGGAGAACGGCCGCACCGCCAAATAAGCAAGCGCATAACCGACCGCCACAACCAACTGCATCAACCACACACGCTCCTGCCATCCCTTTTTCACTTCTCACCCTCCTGAAAAGGCGGCCGCCGCACGATGTTCCTTGACACACGAAGCGGCCAGTCAACCCATTGCCTGTAAAGGCGCGGAATGGTGAAAAGCTACGGCATGCATGATCCCAACCCTATAGGGGATCGCCAGATATGCGTGAAGGTATCGGCGTAAAGTCGAACTAGTCAGAGGCAACGAGTAAGTAAGCGTACGAAGCGACAAAAGCAGAATGATCCTTCACGAATGTTCCGCTGTTCATCTCGCTGCGTCGCCCGGCTTCCACGGTCGGCGAGTGGTGCCTCAGCCGATACCCAGCCCTTCGATGCCAGCGATGGCTTGCTCATCAAAGCCTGCCAGCGCAGCGAAGCGTCGCCCACGCTCCGCGTAATCGTGGAATTGATCGAAGCTCGGCGCACCCGGCGACAGCAACACCGTGCCGCCTTGCGGGGTGATGGTGCGGGCCATCTCGATGGCATCCGCCAGATGGTCGACGTCGCCTAGCGGCACATCTGACTTGGCTGCGCGCAGTGCGGCAGCAATGCGCGGACCGTTGGCGCCTTGTGCGACGATGCGCAGCGCCGCGCGCGATCTGACCGCATCGACGAAAGGGGTCCAGTCCAGGCCGCGGTCGTGGCCGCCGACGATGACGGTCACTTGCCGATCGTGCAGGCTTTCCAATGCCGCAAGCGTGGCTTGTGGCGTGGTGCTGATGGAGTCGTTGATCCACTGCAGGCCATCGCGTTCGCCCAGTGGCTGCAGGCGATGAGGCAGCGGGTGGAACGAAGCCAGCCCTTGTGCGGCGGCAACTGCGTCGATGCCCATCGCTTCCAGTGCAGCAAGTGCGGCGCAGGCGTTGAGTGCGTTATGCAGGCCAGGGACGGACATGCGCTGCAAAGGGAATACGCTTTGCTCGGCGCGGCGGATGGCGTCGTCCGCCACATGCCAGCCTTCGGTGTGGCCGAACAACAGGCGCTGCGGATGCTGCGCAGTCTTTTCCAACAAGGACGGCTGCTGGGCATTTACCAGCAAGCGTTTGGCCTTGTCCGCCAGTTTGAGTTTGTCGGCCACGTAGCGCTCGCGCGAGCCGTGCCAGTCGAGATGTTCCTCGTACAGGCTGGTGATCACGCCCAGTTCCAGCGGCCCGGCTTCGCCGGTCTGGAAGCTGGACAGTTCGATCGCCCACAGGTCCGCTTGCTGGTCCAGCAGTTCCAGCAAGGGCAAACCGATATTGCCGGCCAGCGCAGTGCGCACGCCTTGCGCGCGGGCCAGATGCGCCAGCAGCGCGGTCGTGGTGCTTTTGCCCTTGGTGCCGGTGACGGCCACGACACCTGCTTGCGGGTTTTCGGCAAACCACAGTGCCGTGCCGGAGGTGAACCGCGTGCCTTGCGCTTGCGCCGTGACGATTGCGGGTTTGTAGGCAGAGATGCCCGGCGATTTGATGACGATGTCGTAGGCGCTGAGCGCCACGGCATCCGGTTCGTTGGGATAAATGCGCAAGGCCGCATCGAACGCTTGCGCTTGTGCCGCTTCCGATTCGCTGCAATAGAGCGCGAGCGTCAACGCGGGAAGACGCTTGCGCAGCGCATGGATTGCCGCGCGGCCTTCGCGGCCGAAACCCCAGATCGCTACGCGCTGTGTCGCAAGCTCGGTGATGCGCATGTCAGGCGATGGTCGCAAGCGCCGCCTGCAAACGCTGCGGCACGCGATGCTCGCCAGCCGGTTGCAGCCATGGTTCCAGCGCCAGTTGCGCAACATCGAGCTGGGGCAGGATTTCGCTGCGGAAACGTGCGATGAGCGCGTCTTCCTGCCACTCCGGCCGCTGGCTTAGCGCATACATCGCGGCGCGTGCTTCGGCGCCTTCGCCTACGCATTCGAACGGTTTGTGGTCGTGGTATTCCAGCAGCGCATCGAAACCTGCTGCTTGCGAATCGTCATCGAGCAGGTTGCGGCCGAAGATGGCGAGCAGCCGCGGCTTGGGCAGGAACGGCGCGAGCGCCAGGAACACGAAATGGCACTTTGGACATTGGCCGCACCAGCGGTCGGCCGGCTTGGGGCCGAGAATCTTGAAGTTGCGGTTGCAACTGGAAAACACGTCGAAATACGGCGTGTGCCGGGCGAACGCGCGCGTGATGGCCAGCTCGGAATAGGGGCGCAGCAACGAACAGTAGTCGAGATCGGCGGCGACGTGCGTGTGCAGCCAGTCGCTGAGCAGCTTCTCGAACGCGTAGCCCTTGCTCCATTGGTGGTTGACCTGCTGGCCGTCGTATTCCAGCGTGGCGACCGATGCGGAACGTTCGTTGGCAAAGGCGATGCTGTCGTAGCCGTAGAGCACGGCGGCCACGGCCAGGATGGCGGAGTTCACCGCCGTCACCGGGATATGGCCGTTCCAGGCACCGAGGCGGTTCAGCTCGAACAAGCCGGGGGCGAGTTCACGCTGGATGTTGAGCATCGGCAAACCGGTGCGTTCGGCGCAGGCGGCGATCAGCGGCGAGTTGCCCACCCATACGGCGGTGGCTTCGCCGCCGATCTGCTTGATGGCCTCCACCGCGACGAGGGAATCCTTGCCGCCGCCGATGGGTACGAGCGTGCGCTTGGGCAGATGCAGCGTGGCGGCTTCCACCTTGCCGGGCGGCTCGCCGGAACGCGGAAAGGCAATGCGTCCGCGCAGGTCCAGCCCATTGCGATAGGCGAATTCGGCCAGGCCGTGCAGGTACAAGTCGTCAAGCAGATTGGCCGTGGCATCGTCGAGATGGTTCTCGGCCACTTCGATTTTCGGCGGCACGCCTGCCTTGTAGTAGCTGATGCCGGCAATCAGGTGCAGCAATTTCAGCGCGGCGTTGAACGCGTGCCTGCGTTCGGGCGGGAGCGCAGGCGGTGCGGGAAAGCGCACGCGTTCGATCAATTCCTCGCCCTGGTCGAAGGCATAGACCAGCTCGGCCACGCCGTCGGCATAGTTGGCGCGGACGAAGCGGAAGACCTGGGTCAGGCGGGGTTGGATCGGTTGGGTCACTCAGAAACTCCGATGTAGCCGTTTGTTCCCCTCCTCTGCTTGCTGAGGAGGATGGGGGAAAGGGTTGAGCTTGTCGCGACATGGCGGACTTCACCCCACCCCAATCCTCCCCCTACTGCACGCAGGGGAGAGAGCTGCTTGCGGTGCGCAGTAGCTCCATGCTGTTCCTCCGCTCCCTTGGCGGACAGTTACTCGATAATGATCTCTTCCGCCTCATCCCGCAGATTGTAAGGCGACGACATGACTTTGCCGTAGGCGCCGGCCTGGGCAATCAGTACCACGTCCCCTTCCTGCGCCTCCGGCAGGTGGCGGTCGGAGCCGATCACGTCGCCGCTTTCGCAGATCGGGCCCACCACCTGGTAGAGCGCGGTGGCCGGTTCGTCCAGGCGGGTGAGGTTGACGATCTCGTGCCAGGCGTCGTACAGCGCCGGGCGGATCAGGCTGTTCATGCCGGTGTCCACGCCGAGGTAGCGCCACGAGCCCTTGCCCTTCTGCTGGGTGACGCGGGTGATCAGCACGCCCGCATCGGCCACCAGGTAACGGCCGGGCTCCATCCACAACTGGTAGTGCGGATAAGCCGCCTTGACCTTGCGTAGCGTTTCTTCCAGCGCCTCGATATCCAGCCGCGCCTCGCCCGGATGCGAAGGCACGCCAAGGCCGCCGCCGATATCGAGGAACGCCACGCTGCCGATGCGTTCGGCGATGCTGGCCAGCTGGCTGTAGACCTCGCTCCAGTGCTTGACGTCCAGGATGCCCGAGCCCAGGTGCGCATGCAGGCCACGCACAGTGACCTGATGCGTATCGGCCAGACGCAGGAAGGCGTCAAGCTGGTCGACCGGCAGGCCGAACTTGCTGCCGCTGCCGCCGGTGCGTACTTTTTCGTGATGGCCCAGGCCGCGGCCCAGGTCCAGACGCAGCACGATTTCCCGGCCACGAAACACATCACCCCAATGCTCCAGCGGATAGAGCGAATCGAGCGATACCGTGGCGCGCGTGGTGAATGCCCATGCGTAGTCGTCGCGCGGCGCGAAGTTGGGGGTGAACAGCAAGGGCGCCGATTCGGGCACCACCGCCATCACCGCCCGCAGTTCGCCGGGCGATACGCACTCGAAGCCGAAACCTTCTTCGGCCAGCGCGCGCAGGATGGCCGGATGCGTGTTGGCCTTCACCGCGTAATGCAAGCGATCCACCGCGGTGAGCGTTTTCAGCTCGCGCGCCTGTTTGTGCACGGTCGGCAGGTGGTACACATAGCGCGGCGTGGCTTCGGCGCCGAGCGCCAGCAGGCGATCGCGGCACTCGCTGCGCCACCAGGCATCCGCCGCAGCCACGGTTTCACCGCTGCCGTACAAGCTTTGCCAACTGGGCCCGAACAAGCCGCTGTCATCCGTGCGCAAGGCGCCGGCGGCGATCAGCATTTCGTGCAGGCGGGGAATCAGTTCGTCTACCACGCTCTCGTCCACCACGAAGGTGAGGTTGAGGTTGTTGGACGACTGCGAGATCAGATGCACGCGCAGCTGGCCGAATTCCGCCAACACGCCGGACAAGGTGTGCAGCATCGAGCGCATGCCGCGGCCGACCATGGTGATGGCCGCACACGGCGCGATCACTTTCACGCGGCAGACTTTCGCCAGGTCGCTGGCGAGTGCCGCCACCGCATTGGAGTCGAGCAGGTTCTCGGTGGGGTCCAGCGACACGGTGACGTTGGTTTCGGCCGAACTGATCAGGTCCACCGACAAGCCATGCTGCTTGAATTGCGCAAACACATCGGCCAGAAAACCCACCTGCTGCCACATGCCCACCGATTCCATCGATACCAGCGTGAGCCCCTTGCGCGCGCTGATCGCTTTCACGCTGGGCGCGTGTTCGCGCACTTCCGGGCCGATCACCGTGCCTTCCAGCTCGGGGCGGTTGGTGTCCTTGATCAGCATCGGCACGCGCGGTTCGCGCAGCGGCGACAGGCAGCGCGGATGCAGCACCTTGGCGCCGGTGGAGGCGATTTCCTGGGCTTCTTCGTAATCGAGTTTCTGCAGCAGGCGCGCACCGGGCACCTGGCGCGGATTGGCGGTGAACATGCCGGCCACGTCGGTCCAGATTTCCACCCGCTGCGCTTTCAGCAATGCGCCGAAATACGACGCCGACGTATCCGAACCACCACGGCCGAGCAGCACGGTGCGGCCTTGCGACTCGCGCGCGATGAAGCCTTGCGTGATGAACACTTCGCCAAGCTGCGCCAGGCGCGCATTCAAGGCAGGATCGGGCTTGGCCTCGACCATCGCCGAGAGCAGCTTGGTGCGCTCGTTCTGGTTGGGCAAGGCAATCGCGGCAAGGCAATCGCGCGCATCCACCCACTGCGTGGGCAGCCCCGTGTGCGAAAGAAATGCGGCGCCCAGCGCGCTGGACATCAGCTCGCCGTGCGCCTGCACCAGCGCCGACCAGGCCAGTTCACCCATCACCGCCGTGCCTTCCTCGGCCAGCTTGCCGAGCTCGCGCAAGCGCTCGGCCAGGGTTTCGGGCACCGCCAGCTGCATGTGATCGAGCAGATCGTAATGGCGCTGCGCGATCGCCTGGTACGCCTCGATACGTTTGCCTTTGTCTTCCTGGGCGCACAGTTGTTTGAGTGCGTCGGTGATGCCGGTCAGCGCGGACACGACCACCAGCACGCGTGCGCCTTCGGCGCGGCGGCTGGCAACGAGTTCGCGGATGTTCTGCCAGCGCGGCAGGGTGGCGACACTGGTGCCGCCAAACTTCATCACGATCCAGGGTGCGCCGGTAGAGAGCGGCGCGGGGGCGTTCGAGGTCACGGTTTCTCTGTCTAGGGTTGCGGGAAAAGTCAATCCGGCCAGTGTTGCGCCGCGTCAGGCCGAATGCAACCGAAAATTTGGCATAGCGTTTGGATGGCTAAATGCGAAGCGCCCCCTCTTCCCGAAGGGGAGAGGGGGCAAATGCGGCGCGCACGCGCTGCATTATTCGATTGAAACGGGAATCTTGCCGATTTTGGCCTGCCATTCCCGCGGCCCGGTCTTGTGCACCGAGGTGCCGGCCGAATCCACCGCCACGGTCACCGGCATGTCCTTCACCTCGAATTCGTAGATCGCCTCCATGCCGAGGTCTTCGAACGCCAGCACGCGGCTGGCCTTGATGGCCTTGGACACCAGGTAGGCCGCACCGCCCACGGCCATCAGGTACACCGATTGATGCTTTTTGATGGCCTCGATGGCAGCCGGGCCACGCTCGGCCTTGCCGACCATGCCGAGCAGGCCGGTCTGGGCCAGCACCTGTTCGGTGAACTTGTCCATGCGGGTGGCGGTGGTGGGGCCGGCGGGTCCGACCACTTCGTCGCGCACCGGATCGACCGGGCCGACGTAATAGATGAAGCGGCCGGTGAAATCCACGGGCAGCTTCTCGCCCTTGTTCAGCATGTCGACCATGCGCTTGTGGGCGGCATCGCGGCCGGTGAGCAGCTTGCCGTTTAGCAGCAACACTTCGCCGGGTTTCCAACTGGCCACTTCCTCGCGCGTGACCGTATCCAGGTTCACGCGGCGGCCCTTGGAGGCGTCGTAGGTGAGCTTGGGCCAGTCTTCCAGCGAGGGCGGATCGAGCATCACCGGGCCGGAGCCATTCAGGGTGAAATGCGCATGGCGGGTGGCGGCGCAGTTCGGAATCATCGCCACGGGCAAATTCGCGGCATGGGTGGGGTAATCCTTGACCTTGATGTCGAGCACGGTGGTGAGGCCGCCCAGGCCCTGCGCGCCGATGCCCAGCGCGTTGACCTTCTCATACAGTTCCAGGCGCAGTTCCTCGGCGCGGTTCGAGGGGCCGCGGGCGATCAGGTCCTGGATGTCGATCGGCTCCATCAGGGCTTCTTTCGCCAGCAGCATGGCCTTTTCGGCCGTACCGCCGATGCCGATGCCCAGCATCCCCGGCGGGCACCAGCCGGCGCCCATGGTCGGCACGGTCTTGAGCACCCAGTCGACGATGGAATCGGACGGGTTGAGCATCACGAACTTGGACTTGGCCTCCGAGCCGCCGCCCTTCGCCGCCACGATTACGTCGACGGTGTCGCCGGGCACGATCGAGACGTTGATCACCGCCGGCGTGTTGTCCTTGGTATTGCTGCGCTTGCCGGCCGGATCGGCCAGCACGCTGGCGCGCAGCTTGTTGTCCGGGTGGTTGTAGGCGCGGCGCACGCCCTCGTTCACCATGTCTTCCAGGCTCAGCGTGGCGTCCCAGCGCACGTTCATGCCGACTTTCAGAAACACGGTGACGATGCCGGTGTCCTGGCACAGCGGGCGATGTCCTTCGGCCGCCATGCGCGAGTTGATCAGGATCTGCGCCATGGCATCCTTGGCCGCGGGCGATTCCTCGCGCTCATAGGCCTTGGCGAGGTTGGTGATGTAGTCGACCGGGTGGTAGTAGCTGATGTACTGCAGGGCGTCGGCGACGGACTGGATCAGATCGTCTTGCTTGATGGTGGTCATGGCGGCGGCTTCGACTGGGAAATGAAGTCCCGCAAGCCTTGCGCTCGCGGGACACAACCGCCGTATTGTGCGCCCAAACCGGTCCCCGCACAAAAAAGCGGCCGCGCGAGGCGGCCGCAAAAGAGTGGAGAACCTCTTGAATCAGAAGCGGTATTCGGCCTGGAGGGAATACATGCCGATGCGGGCGCTCTTGGTATCGCCGGACACTGGATTGTCGTTCTCTGGGACGCGATACGTGTCGTAAGCCAGACCCAGGCTAAAGTTTTTGTTGAAGTTGTAGCCACCACCCAAACCGAAATACTCCCCGGTGCGAGTGACAACGGAGCGAAGAGACTGATCCGAAGGATCGGGCGTAAAACGAACTTCGTACAGACTGCGCGCGCGGAACCAACCGGCGCGCGCACTCACGTACCAATGTTCGTTGATGTTGTGGTTGAGGTTGCCACCCAACAACCAGCCGCGGGTCTGATCCTGCGCGCGCGTAACGCCGCCATAGGCAGGGACACGTGCCGTCACATTGCCCAGGAAGCCATAGCCCGCTTCAACCCCGTAATCCACCACGCTGCTCCAGCGATAGCCAACACGCAGTGCAGCCGCCTTGCCCGTCTTGCTGAAGCTATTACCTTCAAAACCTCCAAACGGATTGTCCACGTTGTAACGCGAAGCACCCGCATTGGCATTCACAAAGAAATTGCCGCCGTCGGCCAACGCCGCGGACGACGCCGTACCCAACGCCAAGGCAATGGCGATCGTTGCAAACTTGCGCATGAAAAACTCCTTGATGCTTAGAACGAAACTCCGCTGTCGAACCGCGCACGGAGGGAGCGCGGTTCCAAGCGTAAAAATTTCGCAAACGCTACCTGATCGCTTCGCCGCTGCCTAAAGAAATACCTTTCACACAGGTAGGGATTCACTCACGCAAACCGTTTGTGCAATTCAGCTGCTTTGTTTTTTGCAGCGTGTCTTCCATCGAGGACTACATGAGAAGCCCTGATGTTTTCGATTGAATCGAGACAAGACATCAGAATTCACCTGCACATGACATGTAGTTTTCCCCACATGCATCTCAGGCACTTCCAGGTTCCACTCATGCGCTATAGGCTCACCGCAGCGGCGCGATGCCGGTCGTCAGGGGGAGGCGGACGACGTCGCTGGGTAGATGACTTTCAACCATCTGTGCAACGACATCGTTCGGATGCCGCAAGGGGAAGATGTGTTTCCAACCTTTTGCTTTGCATGCGCACGTGCTCCGCGCACTCGTTAGGGAGACGCACCATGTTTGCAAAGCTGCATCGCAAGTCGCTTTCGCTGTCCCTTGGCCTGCTGTTGACCGGCGCCAGCGCCGGCACGTGGGCTGCCGGTGCCGTACCGGCGCTGGACACCGGTACCGCGCCGGCCAACCAAGCCGTACACGTCACGCTGATGCTCAAGCTGCATAACCAGGCTGCGCTGGAGGATTACATCCGCCAGACCGTGACGCCTGGCAGCGCGCACTATCAGCAATTCCTCACGACCCAGCAGTTTGCGAAGCAGTACGGCGCCACCGATGCGGAAGTCGCGCGCGTGCAGTCCTACCTGCGCAGCCAAGGCTTGAGCAGTGAGGTGCTGCCCAGCCACCTCGCGATCCGCACCAGCGGTACGCTGAGCCAATTCGGCAAGCTGTTCCAGACCTCGATCCACAACTACGTCTCGCGCGAAAACGGCCATCGCTTCCACAAGCCAGCGACGACACTGCAGATACCTTCGGCGATCGCCGACGTGGTCGACGTGGCGGCCGGGCTGAGCAACGAGAAGGTCTACCGTCCGCATCATGTTTCCGCGCCAGCATTCGCGTCGCTGGGTACGGCGAACACCAAGCTCGACGCGCTGGCCAGCAAGGGTTCCAGCGGCGCCAACGGCAATCCCACCGCATCCGGCGTGCCCGGCCAGTACACAGTGGGCGACGTCGCCAACTTCTACGACATCAATCCGCTCTATCGCCACGGCGTGGTCGGCAAGGGTTCCACCGTAGGCATCGTGACGCTGTCCAACTTCTATCCCAGCGATGCCACCGCCTACTGGTCGGATATCGGCCTGGCCACCAAGCCCAACCGCATCAAGCAGGTGCACGTGGATGGCGGCGCGGCGATCGACGGCGGCAGCGGCGAAACCTCGATCGACGTGGAACAATCCGGCGGCCTTGCGCCATACGCCAACGTCATCGTGTACGACGCGCCCAACACCACTGCAGGTTACGTCGACGTGTTCGCGCAAGCGGTGTCGGACAATATTGCCGACAGCATTTCCACCAGCTGGGGCCTGCCGGAGATCTTCAATTTCGCCGCGTTGAACGTGACGGGCGCCAGCCCCACCGATACCACCGACGTGGGCGATCTGCGCGCGTTCCACCAGATCTTCCTGGAAGCGGCCGTGCAGGGACAATCCTTGTTTGCCGCGTCGGGCGATTCGGGTGCCTACGACACCGTGCGCGACCTGGGCGCCGGCACGGGCGTGGGGGAATACACGGCTCCGCTTACGGTGGATTCGCCGGCTTCCGATCCGTACATCACCGCTGCCGGCGGCACCACCACGCCGTACAGCTATGCATTCGGCACGGGCCCGACCGAATCGGTCAAGCAGGAAAGCGTGTGGGGCTGGGATTATCTGCAGAACTACTTCAACCAGTACGTGCGTCCGATCAATCTGTTCTCCGTCGGCGGCGGCGGTGGCGTGAGCGTGTACTGGCATACGCCGTTCTATCAGGTGTTCACCAACGGCATTCGCCGCAGCGAGCCCAACCAGTCGCTGGTCTACAACGACCCCAGCGCCGGCCCCACCACCCTGCTGAAATTGCCCGGCCACTTCCGGGGCCGCAACGTGCCGGACATCTCGCTCAATGCCGATCCGGAAACCGGCTACGTCTTCGTGTCGACCTACGATGGCGGCCTGCTCAGCGGTGAAGGCGGCACCAGTTTCGTGGCGCCGCAGCTCAACGGCATTACCGCGCTGCTGGTGCAGAGCACGGGACATCGCATCGGCCTGTGGAATCCGCAGGTGTATGCCATGCAGAACATCTTCGGCTACGGCAGCTTCACGCCGTTCAAGAGCATCCGCAGCGGCGACAACTGGTTCTATGACGGTGCACCGCATTACAACCAGGGCGCCGGTATCGGCGCATTGGACGTAGCGAATCTGGCGGCGTTCCTGCAATTCGGGTTCTGAGTTCGTAAAAGCGATGCCCTCCCCGCAATGGGGAGGGCATGCCACAATGCTGCGAACTTGAGGCCCCTATCGATGCCGGGCTACGAGCTACCACTCGCCAATTCGCATGCCCATGCCCTCCAAGCGCCGCTTCATGCAACTTGACGTCTTTTCGCGCCAGCCCATGAAGGGCAATCCACTGGCGGTCGTCATCGATGCCGAGGGACTGGACGATGCCACGATGCGCGCCTTCGCACGCTGGACAAATCTTTCCGAAACCGCCTTCCTGCTGACGCCGACGACACCAGGGGCGGATTATCGCGTGCGTATTTTCACACCGGCGCAGGAATTGCCATTTGCGGGACATCCGAGCGTCGGCAGCGCCTACGCCGCCATCGAAGCAGGGCTGGTTGCCGGCGGCAAAACCACACTGATTCAAGAATGCGCCGCGGGTTTGTTGCCGGTGCGCGTGGAACATGCCGGTGCGGAACGCGTCATTCATGTGCAGGCGCCGCACGTGAGCTTGCAAGATGTCAGCACCGAGATCGGCAGCGCCATCGCCAAGGCCATTGGCGTCGAGCTGGGCGATGCGCAGATATGCCTCGCAAACGCTGGTCCGCTATGGTGGCTGTGCGATCTGCGCGAAGCGGCTTGCGTGCGCGCGCTGAAACCGGACATGTCCGCGATTGCGCAGTTGGCGGAACGCCATGGCGCAATGGGCATCAGCGTATTCGGCCGCGAAGCCTCCGGCGTGGCGCAGATGGCCGTGCGCGCCTTCTGCCCCGGCGACGGCATTCCGGAAGATCCGGTTACCGGCAGCGCCAACGCAGCGATCATGGCGTTCCTGGCCGCACGCGGCGATACCCGCTACGGCTCCGACTATCTGGCCAGCCAGGGCCGCGAAGTAAGCCGCGACGGCTATGTTCGCGTCAGGCGCAATGCTGCCGATGGAAACATCACCATCGGCGGCCAATGCGTCATGCTGATTGAAGGCGAACTGCGCCTTTAAACAACAACGGCCGCATCAAGCGGCCGTTGTTTGTTGCGTGCTGCGACACTTCAGAAACGGTATTCGAGCGTTCCACCGTACATGCCGGTGTTGAAGCGGCCGGAGTAAATGCCGCTGGCGCTGCTATTGAAGTAGTCGTAGTTGAGGCTGATGCCGAGGTGCTTGGTGAAGTCGTAACCAAACCCAAAACCGGCATAGAACCCGTCGCCATTCTTGCTGGCCGACGCCGACGCCAGGGCGAGCTGGTCATTGACGCGGGCCGAGGTATGCGAATGGAACCAGCCGCCGCGGGCGGAGAAGAACCAGCCGTAGTCGCCATAGTGCAGCTTGAAGACGCCGCCCAGCACTTCGCCTTGGGTCTTGATGGAAATGTGCAAGGGATCGTACGGACCACCGGCATCCTGCACGGCGTAATTGTCGTTGCCGGTCACCTTGCCCAAATCGACGTATCCCGCTTCGGCGCCCCAGGAATAATCGCCGGCGTTCCACAGATAGCCCAGCCGCAACGCCCCGGACATGCTGGTGTTGTCCTTGTTTTCCAAGTTCCTGATGTTTGCATTGGCCCCGGCCGCTTCCCCGTTGACGAAGAAGTTGCCGTCCATAGCCATCGCCGTGCTGGACGCAACGGCAAGCGCGGCCCCGATGGCCGCCTTAGAAATCCATGTGCTCATTGAAACCCCTGATGTGGATGATTGTTGGCGGATGAAAACGCAACGTCCGACCACTTCCCTCTTGCATCCGTGCAGCGATGCAAGTTCCTGCGCCCGCTCGATTTCTGGCGGACGGTGCATTGTAGGGAGTGTGATGCGCTGCGCAAACAGGGCCGGACGTCCCTTCCCCGGCGGGTCGCGGCGAAAAGATCCGTGCCCGGCTTGCCGTCCATCGCCGCGGTTGCCATGCTCTGCCTTTCCAATCCTGGGGTTCTCTCATGACGTCACCGGCAACCGGTTATCAGCGCAGCCTTCGCCTGCGGGACGCAGCGCTGGTGGTGATCGGCGGCATCATCGGCGGCGGCATCTTCCTCAACCCCGGCATTGCCGCGCAGCGCACCGAATCGGGGCTTGCGCTGTTGCTGGTGTGGGTCGGCGCCGGCGTGCTGACGCTGCTGGGCGCCCTGTGCTACGCCGAACTCGGCGCGCGCCGCCCGCATGCCGGCGGCAGCTATGTGTATCTGCGCGAGGCCTTCGGTCCGCTGGCCGGCTTCCTGTTCGGCTGGACCATGTTGCTGGTGATCTATTCCGGCTCCAGCGCGGCGGTGGCGACCATCTTCGCCAGTTACGCCGCCTCGGTGTTCGGCCTGCCTGCCGCCATGGCCACGCCGCTGGCGGTAGGTGCGCTGGCGCTGGTGGCGCTGATCAACCTGTTCGGCCTGAAGTTCGGCGTGCAGATGCAGAACCTGTTCACCCTGCTGAAGCTGCTGGCCGTAGCGGTCCTGGTGGTGTGCGGGCTGTTTCTCGCCGGCGTCGGCAGCGGCACGCCGTGGCTGGCGGTAGACCCGGCGCGCAGCGACGTGGGCTTCATGAGTGCGGCGCTGCCGGTGCTGTTCGCGTACTCAGGTTTCACCTACCTCAACAACCTGGCCGGCGAGGTAAAAGAACCGCAGCGCACCCTGCCCCGCGCCCTGGTGCTCGGCATGCTGGGCGTCATCGCCGCGTATGCCTTGGTCAACGTGGCGTACCTGGCAGTGCTCGGCCACGATGGCCTGGCGCACAGCCGCACGCCCGCGGCCGAGGTGATGAACAAGATGTTCGGTCCGGCCGGCGCCAAGCTGATCGCCGTCGGCATCGCCATTTCCACCTTCGGCTTCTGCAACATCACGCTGGTCGCCGGTGCCCGGGTATTGCAGGTGATGGGCGCGGACGGGCTGTTCTTCGCCAGCGTGGGGCGGCTGCATCCGCGCCATCACACGCCCAACCTGGCGCTGCTGCTGCTGGTGGGCTGGTCGATCGTGCTGGTGTTGTCGGGCAGTTACGGCCAGTTGCTGGATTACGCCACCTTCGGCGACTGGCTGGCCTGCGCCATCGGCGTGGGCACGCTGTTCTGGTACCGCCACCGCCAGCAGCACGAAACCGTGTCGTTCCGCGTACCCGGCTATCCGCTGCCGCCGCTGATCTTCATCGCCACCATCGGCCTGGTGGTGGTGCAAAGCCTGCGTACAAGTTTGGTGAATACGGGCATCGGGCTCGCCATCATGATCGCCGGCATTCCGGTCTATCTGGTCTGGCGTCGGGTGTTCCATCCCGTCCGCTCATGACAGTCAACCGCCGGGACGTTCATCTCAAGCGCTAGCGATGGCTGTTCAGTCGAGACGTGCCCAAATTCTTGCGGCAATGCCACAATGCGCGGATAGGTATGACGGAGACACCACCCGATGGCGCAAGACCACGCCGCGCTGCCCACCAAGCCGACGGAAATCACCCCCGCACCCGTGCGTGCCGGCATCGATTTGCAGATTAATGGCGAGCACTACTACCACACCGGCGATCCGGCGATGCCCTTGCTGTGGTACCTGCGCGACGTGTTGCAGCTCGACGGCACCAAGTACGGCGGCGAACACGGCGAAGGTGGCGCGGACCTGGTGCTGGTGAATGGCAAGGCCACCTCCGCCATCGGCACGCCGATGAGCAAGCTCGACGGCAAGAAGATCACCACGGTGGAAGGCCTGGTCGATGCCAAGGGCAACCTGCATCCGCTGCAGCAGGCGTTTATCGATGAAGACGCGATCGGCTGCGGCTATTGCACACCGGGCTGGCTGATCGCCTCGATGGACCTGCTCAACCGCGCCAAAGACCCGTCCGACAACGACATCGACACCCTGCCCAATCTCTGCCGTTGCGGCTGCCAGACACGCGTGCGCCAGGCGATCAAGCGCGCAGCCGCGGCGATCAAGCAAGGAGCCAAGGCATGAGCGGCACGCTGAAACTTTCGCGCCGCCGCTTTCTGCAGGTACTTGCCGGCACGGCCGGTGCCTTGATCGTCGGCATTCGCAGCGCCCGCGCGGCCAGCGCGCCGGTGCCGCCGGACATGCTGGGCGATGCGCTGTACGACTTCGGCATGTTCATCCGTGTCGATGCGGACGGCACCATCCTGATCGGTTCGCGCGATCCGGAAACCGGCACCGGCGTCGCCACCGCGCTTGCGCGCATCATGGCCGACGAAATGGATGCCGACTGGCAGCGCGTGCGCGTGCTGCCGCTCGGCCTGGGCGTGGCCAACGACGACGGCCGGCCGCGCTGGCTGTATGGCGAGCAAGCGGGTGGCACCGGCAATTCGATCCCGCGCGCCTGGCGCGACCTGCGCTCGGCCGGTGCGCTGGCGCGCTGGCTGCTGATCCAGGCTGCCGTGCCGCAGCTCGGCGTACCGCCGGAAAAGCTGCGCGCCGAACAAGGCGCCGTGATTGCGCCGGACGGCCGCCGCATCGGCTACGGCCAGCTTGCCGCCGCCGCGTCCAAGATCGCGCTGCCCCACGGCGCCATCGCGCTGAAAACGCCGGACCGCTACAGCCTGATCGGCAAGCCCGCCGGCGACGCCGAGGCACGCGCCATCGTCACCGGACAAACCGAATACGCGCTCGACCAGCATTTTGGCGACGCCCTGGTCGCCGTGCTCGCCCATTGCCCATGGACGGACGGCCAACTCGCCGGGCTCGACAGCACCGCCGCGCTCGCCATCAAGGGTGTGGTGAAGGTGCTCGAACTCAAGCCCGATCCGCACCTGCCGCCGGGCGAAACGGTGATCGCGCCGGCGGTGGCGGTGATCGCCGAGAACACATGGATCGCGCTGCAAGGACGGCGCGCATTGAAGCTGCAGTGGAAACCGGGCGCAAGCGGCAGCGAAAGCAGCGCCGCGCTGGAGCAGCAAGCCTCGGCGCTGCTGGATAGCGATGCGGCACCGACCACGCGCATACGCGACGACGGCGACATCGACAAGGCGAAACGCAAAGCCGCAAGGCGCCTGCAAGCGACTTATTACCAACCGTGGCTGGCGCATGCCACCAGCGAGCCGATGAACTGCCTGGTGCGCCTGGACAAGACCAGCGCCACGCTGTACGTGCCCACGCAATCGCCGCAGCAGGCATGGACGGTGGTGCAGCGCCTCACCGGCCTGGCGCCGGATCAGATCGACATCCGCGTGCCGCGCATCGGCGGCGGTTACGGGCGCAGACTCGATCACGACTACGTCGCCGAAGCCGTGCTGCTGGCCAAGGAAGTCGACAAGCCGCTGCGCCTGTTCTGGACGCGCGACGAAGACCTCGCGCACGACTACTACCGCTCCGGCTGCGTGCACAAGTTCGATGCGATCATCGAGACCAAACGCCACGTGCTGGCATGGAACCAGCGCGTGGCCAGCGCTTCGGCCCTGGTCGGCCGCGGCGTGCCGGTCGATCATCTGTGGAGTTCGGAGGTCAGTGCCAATCAGTTCCCGGCCGGCTTCGTGCCGAATTACCGCAGCGACTGGTTCGGCCTCTCCTCCTCCATGCCGCGCGGCCCGCATCGCGGCATGCCGCATCTCACCAATGCCTTCGCCGTGTGCAGCTTCGTCGATGAAATCGCGCATGCGCTGAAGGAAGATCCGCTCGTCACCAACCTGCGCCTGATCGGCGAACCGCGGCTGATTCCGCAACAAGGTGGCGGCGCGGTCGATACGGCGCGCTTGATCAACGTGCTGAAGCTGGTCACCGACCGCATCGGCTGGAAGGATTGGCTGCACTCGGTCAACGGCTTCGGCCTGGCCTGCTGGTATATGGATGGCGCCTACGTCGCGCATGCGGTCGAAGTGTCGATGCAGGGCGAAAAGCTCACCATCGAGCGCGTGGCATGCGCGGTGGACGTGGGCCGCGTGATCAACCCACTGGGCCTGGAAGGCCAGGTCACCGGCGCCACGCTGGATGCGCTGTCCACCGCGCTCAATCTCGCCATCACGGTGAAGGACGGCAAAGTGCAGCAAACCAGCTGGAAGGATTATCCCCTCGCCAGCATGGCGCAGCTGCCGCACACGGTGGAGGTAATCACCGTACCGGGCGAAGGCGAGCCCACCGGCGCGAGTTTCCTGGCCATGCCAACCGCCGCGCCCGCGCTGGCCAATGCGGTGTTCCGCGTAAGCGCGGTGCGCGTGCGCCGGTTGCCGTTGATGAAGGATCTGTTGCGGTTGTTGTAACGGGTACTTTCATGCGAAGCGCGTAGGTTGGGATGAAATCCCAGCATTCTGCATGGCAACTACGCGCTATCAGAGTTCGTGGCGAGATTCGGCTGCGTGCTAAAGCTCAAGCAACCCCACCCCAGCCCTCCCCCGGATCAAGTCCGGGGCAGGCTCTACTTCGCAGGGGAGGGAGCTTGATCATCCGGCGACGTACATCGCACGCTAATGAAACTGGTCACTCGCCGGCACCCACGACCCTGAAGCAGACGGCGGCGTATTTGCCGGCCTGACCGTCGGCAACGGCTTCACCGGCGTGGAGGCATCCGGCGAACAATTCGGCGGCATCGGTCCACCGCTCACGCGCGCCGCCGCGCATTCGGCACTGTTGTCCAACACCACCGGCGCAGCCGTTGCCGGTGCGCTCGCCGCAGTGGCCACTTCCGTCTTCGGTATCGCGGCGTTTTGCGAAGGCAGGTTGAGGCGGTCGTAGATTTTCTTGTCCAACGGTTTAGCCGGCGGATCGGGGTTGTGGCAACCGAACAATGACGACGGCAGCAAGGGCATGACCTGGCATTCGATGCGTACGCCCTGCGGCAGGTTGAAGGTGTGCTTCACCGTGGTTTTTTCCACCGCATGGCGCAAGGCGGTGTCGATGGAGCTTTCACCCTCGGGCGTCCAGTACTGGTCGAAGCGCGTGGGCTTGTAAGCCGGCAGGTTCACGTTGTGCGACATGATCTGCGTATCGCCGCGCGGCTTGAGCTGGATGTACGTACCGGTGGGCGTACCCGGTGTGCCGCCGCCCTGCTCGCCGGCGGTGTTGTTGCCGGTGCCGATGGATGGCGATGGCTGCGTACCCTGGCTGCCGTTGTTTTCGTTCGGCGATTGCACCACGCCGTTGGGCTGGCCAGGGTTGCCGGTTTCACTGCCTTGCGGCGTGGCATTGGGCGCCGTGCTGGCGCCTGCATTGCCTTCGTTCGCCGGCGCATTCGCCGTCGACGGATTGGATGCGGGCGAAGACGCGGCAGCGGTTTCCTTTTCGCTGCTGGGCGATATCGACGGCTTTGTTTCGTTCTGCGCGGTCGTTGGCGCAGGCGTTGCGGCAGCACTCAACTGCGGCCGCAGCGACACCTCCGGCACTGCCAGCTTGGGCGCTTCGATGGTCAAGGATGGCGCCGCGGGGGTCACCGCCGGCGCGGGCGCAGCCACTGGCGTCAGCGGCACGGGCGCCAGCGCCGGTGGCGATTGCGGACGCACCACCGGTCCGAGTTGCTGTGGCGAGGTGCGCTGTACGTTCGGTGTCGCCAGCGGCGTGGCCGATGCCTGCAGATTCACCGTCGGCGCCTGCTGCGCCGGCATGGGGATTGGTTGCAACGCCGGTGCCGGCGGCGCCGCGGGCGCAGGGCTGGGTTGCGCAGGCGCCACGCTCGGCATCGGCACCGGAGCCAGTGATGGTTTCTCCACTGCGATCTGTGGCGGCGTGATCGTCGGCGCCGATTGCGCAGGCTGCGTAGGCACGGCGAGGGACGGCAACGGCGGCATCGGCTGCGTGCCTTCCGCTTGCGACTTGCGCGCAGGTTCTGGCTGAAAGGCCGGCGGCACCGGTTGCGGCACTTGCACGGCCTGCAAGGCCAGGGGTGGTGGTGGCAAGCCCACCGGCGCCGGTTGCTCGATCGGTTGCGGCGCGGGTTTCGGCAGCGTGATCGGCGGCAGCGGCGCGGCGGGTTGCTGTTGCGTTTTTTCCGCCGCCGGGGGCTTGGCCTGCGCCACCACCGGTGGCTGCTTGGGCGCCGGCACGGGTGGCTGCGTTACCGCGGCCACCGGCGCGGCGGTGGAGGCTTCGTGCGTGGCATGCACGGCCTGCGCGGTATTGCCGCGGTGCGTGGGGCCATGCTCCTTCGGCGGCACGCCGCGCACCGGCGGTGGCGGCGGCGGTTGCGGCTTGTTGGTGATCAGGCGCACCAGCAGCGCATTGCCCTTGGGTTCCGGTGGCGGCGGCGGCAACTGATACGCCGGCCCGAGAATCGCTGCCAACAGCACGACCAGATGCACCAGGAACGTGCCGATCAAACCGGCCAGCTTCAATAGACGATCGCGCGGCTTCTCACGCGTACGCCGCCGGTACACGACGGCCCAGGTCGCCGCATCGCGCGGCGACTTGATCATGATGACCTTGGAGGGCGTGGAGCTGGGGTTATCGGGGGACGAAGGCGGCATGGACGCCAGTGTAATGGGGCGCAGCAATTTCTTGATTGCGCACCACCCAGCGGGCGATGTCGATGCGGCTTTCCATGCATCGACGGAAAGCCCTGGCGATACCCGCCGCCAGGGCCTTGGAACATCCCCGCCGACGGCCGATTACAGACCGTTGAACGACTTCCATGCCGACAAGAGGTTGGTAGCGTTCACCGAACCCAGCCCATTGGCGCCGCTCCAACCGGCCTGCGCCGCATAGGCCGCGGTGCTGCCGTTGTACTTGGTGGCACTGGACGAGGTCAGGCCAACCTTGGTCGGTCCGTAGAAGCCCTCGAAGTTCTGGATCGTGCCGTAGAAGTAACAGTCGGGGGTGACTTCGTTGTCGCTCAGCAACTCGACGCACTGCGTGGAGTTGCCGCCATCGGTGATGTTGTGGAACACGCACTTGCCGGTGCCCTTGGTGCCGTTGTCGGCATTGCAGGCGGCGAGCGTCGGCGGCGCCGCGCCGGTGGGGCCGCCGTACTCGTTGCGCGCCAGCTCATACAGCGTGGGTGCGGCATTGCCTTGGTTCACCGCGCCGCCTGCACTGGACAGGCCCTGGTCGATCAACGCCTGGATGCCGGCGAACATGGGCGAGGACAGCGAAGTGCCACCTTCCAGTTGCACGGGCTGGGTGAAATTCGGCGTGCACGGATAGTAGCCGGTGCACAGGATCACCCAGGAATAACCGCCATAGGAACCGGCAAACAGCGAAACATCCGGCAAGTCGCGCGACTGATCCTTGGCCGCACCGCGCACGATCCGCTGCCACGACGGTTTCGAAACGGCCGAGGACGCGCCACCGCTGCCGCTTTCGGAAGTGACGTAATAGCCATAGGGGTCATAGACCAGCGCGTTCTTGCAGAACTGCAAGGCGCTGAGGCCGACCAGATCCTTGGCGGCGCGGGTATTGCCGCAGGACTGGTTCCAAGTGATTTCCGGCACGTACGATTTCGCCGAGCCGTACACCGCATTCAAGCTGCTGTTGAAGTATTTGCTGCTGTTGCCATCGAGCACATCCGCCGTGTCCGATCCGCCGACGGCCGTATTGTTGACCGACGAACCAAACGAATTGGCATCGATGGCCGGCACGCCATTGATGATCGAACCGTTGAAGCTGGGATTGGAACCCGAATCGCCGCTGGACACGAACACCGAGATGCCTTCGGCATCCGCCTGCGCCCACATCGCATCGATCGCCGTCTTGCTGGCCGCATCGGTAAAGCCTTCACCATAGCCGTAGCTGGCGCTGATGATATTGGGACGCGTGCTGCCATTGATCAGGTTGCTGGCCGCCGTGAACACGCCACCGAAGAAATTGTTGCTGCCGGTGTCGCTGCAGGTCGCCACCCAGATATTGGCGCCCGGCGCAATGGCGGTGGAATATTCCGAATCGAGCACCGTCTCGATGCTTTCGCTATCCGGATCATTGCCGCCCGGGTCGGTGCAATTGCCCGTATCGGGCGACAGCAGCGGCTGGAATTGCTTGAACGTTCCGCCATAACCGCCCAGGCCAAACTGGCTGACGAAATTGGGCCAGTCCGACACGTCCATGTCCTGGTCTTCCACCACCGCGATGGAGATGCCCTTGCCGGTCAGGCCCTGCACGTATAGGGGCGCGGTGTTGTAGATGGTCTGCATGTCATAGGGCGCGAAGCCGCGTACGCCACCTTCGAAATTCACCATCGGCTTCGGCGCACTGCCGGCATGGGCGGTCGTGGTCGTTTGCTGGATCTTGAAGCGCTGGCTTGCGCTATTGAATTGCGCAATCTGCGGCTGCTGGTGCAGCGGTTGCGGCCGGAAGTCGTTCAAGCCCGCCACACCCACCACCACATTGCGCAAAGCTGACGGAATGCTGATGTCGCCGTCATTGGCGATATGGCTTACATGATTGACGACGTAATGGTTTTCCTGCGTGTGGAAGGCCTGCCGCACCTGGCCTGCCGTGCCGCTGAAATCGATCTGCATTTTGTTCGGCAACACGCCGTTGACCTTGAAGCCCTGCGAAGTGAGCCATGCCACCGTGGCGCTGATATCCGCATCGCTTACGCCGAAGGCTTGCCCGAACTGGGCGGGCGTGACCCATTGATGGAACCTGGATGAAGAAGGATCGTGTTGCGCGGCGATCAGCGCATTCAGCGCAGCCGTGCGCTTTGCGCTGCGTTGCAGGACCAATTGCATATGGCTCATCGGGGTTGCATCCGCCACGGCGCTGCTGGGCGCCACCCGGTCCAATAGCGATAGATGGGTATGGCTCAGCGCGGAAACCACCCGGTTATCGACCGTTTGCGTAACCCGCGGCGCTTCGGTGGTGTCGATGCCCGCCAGCGCCACGTTTGAAGCAGAAGCCAGGGCCATCGAGGGCAGCGTGCCGAACGCCGCTGCAATGGCGATGCCAATCATCACATGCTCGGTTTTCACGTTTTTTCTCCATAAAAAAGGGAAACGAAAAAGAAAGCGAGCCCCCTGTGATTGATCTGCCAGCTCGTCCATGTATTCGTCGTAGTCACCTCTCTGCACATAAGAACGGATAAAGCCAAGCGCACCGCCGCACGGGCCCGACGCAGCCACAGGCCGCGGTCGCGCTGACCGGTTCGATTCCCGCTTGATCCCCGCAAGACGCCAGGGCGTGCCGATACTGCGCCCAGTTTGTTTGGGGCGTCTAGTGCTTCAAGTCATTAAAATGCTCGACTGAAAAAATAGTTTTATTTAGACGTCCATATTTTGGACGTCTAAATTTTTAGAACCATGGCGATGTGATTGGCGCGTGATTTACGGCGTGAAGAATGCATGACGAAGAGCGTGCATGAAAAGATTCGTCGCTCCGGCGAAGGCCGGGTGACGATTTCGGGATCCGACAGTCTTCTAGTGACCGATTTTTTTCTTTTCAGCATCCACGGCACGCGTCGGCGTATCCACCGGACAGCCATAAGGCAGCGGCTTGCCGGCCCGATAGTCCGCAATGCAGGTTGCCACGTCCAACGTTGGCACGGAGGTTCCCTTGACCAGCGGCGGTGGCGCCATGTTCAAGCGCTGGTCGCCGTCGGTGGGCGGTGGCGGCGGCGGTGGATCGCCACCGCAACCGCCCGCGAGCGCCGCGAACGAAATGCCGCAGTGGATACGGATACCGCCGGGCAGTTCAATGGTTTTCTTCACCGTGGTTTTTTCCACTGCCTTCTGCAACGCATCGTCGATGGCGTTGCTGCTCTTGCGCCAGTACGGATCGAGCTTGGTGGGCTTGTACTTGATCAGGTCGCGGTCGTGCATGATCTGCGCATCGCCCTGCGGCGCCCGTTGCACGTACTCCGGCGCTGGCGCGCTGGACGCAGCAGCCGGCAACACGATCCGCCCGGTGCGGTCGAACAACACGGGGCGCGGCGCCGACGTTGCCGGTGCCGGTTGAGGCGCCGGCGCGACGGACGCCGGCAGATGTACCGCCATGGCGTTTTTTGATACCGGTTCACGCGCCGGATGTGGCGGTGGTGGCGGTGCCACCGGTGCCGGCACCGGTTGCGGCGTGGCCGCGCGGTGCGCGATGAAGCGCACCTGGATGCCTTGGTCGAGTTCCACCTGCACCACTTCTGGCGCCCGCACGCGTGGCTTCATCTCGTACCACACCGCCGCCGCAAAAAAGACATGCAGCAGCAGCGCGAGCGCCAGCCCCATCCACAGACGGCGGCGGTCACGCGGCGGTTTGCGCCAGCGCAATTGATGCAGCATGGCGCGGGTGGGGCCATCGAGCTGCGCCAGTCCACGCTGCCGGTCGTCATCCGGCGGCGGGAACCAACGATGATGCTCGACCTGATCCGGGTGTTCGATAAAACGTCCTCGGTGTATGCGCGAGCCACACCAACTAGTGTAAGCAGGCCCTAGGGGATGTCCCACAGACCATGGCCTGGGCCTGCGGTTCCGGCGGCGATCACTTCAGATTAACGAGAGGGCCCAAGCGCCGCGATGCGCGGTCTTCGCATTGCAACTTGACCATTCTGCCCAATGGGAGAAGGCTAGCCCAACGCAGCAGCAGCCCCACAAGCGCTGCCGCCATCCCGCCATGACCGCCCCTGCGTCCCGACGCCAAGGACGACCATGACGGCCCACCACGATAGCCGCCCACGGCGGCTCATGCAGAGGAGGGTCGCATCGTGTCCTATCACACGGAACATATCCGCAATATCGCGCTCGCCGGCCATGCCGGCGTGGGCAAGACCACCTTGTTCGAAGCCTTGCTGCACGCCGGCGGCGTCATCCAGACGCAAGGGTCGATCGAGCGAGGCACCACGCAGTCCGACACCGATCCGCAGGAAAAAGCCCGCAGCCATTCCATCGACAGCTGCATCGCCGCCATCGACCATGATGGCTGCCACATCAACCTGATCGACACCGCCGGCTACCAGGATTTCCGCGGCGGTACGCTCGCCGCCTTCGCTGCGGTGGAAACGGTGGCCGTGGTGGTGAACGCCGCCAACGGCATCGAGTACGGCACACGCCGGATGATGGAGCGCGCCCGCGAACGCGGCCTGGCGCGCCTGCTGGTGATCAACAAGACCGATGCCGATGCCGCCGGCCTGCCCGCCCTGGTGCAAGCACTGCGCGACGAATTCGGCAGCGAGTGCCTGCCGGTGAACCTGCCCGCCGAGCAAGGCAGCAAGGTCGTGGACTGCTTTTTCCACCGCGACGGCGCCACCGATTTCTCCTCGCTGGCCGAGGCGCACCAGCAGATTCTCGACCAGGTGGTGGAGATCAACGAAACCACCATGGGCGCCTATCTTGATGCCGGCGAGGACGCGCTTACCCCGCAGCAACTGCACGACGCCTTCGAGCAATGCCTGCGCGAAGGCCATCTGGTGCCGATCTGCTTCGTCAGCGCGCGCACCGGCGCCGGCCTGCGCGAATTGCTGGACATCTTCAACCGCCTGCTGCCCAACCCGGCCGAAGCCAATCCCCCGCCCTTTCGCAATGCGCAGAACCTGCAGCTGGCGGTGTCGCCCGATCCGGACGCGCACGTGATCGCCGACGTATTCAAGGTGGTGAACGATCCCTTCGTCGGCAAGCTGAGCGTTTTCCGCGTCTGGCAGGGCACCATCCGGCGCGACAGCCAGCTCTTCATCGACGACAACCGCAAGGCGTTCAAGGTGGGCCACCTGTTCCGGCTCAACGGCAAATCGCACGTGGAAATGGAGCAGGCCATCCCCGGCGACATCGCCGCCGTGGCCAAGGTGGACGACATCCATTTCGACGCCGTGCTGCACGATTCGCACGACGAAGACCTCATCCATCTCGAACCCTTGCGCTTCCCGCAGCCGATGTTCGGACTGGCGCTTGAACCCAAGCACAAGGGCCAGGAACAGAAACTGTCGCACGCCTTGTCGCGGCTATCCGAGGAAGATCCGTGCTTTCGCGTGGAGCATCACAAGGAACTGAACGAAACGGTGATCCGCGGGCTGTCCGACCTGCACCTGAAAATCATGCTGGAGCGCATGCAAGAGCGCTACGGCGTGGAAGTGGTGACGCATCCGCCACGCATCGCCTATCGCGAAACCATTTCCGGCTCGGCAGATGGACATTATCGTCACAAAAAACAAACCGGCGGCGCCGGACAATTCGGTGAAGTCTTCCTGCGCGTCGATCCGCTGGACCGCGGCGCCGGCTTCGAGTTTGTCGACGCGGTCAAGGGCGGCGTGATTCCCGGCCAATACCTGCCCGCCATCGAGAAAGGCGTGCGCCAGGCGATGGAAAACGGCGCCGTGGCCGGTTATCCGCTGCAGGATCTGCGCGTGACCGTTTACGACGGCAAATACCACCCCGTCGATTCGAAGGAAGTGGCGTTCATCGCCGCCGGCAAGAAAGCGTTTCTCGATGCGGTCGGCAAGGCGCGGCCGCTGGTACTGGAGCCGATCGTGGATGTCGAAGTAGCCATTCCCGAACCTAGCGTAGGCGACGTCACCGGCGGCCTGGCCAGCAAGCGCGCGCGCATCATGGGCACGGATGCCAGGCACGACGGCGAAATCCTGATCAAGGCCCAGGCGCCATTGGCCGAACTCACCGACTACCCCACCGAACTCAAAGCCATGACCGGCGGCCGCGGCCGCTACACCCTCGACCTCAGCCATTACGAACCGGTGCCACCGCCCATCCAGCGCCAGCTCAGCGAAGCCTGGAAACCCAAACTGGACGAAGACTGACGTCGCCGCTCCATCCACCCAACGAACCGGGCGACGTCGCAGCCGCCTGGCTTGGCCTATTTATTCCATCACGAGAAAGGAGGGCCGCATGAGCCGAGCCTTCGTCAAAGACAATGATGGCGACATCCCCGAGGTGTTGCCCGAACTGCCGATCAGCACGCACCCCAACTACGTCACGCCGCGTGGCTTGGCGCTGTTGCGCGCGCGCCTGGACAAAGTCACCGACCGCCACGATGCCTTGAAGGCGAACGAGCAGGACGCGCTTGCCCAACGCAACGAGCTGGTCGCGCTGGAGCGCGAGCTGCGCTACCTCCATGCACGCGTCGCCAGCGCCATCGAAGTGGATCTATCCCGGCAACCGCCCGACCGCGTCGCCTTCGGCGCCACTGTCACCGTGGACAGCGACGAAGGCGAACAACGCTGGCAGATCGTGGGCGAGGACGAGGCCGACGCGGAACATGGCCTGGTGAGCTACGTGTCGCCGCTGGCGACCGCCCTGCTTGGTGCGCGTGTGGGGGATGAAGTGCGCTGGCAGCGGCCGGCGGGGGACATGATGATCGAGGTGTTGAGCATCAAGTACGTGACTTGATGCAAATTCACCATGCAGCCATAACGTCTTGCGTTATATAACGAACAACGTTATGGTTTCCCACATGATCTATAGCTTTACCGACAAGGAAGCGGAAAGGATCTGGACTGGCACCGCTTCCCGGCGGCTGCCGTCCGATATCCAGGCAGTTGCCCGCCGTAAGCTGCGCATGATCAACAATGCGCAGACATTGGATGATTTGCGAATACCCCCTGCGAATCGGCTGGAAGCTTTAAAGGGCGATCGCAAAGGCCAGCACAGCATCCGCATCAATAACCAGTGGCGCATCTGTTTTACCTGGAAGTCCGGTGACGCTCACGACGTGGAGATCGTGGATTACCACTGATAGAGGTCGACCATGAAAGCATTGCCCAACATTCACCCTGGTGAAGTCCTGCTGGAGGAGTTCCTCAATCCGCTCGGAATCAGCCAAAACGCGCTCGCTCGCGCAGCCGGCGTTGCGCCTCGCCGTATCAACGAAATTGTCCTCGGCAAGCGTGGCATCACCGCCGACACCGCCCTGCGCCTGGCTGCAGCGCTAGGTACTAGCGAACGCTTCTGGCTTGGCCTGCAAGCCGATTACGACCTAGAGGAAGCACGTCGCATGCTCGGCAAAGAAATAAAGCGTATCGATCGCATCGCTGCCTAAGGATGCTCTGATGTAATCCACCGCAGGCCGCAGCGGCCCTGTGAGTCCGCATGGCTTCGCTCCATCATCTCGACGATGCGCCAGCCTGCCTTCCTCGCTCCTCAAAGCCGGGCACATCCATGTGCCCTCCCCGCGTGCGCCGATGGCCCTGTGCTCTGCGAACGCACAGGGCCGCTGCGACGTTGAATCAATCAGAGCATCCCCAAGTCAGACGGAGGCATTCATGTCACGCATTTTCATCACCGGTTCCGCCGATGGGCTGGGAAAGGCCGCCGCGCAGACCTTGCTTGCCGAGGGACATCAGGTTGTCGTCCACGCACGCACCGGGCAACGCCTCGATGCCATGCAGGATTTGCTTCGCCAAGGTGCGCAGTCAGTCGTTGGAGATCTGTCTGATCTGCAGCAGACGCTTGGCGTTGCCGAGCAGGTGAACCGGCTCGGCCGCATGGACGTCGTCATCCACAATGCCGGCGTGTATTCGGGAGCGCAGGTGCTGCCGGTCAATGTCGTCGCACCGTATGTGCTCACGGCGCTCATCACGCGACCGGACCGTCTGGTGTACCTGAGCAGCGGCATGCATCGAGGCGGACGCGCAGACTTGGAAGGCCTCGACTGGAGCGGGCGAACCACGACCGGCTCGTATTCGGACAGCAAACTGCTGGTGACGGCGCTTGCCATGGCGGTCGCGCGGTTATGGCCCGACGTCGTCAGCAGCGCGGTCGATCCGGGCTGGGTGCCGACCAAGATGGGTGGCCCCGGTGCACCCGATGACTTGCGCCTGGGACACCTGACGCAGGAGTGGCTGGCGACAAGCGAAGACCCTGAAGCCCAAGTCTCGGGTGCGTATTGGCATCATCAACGCCGCATCGAGCCACATGCCGCGGCACGCGACGTTGCCTTCCAGGACGAACTGCTGACGGCGCTCGAACGGGCAACTGGGATTGCGTTGCGGCCATCATGACAAACGGCGCGCCTCTCAATGAGGCGCACGATCATCAACCATCGCTTGCCTACGCCGCCAGCAACTCGATAAACGCCTTGCCGAACGCCGGTATATCGTCCGGCTTGCGGCTGGTGACCAGGTTGCCGTCGCGGATCACCTCGCGGTCTTCCCAGCGCGCGCCAGCGTTTTCCAGGTCCTTCTGCAGGCTGGGCCAGGAGGTCATGGTGTGGCCTTTGACGCAGCCGGCGTCGATCAGCGTCCATGGGCCGTGGCAGATCGCTGCGATCGGCTTGTTGGCATCGCCAAAGGCACGCACGAAGGAGATGGCTTCTTTTTTCAGGCGCAGCTTGTCGGGATTCATCACGCCGCCCGGCAGCAGCAGGGCTTCGTACTCATCGGGCTTGGCCTGGCTGAGCGGGCGGTCCACTTTCACCGCGCCGCCCCAGTCGCTGATGTTCCAGCCTTTGATTTCCTTGGCGTCGCCGGGCGCGATCACGTCGACCTTGGCGCCGGCTTCTTCGAGCATCCGCTTGGGTTCGGTCAGCTCGGAGTATTCGAAACCTTCGGTGGCGAGTACGGCAATCTTCTTGCCGGATAGGGATTTGCTGTTCATACGCAGACTCCGGGTAGTAAACCGAGAGCCTGGAGTCTGCAAACGGCCCGATCCAGGCCGCGTATGTCCAGAGTGAGTGCGGCGTGATCAGTGCTTGGGCTGGCGCTTGGGCTTGAGCAGGGTGCCGGTGCACTTGGGCGAACCGCACAGGCAGGCCCATTTCTTCTTCAGGCGGGCGGTGTGCGGCACTTCCAGCACGATGCCGTAGTCGTAGGTGAGTTCCTCGCCCGCCTTGATGTTGCGCTTGGCTTCGATGACCACCTTGTCCTTGCGCGGGTCGCCGCTTTCGCTTTCGATCACGAAGGCCACGCAATTGGGCGCGCAGCTGTGGTTGATCCAACGTGCGACGTTGCCCTTGCGGTTGGCGTCGAGGATGTATTCCTCGTTGAGCGTGAACAGGAAGGTGTGCCCGGTTTCGCCACCGTCGCCGTACATCTCGTCGGCTTCGTCGTGGGTCATCAGCGTGCCCTTGTATTCGATGATTTCTTCACCCTTCTTGATGGGAGCGACGGCAAAGACGCCATTGCCGTGGATAGGTGAGCGGCGAGCAACGATGCGACGGGACATGGATGGCCAGAGTTGGAGAGAGAGTGAGAGCAACCACTAATGATGCCTGCTCTGTGCGAGCTTGGGAACTGCAGGAGAACGCAGCGGCTCCGTTGTATGGGCCCTGTCATCTCCCTGCATCCGCGCGCTTGCGAAACCGCCATGGCGCGCCATGCATCCCTCGGTCTTCTTGTATAACCCGTGCCGTTTCAAACGTTTCCCGTGCTGCATCACCCCATTCCACCCATTCCATTCCCTGCTATATTCAAACAATCGTTTGAGGTGCTTCCATGAAACGACTGCTCCACGGATCGGCCCTGCTGCTGCTCGCCACGCTGCTCACGGCCTGCGGACCGCAACGGCAAAGCGTGTTTCCGCCCACCATCACTATCCAGCAGATGCGCGTGCAGCCCGATGGCGCATGGCAACTCACCCTGCGCATCCAGAACAACAGCTACACCGGCATGGATTACCAGTCGGTCGAAGGAAGCCTGCAGGTGGCGCAGGGCATCCCGGTGCGGGTGCACAAGAAGTTCGACCTGGGCATACCTTCGTTCGCCGGCGACGTCGTGCAGGCGGAAGTGCTGCCGACCCCGGCCATGAGCCAGGCCTTGCAAGCGGTGGCCGCCAAGGGCAGCTCGGGCTCCCTGCCCTACGTACTCACCGGCATCGTGCACGGCGCGCCCAACCTGGAAGACCACCCGGACAACAAGAATCCGCGCGACTTCCCCTTCAACAGCAACGCTTTCCTTTCGCCGGTCCCCGGCGTACCCAACACGTATCGCTAACGTTCTACGTAAAGGATTCCAGCCATGACGCTCTACAAGGCCCCGCTCGATGATCAGCGCTTTGCACTTTTCGACGTGCTTGGCGCCGAAGCCGCACTGACCAAGCTACAAGGGGGCGACGGCCACACGCGTGACCTGCTCGATGCGGTGCTCGAAGAGGCCGGCCGGTTGAGCGAGCAGGTGCTGGCGCCGACCAACGCCGCAGGCGACGAACAAGGCTGCCACTACGACAAGGCCAGCCGCACCGTCACCACGCCCAAGGGTTTCAAGGACGCGTTCAAGCAATTCGCCGAAGGCGGCTGGGCCGGGCTCACCATGGCCGAGGAGTTCGGCGGCCAGGCGTTGCCGTCGGTGCTGGGCACGGCCACCACCGAGCTGTTCCAATCCGGCAACCTGTCGTGGAGCCTGTATCCGTTGCTGTCCGAAGGCGCCTGCCATGCGCTGGAGCTGCACGGCACCGACGCGCAGAAGCACAACTACCTCAAGCCCATCGTCTCCGGCCAATGGACCGGCACGATGTGCCTGACCGAACCGCAGGCCGGTTCCGATCTGGGTCTTTTGAAGACGCGCGCCGAGCCGGGCGCCAACGGCAGCTACAAGATCACCGGCACCAAGATCTTCATCAGCGCGGGCGACCACGACCTGGCGGAAAACATCATCCACCTCGTGCTCGCACGCCTGCCCGATGCGCCCGCCGGCAGCCGCGGCATCTCGATGTTCATCGTGCCGAAGTTCAAGGTAAACGGCGACGGCTCGGTGGGTGAGCGCAACAACGTGTACGCGGGCGCCATCGAGCACAAGATGGGCATTCGCGGCTCCGCTACCTGCGTGATGAATTTCGACGAAGCCGAAGGCTTCCTGATCGGCCAGCCGCACAAGGGCCTGGCGGCGATGTTCACCATGATGAATGCCGCGCGCCTGTCGGTAGGCGTGCAAGGCCTGGCGCTGGCCGAGCGGGCGCTGCAGAACAGCCTCAACTATGCGCGCGAGCGCCTGCAATCGCGTGCACTCTCCGGCGCGAAGTTTCCGGACAAGCCCGCCGACAACCTGCTGGTGCAACCGGACGTGCGCCGCATGCTGCTGACCCAGCGCGCCTTCGTGGAAGGTTCGCGCATGCTGCTGCTGTACGCCGCGCTGCAGACCGACATCGAAGCGCGCGGTGCGGACGAAGTGCAGCGACAACGTGCCGGCGAACTCCTGGCCTTCCTGATTCCGATCGCCAAGGGCCTGGTCACCGAGCTCGCGCAGGAATGCACCAAGGAAGCCCTGCAGGTCTACGGCGGCCACGGCTTTATCGTGGAGAACGGCGTGGAGCAATTCGTACGCGACGCACGCATCATCACGCTGTACGAAGGCACCACCGGCATCCAGGCCGCCGACCTGCTGGGCCGCAAGATCCTGCAACTGAAAGGCGTGGGCCTGCAGCATTTCCTCGGCGAAGTCGGCGCATTCTGCAAGCAGTATGCAGGCGATGAAGCCCTCAAGCCGTATGTTGGCGCACTGGGCGCGCTGGCCAAGGAATGGGGCGAACTGACGATGAAGCTGGCGCAACGCATCCAGTCCAATCCGGAAGAACTGGGCGCCGCCGCCAACGACTATCTCTACTACAGCGGCTACATCACGCTTGCCTATTTCTGGGCGCGTGCGGTGGCGGCGCTGGAACAGAGCACGCAGCAGCCGGCGTTCAAGCAGGCCAAGCGGGATACGGCGGCCTTCTACTTCGCACGGTTATTGCCGCGTACGCATCTGCACAAGGCAGCGATCGAGGCGGGCATCGAGACGATTCCCGCGATCGCATAAGCTTGCGTGCATTGCTGCATAAAACCGCCCGGGCATCCGGGCGTTTTTATTTTGCCGACGCCAGATGCCATGCCTCGCCAATATCGCTAGGCTACCCCTGTTTATCCAAAGGGGAGTCACCATGAAGATCGCTGTACGCAGCATCAGGCCCGCGCTGCTCGCCCTGCTGCTCACCATGAGCGGCGCTGCCTTGGCCATGGACGACGCGCCCAAGCCGCAGTACCCCGGCTACCCCAGCGAAACACCGGCGCAATTCAAGCCGGCCACCGGCAGCTTCGACTACATCGAGCGCGACGTGAAGATCCCGATGCGCGACGGCGTGAAGCTCAACACGGTGATCCTGATTCCCAAAGGCGCGCACCGCGCCGGCATCGTGCTTACGCGCACGCCATACGACGCGAAGGAACTCACGCACCATGTGATGAGCGGCCACCTTGGCCCGATGCTGGAAGGCTACGACAACGCCACCGACGTAATCGTGGAAGACGGCTATATCCGCGTGATCCAGGACATTCGCGGCAAATACGGTTCCGAAGGCGATTACGTGATGAACCGCCCGGTGCATGGCCCGCTCAACCCCACGCCGGTCGATGACGCCACCGACACCTATGACACCATCGACTGGCTGGTGAAGAACGTGCCGGAGTCGAACGGCAAGGTCGGCACCATCGGCATTTCCTACGACGGCTTCGAACCGCTGATGTCGCTGGTGAACCCGCACCCGGCCCTGAAAGTCGCCGTGCCGATGAACCCGATGGTGGACGGCTGGATGGGCGACGACTGGTTCCATCATGGCGCCTTCCGCCAGCAGAACATGGCTTACATCTACGAACAAACCGCCAGCCGCGACAACAGCTACAAGTGGTGGACCAGCTATCACGACGAATACGACCTGTTCATGCACTACGTATCCGCCGGCAGCCTGGGCAAGCAGTACGGCATGGAGCAGTTGGGTTTCTGGAACAAAGTGACGGCTCACCCTGCCTACGATACGTTCTGGAGCGAGCAGGCGGTCGACAAGGTGCTCGCCGCGCAGCCGCTGAAAGTGCCCACGATGCTGGTGCACAGCCTGTGGGACCAGGAAGACATCTACGGCGCGCTCGCCGTGTATCGCGCCATCAAGCCGAAGGACACCACCGGCGACATGGTGAAGCTGGTGATGGGCCCCTGGCACCACGGGCAGGAAATCGGCGAAGGCAGCTCGCTCGGCGCGATCCGCTTCGGCAGCGACACCGCCAAGTATTTCCGCGAGCACATCCTGCGCCCGTTCCTGGCGCAGTACTTGAAGGACGGCGCACCCAAGGCGGACATCGCGCCGGTGACGGCCTATCAAACCGGCAGCAATCAATGGCAGCGCCTGAGCCGCTGGCCGCTAGCCTGCGAACAAGGCTGCACCGCCAGGAGCCGCCCGATGTACCTTGAGGCAGACAACAAGCTCGGCTTCGACGCGCCTGGCAACGGTAGCGCCTATGACGAATACATCTCCGATCCGGCCCACCCCGTGCCGTTCCGCGCCCGCCCGATCCAGCCGATCGGCTACGACAACGGCCTCACCTGGCCGCAATGGCTGGTGGACGATCAGCGCGAAGCCTCCGGCCGCACGGACGTGCTCACCTACGTCTCCGATACGCTCACCCAGCCGCTGGTCATCGCCGGCACGCCGGTGGTGCACCTGGTGGCATCGACCAGCGGCACGGACAGCGACTGGGTGGTGAAGCTGATCGACGTCTACCCCGACCAAGTGGCCGAGCAGCCGGAAATGGGCGGCTATCAGCTGGCCGTGTCGATGGACATCTTCCGCGGCCGGTATCGCGAAGGCTATGACAACCCCAAGCCGCTCGCCGCCAATCAGCCCCTGGCCTATCGCTTCGACCTGCCAACGGCGAACCACGTGTTCCTGCCCGGCCACCGCGTGATGGTGCAGGTGCAATCGAGCTGGTTCCCGCTGTACGACCGCAACCCGCAGACCTTCGTGCCGAATATTTTCTTCGCCAAGCCGACGGATTATCAGAAGGCGACGCAGCGGGTTTATCGCGCGGGGGATCAGGCGAGTTACATTGCGCTGCCTGTGGAGCCGTGAATCGCTGCCCGTAGGGCCGTGAATCGTAAATCGGGAATCGAGAATCGTAAGAGCGCCACACCGCAAGCTTGCGAATAATCGCTTTTAACTATTTACGACTTACGATTCCCCCCTTCCCAATTTACGATTCCCGGCTCTTCCCCCAGCGCCCCCATTGGGTGTAGAACCGCCGTTACCCGTTCCTTATCGACCGGTCGACGCATGAGCGAGAGCACATTTCTTATCCGTCTGGCCGAGGATGACGACGACTTCATCCTCGGCCTGGTTCCACGCTTCGTGGATTTCAACCTGCCTGCCTGGCGCAAGCGGCACGAATGCATCGAAGGCATCCGCAAGGACCTCAGCCGGCATCTGGATGACCAGCCTTCCAACAGCTACGTGTTCGTCGCCGAGAACGACGAGGGCGATCGCGTGGGTTTCATCCACCTGCAGAAAACGCAGGACTTCTTCACCGGCCGCTACAACTGCCATATCTCCGATCTTGCCGTGTCGCCGCGCCACGAAGGCCAGGGCGTCGGCAAGGCGCTGATCGAGCATGCCGAAGAATGGGCGCGCGAACATCAGTGTCAGTTGGTGACGCTGGCGGTGTTTCCCGGCAATGAACGCGCCAAGGCGCTGTACGAAGCGGCCGGATTCAATCTCGACCTGCTGCGCATGGCCAAACCAGTGCATTGACCGCGACGCTTTGTCAACGACAGAGCGGGAATGGCGTGCATCGATGCATGCCTTATGTCACTGTCCCCATCGACCTGGATGCGCTGTTCTGGCAGTTCAAACACGAAGGGGCATGCGATGCGAGGGGAAGACGCCAGCCAAGCCATGACGCGCCGTGAGCTGCTGCGCCTGATCGGACTCAGTGCCGGCGGCGCAGCGATGTATGCGGCGATGGACCGGCTGGGTTTCGCCCGCGCATCCCCCTACCAGGGCGCGCCCGCGCTGCAAGGGGCGCCGCGCGGCAGCTCCGTGCTGATTCTTGGCGCGGGACTGGCCGGCATGGTGGCCGCCTACGAACTGCGCGCCGCCGGCTACCAGGTGCAGGTGCTGGAATACAACGCACGCCCCGGCGGCCGCAACTGGACGCTGCGCGGCGGCGATACCTACACCGAGCTGGGCGGCTTCACCCAGCATTGCCAGTTCGAGCGCGGCCTGTACATCAACCCCGGTCCATGGCGTATTCCGTATCACCATCGCGGCCTGCTCGATTACTGCAAGAAACTCGATATACCGCTCGAACCGTTCGTGCAGGTCAACTACAACGCGTACCTGCACAGCGCCAAGGCCTTCGGCGGCAAGCCGCAACGCTTTCGCGCGATCAACGCCGATTATCGCGGGCATATCGCGGAACTGCTGGCCAAGGCCTCGCAGCAAGGCAAGCTCGATGCACAGGTCACCCAGGAAGACCAGGCCGTACTGCTCGACTCGCTGCGCCAATGGGGCGCGTTGAATGAAAACTATGCCTACGCCGCCGACCCTCGCACCAGCAATCGCCGCGGCTACGACAAGGAACCCGGCGGCGGTCTGTCGGCCAGGCCGCTGGATTCGCAACCGCTGCAATTGCACGATGTGCTCAGTTCACAGCTGTGGTCGGGCCTCACCGACGGCGAAAACTACGAATTCCAGACCACCTTGTTCCAGCCTGTCGGCGGCATGGGACGCATCGGCGAAGCGTTCGGGCGCCAGTTGGACGGCCTCATCCGCTACCACGCCAAGGTCACCGCCATTCACCAGGACGCGCACGGCGTCATCGTCAGCTATGAAGACGCACGCCATGCCGGCGACACGCAGACGGCACACGCTGACTGGTGCATCTGCACCATTCCGTTGTCCATCCTCAGCCAGATCCCCATCAACGTCAGCGCGCCGATGGCCGCGGCGATCGGCGCCGTGCCGTATGCCGCTTCCGTGAAAGTCGGCCTGCAATTCAAGCGCCGCTTCTGGGAGGAAGACGAAGCCATCTACGGTGGCATCACCCTGACGGACCTGCCGATCAACACCATCAGCTACCCCAGCTGCGACTTCAATCGCAACGGCAAAGGCGTGCTGCTCGGTGCCTACCTGTATGGCCTGGATGCGTATCAATTCACCGCCATGCCGCCGGAGGAACGCATTCGGCGGGCGGTGGAATACGGCAGCCAGATCCATCCGCAATACAAACAGGAATTCGAAAACGGCGTCGCGGTGGCCTGGCATCGCGCGCCGTTCACGCTTGGCTGCTTTGCTACCTGGACCGACGAACTGCGCGCGCAGCACTACGACAACCTGTGCCGGATCGATGGGCGCATCGCATTGGCCGGCGAGCATGCTTCCTATCTGCCGGCCTGGCAGGAAGGCGCCGTCACCTCCGCACTGGATGCGGTCACCCGGCTGCATCAGCGCGTGATGGCGGGAGGCACAGCATGAAACGGCTGCTTTTCATCCCCCTGCTATGGCTTGCCGGCGCGAGCTTCGCCGCGGCGCAATCGTCCGACCACGCGCTCTACACGTACGACTCGATCAACCATGCGAACGGCGATGCGATCTTCCACGCCATCTGCCAGGGCTGCCACATGCCCGACGCCAAAGGCGCGAGCGGCGCAGGCAGCTATCCCGCGCTGGCAAACAATCCCAGACTCGCCTCGCCGCAGTACATGGCCGCGGTGATCCTGTTCGGGCGGCACGACATGCCCTCGTTCGTGGAGCGTCCGCCGGATCGCAGGAATTTCTTCAAGGACACCATGCTCACCGATGCACAGATCGCCGACGTGGTGAATTACGTGCGCAGCCATTTTGGCAATCACTACAGCAACAGCATCACCGCGGCAGACGTGGCCGCCATGCATCCGCACACCATGGTGGCCGGACACCCGTAAGGCGAATGCTCCGAACTTAAACCAGGATCGAAGCGTGTAGGTTGGTGGTGAGCGTATGCGAACCCCAACGTCGCCATGCACATGGATCGCGATGTTGAGGTTCGCTGCGCTCACCGCCAACGAAGGATCACGCTACGCCCTTAAGTTCAATAGCACTAACTTTAGCGTGCACGCCTCGCTCGCCAGGATGCGTCCCCTCCCCTGCGAAGTAGGGGAGGGCTAGGGGGGGGTGCGAGCGCAGCGAGCGGAACCAGACGTCGCCGCCATGTGTGTCTTGCTATCAGAAGTCATGGCGACATTCGGCTGCACGCTAAAGCACAAGCAACCCCACCCCAGCCCTCCCCTACTGTCGCAGGGGAGGGGGCGTATCACGACAAGCGTCGAGACACGCGCTTAAGTTAGCGCCATTGCCCTTAAGTTCGGAGTCTGCCCGCAAGCTGGGATTTCATCCCAACCTACGCGGCGACGTACAAGTGGCTGCACAAAAAAATCCCCCGTTCCGGAGAACGGGGGATGATGGGTCTTGCGAGCCGCTTCGAACGATCAGTTCTTGGTGGCGTTCGCCGCCTCGGCTTCCTCGCGCTCGGCCAGGCGCTGGCCGACGCGGTCGATGTTCATCAGCGACAGCAGGTGGGCGTAGATCCAGCCCAGGGTGCCGTCGGTGAGGAAGCGGTGCGTGGTTTCGGCGTCCAGCTTGCGCAGCTTTTCCTCGCTGACCACGTACAGGCCGTTGAGGTTGATCACGTTGCCGTTGCGCTCCAGGCGGATGTTGCGCGGCTCGAGCAGGTCGTACTTGTGCAGGTCTTCCATCAGCTGCTTGGTGCGCGCCACGTGCTGCTGGAATTCGCCGAGGAAGGTCACGGCGTTCTTCAGCATGTCGCTTTCGCTGCCGTCTTCCTTGAACAGGCGCTCGCCTTCGTCGCTGTTGAAGCCTTCATAGGCTTCGTCGAGGAACACGGTGAAGTCGTCGCCTTCCGCACCCTGCGGCTTTTCGGCCAGCACGAACGGATAGCGGCGCACGAAGGCCGGGATGTACACGTTCGGCGCCCACTGGCCGCTGTCGTCCAGGAACAGGTTTTCGTTCTGGCGCAGGCCCAGCAGGGCCATCGGGCCGGCGCTGGTCTGGTCGGGGCCGGCGAACAGGATCGGGATGTCGCGGGCGGTGATGGGGAATTCCGTGCAGGTCAACGGCACGGAGTGCACGTTGTGCGCGAACTTGAGGTTTTGCAGCCCCTTGATGCGCAGATCCTTGTGTACGGTGCGGTTGAGCGGAACCGGGCGCTCGTAGAAAAGTACTTCAGCCACGTTACTTACCTCTGCCCCGCCGTGCCGGGGTCGCCACCCACGGCTCCCCCTCCCAAGCCCGGCGTCGGGACTACGGATGAACAGCCACTATATCAGCGCTGGATTTCCGGAGCGAGTTGGCACTTTGCCCCGGCCCTCCGTCGGCAGCCCGCTACCGATTGCATGCGATTTGCAATCAATTTGGTCTATGCTGCGGAAAAATCGAGCGCCATTGCATCGGAAGACGCTCTTTCGCTAACGGTGAAGGACGAAACACATGCTTATGGAAGTGCCACATAGGGCCGACCTCAACTCGACCCGAGTGCTGTCACTGGACGCCGCCGGCCGGATTCTCGACTGGATCAGCTGGCAGGACGCGGTTTGCCTCTACGTCCGCGACGCCGTCGCCTGGACCCTGGGCGATCCATGCCTGACCGTGCATGGCGGCCACAACCGCCATCTGGGCATGCAAAGCCGCATCGATCTGCACCCGATCGTTGCCAGCCGCGGCCACTGCCACGACCACGCCATCGACCCCGCGCCGGCCTTGACCAACGTCGCCTTGTTCAGCCGCGACCGCTATCTGTGCATGTATTGCGGCGTGCGCTTCTCGCGTGGCGAGCTGACCCGCGACCACGTGCTGCCGATTTCCAAACGCGGCCGCGACGAATGGGAAAACGTGGTCAGCGCCTGCCTGGCCTGCAATCTGAAGAAAGGCAATCGCACGCCGCAGGAAGCCAACATGCCGCTGCTGGCGGTGCCGTACCGGCCGAGCTGGGTGGAGCACCTGATCCTGTCCAACCGCAACATCCTGGCGGACCAGATGGAGTTTCTGGTGAGCCATTTGCCGCGGCATCGGCGCGAGGCGTTGGCCTAGGAGCCTCTCCCGCAAGCCCCAGCCCGCTTCCCGAAAGGGGAGCGGGTGCAAAACGCGGCACAATACGCGAATGATCGAGCTCTCCCGTTTCCCTCGTCTCGCGTCCATCCAGTCCCCTGCCGACCTGCGCCGCTTCCCCGATGAGCAACTTCCCGCCATCGCCGACGAGCTGCGCGGCTATCTGATCGAAGCGGTAGCCAGCTCCGGCGGCCACTTCGGCGCCGGCCTGGGCGTGGTGGAGCTCACGGTAGCGCTGCACTACGTCTTCGATACCCCGCACGACCGGCTGATCTGGGATGTCGGCCACCAGTGCTATCCGCACAAGATCCTCACCGGCCGCCGCGACCGCATCACCACCATCAAGAAAAAAGATGGCCTGGCGCCGTTCCCGCGCCGCGAGGAAAGCGCATACGACGCCTTCGGCGTGGGCCACTCCTCCACCTCGATTTCGGCCGCGCTGGGCATGGCGATCGCCGCGCAGCACAAAGGTGAAACGCGCAAGTTCGTGGCGGTGATCGGCGACGGTGCGATGACTGCCGGCATGGCGTTCGAAGCGCTCGACCATGCCGGCGACCTCAGCGCGAACCTGCTGGTGGTGCTCAACGACAACGGCATGTCGATCAGCGAAAACGTGGGCGGCCTCGCCAAGCGGCTGGAAAAAAGCGACGACAGCGTGGCCGTGCCTAGCACCATGTTCGAGGAACTGGGCTTCCATTACACCGGCCCGATCGACGGCCACGACGTGCCGAAGCTGCTGGAAGTGCTGCGTACCTTGAAAGACGCCAAAGGCCCGCAGCTGCTGCACGTAATCACCACCAAGGGCAAGGGCTACGCACCGGCCGAGCGGGCGCAGATCGAGTATCACGCGGTCGGCCCGTTCGATCCGCAGGCGGGCGTGGTGAAGAAAGCCGGCTCCGGCAAGCCGAGCTACAGCGACGTCTTCAGCGACTGGCTGTGCGACATGGCCGCGGCGGACGCGCGCCTGTTCGCCATCACCCCTGCCATGCGCGAAGGCTCGGGGCTGGTGCGTTTTTCCCAGGCTTACCCAGAACGCTATTTCGACGTGGCGATTGCCGAGCAGCACGCGGTGACGCTCGCCGCCGGCATGGCCTGCGAAGGCGTCAAGCCGGTGGTGGCGATCTACTCCACCTTTCTGCAGCGCGCCTACGACCAGGCCATTCACGACGTGGCGCTGCAAAACCTGGATGTCACCTTCGCCATCGACCGCGCCGGCGTGGTCGGGCCTGACGGCGCCACGCATGCGGGCAGTTTCGACCTGAGCTTTCTGCGCTGCCTGCCCAATATGTTGATCATGGCGCCGGCCGATGAGGACGAGTGCCGCCTGATGCTGAGCACCGGCTTCCACCATCCCGGTCCGGCCGCGATCCGCTATCCGCGTGGCGGCGGCCCCGGCGTAGCGGTGCGCACGACGCTGGATACGCTGCCGATCGGCAAGGCGGAACCGCGCCGCCGCGGCCGTCGCCTGGCGATATTGAGCTTCGGCGCCATGCTCGCGCCCGCCGCCGATATCGCCGCGGAGATCGATGCCACCCTCGTCAACATGCGCTTCGTCAAGCCGCTGGACGAAACCTTGTTGCGCGAACTGGCCGTCAGCCACGAAGCCTTCGTCACCATCGAGGACAACGCCGTCGCCGGCGGGGCGGGTTCCGCGGTGGCCGAATGCCTGGCCGCGCACGGCCTCAGCCTGCCGATCCTGCACCTGGGCCTGCCGGATGCGTACCTGGAACACGGCAGCCGCGAAGAGGTGTTGAGCGAGGCCGGCCTGGATTTGCCGGGTATCCGCAAGGCGATCCGCGGACGGTTTCCGCAAGCCGTGGCATTGAACCAGGCAAGCGCATAGGCAGGATCTTCGCTCCGCCCATGCACGCATTCCACGCCTCCTTCACGCAAGAACGTATGGGGTAGTTACCCGCGCCTAAGGGAAACCTGGCCGACATGCACTATCCTTAACGTTTTTCATACAAGGCCAGAGGAGCCATCCGGCCCGTGACCGAGTTCATTGTCCGCCTCGTCCAGTTCTGCCGACGCTACGCCATGGCCGTGGTGCTGCTTTTCTTCGCACTTGCCGGCGTCAGCGTATGGATCGCCGCCGGGCGCCTGGGCGTGGATACCAATACCGACAATCTCTTTGCCAAGACCCTGCCGTGGCGCCAGCACGCCATGGCGTTCGACAAGGAGTTCCCGCAGTTCAACAACGTGCTGGCCGTGGTGGTGCGCGGCGCCACGCCGGAGGAATCCGACGAAACGGCCGCCGCCCTGGCCAAGGCGCTGGAAGCGGACAAAAAGCACTTCATCGACGTGAACCGGCCCGACGCCGATCCGTTCTTCCGCCAGGAAGGCCTGCTGCTGCTCGGCCCGGACGATTTGAGCAAGATGCTCAATTCGCTGATGAACGCGCAGCCGCTGCTCGGCCCGCTGGCGGCCGATCCTTCCGCGCGCGGCTTGTTGAACGGCGTATCGCTGATGGCCGCAGGGGTGCGCATCCAGCATGCCGACCTCACCCCGTACAAACCGGCACTGGATCAGCTCACCCAGGTCTTCAACAACGCCGCCGACGGCCATCCCACCCCGTTGTCGTGGCAAAGCCTGCTCGGTTCCGACGTCACGCAGCAGCCGCAGAATGCGACCTTCGTGCTCACCCATCCGGTACTCGAAGACGGCTCGCTGCAACCCGGACTGGCCGCCACCCAGGCGCTGGAACGCATCGCCAAAGACCTGCCGGACGTCAAGGCCGGCCGCGTTCGTATCGATTACACCGGCTCGGTCGCCCTGGCCGACGTGCAATTCGGCGCGCTCACCAAGGGCATCGTCGCCAGCACCGTGGTCAGCCTGCTCCTGCTCGCGCTGTGGCTGTACCTGGCGATGCATTCGTTCCGCCGCATCGTGCCGATCCTGATCACGCTGCTGGTCGGCTTTGCGCTTACCACCGGCTTCGCCGCGCTCGCGGTGGGCACCTTGAACGTGATCTCGGTAGCGTTCGCGGTGCTGTTCGTGGGCCTGGCGGTGGACTTCGGCATCCAGTTCGCGGTGCGCTTGCGCGAGCAGCGCATGCTGCACGATGACATCGAGGTGGCGCTGGCCCAAGGCGCGCGCGTATCCGGCAACCAGATCGCGGTCGCCGCCGCCGCCACCGCGTGCGGGTTCCTGGCGTTCTCGCCCACCAACTTCGTCGGCGTGGCCGAGCTGGGCACCATCGCCGGCGTGGGCATGGGCATCGCGCTGGTGTGCACGCTCACCTTGCTGCCGGCCCTGCTGAGCCTGGCCAAGCCTGCGCGCCAGAGCAAGGAACTGTCGCTGCCGTTCGGGCCGAAACTCGACTCCCTCCTGCACTGCCACCACAAGCCGGTGCTGATCGTGTTCGCCGTACTGGGCATCGCCGGCTTTGTCGCGGGCGTGCGCATGCCGTTCGACGCCAATCCGCTCAACACGCAGGACCCGAATTCCGAGCCGATGCGCACGCTGCGCAGCCTGGCCGACAACCCGGTCACCAATCCCTTCAACATCAACATCATGGTGCCCAACCTGGACACCGCGCGCACGCTCACCGACAAGCTGTCGAAGCTGCCGGAAGTATCCCAGGTGATTTCCGGGGCCACCTTCGTGCCGGCCAACCAACAAGCCTCGCTCGACCAGCTCAGCCAGGCGCAGGTGCTGATGTTGCCGTCGCTGGATGTCGATCCGTCCGCGCCACCGGTCACGCCGCAAGCCTTGCGTGCAGCCATCAACGACACCTTGGAGGCGATCAACGACGCCAAGCCGGAGATGACGCCCGATTCGCCGCTGCACAGCATCGAAGGCGCCCTGCAGAAACTCGCCAAGGCGCCGGACGACCGCCTGATGATGATGAACGAAGCGGTGAGCCGCTTCCTGCCCAAGCAACTGGACAGCTTGCGCGATGCCCTGAACGCCCGCGGCGTGACGCTGCAATCCTTGCCCGAGTCGATCAAGCGCGACTGGGTCAGCCCGAACGGCCAGGTGCGCATCCAGGTGTCGCCCACCGTCAACGAAGAAGATACGAGCGGCCTGCGCAAATTCGTGGAAGCCGTCCAGCGCGTGGCGCCGGACGCCGGCGGCCCCGCCGTCACCACGATTGCATCGGCCGACACCATCATGCAGGCGTTCAAGCAGGCGGCCGCATTGGCCATCGTGGCCATCGCCATCGTGCTGATGCTGGTGATCCGCCGTCTCAAGGACGCCGGCATCGTGTTGTTGACGCTGGGCATGTCGGCGCTGCTTACCGCCCTGCTCGCCCGCGCCATGGGCATGGCGGTCAACTACGCCAACATCATCGCGCTGCCGCTGCTGCTGGGCGTGGGCGTGTCGTTCAACGTGTACTTCGTGATGAACTGGCGCGCCGGCATGCGGCGTTTCGTGAGTTCGGCTTCCGCGCGCGCGGTGCTGTTCTCGGCGCTTACGACCGGCACCGCGTTCGGCTCGCTCGCGCTCTCGCATGACCTGGGCATGGCGAGCATGGGCCGCATGCTGCTGGTGAGCCTGGTGGCGGTGCTGCTGGCGACGTTTATTTTCCTGCCGGCATTGTTGTATGCGATCAAGCCGCCCAGGGAGATAAGCGGGACGGCACATTGAGCGCAGGCTAGCGTGGCATCTGCGGTCCAACGCTCGCTCAGGATGCGTCCCCTCCCCTACTGTCGCAGGGGAGGGAGCGCTGGCTAAAACGGCACATTGAACGCCATCCCCACCGTCCGCGGCGTCGACATCTGCACCAGCATCGGTCCGCCCACCGTGGCGAGGAAATTCACCGCTTCATCGTTCAAGGTACCGATCGGCACCTGCCGGTTCGTTACATTGCGCACGTAGAAATCCACGTTCGCGCCGTTGTGCAATGTCACGCCGACGTTCAGATCCAGAAACATGAAGCCGGGCAGCTTGAAGTTCGGATCGCTGGTGTCGCCATCGAAACCGGCATTGCGATGGCTGGCGCCGCGCACCACGGCGCCGATGTACGCATGCGTGCCGGCGAGGATGAACGTGTACTTCCCGCTCAGCGTACCCGCCCATCGCGACGAATACGGCAGCCTTGCATCGGGCTGGATGCCCAGTTGCGGTGCGCCGTTGTCGGTAAACGCATCCGTGTACGTACCCGATGCGGCCAACTCCCACGGCCCCTCGGCATAGCTGCCCTGCATCTCGATGCCCTTGATGCGCGCATTGCCGGCGTTCTGGATGATCGTGTTGCCCAGCGTATAAGTGTAAAGCTGCATGTGGTGCCATTCGATGTCGTAGCCGTCCAGGCCCACGTTCAAATGGTGATCCAGATAACTGCCCTTGTAGCCGAGCTCGTAGCTTTCCAGGTTGTCGGAGCCGAACGTGCTGGTGGCGTTGGGATTGGGCACCAGCAAGCTGCTTTGCAGCGGCGCCTGCAAGCCGCCCGGCCGATAGCCCGTGGATGCACGCAGGTAGTAAGTGCCGGTGCTGGTGGGGCGCCAACTCAGCGTGATCATCTTGGTCACGTCCTGGCTCTTCATATGTTCGCGAAAGCCACCCGGGCTGCCGGCGAACGGGCCATCCTCGAAGTTGGACAGCGTCTGCTTATTGCCGCTGGCGCGCGCACCAACGGTGAGATCCAGCGTGGGTTGGACATGCCAGGTGAGATCGCCATAGCCGGCGTATTCCTCGAAGCGGGAATCGACCGCCTGGGCAATCAGCGGTGTGATGCCGGGCGGCGGCAGATTGTCGCCTTGCAGCGCGTATTGTTCCCACACGTCTTCGCGGTTCAGCCAGACGCCGAACAACCAATCAAGCGTCTGGTTCTTGCGTGATGTAAATCGGATCTCCTGCGACGTCTTGTGCACGGTGTATTGCGAATCGACGTACAGCGAGCTGAGCGGCTGATCCAGGCCGAACAGGGGCTCGAGCCCGTTCAACAAGCCCAGGAACGCATCCGGATAATCCTGCACGCTGTGATTGGTGAAATCCTGGTACGCGGTAATCCAGTCCACCGTCGCCCCGTCGAAGTCGTAACCGGCATGGAAGGAATACAGCTGCAAGCTCTGCGTGAAAGGTTCGCGATGATTGAGCGCGCGGTTGTACGGTCCACCCGAAATGGGCTGCCCTTGCAGATTGAAATCACCCATCGACAAACCGTCCGCGCTGATCTTCTGCGCCATGGCGGTAAGGTTCAAGGTGAGCTTGTCGGTCGGGTCGACTTCCAACTGCACGCGCGCACCCCTGGTATGCGTGCGATCGGCGCCGCCCGCCGGTGTTTCACCCACCGCCTGGTACACGCCGGTGACGTGCTGGTCCACCACGGATACGCGCAAGGCGGCCTTGTCCTTCACCAGCGGAAGATTGACCGACGCATGTTCGGAGTAGCCGGTACCGCCGCGATTCGTGTTGGACACATCGCCACCCACGCTGCCCGAGAAACCGCTGAGATCGGGCTTCACCGTCACGTATTTCACCAGGCCGCCCATGGAGCCGGCGCCGTACAAGGTGCCCTGCGGCCCATACAGGAATTCGATGTGATCCAGATCGAGCAGGGCCGGATCGAACAGGAACGTCGCCGCGGCGGCATACACCGTGCTGCCGCCTACCGGCACGTCATCGATGTAGAGCGAGACGGTGGGGCTGGTCTGGTTGCCGGTCGACACGCCACGCATCACCAGTTCGCCCTGCCCCGTACCGCCCGCGCTGGCGAAGAACACGCCGGGCTGATACGACACGTAATCGTTGAGGTTCTTCGCGCCGAGCTGTTGCAAGGCAGCCGCCTGCACCGTGTCGACGTGCATGGGCACTTCACGTTCCGGCTCGCGGCGGCGGTTGGCCGTCACCATCACTTCGTTCAAGATGACATGTTGCTCGTCGCGGCTTGAAGACGGTTGTGCAGACGCACTCGATGACGCAGGTGGCGTACTGGTCTGCGCCATCGCGGCAGGCGCGGCCAGGGAGATCAGCAACAGGCGAATCACGTGCGGCAAGTAGCGCGGCACAAGCATGGGACCAGCGGCAACACGACGATTCATGGCAGCACATCCGGGGTAAACGTAGTGTGTTTACGCCCGAATGCACCGATTGGAATCCGGGCCCCGTCAGTCGCTGCAGTCTACGCCCAATGCGATGGCGAATGACAAGTGCCGTTCATCGCCAGCGACCCATGCTCACGCGGTCGCGTTCTTCAAGGTCACGTGCCGTTGAAAGCTCCACGAAACCTGCGTCGCGAAGCAGTGAGCGCACCATTTCGCCTTGCTGCCAACCATGCTCGAACAACAGCCATCCGCCGCTCGCCAGGTGAAGGCTGGCGTCACACACGATGCGGCGGATGTCATCGAGTCCATCGCGCCCCGACGCGAGCGCGCTGATCGGTTCAAAGCGCAGATCGCCTTGCTGCAAGTGCGGATCGTCGGTTTCGATATACGGCGGATTGGAAACGATGACATCGAAGCGGCGATCATCCAGCGGCGCGAACCAGTCACCCTGCGCAAAGCTGACGTTGCCGATGTGATGACGCCGTGCATTGTTTTGCGCTACGGCGAGTGCGTCGCCGCTCGCATCGGTGGCGATGATCTCCGCCATCGGGCGTTCGCGCGCGATCGCTAGGGCAATCGCGCCGGAACCGGTGCCAAGATCGAGTACGCGACATGCCTTGTCGACCGGCAAGCGTTCCAGGGCAAGTTCCACCAGCAGTTCGGTTTCCGGCCGCGGGATCAGCGTAGCGGGCGACACGTCCAGATCGAGCGACCAGAAACCGCGCCGACCGGTGATGTACGCCACAGGTTCACCCGCCTCGCGCTGTTCGATCAACAGCGCATAGGCCGCTACGTGATCGGGCGAAAGCAGATCGTCCGCGTGCGCGATCAACCAGCTGCGCGGTTTGCTCAGGGTATAGGCAAGCAACACTTCCGCATCGATGCGATCGCCGAGCCGCTGCGTGGCGTCGCTGAGTGCCTGGCGTAGGTGGATGGGGTGCGAATGGTTGTGCGGCATAAGGTTCCGAGGGTGAGTCGCCGTAAATAATCCCTGCCTTGCTTGGATCAGCGCAGGATCGCGGCAGGATCCTGCCTGGCCTTGAGCGCGGCACACAACAGCGTCTGTTCGCGCGTCTGCGTCAAGTCGTGGGCCGCCCTGGCCAGCGCGGCATCGTGAGCTTCTGTGGTTGCAGCGTACGGCAGAAATCGGTGCGCGACACCCTGGTTCAACGCCACAGTGACGTATTTGCCGTCATGGGTCTGGCCGGCGGCGTCCATGATGGTGACCTTGTAGACGTTGAGGTCACGGCCATCCAGCCACAAATGACCGGATACCTGCTTCAACTTCACCTTGATGGTGGTCGCGCCGGAAAACGTCTGCTGCGCAGGATTGACCTTGAAGGCCAGCCGGTAAGCCAAGGGCACGACCCTGCGAGGCAACTTTCCACGAGGCGCCCGATCAGCTTGCGCAGACGCCAGCGCCACGCTGCAGCACGCAACGAGCGCCGTCATCGCAAGCAAACGAACCAAGTGGTGCATGGAGGGCTCCCTACGGCCAACAAAAGCATTCACGCCAGGCAGTGTAGGCACACTGCCACAGCACCAAAAGGTGTAGTCCTCTGATGGATGGCTACCTCCTTCACCTAAGCTTGGCCGCAGGAGGGACGATTGATGAGCATCTTGATGAGGGACCTTCCGCCGCTGATCTCCCATGCGCCCGCACAAGCCATTCGCGTCGCAGTACTGGAGGATAAAACATCCCACCGCAACACACTGCTGCGCGCACTTCACGAGCGTGGTTTCAGCGCACGCGGCATGGCAAGCGCGGCGGAGCTTTACCGGCGCATGCTTTCGCAGCAGTTCGAGATAGTCGTGCTCGGCATCCACCTGCCGGATGAGGACGGACTTTCCGTCGCGCAACATCTGCGCGCAACGTTGAACGTCGGCATCGTCGTCCTCAGCGACTGGGCGCATCGCGACCATCACATCCAGGCGCTTCAACACGGAGCGGATGCCTATCTGATCAAGCCCATCGATGCAGACTTGCTGGCAGCCACGCTGCACAACCTCGCGCGCCGGCTCAGCACGCCGGCATTGCAACACGGTCAGGCCAACCATCAACCTTCCCCCGCGTGCTGGCGGCTGGACACGGGCGGTTGGCGATTCGTGTCGCCGGATGACCAGGCGGTTGCCCTTACCGCCAGCGAGCGATGCATACTCACCACCCTGGTTGCCGCCGGCGATGACCCCGTATCGCGCGAAGCGCTTGCCGATGCGCTGATCCAGGACGCCTATCACTCCGACCCGCATCGCCTGGAAATGATCATCTATCGGCTGCGCCGGAAAGTGCCCGCGCAAACGGGGCATGCGCTTCCACTCATTACGGTGCGCGGCAAGGGCTACATATTGCTTTGCAATGCGTAGCGGTTGCCCGGAAGCTCCCCTGCGTGCAGAGCCTGCCCGGGCCTGATCCAATGTTCCAAACTTAAGCCCAATGGCGCTAACTTAAGCGTTATTGCTCCATGGCTCGCCACGATTTGCCCCCTCCCCTGCGACAGTAGGGGAGGGTTGGGGTGGGGTTGCTTGTGCTTTAGCGTGCAGCCGAATGTCGCTATGGCTTCTAATAACAAAAAGCAATGTGCCAACGGCAGGCTCTTGCCGCTCGCTACGCTCGCACCCCACCCCAACCCTCCCCTACTTCGCAGGGGAGGGGGTGCATCACTGCAAGCGTCGAGATACACGCTTAAGTTAGTGCCATTGAACTTAAGCCAGAACCGAAGCGCGTCGGTTGGTGGTGAGCGTATGCGAACCCCAACATTGCCATTCCCATCTGGCGGACGAACGCAGGCACAAACAAGATTGTCGATGCATTGCAAGAAAAAATTCCTGCGTTGACGGCAACCCGCTCTGAAAGCGCGAGCATATTGCAGCACATCTTGTCAGATAACTCGCAAGCATTCTCTCTCGATGTCCCACCCGCTTTGTCCGAGAGAGCAACACCCGCAACACACTTTCTTCCCAGGCCAAGCGCAGCGCCATTTTCAGCGACGTGCGCATGCATTCGTTGGCGACATGCCTCGATGTGATAAAGCGTGATATTTCGAATAACACGGTGATATTCCGTGTATTTGCGTGCGTGACACACCTCCACGCGTGAACGGATGCTCAACGCTGCGCGACCGTGTCATGAACTGTCATCGACATGGCTCGCACGGGGAACAGACCGCGCTACGGCGCTTATGAATCGCCCGTTATTCAGCGTCGCATCGAGATGCACAGGTTGCGGCCTAACAACATGGAGAAAGAACCAAGTCATGAATAAGATCTACAGCAAGGTTTGGAATGCTTCGATGGGCGCCGTCGTGGTCGCGTCCGAGTTGGCCAGCAGCGACGTGGTGATCGGCAAGGGCAGCAACCTGCGCAGCGCCTCGCTTATGCGCAACGCGCTGGCCGCCCTGGTCGCCATCGCACTGCTTCCCTCCGTCGCGCATGCGGATGTTTGCGAAGGCTCGTTCGTGGTCGGCCAGGAACCCGTCGCCGCCTCGAATGCTTTTGCCTGTGGCGCGCAAGCTAGAGCGCTGGGCAGTTTCTCCACTGCGATCGGCAATCGCTCGTTCGCCAGCGGCGATTACGCGTCGGCATTCGGCTACTCGGCACAAGCGCATGGCGCCGACAGCATCGCCTTCGGCCACGATGCGTATGCATCCGGAACATCCAGCATTGCCATCGGCAAGGACAGCGATGCGTCGGCAAACAACAGCGTTGCGCTGGGTAACGGCTCCGTTGCCGATGTCGCCGATACCGTCTCGGTAGGCAGAGCCGGCAGCGAGCGCCGCATCGTGAACGTCGCGGACGCCGAAAATCCCTACGACGCCGTGAACAAGCGTCAGCTGGACACGCTCGCCGACAGCTTGGGCGACGCGCAACACTACTTCAAGGCCAACGGCAACAACGACGGCAGCGACGACGCCAGCGCAACGGGCACGCGGGCAACAGCCGCCGGAGCCAACAGCAGGGCTCGCGGAAACAACAGCACGGCCGTTGGCGTATCGAGCATCGCAGTCGGCAACGGCAGCACCGCGCTGGGCGACAACAGCCGCGCCGAAGGTACCGCAAGTTCGGCTACCGGCAGCGGCGCGCGTGCCCTGGGCAACTACAGCACCGCAAGTGGCACGCTGAGCAAGGCATTCGGCGATAGCAGCGTGGCGACCGGCATCGGCGCAGAAGCCACCGGCAACTTTGCGTTGGCCGATGGCGCTTATGCCACGGCAAGAAGTACAAATTCCGTCGCACTGGGTTTCTCGACCAGGGCCATGGCAACCAACGCCACCGCCGTCGGCGACCGGGCCTGGGCTTACGGCGCCGATTCCGTTGCCGTGGGCAGCCGTGCCTTCGCGCTCGCGCAAAACGCATCCGCCTTCGGCAAGCAAAGCTATGCGCTTGCGCTGGATTCAACGGCATTGGGCGTCGGCGCGCAGGCCCAAAATGTGGACAGCGTTGCGCTGGGCGCTTACTCGATCGCCGATCGCGCCAGCACCGTATCCGTAGGCAGTGCCGGCGCGGAACGCCAGATCACCAACGTCGCGATCGGTACCGAAGCGACCGACGCGGTCAACAAGTCGCAGTTGGATGCGCTGGCTGGCGACGTCAGCGAGGCGCAGCATTACTTCAAGGCCAGCGGCAAGCAGGATGGCAGTGACGATGCCAGAGTCGATGGCGACCTCTCCATCGCCGCGGGCTCCAACAGCTGGGCCGCGCAGAACGCCGCCACCGCCATTGGTAACGAGGCCATCGCTTATGGCATCGGCAGCACCGCCGTGGGCCAGAGCAGCATCGCCGAAGGCGATGCCTCCGTTGCCGTGGGACAAAGCGCCTATTCCGCAGGTTTTGGCAACACCGCCCTGGGCGCCAGCGCATCGGCTGAAGGTGAGCAGGCCGCTACTGCCCTTGGTGCGTTGAGCACCGCCTTCGGCACCGGTTCTACCGCCGTGGGCGGCGGCTCGTTCGCCATCGGCGCCGGCAGCCTGGCTGCCGGCTTCAGGGCAAGCAGTTACGGCGAGGCCAGCGTCGCCACCGGCGCCTTCAGCACCGCAGCCGGCGATTTCAGTGCTGCCCTGGGCGCTTTCAGCGCGGCTGCGGCCGACAACAGCGTTGCGCTGGGCGCCAACTCCTACGCAAACCGCTTCAACAGCATCTCCGTGGGCAGTGCAGGCAACGAACGTCAGATCACCAACGTTGCGGCAGGCACCGACGGCACCGATGCCGTCAACGTCGACCAGTTGAACGATGCAGTGGCCAGCGCTACCCGGAACAATCGTTATTTCAAAGCGCAGGGCCAGAAGGGCGACATCGTCGATCCGTTCGATTCCGCGATAGCGGCGGGCGAAAACAGCGTTGCCAGCGGTGCCTACGCGTTTGCCGAAGGCGATCTGTCGGTAGCGGTCGGCAACGGCAGCCATGCAGCCGACGGTGGAACCGCCGCGGGTTCGCAAGCATTGGCTGATGGCGAGCGCAGCACCGCCGTGGGTCGCCGCAGTACAGCGTCGGGGGATTACAGCACTACGCTGGGTGCGGGCTCGGTGGCCAGCCACGACAATGCGGTCGCGCTAGGCGCGTTCTCGACCACCGATCGTGCCAACAGCGTGTCGGTGGGCAGCGCCGGCAGTGAGCGCCAGATCACCAACGTGGCGGCCGGTACCAAAGCCACCGACGCGGTCAACAAGTCCCAGCTGGATGCTGTCGCCAACGTCGCCACCGGCACCTCGAAGTACTTCAAAGCCAATGGCAACCAGAGCGTACTCCCCTACGACGCGGCCATTGCCTCCGGCGACTACGCCATTGCAGTCGGCAGCAGCGGCCGGGCCACAGGCTCGCACGCCACCGCCATCGGCGCCAACGCGCTGGCCAGCGGCGAACAATCGCTGGCGCTGGGCGACATGGCCTCTGCCTCGTACTACAACGCGATTGCCATCGGCTCCAACAGCGTCTCCAACAGTTGGGCTTCGATCGCCGTCGGCTTGAAGAGCCAGGCCAATGGTGTCCGCAGTATCGCTATCGGCGAAGGCGCGCAAGCAGACAGTCTAGGCACGGTCGCGTTGGGTTGGGCGAGCCAATCCACCGGCATGTTCTCCACCGCGCTCGGCGGAGCCAGCAAGGCCACCGGCTACAACACACTGGCTGCGGGTTCTGGCGCATGGGCGTTGGGTAACAACGCAACAGCCGTCGGCGCGGGCGCCGGCAGCGATCTTACGGTGGATGAAATAACCGCCGTTGGCTCCAACGCGGAGGCCAATAGCTATCGCAGCACCGTCGTCGGTGCCGGCAGCGTCGCTGACGTAGTAGCACCGAACAGCACGATTGTCGGCGCCAATTCGTTCAGTCTTGCCAATCACGGTACGGCCATCGGCGAAAGCAGCGTTGTCGCCTACGGTGCCGACAATGCCGTGGCGCTCGGCTCGGGCTCGTATGCCGACCGCCCGAACTCCGTTTCGGTCGGCGCTGCCTCGGCCTGGATCGATGGCGACGGCATGTCGCACGATGCCATCACACGCCAGATCACCAACGTCGCTGCCGGTACGGCAGGCACGGACGCGGTCAACAAGAGCCAGCTCGATGAAGTGGCCAGCAACGTCGGCGTCGCTACCAAGTACTTCAAGGCGAGGGGCAATGAAGGCCTGGACGCGCTCGATGACGCCATCGCCCAAGGCGACCATTCGGTAGCTGCTGGCAGTTCCAGTTATGCCGGTGGCGATCGGTCGGTGGCCGTGGGCAAAAATAGCAATGCAATAGCCACAGGAGCGCTGGCATTCGGTGCCGACAGCGTTGCAAGTGGCGTCAATGGTATCGCCGTGGGTGTACACGCAGGTGCAAGCGGCGCTTTCTCCGCGGCGCTGGGTTCCAATGCCCAGGCCACCGACGTCGGCACCGTAGCAGTGGGCGCGGAATCGCTGGCGACCGGTAACCGCTCAACGGCGCTCGGCATGAATACCGAAGCGTTGGGTGAACAAAGCACGGCCAGCGGCTATGGAAGCAGCGCATTGGGCCAGCAGACCAGCGCCTTCGGTGCGCAAAGCTACGCCGACGGCTTTTATGCCTCGGCGTTTGGCGCCTACGCGACGGCCGCAGGTGATTTCACCACCGCCTTGGGTGTAGGCAGCATCGCCGCCGCCAGTGACGCCACGGCGATCGGCGCAAATGCCACGGCGAGCGGCGAAGCCAGTGTTTCCTTGGGCTCATTGGCGAACAGCAATGGCGCCCATGCGATTGCGATCGGCCAAACGGCCCTCGCGTCTGGCGATGGCAGCATTGTGTTGGGCGGTACGTACGTGCCGGCGCCGGGCGAATTCACCTTTCTGGACCCTGCACAGGCCAACGGACGCAATGCCATTGCCATCGGTGGGGGCGCGCACGCTGGCGGCGATAACAGCGTGGCGCTCGGTGCGAATGCCTATAACTACACCGCCAACTCCGTCGCCCTGGGGGCGGGATCCGTAACCACTCGGGACAACACGGTATCGGTGGGTGTGGAGGGCTTCGAACGCCAGATCACCAACGTGGCGGCCGGTACGCAGGCCACCGATGCGGTGAACAAGTCGCAGTTGGATGAAGTGGCCAACGCCGGCACACAAACGAACAAGTACTTCAAGGCCACCGGTGTGGACAGTACCGGGGCGCTCGATGACGCGCAGGCAACAGGCGCTTTCTCCGTTGCAGCGGGCAGCTCGAGCCATGCCGACGGCGACCACTCGGTAGCCATGGGCGCAAATGCCCAAGCCAACGCTCAGAACGCCACGGCCCTCGGTGCCAATTCATTCGCCAACGGTGCGTATTCGATGGCGCTGAACGGCAGTTCGGTCGGCGATGGCGCCAACTTCGGCGTGGCCGCTGGCTATGGCGCCAGTGTGGGCCAGGGCGCAAACAGCTCGATCGCCTTCGGTACGCTGGCATCCGTTAGCGCCGGTTCCCAGGCCTCAATCGCCGTGGGGCTCGGCGCCACGGCAAGCAACTCCTTCGCCACGGCAATCGGCAGTACCGCCCTTTTTGTCGATAACGTTCATCACATCATTGTCCAGGGCGCGGCACATGCCTCGGGTGGCGGCGCCATTGCCCTGGGCGGGGCGACCAACGCGATGGGCGATAACAGCGTGGCTATCGGCACCGGTGCAGCATCCGCCGGCAGGCGTTCGGTCGCACTGGGCGCCGGAGCAGGACTGGGCGGCCTTACCGAAAGCAGCGTGGCCATCGGCGAGCTGAGCGAAGTCAGCGGCAGCAACGCCGTAGCTTTGGGTGCCCTCTCCGTCGCCGACCGAGATAACTCGGTTTCGGTGGGCGGTATCGGCGCAGAGCGTCAGATCACCAACGTGGCGGCCGGCACGCAAGCTACCGATGCCGTCAACAAGTCGCAGTTGGACGCGCTCGCCGATAGCGTTGGCACGGCCACTCGTTACTTCGCCGCAACGGGTAACGACACCGACGACGCGGTCGCCGACGGAACGTACTCGACCGCCGCCGGCTCGGGCAGTCATGCCAGGGGCGATAACTCGTCAGCCTTCGGCAGTGGTGCCGATGCCATCGGCAATTTCAGCATTGCCGTGGGTTATGGAAGCACTGCGTGGGGTATGAATAGCCTTGCATTGGGTGCCAATGCCCAAAGCAACGCTTTTGGCAGCATCGGCATCGGCGCCAACTCTGTCGCCAACGGCATGTTGAGCTCGGCGATTGGCTATAACGCACAGGCAAACGGACAGGCCACGCTCGCCATTGGCGCTGGCGCGAGTGCCGCGGAGTTCTTTAGCACTGCCGTGGGCGTGGGTAGCGTGGCCGCTGGCTATAGCACTGCAACCGGCACCCAAGCCAATGCATCGGGAGCGTTCGCCTCGGCATTCGGCAACCTCTCGGAGGCTTCTGGGAATCTTGCCTCGGCATATGGTGTTTCCTCCAGCGCCTATGACACCTACGCCACGGCCAACGGCTACAACACTGCCGCCGGCCTTTCGGGTAGTGCATTCGGTGCCGAAAGCTGGGCGCAGGGAGACCAGAGCACGGCGCTTGGTTTCAATGCGTGGGCGGTGAACAACAACGCCACCGCCGTGGGCGCCAATGCCTGGGCCCAAGCCGATAACAGTGTTGCGCTGGGCCAAGGTTCGTTGGCAGAGCGTCCGAACAGTGTTTCAGTCGGCGCCGCACACGATTGGCAAGGTCTTGACGGCACGGTCTTCAAAGCTACCGATCGCCAGATCACCAACGTGGCAGCCGGTACCGAAGGCACCGACGCGGTGAACGTCGATCAGTTGAACGACGCCATCGCCAATGTAGGCGGCCAGGAAAGCCGTTACTTCAAGGCTGCAGGCCAGAACGATGGCAGCGATGATGCGGTTGCCAGCGGCACACGGTCCGTTGCGAGCGGCGCTAACGCCAAGGCCACCGCTGATGGCTCGATGGCGCTGGGCTCGACCAGCACGGCCGCTGGTGTCGAGAGCATCGCAGTGGGTTACGCCGCTGCGGCAAGCGGCAACGCCAGCATTGCGTTGGGCGCACACAGCAAGAGCCTGGCCTTCGACAGCGTAGCCTTGGGTAACGGCAGCATTGCAATCGCTGAAGGTAGCGTCGCGTTGGGTAACGGCAGTCTCGCTGATCGTGTCAATTCGGTCTCGGTGGGACGCGTTGGTGCCGAACGACAGATCACCAACGTCGCAGCCGGCACCGCCGATACCGACGCCGTCAACATGGCCCAGCTCAAGCAGGTTGGCCTGGTGGGGTCCGACGGCAGTACCGTTTCGGCAGTGGCTTACGACGCAGGCAGCAACCAGCGCTCGGTGACCTTGGGCGATGGCACACATGGCACCACCATCAGCAACGTTGCCGCGGGTACGAAATCTGGTCACGCGGTGAACTATGACCAGTACAGCTCGTTGGCCGCCACCATCGGCGGCGGCTCGGCGATCGGACCCAACGGCATGATCAGCCTGCCGCAGTTCAACATCCAGGGCGGTACTTACACCAACGTGGGCGCAGCCTTCGGTGCACTGGACAACGCGGTTTCGTCCTTGAACGGGCGCGTCGGCAAACTGGAAGCCTCCGCTGGCGGCGGCTCCGGCGTCCCCGGCGTGGTGAGCGGTGAAACGGTCGCCATCGGTGAAAACAGCGGCGTGCAAAGCGGCAACGGCGGCACTGCCCTGGGTGCGGGTGCAAGCACGTCCGGTTCCACCGGCACGGCGATCGGGCAAGGCAGCGAAGTCACCGGCTCCAACGCCGTGGCGCTCGGTGCAGGCTCGGTGGCAGACCGGGACAACGCGGTGTCCGTGGGCAGCGCAAGCAGCGAACGCCAGGTCACCAACGTGGCCGCCGGTACGCAAGCCACCGATGCGGTGAATGTGGACCAGATGACAGCCGCCACGCAAAGCGCCATCGAAGCTGCGCAAGCCTATGCCGACAACAGCGCCCAACAGACGCTCAACAGCGCCAATGCCTATACCGACAGCAAGGTCGCGAATCTTGTCACCAACGACAATTTCAACGCCTTCAAGGATTCGGTGAACCAGCAGTTCCACACCGTCAACAAGCGCATCAGCCGTGTCGGCGCCATGGGCGCAGCGATGGCGGGCATGGCCGGTGCGATTGCAGCGGCCCCCGGCACCGACAACCGCGTCAGCGCCGCGGCGGGCACCTACGGTGGCGAGAACGCGCTGTCCGTGGGCTTTGCCCGTCGCCTGCCAGGTAACGGTGCATTGCTGATCGGTGGCTCTGTCGCTGGCGGCGGCGAATCCAGCGGCACGGTCGGCGTCAGCTTCGGCTGGTAACGCGTTGCAGCCTCTTCCCGATGCGGGAAGAGGCTGCTTTTCCCCTACCCGCCCTGCCGTTCGCGGCAGGGTAACCGGGTAATGACGTGTCGCCCGCCCACTCGCCTGGGACGCGGATAGCCCGGTACATCTTCCTCAAGGATCCATGCATGAAGTCATTTCGTTCCTTTCGCATCAACGCCATTGCGGCCGCCTTGGCCGTGGCCATGCCGGCCATACACGCCGCCAACGCACCGACGTCGCCCGACAGCAAGGTGACGGCTGTCGCTGATGCAAACCAGGCCCATAGCCGTTTCATCGTCACCTATCGCGACGGCAGCGCCGAGCGAGGCAGCAGTACGGCCGCGTTGCAAAATGTAAAAGCCGCGATCGGTCGCACCGGGCTGGACCGCGCGACGATTTCCTCGACGGGCGCCAACGTTGCTCCGCTTTCAGTCACCCACCAGCGCAAGCTGGCCGTTGGCTCCGATCTGATTCGCACCTCGCGCAAACTCAGCCAGAACGAAGCCAATAATCTGATGTTGCAAATCGCGGCCGATCCGGCCGTCGCCCACGTTCAACCGGATTTGCTCCTGCAAGCGGTGAAGGATTTCCGCGCACCGGCCGACCTGGAAACTGCAGTAAGGCAACGCACCAACGCCCAACCGAAAACCTTCACACCGGATGATCCGGGCTATGCCACCTATCAATGGCATTTCTCGAACCCCATCGGCGGCGCCAACATCAACCATGCCTGGGACCTGGCCGATGGCACCGGTATTACGGTGGCCGTGATCGATACCGGCATCACCGATCATCCGGATATCGACACCTCGCTGGCCGACGCCGGCTACGATTTCATCTCCGATGCCTACATCTCGGGTCGCACCACCGATGCACGAGTGCCCGGCGGCTGGGATACGGGTGACTGGACCAACGAGGCACCGTGGAATACCGCGAGCGATGGCTGCGTCGCAACCGGAGGCGGTGAACCCAGCAGTTGGCACGGCACGCATGTTTCGGGAACGGTGGCCGAACTCACCAACAACGGTTCGGGCATGGCGGGCATTGCCTACAACGCGAAAGTGCTGCCGCTACGTGCGCTCGGTCATTGTGGCGGTTACGAGTCCGACATCGCCGATGCCATCGTATGGGCGTCGGGCGGCCACGTGGACGGCCTTCCCGACAATACGCACGTGGCCCAGGTCATCAACATGAGCCTTGGCGGTGCGCAGCAATGCGCCGCCACTTCGCCGGAATACCTTGCCATCCAGCAGGCCATCGGCCGTGGCGTTACGGTGATCGCATCGGCAGGCAACAGTGCGGCCGATGTCTCCAGCTTTACGCCGGCCGGTTGCGCGGGCGTTATTGCAGTGGCTTCCAACGGCATTACCGGCAAGCGCGCGTTCTATTCCAACTACGGTAACGGGGTCACCCTGTCGGCGCCGGGTGGTGGCGTCTACCCGAACGATGGCACTTCCGGCCAACCCGTTAACGAGGGCTTCGTATTTTCGGCCCTCAATGACGGTGAGACCACGCCAGGCGCACCGAACTACGCTGGCTACGCCGGCACCTCGCAAGCCTCGCCGCACGTGGCAGGCACAGTGGCCATGATCCTGGGCGCCACGCAGGCAGCCGGCATGCCGGCCCCCACCCCCGACGAGATCAAAACCATCCTCACCGAATCGGCACGTCCATTCCCGGTGGCCCAGGATCACGTCATCGGCGCCGGCATCGTTGACGCTGCCGCTGCCGTCAACCTGGCGGTCAACGGGGACGACGGTGATCCCGGCGATGGCGATGGCGATGGCGGCAACGATCCAGGCACCACGCTGACCAAGGGCGTGATCCTCTCCGGCCAGGCCGTTGGCACAGGCACCGCGGTTCGCTACTCGATCACCGTGCCGGCGGGTGCCACCACGTTGAATATCCGCACCATCGGCGGCAGCGGCGGTGATGTTTCGCTGTACGTCAAAGCCGGCCATTCACCGGCCGCCGATGGCAGCAATGCCGATTTCAAGTCGGTCAAACCCGGCAACAACGAAGCCGTCGTCCTGCAAAAACCAGAAGCGACCACGTATTACATCCTCGTGACCGGCGGTGAGAGCGCCACCAACAACCTGTCCGTACTGGCCGACTACAAGCTGTAATTGCACGCGTTGGTTGCGTGTAGAACCCCAGCCCACCAGCTGGGGTTCTTTTTTGCTTCACGATGACTTGAGTTCAGTGATTCGCCCGACTGCGCCAGCACCCGACACAGCAGTGTCCACACCAAGGACAAGCCCGTGCATGACGCGGCCCGACAGGTGGCTCGCCGGCGCAAGACGATGACCAGCGCATCGCGTTTCGTAGAGATAACTGCATGAGCAAGAAAACACTTACGCCGGCGAGGAAAACCCTCGCCACCTTGCCGGCCGGCTACGCAGGCATCCACAACAGCATCGTCGAACTGCTGGACGCTGCACGCCGTGCCGCAGCGCGCAGCGTCAATGCGCTAATGACGGCGAGCTATTGGGAGATCGGCCGCCGCATCGTGGAAGCCGAACAACAGGGCAGGCGACGTGCAGGCTACGGCGAGCAGTTGATCGAACGACTGGCGAACGACCTCACCCAGCGATTTGGTCGCGGATTCAGTCGCCAGAACTTGCAACAGATGCGATCGTTCTTCCTGACCTGGCCAATTCGCCAGACACTGTCTGGCGAATCTTCCCCGACGTTGTCGCAAGAGCATTCGGAGATAGCGCCGATCCGTCTTAGGCGGCTCGATGAACTGGCACAGATCTTCACGCTGCCATGGTCGGCCTATGTGCGGCTACTGTCAGTGAAGGATATCCACGCTCGCCAGTTCTACGAAGCCGAAGCCCTGCGCGGCGGATGGAGCGTGCGCCAGCTCGACCGGCAGATCAACAGCCAGTTCTACGAACGCACGGCGCTATCGAAGAACAAGGCGGCAATGTTAATGAAGGGCACCGTGCCGAAGCCGGAGGATGCCGTCACACCCGACGACGCGATCAAAGACCCGTATGTGTTGGAGTTCCTTGACCTCAAGGACGAATATTCGGAATCCGACCTGGAACAAGCTTTGCTCCAACGGCTGGAAGATTTCCTCCTCGAACTCGGCGACGGCCTCACCTTCGTCGGCCGGCAGCGTCGCTTGCGCATCGACCAGACCTGGTATCGGGTCGATCTGCTGTTGTTCCATCGGCGCTTGCGCTGCCTCGTCATCATCGACGTGAAGCTCGGTGCGTTGACGCATGCCGACGTGGGCCAGATGCACCTGTATTGCAACTACGCGAAGGAGCATTGGACGCTTGCCGACGAGAACCCACCGGTGGGTCTGATCCTTTGCGCCCACAAGGGACACGCGTTGGCGCGGTATGCACTGGAAGGCTTGCCCAGCAAGGTGATGGCGGCGAACTACCGGACGCTGCTGCCGGATGCCGAAGTGCTGCAAAAAGAACTGGAGAACACGCGGCGCCGGCTCGAATCTCGCACAACGATGCGCCCCAAGGCGCGCAAAAGATAAGCGTGTCCTGCTTTTTTTGAGCGCTCCCCATCCTTGCACCTGGCGAAACCCCTTTGCATTGCCAAATTCGATTATTATCGCAATACTTATAGACATCATCTATTACTGAGTTCGCCATGAACCTGCGCGATCTTCACTACCTGGTCTCCCTCGCCGAGCACCGCCACTTCGGTCGCGCTGCGGAAGCCTGCTTCGTCAGCCAGCCCACCCTTTCCACCCAGATCAAGAAGCTGGAAGACGAACTGGGCGTTTCCCTGGTCGAGCGCACGCCGCGCAAAGTGCTGCTTACCGAAGTGGGCCGCGAAATCGCCCATCGCGCCCGCGAGGTATTGAACGAAATCGAGCAGATCAAAGGCATCGCGCGGCGCACGGTGGATCCCGAATCAGGCACGGTACGCCTGGGCATCTTCCCCACGCTCGGCCCCTATCTGCTGCCGCACGTGGTGCCGATGGTGCGCGAGCGCTTTCCTCGCCTGGAACTGCTGCTGGTGGAGGAAAAGACCGAAGTGGTGCTGCATCGCCTGCGTGAAGGCAAGCTCGATGCCGGCGTACTGGCCCTGCCGATTCATGACGACAGCCTGCACGCGGAATTTCTCTTCGAAGAGCCTTTCATGCTGGCCGTGCCGCAATCGCATCCCTTGGCCAAGCGCGCGAATTTGAAGCTCACCGATCTTTCCGACCAGAGCTTGCTGCTGCTGGAAGACGGCCATTGCCTGCGCGATCAGGCGCTGGAGGTGTGCCATATGGCCGGTGCCGGCGAAAAGAGCGGCTTTCGCGCGACCAGCCTGGAAACCCTGCGCCAGATGGTGGCTTCCAACGTGGGCATCACGTTGTTGCCGACGCTCGCCGTGAAACCGCCGGTCGCTCAAGCACCCAATTTGCAGCTCGTGGAATTCAGCGGACATCCGCCCAGCCGTCGCGTCGCCATGGTGTGGCGCAAGAGTTCGGCCATGAGCGGTTTCCTGAAACAGCTGGCCGAAGTCTTCCGGAACCTGCCGCATGATCTACTTGATCCGCATAGCGTCAATCCCGCATCCGTAAAACGTCGGCGCGTGTCTTGACGTGCCGCGCCATAGTCGCCATCAATCGTCTTCATAAGAACAATCAATTTCATACTTGTCCTACAGCGCGCTACCCTCGGGTGGCGCGACCGTAAGGCCGCCTCTGCATTCCCCTCTCAAGCCCAACGCAACGAGGTGATGTCATGAGCAAGCTGAAAGGCTCCAAGACGGAGCAGAACCTGAAAGACGCGTTCGCCGGCGAATCCATGGCCAACCGCCGGTATCTCTACTTCGCATCGAAAGCCGACGTGGAAGGCTACAACGACGTTTCCGCCGTCTTCCGCTCCACCGCCGAAGGCGAAACCGGCCACGCGCATGGCCATCTGGAATACCTGGAAGCATGCGGCGATCCGGCCACCGGCAAGCCCTTCGGGCCTACCAAAGAGAATCTGCAAAGCGCCATCGCCGGCGAAACCCACGAGTACACCGACATGTATCCGGGCATGGCCAAGACTGCGCGCGACGAAGGCTTCGAAGAAGTAGCCGACTGGTTCGAGACGTTGGCGAAGGCGGAGCGTTCGCATGCCAATCGGTTCACGAAAGCGCTGAACGAACTCGCCACCTGATGCAGTAGCAACCACACCCCTCCCCTGCGTGCACCTGATTAGCGCTATGTCTCAGTTGCGCAACATGTAGCTCCCTCCCCTGCGAAGTAGGGGAGGGAGTGGGTGGGGCTGCTCGAGCTTGCGGCATGATTTGAACTCGTCGCGAGGTTGCTTCACCCCAACCCAACCCTCCCTGTTGCAAGCAGGGGAGGGGGCAGATCCGGCGAGCGGAGGCACATCCACATGGCAGACCCCATCGGCACCACCCGCGAAGGCAGCCTCGAAGCACCCACACGTCATCCGCTCGATTGGCTCAACCCCGAATTCTGGGACGCCCAAGCGCTGGACGCCGAGCTGGAGCGCGTGTTCAACATCTGCCACGGCTGCCGCCGCTGCGTCAGCCTCTGCCATGCCTTTCCCACGCTGTTCGACCTGATCGACAACTCCGAATCGATGGAAATCGACGGCGTCGCCAAAAGCGATTACGCCAAGGTGACCGAACAGTGCTACCTGTGTGATCTGTGCTATCTCACCAAGTGTCCGTACGTGCCGCCGCATCCGTGGAACGTGGATTTTCCGCACCTGATGCTGCGCGCCAAAGCCGTCGATTTTCGCGAGCATGGCGCCCCCCTGTCCGCACGCATCCTTTCCAACACGCGCGCCGTCGGCAAGCTCGCATCGATTCCCGTCGTCGTGCAAACCATCAACGCGGCGAACAAAAACGCCACCGCGCGCAAGCTGCTGCAAAAAACCATGGGCGTGGATGCGCAGGCGCGCGTGCCCGCTTATCACACGCCCACGGCACGCAAGCGCCTGCGCAAGCTCGATGGCAAAGGCCATGCACAGCCGGCCGGGCGCACGCGCGGCAAGGTCGCCATCTTCGCTACCTGCTATTGCGATCACTCCGAACCGGGCGTGGTGGAGGACCTCGCTGCCGTGCTCAAGCACAACGCCATTCCCGTGCGCCTGGTGGAACAGGAAAGTTGCTGCGGCATGCCCAAGTTCGAGCTGGGCGACCTGGACACCGTGCGCAAGTACAAGGAACGCAACATCCCGGTGCTGGCGAAGATGGCGCACGAAGGCTGGGATTTCACCGCGGCGATTCCTTCCTGCGTGCTGATGTTCAAGCAGGAGCTGCCGCTGATGTTTCCGGACGATGCGGATGTAGCACTGGTGCGCGACCGCTTCTTCGACCCCTTCGAATACCTGGCCGAACGCCGCAAAGCCGGCTTGCTCGCCACGGATTTCAAGCAATCGCTGGGCAAGGTCGCCTGGCAAGTGCCCTGCCACCAGCGCGTGCAGAAGATCGGCCCGAAAACCAGCGAGATCCTGCAACTGGTGCCCGGCACGGAAATCACCACCATCGAACGCTGCTCCGGCCACGACGGCACGTACGGCGTCAAACACAAAACCTACGCGCTATCGCGCAAACTCGCCAAGCCGGTGGAGAACCGCGTGGCGCAAAGCGAGGCCGCGCATTTCACCAGCGATTGCCCGATGGCCGGCGGCCACATCGCGCACGGCCTGGGCGACAGGCCTGCCGCCGAACATCCATTGAGCCTGCTGCGCAAAGCCTACGGAATCTGACCATGGCCATGAGCTTTCAACCTGCGACATCCATGAACAAACTGCAGCGCCAGGACTTGCTTTCGCTGGAAGCCTACGCCGCACAACGCAACGACTTTCGCGCGCGCGTCATGGCGCACAAGAAGAACCGCACCGTGCACCTCGGCGCGCACCTCACGCTTGCCTTCGAGGACCGGCTCACCATCCAGTACCAGGTGCAGGAAATGCTGCGCATCGAGCGCATCTTCGAAGCCGAAGGCATCGACGAGGAACTGGACGCCTACAATCCGCTCATTCCCGACGGACGCAACCTCAAGGCCACGCTGTTCGTCGAGTACGCCGACGTGGAACAGCGCAAGCGCGAACTGGCGCGGCTGGTCGGCATCGAGCATCGCATCGTGCTGACGGTAAGCGGACACGCGCCGGTCGCCGCCATTGCGGACGAAGACATGGACCGCAGTACCGAGGAGAAAACTTCCGCGGTACATTTCCTGCGCTTCGAACTGGACGATGCCATGATCAGGGATTGGGAAGCCAGCGCCGCGGTAAGCGTTGCATCCACGCATCCGGCGATGCGCGAGGAAACCGCCGTTTCGGAAACGCTGCGCGAAGCCTTGGCGGCGGATTTCGCGTAGATCAACTTCCTCCCCTGCATGCAGGGGAGGGAAACATTCTCATCCGCCTACCAACTCAATAATGCAACACGGAACGCAGCGGAACCTCCTGCGGCCACAACGCCCTGCCCTGCAAGGCCAACAACTCGATCACCACGGACGCGCCCACCAATTCGGCGCCCAGCTGGCCGAGCAGATTGCGCGCCGCGCCGAGCGTGCCGCCGGTCGCGAGGACGTCATCCACCAACAGCGTGCGCTCACCTGGACGCACCCCGCCGATGCAAGCTTCCAGCCGATCGGTGCCGTATTCCAGCTGGTAATCGGCATGCATCACCGGAGGCGGCAATTTGCCGGGTTTGCGCAAGGGCACGAATCCCGCACCCAGTTTCTGCGCCATCGCGGCGGCAAAAATGAAACCGCGTGATTCCACGCCGCACACTGCCTGCACGCCGCTGTCCAGCCACGGTTCGATCATCGCGTCGATGCAGCGCGCGAAAGCGGCGCCGTCGGCCAGCAGCGGGGTGATATCGCGAAACGTCACGCCCGGCTTGGGGAAATCCGGTACGGCGCGAATCAAACTTGCAAACTCGGTCATGCAGGGCTCCAGTGATGATGCGCTGGGTAGGATACCTGCATGCTGCGCTCGTTATCCCGATGACTGCGATGGTCGAACTCCCTCCCCTGCGTCAGCAGGGGAGGGCTGGGGTTGTGCGAGCTTGCCGCATGATTTGAATTCGTCGCGAGATTGCTTCACCCCACCCCAATCCTCCCCTACTACACGTAGGGAGGGGCAGATCCGGCGAACTGAGACACGACGCTAATCAGCACTTCGCAGGGGAGCTGCACGCCTCACACCGGCTGCGGCGCCAAGTTATCCGCATCATCGTCGAGTTCACGGATGGCCAGGCGAGCGTCGGCCAGCGCATGATCGATGTCCCGCACGATCGGCTCGGCCGTTTCCACGCTGGATTCCGGCACCAGCACCGCCACGTAATCCAGCGCCGGCAACTGGCCGACGCCGCCGGTGAGGTATTCGCCGGAGATGAAGGCAGGTATGTCCGCGTGCTCCAGCGCATCTTTCACCAGATGGGCGTCGATCAGGTTCTGGGCGCGATAGACGATACGCATGCCTGCACGCTACTGCTGCCGGCGCCCCTGGGCAAGCGATTCACCAGAACGCGCCGATACCCGCGACGCCCTGGGCGCCATGCGGGCGCGCCTCGTCGGCCAGCGCCGGGGCCATGCCGCCCAGCGCATAGACCGGCAGCGCGGCGGCCTCGGCCAGCTGCTGGAAGCGCGGCCAGCCCAGTGTGGCCGCATCCGGGTGGCTGGTGGTGGGGGCCACCGGAGAGAGCGTGGCGAAGTCGGCCCGATGTGTGCTCGCATGCAGCTGAGCGGCGTCATGACAGCTGGCGCCGACCAACTGCGACCAGGGTAACGGGCGCTCCGTAAGCTCATCTAGTTGAGCGGATGTGAGATGCACGCCGATGCCCGCACCAAGCCGCCGCGCACCGTCGATATCGCCATTGAGCAGCACCTGCGCCTGATGGCGCAGCGCGAACGGCTGCAGGTAGGCGGCCAGATCGCGCACCTGTTCGGTCGACCATAACGGAAAGCGCAGCTGGATCAGCCGCACGCCGCGCGCCATCGCCTGCACGATGCGCTCGCGCCATGCATCGGCATGCTGCGGCGGCACGTCGGCGGGGGTGATCGCGTAGATCGCTGGCAGGCGCAGCGCCTGCAAGATCGGCCGGTCCGCCGGCGCCAGCATGGCCAGGTCGACCTCCCACGGCAGTTGCCATTGCAGCGCCTGCCCTTCCAGCGACGCCGGCACGCCCTGCCAACGGGTGAAACGCCAGGCATCCAGCAGCAGGCCGCGCTCGCCGTAGTGCCACGGTATGCGGATCAGCGGCGTGCCGTCCTGCGGCTCGATACGAACCCCTAGTTCCTCATGCAGCTCCCGCACCAGCGCGGACTGCGGCGCTTCACCCGGTTCCAGCTTGCCGCCGGGAAATTCCCATAAACCCGCAAGATGCTTGCCAGCCGGACGCTGCGCCAGCAATACGCGGCCCTGTGCATCGCAGAGCACGCCGGCCATCACGTGCAGAGGTGCGCCGCGCGTGTCGTCCATTCATCAGGCCGTACGGATGTACTCGACCATGTCGAAGTCATAGCTGTGCTGCGCATCCTTCTTGTGGTGGGTGCGCTTGACCTCGGTCCAGTCACTGAAATGGATACCGGGGAAGAAGGTATCGGCGCCATCCACCGCCGCGCTCACCCAGGTCAGGTACAGGCGCTGCGCCATCGGCAGCGCGTCGTGGAACACCTGGCCGCCGCCGATCACCATCAGGCCGGTGCCGTCGGCGCGGGCCTGCGCCTCTTCGATGGAACGCACGGTGATCTGGCCGGGGAATGGCGCCTCGTGGCGATTGGACAGCACCAGGTTGACGCGGTCGGGCAAGGCCCGGCCGATCGATACCGCGGTGTTGTAGCCCATCAGCACGTGCTTGCCCACCGTCAGCTGCTTGAACCATTTCAGATCGTCCGGCAGATGCCAGGGGAGCTGGCCCTTGCGACCGATAGCGAAGTTCTCGTCGAGGGCGGCGATCAGCGAAATGGCCATGGAAGCTCCAGAAGAAACGGTGGCTGTCATAAAGACCGGGGCTGGGCCGGCCGACCGCCTATTATAGCGTTTCAGCTGAGAGTGGGCGCTGGCGCGCGCCGCGAATTTGCGCCCTCTCGCCGAAGGGAGAGGGAATAAAACCTCACACCGCCACCGGCGCCTTGATCGCCGGATGCGGGTGGTAATCCTCGATCGCCACGTCTTCGAAGCGGAAATCGAAGATCGATGGCACATTCGGGTTGAGCGTCAACCGCGGCAGCGGGCGCGGTTCGCGCGTCAATTGCAGGCGCGCCTGCTCGCGATGATTGCTGTACAGGTGCGCATCGCCCAGCGTATGCACGAAATCGCCCACGCCCAGGCCGCACACCTGCGCGATCATGTGCGTCAGCAAGGCATAACTGGCGATATTGAACGGCACGCCAAGGAAGATATCGCCGGAGCGCTGGTACAGCTGGCAACTGAGCTTGCCGTCCGCCACGTAGAACTGGAACAGGGCGTGGCAAGGCATCAGCGCCATCTTCGGCAACTCGCCCACGTTCCACGCGCTGACGATCAGGCGGCGCGAATCCGGATTGCGCTTGATCTCATCCACCACCCAGCGGATCTGGTCCACCACGCGGCCGTCGGCCGTCGGCCAGGCACGCCACTGCTTGCCGTACACCGGGCCGAGATCGCCGTGTTCATCCGCCCATTCGTCCCAGATGCTGACGCCATGTTCCTTCAGGTACGCGATATTGGTGTCGCCGCGCAGGAACCAGATCAGCTCGTGCACGATCGACTTCAGGTGCAGCTTCTTGGTGGTGACCAGCGGAAAACCCTGGTTGAGATCGAAGCGCATCTGCCAGCCGAACACGCTGCGCGTGCCGGTGCCGGTGCGATCGTTTTTTTCGGTGCCGTGTTCCAGCACGTGGCGAAGCAGGTCGAGATAAGCGCGCATAGGTGCAAGTTTACGCCGACTGCGTCTACGCTGCGTTCGCTAGCGGCAGCGTGGGCGCCTTGCGCGAAAGCCACAGCAGCCAGATGCCGACCACGATCAGCGGCAGCGACTGCACCTGCCCCATCGTAAGCCAGCCCCATGCCAGATAACCCAACTGGATGTCCGGCACGCGCACGAACTCCACCGCGAAGCGGAAGCAGCCGTACATCAGCGCGAACAAACCAGAGACAAGATAACGCGGACGCGGCTTCATCGACACCAGCCACAGCACGGCGAACATCACCACGCCTTCCAGCGCCAGCTCGTACAGCTGCGAAGGGTGTCGCACCAAGCCGCCGTATTGCTGCAGCTGCAGCGCCAGGTGCGGATCGTTCGCGGCGAGTGCGACGTCTTCGTCATGCGCATTGGGAAAAATCATCGCCCACGGCACGTCGCCCGGCTTGCCCCACAACTCGCCATTGATGAAATTGCCCAGCCGCCCCAGCCCCAGGCCCAGCGGCACCAGGGGTGCCACGAAATCCACCGTGTCGAAGAAATGCAGCTTGTGCCGGCGCGACCACCAAAGGCCCGCCACCAGCACGCCAAGCAGGCCGCCGTGGAAACTCATGCCGCCGTCCCACACGCGGACCAGGGCCAGCGGATCGGTCCACAGCCAGCGAATGCCGTCGGCATAGTAGAACAGCATGTACCAGATGCGCCCGCCCAGGATGATGCCCATCATCCCGTAGAACACCAGGTCGCCCAGCGCATCGCGATTGACCGGCAAACGTCCCTGCTTGCGGCGGTACTCGCCCAGCAGCCACGCGCCGAAGAATCCGAGCAGGTACATCAACCCATACCAGTGGACCTGGACCGGCCCCAGTTTCACGGCGACCGGGTTGAAGTGCACGACAAAAGGCTGCGTCATGGGCTGGCCGATAAAGCGGAAAGCCGCAAGTTTACAGGCCATCGCAGGTTGGCGGTGAGCGTATGCGAACCCCAGCGCTGCCATGCAGGCGGTGATGCATCGGGCCGGGATCACCCCAGCCCGATGCATTTGACGCTCAAAACGTATAGCGCACGACCAGGTTGGTAGCGCGCGGCGCCTGCAGCGTGGTAACGGTGAGAAAGCTCGGATCCGGCGTCGGCAAGCCGTTGCTGCCGAAGTTGCCGGTATCCGCCGATACGTCGCGCGCACGCACGCTCTGGCGATTGGTGACATTGGTGATGTTCAAGCTGACGTCCAGCGTGTGCTGGCCTGCCATCGCCCAGGCATAGCCTAGGCCCAGATCCCATCGCCAACTGAAGGGATAACGGCCCAGCCCGTTCAACGGCACCAGCGTGCCGTTGCAGTAATGCGTCACCGAGGCCAGGCTGGGATTGGCCTGCACCGCCGCCGCATCCGGGTAGGTGCCGAAGCAGCCGTAGGGCGCGCCCGTCTGCGCGGTCAGCAGCGAGGACACACGCCATCCGCTGCGCCAGTAGTAGATGCCGGAAACCACCAGCTTGTGGCGAATGTCCGAAGCCAGCGGCCCGGCGGAACCGGGTATCAGCTCCGGATAATTGAAGTTGCCGCTGCGCCCGGCCGTCTGCAGCACGCTGGAGTTGCTGGGGTCGCCGTAGATGTCGCGCGATTCGCTGGAATAGCCGTCCTCGTTGCCGTAGGCATGCGCCCAGGTGTAGTTGATCGACAGGTAGTACGGCTCCTGCTCCGACCTGGCATGTTCGAGCTGGAAATTGAGATCGTAGTTGGTGCGTTTCGCCTTCGGCACGCCAAGATACGCATTGGGAATCACGATGCTGGCAAGCTGGTTGCCGCCGCCAAGGTAATCCGTCAGCACAATATCCCGCCCGGGATTGAACAGCATGCCGCCGGTGCCCAGGCCCGCATAGTTCGGATAGCCGTGGGCGCGCACGTAGTTGCTGATCTGGCCGGCGGAATCGCTGATGAAGTCGACGATGTTGTCCAGCCGGTTCATATCGAACTGGCCAAGCAAGGACCAGGACGACGTCAACTGCTGCTGCGCGTACAACTGGAAATTGCGCTGCGAGGTGTTCTTCAGGTTCCGGCTCGACAGCGTTACCGGATTGGGCACCTGGCCGTTTTCATAGACGATCGGATTGCCGATCTGCGCCAGGCCCTGCGGCGCATGCGTCGTCGGATCCATGCCGGTATAGGTGTAATACGTGCCGGAAATGTAATTGGAGCCGCCGACGAAGTAATTGAGCCCCGAAGGCATCGGCAAGGTGTAGACGCCGTAGTTGAGGCCGAGCTTGAGCGAACTGTCGCCATGCACGTCCCACGCGGCGCCGATGCGCGGCGACAGCTTGTACAGGTTGAGGAAGGGACTGCCGCCGGCTTCGTTGCTGAGCATGTGGTCCCAGCGCACGCCGCCGGTCAGCACCAGCGTGTCGGTGAATTTCCAGGTGTCGTAGAGATACGCGCCGGATGCCAGGCTGCCGAAATTGCCGCCGAAGGAGCCTTTCCAGTATTCGACGTAGTTGCCGCCCGGCGGCACCGGCGAGCCGTTCTGCAGCGTGCTGGATGGATCGTTGTACGTATAGGCCCAGTACGGCCGCCAGTACGGTACGAAGTGGAAATTGTTGAAATAGCGATCGCCGCCGAAGGTAATGGTGTGATCGCCGAGCGTCCAGTTCAAATCGGCCTTGTAGCCGTGGCGGGCGTAGTAATAAGCATTCGGCGCATCGTAAGTGCCGGGTCCGTACGTCGAATTGTTATTGGTGTTGTAGTCGTAGACGCTCACGTACGGCGCATCGGGTCCGTATGCGTCGAACGAGGGAACGTCCAGGCGGGTATAACCACCCATCACGCGCAACGTAAGATCATCGTTGATGCGCCAGTGGTAGTTGCCGATCAGCAGCTTCTGCTGATGTACATCGCCCGACCAGCCCGGCGCACCGGTGATCGACGAAGGCTGATAAAGCTGCGCGAGCTGATACAGATTGCTCGACGAACTCGCCCAGTTCCTGGCTGCCGCTATATTCAAGCTCTGGTTGGCGGTGATGTTCCAGGTAAGGTTGACCATCGCGTTCTTGTCACGGCTTGCATAAGCGGTAGCCGTGTTGGAGCCATACGTCCACGACTTCGACAACGACGGCGTATTGCCCAACAACGCGAAGAAGAACAGCTTGTCCTTGACGATCGCGCCCGAGGCCCAGATGTCCTGCGTAAGCTGCGAACCGACGTGGTTGGCCGATTGATACAACGAATACGTACGCTTGCCGTTGGGCGACAGATAGGTGGCGTCGTCGCCCTGTGGATTGAGCCAGCTCGACGTCGGCGGCGTGTAGATCGCCGTATAGCCGGCGTGGAAATCGTTGCTGCCCTGCTTCAGCGTGGCCGACACGATGCCGCCGGTGGTACTGGTCCAGGCCAGGCCGCCGCTGCCGTTGATCAATTGCGTATCGGCCACCGCATCCTGCGGAAAGGTGAGGCCGGAAAGTCCGGTCACGTCATAGTTGGTGTCGAATTCGTTGAAGTAGGTGCGGTTCTCGGCCACGCTGGCGCCGTTCACCTGGTAATAGCCGCCGAAACTTTTCGCACTGGATTGCAGCGCATACACGCTGTACAGGTTGGCTTGGTTGATCGGCAGGTCGTGCGTCAATGCCGCGCTGTAGTTGTTGATCAATTCGGGCGTGGTGACGTCGATCGGCGTGGTCACCGTCAGCAGCGACGACGCCGACACCGTGATCGTGCCGAGCGAAGTAGCAGGCGCAGCACCCGCAACACCCGCAGCAAGCTCCGGCACCATCGCCGTGATGTTCGGCTTCACCTGCACGGACGCGCTGCCGATTGCGCTGCCGCCCTTGCTCACCGTCACCACGTAGATGCCGGGGTTGAGCTGGCTGAGGTTGTACTCACCCTTGCTGTCTGCCGCCAGCGTCTTGCTGAAACCCTGCGCCGGCGAGGTCACTTCGATCGTCGCGCCTTGCGGCGCCGTACCGCGCAGCGCGCCGGTGATGTTCTGGGCATGGCTCGGCGCTGCGTAATAGCTGCAAGCGATCGCCAGCGCTGCCGTCGTGCATGCGGCAAGGCGCTTGCGGCGTACGGTTTGCTGAAGGTATTGCGTATCTGCATGGCCGGCGCGGGCGCGCCGCCACGATGCGTGGCTCAACATAATCCCCTCCCCTCTCGAATAATGGGCCTGCTCGAATGACTGGCTGTTTTTTTGGATCGAAGCCTTCCGCAAGGAAAGGCGACTCCATTTATTTACTTTTAGTTTTTGTTATCTAGATCAAATTGCACCGGTTTCGATGCCGAATCGGGCACACATGGGCGGCGCGCATAAAAAAACCGCACGCAGCGGGTTTTCGTAGATGGGGTTTGTCGATTCCCACAACCCTGGTTCGTCGCATGGACAGGAGTAGGAGTTTCAGGCCGGTTTCCGGCCATCCCAGCTCCGCCACTCACCTATTGGAGATATGACAATGCGCTTTCTATCGATGGTACGGATCAATGAGAACGCGGGCGTGCAGCCAAGTCCGCAGCTGATGGCCGACATGGGCAAGCTGATGGAGGAGATGACCCGGGAGGGGAAGCTGATCGACACCGCCGGGCTCCTCCCCACGTCCCAAGGCGTGCGCGTCAAGCTGGCCCGCGGCAAGTTGAGCGTGGTGGATGGTCCTTTCACCGAGGCCAAAGAGGTGATCGGCGGCTATGCGTTGCTGGAAGCGGCGTCGAAGGAAGAAGCCATCGAGCTCACCAAGCGCTTCCTGAAGGTGCATGGCGACGAATGGGATCTGGAATGCGAAGTGCGCGAGCTTGTCACCCACGCACAGTGCGAGAGACAAGAGCAGGCTCAAATGGCACTTACCTGAGCGTCACGGCCTCACGACTGGCCGTTGGGGTTCGCCCCGGAGTGAATCCTGGGCGAACCCCAGCGCCGTATTCTGCATGGCTGCATGAGACTCCATCGCCGTGCTCCGCAAGCCCCCTACCCACCTGTCGCCCCCATCCCCCGAAGGCAGTGCTTCGAAAGGAGAGGGGCTCATTCAGGTGGCAAACGGAGCGGTGATCACCCCGCTCTTCACGCCATGAAAACACTTCGGGCTGAACCACGGACTTGTGTCTGAAAGCGCTCAGGATTGCCGGAGAATGCGGTGCAAGCTTCCGCAAAGCGTGAATCATCGCGAATGAAGGTTTGTTGGATGCCAGAGGTTCCATTGCCTCTGTCCTCCGAATGATTAAATTTTGTCGAAGCCGTGTGAAAATGCTCGACGTACCGCAATAAAACCAATGGCAGATTTTTCAAGCGCCTGCAGTGCGTCAGGCGCGACTTCGTCGCAAAAGCAACGGAAAATTCCTCGACTAAACCATGCTACGCTCAACATGACATATTTTGGGTGATGGTGATTAATGATGGCATGACTGCCTGCGCTGATGGGTCAGAGAATGCGAATTAAAGAATGAAATGTTCATTCAATAGTTGTACGAGACGAACAGATGGTTCGTTAAAAGCATGTCCCAACTACCAGGAGGCGAAGAAAGTTATGCCTGATGTCAATATTGATAACTTCGTGAGCGCCGTGCAGGCGCGACTCCAAGACGCTGTCGTCGGTTATTCATTTGTTGTTGGCGGGGCAAAGATCCAAGCCAAGAAATACTCTTATGGCCTGGCCCGTATGCCATCCAAGTCCAACCCGAAGCCACTTGATTTCGATACCTCCGTATCATGCGGTGTCGGCAGCGTGTCGAAATTTATTACTGCAATTGCTGCGGTTCAATTGTTGGACCGGCCTGATGCAGGCAACGTCGTAGGGTGGAATATCCTCAACGCAACTCTCGATACACCGATGTATACGGCATTGCCGCCTTACTGGAAACTGCGAAAAGACATTCAGCAGATTACCTTTCGGCATCTGCTCACTCACACAAGTGGCCTTGCAGGTGAGGGCGCCAAGGGCGAGCCGGGAGGTGATTACTTCAGCCTGAAGACTTACCTTTCTCCGAACCCTGTACCCGGGACGCCGCCGTTGGGGCCACTGGGCCAGCCTGCATACAGCAATGTTGGCTTTTGCCTCTTCCGTCTGCTGTTGCCGAATATTGTGGGGTTGGTGCCGACAACGGATCCCGGGGCGTTCGAGCAGGAGCGATCTTTGGAATATGCCAATCAATTCCAGAGCATTCTGCAAGACAATATCTGGGGGCAGCTCGGCATCACGGGGCCCTCGACAAGCACGCCTGCAGGCGACCACCACGCTTTTATGTACTTTAAACCGACCACAATCCCGGGCTATGACTGGAGCCAGTTTAAGTACGCCGGGCAGAAATTGCCCGAAAATGGCCAGCTACTGCTCGCAGGGGCGGGTACCCAGTGGGTATCGATCGACGACTTTACGAAGTTAATCGACAGCATCAACAAGGGCGACGAGCGCATACTCACCGCCGCCCAGTGGGCGCATATGCAAGGCATCGGCGCAGAACCCGCCTTCGCAGGCCGAGGCTTTGGAATCGATGTGCTCACCACAACTGTAAATGGCAGCCAAGAGCGGTGGGTGGAAAAGAACGGCGGCCTTGGGTGGGATATCATCACGGCCGGTGGCGAGTTATCGGCTTCGGTGGCATTCTTCGGGAACATGGAGAGCGGCTCTGACCCCAATGCGGGACCGTTCTATGCGGCATTGTTTATAAACTCGAATATCTGGGGCGGCGCGGGCACGAACAATACATGGTTCTTTTGCTCCGCATGCAACTCGCTGTACACAAATGCTTCCTCAGGTGGAAATATTTGCCCAGCCAATGGCAAAGCGCACACACAGGGCGGCAACTACATCCTGAGCACCAACGCGCTAGCCGGCGGGCAAGGCAACTGGCAGGAGTGTTCAAAATGCAGCGCGCTCTGCTACGAGCCCTCAACATCGGACCCGAGCAAGTGCATAGGCAATAACGGCGGCCGTCACGTGCCCACGGGAAATAAGTACATCCTGAACCAGAGCGGCGTATCGACGCTTGAAAGTCAAAACGACTGGCGATGGTGCAAAAACTGCGGCGTACTGGCCTACTCGGGAGGTGGCCCTAGTGCAGGAGCCTGTGCAGCCGGCGGGAAGCACGAGTTTGTACCCAGTGGAAGCAACTACGCAATCACATTCGCCATCGGGGCAGACACGGTCTTGCTGGAGGCTTACAACAAGTCAATCCAATGATGGGAAGAGAAAGACCCCCATTCTTCGCAACAGCGCGAAGAATGGGGGCGCAATAGTTGATTTTGAAGATATCTACTTTGCAGTTCCCCGCGCCGCAATTAGGGATACTCTGATTAATTCAGCGTGAGTCTCAGCGGCCCCGTGTGTTTGCATGGCACAGGGTCGTCTGGCCGTCTCTCGAGCCGATGGACCGCACTCGGCTTTGAAGAGCGAGGAAGCCATGCGCGCACACAGCGGCGCTGCGGTCTACGCTGGATTAAATCAGAGCATCCCTAGAGAGCAACGTGCTCCGCATTGGGCTTCGCCGATGCCAAGGCCACCGCCTGCGACGGCGAGCGCCCCATCGCCAGCTTCAATTCCTTGTACACGCCCAGTACCAGCTGCCCGTAGCCGCGCGCCAGCGTGGCGTCGTGGCTGTGGTAATAACCGATGCGCAGCACGGGATCGCGGCTTTCGTTCATCGCCTTGCGCAGCAGCCGCGTGCCGATCTCGATATTGCGCACGGGGTTGAGCAAGGCGATCGGATCGGGTTCGAGATCGCGATGCACCGGGTAATACACCTGCATGATGCCGACGTCCTGCACCGGCGCGGCCAGCAGGTGCGCCAATTCGATCGCATGCTCGGTGTCCGCGCGCGAGCCGATGTGCAAGTGACCGTTGATGCGCACCACCCACGGGCTGGGCGCCACCGAACCATCCGGCTGCGTGCCGCGCGTTTCCACCAGCGCTACCGCATAGATCAACACCGGATCGATGCGATAGCGCGCGCCGGCCTTGGCCCACAGGCTGGCGGGCGAAGTGATGTCCAGATTGAAGCCGCCGACGCGCGCGGCGTGCGGTTCCGCTATCACCACGATGGTGCCATCGTTGGCGAGACCCAGCGTGGTGTTGCGTGCTGGCGTCGGCTTGGCCAGCGCAGGCCGCCGCATCGGTGCTCGCAGCACTTCGCCAGTTACGCCCGCAAACAACACGAGAGGCCGCGCAGGCACCGCTGCAACCAGCGGCTTCGAAATGCTTGCGGGCTTCATCGCCAGCGGCACGTTCGCATGTGCATGCCAGGCATGCACGCCGATCGCCACCGCGGCCGCACCTGCTGCCAATCCCAAGCCGCCGACGATCGGCACGCGATACGTCTGCACCTGCTGCCTGAAGGCCGGTAGCCAATGCGGCGTATCGAACGAGAACGCCACCTGCCACGACGATATCGCCGCGAACGCACCCTGACCGTAAAAACTTTCGGCAGCGCACTGATGCCGCTGCGTCAATCGCCGCCGCGCAGCCCACTCACCAGGCGCAGCGATCATGATCTTCCCGCCGCCGCCCAGGCGACTGGCGCGGAATGCAGCCGGCGCGCACAGGTAGACCTTGCGGGTCACCTGCTGCCCGTGGGCGCTCCCGTTGCCACGCGTGACCGGCTTGCCCCCGGGAATGGGCGGCGCATCGGCAGTACGGGGAAAGGGATGGGTTTGCAGCAACAGCACCTATCGTGTTCCGTTCAACGCCGGCCGGCAGAGCCCGCTAGACAAGCACAAATCGCGCCGAAGGCCAAGCGCAGCACGGGCCACGTTGGCGGTGAGCGCCAGCGAACCCCAACGCCGATATCGGCACGACAACGTTGGGGTTCGCTGGTGTTCACCACCAACCTACGCCATCGAGCCGCCCCTTCTATGCAGCGACCGGCACGCCCAGCATGTCCGGCCGGACCGGCAGCACGCCGATGCTGACCGCATCCATCGCCTCCCCACCGTGCACGCACTATGCAGAATTCCGCATGCTCGCTCCGCAAGCTCTTCTAGACGCTCGCAGCGCACAAGCACCAAGATGGACGCATGCACACTATCGACTTCATCGACTCGCACACCGGCGGCGAACCTACCCGAGTGGTGCTCGCCGGCTTTCCGGATCTTGGCAACGGCTCGCTGGCCGAACGCCGCGACCTGTTCCGCAGCCGCTACGACCGCTGGCGCCAGGCGATCGCCTGCGAGCCGCGCGGCTCGGACACCATGGTCGGCGCGCTGCTGCTGCAGCCCACCGATCCATCGGCCTGCGCCGGGGTGATCTATTTCAACAACGTCGGCTATCTGGGCATGTGCGGCCACGGCACCATCGGGCTGGTCCGCACGCTGCATCATCTCGGGCGCATCGCGCCCGGCCGGCACAAGCTCGAAACGCCGGTCGGCATGGTGGGCATTGAATTGCATGCCGACGGGCGCGTATCCATCGACAACGTGGAAAGCTATCGCCACGCCAAAGACGTCGAACTGGACGTACCCGGCTACGGCACGGTGAAAGGCGACATCGCCTGGGGCGGCAACTGGTTCTTCATCAGCAACGACAGCCCGCTGCCGCTCACCCTGGCCAACCAGCGCGCGTTGACGATCTACACCGAAGCGATCCGCCTGGCGCTCGAAGCGGCCAACATCCGCGGCGCCGATGGCGAGATCGACCATATCGAACTCAACGGCCCGCCCCTGCAGGCCGATGCCGACGCGCGCAATTTCGTGCTGTGTCCCGGCCTGGCCTACGACCGCTCGCCCTGCGGCACCGGCACCAGCGCCAAGGTGGCCTGCCTGGCGGCCGACGGCAAGCTGGCGCCCGGCCAGGTGTGGCGCCAGGCCGGCATTCTCTACAGCGTGTTCGAAGCGCAATACCTGCCGGGCGCACGCGGTGTGCTGCCGCGCATCACCGGCAGCGCGCACATCACGGCGCAAGGTCAGCTGCTGATCGACGATGCCAACGATCCGCTGGCATGGGGTATCGGTACGGCGTGAAGAGTTACGACCTGATCATCGTCGGCGCAGGCATTATCGGCACGGCTTGCGCGGATGCCGCCAGCGAGCAAGGCCTGCGCGTGGCGGTGGTGGAACCCGGACCCATCGGCGGCGGCGCCACCGCCTCGGCCATGGGGCACTTGGTGGCGATGGACGACGATCCGGCCGAACTTGCGCTGGCCCATTATTCGCTGGCCTTGTGGGAAGACTTCACCCACGTCAAGCAGATCGAATACAGCCGCTGCGGCACCTTGTGGGTGGCGAGCAGCGCAGCGGAATACGCGCGCATTCCGGAAAAAATCGCACGCCTCGCCAGCGTCGGCGTGCAGGCCGAGTTGATCGACGGCGAACAGCTCTATCGCCTTGAACCTGCACTTGCGCCCGGCTTGTGCGGCGGCATGCGCGTGCCGCGCGAAGCGGTGGTGTATCCGCCAGCCATGGCGCGCCATCTGCTCGATCGCGCGCGTGCTCGCGGCGCATTGCTGTATGCGCAGCGCGTCACCGCCATCACGCAGCAAGGCGTGCAGCTGGACGATCAAACCCAGCTGTCCGGCCCGGTACTGGTCGCCACCGGCTGCGCCCTGCCCGAACTGCTGCCGCAATTGCCGATGCGTGCGCGCAAGGGACATCTGGTGATTACCGACCGCTATCCGGGCGTGGTGCATCATCAATTGCTGGAACTCGGTTATGCGGACAGCGCACACGGCGATGCGGAGAGCAGCGTCGCCTTCAACGTGCAGCCGCGGCCGACCGGGCAGATTCTGATCGGCTCTTCGCGCGAATACGGCGCCGACAACGCCGAGGTGTCGATGCCGATGGTGCAACGCATGCTGGAGCGCAGCTTCCGCTACCTGCCCGCCTTGCGGCAACTCGATGCATTGCGCATCTGGACCGGCTTTCGTCCAGTCAGCGCCGATGGCTTGCCTTACCTCGGGCGCGTGCCGGAACACGCCAACCTGTGGGTCGCCGCCGGCCACGAAGGCCTGGGCATCACCACCTCGCTGGGCAGTGCGCGCCTGGTGATCGACCAATATCTGGGCCGCGCCACGGCGATCGATCCGCGGCCCTACGATCCTGCGCGCGCGGTGGCATGCGTATGACGCAGGTACGCATCCATATCGATGGGCAAGCGCTCGACGTACCGGCCGGCATCAGCGTGGCCGCGGCGATTGCGCAGGCCGAACGCCCGTTCCGCCGCTCCGTCAGCGGACAGGCACGCGCACCGTTTTGCGGCATGGGCATCTGCTTCGAATGCCGCGTACAGATCGACGGCATGGCGCAACAACGCGCATGCATGCTGCCGGTGCGCGAAGGCATGCAGGTGGTGACCGATGGCTGAGCGCTACGACATCGTGATCGTCGGCGCCGGCCCAGCCGGCCTGGCCGCGGCCGAGGCGGCGCTCGCCCAAGGTGCGCACGTAGCCTGGCTCGATGCGCAAGCCGCAGCCGGCGGCCAGGTGTGGCGCAAGGACGTTCAATACGGCTGGCCCCGACGCGCGCAACGCGTTATCGCCAGCGTGTCGAGCCATGCCAGGCTGACATGGATGCCGCAGACGCAAGTGATCGCGGCCGAGCCGAATACCTTGCTGCTGCAGAACACGCGCGAAGCACTGCGCATCCGCTACGGCGCCCTGGTTCTCGCCACCGGCGCACGCGAATTGTTGTTGCCGCTACCGGGCTGGACCTTGCCCGGCGTGACCGGCGCCGGCGGATTGCAGGCGCTGGCCAAGCAAGGCTGGCCACTCGCCGGACGCCGCGTGGTGATCGCTGGCAGCGGCCCGTTGCTGCTTGCCGCTGCCGCCACGGCGAAGCGTCACGGCGCGCGCGTGCTTGGCATCTACGAGCAGGCGAGCGAAGCAACCGTACACGCTTTTGCGCGCAAGCTGTGGCGCTGGCCCGGCAAGGCCGCGCAAGCGGCGTTGTTGCGCAGCCAACTGGCGGGCATTCCTCATCAGTACGGCAGCATCGTGACGCGCGCGCTCGGCGAGCGTGCGCTGGAACGGATCGAAGTGGACGGACCGCACGGCATGCAACGCATCGAGTGCGACCATCTCGCGCTCGGTTATGGCCTGGTGCCCAATGTGGAACTTGCGCAGATGCTCGGTTGCGCGATGCGGCTGGAAGGCGCGCATCCCTGCATTGAGGTGAATGCCGCGCAAGGCACCAGCGTGCCCAACATCTACGCCGCCGGCGAAGCATGCGGCATCGGCGGACGCGATTGCGCCTGGCTGGAAGGCCGCATCGCGGGCCTCGCCGCCAGCGGTGGCGCCATCGATGCAGCACTGCAGCGGCAGCAACGCCATGCACGCCGGTTCGCCACGCTGCTGCGCGATCACTTCAAGCTCGATCCCTATATCTACGACCTGGCCGACGCCGACACGCTGATCTGCCGCTGCGAAGACGTACCGCTGCGCGCGCTCGCCGGCTACGACGATGCACGCAGCGCCAAGCTCGCCACGCGCTGCGGCATGGGCGCCTGCCAAGGCCGCGTATGCGGCACCGCGCTGGCCGAGCTTGGCTTGTTTGCGCGCAGCGGCCTGCGCCCGCCCCTGTTTCCCGCCCGGCTCGCGACGCTGGGCGAGCTCGCCTCCTCTTCCGACACTGAAGGATCCAACTCATGAGCAATGCAAGCATGTGGCATGGCGTCTTGCCGGCCATCACCACGCCGTTCACCGCCGACGACCAGGTCGATCACGCCTTTCTCGCCAGCCACGCGAAGCAGCTTATCGACGCCGGCTGCCGTGGCATCGTGCCGCTGGGTTCGCTGGGCGAAGCGGCCACGCTGAGCTTCGAGGAAAAGCTCGACATCCTGCGCACCCTGGTCAAAGCACTGGAAGGCCGCGCACCGGTGATTCCCGGCATTGCCGCGCTGTCCACGCGCGAAGCGGTGAAGCTGGCCAAGGAAGCCAAGGCGCTCGGCTGCGGCGGCCTGATGGTGCTGCCGCCGTATGTGTATTCCACCGATTGGCGCGAAATGGGCGCCCACGTGCGTGCCGTCATCCGCGCCACCGATCTGCCGTGCATGCTTTACAACAACCCGGTCGCCTACAAGACCGATTTCACGCCGGTGCAAATCGCCGAACTGGCCGGTGAATTTTCCAACCTGCAGGCGGTGAAGGAATCCTCCGCCGACGTGCGCCGCTTCGCCGGCATCCGCGCCTTGCTTGGCGATCGCCTGCAATTGCTGGTGGGCATGGACGACGCCATCGTCGAAGGCGTGGCGATGGGCGCAGTGGGCTGGATCGCCGGTCTGGTGAATGCGTATCCCAAGGAATCGGTGAAGCTGTTCGAACTGGCGCGCGACGGCGGCCCGAAAGCAGCCGAGTCGCTGTATCAGTGGTTCCTGCCGCTGCTGCGCCTGGATACCGTGCCGACCTTCGTGCAACTCATCAAGCTGGTGCAGGAAAAAGTCGGCCTGGGCAGCGAACGCGTGCGCGCGCCGCGCCTGCCGGTGGCCGGCGCCGAACGAGAGCTGGCGCTGAAGATCATCGATCACGCCATCGCACACAAACCGACCGTCTGACATGAGCACGCTCGAACATGTCTTGATCGGCGGACGCTGGTGCGCATCGCAGGATGCGCACGGCAGCTTTCGCGCGGAAGATCCCGTCCGCGCCGAAGCGATCGGCCCGGCGTTTCCCGTCAGCGGCAATGCCGACATCGAAGCGGCCATGCGTGCTGCGATTGAGGCGGCGGATGCATTGAGCGCAACGCCGCCCGCGCGGATTGCGGATTTCCTGGAACGTTACGCCGCCGCCATCGAGGCAGATGCCGACCAGCTGGTGGCCTTGGCGCACGCGGAAACCGCCCTGCCCGCCGAGCCGCGCCTGCGCTCGGTGGAACTGCCGCGCACCAGCAACCAGTTGCGCCTCGCTGCGCAGGCTGTGCGCCACTACGCGTGGACCGATCCGGTGATCGACACGCAGGCTGGCCTGCGTGCGCACCGCGCACCGCTCGGCAAACCGGTGCTGGTGTTCGGGCCGAACAATTTTCCGTTCGCCTTCAACGCCATTGCCGGCAGCGATTTCGCCTCCGCCATCGCGGCACGCAATCCGGTGATCGCCAAGGCGCACCCCTCGCATCCGGCCACCAGCCAGCGCCTGGCGCAACTGGCGCACACGGCGTTGCTGGAAGCCGGCCTGCCGGCGGCGGCGGTGCAGATGCTTTATCACTTCGACAATGCGCTCGGTCTTGCATGGGCCGGCGATGCCCGCCTCGGTGCGATCGGCTTCACTGGTAGCCGCGGCGGCGGGCTTGCGCTCAAGGCGGCGGCGGACAAGGCCGGCGTGCCGATCTATGCGGAGCTTTCCAGCGTCAATCCGGTGTTTCTGCTGCCGGGTGTGCTGGCCGAACGCGGCCAAGCCTTGGCGCAGGAGTTCTTTACCTCCTGCACGATGGGCAGCGGCCAGTTCTGCACCAACCCCGGCATCGTGATCGTGCCCACGGGCGCGCATGGCGACGCCTTCGTCGCCTCGGCAACACAGCTGTTTGCCGACGCCGAGCCCAAGGTGCTGTTCTCGCGCGGCGTGCAGCAGAACCTGGTGCGTGCGGTGGATGGCCTGCGTGCAGCCGGTGCGCACGTGCTCGCTGGCGGCGAAGCGGGAGAAGGCTATCGGTACCAGCCAAGCTTGCTCAACGTGGACAGCGAAACCTTCCTGGCGCATGCGGAAAGTTTGCAAGCCGAAGCATTCGGCCCGGTCAGCCTGATCATTCGTGCGCAGGACAGCGTGAACATGCAGCGTATCGCCGCCTTGTTCGAAGGCAATCTCACCGGCACGATCTACCGCGCCGCGGATGGCAGCGATGACGCCGCATGGCAAACGCTCGCGCCCACTCTGCGCACCAAAGTCGGCCGCCTGATCGCCAACAAGATGCCGACCGGTGTGGCAGTGAGCGCTGCGATGAACCATGGCGGGCCGTATCCCAGCACCAGCCACGGCGGTTTCACCGCGGTGGGCATGCCGGCGGCAATTCACCGCTTCAGCGCCTTGCACAGTTACGACAACGTGCCCGAAGCCTTGCTGCCGGCGGAGTTGCGCAATCGCAATCCGGGCGGCGTGCAGCGCCTGGTGGATGGACGTTGGACGGATGGAGATATCGGCTGATCGATCCTCGCCCCGGCACACGCCGGGGCGAGGCAAGTTTCTGAACGTGGGGACATGCACCATGATGAACGCCACCGCAGCTGCCACCCTTCCCGCGCACACGGGAAAGCGAGCCAAAGCATGTCTGCTTGCCTGCTGCATCATGGCGATGTCCGCCACCGCTTCGCCAACACAAAATGCGACGCAGGCTTTCCACGCCCTCTACACCCGCGAATGGCAATGGCGCCAACAGCAATTCGCCGGCAGCGACGACGAGGACAGCAGCGGCCAGGCCGCCGCCCACCTGCCCAAGGTGGATGCCGCCACGCAGACGCTGCGCGAACGCTACTGGGCCGGCGTGCTCGCGCAACTCGATGCCATCCCCGAAGCAAAGCTCAGCCAGGAAGACCAGCTCAACGACGAGGTCTACAAGCAGCAGATCCAGACGCTGTTGACCGACCAGCAGTTCAAGACCTGGCAGATGCCGTTCAACAGCGACTCGGCCTTCTGGAGCGACTTGGGGTTCAGCGCGCGCGGCAGCTTCGTCACGCTCAAGGATTATCAGAACTACCTGGGCAAGCTGCACGATATCCCACGCTACTTCGACGAACAGATCGCCAACATGCGGCTAGGACTGGCGCGCGGCTTTACCCAGCCGCAAGTGATCCTGCAAGGGCGCGATGTATCGATTGCCGCAGTCGCCGATGCGCCGGGCGAGCAGAACCTGTTCTACACGCCGTTCAAGCGCATGCCGGCCACCCTCTCCGCCACGCAGCAGGACGCACTGCGCAAACAGGCGCTGGCAGAAATCCAGCAGGATGTGATTCCCGCTTACGCCAAGCTGCTGACGTTCATGCGCAACGACTACATGCCGCATGCACGCACCACGATTGCGGCGGAAGATCTGCCGGACGGCGTGGCGTTCTACCAATCGCAGATTCGCGAATACACCACGCTGGATATGCGCCCCGATGCGATCCACGCACTGGGCCTGAAGGAAATGGCCAGCATCCATCAGCAGATGCTGGACATCATCAAGCAGACCGGCTTCAAAGGCAGCTTTGCCGATTTCCTGCAGTTCCTGCGCACCGATCCGCGCTTCTACGCCAAGACGCCGGACGAGCTGTTGAAAGATGCCGCATGGATCGCCAAGCAAGTCGACGGCGTGGTGGGCGACTATATCGGCCGCCTGCCGCGGCGGCGCTTTACCATCAAGCCGGTGCCGGCCGATCTCGCCCCCTTCTACACCGGCGGCCGCGGCGGCCCCGGCATTTATCTGGTCAACACTTACGACCTGCCCTCGCGCCCGCTTTTCTCGCTGCCGGCGCTGACCTTGCACGAATCCTCGCCGGGGCACGCCTTGCAGATGCCGCTAGCGGCGGAATTGAAGGGTCTGCCGGATTTCCGCCGCTATACCTACATCTCTGCTTACGGCGAAGGCTGGGCCTTGTATTGCGAATACCTGGGCCAGGAAATGGGCATGTACAAGACGCCCTACGAACAGTTCGGCTATTTGAGCTACCAGGCCTGGCGCGCGGCGCGGCTGGTGGTGGATACCGGCCTGCACCACCTGCATTGGACGCGCGAACAGGCGCGCGAATACCTGCGCGAGAACACCGCGCTGGCCGAGCACGAAATCGACACCGAAGTGGATCGCTACATCGCATGGCCCGGGCAAGCCTTGTCGTATTACCTGGGCGAGCTTGAGATACGCCAGGATCGTGCGCGGGCGGAACAGGCGCTGGGGAATAAATTCGACATCCGCGCGTTCCATGATGCGGTGCTGTCGACCGGTTCGGTGCCGCTGCCCGTGCTGCACAAGCGGATCGATCAATTTATCGCCGATGGCGGGAAGTCGCCGTATGCACAGCAGTGAACATAACGATATGCCTGCCGAATGCCGTCATTCCCGCGAAAGCGGGAATCCACTTTGCCCTGATGCATCCTCAAAAATTAATGGCACTAACTTAAGCGTCATTGCTCCATGGCTTGCCGCGATTTGCTCCCTCCCCTGCGACAGCAGGGGAGGGGGCAGATCACTGCAAGTGTCGAGATACACGCTTAAGTTAGTGCGATTGTCCTCAAAAATGGATTCCCGCTTTCGCGGGAATGACGGCCCACGGGCATTGACCAGGGCGAGCGCTGAATGAACCGGGGGAGCAACACATGAGCCTGATCACCGACATGATCCGCCGCAAATCCGTCGCGGCCATGCAACAGGAAACCGGCGAACGCAGCGGACTGCGCCGCGTGCTCGGCCTATGGCAACTCACCGCGATCGGCCTGGGCGGCATCATCGGCGTGGGCATCTTCGTGTTGACCGGCACGGTGGCCGCCACGCAAGCAGGACCCGCCGTGGTGCTGTCGTTCCTGCTGGCAGGCATCGCCAGCGGCGCGGCGGCACTGTGTTACGCAGAATTCTCCGGGCTCATTCCGGTCTCCGGTAGCGCCTACACCTATGGCTACGCCGTGCTCGGCGAATTCGCCGGCTGGGTCATCGGCTGGGATCTGCTGCTGGAATACGCCTTGATCGCCGCGGTCGTCGCGGTGGGCTGGTCCGGCTACGTGCAAGCCTTGCTGGATGCGGCGGGCGTGCACTTGCCGGTGTGGGCGCAAGGCGCTTACGGCAGCGCGCCGGGCCGCTTGTTCAATCTCCCCGCCGTGGTCGTGTCGCTTGCCATCACCGCCTTGCTTGCGATGCGCATGCAATGGGGCGCGCGCTTCAACACCACCATCGTGGCGATCAAGATCGCCGCGGCGGCAGGCATCGTGATCGCCGGCGCCGCCTATGTGAAGCCGGAACGCTGGCATCCTTTCATGCCATTCGGCATGCACGGCGTGGTCACCGGCGCCGCGGTGGTGTTCTTCGCGGTGTTCGGCTACGACATGCTGACCACCGCGGCGGAAGAATCGCGCCATCCGCAGCGCGATCTGCCGCGCGCAGTGCTGCTGTCGCTCGCCATCGCGATGCTGCTGTATTTCGCCATCTGCCTGGTGCTGACCGGCATCGTGCCGTACACCACGCTGGACACTCCCGCTCCGGTAGCGAGCGCGTTCACCGCGATTGGGCTGCCGCAAGTGATGGTGGCAATCTCGCTGGCATCGATCTGCGGCATCACCAGCGTGATCTTCGCCAACCTGCTGGCCGGTGCGCGCATCTGGTTCGCCCTGTCGCGCGATGGCTTGCTGCCCGGCTGGTTCGCCAAGGTGCATCCGCGCTGGCACACCCCGCACCGGACCACCGTGCTGCTCGGCACGGTAACGGCGGTCGCGTCGGGCCTGTTTCCATTGGACGAACTGGCCAAGCTGGTGAACATCGGCGTGCTGAGCGCCTTCATCGTGATCTGCACGGCGGTGGCCGTATTGCGCTGGCGCCATCCGGACCTGGAACGCCCGTTCCGCACGCCACTGGTGCCGCTGGTGCCGATCATCGGCGTGGGCTTCTCCTGCTGGCTGATCTGGGGCCTGCCCAGCATCACGTACTGGCGCTTCGGGCTTTGGCTAGTGGTGGGCTTGCTGGTGTATGTCGGCTATGGGCGACGTCACAGCCGGTTGAATACGTCTGGCGACGAGATGGCGGCGGTAACTGAGTCTTCGTCCTGATGCAGTTACAGGCGTGGATAGCGGCAGTTACGCGCTATCCCGTTCCCGACTGAAGCTGCACTCGCGCACTCGTGCTCGGCGAGGCCATTTACCTCACTGCAGCACCGGACCACGTGCTGCCGCTCCATGCTGCATGTTGATTTGCGCCTGCTGGGCCGCGAACTGCCCCCACATCTGCGCCTGCTGCTGGTCAAACGCCTGCACCCGCTGCATGGTCTGATGCACCGTGGGTGCTGGCTGGGTCATGTCGATCGAAGCGTGCGCGTGAGGCTGGTTGCTCAGGAAATGCACCGCACCCTTGCCGATATGGATTTCATGCAACTGTTCCGGTTGCGTGATGCGGCCCATGCAGCAAGCCGCGGTCGATTGCTCAAGCCGCGCTTCGGACGAGCCTTGCGGCAACAGCGCTTTCAATCGCGCGTATAGGGCGTGCTGGGGATGATCGGGATGGCTGTAGCTCAACGACTCGGCAGCAAGCGCCGTGTGCGTTTCCTGGCGCTGCGCTTCGTACCTGGTATCACGCAGCGGTTCGTTTGACCGGGCGCGTGGATCTTCCTGGGCTTTTTCCCGCTCGTGCTCCCGTTCACGCTGCCGGCTCATGGCTTCCATCTGGCGTTGCATTTCCTGCAACTGCGCCTGGATGGCAGCGAAAGCGTCTTGGCCAGGCTCTGCATCGCGATGATGTGACGATGCAACCGGTTCGGACAGCATTTCGGGTGTCGGTGAGCGGTATCCCAGGCCGTGGGTGGGAGGCGATGCATGCATGGGCATCCCAAGCCATGGGGCTTCGCTTAGCGGGGCCGTTTGCATGTGCGCACGCTGCTGCAGCTCCGCGATCGTCGCGCGCGCCTCGATCAAGGCTCGGGTGCCTGGATCGGCCAAGCCGGTTGCTGGCAATCCTTGATCCTTTTGGAACTGCATCACCGTCATGCGGGTGGTGTCGTCATAGGCGCCCGTCACCGGCAGCAGCTGACCGCGGTGATCGGTCATGCCAAGGGTGTGCAGTTGTTGCTGCAGGGCCGTGATGGCGGCGGCATCGAGATCGGGTGCTGCCATCTGCGGGAAAGTGATGGACGGCTCAGTGACAGAGGCCATGCGTGTGGCTTCGCGCAGCGCCGTCCATGTACGCGGTCCAGCGACGCCGTCCACGCTTAGACCTTGATCGCGCTGGAAGGCTTCGAGCGCTTGGCGCGTGTTACGACCAAAATCGTTGTCGACCGCCAACGGCTGGCCTTGTGCATTGGCATAACCAAGCTTGCTCAAATGCGTTTGCAGCTCGCCAACGGCAGCACCGCGGGTGCCCTCAGTCAGCAAGCTGCCCGCGGTGCGATGCCCTGCAACGTGCGCCTCGGCAACGTGCTGAAACTGGCCCGGCCCCATCGTGATGGTGGCCTGCCATGCCGCTTCAGTGGACAGTCCCTTGTCAATCTGAGCCTGGTATTCGATCCGCATTTCGTCCAGGGCGGCGGCTACCTGCGCTGCCGTGGTGTGCATTTTGTTGCCGTGTATCTCATAGTCTACATACACGTGCCCAGGCGTGTCGGGGTCTTCGATGCTGGCCCACACCCGACTGGCGGCCTTCTGCGCATTACGCAGCGTGGCATTGGGGGCGCCACTGATGTAAGCGTAAATTTTCGGGCAATTGATTCGAAGGAGATATTCGCTGAACAATCGCTCCTGCAGCTCCGGCGTGAATTTTTCGGATGGGTCAATTTTTAGCTTATTAAGTGCGTCGCGAAGAGTGCCTGGAATAAACTGATACTTTCCAACAGCAAACACTCTATCCATATCACCGGAAGGTAGGGCTTGGCGTCGCTGAAGCTCCTCAACAGTCATCGCCGAGAAATCAATTTGCTGACTGGCGGGAACAATTTTATATATCCCGCTTTTGTCCTTGATTGTTCCTCGGTTGTAGGAATTGAAGTTCCCTTCACCACTTGCTACAAGCTCGCCAAAAGGATTGCTCATTGCTTATTTCCTCGAAAATTCAATCCAAGGATCTGTAGCCCCATGTGGTAACTACAAGACCGTATCTTCCGGGTTCATCCAAGTCTCGAATGTCGCCATAGGACCCCACATAAAGCGGCGCTCCATCCTTCACGTAGCGTGTAGTCAAATAACCTTGCGACGTATAGATAAATATCTCGGGAACCATGCTGCAAGCACGACAGCTAATCTTACCGGGGTCTTTACTGCAGTCATCTTTATAGTCCACGCCAACCATCTCCTCGAGGCAATCCGGATTGACTACCGGTTTCCATCCATCCGCAATAAGCTTTTTCCTGAACTCGACAAAGGAAGTTGTCATCTTCTTGTATTCCGGCCCTAGCGTAGGTTTTTTTGCATGCGCCGAAGAGTCGTTCGTCGACGCGGTCGCACTCGAAGAACCCGCCGAGGCTGTGCCGACATCCTGTACTTGAACTGTGCTTGGAGCGGCCGCGTTAGCCAGCCCCGCTGCCGGTGTGGGCGAATTGCACGCGGCAGCTCCCGCCGCCAACGCTGCTGCCGCAGCCATCTGTTTCAACTTCATCGCTTCATCCTCTTCATTGCTTTCTATCGTGATACTCGGCTTTATCAATTTTCCTGTGAACTTACGCTTATCTGTGATGGGCAACCCACCTGGCGGCAACCTATATGCGGGGTTGTACGTAGGATCAGTCTCTTCAGGGATGAAATCAGTGCCCGTGGTGTACTCCCAACCGGTCACCCAAAGCTCTCCCCTTTCATCCGGATCTTTCAAAGCCTCTATTTCACCGTAGAGTGTCACGCTCAGCGGCGTTCCGTCCTTGACGTAGTGCAATACGTAGTATCCAGTTCCTGAAGCCCAGATTGTTTCTGGGATCACGTCACAAAACTCATCCATGCCCAGTAAATCGCCGCAATTCGGGTTCGTCACCGGCTGCCAGCCATCTGCAAGTAGTTTTTTGCGAAAATCGGCGAAGGAACCTTTCTTTTCATACTCAGGACCCAGCCTTGCCTCAGATGTTTTTGCGGACGCGCGGCTTGTTGAAGTTGATTCAACCATCGCGCTCGACGAATGAGCTGGCGATTTTCCTGCCTGTCCCGCATCTTCAGGCGCAAAGTCCGCCGAATGGCATGCCACCGTTCCCGCCGCCAAAACCGCTGCTGCAGCCATCTGTTTCAACTTCATCGCTTCATCCTCTTCATGGCTTTCTATCGTGATACTCGGTTTGACCGACTTTCCTGCGAGCTTACGTTTGTCTGTGACGGGCAATCCGCCCGGTGGCAACGGTCCGTACTTGCGCACCGTCTCCTCGTTGGCGATTTCCACGGCATATCGCAATTGCAGCAGGTAGATCCGGTCGGGCTTGTGGTGGTAATAGGGAATCAGGGAGGATGGCCGCGCGCCCTCGCCATTCACGTCGTCCTCGCGGGTGAATCCACGGCGGGCATTCGTTTGACGGTTCGAAGGGCTATCCAGTTGCGGCGGGTTGATCCGGCGGGATGGAGTCAACTCCAGGCCGAGCAATACCACCATGGCCAGAGCCGACACGTAGAGCGCGACAAGCACAACACCCAAACCCAATTCCATTGTCATGTTTGCTTTCCGTGTTTTTTTGTGGGGAAGCCCGCATTGCCCTGTCGTTCAATGACCGCCAATCAATTGCTGCAACGTGTTTTCGTCGTGCGTTTTCACTGTTTCTGACGCTTGCCCTTGCGCTGCCCGCTGCGCGATCGGCTTGATATTCACTGGGGGCAGCAATCGTCTGGTGAAATAACGCAGCTTGAAGTACCAGTTCTTCCGGCAGCGGATCGGGCGGCAACGCTCGACGAAGATCAACTGCTCATCGCTGGGAAGCTCCTTGATCTCCTGCGGCAGCATCAGCGCGCGCCGCTCTTCGGTGATGCTGTGGGAAACGTTGCTGCCGCCCCGGCCACGATTGATCGATCGGTGTTTCCGGCGCACGGTGCGGTAGCCCAGCATGTCGCTGTAGTCGTTGGCGTCTTCCTGCTCGCGCGGCGTGAATACGATCTGCGCCGAATGGTTGGTGGAGAAGGTGCGTGCGCGATCTGCTCCATAGGTGGAGCGCAACTGGGACTGGCTTTGCACGATGGTCAGGAAGCGCACGCCGTAGCCCGCGGAGACCGAGATGCGTTCAGCGATCACGTCCACCGGGCCCATGGCCGTGAATTCGTCCATCAGGAACAGCACCTGGTGCTTGAGCGCCGGGTCATCCTCGGGATGTACTTTCAGGTTCTGGCCAATCAGCGTGCTGAAAAAGATATTGATCAGTTTGCTCGATTCGCCGAGCTTGGCGGGCGGAATCACGCAATAGATGGTGATACGCCGACGGCGCAATGCGTGCACGTCGAAGTCCAGGCCGTTGGTGGCGTCCGCCAGAATAGGACTGAGGAACGGTTGCAGCGGTGCCTGCATGGTGGCGATCACGGAGGAAAAGGTTTCTTCAGCCAGGCTCAGCAGGCTGGTAAAGGCGGTACGCGTCTGCTGGCGCATGACACTGCGATAGCGGGGGTCGTTGAGCAATTGCTGCAACATCGCCTTGCCGCCAGAGGAAAAATGCAGCAGGCGTTCGAGACTGGGGAACAGCGGCGAGCTGTTGACGTCGAGCGAGATGTCCTCCTTGCACAGTTCGTCCCACCGCTCGAACATGAAGCAGGCGAAGGCGGTGAACGCCGCACGGCTTTGCGACGTCCAAAACGGATCTTGTGCGTTCTGGTCCGGATACAGAATGGCGGCAAGGGTCTGGATATCGTTGATGCGCTGGCGCCAGTCGCTCGACACCAGCGCCAGCGGATTGAAACGATGCGTGCAACCTTGTTCATCGTACGGCGACCATACGATGATGTCCTGGCCCATCGCGGCGCGCTGCCCGCTGGTGAGCTTGCGCAGTTCACCTTTCACGTCGAGACAGACCACGGAGTGTTCGTAGGTGAGCAGCGCGGGGATGGCCACGCAGGTGGTCTTGCCCGACCTTGTGGGAGAAACCATGAGGACGTGGCAGGCGCCGTTGACGTAGATGAGGCGGGCTTTGTAGCGACCCACGACAATGCTCTCGGGCTTCTTCCTCAGCATGTCGGCCTTCTTCAGATCGCGCAGGCTGGCGAAGCGCGCCTCGCCGTGCAACGGCGCTTCTTTCGGCCTGAACAGCGGTACCAGCAACCCCAGCCACGCCAGCAATGGCAGGCCAAAACCCAGATAGCCGCCGAGCTCGATCTTGGTGACGTAGGGTGCAACCTCCGGAAGATCGAGCGCGCGGTAGTAATCCCAGTAGGTGTGCCAGGTTGGTGGAACGTCCTGCAGACCCAGCAGCAGCAATACCAGGTAAGCGGAGAGGAACAATCCGCCCGCCAGCGCCACGATAAGCAGGGTGGCGGCGAAGCCGGCCCTAACACCGGTATGCATTGCAATAACTCCCTTTGCTCGTACGGTATGCGGCCCATCGACGGGAAACATCGGTGCATGCTCAAGACGGGCACGGTTTAGGCTGCCTCCAACCGTGGATGCGCGCAGTCAGTGGATGACGGCAAATATGTAGGCGTGCGCAGATCCAAGGCTGATCCGGCCGGCCACTATGCCCAAATCCGCATCCAAGCCGCTGCATTTCGCCAAGACCGCCCTATAACGCAGTCGCAACATGACAACAGGCCCGTGCACGGCGCCGCCTCTGCCGGTCGAACACGCCGGCACCCTCCTCCCCAAGACGTGCACGGGCCATTCCATTTTCGTGTTGCGAGCGGGGCGGTCTTGTCGCCGTCCCCAAAGGGGCTGATGCGTGGATCGTCGACGTTTTCTGCAAGGCTTGGCCGCTACCAGTGCGGCCGTCGGATTGAATGGCGTAAGCCGCAGCCAGTCCGCGCCTACCGTCTCTTCGTCATCCCGGCGGCCCGCTCCGCCGCCGGTGCGCGTATCGGCGCAGGGTTTGCCGCTGCAGGGTCATACGCTGCTGACGCATTTCACATCCGCAGGACAAGCATGGCAGGTGTTTGAAGATTTGCGCGCTCCGCACGGCACGCTGACGCTGAGCGATGGCTATCACGCCTGCGTGCTGGGCAAGCGCACCGAGCCGGTTTATGCCGACAGCGACGTGCCCTACTTCGGCATGAAACTCGCCGATATCGCCCTGGCCGAAGCGGATCTGCTCGCCGACCACCTGCTGCGCCACGGCGAGCCGCAGGAAGACGAGGTGCGTCGCGCAGCGCCGCCGGTCGCCTCCAGGCTCGATCCGGAGAACTACTACGGCCGCTTGCCGTGGACCACCTTCGTCGGCACGCGCCAGAGCGCGGACACCATGCCGGTCTACACCTCCGGCAGTACGCGTACGTATCACACGGACCAGGTGTTCGCCGAGCTGCACGATCCCAAGCGCGTCGCGCGCCGTCGCGAAGGCCTGCTGGGTGGCTGGCTGCCGGCCGTGCACAAGGTGATTCCGATCGCCGACGACAGCTGGTACGACGTACTGGTGTTTGCCGATGTGGACGCTACCGATCGCTTCGTCGTGCAGACCTGGCATCGCACCGCGCACATCGAACGCGGACGGATGCTGCAGGTGAGCTACGGCCACAGTTATCCCAGTTATCCGCCGCGCCGGATGCCGCCGGACGCCGCAGCGTTCTACGCCGCACTGCTGCGTTTCCACGACTATTGGCAAGCCGAACTCGCCGACGTCTGCGCCGCCGAGGTGCCCATCGTCGGCTGGACCGACATGGTGCGCCATGCCTTCGCGCGCGAGTTGGTCGTGCGCCCGGATGGCAGCTATCCAAAATACGGCGCAGTGGACCGCGACTACTACGGCAACGAATACGACGGCTTCCAGGACACCTTTACCAGCTCGCTGTACGCGAACCTGGAATGGGGCCGCTTCACGCAGGCCGCCGTCGTGCTGGACGAGTATTTCACCGACTTCGTGCAACCGGGTGGCGTGATCAACATGCGCGGCCCGGAGACCGGACAATTCGGGCTGACGCTTTCGCTGCTTGCGCGCTACTTGCATTACACCGGCGATGCCGCGCTGCTTGCCAAGCATCGCGGCAAGATCGAAGCCACGGCGCAGCTGCTGCTGGAACTGCACGACGCCAGCCTGCAACTACCGGCCAGCCATCCAGGCTACGGACTGATCCACGGCTGGAATGAATCGGATGCCTGCCTGTTTCCCGATCCCACGCTGTGGTGGAAGCCGTACTACGCCAACAGCGCCCTGGCCGCGCGCGGCCTGCAGGATATCGCGCAGGCATGGCCGGCGATTGCGCAAAACAGCAGTTCCCGGGCCATGCAGTGGCAACAGCGCGCCAACCAGCTCACGCAACAGGTGGAACGCACGCTGCGCGCAAACGTGCGCCATGACCTCACGCCGCCCTACATAGGACCGTTGCCCGGCGTCACGCTCACCTTCCGCGAATCGCTGGCCAGGGAAAAACCCAGCGAACAGCAATGGCCGCATCGCGCTTATGCCGAATTGTTGCAAGCCGACGTGTTGCCCAAGGATCTCGCCAACCTGGTCATCGATTGCATGCGCGGGCATGGCGCCACCAGCATCGGCGTGGTCGCCAACGTCGCGCCGGTGACACCGGATGGCCGCGACATCCTCGGTTTCATTTCCTACGGCTACGCGCAACAACTGTTGCGCCTTGGCCGCATCGACGAATTCCTGTTGTTTCTCTACACCCATCGCTATCACGCGCACACGCCGGGAAGCTGGACGGCGGGCGAAGTGTCGGACATCACCGGTGGCATGCCGCTGTTCTGCATGCCGGCGCAGCTCACCATTCCATTGCTGCTGCGCTGGATGCTGGTGTTCGACGACAGCGCCGGCGAAACGCTCTACCTGGCGCGCGCCGTGCCGCGTGCGTGGATCGAGGGCCCCCAACCGATCGGCATCAGCGAGGCGCCGACACGCTGGGGCCGCACAGGGTTCCAACTGCGCCGCACCGGCAAAGGCGTGATCGAAGGCAGCGTAACCCTGCCCGATCGCGCAGTGCCGCCAACATGGCTGAGCCTGCGCGTGCCAGCAGGCAAGACATTGACTGCCGTCCAAGTGAACGGCGTGGACGCCGAGTGGCAGGATGAAGCCGTAAAGCTGCAAGGAAGCCCCGGCCAGCGCCTTCGCCTACACGCGCGCTTCACGTAAACAGGCCGCGCGTAGCCAGGGCTATGCCGAATTCCGCACGTAAGTGCAGCAATTGGCACAAGACGCCCTGCTGATTATTACGGCAGGATGAAGGCGTCCACGATTTTATATTATTTGTATGATCAATTCGTGGCATTTTGGTCGTCACTGGGGAGTGGCATGCAACACGGGGTTGATCAACGCAGGCGATTTCTCAAGGGCGCGGCAACCGCCCTGGCCGCCACCATCGCAGCGCCGAGCCTGGGCGCATTCGACGTGGCCGAGCCGGCCGCGAAAGCGGCGGCAGCCAAACAAGCCATACCCGACCAACCGGTGCGTTGCGTGCAGCCGTTTGCACTGAACCAGGTGCGCCTGCTGGATAGCGATTTCACGCAAGCCGCCGCCATCAACCGGCGTTACCTGCAAAGCCTGCCGGTCGATCGGCTGGTGCATACCTTCCGCCTGCAGGCCGGCCTGCCCTCGCATGCCGCACCCTTGGGCGGCTGGGAAAAACCCGATTGCGAATTGCGCGGGCATTTCAGCGGCGGCCATTACCTGTCGGCCTGCGCGCTGGCGTATGCCAGCGAGGGCGACGAGGCGCTGAAGACACGTGGCGATGAACTGGTGGCGGCACTTGCCGCGTGCCAGCGCCCCAACGGTTACCTGAGCGCCTTCCCCGAAAGCTTTTTCGACCGGTTGAGCAGCGGGCAAAAAGTGTGGGCGCCGTTCTATACGATCCACAAGATCCACGCCGGCATGCTCGACATGTATCGCCATGCCGGCAATCAGCAGGCATTGAAAGTAGCCACCGGCATCGGCGACTGGATCGTGCGCTGGCTCAACGGTTTTTCCGATGCCGACATGGCGAGCATGCTGAAAACCGAATACGGCGGCATCAACGATTCGCTGTATGAGCTGTATGCGATCACCGGCAACGAGCGCTATCGCGATGCCGCGCACCGCTTCGACCAGGCCTCGCTGTTCGACCCGTTGGCTTCTTACCGCGATCAATTGCAGGGCCTGCATGCCAATACGCAGGTGCCCAAGATCATCGGCGCCGCACGGCGCTACGAGTTGACCGGCGAGCCACGCTACCGGCGCATTGCAGAATTCTTCTGGGAAACCGTCACGCAGCACCGCAGCTACGCCACCGGCGGCACCAGCAACGACGAGTTCTGGAAGACCGGCCCCGGCGACCTGAAAGGGCAGCTTGGCCTGTACAGCGCCGAATCTTGCGTGGCCTACAACATGTTGAAGCTCACGCATCACGTCTACAGCTGGAACGGCGATCCGCGCGCGTTCGACTATTACGAACGCACGCTCTACAACGCGCGCCTCGGCACCCAGGATACGGACGGGATGAAGCTGTACTTCTACCCGCTACGCGCCGGCGCCAACAAGTTCTACAACTCGCCCACCGGCTCGTTCTGGTGCTGCACCGGTACCGGCGCGGAAGATTTCGCGCGCTTCAACAGCAACGTCTATTTCCATGACGGACAGGATCTTTACGTCAACCTGTTCGTTCCCTCCGAATTGCACTGGGCGCAGCAAGGCGTCGTGTTGCGCCAGGAAACGCGCTTCCCGCGCGAACCACGCACACGCCTGCAACTCAAGCTTGCGCAGCCGGCTTCGTTCGCGCTGCATCTGCGCATTCCGTCGTGGATCGGCGCCGGCGCGAAAGTGCAGGTGAACGGCGAAACGCTGGACGCCTTCGCATCGCCCGGCAGCTACTTGAGCCTGCAGCGCGAATGGCGCGATGGCGACCGCGTGGAACTCGACCTGCCCATGCATTTGCACACCATGCCGCTGCCCGGCGACGACAGCCAGATCGCCATGCTGTACGGGCCGCTGGTGCTGGCGGCGCGGCTTGGCGGCCAGGGCCTGACGCATGCCATGCAGTATGGCGGCTACAGCACCGGGCCCGAGCCGGAACCGCCGGCACAGCCTGCACTGCGCATCACCGCGGCCACCTCGAACGCGACGGACTGGATGCGCATCGTCTCGGCCGACGAGCTGCGCTTTGAAGCCACCACCCGCACAGGCACGCAGCCCGTTGCGCCGTTGAACCAGATCTACGGCGAACGCTACGCGGTGTACTGGCTGAACGATCGCGACGCCTCCGCCGACGGTGGATGAGCGCGCGGCGCGCTCGACGCTACCGCGGCGGGTGCGCACAAGGAACGATCCGCAGCAGCGAAGGGTCGCCGCTGCGCTCGTCTAGGAAATGGCCTGGCGCCATGCGCCTGGCCGTGAAGGACACATCGGGAACAAGCATTGCGCATGTCGCCAGCCGGCGGCATCGGTGTCGGTGCTGCGCCTTTTATTCGTCACTACGGCAACCACGCCCCTTTCAGCGAGAAAAAAACATGGTTCCTGATCATCATCTTCCCGGTCATTGTCTTTCTAATCACCCTTCGGTCCGCCGGCCTGCTTCGCTGATCGCGCAGGCCATTCGCCTTACGCTGGCACTGGGCCTGCTCGGCACGAGCGCATTGCATGCGCAGGACACCAACACGACGCCGTCAACGCAAACCAGCGATGCGCAAGCGGCCAAAACCAAAACCCTGCAGGCGGTGACGGTCACCGGCTCGTTGATCCGGCGCGTCGACCTGGAAACGGCCAACCCGGTCACCACCATCGATAGCGCCCAGATTGCCGCCAGCGGCAAGCCGACGCTGGGCGACCTGATGCAGGCGATGCCGTCCATCGCCGGCAATGCCACCAATCCCAGCATCAACAATGGCGGCGGCACCGGTGCCTCGACGGTTTCGTTGCGCGGTCTGGGCGACAACCGCACCCTGATCCTGGTCAACGGGCATCGCGTTGCGTACAACGATGTCAACAGCATTCCAGCCAACATGATCGATCGCGTCGAGGTGCTTACCGATGGCGCATCGTCGATCTACGGCTCCGATGCGATCGGCGGCGTGGTGAACTTCATCCTGAAAGATCATTACCAAGGCGTGCAGCTGAGCGCCGACTACGGCGAAAGCTCGCATAGCGACGGCAATCGCCGCAGCTTCAACCTGCTGGCTGGCTTGTCCGGGGAGCGCGGGAAATTCATCGTTTCGCTGACCCACCAGACACAGAATCCGATCGCCTCCGGCGCCCGCGCCTACTCGGCCTACACGCTGGCGTTTCGCAACGGCGAGGTGGTCAAGGTGGGTTCGTCGGCGACGCCCACGGGTTTGATCCAGGATGCCAGCGGCACCTATGTCACACTCAACCAAGGCGTAAGCGGCAGCACCACGCTCGCCGATTACCATACGTACACCGGCGCCGATTCCTTCAACTATGCGCCCTACAACCTGCTGCTTACGCCGCAGGACCGCACCAACATCTCGCTGTTCGGCTCCTACAAATTCACGCCGAACGTCGAAGCGTATTTCAACCTGTTCTATACGCGGACGAAGGCATCTTCGATCATCGCGCCGGTGCCGATCTTCGCCAACTCCGATGACTTCTTCATCCCTGCCACCAATTACTACAACCCGTTCGGCCTCAATTTCGGCACCGACCGTGTCAGCGGCAACGGCTACAACGACTTGAACACGCGCATTACCTCGCTGGGCACCCGCAACTACGTCAACCAGACCTACGACCTGCAGTTCACGCCTGGCGTGCGCGGCAATTTCGGCGACAGCACCTGGCAATGGAACGTGGACCTGAACTACGGCAAGGTCCGGCAAAAAACGCTCAACAACGGCTTCCTCGATTACGCCGGCTTCGAGCAGGCGATCGGTCCTTCCTTCCTGGCTTCCAACGGCACGGTCACCTGCGGCACGCCCGCGGCGCCGATCGCCAATTGCACGCCGATCAACATTTTCAACATCAACGATCCATCCGCCATCGCGGCCCTGAAGAAGCTGGTGGTGAACCCCGACTCGTTCTACCACTACACCCTTGAGCAATTCGAAATGGGCGCCAACGGCGAGCTGTTCGACTTGCCGGCCGGCGCGGTGAACCTGGCCGCCGGTCTCAGCTATCGGCGCGAATCGCAATCGGATGGCACCGACACGTCCAACGCCATCGCGATCAACGATGGCCCGTATGCCGGCCTGTGCGGCGTGGTGGAATTCTGCGCCAGCCAGCTCAGCGGTAGCTACAACGTGAAGGAGGCCTACACCGAACTGTTCGTGCCGGTGCTGGCCGACCTGCCGTTTGCGCACTCCTTGAACATCGACATCGGCTCGCGCTTCTCCGACTACAGCCTTTCCGGCAACACCACCAACAGCAAGATCGCCCTGGAATGGAAGCCGATCGCCGACCTGCTGGTGCGCGGCACCGCATCGCAGGTATTCCGCGCACCGAACATCAACGAACTGTTTGCCGGCACCACCGGCGGCGCCTATACCGCCACCGACATCTGCGATGGCTACACCGGCGGCCACCCGCAAGCCTGCGCCAACGTGCCGACCAACGGCAGCTTCCAGCAGAGCAATCCGCAGCTCGGCGTCAGGGGCTCGGGCTCGGTCGCGGCCGGCTACGACCTGAAACCGGAATACGGCAAATCGTTCGACTTCGGTGTGGTTTACGACCCGCATTGGCTGCCCGGCCTGTCGTTCAGCGCCGATGCGTGGCGCATCCATCTGAACGACACCATCGTGGACGGCCTGGATCCCACCACCATCCTCAACGAGTGCTACTACAGCGACCGGCTTTGCAGCCTGATCCACCGCGCCGGCAACGGCCAGATCAGCTACATCAACCTGCCCACCGTCAACCTCGGCGAAACCTGGGCCAGCGGCATCGATTCGACCGTGCAATACAGCTTCAACACCGAACGCTACGGCAAGTTCAACGTGAGCCTGGCCAGCACCTACATGCAGCGCTACGACGTGGACACCGCGCCCGGCGACAGCGACGTGCCGATCACGCATTGCGCCGGCTACTACTGTCCGGTATACGGCGAATTCCCGCGCTGGCGCGGCCTGGCCACGCTCAACTGGAGCAAGGGCCCGTGGAGCGCAAGCTGGACGATGCGCTACGTGGGACGCACGCGCGTAGGCAGCGCCGATCTCTCGCAGGGCTATTCGGCGGACGAGGACATCAACGGCGTCGTGCACCCCATCGGCGCGTACGTGTACCACAACATTTCCGGCAGCTACGCACTGGCGAAATACCACACCACGATTTCCGCCGGCGTCGACAACCTGAGCAACAAGCAGCCGCCGATGTTCTACCAGTGGGGCAGCAACGGCAATTCGGATGCCTATACCTACGACCTGGTCGGCCGGTATTACTGGATGCGGGCGACATTGGCGTTTTGATGTGGACTTAATGACGTAGCGTGATCTTTGGTAGGTTGGCGGTGAGGCGCCAGCCGAACCCCAACGGCGTCATCTGCATGGCGACGTTGGGGTTCGCGTGCGCTCACCACCAACCTACACGCTACCGATTCATCGTCCCGGCGAAGGTTGGTAATTTTTCCCGGCCGAAGCGCTGGTTATTACTTACCCGCCGCCATGTACGTCAAATCGGTGCTGTAGCTATCGACGTGCGCCGAAACGTTCTGCACGGCATCGTTAACGGATTTACGGATCGCCTGGCCGCTTTCCTTCCCGTAGACGTTCTCGACCATCTTCCACACCGACGGGTCGGGCTCCTCGCCAAGATCCGCCCAGCTCTTGGCGGGAATGACCAGGATAAAGTCGGGCGCGCTTTCATCGCCCTCGCGAACCGCCCCGATCATGTAGTTGGTGGCCCAGTTGGATTTTTCGGCAGCAGCCGCGATTTTCTTCGCCGCCGCCTTGAATGCCTCCGCCGCTTCATGCCCAGGCTTGAGCTTGAAATACGTAACCTCGATCAAGGCCGACGCCGGCAGCTTGGCTTTGGGCATGTGGCTCAACTCCGGCATCATTTCGAAAAAGGCGCTGGTCTCGCTTTTCAAATGCGGGTTGACGGCCGTCCTGATCGCCTGATCGCAGGCTTTGCCCGCCGTGCTCATGGCGTCGAAGCTTCCCCATGACAATGGATCTGAGACATACGAATACGCGTAGGTATTGCCTGTCTCGTGTACCCACGCCGTCCAGGTGTACTTGAAGCCGTGCTGGTGCAGGCACGTATTGAAGTCTTTGATACCCGCTTCATAGGCCTGCTGGTCTGCAGGCGCCACGATATCGGTGTAATCGCGGACGATAGTTGAACGACTCGTATCCGCGGCCTGGGCGCCGGCGGCGCATAGCAGCGCGACCGACAACACGAGCCGGGGTGTGATGCTGTTCATGAGAACCTCGCTTTGGGCTGTTGCCCAGCATGGTTGAGTTGAGGCCCCTGATCACTTCGGGCGGGCGAAGCTCATGCAGTATGCGCGCGATTCATGGCGCCGAGCGCCATAATCCCAATGCGCTGATTTAAATCAATTATTTTAGATGAACATTCATTTCATACCGCCGTCCGGCCACACCCAGCACCTTGGCACCATCCATGCATTCCATGGGGTGCATACACACAACGCCCTTTAGGCGCCCATGAAAATCCAGGCTTTGACGCCAAAGGTCTATGTTCCGCTGCTGGCTTTGCACCTGGCGGTCCTGATCGCCACGCCCGCGCATGTACTGTCGTGGAGCTATGCCTTCGTGCTGGCGACACTGCTTTTCACCCTGTTCCTGAGCGTCCGCCGGCTGCGCTTCTGCGTCACCCACAACCGCCCCCTGTGGGCCTTGCTGACATTGGCGCTGGTGACGCAACTGGCGGCGTTCGGCCTGTTGCTGGCCGATTCGCTGGTCAATCCGCAGGGCACCTTGGTCGCCTTCGATCCCACGCTGTACTTCTGCCTTGGCAGCCTGTTGCTGACGCTCGCCGCCGTGTACAGCCCGATCGGGCCACTGCGGCGCTGGGCCAGCGCCATCGACGGCTTTCTGGCCTGCACCATCGCCGTACTGTTCTACGTGCTGCTGCGCCGGATCATCGGCCAGGGCACGTCGGATGTCGGCACGGCGTCGTCCATCATGTGGCTGTTCGATGCCATGGCGCTGTTCGTGGCGGCTTGCGCAACATTGCGCTTTGCCGCCACCAAACGTGCCGACGAACGCCGTTTCTATTTCGTGCTGCTGATTTTTTCCTGGGCGGAGCTGGTGTTCCCCGCCATCCATAACCGCTTCATCCTGTCCAGCGAATCCTATGTGCCCGAGCTATGCCTGGACCTGCCGTTCGTGGCGCTGGGCTTGCTGCTGTGCCGGCGGCGCACGGTATGGCTGCGATGGTATCGGCCAAGCCGGAAGGCGCACGTGGTGGTGGGCAGCATTGTTCCCTTCATACTGAGCCTGGCGCTGTGCCTGCTGGCGTTCGCGCAATTCGGCCATAACGCTGCGATCGCCATGGGCGCGATGATCCTGGGCATTACCTCGTATGCCGCACGCGTCGCCGTAATGCTTGGGCACCATCTGCATATGGAGAGCGAGCTCAAGCAGCTGCAGCGCGGCCTGCAACGAACCGTTGTGCGCGACGACCTGACCCGATTGCTGAACCGGCGCGGCTTTCGCCGCATTTTCAACCGCGAATGGGAAAGAGCCGCGGCGTCGAACCTGCCCTTGGCCATCGCCATGGTCGACATCGACATGTTCAAGGCCTTCAACGACACCTACGGCCACCTGGCGGGCGACGACTGCCTCGCCGCCGTCGCCCGCGCATTGCAGAAGGAGGCGGCCCTGCATGCCGGCGTCATCGTGGCCCGATACGGCGGCGAGGAGTTCGTGGTGCTGTTGCCGGGCGGCAATCACGCCACCGCCGAACATGTTCTGCAGCGATTGCGCTTGCGCGTGGAAGCATTGCAAATCCAGCATCGCCGCAGCCCGCATGGGGTGATTACGGTCAGCGCCGGCGTGGCCGAAAGAGACCCTGATGGACAGGCCGCCAAGGAAAAACTGCTGGATGCCGCCGACAAGGCGCTCTACGGCGCCAAGCACGCCGGGCGCAATTGCGTTCGGTGGTTTGTGCCGGATACGGCGTCGGAGTCGGGCGGACACGGCTGACTCATTGCTGCTCGCATGGCAATAAAGATTTGCCCGCACAATTCCTCAAAAATGGCCGCAATGGACCTGCCTGTTGGTGGAGCATGCTCCATCACATTTTGCCAAACACAAAGGACATGCCATGAAACCGTGGACCATCGCGCTGTACCTGTTCATCGCATGCGGGATGGCCCACGCAAACACCACGACCTGGCAACCAACCCCCGGCCACACCCAAATACCGCTATGGCCCGGCACGCCTCCCGGTGCCGTTCCCATGCCGGGACCGGAACAGGTCTGGGTAAACGCCAAGGCGCTGATCGGCGGCAAGCCCATGACCGGCGTCAAAAACATCTCGCAACCCACCATCACCGTTTACGCCCCGCACGGCAGGAACACGGGCGCCGCCGTGGTGGTGTTCCCTGGCGGCGGCTTCGAGATGCTGGCCATGGACCTGGAGGGTACCGAGCCTTGCGACTGGCTGACCGCCAAAGGCATCACCTGCGTCCTGCTGAAATATCGCGTTCCCAGCATTCCCTACGAATGGAAATGCGATTGCCGCCCGCACAACCTGACATTGTCGGTGCCTGCATTGCAGGACGCGCAACGAGCCTTGCGGCTGGTACGTGCGCGCGCCACGGAATGGCACATCGATCCGCACAAAGTGGGCGTGCTTGGGTTTTCCGCAGGCGGCTATCTGGTGGCCGAGGTGAGCACGCAATTCAAGCGCAGTACCTATGCAGCCATCGACGCAGCCGACCAGCAAAGCAGCCGTCCCGATTTCGCCCTGGCGATTTATCCGGGACACCTGGCGACCGACAACGGCACGCTGAACCCCAACGTCCCGGTCTCCGACGCGACGCCACCCACCTTCCTGCTGCAAGCCGAAGACGACTACGTCGATGGCGTGAATCAGGCATTGGTCTACTACACCGCACTAAAACAGGCCAAGGTACCGGTGGAGATGCATCTGTATACCCACGGCGGCCACGCCTTCGGGCTGCGGCCAACGTCCAATCCGGTCACGCACTGGCCCGCCCTGGCTGAAACATGGATGAGCACCATAGGGATGATTCCCGCAGATGGACAGCAGTAGAGGACCAGAGTCAATGCGATATCATCCCGCGGAGACGCAGCGCGGCAACTGTCGCCACCCCATGGGCGGCATGTTGGGAGCCCTGCGTTTGGGCCGCGTATTAACCGAGACCTATTGGGTATATCCGGCCAGCAATTGGCGTTGAATATTTTATTTTTAAGTCACAGGGGACATCATGAAATTCAAGGCAATCGTTCTGTCGGTGGGCTTGCTGCTATCTGGCGCGGCGCAAGCCGGCCCCTATTCGGATGCGCTTTCTACCTGCCTGGTTGGAAAAAGCACCATGGACGACCACGTGGTCCTGGTGCAATGGATGTTCGCGGCCATATCCAAGCATCCGGCGATCGCCACGATGGCCACGGTCCCCGACGACAAGGTGGAGGCGATCAATGCCCGCATGGCTGATTTGGCCATCCGGTTGCTGACTGTCACCTGCAAAGACCAAGCCAGGCTGGCGATCAAAAACGAAGGCAGCTTCGCCTTGAACCAAGCCTTTCAAGCACTCGGGCAGGAGGCCGGAAAAGAAATATTCCTCGACCCCAACGTGATGAAAAACATGTCGGCAATGTCCAAGTACGTGGACAACAAGAAGTTGGAAGAGTTGAAAAATCCATAGTTGCACCGCGGACATCGAGCGTATGCAAGCTGACGATTGACCGGGAAAGGCGGAAGAATATTCCGCCTTCATTCAACATTTTTGCAAACTCGCCTCAAAGCATGCGTCGCAACGCATTATCCTTGCGCACGAAGTGGTGCCAGAACGCAGCCAGGATGTGCAGCCCGATCACGTAGTAGAACACGGTACCCACCGTGCCGTGGATATTCTGCCATTGGTGGGCCAGCTGTGGATCACCAGGCCCAAACAGCACAGGCAGCACTGTTACGCCGAAGAAAACAATCGGCTTGCCGTCGAGCTGCAACGCGATGATGCCCATGATCGGCTGCACGATCAAAAACAGATAGAGCGCCAGATGGGTAAGCTTGCCGATCCTGTACGTCAAACGATCCATCGGCGGCACGATAGGCGGCGCAGCATGCGCAAGGCGCGCCACCAGACGAGGCAGTGCCAGCAACAACACGGCGATGCCGGCAAGGAAGTGAGTGGCTCGGACATTGGCGCGAACGCTGCTACCGTGCGGAAACACCTCGTGCAGATTGATCGCCAGGTAAGCGATCAACACCAACGCAAAAATGATCCAATGCAGCCAGCGCAACGCCGGCGCATAGCGGATGCGTGTCGTCGAAGACATTAAAAAAACCCCTTGGTACCAGGATGGACCATCAGCAGACGAGCACGAGATTACCATCCCATTCGCCGCGGTAAACAAGTCAACGAATAATTCCCGCCGCACCTAAGGCAAAACTAAGATTAGATTCAACTTCGCGACAGACAACGTCGTGTCAGCGCAATCCAAGCGCTTTCGCATGCATCGAGTAGGCATTCTCCAACGTCACGAATCATTCCGCCCTGACAGATGCAAGTTACATTTCATGCGATGGTGCGGCAGTCGGGCGTGTCCATCCGCTGCGATGACTTACGACACGCCCGACATGAGTGAAGTAGCGCGGATCGCCTGGGCGGCAACCCAAACGATCCGCTGGCCACCACCAACTTAAACGGAGTTGACAATGGTTATCGATCATCATACGGCACCCGCACGCCTTCGTGCTTCCCTCCCGGTGCATTTCCCCTACTTCACCGCCGCACACACTGTGCAGCGTCGAGCCAAAGTGGGCACTCGTCGAAACGGAAGCAGCTGATTCCGACACAGCGAGCAGGATTTTTCCTGAAGCCCTTCACGCCGCGCGCAACACGCGGCGTGACCTAAGCGTGTGGAGAGAACATGAAAGACATGCAAGGCGGCCCCTGCGGACCGCAACTCTATCTATTGTCCAGCGACGGCTACGAAGACCTGAGGCAGCTGCAGGACATGCTCACCCTGATGGCGCACATCACCTACAACGAAGACAACGCCGAGAACGGCGAGGCCATCATGACCATCGGCCGTGCCGAGCTTTACTTCATTTTTGAAGCGATCAACGCGAAGCTCGACGAGGTGCTGCAGCGACTGGATAACGAGAACTGGCTTGATGCTCAAAGCCCGGCATGGCAGTAAGGAAAGAAGCTTCTTCCAGCGCTCGGCGCTTAACTGCTTTTCTTGTGGGCGTGGCGCATTGCATCCACGCTCTACTTTGCCTCGATGAGATCAAGTGTCGACCTTCGAATTTGCAAGGACTCATTTGCCAACCCGAGAACGATTTCCCTATGTCTAGGATCATTGGAAAGACCCAGGAATTTGAGCAGTTTCTTGGCCGCCATGTGCCTCCTAACCAGGTCATCTTCCTGCAAGACAAAACTTGAAAGTACTTCCGACGCCTTCTTCGTCATGCCCGGACTATCCAACTCATTATCCGGTAGTGATTGCAGGCTATGCCAGGAAACAAATCGATCGCTCGAGCCGACGCCATTGAGTATCAGCCCGACCATATATTCGTCCCCGTTTCGCTCATACAATGCTGCCGCTGCCTTGACGGTCATGACATCCACGACCGATCTGGAAACCACCTCTCGCAAAGCCTCGGTTGTCTGCGCATTCACCAAGTAACGCAGTCCATCGATAGCAGTGGCATCCCCGCCCAGTGCAGCATGCCTCAAAAGAGCAACCGCTTTCGACTGCTCTTCTTCCGACATGCCGACAAAGTAGGTACTGGAATAACCTTCCCCATGCGAGCGTCCTGTCGAATGCAGTTGTCGCTGAAAATTCTCGAATGAAGCTGATGACATAGAGATCTCTCAATCTGGCTCAATGAAATGGAGCTGCGATGTTTGGGCTTGGGGTAAGCATATAGTCGGCTGACGTAATGCGACCCAATTCTGTATAGGCATCCACCACTGGTTTCTCATAATTCTGCCAAACGTAGCCACCATTCCAGGTAAGCCCCTCGGCGCTCATGGCACGCTCGGGCGTTTGGATAACAAAAATATCCCCAGACACGCCCTTCGCATAAGCCACGGAAAAATCGCATGGGTTCGCAGCTTCGGCGTGCTAAGCATTGGAGAAGCGCCGGTTACGCCCGACACGCTGTTCCAGGCCGGCTCCATCAGCAAGCCCATGGCGGCGACGGCGGCCCTCCATCTTGTACAACGGGGCAAGCTCTCGCTGGATGAGGACGCAAATACATCCATCATTCACTGGAAACTTCCCGCATCGGATAAGGCAGAAGGCAAACCCGTTACCCCTGCGCGAGCTGCTTAGGCAGCACTTTGCCGATCGCCAGGACGTGCCTGCACTTTGTAGCACAGCGCCACCACGCCGCTTTTGTAGGCTTTCACTTCAGCCAGATGCAACGGAATATCTCGACCGAGCTTCTCGAAGAACGCAATGCCGTCGCCGATCAGCACGGGCAGAATGGAATAGCGCACCTCATCGGCTAGCCCCAGGCGAAGACACTCGCCGCAAACCGTGCCGCCGCCCGCAAACCAGATGGAACGAAACCGCGGGCGCAGGCGCTCATTCACCAGTTGCGCAAGATCGCCGGCGTAGAACTCGACGGTATTCCGGGTTCGTGGCAGATCACGCGTGGTGAGGACAAAAGTAGGTTTGTCGCCATAGGCCCACCCAAAACCCTTGGCCTCGAAATCCAACGCGGTTTCATAAGTCCGCGACCCCATGACATAACAATCGATGCTACTGAGAAACGCTTTGATGAATTCCGGGTCCATGGTGTCCCCGCCCGCAAATTCATCCGCCGTTTCCATCCAGTCGACGCGCCCATCCCTGCGCGCAATGAACCCGTCAAGGCTGGCCGCCATATGGATCGTCACGCATGAATCGAGCTTTGTCATGGCTTGAACTCACGTATTGGAAATGGGCTGGCGAGCCAGCCAAGGCTTGAGGTAAAGACTTGGCCAACATGCCCTCTTGCAGTCGTGGGCGCCAGGGTTCTTTTCATAACTCATTGATTAAAATTCATTTTTCGCCCACCCCACGCGGCGCCCCACCCAACGCAGTTTGCGGTTTTGGCCAGCCCGCGAATCCTTTGGGCCCTTTGGCGCCTCTTAGGAGTCGAGGAATCCCCCTCCTGACCTTAGAGACTTGCCGCCATGTCCACCCTCCGCACCGCCTTCTTCGTCAAGAACGTACCTGCTTGGGAGCGCGTCGTTCGGATTATCGTAGCAACCGCAGCGATCGCCATCGGGCTGATCTTCCTGGCCCAGCCTTGGAACTGGCTCGTCGCCGCCAGCGGTGCCGGGTTTGCCTTGTCAGGCATCTTCGGCTTCTGTCCTGCTTGTGCATTGGCCGGACGTCGGTTGGCTAAAGGCTCATGACCATGGATCTTTCGCTCCACCAAGACCTTTTGAGCGATGCCCGCGCTGGCAACCCCAGCGCGATCAACCGGCCGCTGGCTTTGTGCCAGCCAGACATACGGCGCTACGCTCAACGCACTTGCATGATTTCCGATGTCGACGACGCGATACAGGAGAGCCTCATCATCCTGTCACGCCACATCGGCTCGCTTCGAGCAGCCGCCGCATTTTCGAGCTGGCTGTTCCGCATTGTGCGGCACGAATGCCATCGGATGGCGCGAAAGGCCCTGCGTACCGATCCGTGGGATGACGCACGGGCCGAAACCTATCTTTCTGCCAATTCCTCTGAAGAATTGCGCCACGACCTGGCGGCCGCACTTGAATCGCTCCCACGCCCTTATCGGGAACTGCTGATTCTGCGCGACATTGAGGAACTGACGATCAGCGAAATTTCCGCAAAGCTTGGGGAATCGCGCGCCGCGACAAAAAGCAGGCTTCATCGGGCTCGTCAGCTCACCCGCGAATATTTACTTGGCTAAGCAAAACAAGATTGCTTCGCCCGTTGCAATTTTTTTCGAGAATCATCCCTATGAAAGCGTTACACCACGCCATTGCCAAAGCCTTGGCAGGCATCACCTTGCTTGCTGCATCGAGCGTCTCGTTCGCATCAAGCCCCCTTGCATGTGCCGATTTGAAGACGAACACACCCCTGTCGGACTATCAGTCCTCAATGTCACTTGCGAGCGATGGTGTATGTCTTCGATCGTTCTCCTGGAAGCCCGCACAGGAGCCTGCCCGCGGTGTCGTTGTGATAGTCCACGGCATCCGCGACTACTCGCTTCGCTACGACGATTTTGCGGCCGAGCTTGGGCGCAATGGCTTTGCGGTATTCGCGCAAGATTTGCGGGGCCACGCGTACTCCGGCGGTGCGCGCCAGCGCTTCGATTCGATGCATGAAATGGTCGGTGACCTCGATCTGGTCGTAGAGCATGCCCGCAAGGAATACCCAGGCACCCCCATATTCGTGTACGGCCATAGCCTCGGCGGCCTGATCACGGCGGAATACGCGCTTGCTCATCCCGATAAACTGAGCGGCATCATCCTCAGTGCCGCCGTCCTGAAACGTCCGCCCATCGTAAGCGGGTTTCAGATCAGACTCGCCCGTATGGTGGCAGCCATTGCGCCGGGAGCCCATGTCGTCGCCATCGACGATCATGAATTTTCGCGTGACAAGAACGTTATGGCCACCCTGGAGACCGATCCTCTGATCAGCCATAAAAAATTACCCGCGATCAGCGCGGTCGCCAGCATCGACGGCATGGCGGACATACAGAAGAAAATGACGCAGCTCAACATGCCCATGTTGATCCTGTACGGCACCGGTGATCGGGTTAACCCTATCGAAGGGAGCCAGGCGTTCTACGCAGGCGTCGGCAGCAAAGACAAGTCCGTGAAAGTTTATGAGGGCGCATATCACGATCTATTGCATGATCCGGAACGCAGCCAGGTTACGGAGGATGTCGTTGGATGGCTAGGCGCCCATACGCCTGCCCGTGCAACCGGAGAAGGCAGTCAAACAAGTCGATAGGAACTTTCGCCCATTAGCGACACGCGGCTGCATTTGTCTAGTTGAAGCTGTAACCGGTAGCTTTGGAATGTCTTCTCTGGCGTGCGCGATAAAATCCTGGTCAGCCTCAGTGGCGCCGGACAGCTCAATATCATTGCCACGTAACTCACCTTCTCCAGTCATGATAAAACTTGAACCACTTTGATGATCGCGCCCCTCTATAAACGAACGCCACGGACCTGGGGTCGCGTTTGCACATCTCGACGCGATTGCCTCTATTTCTTTGTCACTTAACGCGTTTTCTACTTCCATCGCTCTATGACCTATTGGGATTGGGTTGAATGGGCGTAAAAAGTCTCTGTGCTTCCTGCGGGGTGATGTTACACATCGTGCAATGAACAGGATTTGTCTTAATTTTCAGGAGATCGATCGCAGCGCGTACACCGGCGTGCGGGCGCGCTGGTATGACATGGATGGGGCGCGCGGGCACTTGGCGCTCGCCGGCAAGAATGGGCACGTGAAGATTTTAAGAGGGGATTTTTCGACTGAGGCCGAGGCCAACGCGCCGCCGAAGCCGAACTGGCGCGTGTGAAACGTGGCGCCGCGACCTTTACGCTGGACTTGGCGGTGGGGCGTCCGGACGTATTTCCGGAGATGCCGGTAAAGCTCGTGGGCTGGCCGGACGCCATCACTGCCTACGCGTGGATCGTGGCCAAGGCCAGACACAAGCTCGATGGCAATGGGGGCTATCTGACTTCACTGGAGTTAGAAAATAAGGCCGTAGCGAGCGATCTCGCCGCTGTCGGCGATGTTGACAGTAACGAGACGAAGCCAATTGATTGGCCGTGAAACGGGATATGCAGCAATCTCACCGTCCGCCTTACCCGCTTATTTGCATGCAACTCCATGCTCGGCGTCAGACGCTTTTTTCCCGTTGAGGGGAATCATGCCTCCGACAATTTCCGACTTCCCGCCAGTAATCCAGCTCAAATCGTACTCCCAAAATACGAGTAAATTCCCGTCCTTTTCGTAACGCGTAATGTCAAAAAATCGCTGATCGAGGGGTATCTCGCCATCGACATAGCCCTTTGCGTGGATCTTGATTTCAGTACTAGGAGAGTCCCCAACCGGAAAGCTCTCCTTCAACGGCTCGCCCGCCAACTTGCCACCAGGGTATATAACTAACCCCAGCGTGCGCATCCCCCATGGAAGCTCCGAAAGAGGAACTTCGATATCGTTGTTTGTGCAATTCCAAACCCGCATGTTGAGGTAGTGCGCGCCATTTTTTACTGACGTTCCAATAGGCCGCACAGCCACAGTCTGACTATAAGCATCGGTTGCTAAAAAAAGTAAAATAAGAATACCGATTATTTTCATTTTATTGACCCGGATGTTTTTGAAGCCAGTTATCATACCTCGCCCTCATACCCTCTTCGTGATCAATTCGATCCTCAATCGCCTTGGCACACTTATCGCACCACGTTATTGCTGCCAGCTTTCTGCGTAGGCAATCAAGTTCTTTATCATACGCCCTGACTTCTGATCTATAATCTTCTGCTTTCTGACCCACCCACACCTGAGTCCCTGCAGGTTGGTTAAGGCATACACTGGGATTGCTTCGAAGCGAGTCTTCACGATGAACCTCTTCATGTTCTCTCGTGCAGTCATCCCAGCATGGATTCTCTTGGATGAGATGAATAACTATATCACCGAGTCCGTCACAAATGATGGTCGATATCCCATGGTACATGGGACCTTGTGCATATGCCTGGGTGCCGTAAAAATCAAAGTAAACCAGAGGTGATTGGTTTGCATATGAATAGGTGCTAGGACCACCCTCAAGCCCAATAGGATCACTTTGGACATACCGTCCCGTGGCAGCATCATAGTCACGGTTGATGTTATAGCTAAGCCCCGTTTCGGCGTCATAGTACTGGCCCGGGAAGCGTAAGTTATAACTATAGCCGTTGCTCGACGGTGCTTGTTCACCCCAGGGGTTTCCTTGATAGGACCATGTCCACAATGTGACTCCGCTACTGTCGCTGATCGCTCTAGGCGTGCCGAAATCGTCGGCTGTGACGTAAGCAATCGACGTCGTCCCTCCCTGTGCATCTAACCCAAAAAGGGCCGGAGGTGATTAAGCCTGTTTAACTGCCTCCGGACCCTTATCCGGCACTCGTGCCCCGTTCGATGTAGAAAAGTGTTCCAACCAAGACTGAGAGGCCCGCAAAGTCCGCAGCCAGATGAAAGTTCGCTCTCCCCTTTTGACCACCTGTTGACCATTTTCTCCCGCATCTTTTTAAACGAAGAGCGCGGCTATTGGGAGGCGCCAGCAGAACCTGAGCCGGGGTAGCCCACAAATCCAAAAACTGCATGAGCTGCAAAGAAGGTTTTGTCGTCTACTGGCTGTCCCAGGTTGGAAAGCACGCCCAATTCTCCTGAATTGTTGTCCCCCCAGCACAGTACACCCCCTTCGTGGGTTAGGGCGCACGCATGGCCAGCTCCCACGCTCATTGCCATTGCGTTCGATAGGGAGGCGACCTTAATAATCGAAGTCGGACTCAGCCCAGCTTTCATGTATGGGCTTCGCCAGCATGAAACAGTGCCATCGCGTAGCAGGGCGCAGGCAAATGTATTGCCAGAACCAATGGATACAGCGTTCTGGATTGGCAACGTAACGAAATCGGGTTCCTTGCCCTGGCCAGGGTAGCTCCAGCACTTGATAGTCCCGTCCGCAAGGGCGGCGCAATCCTGATTGAAACCGGAAGCCACATTCAAGGCGTTGTCAATGCCTTTTATCAGCACCGGTTGATAGCTAGGAGAGGCTTCTTCTTCGTTCAATATGGGAAGGGGGGCTAATCTTCCCCAGCAATACACCTCACCGGCTTTATTGACTGCACAACCGCGATAACCTCCAGCATGAATTCCTTTGACATTGGACAACCCCGGAACCGGGTGAAATACGGGTGCTTCGATTGCAATCCGGTCAAAGCAGGATACCGTCAGATCTCGAAGAATGAGGCACGAAGGTGCACCTTGAGAAATACCAGCAGCGGAAATATGCGGAATGATCATTGGATGATCACCAGCAGGAAATTCAGGGCCACCTCCCCAGCAGGCGACCTCACCACCGCCAAGAAGTGCGCAAGCTTGAGTTGCCATGGATACCTGGCGGACGTCTTGGAGATTAATGAATGAGACAGACCCGCCCCGATCTGCGCCTATGGTTCCGGCGGAGTTATTTCCCCAGCATCGCAGTGTTCGGTCTGAGGTAATTGCGCAAGAGCTGTTTGTGCCAGCGGTTACTGAGATGGCGCGTAGAGGTAGTTCGCCTGGGTTCGCTTTTGTGAGGAATGAATCAGGAGGGCCTGGCAGCCAATCTTTACAGTGAAGTTTTGGCTCTTGTGCCAAGTAGATCTTCGACATATTGATCGGGATGTGGAATTTTGATCCGCTGCCCGTTCGCCAAATATGTACCCCTCCGTCGGGCGGAGTAATTTTCCAAGACGCAACGGGCTTGCCATTTGCGTATTCGTCCCATTTTTCTCCCGTCCACTTCAACTGAAAGATGCTTCTCCATCCATACATGGAGTCTCCTTCAGGGGAAAGGCAAGCCGTAAATATTTGGCCGTGCGGAGCGCCATGGCCTATAAACAATCCACGATCCCATCGCGAGTTTGCTTCGGCGCTCCAAGGGAGAAGCAGTGCGCTAATAATTACGCATAGAAAAAAGGCTGAAACTAGCTTGAAAGGATTCATGTGTCCTCACTAGATGACGCAAAACGCAATCTCTGTTCGACATCGTGCTTAGTGCATGGAATTCGCGTCCTAACGGCGAGGTAGTCCACATCACGATCATCCATATTCATACCTTGCCGTTTTCATCTCGCATGGCATTGCTGTTGGAACCGCGTGGCGATCACAATGATCTTGCCGGTGACTGTGCCTTGGTGACATAAAGGCGAGTAAGGCCCACCAGCAGTAACCGATAAGGTCTGCGAGAATCATCGTTGCGATCAAGACTTTTGGCGTCATTTTTCGGGGGGAAGTAGTTTGGATGCTGGTCAAGCCCGTGCCAAATTAGTCCGCATGCGGGCGCGATTTAGAAAACGGGGTCAAAACGGGGGCAGGTTCACTTCCTAGGCGACAGGATGGTAAACACAGACGTCCATCATTCCTACTTGATGACTCCGCCTCGAATGCACATGGCGCCACACTCTAAAGATGGCGCACCAACCTAGACTCGATCTTCCTTACATTCCGCAGCATGTCGTGCAGCGGGGCAACAATCGCCTTCTCTGCTTTCTCGATGAGAACGATCGCCTTCGCTATCTACAACTACTACGCGAAGCACTATTGCATACGAGCTGCCAACTCCATGCATATGTCTTGATGGACAATCACGTCCACCTTCTTGTCACGCCACCAGCAACAGGTGCCATCACTCGCCTGATGCAAAAGCTTGGACGTCATTACGTCGGCCAGTTCAACGCACGACATCACCGCACCGGCACTTTATGGGAAGGACGTTACGAGTCCTGCCTCGTCGACAACGAAAGCTAAGTTCTGCACTGCCACCGTTATATGGACCTTAACCCCGTTCGCGCACGCGTGATCGACAACCCCGCGAAATTCCCATGGTCTAGCGCTGCCGCTCACAGCGGACTTCGCTCTGACGCGATACTGACTCCCCATCCAGCATATACGGCCCTAGGCACCATAGAAGCCGAACGTGGCATCGCTTATCAGGCGTTGCTACGCAAAGCATTGCCGGACGACGAACTCCATGCCATCCGCACCTACCTGCAGCAGCAGCGCGCGCTTGGTCACGACGCCTTCAAGGCCATGGTAGAGGCAAAGACCCAACGCTTCGCGGGTACACGTCCAGCCCATCGCCCGCCTCGGAAGTGAACCTGACCTCGTTTTGGTAGGCGTCGTACAGGCGTTTCTTCTTGGGTTTGGAAGGCATCTGCGAATGATTGCAGATTTCGAGACACTCCAGGCCTCGCCATCCCCCTTCAAAACATGGGTTTCGCGCCCTTCAGGCCTTCAAATTCACCCACACGAGTTCCGGATGACCCAAACAAAAAGGGCCTGCCGCAAGGCAGGCCCTTCTCTGAATTTGGCGCCCGAAGTTGGACTCGAACCAACGACCCCCTGATTAACAGTCAAGTGCTCTAACCGGCTGAGCTATTCGGGCGGGGAGCTGCGTAGTTTGGGGAAACGGCCCGGGGCTGTCAAGCCGGGGCGGGCGGTATTCCTCAACGTATTCAGTTGGTAAGCACGCGGTAGCACGGTACGTAGGCGCTGCCGCCGGGGAGTTTCATGCGGTGTTGCTGGACGAAGGCCTGTAGCAGGCGGTCCAGGGCGCGCATGATTTCCGGTTCGCCGTCGATCTCGAACGGGCCGTGCTGCTCGATGGCGCGGACGCCCTCGTCTTTCACGTTGCCGGCGACGATGCCGGAGAAGGCGCGGCGCAGGTCGGCGGCCAGTTCGTGGCGGGGGCGGTTGCGGTGGATGGCGAGCGCGCGCATGGCCGTGTGCGTGGGCACGAAGGGCTGCTGGAAGGCCACGGGAATGCTCAAGGACCAGTTGAAGAAGAAGGCGTCCTTGTTGTCCAGGCGATGGTTGCGCACTTTGTCCACGCCGCGTACGGCGGCGTGCGCCACGGCGATGGGGTCGTCCACGATGATCTTGTAGTACTGCGCCACGTCGTCACCCAGCGCCAGGCGCAGGAAGGTGTCGATCTGCTCGAAGTAGGCGGCCGATTGCCTGGGGCCGGTGAAGATCAGCGGGAACGGAATGCCGGCGTTGTCCGGGTGCAGCAGGATGCCGAGCAGGTAGAGGATTTCTTCCGCCGTGCCTACGCCGCCGGGGAACACGATGATGGTGTGGCCCATGCGCACGAAGGCTTCCAGGCGCTTTTCGATATCCGGCATGATTACCAGCTGGTTCACGATCGGATTGGGCGATTCGGCGGCGATGATGCCGGGCTCGGTCACGCCGATGTAGCGGTTGTTGCGCCGGCGCTGCTTGGCGTGCGCGATGGTGGCGCCTTTCATCGGGCCTTTCATGGCGCCGGGGCCGCAGCCGGTGCAGATGTCCATGTCGCGCAGGCCGAGCTGGTAGCCGACCGACTTGGTGTATTCGTATTCGTCGCGCGAGATCGAATGCCCACCCCAGCACACGGCGAGGTTGGGATCGATCTGCGGCTTGAGGATGCGCGCGTTGCGCAGGATCTCGAACACCGCGTGGGTGATGCCGACGGTGTCGTGCAGATCGAACGTGCCCTGCTCCAGTTGCGTGGAGACGTAGACGATGTCGCGCACCACCGCCACCAGCAGCTCGTTGATGCCGCGGATGATCTGCCCATCGACGAACGCCTTGGCGGGCGCATGGGAGAGCTCGATCTTGATGCCGCGATCCTGCTGCAGCACCTGGATGTCGAAGTTCGGGTATTGCTCGAACATGCCGCGCGGATCGTCGCCGACTTCGCCCGAGGTGAGCACCGCAAGCGCGCAGCGGCGCAGCAGGCCGTGCAGGCCGGAGCCACTGGCATCGCGCAGGCGCACGACTTCGTTGCGGGAAAGGATGTCCAGGCCGCCGGCGGGCGAGATGCGAGCGCTCACCGTGGCGGGCTTGCCGGTTTTGTCGATCTGCGTGTCGTTCATTCCCATCGTTCTCCTGGATGCTTTCCGCGCCACAAGTCCTGCGGTTTGCAGGCGTGGCCGCCTAGCATCTCCTCTTCCATGCGGCGGGGTCAATGCGCGCATGAAAACGCCCCGCAGCGAACTGCGGGGCGTCTTGATTGCCATGATCGCCGCGGCCGTACAGCCGCGGCGGGGGTTTGACGCTTAGTGGAACGAGGCGCCGAAGGTCACCATGAAGGTGCGCTCTTCCAGCACCGAGTAGTACGGCGCGGAGGGGAACAGCACCACACCGTTGACGTCCTTCAGACCCGTCGGGTTGGACGCCAGGAACGCGCCGACGTTGCTCGCATAGGTGAGTGCCTTGCGGTCACCCAGGTTGTAGACGTTGACCTTGATGTACGGCTTGTGCACAAAGCTGCCGAAATCGGCGAAGTTCCAACCGGCGTTGAAGTCGAACGTGGTGTAGCCGCCCACTTTTTCCGTGTTGGACCAGTCGCCCCACTGGCTGCCTGTGTACTTGGCGTTCAACTGCGCCCAGAACGGGCCGTGGTTGTAGTTCAAGGACGCGTACGCCACGTTCTTCGGCGTGGAGATCATGGTCTTGCCGCGGGTGTAGTAGATGCCGTCACCCAGGGTGTTCATGTTGTCCTGCAGGCGAGCCTGCGTGTAGGTGTACGAACCGTAGGCGGTGAAATCGTCGGTGATCTTGTAGCTGGCCTCGGAATACATGCCGCGCACATGCACGCGGCTGAGCGGCACGTACACCGTCAAACCCGTGTTCTGGTCGTATCCGGAAACCTGCTTGTTGTGGAAGTTGGATGCGAACGCATCCACGTTCGCCGAAACCTTGTCGCCATAGAAGCGCCAGCCCAGATCCGCCGTATCGGCCGTTTCCGGCTTTACCGCCACCGGGTTCTTGCCGTAGTTGGCGAAGGCGTTGGACAGCACCGCACCATTGATCGGCGCACGGAAGGTGTGACCGTAGCCGAAGTAGAACTGGTTCTGGTCGTTCAACTGATACTTGGCGCCGAAGGTGGGCGTGAAATCGTGGAAGGTCTGGCTGGTGTTGCCGCCGAACGCCGCATTCTTGGGGCTGACCGCCAGTTTGCTGGTGAGCGAACCGGTGGAACCAGGATACTCGTACATGAAGCCGTCACGCTTGGACCACACGTACGCGACGCTGCCGGTCAGCGTGATCTGATCGGTGGGAGTCCAGGTATCGGTGATGAACGCCTTGGTGTTGGTGGTGGTGGTGTACTGATCGTAGGTTTTCTGCACCACGCCGTTGGAGTAACGGATCAGGCTGGCATTGTTGGCCCACACGTCGACCGGAATGCCCGTGGCGTAATTGATCGGAACGAACACCTGCCCCTGCGCCTGGCGTGGACGCTCGAACCACACGCCGTATTCCAGGCTGTTATCCAGGCCGAAATCCTGGTTCAACTTGGCGATCACGCCCGGACGGAAGGTGTACGAGTAGCTGTACGAATTGACCAGCACGTTGGAGTACTTATTGTCGATCTTGCCGTTGCCGTTGAGGTCGTAGTTGACAACCTTGAACAGCGGGTTGTTGGAACCCTTGCCGTTGTACTCGCTGAACGTGGTGCCCGAACCGCCACCACCTTCACCCCACTGGAAGTACGGCACCACCGACAGATGCAGGTTGTCGGAAAGCTTGAATTCGCCGTCGAGGCTGGCGAGGTAGTTGACGAACGGGTTCTGGTGCAAGCGGTAGTAGTTGCTGCTGGTCTGGCCCGGCGTATAGACGCCCAGATAGCTCTGCTTGTAATCCTGCTGCGCCTGCGCCTTGGTCAGCGACTCGTAGTTGGTCTTGATTTCGCGGTTGTACTGCACCGAGGCGGAAATGGTGTTGTCGGCATCGATGGTCCATACCGACTTGCCGTCGACCTTGGTCACGTTCGAATGACCGGGACCGCGCCACAGGTTCACCGAGTTGTCGGAATACGAAACCCAGGAACGCACCGGACCGAGATCGCCGGTGTTCAAGCGGAAGAAGGTGCGGCGATAGCTATGGGTGCCGAACGACTGGCTGAAATCCACGCCACCCGTGTGCGAAGGATCAAGCGTGACCCATGCGATCGAACCGCCGGCCGCGCCGGGAATCGGCATGTCGTTGTCCGGATAACCCTGCTGCACGGTGATGTCACCCATGTTCTCGGTGTCGCCGTACTCGGTCGGGTAGATCTTGTAGTTGCCGCTGTCGTTGATCGGCGCGCCGTTCACGGTGACGCCGATTTCGTCCAGCGTATAGCCGCGGATGCTGGCGGTGCCGTCGTTGAGGCCGGTGAAGTCATCGGTCGCGGTGACCGCGCCCGGGATGCTGGCGATGGCCTGCACGAAGGTGGCGCCGGGCGCCGACTTGACGATCGCATCGCGCGAAATGGTGGACACCGCCTTGGGCGCTTCCTGCACCGACATCAGACCGCCGCCGAGCGCCAGCGACTGGGCCCGTACCTGCACCGCGCTCAACTGCTGCACCGTGCGCTTGGTGGCCGTATCGTTCGTGGTATTCGACGTCGTCGACACCGAGGCGCGCTGCTGGGCATTCCCTGCCGAGCCTTGATCAGCCGCGGTCTGCGCCAGCGCGACGCCCGCGGTGAGATAGCAGGCCATGGCAATCGCGGCGGAAAGATGCGTTCGTTTCATGAAGAGCCCCATAGTTCAGTTATTGATTCCAGATTTTTCAGGCACCGCTTGTCATGACCGCTGGAAGCTTCTCCAGCCATAGCACCACGTCAGCCGGCCCTCCTGGCCATCGCGACACGAACGATCCTTCAACACAAAAATGCCTTGAGCTCAGCTGTTGCTTGAGCCGACGGGCCTTTCTTTGAAACCCCTAGGTTTTTTGTTTCAGGCGGGTCGGACTTGAAATACCGACCCTGCGGCCAACCCTGGATGTGCACGTGCAAACTGGTCCGTAGGCCTCGCCACGCCCAATTTACTTACGCCCGGACGGGGAGAAGTCGGTCACGTATCCTTAGCGATACCTTAGCACAATCGCAGATTTCCTTTACATGATCTTTACAGTTACATCTCAACAGTGAAGATCTTGCAGTCGACCTGCCGCCGGTGCAGGCGCACGACTAACTAAGAGCTAAAAGTCGCTGGGCCCCGGCGTTCGCCGGGGTGACGGGATATGGAGGGGGCTCAGTCGCCCTTGCCAAGATAACGGGCGCGCTTGGCCGGCTTCAGGCGGGCGAGGTCGAGCATGACCAGGCCATCGACGCAGCCGGAGAAACCCGGGTCTTCGCCGAAGTCGAGGAACTGCACGCCATCGGGTTCGACCAGGTCCACGTACTGGCGATACAGCACGGGCAGGCTGACGCCCAGGGCATCCAGGTGATGGCGCAGCTTGCCCAGGCCGCTGACGGGGTCCAGGCCTTCCAGCTCGCGACGCACGCCTTCGAGCACGTCGGCGGAAACCTTGAACGGCTGCCGCGCGGAGGCCAGGCCCGGCACGCCGAAATAATGCTGGTGCGCGGCGGCGATCCACTCGCGCGCCTGGCGCGGCAGGCTTACCGACATGCTCACCGGGCCGAACAGATAACGCAGTTCCGGATGGCGTTGCAGGTACAGGCCAATGCCCTGCCACAGCTGGTCCAGCGCGCGCGAACGCCAGTACGCCGGGGCGATGAAGCTGCGCCCCAATTCCAGCCCTTGCGCCAGGCGCGATTCCAGGGCCGGCGAATAATTGAACAGGCTGGCGGTGTACAGGCCGCTCATGCCGCGCTCGGTGATCAGGCGGCCGCCATGGCCGAGACGATAGGAGCCGACAATGCGCAGCGCCTTCGGGTCCCACAGCACCAGATGCTCGTAGTGCGGGTCGTAGGCATCCAGGTCGCGCCGGGTGTTGGTGCCCTCGCCCACCTTGCGGAAGGTGAGTTCGCGCAGGCGGCCGATTTCGCGCAAGGCGGCGCCATCGGTGGAGCCGCGCAGCACGATCAATTGTTTGCCGTCGGCGAGATCGGCGAGCTTTTCGCTCTGCGCCAGTTCCTGCGCCACGCGATCGACCGATTCGGGATGCGCCAGCGCCACCTGTCCGCCGAAGATCAAGCCGCGGCGGCGGCCAATGCGATACACATGCCGGCGCATCAGGTCCGCTGCGCGCCGTGCATCGTCGCCGCTGCGCTTGCTCAGTTCTTCCGGGCTGATCAGTGCACCCACGCTGAAACCGATGCGGCTGACATGCGTGGCCACCGCCTCGCGCGGCAGCATCGCCGTGCTGAGCGGCTTGGCCAGCATGGAAAGGCCATAGAACATGGCCGAATTGCGCGCCGCCACGTGGATCGGCAGCACCGGTGTCTTGCTGCGCATGGCCAGCCGCGCAAAACCATCGGACCAGCGTGCATCGCGCACACCGGCCGGCCCCATGCGGGAAACTTCGCCCGCCGGAAAAAGAATCAGCGCCTCGCCGCGCTCCAATGCGCGATAGATGTTGCGCATGCGCGAGGCCGCGCCGCTACCGAATACATCCACCGGCAACAGCAAGGAACCCAGTTGCGGCACCGCGGCCAACCAATCGTTGCCGAGAATGCGGACGTCCTTGCGGACTGAACCGACCAGATCCAGCAAGGCCATTGCATCCAACATGCCCAGCGGATGGTTGGCGACGATCAGCACGCCGCCTTCCACGGGAATGTGTTCCCGCTCGCGCTGTACCACGTGATAGCTGCAGCCCAGCAGATCCAGGACCTGTTCGGCGAAATCGAACCCCTTGGTATTGGCAAGCCGATCGAGTACTCGATTGAACCCTGCCTCGTCAGCCAACCGCCCGAGCATGCCGGCCACGGGTTTGCGGATCATCGGGTGCTGCGCTAGCCATGGCAGACGTTCGGTGAGGGTCTGTTCAACGTGAAGCATGACCGCCTCCCTTGGTTTTAATCCATGTTGCCGATCAAGTGTGACAACTGCGAGAAATCGCGGGGTCAATCTGTTCCGCGCCGCAAGAATACACGAGGGGCTGCCGCACAAGGCTTAAGAGCTTGTTCAATGGCGGCCATGACCTCTTCCATCGGCGCATACACTCAAACCGCCAGGTGCAGATAGGCCGCGATGCCCCCCAGGAACATCTGCACCGACAAGGCAATCAGCAGCATGCCCATCACGCGCTCCAGCGCGGTAAGCACGCTTTCGCCCAGCCAACGGAACAGATACGTGGAACTCAACAGGATCACTGCGGTGGCCAGCCATGCACAGAGCAAGGCAATTGCCCAATCGGCGGTGCGACCCGGTTGCGTATTGGTAAGCAGCAGCAAGGCCGCCATGGCCGAAGGGCCGGCCACGCCGGGAATCGCCATCGGCACGATGAACGGCTCGCCCTCGCCGGCTTGGCCAAACACACCACCTTCGGCCGGCGGAAACACCATGCGAATGCCGATCAGGAACAGCACGATGCCGCCGGCGATGCTGATCGATTCCTCGCGCAACTGCAGCAACCGCAGAATCAGCTGGCCGCCCATCAGGAAGATCAGCAACACCGCCAGGGCGATCAGCAACTCGCGCACCATCACCGCGCGGCGGCGCTTGGGAGGTACGTCTTTCAACAGGCTCAGAAAGAGCGGAATGTTGCCGAGCGGGTCCATGATGAGGAACAGCAGGATCGCCGCCGACAAGGTGGTCATCTGCGTTTGCATGCGTTCCCCTTGGTGGTTCTTTGGTGTTTAAGCTCTGCGCGCAATGCGCGGCCGATGATCAGGCCGCGCGCAGATCCAGCACGCCACCGCGTGCATCGGCAGCCTTGGCGCTCAGGAGATATACCACGGCATCGGCGGTGGCATCGGGCAGCGGATGCTGCAGCGTGTCTTCGCCGAAGTAAGCCGTGCGGCGCAAGGTGGTGCGCATCGGCGCCGGCAGCAAGGCGTGCACGCGGAAGCTGTCTTCGTCGTGCTCTTCGTGCAGGATCGCCACATAGCGCTCCAGCGCCGCCTTCGATACGCCGTAGGCGCCCCAGTGCGCGCGACGTACCAGATCGGGGTTGTCCAGCACGAAGACGGCCGCGCTGTCTGCTGCCGCCGTGAGCAAGGGCAGGCAGGCCTGGGTCAGCGCAAACGGGGCGGAAACGTTGACGTGCAGGCTGCGCAACCAGGCATCGGGCTTGTGCATCGACATCGGCATCAGGCCGGCAAAGCTCGTCGCGCAGTGAACCATGCCATCGAGCCGGCCGAGATCGCGCTGCAGGCCTTCGGCAAGTGCGTCGTAATCGCGCGGGGTGGCGGTTTCCATATCGAGCGGATGGATGACGGGCTCGGGCAAGCCGTCGCGCATCATCGCATCGTAAAGTTGCTCAAGCTGCCGTTTGCGCTTGCCGGTCATCACCACCGTGGCGCCCGCGCGTGCAGCAGCGCGCGCCACGGCGCTGCCCAATCCACCGTAGGCGCCGGTGACCAGCACCACGCGGCCATCCAGTTCGTGCGCGGCCGGCGCCCAGCTTGCGGGCAAGCGATGCAGCGGCAGGCTCAAGCTCATGCCTGGTGTTCCCCGGCCACGTCGCAGGCCATGCGTGCCAGTTCACCGGAGGCTTTGAGGTCTTCCATGACGTCGCAGCCGCCGATCAGTTCGCCCTGGATGAAAAGCTGCGGGAAAGTCGGCCAGTTGGCGTAATGCGGCAGCGCGGCGCGGATTTCCGGTTCGGCCAGCACGTTCACCGCATGGAACGTCGCACCCGCTTCGGCCAGCGCCTGTGCCGCGCGGGCAGAGAAGCCGCACATCGGAAATTGCGGCGTGCCTTTCATGAAAAGCACGATGGGGTGCTCAGCCAAGACCGCCTTGATTCGCTCGTTGACGTCCATAACTTCGGTTTCATCACTACAATGCAGCCAGCTTAGTAGTGTACCAGCCGTCCCGGCGTCCGATCGGGCGGCATCCCATTACCCCTTAGCCAACGCCCAGGAGTTACCCATGGCGATCGAACTTCCCCCGTTGCCTTACGAAAAGAACGCGCTGGAGCCGAATGTCTCGGCCGAGACGCTGGAGTTTCACTACGGCAAGCACCACCAGGCCTACGTGACCAACCTCAACAACCTGATCAAGGGCACCGAGTTCGAGAACGCCTCGCTGGAAGACATCGTCAAGAAGTCCTCCGGTGGCGTGTTCAACAACGCAGCGCAGACCTGGAACCACACCTTCTACTGGAACTCCATGCGCTCGCCGAAGAGCGACAACAAGCCCACCGGCAAGCTGTCCGACGCGATCGACAAGGCGTTCGGCTCGTTCGACAAGTTCAAGGAAGAATTCAAGAAGTCCGCCGTGGGCAACTTCGGTTCGGGCTGGACCTGGCTGGTGCAGCGTCCGGATGGTTCGCTGGGCATCGTCAATACGTCCAATGCCGCCACGCCGATCACCGGCAGCGACAAGCCGCTGTTCACCATCGACGTGTGGGAACACGCTTACTACATCGATTACCGCAATGCGCGCCCGAACTACGTGGACAAGTTCTGGGACTTGGTGAACTGGGATTTTGCGGCCAAGAATCTTGGCTGATCGCCTTGCCCTCTCTTGACTGAGAGAGGGCGTAGGTTGGGGTGAGCGCATGCGAACCCCAACATGGCGCGCCACATCGCATGGCGACGTTGGGGTTCGCGTACGCTCACCCCAACCTACAAAGACTATGAAGACAGGGCATGCAAGGCCGACGCGGCCTGCGCTTCCCTCTTCAGCGCACTGGCAATGCCACCCACGCGCGCAGCCAGCGCCTGCGCATCCTGCGCGCATACCGTGGCATGCCCCACCTTGCGCCCCGGGCGCGATTGCTTGCCGTAGTCGTGCCAGTGCCCATCGGCGGCGGCGAGCACGGGCGTTGCATCCGGCAATTCGCCGATCCAGTTGAACATGGCGGAGAAGCCGCTGGCCGAGGTATCGCCGAGCGGCAGGCCGAGCACTGCACGCACGTGGTTTTCGAACTGGCTGGTGACGGCGCCTTCGATGGTCCAATGACCGGAGTTATGCACGCGCGGCGCCATTTCGTTGCCAAGCAGCTCGCCGTCCTTGACGAACAGCTCCAGTGCAAACACGCCGACGTAATCCAGTTTTTCCGCCAGCGTGCGCGCCATGGCTTCGGCGCGCGATTGCAGCGCGCCTACGTGCGGCGCCGGCGCAAGGCTCATGCTCAGCACGCCGTCGGTATGCCAGTTCTGGGTAAGCGGCCACACGCGGAAATCGCCGTCGCGCGTACGCACGGCCAGTACGGAAAGCTCGCGCTCGAACGGCACGAAGGCTTCGAGGATCAAGCCATGCGCATTGGCACCGAGCGCTTCCCACGCCGCATCGGCGTCGGCGAGTTGCTTGATGCGGAACTGCCCCTTGCCGTCGTAGCCAAGGCGACGCGTCTTGAGGATGGAAGGCGCGCCGATCCTGGCCAGCGCGCGATCCAGCCCTTCGCGCGTATCGACCGCTTCGAACGTCGGCGTCTGCAAACCGCATTCGCGGAACAGGGTTTTCTCCGCCAGGCGATCTTGCGCAACCGCCAGGGCGCGCGGATTCGGAAATACCGCCACGCGCTCGGCCAGCCAATGCGCGGTGTCGGCCGGCACGTTTTCGAAATCGAAGGTCACCACGTCGACCTCGGCAGCGAATTGCTCCAGCGCGGCGAAGTCGCTCCAATCGGCCACGCGCAGCGGCGCCACTTGCCCGGCACAGGCGTCGGGCGCGCTATCCACCACCAGGGTGTTGACGCCCAGCGGCGCCGCGGCAATCGCCAGCATGCGGGCGAGCTGGCCGCCGCCGAGGATGCCCAGCACGGCTTGTTTCTGGCGAGCGCCTGTTCTCATGTTCACGAACGGGGGTCCGGGTTATCCAGGACGGTCTGGGTCTGGCGCGCGCGATAGGCTTCCAGCGCCTGGGCGATGGCCGGATCGTGCAGGGCCAGCACCGAAGCGGCGAGCAGCGCGGCATTGCAGGCGCCGGCGCGGCCGATGGCCAGCGTGCCGACCGGAATGCCGGCCGGCATCTGCGCGATGGAAAGCAGGGAATCCATGCCATTGAGCGCCTTGGACTGCACCGGCACGCCGAACACGGGGAGACGGGTCTTGGCCGCCAGCATGCCCGGCAAATGGGCCGCGCCGCCGGCGCCGGCGACGATCACCTGGATGCCGCGCGAAACGGCCTGCTCGGCGTACTGGAACAACAGATCCGGCGTGCGGTGCGCAGAGACCACCCGCACTTCGTGCGGCACGCCAAGCTCCGTGAGCACCTCGGCTGCGTGCGTCATGGTTTCCCAATCCGAACGCGATCCCATCACCACACCCACTCGCGGCGCTGAAGCTGTTTCCGTCATGGTCCGGTCGTCCAAAAGGGGTTATTGTACGGACTTCGCCGCATTGCACGATACCTGCCGTTTCCCATGGATAAACGCCTGCTCGACATCCTTTGTTGCCCCGTAAGCAAGACGCCGGTACGGCCTTTGACTGCCAACGAAATCACTGCCCTGAATCGCGCGATCGATGGCGGCCAGGTGTTGAACGTGGCCGGGGGACCCGTGCAGAACCGGCTCACCGAAGGCCTGATCACCGTCGACCGCAAGGTGATCTACCGGGTCGAGGACGGCATTCCGGTGATGCTCCCGGAGGAAGGCATCGGCACCACCCAATTCACCGACTTCCCGGCGGCAGCCTGAGCGCCTGCGCACCGGGAGGGTTTCACGCCAACTGCACGGACAATCCACAAAAGCATGACTTGGGACATGGCAGTGAAACGGGTTTTCGCTTATGTTCCAGGCATCGGCAGCTTCCCTCCTGTCGCGACCGTAGCCGGTTGCCAGAGGCGGGTGGGTGCTTTTTACAGGCCTAGCCGGCCAACCACAGGGGTGTGGCGATGAAAGAAGCCAACGATTCCTCCAACGTCGTCAATCTCAGCCAGCGGCTGGACCCCTCCAGCGGACGCGGAGGCGACCTGTTGAACGCTGTCCGGAACATCGCCTCCCGCCGCCTGCAGCAGTACATCGGCAACATGTTCGAGCACGTGGACGACGCGCTGTTCGACCTGGCCGAAAAAGCCGAGAACAATGCCGCGCAGATGCACTACTTCGACGGCATGCGCGAAGTGCGCAAGCGCCGCCCGGTAGTCGAACGCGCCTTCCTGGCGCTGGTATCGCGCGAACTGAACGACTTCGCCAGCGGCAACCGCGCCCCTCCCGCCAATTCGCCCCCCGCCAGCCATACGCCGACGCCGCCTGTGCCGGGCTCCTCGGTCGAGCTGTCCCTGGTGGCCGACAACGAGCTGGAAGAATCGCTGGCCATCACCAGCATGATCGGCAAGAACGAATCGCGCCTGGGGCGCGACCTGTTTGCGGTCAACCAGCGCCTGTCGGTGATCTGCGGCGGCACGCGCATCGAAGACGCCACCAATCCGATCGGCCCGGCCCTGCTTGCCCAGTCGTTCCGCCAGGCGATGCGTGAGCTCAACGCCGACATGCGCGTGAAGCTCATCATCTACAAGCTGTTCGACCGCTACGTGATGTCGGCGCTGGAAGAGCTGTACCAGGAGGTCAACGCCGAACTGATGCGGGCCGGCGTGCTGCCCCAGCTGCGGCACGAAGTGCTGCGCAGCGGCGGTGCCGGCACGGGCGCCGGCGCGGGTGGAGCGGCGGGCGGTGCTGCCGCTTCCGGGGAGATTCCCCAACCGCTGCCGGTCGACGACGGCGAGGCTTCGGCCGAACTGCTGCAAACCCTGCGCACCTTGTTCAGCGCGCGCCGGGCGCATCCGAACGTGCCGATGGCGGCGATGACCGCCGGCCCGTTGCCCACCGCCAACGAATTGATCGGCGCCCTGAGCGTGCTGCAAAGCCAGGCCGCCATGGTGTCGATGCCACAGCCGGCCGCCCCCCACATGAGCAACGTGGACATCGCCGAGCAGGTGCTGCATCTGAAAGAGCAGCTGATGAGCCAACTTGGCTCGCTGCGCGGCCAACGTCCGGGGCAGATCGCCACCATCGACGAAGACACCATCGACCTGGTCGGCATGCTGTTCGAGTTCATCCTCGAAGACCGCAACCTGCCGCCACAGATGCAGGTGATGCTGGCGCGCCTGCAGATTCCCTACCTCAAGGCCGCGATTCTCGACCGCAAGCTGTTCGCGCATCGCCAGCATCCGGCGCGCCGCCTGCTGGACGGCCTGGCCGACGCGGCCAAGAGCTGGTCCGAAGAATCCGACCGCGACGGCCGCCTGCACGACACCATCAAGGCGATCGTCGAGCGCCTGCTGCAGGAATTCGACGACGACATGACGATCTTCGATCGCCTGTCCGCCGAGCTGCAGCAATTCCAGGAATCGAACCGCCGCCGCGCGGAACTGGCCGAACAGCGCGTGGCCGAATCCACCCGCGGCCGCGAGAAGCTGGAGCAGGCGCGCCGGCGCGCCGCGCGCGAAATCCTCAATCGCATCGGTGGCAACGTGCTGCCGCCGCTGATCCATGGCGTGCTGTCGCGCGCGTGGGCGAACTACCTGGTGCTCACCATCCTGCGCAAGGGCGAGGAATCGAACGACTTCCGCGAAGCGCTGCGCTTCGTCGACGCCTTCATTGCCAGCACCCGGCCGGTGCGCACCCCGGAAGCCAAGCGCGAACTGCTGCAACTGCTGCCCGGTATCGAGCGGGCGCTGCGCAAGGGGTTGGCGAACGTCGCTTTCCAGGAAGCCGACATCGAGAAACTGCTCGCCCAGCTCCACAGCTACTATCGCCAGCAACTGGGCGAGGCCGCACCCGCACCGGCACAACCGCAGGCCGCCGAAGCCGCGCCCGCACCGCTGCCGATTCCGGAAAGCATCCAGCCCATCGCCGAAAGCGTGGACGAGCTGGACGACGTCGCCACCGAGCCTGCCGAAGACGCGATTGCGCCGGACGTGCGCGAGGAGCTCGAAAAGGTGAAGCTGCTCAAGCCCGGCACCTGGCTGGAATTCGTCGGCCAGGACGAGCATTTCGAACGCGCCAAGTTGTCGTGGATCAGCCCGATGAGCGGGCGCTACCTGTTCGTCAATCGCCGCGGCCTGAAGGTGGGCGATTTCTCGCCGTACGAGCTGGCCCTGGTGATGGCCGAAGGCCGTGCACGCATCCTTGCTTCCAATGCGCTGTTCGATCGTGCGATGGATGCGATCGTGGATCGCCTGAGCCATGAAGAAACGCGTCCGGGCGAATCGTCGTAATCCCAAGGCCGTCATTCCCGCGAAAGCGGGAATCCATTTTTGCTTTTTGCATCAGAGCAAAGGGATTCCCGCGGGAATGACGCCCATACCTAGGCTGGGATGAAATCCCAGCCTAGGTCGGCATGGTGATGCTGGGATTTCATCCCGGCCTACGCGCTTCGAGCCTATCCGAGTAGCATGCGCGCATTCCCGCCACGCACAGCCTCCTCGCATGCCCCAGACCTTCCGCTTCGCCCCGCCCGACCAGCGTCTGATCGACGCCGACGTGGAACGCGCCTTCGCCGAAGACATCGGCCACGGCGATGCCACGGCCAGCCTGCTGCCGGCCGACGCGCAAGCCTTCGCCGCACTCACTTGCCGCGAAGACGCGGTCATTGCCGGCATTCCCTGGTTCGACACCTGCGTACGCAAACTCGACCCGCAGGCACGCATCCATTGGCGCCTCAGCGACGGCGATCGCGCCAGCCCTGGCGCGATCGTGTGCGAGATGCACGGCAATGCGCGCGCGCTGGTGACGGCCGAGCGCTCCGCCTTGAATTTCCTGCAGATGCTGTCGGGCACCGCCACCCTTACGGCCAGCTATGTCGCCGCCGTGGCCGGCACCAAGACGCGCGTGCTCGACACGCGCAAGACCGTGCCGGGCCTGCGCCTGGCGCAGAAATATGCGGTGCGCTGCGGCGGTGGCCATAACCATCGCATCGGCCTCTACGACGCGATCCTGGTGAAGGAAAACCACATCATCGCCGCCGGCAGTATCGCCGCCGCAGTGCAGGCCGCGCGCCGGCTTCATCCCAGCTTGCTGCTGGAAGTGGAAGTGGAAAACCTGGACGAATTGCAGCAGGCGCTGGATGCCGGCGTGGACCGCGTGATGCTGGACAATTTCACCCTGCCCTTGATGCGCGAAGCCGTGACGCGCACCGATGGCCGCGTGCCGCTGGAGATTTCCGGCAACGTCGATCTGCAGACCATCGGCGACTACGCGCGCACCGGCGTGGATTACATTTCGGTGGGCGCGCTCACCAAGAACGTGCGGGCGATCGATCTTTCGCTGCGATTGAAAATCAGCTGACTTGCGGGGAGCACCGGCCGCCCACACACTGCAAGCATGGGCGACCTCGCTACCCTTCTGCTGCTGCTTGTATTGATGGCCATCGCCGGTATCTGGCTGGTGTTGAGCCGCGCGCGCGATCGCGCCATCCAGGAGGCGCGCTGGCGCTGCCAGCAGCATGGCCTGCAACTGCTGGACGAAACCGTAGGCTTGAGCGGCGTACGCCTGCGCCGCTATCGCGGTCAACGCGTGCTGGAACGCCGCTACAGCTTCGAGGTAAGCATCGACGGCGACGACCGCGAAGCCGGGCATCTGTGGATGATCGGCTCCCTGCTCACCGCGCTGATTCTTCCCACCATCGAGCTGTACACGCCGGAGTATCCGGCGGCCGAGACGTCCACCGCCGAGGGCGCCAACGTGGTGCCGTTCCGCCGGCAGTATCGCGACCGGGATATCCGGCACTGAGGTGCCGCTGGCGCTTACACCTCTTCGCCCTGGGCGGATGCGGGAACGCTTGCGCGCCGCCCCTTCCACCAGTACGCCACCGCCAGGATCAGGAACCAGACCGGGCTGGCCAGCAAGGCCTCGCGCGTGTCCGCCTGCAAGGTCAGCAGCCACAGCACGAACACGAAGAACGCCAGGCACACCCAGCACATCAACACGCCACCCGGCATCTTGTAGGTGGACGCCGCATGCAACTGCGGCCGCTTGCGCCGGTACGCCATGTAGGCCACCAGGATCAGCGACCACACGAACATGAAGAGCACGGCCGACAGCGTGGTGACCAGGGTGAAGGCCGTCACCAGGTTGGGGATGACGTACACCAGCATGGCGCCGCCCAGCAGGCAGAGGCAGGAAAACAGCAAGCCGCGTGCCGGCACGGCTGCGCGCGACAGCCGCGCAAACAGGCCCGGCGCGTGATTTTCCTCGGCCAGGCCGTAAAGCATGCGGCTGGTGGAAAAGATGCCGCTATTGGCCGACGAGGTCGCCGAGGTGAGCACCACGAAGTTGATCAAGCTGGCCGCCGCAGGAATGCCCGCCAGCATGAACAACTCCACGAACGGACTCCTGCCCGGCTGCACCAGGCGCCATGGCGTCACCGTCATGATCACCACCAGCGCCAGCACGTAGAACAGGATGATGCGCACTGGAATCGAGTTGATCGCCTTGGGCAGATTGCGCATGGGATCGGCGGTTTCAGCGGCGGTGGTGCCCACCAGTTCGATACCGACGAAGGCGAACACCGCAATCTGGAAACCGGCAAAGAAACCACCCACGCCGGTGGGGAACAGGCCGCCGTCGCGCCACAGGTTCGCCAGCGACGCATGATGGCCGGACGGCGAGGTGAACCCGAACACCACCATGCCGAAGCCGGTGATGATCAGCGCGATGATCGCCACGATCTTGATCAGCGCAAACCAGAACTCCAGCTCGCCGAACACGCGCACCGCCGTCAGGTTCAGCGCCAGCAGCAACAATACGCACAGCACCGCCGGTATCCACGGCATCAAGCCGGGAAACCAGAACTGCGCGTAGGAGGCGATGGCGATCACATCCGCAATAGCGGTGACGATCCAGCAGAACCAATAGGTCCACCCGCAAAAGAAGCCGGCCCAGGGGCCGAGCAGGTCGGTGGAGAAATCGATGAACGACTTGTACTGCAGGTTCGACAGCAGCAACTCGCCCATCGCGCGCATCACGAAGAACAGCATGATGCCGATGATCAGGTACACCAGCAGGATCGACGGACCCGCGAGGCTGATCGTCTTGCCCGAACCCATGAACAAGCCGGTGCCGATCGCACCACCGATGGCGATCAATTGCAGATGGCGATTGGACAGGCTGCGGCGTAGGTGGTCCGGGTGTGAGTGTGCGTCGGACATGCGGGCGGCTTGTAGGAAGAAGCCGATACCTTAGAGGAAACGATGGGGGGCGGCTATCTTCAGTGCCATTTCGGACACCGGATATCCAACGTTCGTCATCCCGGCGGACGCCGAAATGACGTCAGGCGGGAGGAAGCCTTGCCACGAGCGTTAAGTTCGCGGCATTGCTTCCAGGAGAGAGGCCGTAAAACCAGGCAATTACTTCACCACCCGCAAATGCGACCCACCGCCCCGCTTCGGCTTGTCGCCATCCGTCGGCGGCTCCGGCTCGGGCGGCGACGGCGGCGTATCGCTCGGTGGCTCGCCGCCATGCTCGTCTTCCTCCGCCGGAAACATCATGCCTTGCCCGTTTTCCTGGGCGTACAAAGCCAGCACGGCCGGCACCGGAATCTGGATGCTGTGGCTGACGCCGGAAAAGCGAGCCTGGAAGCTGATCCACTCGTTGCCCAGGTCGAGGTTGGCCACGGCGCGCATGGCCAGGTTGAGCACCACCTGCCCGTTCTTGATCACGTGCGGCGGCACGCGCACGCCCTGGCGCGACGCATCGACCAGCATGTAGGGGGTGAGATTGTTGTCGCTGATCCAATCGTAGATCGCCCGCAGCAGGTACGGGCGGTTGGAACTCATCTGGGGTTGCTGCTGTGTCACCAGGAGGGTGCTCTAGCCGATTTGCGTGGACGTCACCGGCTTTGTCTGTTCGCAGGCCACAGGGCCATCGGCGAAGACAGACTGGCTGTCTGTCGAGACGATGGACCGAAGGTATGCGGACAGACAGAGCCGGCCCCCGCGTATTGAATGGGAAAGATGGGGGTGATGTCCAGAAGGTTCGCAGACTGCGCCGCGCACTACCACCCGACGGCTACGCAACGGCAACGCGAGCTACGCCAATAGGGTAAACAGGCCCTAGAGCACCCTCAGGGCCTTTTCTTCTGCCGTCAGACTGCGAGCATAACCCTGACTGTGGAACAGCCGCTCACCGTAATCCATGATCGGCTTGCCTTCCCGCCCCAGGTCCACGCCCAGCGACGGCAGGCGCCATACCAGCGGCGTCACCAGGCAGTCGGCCAGGCTCATTTCAGGGTTGAGGAAGAACTTGGAGGCCTTGAACAGCGGCAAGGCGGCGAGCAGATGCTCGCGCAGGCGCTTGCGTGCCGCATCCGCCGTTCGGCCGCCAGCCTTGATGTGCTCGACTTCCGGCAGCCAGTCACGTTCGATGCGTACCGCCGCCAGGCGCAGCCGGGCGCGGGATAGCGGATCGATCGGCATCAGCGGCGGGTGCGGATAGCGCTCGTCCAGGTATTCGCACACCACCGCGGTGTCGTACAGCGTGAGCTCGCGATCCACCAACGTGGGCAGGGTGTGGTAGGGGTTGAGGTCGAGCAGGTCCTGGGAGGGCTTGGCCGGGTCGACCAGGATCAGATCGTAGGTGACGCCTTTCGCGGCCAGCACCAGCCGTACACGATGGCATTGGATGTCATCGGCAGCGGAGTACAGGGCGAGTACTGTCCGGGAACGAGCGTTCTGGACCATGCACTTTTCTCCCCTTGCGTTTGGGCGCAAGGATGGCGTGTGCCACCCCGCGGCCACAAGTCCTTTCTTGTCAGGGGGACGTCAGTGGACGTCCTTCCAATATTCTTTCTTGAGCAAGTATGCCAGGAAGGTGAAGCCCAGCAGGAACAGCACCACCCAGATGCCGTAGTGGCGGCGCTGCAGGGCGACCGGCTCGGAGGCGTACTCCAGGAAGTTGGTGACGTCGCGGGCAGCCTGCTGGTATTGCTCGGGGCTGAGCTTGCCCGGGTGGAGCAGCTTGAGGTTTTCGATCACCGGATCGTCACCCGCCTTGCCCGGCTTGAACACCGGCACCTGTTCGCCCTGCAGCTCCCATAGCGGGAACGGCATGGCGGCATTGGGCAGCACGGTGTTGTTCCAGCCGATCGGGCTCTTGGGATCGAGGTAGAACGAGTTGAGGTAGGCGAACACCCAATTGGCGCCCTTGGCCGCCACTTCCAGCGAGAGATCGGGCGGCGCCTTGCCGAAGAACTTCTGTGCGTCGTCCTCGGGCATGTGCGAGATCACTGGATCGCCGAACTTGCCGCCGGTGAAGTTGAGGTTCTTCATCACGTCGTCCTCGGTCAGGCCGAGGTCGTCCGCGATGCGCTCGTAGCGCAGGTACTTCAGCGAGTGGCAGCCCACGCAGTAATTGAAGAAGATGTGTGCGCCGCGCTGCAGCGATGCCGTGTCGCGAAGGTTGGTGCCGGCATCCGGCAGTTCCGGGCCTTCGGCCATCGCCGCCGTGGTGCCGAGCAGCAGGCCGAACGCCAGCGCGAAGATGGAGATGTGCCGCTTAGTCATGCGTCGTCACCCGTTCCGGAACCGGCTTGGTCTTTTCCCAGCCAAGATGCGTGTACAGCCACAGGAATACGAAGTACCCGAAGTAGATCAGCACCATCGTGCGGCCGAAGAAGTTCTCGATGCCGGTGACGTCGGAATCCGCGCCGAAGATCATCGGAATCAGCTCGGCGGTGGAATCCGTGCCGATCAGCACCAGCCCGAAGAACGCCAGCACGAACAAGGCCAGCGCCGCCTTGTAGCCGGCACCGCGATAGCGGATGGATTTCACCTTGCCCGCATCGATCCACGGCAGCAGGAACAGCAGCACGATCGCGCCGAACATGCCCAGCACGCCCCACACCGCCGTGCCGAAGGCCGACGGAATCATGCGCACGATCGCGTAGAACGCAGTGAAGTACCACACCGGCTTGATCTGCGCTGGCGTGACCAGGTTGTTGGCCGCCACGTTGTTGTCGTGCTCCAGGAACCAGCCGCCGAAGGTGGGCTGGAAGAAGATGATGAAGGCGGCGATGGCCAGGAACAGGCCCACGCCGACCAGGTCCTTCACCGTGTAGTACGGATGGAACGGAATGCCATCGGCCGGCTTGGTCGGGTCCCAGCGGTTGCCCTTGGGTCCATGTTTCACGTCCACGCCATCGGGGTTGTTGGAGCCCACTTCGTGCAAGGCGGCCAGATGCAGCACCACCAGCAACAGCAGCACCAGCGGCAGCGCGATCACATGCAGGGCGAAGAAGCGATTGAGGGTAGCGTCGGCGGGCAGGTAATCGCCCATGATCCACTCGACCAGGTCCTTGCCGATCACCGGCAGGGTGCCGAACAGGGACACGATTACCTTGGCGCCCCAGAACGACATGTTGCCCCACGGCAACACATAGCCCATGAAGGCTTCGGCCATCAGCACCAGGAAGATCAGCATGCCCAGCAGCCACACCAGTTCGCGCGGCTTGTGGTACGAGCCGTACAAGAGGCCGCGGAACATGTGCAGGTACACCACCACGAAGAACAGCGACGCGCCGGTGGAGTGCATGTAGCGGATCAGCCAGCCCCATTCCACGTCGCGCATGATGTACTGCACCGAGTCGAACGCGCCGCTCGCGCTCGGGTCGTAGTTCATGGTGAGGAAGATGCCGGTGACAATCTGGTTGACCAGCACCAGCAGCGCGAGCGAACCGAAGTAGTACCAGATGTTGAAGTTCTTCGGCGCGTAATACTCGGTCATGTGCTTGCGGTACACCGGCATCAGGCCGGGCGCGCGGTCAGTGACCCATTCGCCGATGTTCGACAGGAAGTTCGCCATTACGCATTCCCCTCCGCGTCCACACCGATCTGCACGGTGCTGTCGTCGACAAAGTGATAAGGCGGGATCTGCATGTTCTTGGGCGCGGGCACGCCCTGGTACACGCGGCCAGCCATGTCGTAGCGCGAATGGTGGCAGGGGCAGTAGTAGCCACCCTGCCAGTTCGGGTCGAACGGCTCGGGCTTCATTTCGCCCACGTAGTCGGGCACGCAGCCCAGGTGCGTGCAGATGCCCACCATCACCAGCCATTCCGGCTTGATGGAGCGCGTTTCGTTCTGCGCGTACTTGGGTTGCTGGTCGGCGGAAACGCCGTCGGATTTCGGATCGACCAGACGGGGATCTTGCTTGGGCAGCGCCGCCAGCTGCGCCGGCGTGCGGTTGACGATGAATACCGGAAGGCTGCGCCAGCCCACGATCAGCTGTTGGCCGGGCTCGATCTTCTTCAGTGACTGGGTAACGGGGGCGCCGGCGGCCTTGGCTCTTGCACTGGGTTCCCACGACTTGATGAAAGGCACAGCTGCCGCCACTACGCCTACTCCTCCCACCACGGCTGTCGTCGTGGTGAGAAAACGGCGGCGGCCTAGATCGACGACTTCGTTCGCCATCAGGCTCTCCGGTACTTGCATGCCATTGACACTGCAGAAACCAGATTCTGCCGCTGCGGACGAGCTAAGGTTCCGCTTCGCCGACCGCCCCAGGATCGTGCCCCTGCAAAATCGCGCTACCTACAAAAATCGCGTTAGTCTAGCCTCAGGTCAATAACCCTACAATAAAACTGCACGGGCGGTCACGTCGCTCTGCCACACTTACGCGCTTACTTTCCTGCAGACTGATTACGACATGAAGCATGCCGCCGGCATCGTCGCCTTTGTTGCCCGATTCGTGATACTCGGGCTGGCGATCGCATTCGTGATCAGCCTGATCTCGCCAACTGTCGGCGATCGCCTGCGCACACGTTTCGGCTTGCAGCATGAGCATGCTCCGGTTTCCGCAACAAGTGCGCCTGCACCCGTACAACCTGCTCCCTTTTCCTATGCCGATGCCGTTGCCAGGGCAGCGCCTTCGGTGGTCAACATCTACGCCAACAAGGTCGTGACCGAACAGGCCGTGCGCATGTTCACCGATCCGCTGATGCAGCAACTGTTCGGCGGCACCCCGGCTGGTCCGCCGCAGACAAGGCGCGAACAAAACCTCGGCTCCGGCGTGATCGTCACTGCGGACGGTTACGTGCTCACCAACAATCACGTGATCGCCGATGCCAGCGACATCCAAGTACTGCTCTACGACGGACGCGTCGCCAAGGCCAAGCTGGTGGGTGCGGACGAGGAAACGGATCTGGCCGTGCTGAAAATCCAGGATGCCAGCAACCTGCCGGTGATCCAGATGGCCGATCCGAAAAAATTGCGCGTGGGCGACGTGGTGCTCGCCATCGGCAATCCGCTCAACCTCAACCAAACCGTGACCATGGGCATCATCAGTGCGATCGGCCGCCAGTTGAGCAACAGCAGTCCGGAAGACTTCATCCAGACCGACGCCGCGATCAACCTCGGCAACTCCGGTGGCGCACTGGTCAACAGCAATGGTGACCTGGTCGGTATCAACACCCTCCTCATCGGCAAGGCAGCTAATGCGGAGGGTATCGGTTTTGCCATTCCGGTCGATACGGCTACCAACGTGCTGCGACAATTAATCGCAACCCACCACGTGATCCGCGGCTGGCTCGGCGCGAACTACGGTTTCGTGCCGGTATCGGCGGATAGCGGCCTGCCCGCGGCAGCGGCGCGCGGCGCGCAGGTAACCGAGGTCTACCCCGGCAGCCCGGCGGCTGCCGCCGGCATCCAGCCGCACGACATCCTGTTGCGCCTGGGCAACGACGACATCCGCGATCCCGCCGACTTGAGCCGCCACGAGGCGATGCTCAAGCCCGGCAGCAAGGTGGAAGTCTCCGGCCTGCGCAACGGCGTACCGTTCCACGTGATGGTGAACGTGATCCAGCGGCCGCCACGGATGCCGGCGGGGAATACGCAGGGGAATACGGGGAGCTATATCGAGGGGTGACGGGGCGGGAATCGTAAATCGTTAAAGACGGTTATCGCCGGCTTGCCGGTTACGCTCTTGCGATTGACGATTCCCGATTGACGGCCCCTCACAAACTCGCCAGCGGCGGATGCAACGCCTTGCTATACCGCTGCACCAGCTCCCCCACGCGCTGCACATACACCTGCGTTTCGGCATATGGCGGCACACCGTTGTAATGCTGCACGGCGCCGGGGCCGGCGTTGTAGGCGGCCGCCGCAAGCCGCACGTCGCCGTTGAAGTTCTTCATCAACAAGCCGAGATAGCGCACGCCGCCACGAATGTTCTGCGCCGGGTCGAAGGCATCCAGCACCCCCATGTCGTTCGCCGTGCCCGGCGTCAACTGCATCAGGCCCTGCGCGCCCTTGAGCGACATTGCGCGCGGATTGAACGCGCTTTCGGCGTGGATGATGGCGCGGATAAAGGCTTCATCCACGCCCGATTCCAGGCTGGCCTGGTGAATCACGTCCTTGTACGCATCCAGGTTGAGCGCCACCGTGCCCCAGTTGATGCTCGAATGCAGATTGCAGGCCATGCAGGTGGCGATGTAGCTGAAAAGCTTGGTGACATTGCTTGCCTGCGCGCCACCCGGCGGGATGTTGGTGTATTCCACGCTGCCGTCGCGATGCACTACCCGGTATACCGCGCCGCGCAGCACGCGGTTGTCCGCGGAATCCTGCAGGGCGCTGTCGGCGAGCGCCGTGGACACGCCGCTGTGCGAGTCGTCATAGGTCCACTGACCTGGTTTGCCGGTGAGCGGCGGCGCCATGCGAGCGGTGCTTTCCACCGCGGCCGTGACGCGCTCCAGCGACACCACGATCGGCGCGATCGGCTTGGCCGTGGTCTCCACCCAGCCGGTGACCCAGGCCAGCGAGTGAGCCTGGCTCGACACTTCTCGCCTGGGCCCCGCACGGGAAGGCGCAGCCGCCTGGAACGAGGCGATCTGCTGGCACTCCCGATAGCCCGCCTTGCTGCTGGTGAACACCACCTCGCCCTGCGACCCGGCGCAGCGATAGAGCACCCCGGCCTGCGCCGGCCGCGCGCCCAGCAGCAAGGCACAGCCGATCAGCGCCAGCGCGACGGTCATCAGGAACACAGGGAGGCGACCTGCCCTCGGACCGCAGCCTCCCCTTTGGCGTTGGTGTACGGCAGCAAACATGGCCGGCAGTTTGCGCCCACTGCCGCCCGCAGCCAAGCACGAGTTGGCGAAATCGTGTGCCAGAACATGGATATACAGGTTTTGGCTCCCTCTCCCCTCCCCTGATTGGCGTCCAGTCTCCGTTGCCGAGTTTTTTGCTCGTCATCCCGGCGAGGCGCTTCACAACAGCGAAGCTGGTCAAGCCGGGGACCCAGTGACTTTGAGGCGCCTGAAAGGCACCGGGCCCCGGCGTTCGCCGGGGTGACGATGAGGTGTTACGGAGACTCGACGCTAATCAGGCTCCCTCAGGGGAGAGGGCCGGGGTGAGGGCCGCGCATCCACCCAAACCTGCGGGTACAATGTGCGGTTCGACGCATTCCGCGCCGCCTTCCGAATCCACCGGTACCGACGCCATGAGCGGCAAGCTTTTCATCAAGACCCACGGCTGCCAGATGAATGAGTACGACTCGGCCAAGATGGCCGACGTGCTGAAGGCGTCGCATGGCCTGGAACTGACCCAGGACGAGTCGGAAGCGGACGTGATCCTGGTGAACACCTGCTCGATCCGCGAGAAGGCGCAGGAGAAAGTCTTCAGCCAGCTCGGCCGCTGGCGCGAATACAAGCAGGGCGGCAAGCCCGTGCTGATCGGCGTGGGCGGCTGCGTGGCCTCGCAGGAAGGCGAGGCGATCCTCAAGCGCGCCCCGTACGTGGACCTGGTGTTCGGCCCGCAAACCCTGCACCGCCTGCCCGAGCTGATCGAGGCCAAGCGCGCCACCGGCAAGCCGCAGGTGGACATCAGCTTCCCCGAGATCGAGAAGTTCGACCGCCTGCCCGAACCGCGCGCCGAAGGCCCGACCGCCTTCGTGTCGATCATGGAAGGCTGCTCCAAGTACTGCAGCTACTGCGTGGTGCCCTACACCCGCGGCGAAGAGATCAGCCGCCCGTTCGACGACGTGATCGTGGAAGTGGCGCAGCTGGCCGAGCAAGGCGTGCGCGAAGTGATCCTGCTGGGGCAGAACGTGAACGCCTATCGCGGCCCCACGCACGACGGCGGCATCGCCGACCTGGCCGTGCTGATCCATGCCATCGCGCAGATCGAAAGCATCGGCCGCATCCGCTTCACCACCTCGCATCCGTTGGAATTTTCCGATTCGCTGATCGAGGCCTATGCGAACGTGCCCAAGCTGGCGAATTTCCTGCACCTGCCCTTGCAAGCCGGCTCCGATCGCATTCTCACCGCGATGAAGCGCGGCTACACGGCGCTGGAGTTCAAGCAGAAGATCCGCAAGCTGCGCGCCGTGCGTCCGGACATCTGCATCTCCTCGGATTTCATCGTGGGCTTCCCCGGCGAAACGGATGCGGATTTCGAAAAGACCATGAAGCTGATTGAGGACATCGGTTTCGACCAGAGTTTCTCCTTCATCTTCTCCGCACGTCCCGGCACGCCGGCCGCAAATCTCGCCGACGACACACCGGCCGCCGTGAAGAGCGAGCGCCTGGCACGCCTGCAGGCGGTGCTCAACGAAAACGCCCGCACCATCAACGAGGCGATGGTCGGCACCGTGCAGCGTGTGCTGGTGGAAAAACCCAGCCGCAAGAATGCGAACGAGCTCACCGGCCGCACGGAAAACATGCGCTATGTGAACTTCCCCGGCCCCGCGCGGTTGATCGGCCAGTTCGTGGACGTGACGATCACCGAAGCGATGACCAACTCGCTGCGTGGACGCATTGCCAGCGTGGACAGCGAAGCGGCCTGACTCGCCGGCATGAGCGCTGACGCCGCACGCATCCGCTTGCTGCCTTTTCAGGCACAGCATGCTGCGCAGGTGGGCGAGCTGATCGTGTCGATCCAGCGCGAGGAATTCGGCTTCGACATCGACCTGGAACGCCAGCCGGACCTGTCGGCGATTCCCGCCTATTACCAGCAAGGCGCGGGCAATTTCTGGGTGGCGCTGGATCAGGAAAAAGTTGTCGGCACGATCGCGCTGAAGGACATCGACCATCACGGCGTAGCATTGCGCAAATTGTTCGTCGCTGAGGCGTATCGCGGCGCGGCATGGGGTGTTGCGGCCAAGCTACTGCATGGCGCACTGGATTGGGCCAGGCAACACGCCGTGCGGAGCCTATTTCTTGGGACCACGGATAAATTTCGCGCCGCACATCGCTTCTACGAAAAGCACGGTTTTGCGCTGATCGACAAAACACTGCTGCCGGCAAGCTTTCCGTTCATGCCTGTCGACACGCGCTTTTATCAATTGGACCTGGCCCGCGATCCATCAACTTGACGCATGAACACTCCGAGCACTTCGGTTGATCTGCAGATCCGCGAAATCGGCGCGGAAGAATTTGCACGTGTATGGCCGATCTTTCACGCGGTGATTGCAGCCGGCGACACCTACAGCTATCCGCCCGACCTCAGCATGGAGCAGGCACGCGAGTGGTGGACAACGCCACCCTGCCGTTGCTTCGTCGCAGAACGCGACGGCGAAGCACTTGGTTGTTACATGCTGCGCCCCAATCAACCCGGTTTGGGGGATCACGTAGCGAACGCCGGCTACATGGTTGTCGCCGCAGCGCGCGGACAAGGCATTGCCGGCCTGATGTGCGAGCATTCCATGCAACAGGCACGTGCGGCCGGTTTTGCCGCCATGCAGTTCAACTTCGTGGTATCCACCAATACTTCCGCGGTGCGCCTTTGGCAGCGCCACGGCTTTCAGATTGTCGGGCAAGTGCCAGGCGCATTCCGCCACGCCGTGCATGGTCCGACCGACATTTACGTGATGCATCGCTATCTATGAACAACGGTTTGAACCAACGCGATTTCGCCCTCGATCCGGAAGACAACGCCCGGCTCGCCAACCTGTGCGGCCCGTTCGACGAACACCTGCGCCAAGTGGAACTGCGCCTGGGCGTGGAGATCGACCATCGCGGCAATCTGTTCCAGGTGATCGGCGAAGAAGCCGCCACGCGCGCCGGCGAAAAAGTGCTGCGCGCGCTTTACAGCGCCACCGAAAGCGAATCGCTCACTGGCGCAAAGATCAACCTGCACCTGGCCGAGTCCGGCATCGACGCGATCGTGGAAGAAGTCGCCGAAGGTGCGCAGGACGTCACCATCAAGGTGAAGCGCGGCGTGATCAAGGGCCGCGGCCCGAACCAGTCCCGCTATCTGCATGCGATCACCACGCACGACATCAACTTCGGCGTAGGCCCGGCCGGCACCGGCAAGACCTATCTCGCCGTGGCCAGCGCGGTGGAAGCGCTGGAAGCCAACCGCGTGCAGCGCATCCTGCTGGTGCGCCCGGCGGTGGAAGCGGGCGAAAAACTCGGCTTCCTGCCGGGGGATCTGTCGCAGAAGGTGGACCCGTACCTGCGTCCGCTGTACGACGCGCTGTACGAAATGCTCGGCTTCGAGAAAGTCGCCAAGCTGATCGAGCGCAACGTGATCGAGATTGCGCCGCTGGCCTATATGCGCGGCCGCACGCTCAACGATTCCTACGTGATCCTCGACGAGGCGCAGAACACCACAGTCGAGCAGATGAAGATGTTCCTCACCCGCATCGGCTTCGGCTCGGTGGCGGTGATCACCGGCGACGTCAGCCAGATCGACCTGCCCCGCCACGTGCGCTCCGGCCTGCGCCACGCCGTGGAAGTGCTGCGCGGTGTGGACGGCATCAGCTTTACCTTCTTCACCTCGCGCGACGTGGTGCGCCATCCGCTGGTGGCGAAGATCGTGCGGGCGTACGAAGCGTTTGAGGAAGCGGGGAACGAGGAACAGGGAACCGGGAACGCCGGCGGCAAGCCAGGGCGCGGGAGCTGATCCGCATGAGCGAAACGCCGGCCACCGTGCATCTCAGTTATGGGCTTCCGCGTGCAGGCATCCCCTCGCCAGTCAGCTTCCGCCGTTGGGTGGAAGCTGCCCTGGCCGGCGCGCGCCAGCGGCGGGCGGCGGAGCTGTCGATCCGCATCGTGGGCGCGCGGGAGGGCCGCACGCTCAACCGCACCTACCGCGACAAGGATTACGCCACCAACGTGCTCTCCTTCCCGGTCGACCTGCCGCCCGGCGTGCACCTGCCGCTGCTGGGCGACATCGCCATCTGCGCCCCGGTGGTACGGCGCGAGGCGGCCGAACAAGGCAAGCCGGTGGCGCACCATTGGGCCCACCTCACCGTGCACGGCGTGCTGCATCTGCTGGGCTATGACCATATCGAGGACGCCGAGGCAGTGCGCATGGAGGCGCTGGAAACACGCATCCTCAAGGGCCTGGGCATCTCCGACCCTTACCAGCTTTGAATACCCGTCGCCCTGGCGAACGCCGGGGCCCAGGTGACGTTCGCGCTGCAGTCCACGTTCCCTAGGCTCTGAATTGTCACGGATTTTCCGATAGACTGATTTCTCCGCCCAACTTGGGCCGTTTTCTCAAGAGTAATGAACGAGGACCCTGGCAGTACCAGCGGCCCGGCCCACCGAACATGGTGGGATCGACTGGGCCATCTGTTTTCCGGCGAACCGCGCAACCGCGAAGAACTGATCGACGAGTTGCGGACCGCCCAGGCCAACGGCCTGCTCGGCGCCGACACCCTTCCCATGCTGGAAGGCGCGCTGCGAGTCACCGAGCTCAACGTCGACGACGTGATGGTGCCCCGCGTCCAGATCGTGATGATCGACGCGGACTCGCCGCTTCCCGACATCCTTGCCGCCGTGGTGGAATCGGGCCACTCGCGCTTCCCCGTGCACGGCGAAGACAAGGACGACATCCTCGGCATCCTGCTGGCCAAGGACCTGCTGAAGTACTTCGGCAACGGCCACGACTTCGACCTGCGCACCATCCTGCGCCCGGCCGTGCTGATTCCCGAATCCATGCGCCTGAACGTGCTGCTGGCCGAATTCCGCCGCAGCCGCAACCATATGGCCCTGGTGGTGGATGAATACGGCGGCGTCGCCGGCCTGGTCACCATCGAAGACGTGCTGGAAGAAATCGTCGGCGAAATCGACGACGAGCACGACGACGAGGAAGAACCCATCCTGGTTCGCCCGCAAGCCGAAGGCGAATGGATCGTCGACGCCCTCACCCCCATCGCCGACTTCAACGAGGAAGTGGGCGCGGCCTTCTCCGACGAGGAATTCGACACCGTCGGCGGCATGGTCACCGCCGAGTTCGGCCACCTGCCGGAAGTGGGGGAGCAGATCGATATCGGCAACTTCGAATTCCGCGTGACGCAGGCGGATGATCGGCGCGTGCAGCAGTTTCGCGTGATCCGCCGCTAGCGCGCTTCTACTCCCTCTCCCCTCCGCCTGCGCGACACATGGCTCCCTCCCCTGCGAAGTAGGGGAGGGAGCAGATTCGGCGAACTGAGACTCGCCACTAATCAGCTCCCCTCCGGGGAGAGGGCGGGAGCCACCCTCGCGAAACACTCCACCCCAACCCACCGTGTCTGCCACACACATCCGCTACCCTAACGCGTCCCCGCAAAAGACCGCCCACCCCATGACCAAGGCCGGCCGCCTCGTTCTCATAACCCTCGCGCTCCTGTGCTGCGCAATCCTTCCCGCCCACGCCGGCGTCGCCGACGCCCCCGGCGAAAAGCTGGAAATCTCCCTCATCACCTACGGCCCCGGCGACATCTACTGGGAACGCTTCGGCCACGACGCCATCGAACTGCGCGACACCGCCAGCGGCGAAGAAGTCGACTTCAATTACGGCGTGTTCAACTTCGACGAGAAAAACTTCTTCTTCAACTTCGCGCGCGGCCAGATGCACTACCTGATCGACGCAGAAACCACCGCCGACGAAGAAAACTTCTACGCCCAAGCCGGCCGCTCCGTCACCAAGCAAAAACTGGCGCTCACCCCACCACAAGCCGCCGCCCTGCGGGATTTCCTGTTCTGGAACCTGCGCCCCGAAAACGCCACCTACAACTACGACTACTACGTCGACAACTGCACCACCCGCGTACGCGATGCACTCGACCGCGCACTCGGCGGCGTCATCAAGGCACGCCTCACCAAGCTGCCCGGCGGCATGACCTACCGCCAGCAAACCGTGCGCCTGATGAGCGCGCAACCGTGGCTGATGCTGATCCTCGACCTCGGCCTTGGCCCCTATGCCGATCACCCGCTCAATGCATGGCAGGAAAGCTTTCTGCCGGAAGAACTGCAGAAGAACATTCGCAACGTTACGGTCGCCAGCGGAAACACCACCACTCAGCCGCTCGTACAAAGCGAAACCCTGCTCTCCCCCAACCGTCTCGCTGCGCCGCCGGCCACGCCACCCGATTTGCGCATCCCCCTCGGCATCGCCGGACTGCTGCTCGCCGCGCTGATCGTCGTCAGCTGGCTCCGCGCGCGACCGGTCTATATCGCACTCACCAACCTCTTCCTGCTTTTCGCCGGTATCGCCGGGCTGCTGATGCTGGTCCTCTGGACCCTCACCGCCCACCACTCCGCCTGGGCCAATGCCAACCTGCTGCTGTTCAATCCACTGGCTTTTCTGCTGCTACGCGCGGCCCGGCAGGCACGCCGCAACATCGCGCCTTCACGCCTCGCCAACGGCGCGCTCATGCTGCAACTGATCGCGCTGCTGCTCGCCCTGCTCATGCACCTGCTGCCCGGCGTCGTGCAGCAGAACCAGCCGTGGATACTTTTCGCCCTGCCTTGCTGGCTGGCGCTGGCCTGGACGCTTAGACACATCAGAAGCGCCTGATCTGTCCATATCGTCCGATTGCCTGCGCGTGTATCGCATAGGATCATCGCCCCATGTCCGTACTCGACCTATCTTCCGCCAACAGCCCATCCGATAGCCGCATGGTGGTGAACTGCGTGGCCTATCGGAACAATGGCACACGCCTGCGCGACATCGTCGTCGACGATATCAGCGAGATTCTGAAAGAACCCGATACTTTCGTCTGGGTCGGCCTGCACGAACCCGACGACACCCTGCTGCTGAAACTGCAGGAAGAATTCGACCTGCACGACCTGGCCGTGGAAGACGCGCAACAAGCCCACCAGCGCACCAAGATCGAAACCTACGGCGACTCGCTCTTCATCGTCGTGCAGACCGCCCAGCTGATCAGCGGCCACATCGCCTTCGGCGAAACGCATATCTTCCTGGGCAAACGCTATCTCATCACCGTCCGCCACGGCGCCTCGCTCTCCTACACGCCGGCCCGCCGCTCCTGCGAAAAAACGCCCGAGATGCTCGCCCTCGGCCCCAGCTACGGCCTCTACGGCGTGCTCGACTTCATCGTCGACAACCTGCTGCCCATCGTGCGCGACTTCCGCGAAGAACTGCAGGAGCTGGAAAAAGACATCTTCGCCGACACCCTCAACCGCGACACCGTCCGCCGCCTCTACGACATGCAGCGCGACCTGATGACCCTGCGCCTCGCCGCCGCCCCCATGCAAGACGTCATCAACCAACTCGTCCGCCTGCACCCCAACCTCATCCCCGACGACCTGCGCGCCTACTTCCGCGACATCTACGACCACGTCTTCCGCGTCAACGAATCCATCAGCGCCATGCGCGAGATGCTAACCGCGGCCATCAATGTCAACCTCTCTCTGGTTACCTTTGGTCAGAATGAGGTAATGAAAAAGCTCGCTGGCTGGGCCGCGATGCTCGCTGCGCCGACGTTGATTACGAGCTGGTACGGCATGAACTTCACGCACATGCCGGAGCTTAGTCAGCCGTGGGCGTATCCGGCGGCCATGGGCCTAGTGGCCTGCGTGGTAGGTACCATCTACTTGTGGTTGAAGCGCGCAAAGTGGCTTTGATCTCTTCGCCATTTAAACCAGTTATTGCGGGCGCCTCGTATGACTGGGCAAGCCCTGCCTCAGTCGATCGCCCAGTGCGCCAGCCAAGGAAGCAGCGAACGTTGCTGTCATGTGCTGCGAATCTCGAAAGACGACCATCCGGCCTTGCTCAGCCCTACAGGTTCCTCCTGGACAGATAAGGCTATTCAGATCAAGCGCGTGAACGTTTTCAAAGTGAGAAGCCGCTCGCTGCAAGCCAGCATAGACCTCATCGGCATGGCGGTCCTTGACTAAGACGTTGCAACTTCGCGTAGTGGGTAACCATCGTGGCCGCAGTCTATCTTCCGTCAAACAATCAGGCCCATCAAATGGAAGATGCGGGGTGGCGCGCAAAAAATAAACCTGTCCGCCACTCGCGCTTAGAGACCTCAGCACTCTCTCTGTGCCCGACTCCCATTGTTCCTGGGAAAATGGTGGCAAGTCGGACGAAGTCGTCAGCACGATATCCGGCTTGATTTTAGCAAGCACATCCAGCACGGCCTTTCGCCAGCTCGAACATTCGGTATATGTGCGGCCTATGCGTGCGTAAAAGAAATCCTCATCAACCATCGGACAGGAGGATTTGGTCAGCACCAGCAAGCGCCAGCCAGGCTGGTCGAACACTTTCGATACCGCAGGAAACCACTGGCCAGCAATGCTGTCTCCTACCAACACCGCCGTATGCACAGCCTGGGCATCACCAAATACACAAGGTTTTACCTGGCTGCTTCTGTACCAGTCATCGCACCCCATGGCGTAAATGATGGGAGCATCTCCATGTGCGGCAGCAATTCGCTGCTCAACCGGGCCATGAGCCACGCTGCCTGCATAAGCGTACCAACGCAACATACCCACGATAGAGAACGCAACGATAGCTGTAACGATGTAAGTTGTTGCGCGCCGATGCAACATCCACCAACGCTGGCGGCGAATCGGAGACTCAACAAATCGATATGATGCAATGGCTAGCAGCAGGGAAATGGCTACGTATGCCAGCCTATAGATGGGAGCATTCGACTCCGTCAGCACAAAGCCAAGCAAAAGCATAGGCCAATGCCACAGATACCAGGAATATGAAACCCGTCCGACAGCCTGCAAGGGTGCAACGGAAAGCAAGCGCTGAACCATTCCCTTCTCTTCGCAACTGCCGGAGGCAATGACAAATCCAGCTCCAATCGTCGGCAGCAAAGACCATAGACCTGGATAGGGCTTATTGGCGTCCAACAGATACCCAGCCCCCAGCACCATCGCCAGTCCAACCCACCCGAGCAGGTCCCTCGCGGCAGCCCCTATGGAGCCCATGAGCAGCCTCCCGCGCCCCTCCCGGAATTCCAGCCATACCAGCGCCCCCAAAGAAAATTGCCAGGCGCGCAAGGGCATCATATAGAAGGCCATCTGAGGATATCGATGCGTAGCCCAGATGCAAACCGCCAAGCTGACCAGGGCCACCAACATCATCGCCGCACGCAACCGGTCAAGTCCCTTCGCATCTGCTTTGCGCAAAATCGCATACACCAATGCCGGCCAGATCAGATAGAACTGCTCCTCCACACCCAGCGACCATGTGTGTAGAAAGATGTTGGTTTCCGTTCCGGGAGCGAAATAGTCCAACTTCTGGGCCGCAAAGTGGACATTGCTCAACCAGACCAGGGCGCTTGCGCCGGCCAAAGCCTGGGGCATTTGGGCGGTTGGCTCAAGCACCAGGGCGGCCAGCAGGCTGCTGCCTATCAACATCACCATCAATGCAGGAAGCAACCTGCGCAAACGCCTGATGTAAAAATCAGCAAAGCTCAACTGTCCGGCTTCCGTAATTTTCTGAAGCAACAGTCCCGTTATCAGAAAACCGGAAAGGACGAAAAATACATCGACCCCGACGAACCCACCAGAACAGCCAGGCACGGACGCATGCGCCCCCACCACCAGCAAGATGGCCAATGCTCGCAGGCCCTCGATGTCGCCCCTGTAGCCAAGGCGGTACTCAGCCTCTTGAACCCCCATCTGCCGCTTCCCCTGGTTGCCCCTGCATTGCGCATGTTTGCTGCTATGGGATATATGTCAAGTCTCAACTGCGCACATACCGACTCCGCCTCGCCTGATCCGACATCCCGCGTAGTCGTCCAGCACCCCGCAACGTGTCGACGCGCCAGTCGCGCCATCAGGTGAATGGAATACCACAAATACTGGGTTTCAATGCTGCGACGGATCGCAAACCTTGTCCCGAGGCTACCAGCTATGATGCGCCTGGAGGAACAGGGTAAAAACATGTCCAAGGCATCTGTCTATATTTTTTCCGGCGTCGTCCTGCTGATTATTGCCGTGATCTTTTGGCCAGTGGTCCACGCCAACTTTGTCTGGGATGACTGGCAGAGTTTTCATGACAAGCCCTGGCTGACCCAGGGGGACTTGTGGAAGCACACGATCTTCCACGGCTTTAACGACTGGTCTTATTACTTCAGACCATTGGTAGTCGCATTCTTTACGCTCCAGGTCCGCCTGTTCGACAGCACACCCGGGCCCATGCATGCAGTGTCGTTGATTATCCACCTGCTCGATACGACACTTGTTGGCTTGTTGTCGTGGCAATGCGCCAAGCTCTCTGGCGCGCCAAGGGAAAATAGGGCTTGGATAACCCCGCTCTGCATGGCGCTTTACGGCCTGCACGCCGCCCTGATCGAGCCAGTCGCTTGGATTGGATGCCAATTCGATCTCATTGCGACCATGCTGATGTTGGTGGGATTGCTTGCCAATATCCACATTCAGCGACGCATGAGGCGTGCCGCCTGCCTTGCAGTCATCTTTTTTCTGGCCGCCAGCGCAAAGGAATCGGCCATTTCCTTCCCTCCCCTGCTGGTGCTGTTCGATTGGGTGCTGATCAATTCGGAAGGCAAGCAGACGCCCGCCATCTCCCTACGCATGCTGCTCCAACGGAACTGGCCCGCTTACGTGGGGGTGTTGTTCGCCGGGTGCCTCTATATTGCTTTCCGGCACTGGGCATTGGGAAACATTACCAACGGTCTTCAACCTGAGCCCCTATCTCTATCCGCCAAGTTGCAGGAAATCTGCTTCACCTACCTGCAGTACTGGAAAATCATCCTTTGGCCGATCAGCGGACTTAACCCGATTCACCCGATAGACATTCAACAATTCAATGACTGGCCCGCGACGTCCTGGGGGGTGACGATACTGGCTTTGGGCGTTTTTTTTGGCGGCCTCTACGCAGGCATCAAGCATGCGTCGCCAGTGGGATGGATCATCCTTGCCGTCACCGCCGCACTGCTGCCAGTGCTGTATATCATTCCTGGGCAATTCGAGCGCAGCCTTTACCATGAAAGATACGCAACCACCGCACTGGCCGTCACATGTGCCATGCTGCCGCTGTTGCGCCGCCCGCTTTCGTTTTCCTCCAAAAATGTCAAAAGCATCATCTCTTTGGCGGCCATTAGCATCACGTGCCTGTGGCTTGCTTTCTGCATCGTAAGCATTCGCCTCACGCTACCGCTGTGGTCGAATGACGTAAACCTGTGGCATTGGGCACTTTCCAAGCACCCTCAATCACCACAAGCCAAAAATGCATTGCTCCTCACCTATGTCAGGAACAAAGATTTCCATGCAGCGATGGAGCTTGCCGACTCCCTTTTGGATGACACCATCCCCTGCTTTGAATGCACAAGGTCCATCGCCGAACTCGCCCTGGCGAATAATGACCTTCCGCGCGCTACCTTGGCTTTGAAGCGCATGAAGGATTCTCCATTACTCAAAAAAGATAGGGCTGCAGTTCAAATTTACTACCTGTTTACGGCTCGGTTATTGCTACAGGAAGGCAAGTTGGACGCCGCAGAAGAGATCACTCGTAACGCCATAGCAGTGGACCCAAAAAATCCCAAGCCCCACAACTTGCTTGTAGAGATCGCTGAACTCAAAAAACGCCCCATTCCGAGCCACTGATTCCTCCGTTCAAAGTTGCGGTAACAAAGGGGCATGCAATGGACTGTGCACGTACCTCTGGTTTTGCGTAGCACTCAAACGCCGCCTTTCGGTTCGACCAGAATTTCCTCTGGTCGAACCGAGCTTTAGTCCTTGTCAGTGACTCGGGGCACTACCAGAAACAGCCGTCCATTTCTTGAGCCATGCATTGACCGTCTCATGCCATAAAACGCTGTTCTGTGGTTTAAGCACCCAATGGTTCTCATCGGGGAAGTGGAGAAATTCGCTCGGGATACCTTGGCGCTGCAGCGCCGTAAATGCGCCCAGCCCCTGTGTTTCCGGAATACGGTAGTCCTTGCCACTGTGGATCACCAGCATTGGCACCCGCCAGTCCTTGACATGGTTAATTGGATTGAACTTCTCATAGTTGTCCGGCACATCAAACTGCGCGCCGCCGTTCTCGTGTTCCTCGAACCACAGCTCTTCGGTGGCGTAGTACATCATGCGCGCATCGAACACACCGTCGTGGTCAACCAGGCACTTCCAGGGCTTGTTCCATACACCGGCAATCCAGTACGTCATGTAGCCGCCATAGCTGGCGCCTAGCGCGCAGGCGCGATCGCCGTCCAGGAAGTGATACTTGTCCAGCGCGGCCTGCCAACCTAGCTTGAGATCGTCCAGCGGCTTGCCGCCCCAATCTCCAGAGATGGAATCCGTGAAAGCTTGGCCGTAACCCGTCGAGCCGTGGAAGTTGATGGTAACCACCGCGAAGCCCTGGCCCGCGTACGTCTGCGGATTCCAGCGGTAGCTCCAATCGTTGTTCATTGCTCCCTGCGGGCCGCCGTGAATGATGAACGCAACCGGATATTTGTGGCCGGCCTTGTAATCTACAGGTTTCACCACGTAACCCTGCACAGGCTCATTGTTCCAACCCTTGAAGGTGAAGAATTCCACATCCCCCATCTTGGCGCTTTTGAGGCGAGAAGCATTGAAGTGCGTTACCTGCTTCAAATCTTTGCCGGTGGTGCCCACGGTGTAGAGGTTAGCGGGGCGCTTGAGATCGTCCCTGTCCAACAGGACGCGCTTGCCGGCCACGGAATAGCCCGTAATGGCCCCATTGCCCACGAGCTTTTCCACCTTGCCATTGGCGACGTCCACGGCGAACAAGGGATGCTGCCCTTCGTCATCGGCAGTGACGAATAGTGTTTTTCCATCTGCACTTATCTGCATACCGCCCGCGGAACGGTCCCACGCCGGGTCGATTTCACGGGCAGTACCGGCCGCAAGGTCCAACGCCATGATGCCGAAGCGATCCGCCTCGAAGCCTGGCATCTTCATGGCCAAATAATAGAGAGTCTTGCCGTCCGGCGAAGGCACAGGATAGGCATCCCAGGCCTTATTGGCTTCCGTGAGATTTTGTGGCGTAGCGGAACCGTCCGCCGGCACCTTGTAGATGTCGAAATTGGTGGACCATGGCTCACTGTTCCCTGCGATGCGCACGTCGAAATAGACCGTGTTGCCATCAGATGAAAACGCGAATTCGCTGTCGTCGCCAAACGGCTTGCTGGGAATATCACCATCGATGCCCCTGCTCAGTCGCGTAGGTTCTGCCGGGAGCTTGCCGTCTTCGCCAAAGCGGGCGATATACAACTGATTGCGCCGGCCATCCGTCCATGCATCCCAGTGGCGCACGAACAACTTTTGGCAGACCGTGCCGGTGGCCTTGCTTTTGTCGCGGCCCTCCAGGCGCTCCTTGGTACAAGCCAGATCATTGCAATCGGTGAACACCGCATAAGACAGCAATACGCTCTTGCCGTCCGGCGAGAGCTTGTAGGCCTCTACATCGAGCGCCCCATGACTTACCTGTACAGGGGTCGCAACTTGCAGGTTCAATACCCCTTGCTCCGTCGGAAAATCCAGGCGCCAGAGCTGAGTCGTGTCTCCTTCGGAAGCCAGGTAATAGAGCGCATGACCGTCAGCGGACCAGCGAGGCGAAGAAGCCCCCTTCATCGGCAGGTTTACCGGCTGACTGCCGGATCTGGACAAGTCCAGCACGTACAGTGTGCTTACCCCCTTGTTCGCGGTGTAATCCGTACTGCGCACGCTGAAAGCCGCATATCGCCCGTCGGGCGACAGTTGCGGGTCGCTGACCCGGTCCATCATCACCAAGTCATGTACATCGAACGGATGCGGGGAATTGGCTTCAAGCAATGCACCATTCGGCGCGTCCCCAGCCATGGCCGGCATGGCCAACGCCAGCAGCAGGGCAGCGAGCAGAGGTTTCATGAAATAACTCCTTGGATAGCAAAGCCCTGGACGGTAAGGGGGCATGCGATTCTATGCAAGTCGGATTAACTACATTCGGAAACAGCGCGGAGCATCACATTCGCGCCACCTTAATTGGCACAGAACGTGCCCTCGCTTCAAGAGCATTTACAGGGGTTTACATCATGTTACGCAAGCGCGCATCCACGGGCTTTACCTTGATTGAGTTGATGATTGTGGTGGCGATCATCGCCATTCTGGCGGCCATCGCCATACCGCTGTATCAGGTCTATGTAGCCCGCGCCCAAGTATCCGCCGCCCTCACGGAGATCAGTCCGGGGCGCACGGCCTACGAGCTGTTGCTCGACGCGGGGGTGCAATCGAACGGCAGCTACCAGGACGTCAACAACCTGGGTTTGCCGGCCAGCACTCCGCGATGCACCATCACCGCCCTGGCGCCTACCGATGGATCCGGGTCCATCACTTGCGCGCTGGTGAACTCATCCAGCCTTATCGGCAATGGGCATATCACATGGCAACGAAGCTCAAGCGGTAGTTGGAACTGCGTATCGTCAGACTTGCCCAGCGAAATCCTGCCTGCCGGCTGCATCGAGAACTGACCCAATGCGGGTGACCAATAGCGTCACTCACTGCCCCATTACGTCCATGGACAAAATTTCCTATCCGACGGAGTCCACACTTCCCGGTTTCTGTCCTTCGCGGAGCTTGTGGGGTACTGAGACCCCATGCACAATCCCTGCACCTTCGGTACTTCCTGCAGCAGGGTGTCGAAGGAATGGCACATATAGTGCTATTTCCAGCGAGAGCTTCCTGGTTGTTCCTGACCTCGTGTTGGGGCCGGTTCCAGCAGTGGAACTTGGACGGGGCGCAGGGGGCGTTGAGAAACGGTCATTCGACCTAAACAGAGGAACCATCATGAAGAGCGTGCAAAAGGGCTTTACCCTGATCGAACTGATGATCGTGGTTGCGATCATTGCCATCCTGGCGGCCATCGCCATTCCGCAGTACCAGACGTATGTGATCCGCTCGCAGGTGACGCGTGCGATGGGCGAGGCTGGCGACCTGAAGACCGCCGTAGAAGACTGTTTGAACAATGGCCTTACCACGTTTTCGGGAAGCTGCGTCGATACCAGCTCCTCGTCTGACATCCTTAGCCCCGGCCATCCGGTGGTGACGTTCGGTGCGGCGGGGGCTCAGAGCAAAATCGTGGCCACTCTTGGCAGCCATGCCAACACGAAAGTCTCAGGCAGTACGATTACTTGGACACGTACCACCTCCGGCTCTTGGACCTGCTCTTCCAACGTTTCCAGTCAATATGCTCCGGCCAGCTGCCAGTAAGCGTTTGACTTGCGACAAACCAATCAAAGGCCGCCGCAAGGCGGTCTTTGTTTATTTAGCCTCTCCAAAAAACTTGAAATAATTCAATGCAGCTTTCAAGAGCACGGCCTCTCGACTATGCGCTACCCGCACTATGCTTGTGCGCATTGGTCGCCTTGCTGTATTGGCCTGCGCTATCGGGCGGCTTCATCTTTGACGACTATCCCATTTTTGCCGAGAACCCTTTGGTGCATGTTTCCGGCTGGCACGGGGAAGCATGGCAAGCACTGTGGACCTGGTCGCACATCAACATTCAGCGTCCACTGGCCATGTTCAGCTATGCGTTGAATTACGCGCTGGGCGGCAGCACCTTCGGCTTCAAGGCAACCAATCTCGGCATCCATCTGTTGAATGCCGTCTTGGTGTTATTGCTTGCCAGACGTCTGATCATTCACCTCTACGGCGCACAAATTTCTGAACCAGCCACGCTTTATTGGGCATGCGGGATTACTGTCGTATGGGCTGCGCACCCCTTGCAAGTCTCTGCCGTCATGTATGTCGTGCAGCGCATGGAACTATTGGGCTTCACCTTCACGCTCCTGGCCCTGCTCACGTATTGGCAGGCTCGTAAGCGGCAGATGCATGACCAATATGCCTGGCCGTGGTTGCTGCTCTGCGCAGCACTTATTGTCATGGGTTATGGCGCCAAGGAAACCGTTATCCTGGTGCCGGGTTATACCTTGTTGCTGGAGCTCCTCGTATTTCACTTTGAGGCCTCCAAAACTGCCGTCCGGAAAACCTGGAAAGCCACCTATGCGACAGGTGTCATTTCCGCCGTCGCGGTCTCGCTGGTTTACCTGCTGCCTCACTATGCGTCCTCGATCAACTACGTCGGACGCAATTTCGACGCATGGGAAAGAGAACTGACCCAGTTGCGTGCCCTCTGCATGTATCTCGGCTGGAGCCTGCTCCCCCTTCCAAAGTGGCTGCATTTCTATTACGACGACTATCCGGTTTCCACCAGCCTGTTTCACCCCGCAAGTACGTTGCTATGCGGGCTGGTCTTGCTTGGATTACTCGCCTTGGCCGTTGCGGTTCGCCGCTGGCGCCCTTTGCTGGCATTAGGCATCGGCTGGTTCTTCGTGGCGCACGCATTGACCAGCAGCCCCATAGCCCTAGAACTGGTCTTCGAGCACCGCAATTACCCCGCACTCTTCGGCTTGTCGCTGGCTTTGGCGGACCTGGTCCATCTCGCCAGCCAACGCATGCGCTCACGTTTGCCGATCGCCTTGGCGCTCGTCTTCATCGTGAACCTCTGCTTTCTTACCGTCATACGCGCAGCGACATGGGGTAGCCCTTTGCAGCTGGCCATTTCATTGGCGGAGAGCAACCCCGGATCGGTCAGGGCAGCCCTGGATCTTGCCCGCCGTTATGTAGCCATGGCCGATGGCAATCCGACCAGCCCACTTTATGCACTGGGTCTGCGGGAATTGCAGCGCGCAGTCCCGCTGCCCGGAGCATCGATACTCCCCGAAGAAGCCTTGCTGACCCAATCCGCTCTACACCCAGGACAAGACCCGACTCCCTGGTGGTTGAGCATGCAACACAAACTTGCCACCGGGCCGCTCATCCCCGACAACTATCATGCGCTATATCACCTGATGGAGCAGAGGCTGGGCAGCATCCCAGAACTTGACGCCAGCCAGCTCGCAAAAGCCTACGCCATTGCCGTTGCCCGCAATCCAAGCCGGATCAGTCTGCGCATGCAATATGCGGAACTGCTGGCACGCGCCCTGAATACCCCCGCGCTTGCCATAGAACAATGGCGGCAAATTGTACTGCTGCAAAAAGCAACGCCCGACGACACCCAAAAGCTGGCCGGCTACCTGATTGACAATCATCGTGCACGGGAAGCGGCGGCCGTCCTCGACGAGGCCGAGACCATACAACCTAGCTTGAAAAGCGACCCCACTTTCAAGGCGCTGCGTACAAAGTCGGAATCTGCTACGACTCCCGGCAGTTAAGGACCGGCAAGCTGACTGCCTTTCGGCTTGATCCTGATTCGGCGCGGGGCAGGTTATGCTTCGAACATGAATATCGTACCCCTCGCCCCCATCCTGTCACTTCCAATTGCTTGCAAACCTAACGACATTGTGACGCCATGAGGCTGAGACGCTGCATTCAAGAGGCGCCTTGCCTCCTACTCATCATCGGTCTGTGCGTAACCTCGCTGGCGTATTGGCCAGGCCTCTATGGCGGCTGGCTATTTGATGACTATCCCAACATCGTCGACAACTCCGGTGTTCTGCCAGACCATGCCAGCGTGGCTGCACTGGTTCGAGCTGCGCTCTCTTCCCCCGCTAGCGACTTCAAGCGTCCGCTCGCCTCGCTGAGCTTCGCCTTGAACTATTTGGTGTCGGGCCTTGACCCGTTCGCCATGAAACTGACCAATCTGATCATCCATCTGCTCAATGGACTGTTGGTCTTCGTCCTTGGGCACATGCTACTGAGAAAGGCAGGTTGGAGCGATAATGAACGATGGACGGGTATTGCCGCCAGCTTGATCGCGATCAGCTGGCTGCTTCTCCCTATCAATCTCACCGCAGTGTTGTATGTCGTACAACGCATGGAGAGCTTAGCCAACCTGTTCGTACTGACGGGATTGATCGGCTACGTTTGGGCACGCCAGCGTGCGTTTACGCGGTCTTACTGGCGCGGCATTACATGTTGTCTGCTAAGTCTCGCCATACCAACAGCCGTAGGCGTTCTGGCCAAGGAAACAGCTGTGATGCTACCTTTATACGCCTGCACTATTGAGGCGTTGCTGTTCGGCTTTCGTACCAGCGGCCCGCGCATCGACAAAGGATTGGCAGGACTTTTCGGCTTGGTCCTGGTATTGCCGGCGACGATCGGCCTTGCGTGGTTGCTACCACCACTGTTGGGACCGGAGGCATGGGCAACGCGCGACTTCACCATGGGTACTCGCATACTGAGTGAAGCCCGCGTGGTAATCGACTACATAGTCTGGACACTACTACCTACTCCTCATGCACTGTCGTTCTATCACGACAACTTCTTGCCCTCTTCCGGGCTATTTTCTCCATGGACAACGCTGATCAGCATCGGCACGTTGATAGCGCTAATTGCCCTGGCAGCAGGCCTGCGTAAGCGTGTCCCACTGGTTTCGCTTGGCATCCTCCTATTCATGGGTTGCCATCTGCTTACAGCAACCGCCTTGCCGCTCGAACTCGTCTACGAACATCGCAACTACTTCGCCAGTTTCGGATTGCTGCTTGCGATCGTGCCATTACTGATGTCATTGGATCGATACGTGCAGGGCGCTTCCCCAACAGCTACATGGTTGGGGCGTACCCTGCTTGGCGTCCTGATGGCGCTTTGGGCAATGCAGACCGCCATCTCCGCGATGGGCTGGGGTGATCCACTTAGACTTGCCCAGATGCTGGCCGAGCGGGCACCCGATTCACCCCGCGCCCAATATGAACTGGGTCGCACCTACATCATCTACTCCCAATACGATCCAGCCTCCCCCTTTACCAAGCTTGCCTACGCCCCGCTGGAGCGCGCCGCTGCTCTGCCCAAGGCATCCATACTCCCGGAACAAGCGCTGATCTTTATGAACTCGCGTATGCATCTGCCGATCAAGGCTGCCTGGTGGGACAGCCTGATCGGCAAGCTCAAGGCAAACAAGCCGGGCGTTCAGGATGAAAGCTCACTGGCGGCGCTGACCCAGTGCGTGCGAGACGGGTCATGCGATCTACCCGCCAATCGCATGACGGAGGCCTTCACTGCAGCACTTTCGCATCCAAATCCCAGTGCCCGCCTGCTCGCAAGCTATGGCGACTATGCCTGGAACGTGCTTCGAAACAGAGGGCTTGGCCTAAGCATGACCGAAGCAGCCGTAAAGGTCGCACCAAGCGAGCCAGCCTACCGCATCACACTTGTGAGGATGCTAATAGTGCTTGGAAGCAGGGATACGATACCGCCTCAAATGCAAGCATTGCGTAGCATGAACATAGGCGGCAGGCTGGACGACAGCATCCATAATCTGCAACAGCAGATTGACGCATCAAAGCCTCCTCCGTCCACATCCTCATCCGACGAAGAAGGCGTACACTGGCGAGCGTCAGATTTTCATTCTTGATAACTCAAATCATCAGCTTGCACCGAATACCCATGAAAGCAATCATCCTGGCAGGTGGGCTCGGCACACGGATCAGCGAGGAAACCACCGTGCGCCCCAAACCAATGATCGAGATCGGCGGTATGCCGGTGCTCTGGCACATTCTCAAGATCTATTCGCACTACGGCATCAACGACTTCATCATCTGCCTTGGCTACAAGGGCTACATGATCAAGGAGTACTTCGCCAACTACTTTCTGCACATGTCCGACGTTACGTTTGACATGTCCACGAACAAGCTGGAAGTACACCACAAGCACGCCGAACCATGGCGCGTCACCTTGGTCAATACTGGCGAGAAGACGCAGACCGGCGGCCGCCTCAAACGCGTGGTTAATTATCTCGACAACGATACATTCTTCTTCACGTACGGCGATGGCTTGGCAGATATTGATATCGGCGCCGAGCTGGCCTTTCACCGCGAAAAAGGTACGCTGGCAACGATGTGCGCCGCACAACCACCCGGGCGTTTCGGTGCGATCGACATCGAGGGGCACCGCATCACACGGTTCGAAGAAAAGCCCGCGGGCGACGGCACCTGGATTAATGGCGGATTCTTCGTGCTCGAACCCGGCGCTCTCGACTACATCGACGACGACTCGACCATCTGGGAACGCGAACCGCTGGAACGCCTGGCGCACGACGAACAACTGTCGGCTTACACGCATCGCGGCTTCTGGCAGCCCATGGATACCTTGCGCGATAAAATCAAGCTAGAAGAGCTCTGGCAGACCGGCACAGCGCCGTGGAAGGTGTGGCCTTGAACCTGTTCGGTAACATCTATGCAAATCGCCGCGTATTAGTCACAGGCCATACTGGCTTCAAAGGTTCCTGGCTGGCGCTGTGGCTGCATGAGCTTGGCGCGCAAGTCGCCGGGCTCGCGCTTGCACCGGACACTTCGCCTTCGCATTGGTCTTTGCTGAATCTTGAGGGCGTGGCTGACCATCGTATAGATCTCCGCGATGGTCAGGCTGTCCATGGAGTTCTGGATGCGTACCAGCCCGAGATTGTGTTCCATCTCGCTGCCCAGCCACTGGTACGACGCAGCTATCGTGATCCTGTGACCACCTTTTCCTCCAATGTGATGGGCTTGGTCAATCTCTTCGAGGCCGTGCGCGCCTGTCCATCGGTACGTGTGCTTGTCAATGCCACCACAGACAAAGTCTATGCCGACCGCATAGGCCCGGAGGGGTGTTGCGAAACCGATCCGCTGGGCGGCCACGACCCCTACAGCAGCTCCAAGGCCTGCGCAGAGCTGGTTTCGGACTGCTATCGCAAGAGCTTCTTCAACACCCCCGATTCCGCGTGCATTGCCACTGCACGGGCTGGCAATGTAATCGGCGGTGGCGATTGGGCCGAGGATCGCTTGGTGCCCGATCTGGTCCGCGCCGCCATCTCGGGGCAAGCACTCAAAGTGCGCAACCCTGATGCCATTCGACCATGGCAACACGTATTGGAACCACTTTCCGGTTACTTGCGTCTTGGGCAGTGCCTTTGGAGTGATGCAAGCTTTGCCGGCGCCTGGAACTTCGGCCCCGGTGCGGCCAGCGAAATCAGCGTGCGCTCACTCACCAAGCAATTGAGCGCACACTGGAACGCGCTGCAGATCGGAACTGATGACGCACTCCATCCACACGAGGCCGCCGCCCTGCGACTTGACGCACGCAAGGCTATCACTCAACTCGCATGGCGGCCGATCTGGAACATCGAAACCGCATTGGCACGGACTGCAGCCTGGTATCGCGACTTCCACGAATCCGGCCGGATCGACAGCGTGAACGACCTCATCGCTTATATCGCCAAGGCCCGGCAACTTGGCCTGGAGTGGGCAGCATGAATCTGCACTCCACTCCGCTTGCTGGTCTGTACGAAATCCACTACACCACCGTCCAAGACACCCGTGGTCGCTTTACACGGCTATTTTGCGAACAAGAGCTTTTGCCCATACGGTCAAGCCTGCACTTCACCCAAATCAACCTCTCCGAAACCCGCGGCCGTGGCACCGTTCGGGGACTGCATTATCAGATACCACCCGCGGCTGAGGCCAAACTTATCCGCTGCTTGCACGGTCGCGCGTTCGACGTAGCCGTAGATCTGCGTGAGCGCTCGCCAACCTTCCTGCAGTGGCATGCGGTAGAACTGGCCGAGGACAACGACCGCGCCGTCTTCATTCCAGAGGGTTTCGCCCACGGATTCCAGGCATTGACCGACGAAGTTCATCTGCTTTACATGCATACCGCCCCATGGACACCGGCTTGCGAAGCCGGCTTGCGCCACGATGATCCACGGCTGGCGATTACATGGCCGCAATCGGTAACCGGGCTGTCTGACCGTGATCGCGGTTATGCACTGATCGGTGACAGCTTCCATGGAGTGGTGTTATGAAATGCCGCTTTTGCGACACCCAATTGCACGACGTGTTCCTGGACCTGGGCAGCGCACCACCCTCCAACGCCTTTCTAAGCACCTCAGAGCTGAGTGCCCCAGAGCTGTACTTTCCACTGCAGCTGTACACGTGTACCAATTGCCATCTCGTACAGGTAGACGAAGTTCAGAAGCATGATGCTCTTTTTTCCAGCGATTACGTGTATTTCTCTTCGTATTCACGCACCTGGCTTGCGCACGCCGAACGATATGTGTCGCGTGCTGTGGATCGGCTGAACCTTGGATCGCGCGATCTGGTGATGGAGATCGCCTCCAACGATGGCTACTTGTTGCAATACGTCAAGGCACGCGGCATCCCCTGCGTTGGGGTTGAACCTACTGCAAGCACGGCGGCCGCTTCGCGCAGTCGCGGCATCGAAACGCTAGAGCAATTCTTCGGTCAGCATTTCGCACAGGACTTTGTTGCTGCCCGGCAGCAGGCAAGTCTGGTGATCGCCAATAACGTGCTGGCGCATGTACCCGACCTCAACGATTTCGTGGCAGGGCTCAGTGCCGTGCTCACCCCTGAAGGCGTCATTACCGTCGAGTTCCCACATCTCCTGCAATTGGTTGCGCAACGTCAATTCGACACCGTCTACCATGAACATTTCTCCTATTTCACGTACCACACAGTGCAGCGGGTATTTGCCAGCCATGGCTTGCGCATCTGGGACGTGGAAGAACTGCCCACGCATGGCGGGTCACTACGCTTATGGGTTTGCCATGTCAATGCCAACCATCGCGAGACATCGGCTGTCGCAGCGCTTTTTGCCAAAGAGGCTACCGCAGGCATGTTGGACATGAGCTACTACCATGGCTTCCAATCGTTGGCCGACTCCATCAAGAACGACTTTCTGGCTTTCCTGATCGACTGCAAGCGCAACGGCAAGCAAGTCGTGGGCTACGGCGCCGCTGCCAAGGGCAACACCTTGCTCAACTATGCTGGCATACGCCCCGATCTTCTCGGCTATGTGGTGGATGCATCACCACACAAGCAGGGCCGCTATCTGCCGGGCTCACGTATCCCTGTCGTAGCCGAGACACGCATCCGCGAATCGCGCCCAGATTTCGTTGTGATATTGCCGTGGAACTTGCGCGAGGAAATTACGTCGCAACTCGCCTATATCCGCGAATGGGGCGGACAATTCGTTACTGCCGTGCCCGCACTAGGGATGGAATAGACCAATGCTAATCGCCGTATCCGGGGCTAGTGGCTTCATTGGTCAGCAGGTATTGCGAGAGCTACAGTCACGTGCAGTGGACACCGTCGCCCTCAGTCGCCCCGTTACCTACGATTCTTCGCCATCAGCGAATGCCAGATGGGTGGCCATGGATATCGCAAATCCACCATCCGACCCGTTTGAGGCGATGGGCAAGCCAGACGCCCTTATTCATCTTGCATGGGGTGGTTTGCCGAACTATCAGTCCCGCCATCACGTCGATATTGAACTGCCCTTGCAACTGGCATTTCTCACTGCCTGCGTCAGAAGTGGGCTGAAAAAGCTGGTTGTGACTGGAACTTGTTACGAATACGGACTCGCTTCTGGGGAACTCTCAGAGGAGCAGCCAACACGACCATGTACGCAATACGGGCTTGCCAAGGACATGCTTCGCGAGGCGCTGTTTGGCTTACGCGAGCAATACGGCTTCGACCTGGCATGGTTGCGTCTATTCTATCTATATGGCGACACGCAGTCCGAGAAATCCCTCTACCGCATGCTTCTCACGGCGATCAGTCGCGGTGCTAAAACGTTCGACATGAGCGGTGGCGAACAATTGCGCGACTTTCTTCCAGTATATGAAGCGGCGCGCCTTATCGTCGAAATTGCACATCGCGAAAACATCAATGGAGTTTTCAATGTTTGCAGCGGGCGGCCGATTGCCATCCGAGACCTGGTTCAATCCTGGATAGACGCATTAGGCGCGAAGATCGTGATGAATCTAGGACAAATCCCGTACTCCCCTCACGAGCCGATGGCCTTTTGGGGAAGACGAAAAAAACTGGATACCATCATTAGCACTAAGACCGAGACCCCAAAAAAACACGTTCGGCCGGCACAGTCCCACATCATCCATCCCAACGAATCTACGGTAACTTCAATGGAATTCAATCGCGAAGTCGAAGATCGCCTTTTGGCAAACCGACAGGACAAACGACTCCAGGCTGCCTCGCACGAATTCATGGTTGCGTCGACGCAACCAAAATACTCCTACAATTTTTCAATGCTCGGCCGCCCAATCATCCAGTACCCACAGGACATGGTCGCCATCCAGGAGCTGATCTGGAAGATCAAACCCGACCTCGTTGTCGAAACTGGAATCGCCCATGGTGGCTCGTTGATCCTCAGTGCATCAATGCTCGCATTGCTGGATTATTGCGAAGCCGTCAAGACCGGCCAAACACTCGATCCAAAGTCTTCACGCCGCCGTGTCCTAGGCATCGATATTGATATCCGCGCCCACAACCGCGCAGCCATTGAAGCGCACCCGATGTCGCACCATATCGATATGATTCAAGGATCATCCATCTCGCCCGATGTAGTTGCGGAGGCATATAAACGCGCCGCCGGCCATGAGCGGGTCATGGTGATCCTGGACTCCAACCACACGCACGACCATGTGTTGGCCGAACTTGACGCCTATGCCTCTCTGGTCAGCCCTGGTAGCTACTGCGTAGTGTTCGATACCGTGATCGAGGACTTACCTGTCGGCATGTATCCCGAGCGGCCATGGGATGTGGGCGACAACCCAAAAACAGCGGTGCGCGACTTTCTGTCCCGCAATCACGATTTTGAAGTGGATGAAGACATAGAAGCCAAGTTGCTGATCACGGTCGCACCTGGCGGCTACTTACGCCGGCGCTGATCTACATCAGTGGCCACGCTGCGCATCAATATCCTGTCCAACTATGCCGGCCAGCTCTGGATGGCGGCAATGGGCGTGGCGTTCCTACCCCAATACATCCGCATCCTTGGCATGGAAGCGTTTGGAATGGTGGGCTTAATGCTTAGCTTCCAAGCCATCCTGCAGCTATTTGATTTTGGTATTGGCGGCTCCACCAACCGCGAACTCTCCCGTCGCGCGCACGATCCTGCATTGGCCAACGATACGCGTGATTTGGTGCGCACGTCAGAGACACTGATCTGGTTACTTGCGCTCACAGCAATCCTGTTGGTCTGGAGTTGTAGCGACCCGATGGCTGGCCATTGGCTGCACCTACGCAGCATAGGACGTGGAGAGGCCAGCCACGCCATCACCATCATGGGCATCGCCACCGCGCTGTTTTGGCCGAGTCTGTTCTACGCCAATTGCCTTTCCGGACTGGAGGAGCAGCCGACACTCAACCTCATCAACGCTGTCTTTGCCACATTGCGTTATGCAGGCGTGCTTCTGGTACTGTTGTGGATATCACCATCAATCGAAGCTTTCTTGTGGTGGTATGCCATGGTGGGCGCCTTGCAGTCCTTGACGACGGCAGTCGCGGTGTGGCGAGCATTACCAAAGGGAGATCGCAGAGCACGCTGGCGCGTCGATCAACTGCATGGCAATCGTCGCTTTGCTGGCGGTCTGTTCGGCGTCGGTGTACTGGCATTGAGTGTCAGCCAGCTCGACAGGCTGGTTCTGGCAAGCTTGCGTCCGCTGGAAGATCTGGGTCAGTACACCTTGGCCCTGAGCGTTGCTTCGGGGCTAAGCCGAATAGTGCAACCGATGTTCAACGCACTCTATCCACGTTTCAGCCGCCTGATCGCGCACCACGATACGGCAACATTGCGTGAGTTATATCACCTCAGCAGCCAGTATCTGGCGGTGATGATAGCCGCCGTGTCGATGATGCTGATTGTATACGCGAACGACATACTGTTTCTGTGGACAGGCGATGCGATTGTGGCCAACAAGGTCGCGTTGCCGTTGTCGATTCTCGTGGCTGGATCTGCCCTCAATGGACTGATGAACGTCCCCTATGCCCTACAATTGGCGCACGGCTGGACACGCTTGGCTATGCAGTTGAACGCGGCGTCGCTTCTGTTGGGTATTCCGTTCAGTATTTGGGCCGTGCGGGCGCATGGCACCGCGGGCGCCGCATCGTTGTGGTTACTGGCTAATTTGGTTTCTGTATTAATCGGCATACCCTTTATGCACCGTCGTCTGCTGCGCGGTGAAATGGCCACTTGGTACCTGAAGGACAACATCCCATCGCTCTTGGCATCACTGCTCGTGGCGCTTGTTCTTAGCTTAGTGCTACCACCGCTGCCACGCACTCTTCTTGGGGCGACATTGTTGGCCTTGGTTGGGATTGCAACCTTAATGGCCAGTACACTGGGCGCAGGGACGATCAGGTCTGCGCTATTCAAGCGATTGGCGCGGCATCTCGCATCATAAAAAACACGACTCACGCAGGCTTGAGCAGGTAACCATATTTCGATTGCAGCGCAGCGCGGGAACGGATAATTCGCCGTTCCATCCAGCGATAGGCTACCGTATACGCTTGCTGTGCAATGAGACTGTGCTTGCAACTGGTAGCGATCAGACGCAACAAATACGCTCGACCAATCAAGCCGCAATCTGCATCTAACGCGTCGGCAGCTGCAAGCGCGAAATCGATGCGCCCAGCTGCAAGCGCATTAGCGCCGCGCCGGAACAACATGCGCTCAGCGTCTCCGCGCAGGATAGCCAACGCTTTTTGCCGGAGAGCCGCATCCAAACCAGCATCCATTTCCAACTTCTTCAGCATCCGCTTCCATCCAGGCCAAAATGACGCCAGTGGTTGCGTTGCGCTAAATGAAGCGCTGTTCAGCGTGAATACTGCCGATGGATGCTTTTCGATGATAAACGGATATTTTATAGCCAGGCGGAGTAGATACTCCAAATCGGATGGCCCCATTAGCGCCGTGTCGAACGTTCCGACTTTATCCAATACTTCACGCCGGAATAGAACACCTGTCCATACCGGGGCCATCCCTCCAGTCATCTGCATGAATCCTTCGGGGGGGCTGAACACCCCCTCGCGTGGCCAAGCCTGCACACGCGCGTCATAGATTGTGCCGCATTCGTCGACATTCAAGGTTATACCTGCCCAACACATGGCATCAGGCCTTGAAAAAAGCCCATTCAGAGCGCGACGATAAAAACCGGGCAACAAATAGTCGTCGTCGGAAAGCAACGAGAAATATGGCGTATCCACACGAGACATGCCGAACTCGAAATTGGCCAAACCGCCAATGTTGATCTTATGCCTATGATAAACAATGCGATCATCTTTGCTCGCAAATTCGGCGACAACATCACCTGTTTCGTCACCCGAAGCGTTATCGTATATGCAAACTTGAAGCGGCACGCCATCTTGATCAAGCACACTCTGGATTGCCCGCCTCAACAGCCGTGGGCGTCTGTATGTGGGAATGACGGCCGTAACAAGGGGCGCCGTACGATTCATTGCGCTACGCACTCCGAATGGCATGATTTTTTTCAATCAAGCTTGAATACAAAACAACATATTTATCCAAGTTTGCAGCACTGAAATACCTTAGTGCACGTTCTCGACCAATCGCCCCCTCAGGCTTATCGGTTGATGCCCGTTCACGCAGCTCACGCGCCACTCTGGCTAAAGCATGTACATCACCGGTGGACACCAAAAGCCCACACCCCGCCACAACCTCCGGCAAGGCCGAAGTATTGAATCCAAGAAATGACTTGCCACATGCCATTGCCTCCAGCGCGGTGTATCCAAACCCTTCGTAACGCGATAGGGAAACCACTGCATCACATCCTTGATATTCCCGAATTAATTCAGACTCGCTGATCTTTCCCAACTCGACAATATTGGCGGTAGGCGCTGCAGCTCTTGATTTACCTCCGGCGTACCTTACTTCGAACCCGGGACCAAGCGCCTGCAAGAATGCGGGCAACAAATCGATGCCTTTGCGTCGCGAATGGCTACCCGCCATGAACAGGCGAAACGGCCTGCTATAGTTCACGTTAGAATCAGTTCTCGAAGCGAATGCATCGCCATCAATCCAATTGTGGATCACGGTGATCTGTTCGCGCCCCGAAAATTCCGATACCGTGCGCTTCACGTACTCGGACACCGCGGTGACAGCATGCGCATCCCGAATGGCATGCCGCTCCCTGGGACGGATCAACAGCTCGTGGTAAACAGCCTGCAAGGGCGAGCGAAAAGGGTGATACGCGGGGTCATGTACCAAATGATGCACAGTTACAACGACGGGCAATCCCTTAGGCCAGAACCTTGTGGGCAGCCAGCTGTTCACGTGCACTACATTCGCCCAGACAGGCGGCTCTAGCAGTTGCGCTGCCCACGGCATGTATTCGGCACGATGCGGCAGCCAGCCAATTTCTGCCCGAATACCTTTGGCATTGAGTCCATCACAAAGCCGCATGGCAAACACGTCCGCGCCAGTGCCGGCCCGAATCGTAGGTAGCCAGACCGCCGGTTCACAACTCTGCGTGTTCACACGATTACTCCAATCGCCTTGCGTAAACTAGTGTGCTACGAAATCCATCAAACCGTTCATCGATTTGCTTGCACTCGAACCCCTGCTTTTCAAGATCGTCACGCACGACGCGGAAGTCATAAACATGCAACTGCATGGCCGGCTCGAACAACGGGCGACTGCGCAGCAGGTTACGTAGCCAGTTTGCGGGCGGAAAGCCGTAACGCAAATGCGCCAAACCCCGAGTGATCCGGGAGGCTTCGTATCCGGATAGGATTTGCACGGCCAAAACACCACCCGGCGCCACATGCGTAGCTAGTGAGCGGAGGATATTCCGCCCCCGCCTCCAGGGAATGTGCTGCAGCACGATATGCGAATGCACCAGATCGAAAACACCATGAATGAGGCTCAATCCGTCATCGGACTCAACAAACTCGGCCACTCGGATGCCAACCGCGCTGCAATTGCGCTTCGCCTCGGCAAGCATGGACGGGGAAATATCGACGCCAACTACTCGTTCAATCCGTCGTGCGAAAGGAATCACGAGACGGCCAACGCCACATCCGAAATCCACCGCGGACTCGGGAGAAAACTCTAGATCGAACAGATGCTCAATATTTCGCCACGTGCGGGCAACATGAACTTCGCCGGAAGCGAAGAATTCATCTCTTGATGCAGAAGTCAACGAGTCTGTTTGAAATTTGCCATCGCTGCACACTCCGAAATACGGATTATTAGCCCCCCAGCGCTCCCAATCTCGGTCGGTTCCCATGCAACACCTCGTTCAAGTCATCCTGGTAGGTAAATGCGCATAGCGCCCCGCTACTTCATCCTTGGCTCCTCGCAAATGCATCGGAGCCGTTACCAGCACGAGTGGCATATAGTCAACAGTAAACGGCTTCATCATGGCGTAGAACGGGCAAAGCGATAGATAAGAGTTGGCATGACTCGATTGAATAGCCTGAGCATGGCGTCAGGCATACGCCGAACTAGAGCATCCATCCAGCTACCAGAGTGTTCGATATCCAAAGTCACCCGCAATGCCTCAATGCCCATGTTGGAGATGTCCATGCCCGCATGTCGCATCATGGTTTCCAACTGCCGCATTTGCAGAGGTTCACAATCGTAGGCGCGTCCTTTCTTGCACAAGCGAAGGTAGGGCGTCCGCCATGCTGGCGGCAGCCAACTAAGGAATGCCAGCTTGTAATGTGGTTCAATCAACATCCAGCGATTGGGTACCGCCAGATAACCACAACCACCTGATTTGAGGACACGCCTTAGCTCGTGAAGATGCTCCATCTGGGCAGCATGATCGCCAACGTGTTCGATTACATGATTGCTGAGTACGACGTCAAATGCCTGATCGCAAAAAGGGAGATGCGTGCCATCTGCTCGGAGATAGCGATAGCCTTCCACGACTACCCTATGATCGTGGAGGTCAACTGCATCAACCGTATACTGCAAACTCGCGTGCGTACCGAAGTAGTGCGCGACCCCTCCCGACCCCGTACCCACCTCCAACAGTCGAAACGGCTGCTCACGACTCGCAAGATCGAGTAGCCGCTCGATTTTCATTCCCTTTAGCCGACGCGACGGAAGGTCCAGGTAGGCATGTGCTTGACGTTCAATGTCCATCATTGACTTGCCCCCCAAACAACACTGCCGAAATTTTATCGCCAAAATGGCCCCAGTCGAAGCGTTCCGCAAAAGCCTTTATGCCCTCGCTTGGCAAAGGATGAGCTAGTAGGGCCAATACTGCATCAGCAAACGCGGCACTATTCCCGAAAGGTACAAGGTGCCCAGATACACCTTCGGCGACCGCATCAATGACGCCGCCGGTAGCATAGGCAACGGTCGGCAAACCGTGAGCCGCGGCTTCGATCGCTACCATGCCAAAACCCTCCGGGTCATTGGGAATGTCACGGACCGGAAACACATGAACGTCCGCTGCCTGATAAATACTTGCCAGCTTCGCACGATCTGTAATGACGCCTACAAATTCCAGGTGATCGGCGACGCCAGCCTTTGCGGCTGCCTCCCGTATGCTTTCCATTGTCTGCGTCTTCGCGTGCAACGAGTTTGTCGGGGGGCCACCCGCCACAACCAACAAGGCGTCAGGGCGACGTTCAAGAATTTTTGGCAACACTTCTACAACGAACTCGCGTAAACCTTTGCGGCTTGTCAAACGCCCAACCGACAACAGAAGTGGGCGTTTTCCCCATTTTTTTTCTAAACGCAAGTTAGCAACCACGTCTCCATTCATTGGGTGATTAGGAATAACGACACCCGGATGGACAATTTTGATCTTTGCGGGATCGACGCCGGCAGTTTCTGCAAGCTGCGCCGTGGCCTGGCTATTGGCCACGATGCAGTCCATTCGCCGCAGTGAAGGTATCCATAATTTTCGATAGAGCGCGTTATCGACAGCCACATCCAGGCCGTGCACGTATGCCGCTGATTTTGCACCGCTTGCGCGCGCTGCCCATTCAGCAATTGGGGCAGTCAAGCCACTCCCGGAGACGACGATATTGGGGCGCCAATCGCGCGCCAGCTTTATCGCCTTTGCCGAGGCATTCAGTAGAAACCATGGTAATGGCTGTAGCGAGACTTCAAGAACCTTGGCGCCATCAGGAATGCCTTCTGTCGACCCATCAGGACCTACTACGCACACAGACGTCCTTTTGGCCAGCTCATCCACCATATGCCAGTTGAGTTGCTCCATGCCGCCCCATAGTGGCGGCATGTTTCGTGTAACGACCAGTACGCGCAACTTCGAAGCATCAATCATCGCGGCGATAGGTGAGCGCTGTGATTTGTTCAGAAACAAGGCCGATAAGGAACACTATGACTGAGGCGCTCCACATCAGCGTACTCATGTTCGTCAGCCTGCCATCATGGAGAAATGTCCATGCATAATTGATGCACCCAAGAAGAAAGAAAATTGCGCTGGCGGGTACAAACAACTTCAACGGTGAGTAGAGTGTGGCGATCTTGAAAATAATCAACAGGAAACGCAGCCCATCGCGCAACGGACGAATGTGACTCTTGCCGATTCGCTGCGCCGCCTTGATCGGCACATAAGCCACAGGATAAGCGCTGCGGAAAAAGGCCATCGTACTGGTCGTTGGATAGGAAAACCCATTAGGTAGCAGATATACAAATTCGCGAAATTTTTCCGCACGCACCGCACGAAAGCCCGAAGTGAGATCTGCCACCTCATGCCCCGTCATTCGGGTGGCGAGCCAATTGTAAATTGTGTTGGCCACACCGCGACCGAGGCCTGCCTGGCTACCCCAGTCCCGGGCGCCCACTGTCATGTCATATCCCTGTCCAAGCTTTTCGAGTAGCCGATCGATGTCCGCCGGATCGTGCTGCCCGTCACCGTCCATGAAAATCAGGACGTCGCCCTTGGCGACACGAGCACCCCGTTTGATGGCTGCACCGTTGCCCATGGAATAGGGAGATCTCAGGCATCGAACCCCATGCGCAGCGCACACGCCTTGCGTGTCATCGGAGGAGCCGTCATCGACCACGATGATTTCCGCCGAGGGCTGTGCCGCGCACAGGCGTGGCAACAATTCCATTAAGGCTCGCGCCTCGTTTTTGGCCGGCAAGATGATGCTTAATGTAGTCAAGCAGTGGTTCCCCAGGAGGCGAGGACCGATGATAGCGGGCCTCGGTCGACAAAGGAGGAAATGGCGTGGCAGGAACGCAAGCTTGTTGGTGCCGACTTTCCAAATTCCGGCTTCCGGTCTCTTCCTGATTGGACGGAATCAATGGCCCGCCGCCCGGATGTGCGCTAAATTCAGCTCTCCTAGGGGGCTAGGCGGGTTTCATCATGTCATCGCAACTACAACCATCTATTTCAGGACTGTCGGGCATGGCCCGGCGACTGGTATCCGAAGGGCTACTGCCAGAAGCCGATGCGCGCAAGGCCGTCACTGATTCGGCGCAACAAAAGAAGACCTTGACGGGTTGGCTGCTAGATCAAGGTCTGGTGGACAGCGCCCGGCTTGCCCAGGTCGCTTCGGCTGAGTTTGGCATGCCGGTGGTGGACGTTACCGCAATCACGTCCGAAAGCATGCCGCTAAGCGTGATCAGCCAGGAGCTGATCAGCAAACACCAGGCACTGCCTCTGCTGAAGCGAGGCAAACGCCTTTTTGTCGGCATTGCCGACCCGATGCAGCTACATGCCCTGGATGAGATCAAATTCCATTCCAACTGCATGGTAGAGCCGGTTCTGGTGGAGCAAAGCCAGCTCCACCGGGTCATCGAGGGTGCGATGACCACCATGAACAACACTATGCCCGACTTGGCCGGCGGCGACCTTGACGACTTGGCGCTGGAAACGGGGGGCGACGAGGACGGCGGTAGCAGCGGCAGTGATATCGATGCAAATGCCGATGCGCCGGTCGTGAAGTTCGTCAACAAAATCCTGGTGGACGCCATTCGCCGCGGCGCTTCGGACATCCATTTCGAGCCGTTCGAAGCCACCTACAGGGTACGTTTCCGCATGGATGGCATGTTGCGCGCCGTGGCCGCCCCGCCCCCCAAGCTTGCCACACGCATCGCCTCGCGACTGAAGGTTATGGCCGGGCTGGACATCGCAGAACGCCGCGTGCCCCAGGATGGGCGCATCAAGCTGAATCTGTCCAAGAGCCACGCCATGGACTTTCGTGTCAGCACTCTACCGACGCTGTTCGGCGAAAAGATCGTGTTGCGTATCCTGGACAGTTCCTCGGCCAAGCTGGGCATCGACAAACTGGGCTATGAAGACGCGCAAAAGCAGCTCTACCTGGAGGCCATCCACAAGCCATACGGAATGGTGCTGGTAACCGGCCCTACGGGCTCCGGTAAGACGGTTTCGCTATATACGGCGCTAAACATCCTCAACACGGCGGAACGCAATATCTCTACCGTGGAAGATCCCGTGGAAATCCGCGTGGAAGGCATCAATCAGGTGCAGCAGAACGTCAAGCGTGGCATGACTTTTGCGGCGGCACTGCGCTCCTTCCTGCGCCAGGACCCTGACGTGATCATGGTGGGCGAAATCCGTGACCTGGAAACGGCCGAGATCGCCATCAAGGCCGCCCAGACCGGTCACATGGTGCTTTCCACCCTGCATACGAATGACGCGCCACAGACTATCTCGCGCCTCATGAACATGGGTATTCCACCCTACAGCATTACGTCGTCCATTACCCTGGTGATTGCCCAGCGCTTGGCACGGCGCCTGCATAGCTGCAAGAAGCCAATCAACCTGCCGCCGCAGGCCCTGCTGGCGGCGGGCTTCAGCCAAGCGGACATCGATGAGGGGATAGCCGTTTTTGACGCCGTGGGATGCCCAGACTGTAACGAAGGCTACAAAGGGCGCGTGGGTATCTATCAGGTGATGCCGATGGTGGAGGAAATCCAGAAAATAGTGCTGGAGGGCGGCAACGCCCTGCAAATCGCTGAAGCAGCTCGCAGGATAGGCATCAACGATCTGCGCGCCTCGGCGCTTTTGAAGGTCAAGGCTGGAGTAACCAGCCTTGCGGAAATTGATCGTGTAACCAAGGATTGAGCAGGATCGCGACCGGTTTCATATCAGACTTGCGCGGGCGGCCACGAAATGGCCCACCAAAGTAACGTAAGCTGGTGTTTATCTTGCCCGTAGCGCTGGTATACCGGCGCCGGTTTCACATTTTGGGGGATTAGACGCATGGCCACGGTTACCGCCGCCACCAAGAATACCCGGCAGCAAGCTGCCCAGCGCGCACAGATGACGCAAATGCCCACCTACGAGTGGGTAGCCCTGGACAAGCGAGGCAAGCGCATGAAGGGGGCGATGCAGTCCAAGAACGCCATGTTGGTCAAGGCGGAGCTGCGTCGCCAAGGCATGAATCCGCAGACGGTCAAGGAGCGCGCCAAGCCCCTGTTCGGCAATTCGGGCAGCACAGTGAAATCGCGCGATATTGCGATCTTCAGTCGGCAGATCGCCACCATGATGGCCTCCGGGGTACCGATGGTGCAGGCCTTCGACATCATTGCGGATGGCCAGAAGAATCCCCGCTTCAAAACCATGCTGACGGATGTCAAGCAAGGCATCGAGGGGGGCTCTACCCTAAACGAAGCACTCGCTCAATACCCCGTCCAATTCGACGAGCTCTACCGCAACCTGGTGCGCGCCGGTGAAGCAGCGGGCGTGCTGGATACCATCCTGGACACGGTTGCCACCTACAAGGAAAAGACCGAGTCCATCAAGGGCAAGATCAAGAAAGCGCTGTTCTATCCCATCATGGTGCTGGTGGTGGCTTTCCTCGTGTGCATGATCATGCTGCTGTTCGTAGTGCCGGTGTTTGCGAAGACCTTCCAGGACGCTGGCGCCGAATTGCCCGGGCCTACGCAAGTCGTCGTTTCGATGTCGAATTTCATGCGGGACTATTGGTGGGCAGTGATTTTTGGTATCGCCGGCAGCCTTATCACCATTGTCGCAGCCAAGAAACGGTCCGTTAAATTCGCGCATTTCCTTGACCGCGTAACACTGAAACTACCGGTAATGGGCAACATTCTTCGTCAATCGGCCATTGCGCGCTTTACGCGGACCTTAGGGGTCACGTTCAAAGCCGGCGTTCCCTTGGTCGAAGCCCTGGATGCAGTCGCCGGGGCCACAGGCAGTGTGGTTTACGGAGATGCCGTTCGCCAGATGCGCGAAGACATAGCAGTAGGCCATCAGTTGCAGCTGTCCATGCGGCAAACAGGATTATTCCCCAACATGGTGGTGCAAATGGTCGCCATCGGCGAGGAATCTGGTGCACTGGACCATATGTTGTTCAAGTGTGCGGAGTTCTACGAAGAAGAAGTCGACAATGCGGTCGATACCCTCGCTTCGCTACTTGAGCCCTTGATGATGGTGATCCTTGGCGTATTGGTGGGCGGTATGGTGATTGCGCTCTACCTACCCATCTTCAAACTCGCCGCTACGGTCTGATTTTTCACTCACCCACGCGTCACACCCTCGCCGCCAAGCGGCGATAATGTGGCGCGTTTTCATACCTACGGTTCACGCATGCCCGATTTGCCGCTGACACTCTGGATCGTTATCGCAGGCGTGCTGGGCCTGATCGTGGGCAGTTTTCTCAATGTGGTGATTCTGCGGCTGCCGGTTCGACTGGATGCGTTCTGGCGGCGCGAAGCGCATGAGGTGCTCGGGCTGGAATGGCCAGAAGAGCCCCTTCCGCCGGGCATCGCACGCGAGGGGTCGCACTGTCCGCACTGCAAGCATCCGTTGGCGGCGCGCGACAACATCCCGCTGTTTGGTTGGCTGCTGCTGCGCGGCCGCTGCCGCTACTGCCAGGCGTCGATCTCCGTTCAATACCCGCTGATCGAGCTGTTGACCGGCCTCCTCAGCGCCGTCGTCGTCTGGAAGTTCGGCCCCACCTGGGCGGGTCTGGCGGGGTTGTGTCTCACGTGGGCGCTGGTGGCGCTGTCGGGCATCGATTTCCGCACGCAGCTGCTGCCGGACCAGATCACCCTGCCCTTGCTCTGGGCCGGATTGCTGCTGAGCCTGATCCATCTGTTCGTCGCACCCGCCGCCGCCATCCTTGGCGCCGCCATCGGCTACCTCAGCCTGTGGAGCGTGTACTGGCTGTTCAAGTTGCTTACCGGCAAGGAAGGCATGGGGTTTGGGGATTTCAAATTGCTGGCCGCGCTGGGCGCCTGGATGGGGCCGATGTCGTTGCTGCCGGTGGTCCTGCTTTCCTCGTTCATCGGTGCGCTGGTGGGCGGCGCGCTGATCGCATTGCGCAAGCACGGGCGCGAGATGCCGATGCCGTTCGGGCCGTTCATCGCCATGGCCGGCTGGGTGTGGTTCGTCGCGGGCGAGCAGTTGTGGCACGCCTATATGAGTTTCACCGGGATGCGATGAGCAAGGGCAAGCCGTTTACGGTGGCCCTGACCGGCGGCATCGCCGCCGGCAAGAGCGCGGTGGAGCAGCGCTTCAAGGCGCTAGGCGTGCATGTGTATGACGCCGACCAAGCCTCGCGCGTGGTGGTCGAGCCGGGCAGCGATGGGCTGGCGGCGATCGTGGATGCGTTCGGCAGCGAGTCGCTGGATTCGCATGGGCGGCTGGATCGACCGCGGATGCGCAAGCGCGTGTTTGCCGATCCGATGGCGCGCAAGACGCTGGAAGCCATCGTGCATCCGCGCGTGCGCCAATGGATGCTGGATCAGGTTCAGGCGGACGAAGGCCCCTATGTGATGCTGGCCATCCCGCTGCTGGCCGAGAACATCGGGCATTACCACTGGGTGGATCGCATCCTGGTGGTGGATGTGCCGGAAGCCGTGCAACTGCAACGCCTGATGCTGCGCGACGGCATGGACGAAGACCTGGCCGTGAGCATCCTCGCCAGCCAGACCTCCCGTACGGCCCGCCTGGCGCTGGCGGATGACGTCATCGACAACAGTGGGCAGGAATCGGCGCTTGAGGCGCAGGTTGCCGCGCTGCATCAGCGTTATCTGGCGCTGGCGGCGGCCCGCCGCTGAGCGGGCGCGCTTACGTAATTCCTTCAAGCGGTTAAACTTGGTGGTTCCCGCTCCTGCGAAGTTTTGACCCGATGTCCACCTCGTCCGCTGCCGCTACGCCCGCCATCACCCCTGAGACCGACGCGCCGCGCGATTTCATCCGTCAAATCATTCGCGAAGACCTGGGCAGCGGCAAGCACACCGCCATCCGCACGCGCTTTCCGCCCGAGCCCAACGGCTACCTGCACATTGGCCACGCCAAGGCCATCTGCCTGGATTTCGGCATTGCTCGCGAGTTCGCCGGTTGGTGCAACCTGCGCCTGGACGACACCAATCCCGGCAAGGAAGACCCGGAGTTCGTCGAAGGCATCAAGGACGACGTGCGCTGGCTCGGCTACGACTGGCACGATCTGCGCCACGCTTCCGATTACTTCGAGGTGCTCTACCGCGCCGCCCTCAAGCTGATCCAGGATGGCCACGCCTACGTGGATGACCTCACCGCCGATCAGATGCGCGACTACCGCGGCACCCTCACCGAGCCGGGCCGCAACTCGCCGTACCGCGAGCGCAGCGTGGAAGAAAACCTGGACCTGTTCCGCCGCATGCGCGCCGGCGAATTCGCCGATGGCAGCAAGACGCTGCGCGCCAAGATCGACATGGCCGCCGGCAACATGAACCTGCGCGACCCGGCCATCTACCGCATCCGTAAGGTCACCCACCAGAACACCGGCGACGCCTGGCCGATCTACCCGATGTACGACTACGCGCATTGTCTTTCCGACGCGTTGGAAGGCATCACCCACTCGCTGTGCACGTTGGAATTCGAGGATCACCGCCCGCTCTACGACTGGTTCGTGGACAAGGTGGACCTGCCCAACCATCCGGAACTGTGGCAGCACATGCGCGACGCCGGCTTCCAGACCGAACCGGCCAAGCCGCGCCAGATCGAGTTCTCGCGCCTCAACCTCACCTACATGATCACCAGCAAGCGCAAGCTGGCCCAGCTGGTGAACGAAGGGCTGGTCGACGGCTGGGACGATCCGCGCATGAACACCTTGCGTGGCCTGCGTCGGCGCGGCTTTACCGCCGGCGGCATTCGCCTGTTGATCGAACGCCTGGGCGTGAGCAAGCAGAACAGCGTTATCGATTACGCCATTCTTGAGAACTGCGTGCGCGAGGATCTCGATGCCTCCGCCCCGCGCCGCATGGCGGTGATCGACCCGCTCAAGCTGGTCATCACCAATCTGCCGGACGATCACGAAGAGTCGCTTACCTTCTCCAATCATCCCAAGGACGAAAGCTTCGGCACGCGCAAGGTGCCGTTCTCGCGCGAGCTGTGGATCGAGCGCGAGGATTTCGCCGAAGTGCCGCCGAAGGGTTTCCATCGCCTCAAGCCGGAGGGCGAAGTGCGCCTGCGCGGCGTGGGCATCGTGAAGTGCGTCGAGGCGGTCAAGGCCGCCGACGGCAGCATCAGCGAAGTGCGTTGCACGCTCGATCCCGAATCACGCTCCGGCATGCCCGGCGCCGAGCGCAAGGTGAAAGGCACCATCCATTGGGTCAGCGCCAAACACGGCGTCGCCACCGAAATCCGCCTGTACGACCGCCTGTTCAACGTGCCCACACCGGACGACGAAAGCGACGGCAGAACCTGGATCGAGCACATCAACCCGGAGGCCAAGCGCATCGTGCGCGGCTGGCTGGAACCCGCCGCGGCGCAGGCTGCGCCGGAGCAGCACTACCAGTTCGAGCGCCTGGGCTACTTTGTGGCCGATCGCCTGGATCACACCTCGGAAGCTCCCGTGTTCAACCGTGCTGTTACCCTGCGCGACACCTGGGCCAAACAGGCGGGCTGAAGAGCATGATGCTGCCGTTGCAGATCCACCTCACGCTGCCGCCGTGGATCGAGGAAATCGCCGACGCCGGTCGGCGCTATCTCACGGACGAGGAGCGTGTAGGGCTCGCGATCGAGCTGTCGCGGCGCAATATCGAGCACGGCCAGGGCGGCCCCTTTGGCGCCGCCGTGTTCGATGAGCACGGGCGCCTGATCGCCGCCGCCGCCAACCGGGTCATTCCGCAAAGCTGCTCGGTCGCCCATGCCGAAATGCTCGCCTACATGGCCGCCCAGCAACGCCTGGCCAGTTATCGCCTCAACGAACAAGGCGGCCACTACACCCTGGCCACCAGCGCGCAGCCTTGCTGCCAGTGCTACGGCGCCACTTTCTGGGCCGGTGTCGACACGCTGCTGGTCGGCGCCCGCGGTGAAGACGTGGAGTCGCTGACCACGTTCGACGAAGGCCCGCTGCCCGCTGATTGGATCGGCGAGCTGGAACGCCGCGGCATCGCGGTGCGCCGCGACATCCTGCGCGAGCAGGCATGCAGCGTATTGGCCGCCTATGGCGCACGCGGAGAACGCTATTGAACCGCCTGCGCGCCGCGCTGCCGCTGCTGCTGCTGATCGCAGCGGGCATCGTGCTGCTGGCCTCGGGCGTGTTCGACCGCATTCACCCCGAGGAACTGGTCAAACACCAGCATGAGTTGCACGCGCACCTCGCCGAACATCCATGGATGAGCCGCCTGGCCTACATCGGCCTGCTGGTGCTGGCTACCTGCACGGGCGTTCCCGTCACCATCCTGCTGATCCTCGCAGCCGGCTTTGCCTTCGGCGTCGTCGAGGGCACCACGTATTCGTCCATCGGGCTCACCCTCGGCTCGCTCATCCTGTTCCTCGCCAGCCGTTACGCCTTCGGCGCGGGCAGCAAGCATCCCCCTGCCCTCGTGGACAAACTGCACCACGGCTTCGAACGTCATCCGGTGGTCTACACGCTGTTCCTGCGCCTGGTGCCGGTGGCGCCGTTCGGGCTGGTCACCATGGCCCTCGCGTGGCTGCGCTGTTCGCTATGGCTGTTTCTTGGCGCCACCTGGTTCGGCGGCACCTTGATGCTGGTGTTCGAGACATCCATCGGCGCAGGCCTGGGACATGCGCTCGCCCATGGGCGCCACGTGGGTTTGGGTTTGATCTTTGACCCCGACGTGATTGCGCCGCTTGGGGTACTGGCGCTGTTATCGCTGGTGCCACTGGTGATGGAGCGGTTCAAGTCGCGCTGGCATCCGTCGACGCCGCGGGCGGATGATTCTGTAGATCGGCCTTGATCTGGTCGGCCCATGGACTCGCACGATGCCTGCGCAGGTTGGCGGTGAGGCGCTCCGAATACACCCTAAACTGGACGCGTTGAAGCGCAAGCGATAGTGAAAGAGCTATGAGTAAGAAACTCAAAACCCTCCATTTCGATGTAGCGGACCATCTGCGCACACCAGAAGAAATAGCTCTCTACCTTGACGCTTGTATTACAGAAAGCGATGGCGATGCAGCTTTCATTGCAAAGGCTTTGGGCGATATAGCCCGAGCCCAACTTCGCCTAGTGCAGCCGGAATAAAAAACCCGCAAGGCGTACGCCTTGCGGGTTTCTTTCAACTGGTGGGCCGTGACAGATTCGAACTGTCGACCAACGGATTAAAAGTCCGCTGCTCTACCGGCTGAGCTAACGGCCCGGAAGAAAGTGAGTCGGCAATTTTAGGGTCTGGACGCCTGCCGCACAAGCTGACGCTTAGACGTAATGGGTGGGGTCCGTCAGGCCGGCCTCGCGAAAGCCCTGCGCACGCAGGCGGCACGCATCGCAGCGGCCGCAGGCGCGGCCCTGGGCATCGGCCTGGTAGCAGCTGACGGTAGCGGAGAAATCCACGCCCAGGCAGTGGCCTTCGCGGGCGATGTCGGCCTTGCTCATCGCCATCAGCGGCGCGTGAATACGGATGCCCGCGCCTTCCACGCCGGCCTTGGTCGCCACGTTGGCGAGGCGTTCGAAGGCTTCGATGAAGGCCGGGCGGCAGTCGGGATAGCCGGAGTAATCCACCGCGTTGACGCCACACCAGATGTCGGTGGAACCGAGCACTTCGGCCCAGCCCAGCGCTACCGACAGCATGATGGTGTTGCGCGCCGGCACATAGGTGACCGGAATGCCATCGCTGCCCTGCTCCGGCACGTCGATGTCGGCGGTGAGCGCCGAGCCGCCGATGCTGCGCAGATCCACCTGCACGGTCTTGTGCTCGACGGCGCCGAGCATGTGCGCCACGCGTGCTGCGGCATCCAGTTCGGAGCTGTGGCGCTGGCCGTAGGCTACGCTCAATGCGTGCACCTGATAGCCCTGCTCACGGGCGATGGCGATGGTGACGGCCGAGTCCATGCCGCCGGAGACGAGGATGACGGCTTTGCGGGGTGTAGAGGCTGACATGGTGCATCCCAAGTGCAGAAGAACGGCCGGTCGCCGGCCGGGAAACGCTGCCGGCAACACAGGCCGGGGCGTGTGGCTTTATCTCCACGTACGGAGATGTCCACCGTCATTCCGGCGTTCGCCGGAATGACGGCGAGGCGGTTGAGCATCAATGCCCCGGCGCATCGTTCCACAGCAGCTTGTGCAACTGCAGTTGAAAACGCACCGGCAATTTGTCTTCGATGATCCATTCCGCCAGCGCACGCGGCTCCACCGCGCCGTGCACGGGCGAGAACAGCACCATGCAGCGTCGATCGATGCGATGCTCAGCCACCACGCCGCGCGCCCACTCGTAGTCGGCGCGGCTGGCGATGACGATCTTCACTTGATCGTGCGGCAACAGATGATCGAGATTGGACCAAAGGTTGCGTTGCGCTTCTCCGGAATCGGGCGCCTTCAGGTCCATCACCTTGCGCACGCGTGCGTCGACCGGCGATACATCCAGCGCGCCGGAGGTTTCCAGCGACACGTCATAACCGGCGTCGCACAGCTTGCGCAGCAGGATCAGGCAGCGCTTTTGCGCCAGCGGTTCGCCGCCGGTCACGCAGACGTGCTTGGCATCATGCTTGGCCACCTCGGCAAGGATGTCGTCGATGTCGCGCCAGTTGCCGCCGTAGAACGAATACTCGGTATCGCACCACACGCAACGCAGCGGACAGCCCGTAAGGCGCACGAACACGGTGCGCCAGCCGATGGCGTCGGCCTCACCCTGGATCGAATGGAATATCTCGGTGATGCGCAGTCGCTCGGCCGTCGCCTCGGCCGGCGCGGCGGCTTCCACGTTTACCGGACTGCCGTTCACCGCCTAAACCTTCACCGCGCCGACTGCTGCGAGATACGCCGCAGGCGTTCCTGGGCCAGCTTGGCCGCATTGGAATTGGGGTATTTGCTCACCACCGACTTGAGCGTGGCAATGCCCGCATCGGTCTGCTTCATTTCCAGCTGGCTGTAGCCAAGCTTGAGCGTGGCATCCGGCGCTTTTTCGCTTTGCGGATACTGGCTCAACAGGTGGTTGAAGGCTTCCACGGCCACCTGGTAATTGGTGGTGGCGTAATACGATTCGCCCAGCCAATAGAACGCGTTCGGCGTCAGCGCATCGTTGGGGTATTTCTGGATGAACTCGCGAAAACCGCGCGACGACGATACGTAATCGCCCGCGCGCAAGGATTTGAATGCCGCGTTGTAGGCAGTGAGCGCGGCGGCTTTCTGCGCTGCCGATTCGGCCGGCGCAGCGGGTGTACCGGCGGCTGGCGACGCGGTGGACGCTGCATTGCCCGGCGCCGATGCTGCAGCGGGCGCGGCGGCACTGGCCGAGGGCGCGGGAGCTGCGCTGCCTTGTTTTTCAAGGCGGCCGACGCGGCTGTCCAGGTCGGTGTACTGGGCCTTGCTCTGATCCTGCAGCTGCTGCAGCTGGTGCTGCAGCTCTTCGATCTGGCCCTGCATCTGCTGCATGGTCTGCTGCATTTGCTGCAGCTGATTGAGCTGGTTGAGCTTGTTCTGGTCCTGGTTCTGCTGTTGCTGCTCGAGCCGCGCCACGCGATCGGCCAGGCTCATGGGAAAACTCTGCGCATGCGCAGGCGCCATAAACAGCATGGCGGACGCCAGGGCGCCCGCCATGCTGAGATTGGCCGTGAAGCGATTAGCCAACCGAAACACCATTATGTCGCCGTGTAGACGATCTCAACGCGACGGTTCTTGCTCCAGCAATCCTCGTTGTGCTCACGGCACACCGGCTTCTCTTTGCCGTAGCTGATCACGCTGATCTGGCTGGAGGAACCGCCGTTGGCCTGCAGCGCGCTGGACACGGCGTTGCCGCGGCGCTCGCCGAGGCCCAGGTTGTATTCACGCGTACCGCGCTCGTCGGCGTTGCCTTCCAGGCGCATGCGAGCGGTCGGCACGTCCTGCAGGAACTTGGCGTGGCACTGCATGTACTGCTGGAACTCCGGCTTCACTTCGTCCTTGTCGAAATCGAAGTAAATGGTGCGGACCTTGAGGCACGCATCGGTGTCGAGATCGGCAGCGGTGTACTTGTGCTCGCCAGTCTGGGCCGGGGCGGCTTGCTGGGTCTCCGGCGGCGGAGTCTGGGGCTTCACTTCCTGCTTCTTCGAGCAGGCGGCCGCACCGACGCAGAGCAGGGCGACCAGGGCGATACGAACGGTCTTATTCATGGGTGACGTTCCTTCAAACGGGTTTGGTTTCCGACAGTCAATGACGATTGCGGTTACGGGACAGTCATCGCCGGTGGCCCGGCTGTAGTTTTTATTTTTTTCTTTCACTTTAAACATGGCCACGCATTGTACTGCAGAGGCCGGTAAAACAGACATGGCAAACCGCCACGTCCGGCCGGAGCATTCGCATGCTCCAGCCCCATCCTTGAGCCATCCAGCCGCAGGCCTGACAGGCGCGGCCGGATCGCATCATTGTTTACGATAGGGTCCCCAGGCCGGCGAGCGTACATCGCCGTCGGCAAGCGCCAGGCGCTGACGCACCATGCCGTCGTTCGATACGGCGTAGAGCACGTCTCGGGTTCCATCGGTGGCGGCGTAGATCAACATGCTGGCATTCGGCGCGAAGCTTGGCGATTCGTCAATCGGACCGGGCGAGATGAAACGCACCTGCCCACCGAGGCTCTGGTCCATGATGGCGATACGATACACGTTCCCGTTGGCCTGCACCATGGCAATCTGCTTGCCGTCGTAGCTGACGGCCGCATTGAGGTTCTGCTGGCCCTGGAAGCTGACGCGCTCGGGCGTGCCGCCGCTGGCCGAAACGCGATAGATCTGCGGCCGGCCGGAGCGGTCGGACGTGAAGTAGATGCTCTGGCCATCCGGCGACCAGACCGGCTCGGTATTGATGGCCAGGCTGCGGGTGAGGCGCGTTTCCGCACGGGAAGCCAGGTCCATCACGTAGATTTCGGGGTTGCCCGTATAGGAGAGCGCCATCGCCAGCTTGGTGCCGTCCGGCGACCAGGCCGGCGCGCCGTTGATGCCCTTGCGCGCGGAGAGCAGCTGGCGGGCGCCGGTGGAGATGTTCTGGATGTAGATGGCCGAATCGCCGCTTTCGAACGAGACGTAGGCAATGCGCGTGCCATCCGGCGACCACTTGGGCGACAGCAGCGCTTCGTGCGAACGCGCCACCACTTGCGGGTTGTAGCCATCCGAATCGGCCACGATCAGCGAATAGGTGGCGTTGTTGCCGGTGCCGACCATGGTCACGTAGGCGATGCGCGTCCAGAACGCACCGGGAATGCCGGTGATCTGCTGGAAGATCTTGTCGGCAATCTGGTGCGCGACGCTGCGCAGGTCGCTGGTAGGCGCCGGCGACATGGCCTCGCCCAGCAGGCGCTGCTGGCGATTGACGTCCCACAGCTCGTATTCCACCGTCACCATGCCATTGCCGGCGTCCTTGATGCGGCCGATCACGATGTAGTCCTGCTTGAGCAGGCGCCAGGTGGCGAACTTGATGTCCGAGCCCTGGCTGGGCTGCTCGACGATTTCACTGACCGCCAGCGAGCGGAATTTGCCGCAGCGGTTGAGGTCGTTGCGGATCACGTCGGCGACGTCGGTGGGCAGCGGCGCGCCTTGCTGGGCGAACGGCACCACGGCGATCGGCGTGGCCGACTTGATGCCGCCGACGATCTGCACGTTCAACGCCTGGCCAAAGGCAGGGGCCGCGACGAGTGCCGTGATCAGCAGCAGGACGAGGGTGAATAATGATCGGGATGATCTGCGCATGGGGCTTGCTCACTGCGGAATGAAGGTGAAATCGATCTCGCGCCGGAACACGCTTTCGAAGCCTTGGTAAGGCAGCGGCTGTGCGCGGAGCACGGCGTCCTCGACGGATTTCTTGCCGGCTGCATCATACGGACAGTTGGGCGATGCCTTGGCGCTCAGCACCTGGCCACCGACGATCTGCACGATGTGAACCACGCATGGCGCGTTCGGCATGTTATCCGGCCTGATCCAATTCTGCGTGACGGCGTTCTGAATTGCGGCCATGTATTGCGACAGCAGCGTGCTGTTGGAATTGTTGCCGGTCTGCCGCTGCGCCGCGTTGGGCAGGTTTTCCTGCCCGTCGAGCTGCGCGTTCTTCAGGTCCGCCAGCTGCTGCTTGGCCTGCTTGGCCTTTTGATCGGCCTTCTGCGTCTGAGTCGAGGCGGCGTCGAGCTGCTTGAACAGTTCGTCCACTTTCTGCTGCTCGGCTTTCTTTTTGGCCGCCTGGGCGTCCAACTCGGCCTGGCGCTGGCGCTGTTTTTCTTCCTGCTCTTTCTTGGCGTTCTCGGCCTTCTCCAGGGCATCCTGTACCACGCGCTCCTGATCCACCACGTCCGGATGTTCCGGCGGTGGCGGCAGCTGGCTCGGCTTGGGTTGTTGCAGCGGCGGTGGAGGGGGCGGCGGTACGGAGGGCGGCGGCGGCACCGTATTCGGCACCGGCTTCACCTTCTCCGACTTCGGCGGCGGCGCGGCGGTATTGCCGATCAGCGTGGCTTCGATCACCGGGCCGCTCAGCTGCAGCGGCGGCGGCGTGCAGCTGATCGGGTTGGGCAGGTGCAGCGCGGTGAGGAATTTCTCGTACGACGTGCAGGGCAGCATCGCCAGGAACAGGAAGGCGACGATACCCAGGTGGAGAACGGCCGATAGCGCGACCGCGAGCGGAGTGCCCTTGGCGTTACGGTCTTCCATTCGGCTTGCCCGACTCCGGCGCACTCATCAAACCGACCTTGGCCACGCCGGCCTGCTGCAACAAGGCCAGTACCTGATACACACCGTCGTACTTGCCGTCGCGATCGCCGGCGACCAGTACGCTCACGTCCGGATTCTGCTTGACGAACGCGCCGACCTTCACCTTCAGCGCATCGGCGTCGATGGGTTCCTTCTTGCTGGTGCCCAGGGTGAGGTACATCTGGCCCTGGGTATCGACCGAGACGATCACCGGCTCCTTCTTGTCGTGCAGCGACTTGGCGTTGGCTTGCGGCAGGTTGACGTCGACGTTGGCGTTGAGCATCGGCGCGGTGACCATGAAGATGATCAGCAGCACCAGCATCACGTCGATGTAGGGCACGACGTTGATTTCGGATTTGAGCTTCAGACGCTTGTGGCGCGCGGAGCTGAGCATGGTCGCCACCTCTTCTCAGTGAGCTTCGTCGGTCTGGATCTGGCGCTGCAGTACGGAGGAGAACTCTTCCTGGAACATCTCGTAGCGCGAGGCGACGCGTTCGACCTTGTTGGCGTAGCGGTTGTAGGCCCACACGGCCGGGATCGCGGCGAACAGGCCCATGGCGGTGGCGATCAGCGCTTCGGAAATGTGCGGCGCCACCACCGCGATGGTGACGTCCTTCATTTCGCCCAGCCCCTGGAAGGCGCCCATGATGCCCCACACCGTGCCGAACAGGCCCACGTACGGGCTGATGGAACCGACGTTGGCGAGGAATTCCAGGTTGCGCTCCAGCAGGCCGATCTCCTTCGTGCCGGCCACGCGCATGGCACGCTCGGAACCTTCGATCACGGTGCGCACGTCCGCGGCGCGGCGCTGGCGCTGGCGCACGAATTCACGGAAGCCCGACTCGAAGATGTTCTCCATGCCGCCGGAGTTGTCGCCGCTGTTGCTTACTTCGCGGAACAGCTGCGCCAGGTCCGCGCCGGACCAGAAGCGCTCCTCGAACGACTCGGCGTTCTCCATCGCGGCCTTGAGCTGCGAATACTTGCGGATGATGATCACCCAGGAGAAGAACGACCCTATCACCAGCACCAGCATCACCAGCTTCACTGGCAGGCTGGCATCCGCAAGGATCTCGAAAACGTTCAATCCACCGTTCATGGCTTGGGGGCTCTCCACCGCAGGGGCATGTCGTAAATACTTGGGATCAGGCCGGGACGCGCGCGATCCGGCCAATGATGTCATCCGGGATTCGCGCAGGCTGCATCCGTTGCAGGTCCACGCAGGCTGCGCGGACTTGCGCCTGGATAAGCACGGCGCCATCCGCCCGGGTGATCGTTTGCGCGAAAAGAATACTGGCTGAACGGCGTTCTTTGACTTCCACCGTCACCAGCAATTCATCGTCCAGCAGGGCGGCCTTGAGGAAGTCGATCTCCATCCGGTGCACCATGAAGGCCAATCCGGTCGCCTGCTTGAGCGCCATCTGGTCCACGCCCAGCCGGCGCAGCCATTCGGTACGGGCGCGTTCCAGGAAGCGCAGGTAGCTGGCGTGGTACACCACGCCGCCGGCGTCGGTGTCTTCCCAGTAGATGCGGACGGGCCATGCAAAGGCTTTGTCAGACATCGGGGTCGCCACTGAAAAGATCACCCGGCTGCGGCTGCCGCGGCGGCGGCGTGAGCCCGAGGTGACGCCAGGCTTTCGCGCTGGCCATACGACCGCGGGCGGTGCGGATGAGAAAGCCCTGCTGGATCAGGTAGGGCTCGACCACGTCTTCGAGCGTGCCGCGGTCTTCGCTGAGCGCGGCCGCCAGCGATTCCACCCCGACCGGGCCACCATCGAAGTTCTCGATGATGATGGCGAGCAAGCGGCGATCCAGTTCGTCGAAGCCCTCGGCGTCGACCTTGAGCATGCTCATCGCCGCCTGCGCGGCCGCCAGCGTGATGTGGCCACCGGCGCGCACTTCCGCGTAATCGCGCACGCGGCGCAGCAGGCGATTGGCGATACGCGGCGTGCCACGCGCACGGCGCGCGATTTCCTGGGCGCCATCCACCTCGCAGGCAATGCCAAGAATGCGTGCCGAGCGGCGCACGATGGCGGTGAGTTCGTCGGGCGAGTAGAACTCCAGCCGCTGCACGATGCCGAAGCGATCGCGCAGCGGAGCGGTCAGCAAGCCGGCGCGCGTGGTGGCGCCGATCAGGGTGAACGGCGGCAGGTCCAGCTTGATCGAACGCGCGGCCGGGCCTTCGCCGATCATGATGTCGATCTGGAAATCTTCCATCGCCGGATAGAGCACTTCCTCCACCACCGGCGACAGGCGGTGGATCTCGTCGACGAACAGTACGTCGTGCTTTTCGAGATTGGTCAGCAGCGCCGCCAGATCGCCTGCGCGCTCCAATACCGGGCCGGAGGTGGAGCGGATATTGACGCCCAGTTCGTTGGCGATCACGTGGCTCAGCGTGGTCTTGCCCAGGCCCGGCGGCCCGAAGATCAGCACGTGGTCGAGCGCACCGCCGCGCTTCTTCGCCGCCTCGATATAGATCGACAGCTGCTCGCGCACCGCCGCCTGGCCGAGGTATTCGTTGAGCCGCTTGGGACGGATCGACGCCTCGAGCGCTTCGTCGTCGAGCTGGGCGGCAGCGGTGATGATGCGGTGATCGGACATAAGGCGATTATGGCTGAGAGAAAGGTCTTGAGGGCGCGTAGGCTGGGATGAAATCCCAGCTTGATGGAGGCTCCTGATGCTGGGATTTCATCCCAGCCTACAAAACCGTCACGCTCCCCGTTCCGATCAAATTTCCAGCTGCGTCCCCAGCTCGATCAAGCGATTGCCCGGAATCTGGAAAAACGCCGTGGCCGGCAGCGCATTGCGCGACATGAAGGCGAACAGCCGATCGCGCCATAGCGCCATGCCCGGGCGGCGTTTGTCGGCGACGATGTTCTCGCGCGACAGGAAGAAGGTGGTATCCATCAGGTCGAACGGCAGGCCGCTCTTGGCGCACTTGGACAGCGCCAGCGGAATATTCGGGTCCTCGGCGAAGCCAAAGCGCAGCTCCAGGCCGTAGAAGTCGCTGCCCAGCGGGGTGAGATGAATGCGCTCCTCCGCTTCGGCGACCGGGCTTTCGAGAATTTCCACCGTCAGCATCACGTTGCGCTCGTGCAGCACCTTGTTGTGCTTGAGGTTGTGCAGCAAAGCGTGCGGTACGGAATTCTGGTTGGCGGTAAGGAAGACCGCCGTACCCGGCACACGCAGCGGCGGATGCTCGCTGATGTTGTCGATAAAGGGCGACAGCGCCAGGCCGCCCTGCTTGATTTCGCGCACCACCAGCTCGCGCCCCCGGCGCCAGGTGGTCATCACCACGAAGACGCACAGGCCCAGCACCAACGGGAACCAGCCGCCGTATTCCACCTTGATCAGGTTGGCGGAGAAGAAGGCGATGTCGATGGTCAGCAGGACCGCGCCCACCACCAGCAGGCTAGGCACCCGCCAGCCCCATTGATGGCGCGCCACGAACAGCGCCAGCACCGTGGTGATGGACATGGTGCCGGTCACCGCAATGCCGTAGGCCGCGCTCAGGTTCTCAGAACTGCGGAAGCCGAACACCGCCAGCAACACCATCACCAACAGGAAGGCATTGATCCACGGCACGAAGATCTGGCCGGACATCTCGCGCGACGTATGCACCACCGGCATGCGCATCGAATAGCCCAGCGACATCGCCTCGCGCGTCATCGAGAACGCGCCGGAGATCACCGCCTGCGAAGCAATCACCGTCGCCGCCGTGGCCAGCGCGATCATCGGGTACAGCAACATCGACGGTACCGTCTTGTAGAACGGATTGTCGATCGCCTCCGGATGATGCAGCAGCAAGGCGCCCTGTCCGAAGTAATTGAGCACCAGCGCGGGCAGCACGAAATTGAACCAGGCCATGCGGATCGGCCGCTTGCCGAAATGCCCCATGTCCGCATACAGCGCTTCGGTACCGGTCACCGCCAGCACCACGCTGCCCAGCGCGATATACGCCTGCAGGCCGTGCGTGATGAAGAAACGCACGCCGTGATAGGGATTGAGCGCGTACAACACCTGCGGCTCGGTGAGGATCATGCGCGCGCCAAGCACGGCGATCACAATGAACCAGATCACCATCACCGGGCCGAACAGCTTGCCCACTCGCTCCGTGCCGTGCCGTTGCAGCGCGAACAGGAAAAACAGGATCAGCGCCGTAATCGGCACCACCCAATGCGCGAGGCCAGGTGCGGCCACCTTCACGCCTTCCACCGCCGACAGCACGGAAATGGCTGGCGTGATCACGCCGTCGCCGTAGAACAGCGCCGCGCCGAAAATGCCGATGATCGCCAGCAGCCAGCGCAGCTTCGGCTGGCCGCCCACACCGCGCAAGGTCAGCGCCATCAGCGCCATGATGCCGCCCTCGCCCTTGTTGTCGGCGCGCATGATGAACAGCACGTACTTCAGCGACACCACGATGATCAGCGCCCAGAAGATCAGCGACAGCACGCCGTAGATGCTTTCCGGCGTGGGGTGCATGCCGTCGTGACTGAGCGCGGTCTGCAGGGTGTACAGCGGACTGGTGCCGATGTCGCCGTAGACCACCCCAACGGCGCCCAGCGCCAGTGCGGCCAGTCGTTTCTTGGTATCGGCCTCGCTCATTCCTTGATGACTATCCACGGTTCAACTCCCAAGTGCGGCGCGCAGCGCCTTGCGAATGATGGTTTCGGCGCTGTCGCCCTGCTCGGCCACTTTCTGCACCAACCGGCTCACTTCGGCCGGCTTGTAGCCAAGCTGCTGGAGCGCCACGGTGGCTTCGGCAGCCGGATCAGCCGGGGCGCCTGAAGCTGCGGCTAGACCCGGCACGCTTGCGCCAAGGCCATCCACGCGATCGCGCAATTCCACCACGATGCGTTCGGCGGTCTTCTTGCCGATGCCGGGGATCTTGGTCAGCGCGACCACATCGCCAGCCTGCACCAGCCGGGCGAAATCCTGCGTGGACACGCCGGACAGCACGGACAGCGCGGTTTTCGCGCCGATGCCGCTGACCTTCAACAGATTGCGAAACGATGCGCGTTCGGATTCGTGCAGAAAACCGTACAGCGCCACGCTGTCTTCCTTCACCGCGTAATGGGTGAGCAGCGTCACTTCCTTGCCGGTTTGCGGCAGGTCGTAGATGGTAGACATGGGCGCTTCCAGCTCGTAGCCTACGCCGCCCACTTCCACCAGCAGCCACGGCGGCTGCTTCGAAACGAGCGTACCTCTGAGTCGACCGATCATCGGCGCCGTCTCCATGCCGTGCGTGGAATACCCACGCGTTCGAGACTGGAACGGGTATGCGCGTGCGCGACGGCAATCGCCAGCGCATCGGCCGCATCCGCCTGGATCGGCCCCTTCAGGCCAAGCAGTACACCGATCATGTGCTGTACCTGGGTTTTGTCGCTGCGGCCACCGCCGACCACCGCTTTCTTCACTTCGGTGGCGGCGTATTCGTGCACCGGAATGCCGCGGTTGACCACCGCGCAGATGGCGGCGCCGCGCGCCTGGCCCAACTTGAGGGCCGAGTCGGGATTGCGCGCCATGAACACGCGCTCGATGCTGCACTCCACGGGATGATGCGCGGCGATGATTTCGTTCACGCCTTCGAAGATGCGCTTGAGCCGCTGCGTGAAATCCTCTTCACCCGCCACCATCAAAGCGGCATGGAAAACATGCGACAGCTTGCCGGCGGCATCGACGTCCACGATGCCGATGCCGGTGCGCTGGCTGCCTGGGTCGATGCCGAGGATGCGGATCATGGAGTGGCTCGAAAGCCTGTCACTCGGCCGGCAGCAACGCGTTGTGATACACCTCGCTGACATCGTCGAGGGCGTCGAGCTTTTCCAGCAGGTCGTTGAGCGTTTCCAGCGTTTCGCCGGACACCGCGGTGCGGTTGTTGGGGCGCATCACCACGCCGGCATGCTGGGCGTCCAGGCCGGCTTCGAGCAGCTTCTGCTGGACCGCTTCGAAGTTTTCCGGCGCGCACAGCACGGTGCTTTCGCCATGCTCGTTGACCACGTCGTCGGCGCCGGCATCCAGCGCGGCTTCCAGGATCTTTTCTTCCTTGGCTTCATCGCCGCCGGTGGCGAACACCAGCTCGCCGCAGCGCGTGAACTGGAACGCCACCGAACCGCTGGTGCCCAGGTTGCCGCCGTGCTTGGTCAGCGCATGGCGCACGTCGGCGACGGTGCGGGTGGCGTTGTCGGTGAAGCATTCGATGATCAGCGCAATGCCGCCCGGCCCGTAGCCCTCGTAGCGCAACTCTTCCATCTTCGCGCCGCCATCCGCGCCGGAGCCGCGCTTGATCGCGCGCTCGATGGTGTCCTTGGACATGTTGGCGGTCAGCGCCTTGTCCACGGCGGTACGCAGGCGCGGATTGAGCGCGGGGTCGGGCACGCCGGCTCGCGTGGCAACGGTGATTTCGCGGATCAGCTTGGTGAACACCTTGGCGCGCTTGGCGTCTTCGGCATTCTTGCGACCTTCGATGGACGGGCCTCTACCCATGGGGATACCTGGCTTGGGTGTGAAAGTGGAAAGCGGGGGATTTTACTGCATTGCGCAAATTGGGGCGGGAATCGTCAATCGAGTACGCGGGGAGGCGCCACGGATGGCGCCGGCTCTGAGGAGCGGGGAATCGTCAATCGTTAAAAGCGGTCCCCTGCCAGCTTGCCGGTGCTCTTACGACTCCCGATTTACGATTGACGATTCCCGCCTTCCGGATTGACGATTCCCGCCCCTTCAAACCGCCCCTCACGCAGAAACGAAGCCGTCAACCGCGCCACCTCCGCCGAAAACAGCAGCCCCGTATGGCTGGTCTCGACCACGCAGTGGGCGGCCAGGCCAGGCACGCGGGTTTCCTCCACTGCCACGGTGCCGTCATGCTCGCCGGCGATCGGACTCAGCATGGCGCCGAGGCCGATCGGCATGGAGCCGGCGATCACGCCGACCTCGCGCACGCCCTTCCAGGTTTCCAGCCCCAGCTCCAGCAGCTCGCGGTTGTGGCCCAGCAAGACTTCGCCGCCGCGCCCCAGGCGGGAAAAAGCGCGTGCCGCGGCGCTGCCTTTCAGCGGCGAACCGAGACACACGATACGCCCCGGCGGCAGATCGTCCGCCGTCAGGCAGGCGCGCAGGGCGAGCAGGCCGCCCAGGCTGTGGCCGACCAGATGTACCGGTCCAGGCGCGTAATCGAGCATGTTCGCCTGCAGCCGGGCCAGGATGTACGCCTGCGTCGCCGCCACGCTCATGTAGTCGAAGCGATGGACGCGAAAGCCCTCTTCCATCAGGCGGCGATGCAGCAGGCCCAGCGCGAAACCGCGCATCCACAGGCCGTGCAGCAGGATGACGTGTTGGGTCATGGGCTATATGCCGTCAATCGGGAATCGTAAACCGGAGATCGTGAAGAGCGGGCAGGACTGGCTTGCGCCAGGCTGCTCTGACGATTCCCGGTTCGCGATTTACGATTTACGCACATCCACATGCAGCTCCTTCAGCTGCGCCTCGCTCACCAGCGACGGGGCGTCGGTCATCAGGTCCTGCGCGCTGGTGGTCTTCGGGAACGCAATCACGTCGCGGATCGATTCCGTGCCCGCCATCAACGCGGCGACACGATCAATACCGAACGCGATGCCGCCGTGCGGCGGCGCGCCGAACTTCAGCGCCTTGAGCAGGAAGCCGAACTTCATCTCGGCTTCTTCGGCACCGATGCCGAGCAGCTCGAACACGGTGCTCTGCATGTCCGGGCGATGGATACGGATCGAACCACCGCCGATCTCGTTGCCGTTGAGCACCATGTCGTAGCCACGGCTCACCGCATGGGCGGCGTTCGCACGCAGCTCGGCAATGTCGTCCACCTTGGGCGCGGTGAAGGGGTGATGCAGGGCGACGAAGCGTTTTTCCTCTTCGTCGTACTCGAACATCGGGAAGTCAGTGACCCACAGCGGCCTCCACTGCATATGAGGAGACACGCTTACTGTCCCTTGATGAAAAGGTCCTGTCCCCATCTCACGACCGGCCTTAAGGCGAACAGCACCCATGAAGTCAGTGACGGTCTTCCATTTGCCCGCACCGAAGAAAATGATGTCGCCGTTTTGCGCACCGGTCAGATCAAGAACGCTTTGCAGCGCCGCGTCATCAAGAAACTTTGCTACCGGTGAATTGATGCCTTCGCGACCTTTCTCCCGGTCCTCGACCTTAAGCCAAGCCAAGCCTTTGGCCCCATAACGCGAGGCGTATTCAGTGAGTCCGTCGATCTCCTTACGCGATGCCTTACTGCCGCCGGGCACACGTAGCGCGGCGACACGGCCGGCCGGATCATTTGCTGGCTCAGCGAACACCTTGAACTCGATATGCTTCAGCGCGTCAGCCACGTCGACCAACTCCAGCGGGATGCGCAGATCCGGCTTGTCCGAACCGTAGCGTCGCATCGCCTCAGCCCAAGTCATGCGCGGGAACGGTTCAGCCAGTTCCACGCCGACCACTTCCTTGAAGATGTGGCGGATCATCGCCTCGACGAAATCCTGCACGTCCTTCTCTTCAACGAAGGCGAATTCCATGTCGAGCTGGGTGAATTCCGGCTGGCGGTCCGCGCGCAGGTCTTCGTCGCGGAAGCAGCGGGCGATCTGATAGTAGCGGTCGAAGCCGGCCATCATCAGGATCTGCTTGAACAGCTGCGGCGACTGCGGCAGCGCGTAGAACTGGCCCGCGTGCACGCGGCTGGGCACCAGGTAATCGCGCGCGCCTTCCGGCGTGGCCTTGGTGAGGATGGGCGTTTCGATGTCCTGGAAGCCACGCGCATCCAGGTAACGGCGCAGCGCCTGCACCAGCTTGATGCGCGTGCGCATCATGTGCTGCATCTCGGGGCGGCGCAGGTCGAGGTAGCGGTAGGTCATCCGCATGTCCTCGTTGGGATTCTCGTGCAGCGCGAACGGCAGGTCCTTCGCGGCGTTGAGAATCTCCACCTGCTCGGCCAGCAGCTCCACCGTGCCGGTCTTGAGCTTGTCGTTGGCCGACAGGCGCTTGCGGATGCTGCCGGTGACGCGCACGCAGTATTCGTAGCCCAGCTCGCCGGCCACGGCAAAGGCTTCGGCATTCTCGCGCTCGATCACCACCTGGGCGATGCCCTCATGGTCGCGCAGGTCGATAAAGGCGACGTGGCTCTGCAGGCGTAGGGTGTTCACCCAGCCGCACAGGGTGACGGTCTGGCCGACCAGCGACTCGTTGATGAGGCCGCAGTAATGCGTGCGCATGCGCTTGATGCTCCGGGCCGCCGCAGCGGCGAATCTGGCGTGGAAAAGGCCCGGAATCTTAGCACTACCGCCGTGCGGGCTCCCTCTCTTCACTGCCAAGCGTGGGCATCTTCACGGCAAAGGGCTCGTGTTCGCCATGATGCGCTCCCTCCCCTGCTGCCGCAGGGGAGGGGACGCGTCCTGGCGAAGATGGGTTGCGCTTAAAAATTCAGTCTCTTGGCGCTGGGGTTACATCACGTCGTCGACGTAGACGCCGGCGTAGCAGCCGGTGCCGGCGCTGGCGACGGACTGGCGCTCTTTTCCGACGGCGTGCTGGTGCTGGCGGCATCCCCGGCCAGGTTGCGCTTCTTGTCGCCGTCCTTCTTGAAGTCGGTTTCGTACCAGCCGCCGCCTGCAAGACGGAACTGCGGCGCGCTGAGCTGGCGCTGCACTTGCTCGGCACCGCAACTCGGGCAGGTGGACGGATCGGGGTCGGACAGTTTTTGCAGACGGTCGAAACGATGTCCGCAGGCGTTGCATTGGAATTCGTAGATAGGCATAGGAAAGGCTCCGCAAGACTCCATCGGGGCCGATGGCCGCGGGTGATTATCGGGACGGAAGGACCCATTTCAACGGTCCTGCATCAGCGTACGGCCAAACCCACCAGCACCGCCACCTCCATCATCTCGGCCAGCGCGCCGGCCGTATCGCCCGTGCAGCCGCCCAGCCGATGGAGGCACGCCTGCCGCCACAGGCCAAATACCGCCGCAGCTAGCAAAAGCGCCAGCAGGCCGCGTCCGCCAAACAACACGCAGCCCAAGCCGGTGAGCGCCAAGGCCAGTCCGGAGGCCCGCCGGGGGGCATCGCCCAGGGCCGTGCCCAGGCCGCCGCTACGTACATAAGGCGTGGTGAGGAACAGCGCGGCAAGGCCAGCACGCGCCAGCACCGGCGCCAGCAACAACGCCGCCCAGGGCGCTGGCGCCAGGCTCGACAGCGCAGCGAATTTCAATAGCAGCGCCAGCACCAGGGCGACCACGCCGGCAGGACCCGAGCGAGGATCTTTCATGATCGCGAGCGTCTTTTCGCGATCGCCCATGCCGCCGATCCATGCATCGGCGCTATCGGCCAGACCATCCAGGTGCAAGGCACCGGTCAGCGCCACCCAGCCAGCCACCAGCAGCGCGGATGAAAGCAGACCCGGCGTATCGCGCAGCAGCCACGCCAGCACGCCGAGGACAAGACCGATCAGTACGCCCACCAGCGGATACCAGGCCAGCGATGACGCCTTGGCCTGCGGATCGTCGTACGCATGCGCCGGCACCGGCAGCCGCGTCAGGAATCCGATGGCCAGCAGCAAGGCGCGCATTACGCCGATACCGCGGCAGGCCAAGGCAAGGGATGCAGCGATGCATGCGGCACCTCGATGCCGGCCATGTCGCCATACGGGCGCTGCTCCACCCGGCAACGCAGCAAGCGAATCGCCCCGCCGTGCGTGATGACCAGCATGCGACGCCCACGCGAGGCCAATGCGATCTCATCCAGGGCGGCGCACAGGCGGTCATGAAACGCCGCAAAGGTTTCGGCGCCCGGTGGCGGATGCTTTACCGGATCGGCCCAGAACCGTGCCAGCGCATCGCCCTGCTCTTGCGCGATGCGTTCGATCGGCACGCCCTGCCACGCGCCGAAGTGATATTCGGCGAGCCGTGCATCGATACGCAGCGGCAAGCCGCGCGCCTGCGCCAGCTCGCGCGCAAACGCCGCGCAACGCTGCAAGGATGAGGCAACGATGCCATCCCACGCGCGCCCTTCGACCGCCGTGCGCAATTGGGACCAGCCCAGCTCGCTCAGGGGGTCGTCCAGTTGGCCGCGATAGCTGCGCTGCCCGGTATCGCCATGGCGCAAGAGCTCAATCGACATTGGATACACCGGCTTGTTCGAACGTCGCCATGCCGTTGTGCAACGCGCAGGCAAGCCGCAGCAGCGGCACGGCTATCGCTGCACCGCTCGCCTCGCCCAGGCGCAAGCCCAGGTCGATCAGCGGCTCGGCTTGCAGCGCCATCAGCAGCCGCGCGTGGCCGTGTTCCTTCGAACGATGGGAGAACAGCAGCCATGGATGCACCTCCGGCTGGATCGTTACCGCCGCCAGTGCGGCGGTGGTACTGATGAAGCCATCCACCAATACCGGCGTGCCGGCCTGGGCGGCAGCCACGTAGGCGCCGACCAGCGCCGCGATTTCGAAACCGCCCAGGCAGCGCAATTGCTCCAGCGCCGTATTGGCCGTGGCGTGCAGCGCCAAGGCGCGTTCGAGCACGCTCACCTTGTGCTGGATACCCGCCGGATTCAAGCCGGTGCCGGCGCCCGCGAGGCTGGAGGGTGGCTCATCGAGCAAGGCGCTCGCCAGCGCCGCGGCGGAGGTGGTGTTGGCGATGCCCATTTCGCCGCCGATGAACAATTGCGCGCCGGCCTTTTGCGCCTCCCGCACGCTGTCCGCACCGGCCGCGAGCGCAGCATCCAGTTGCGCCTCGCTCATCGCGGGCCCATGACAGAAGTTGGCCGTGGAAGGCGCGATGATCACGCGGCGCACGCCAGGAATTTCGCCCGGATCGTTCACCGTGCCCAGGTTCACCACGTCCAGCTTTGCATCCAGGTTGCGCGCCAGCACACTGATCGCCGCGCCGCCGGTGGCGAAGTTGCGCACCATCTCGCCAGTCACGACCTGCGGGAAAGCCGAAACACCTTCCGCCGCCACGCCGTGATCGGCCGCGAACACGCTGATCCATACACGGTCCATCGCCGGCTGCAGCGTACGTTGCAACGAAGCCAGCTGGATCGCTGCAGCTTCCAGTATGCCGAGCGATCCCGGTGGCTTGGTCAGCTGCAGTTGATGCGCACGCGCCTTGTCGGCCGACTCGGCATCGGGTTGGGCGCAGGGAGCGGAAAGCCAATCGAGGCTCATGACAAGGTTCCTTTGAGAGCAAGAGGTAAACCGGCGGCGACGAACAGCACGCGTTCGCTGAGCGCCGCCATGGCTTGATGCAGGCGTCCGGCTTCGTCGACGAAACGGCGCGTCAATTCGCCCAACGGCACGATGCCAAGGCCGACTTCGTTGCTGACCATCAGCACCTCGCCCGGCAACGTCGGCATGGCATCCAGCAGACGTGCGCGCTCGCGTTCGAAGGCATGCTCGTCGGCATCGCCGAGCAGGTTGCTGAGCCACAGCGTAAGGCAATCGACCAGGATGCAGCGATGCGCATGCGCGTGCTCGCGCAGCACCTCGGCAAGATGGATGGGTTCCTCCACGCACAACCATTGCTGCGGCCTGCGTGCGCGATGATGGGCGATGCGCGCCGCCATTTCCGCATCACCGGCCTGCGCGGTGGCGATGTAGACCACCTCGCGTCCAGCTTCCATGGCCAGCCGCTCGGCTAGCGCGCTTTTGCCGGAACGGGCGCCGCCGAGGATCAAGGTACGCATGCGGAGATTCCCAACCATTGTTCCAGCAGTTGTGTCTGCAGATGCGCCTGGACCATATCGGCGAGGCGTTCGATACTCGCTTCGCGCAAAGCGCGTACGTCCACCGCGGTGGCATGACGCAAGCCCGCCCATTGCAGCACGACCGATAGCGCCTGCGGATCGTCGAACAAACCGTGCAAGTAGGTGCCCATCACCTGGCCATCCGTCGACAGCGCGCCATCGCAACGGCCATCATCAAGGCGCGCGAAAGGATTTGCCAGGGCCGCACCCTGGCTGATGCCGCAATGGATTTCGTAGCCCTGCACGCTGGCCTCGGCAAAGGCCAGCCTGCCGCGTACGCGATGCAGTTGCTTCATCGGCGCCAGCGTGGTTTCCATGTCGAGCCAACCCAGCCCGGCACTGGAGCCGGGCTCGCTCTCGATGCCTTGCGGATCATGCACGGCACGACCCAGCATCTGCAGGCCTCCACAGATGCCGAGCAGCTTGCCGCCATAACGCAGATGCCGCGCGATCGCGACATCCCACGCCTGCGCACGCAACCACGCCAGGTCGGCCCGCGTGGATTTGGACCCTGGCAGGATGACGAGATCGCACGCCGGCATCGCCTCGCCCGGCCCTAAAAATTGCAGGTCGACATCCGGATGCGCATGCAGCGCATCGAAGTCCGTGTGATTGCTGATGCGCGGCAAGGCTGGCACCACCACGCGCAAGCTTGCCGCGGGTTTATCCAGATGCTCGCGTGGCAAGGCGTCCTCGGCTTCAAGCTGCAGGCCGTGCAGATACGGCAATACGCCGAGCACCGGCTTGCCGGTTTCCCGCTCCAGCCAGTCGAGTCCAGGCTGCAGCAGCGCCAGATCGCCGCGAAACCGGTTGATCACAAACCCCACCACGCGCGAGCGTTCGCTGGGCGACAGCAAGGCCAGCGTGCCGACCAGGTGCGCGAACACACCGCCGCGATCGATGTCCGCAATCAGCAGCACCGGGCAATCCACCGCCTCGGCGTAGCCCATGTTGGCGATATCGCGGTCGCGCAGATTGATCTCGGCCGGGCTGCCCGCGCCTTCGACGATCACGGCATCGCAGGTATCGACCAGGCGCCGATGCGATGCCAGCACGGCGTCAAAGGCACGCCGCTTGTACTCGTGGTAATCGCGCGCATCCATGTTGGCGACCGGGTGACCATGCACAATCACCTGCGCGCCCACGTCACTGTTCGGCTTCAGCAAGACGGGATTGAAATCGATGCTCGGTTCCAGCCCGCATGCCTGCGCCTGCACCGCCTGCGCGCGACCGATCTCGCCGCCCTCCACCGTCACCGCCGAATTCAAGGCCATGTTCTGCGGCTTGAACGGCGCGACACGCAAGCCGCGCCGATAAGCCCATCGGCACAATGCGGTCACCAAGGTGCTCTTGCCGGCATCGGACGTGCAGCCTTGCACCATCAGCACGCGCGCCGTCATCGCATCACCTCCGCCAGCGCCTGATCGAGGCGCACAAAGGCGAGCTCATCGGGTGGCAGCCCGAAACGCAGGCTGGGTGGCGTGTCGAACAAGCGCGTGAGAATGCCTTGCTCCGCCAGTGCCTGATGCATGCGCGCCGCCTCATCGCTGCGGCACCACTGAAACAGACCGCAACCCGCAGCAGGTGCCAAGCCGCGTCGCGCCAGCAATGCAGCCAGGCGCTCGCTCGTCTCGCCCAGACGAATACGCGCCTGTGCATGCCAGGCGGGATCGGCCAAGGCTTGCCGCAATACATGGCGGGTCGGTCCACTCAGCGTCCACGGCCCAAGCTGCTCCTGCATGGCATCGAGCAAGGCCGGCGCGGCGCACACGAAACCTGCACGGACACCAGCCAGGCCGAAGAACTTGCCGACCGAACGCAAGACCACCAGCCCTTCGCGCGCCGTATGACGGCACAGGCTCTGCTGCGGCGTGACGTCCATGAAAGCCTCGTCGATCACCAGCCAGCCCCCACGCGCGACAAGTTCGGCATGCACGCCCAGCAACGTGGCAGGATCGAAACGCTCGCCGCCAGGATTGTTGGGATGGATCAGCACCAGCACGTCCCATTCGGCAGCATGGGCCAGCAGCACGTCGGCCGCCTGCGTCGTCACCTGATGACCGGCGCGCCGCCATGCATGGGCATGCTCCGCATAGCCCGGCGCGATGATGCCTATCCGCGATGCCGGCCGCAGCAAGGGCAAGGCTTGAATCGCCGCTTGCGAACCGGCGACCGGCAACAGATGCGGGGCTTCGTAATACGCACGAGCCGCTTCGATCAAGCCATCGTCATCCTCGGGCAGGCGCCGCCAGGCGGCAGGTGGAATATCTGGAACTGGCCATCCAAAAGGGCTGATGCCGGTCGACAGGTCCAGCCAGCGTTCCAGCGGAATACCGTATTCCTGCGCCGCGCGCCGCAGGCGTCCTCCATGCTCAAGCATGCGCGCCTCCCGCCAGTCCTAGGAGCCTGTCGGACGTGAATTGGCCGGGCTGCAAATGCGCCTGCGCGGTCCAGATGTCCGTCGCTGCTTGACCCATAGAACCACTATGGGTCGGCGCATCGCCGAACATCTGTCCTCGCAAAGTCGCATTTTCGCCTCGACCATTCAAATCCGACAGGCTCCTAGCAGCAAGGCCACCACCAGCCAGAGCACAACCCCACGCTGCAGCAGTTGCAACGCACGATGGATGGCATGGGCGTCGGGTGGTGCGCCTTCGCCCAATGCCGGACGTGCTTCCCACACGCCGTGGTAAGGCGCCGCACCGCCCAGCTTCACTTGCAACGCGCCGGCGCCTGCTGCCATGACCGGCCCGGCATTGGGGCTATCCCATTGCGGCGCCTGCGTATGCCAGCAGCGCAACGCGGCCTCGAAATGTCCGCACAAGGCATACGTGAAAGCCGTCAGCCGCGCCGGCATGAAATTCAGCACATCGTCGATACGTGCGGCGGCCCAGCCGAACCGTTCATAGCGTGGCGTACGGTAGCCCCACATGGCATCGAGCGTATTGGCCAAGCGGTAAAGCAACGCACCCGGCGCCCCCAGCACGGCGAACCAGAACAGCGCGCCGAACACCGCGTCGTTGCCGTTTTCCAGCACGGACTCGGTGGCCGCCGCCGCAACCTGCCCGGCATCCAGTGGCGACGTATCGCGGCTGACCATGCGCCCCACCGCATGGCGCGCCTGATCCAGTTCGCCTGCCGCAAGCGCACGCGCCACCGGTTGCGCATGCTCGGCAAGACTGCGCAAGCCCAGCGCGGCATACAGCACGAACACGCCCGCGCACCAGGCAAGCCAGGCTGGCAGACAGCGCTGCAGCAACGCCAACAGCGCCACGCATGGCAACACCGTCAGTGACCAGGCAAGCAAGCCACTTACTCGTTGGTCCGCATGCATGCGCTGCTCGATCCATCCGGCCATGCGGCCGAACGCTACCAGTGGATGGCCGATGCGCGGCTCGCCCAGCAGGCGATCCAGCAGCACGGCGGCAAGCATGGCCAGCGCCGTGCTCATGGCAGGAACAACTGCAGTGCGGCGCGCGCATGGGAAGGGAAATACAGATGCACGAAGCTGGCGGTTAACCGCTTGTCGCGATAGACCGCCTCCTTGCAGGGCCCGTGGTTCGGGTTGAAGGCATGCGCGAGCGGCTGCGCATCGATGGATGCTTGCGCATAGTGGAAAGTGTGCCCGCGCAACTCGCCTTCCGGCAGCACAACGCCTTGCAGGCCCAATGCCGCCAACCTGGACTGCATCGCGGCATGCCCTGGCAGCAGGCCGGCCATACCGGCGGAGTGGCCCTCCCGATCGGCCAGCGAATCGAGTGCAAACAGCAAGCCGCCGCATTCGGCCAGCATCGGCTTGCCCGCATCGCGATGCGCGCGCAGGGCAGCATGCAGATCATGCCGCTGCGACAAGGCCTGCAGGTGCAATTCCGGATAGCCGCCCGGGAGCCACACGGCGTCGCACGCCGGCAGCACATCGCCAGCCACGGGTGAGAAGAAGCACAGCTCGGCGCCGGCTTCGCGCAGCAGGTCCAGATTCGCCGGATAGAGAAAGCAGAACGCATCGTCGCGCGCCACGGCGATGCGCTTGCCTTGCAGCAAGGGTGGAACGGCCTCGATGGCGGGCGCTTCGAATGCCACCGGCGGCGGCAACTCGGTCGCCGCATGCTTTGCCCACGCCGCAGCCAAACCATCGAGGCGGGCATCGATATCGGCAAGCTCGCCGGCGGAAACCAGGCCAAGATGCCGTTCCGGCAGAGCGAGCCCATCTTCGCGCGGGAGTGCGCCCAGCCAATGCAGCGACGACGGCAGGCTTTCCCGCAGCAGTTGCGCGTGATACGCGCTGCCGATGCGATTGGCCGCCACGCCATACATCGACAGTCCTTCACGATAGGTCGCCAGGCCGCCCGCAAGCGCACCGAAGGTTTGCGCCATCGCCGAGCCGTCGATCACCGCCAGCACCGGCAAACCTAATTGCATCGCCAGATCGGCGCTGGAAGGTGCGCCATCGAACAAGCCCATCACGCCTTCCACCAGGATCAGGTCCGCCTCGACGGCCGCGTCGAACAGGCGCCTGCGCACCTCCGCCTCACCGCACATCCACAGGTCGAGCTGATAGGCCGGCGTGCCCGCTGCGCGTGCAAGCACCATCGGATCGAGAAAATCCGGCCCGGTCTTGAACACGCGCACGCGCCGGCCCTGTTGCGTATGCCAACGCGCCAGCGCAGACGTGACAGACGTCTTGCCCTGCCCCGACGCAGGCGCGGACACCAGCAAGGCCGGGCAGCGGCGAGCGCTCACAGTTCGATGCCCTTCTGCGCCTTGATGCCTGCATCGAAGGCGTGCTTCACCACGCGCATCTCGGTCACCGTATCGGCAACCGCAATCAGTCCATCGGGCGCGCCGCGTCCGGTGATCACCACGTGCTGGCGCGGCGGACGCGCGGCCACGGCCTCCAATACCTGCTCGAGCTGCACGTATTGCTTCACCAAGGCGATATTGAGCTCATCCAGCAGCACGAAGTCGTACTTCGGATCGGCCAGCATGCCGGCCGCCACGCTCCATGCCGCCTGCGCCGCCGCGATGTCGCGCGCCTTGTCCTGCGTTTCCCAGGTAAAGCCCTCGCCCATCACGTGGTAGTCGAGCTGGTCACCGGCGAAACGACGAAAGAACGCTTCCTCGCCGGTGGAAAAAGTGCCCTTGATGAATTGCACCACGCCGCATTGGAAGCCATGCCCCAGCGAGCGCGCCAGCATGCCGAAACCGGACGAACTCTTGCCCTTGCCGTTGCCGGTGTTCACCACCAGCACGCCGCGATCGATGGTGGCGCGCGCGATCTTGCGATCGACCAGTTCCTTCTTGCGCTGCATGCGTTCGCGGTGGCGTTCTTCCGGCGTCATCGTGTCGCGTGAGGGGTGATCGCTCATCGTTTCCTCCATCGCCCGGCATGCCGCCAGGCATCAGCAGGGATGCGCTGAATTAATCAGAGCATCCCCAGATCAGGAGGAAGACGACCGGTACCGGTACTGACGCAGCGGCCCGACACGGCCCTCCGCCTGTACGGTTTCAACCTGGGCCGGTCTCCGGGCTTGCGAGCGAAGGGGTGAACCTTCCGATCCGCGCCTTCCCGTGCAAGCACAGTGGCCATGTGCGAATCGCGTTGCTCGCCTACCGTTGCGGGGGCACCTCCGGCATGGCCGCGCAAGCGACGCACCGGATTCCCGTTTCAACTTACGGCCAGGCCGTCAGTCACCTCAGGCCGCAGCATCTTAGAGCGTGCCCTGCGATGTGCCTAGGGAAATATGCAACGACGCTCCCCGCAGCGTTGCTACACGGTTCCTACACCGCGGCATAACGATGCTGGCGGTTTGAACGACCGCGTCGGAATTCGAATAAGCACATGTCGGACATGGATATTTCCATTCGGACTTTTAGCCGCCCAATGATCTATTGCGACCGGGCGGCGCTCTCACTAACCTGAATTTGCTGCCGCGCAGCAACAACAAAAAGCTAGGGGAAACATCCGCAATGACCAACGACCACCTCCGGCCCGATCAGGGCAGGCCTCGGCAGAACGACGCCACCCGCAACGCAACCGCCCTGCTCACCGCCTCCCTCCTGCTTGCACTCGCATCCAGCGCCGCAGCGCAAGATGCAGCAACGCAAGGCAGCGCGAAAAACCTGCAGGCAGTGATCGTCACCGGCACCCGCACGCAGAACCGCACCGACAGCAGTTCGCTTTCGCCGATCGACGTGGTGCCGGCTTCGGCGCTGCAAAACACGGGCACGACCGAACTTTCCACCGCGCTGGCGCGGCTGATTCCATCGCTGAACTTCCCCCGCCCTGCCGCCACCGACGCCACCGACTCGCAACGCCCCGCCACCTTGCGCGGTTTGGCGCCGGACGAAGTGCTGGTGCTGGTGGACGGCAAGCGCTGGCACAGCGGCGCGATGGTGAATGTGGATGGCACCATCGGGCGCGGCTCGGCGCCGGTGGATCTCAACACCATTCCGATGTCCGCGATCGACCATATCGAAGTGCTGCGCGATGGCGCGTCCGCGCAGTACGGCTCGGACGCCATCGCCGGCGTGATCAACATCATTCTCAAGCACGGCGCCCAAGGCGGTTCGGTGGAACTGGACGGCGGCCGTTACCAGCGCGGCGGCGGCAAGCAATGGCAAGGCTCGGCCAACTTCGGCATTCCGTTGAACGGCGACAAGGGCTGGCTGCGCTTCACCCTGGATGACGGGCACCAGGACCCGACCAATCATGGCGGCGTCGATGTCCGCTATCCGCAGCTGGGCGAAAAGCAGGTGTTCGGCGATCCCACGGTGAGCGAGCACAACCTGTTCCTGAATTCGCAATACGACATCACCCCCAACATCCAGTTCTACGCCTTCGGCAGCTATCACTTCCGCAACGGCATTTCGGATGAGCTGTACCGCAATCCGTTCGGTTATCCGTCGTCGATCAAGTCCTCGCTCAATGCGCTTTATCCGGACGGCTACCAGCCCTTGCTGCAATCGCGCAGCACCGACCAGCAGCTGGTCGCCGGCGTGCGCGGCACCACCAGCGGCGGCTGGCGTTGGGACGTGAGCGCCAACTACGGCGGCAACCGCGTCTCGCTCGACACCCTGCACACCGCCAACTACGCCTACCTGCAAGATTTCGGCCAAACGCCGGCCAGCTTCTTCGACGGCATCGTCTCCACCGCGCAGCAATTGGTCGACGTGGACATTGCCAAGGATTTCAATCTCGGTTGGCTGCCCAATCCGGTGACGGTGGCGTTCGGCGGGGAATACCAGCGCAACACCTACCAGATCAAGGCGGGCGATCCGTCTTCGTATTACGTGGGCACCTCGGGCCTGACCGGCAACGCGCAAGGTTTCGGCGGCTACAGCCCGGTCAACGTCGGTTCGTGGAGCCGCAGCGACGTTGCGCAGTACGTAAGCCTGGAAACCAACCTCACTGACAAGCTCGGCACCTCGTTCGCGGTGCGGCACGAGGATTACAACGACTTCGGCAATACGGTGTCCGGCGCCCTCGCCGGCCGCTACGACTTCACCGATCGCTTTGCCTTGCGCGCCAGCGTGTCGAGCGGCTTCCGCGCCCCTTCGCTGGCCCAGGAAGACTATTCGCAGATCGGTTCGGCCTATCTCACGCCAAGCAGCGCGGGGCCGGGCATTGCACCGGGCATCTATCAGACCGGCCTCTTGCCGGTGAGCAACCCGGTGGCGCAATTGCTGGGAGCGCAGGCATTGCGGCCGGAGCGTTCGCACAACTACACCGTGGGCGCGGTGTTCAACCCGATCGATCCGCTGACGCTGACGTTCGATCTCTATCAGATCAACATCTACAACCGCATCGTGCTTTCCAGCACGCTGAGCGGGCTCAACCGGCCGATCGTGGTGGATTACCTTGCCGCCAATGGCATCACCAACGTGGCCTACAGCTCGGCGCAGTACTTCACCAATGCGGTGAACACGCGCACGCAGGGCGGCGACCTGGTCGGCAGCTTCCGCGCCAACCTTGGCGGCGGCGTGCTGGACAGCACCCTCAGCTACAACTACAACCGCACGCAAGTCACGCACGTGGCGGCCAATCCGGCGCAACTGGATGCGCTGGGATTGCAACTGCAGCGCGTAACCTATCGCGACATCAAGGGTTTGCTGGCCAATTCCACGCCGCGCAGCAAGCTGATCCTCAACGAGAACTACGCGCTGGGCCACTGGGCGTTCAACGGCAACCTCACCCGCTACGGCAGTTTCACGGCGTACAGCAACAGCTCCTACCTGCTCAACCAGACGTACAGCCCGCAATGGGTGCTGGACGTGGCCGGCAGCTACAACCTCGAGAACTGGACCTTCATGCTGGGCGTGAACAACGCCACCAACAGTTATCCGGACAAGACGATTGCCGCCAACAACAACAACGGCACCATCCCCTATTCAAATTTTTCCCCCGCGGGCTTCAATGGGCGTTACTATTACACCAAAGTGATCTATCACTGGTGATCCAACAAGCCCACTGCCAAGTCTTACATGCGTTGCATGCATGAAAAATCCCGGCCAACGAGCCGGGATTTTTTTATGCGCGCGGGGCACGCAGAAGACAGCAACGGATCGCGCCGCTTGTGCGTGCATGGAACGCAGATTGCCGTGCGACCTCGCCCACGCTTGGCCCGAACGCATGCGCTGCACGCAAACACACCGTCATGCACTTGTATTCAAAGCCAGATTGTCATACGTTTATGACAAGAAAAAGTATCAGGCACAACCATGAATCCCGCCTCCATCCGCATCAACGCCCGTCTCACCGGTGAAGACGCGCGGCGCTTCATTGAACTGACGCAAGGCGAAGGTGGACTCAGCGCCTCCGACCTGCTGCGCGACGCGCTGCGTGAGTACTACGCGCGGCACGCCAGGTCACGACCGAACGCGTTCGAGCTTATGCAGAGTTCCGGCTATATCGGCGGCTTCGATGGGCCGGCCGACTTGTCTACCGACTACAAGAGCCATCTCGCCGCGGTGCTCGAAGAAAAATTCCCCTCCACCATCAATGAAACGAAGGCAGCTTACGCGGCGAAGAAAACACCGGATCGAAGCGGGCGGCGCAAAGGCAGCAAGCGATGATCCTTGCCGATTCAGGCTTCTGGATCGCGCTGGGCAACCGGCGCGACCGTCATCACCAGCGCGCCGTGCAAGCGGCGAAGAAATACTCGGCAGAAGGTTTCATCACCACCTGGCCCGTGTTGACTGAAGTCGTCCATCTCATCGCACACCGCGTTCATCCCGCCCAGGCGATTGTATTCGTCCGCGATATCGCACGCGGCGCCGCCACCGTCGCGGATCTGCCCGAGGCGGCCCTGCACCGCATCGAAACGCTGATGCAGCGGTATGCGAACCTGCCGATGAACCTTGCCGATGCCTCGCTGGTGGTGCTCGCGGAGGAACTCGGCGAAGGCCGTATCCTTTCCACCGATGCGCGCGACTTCGACGGCTACCGCTGGAAAAACCGCAAGCCGTTTCTCAACTTGCTGCTCAGCGATTGACGTGCTCGTAGACTGGGATGCAATCCCAGCATCGCCATGCAGCGAATGCTGGGATCTCGCTTGCCTGGCAGCTATTCAATCACGGCTTGCGGAACACCAGGTGCCCACCTTCCGCAGCCACTGCGACCGTGTCGCCCGACAAGAAACGCCCTTCCAGGATTTCCTTCGCCAGCGGGTTCTCCAGCTGCTGCTGGATCGCACGCTTGAGCGGGCGGGCGCCGTACACCGGATCAAAACCCACGTTGCCGAGCAGGTCCAACGCCTTGTCGTCGATCTCCAGCTTGAGTTGGCGTTCGGCCAGGCGCTTTTCCAGGTGGGTCAGCTGGATCAGCGCAATCTTGCGGATCTGCGATTTCTCCAGCGGGCGGAACACCACCAGCTCGTCCAGCCGGTTGATGAACTCCGGCCGGAAATGCGCCTGTACCACGCCGAGCACGGCGGCTTTCATCTGCAGGTAATCGGCCTCGCTATCGCCCGCATTTTCCTGGATGAGCTGCGAACCGAGGTTGGAGGTCATCACGATGACCGTGTTGCGGAAGTCCACTGTGCGGCCCTGGCCATCGGTGAGGCGGCCATCGTCCAGCACCTGCAGCAGCACGTTGAACACGTCCGGATGCGCCTTTTCCACTTCGTCCAGCAGGATCACGCTGTACGGGCGGCGACGCACCGCCTCGGTGAGGTAACCGCCTTCTTCATAACCGACGTAGCCGGGAGGTGCGCCGATCAAACGCGCCACGGAATGTTTTTCCATGAACTCGCTCATGTCGATGCGCACCATCGCTTCCTGCGTGTCGAACAGGAATTCGGCCAATGCCTTGCAGAGTTCCGTCTTGCCTACGCCGGTGGGGCCAAGGAACAGGAAGGAACCGTACGGGCGATTCGGATCAGAGAGGCCCGCGCGGGCGCGGCGGATGGCGTCGGAGACCGCACGCACCGCTTCATCCTGGCCGACCACGCGCTTGTGCAGCGAGTTTTCCATGTGCAGCAGTTTTTCGCGTTCACCTTCCAGCATCTTGCTGACCGGAATGCCCGTCCAGCGCGACACCACTTCGGCCACCTCCTCTTCGGTGACGCGATCCTGCACCAGCTTGAATTCCTGCTTTTCGGCGGCCTGCGCGGCGGCGAGCTGCTTTTCCAGTTCCGGCAGGCGGCCGTACTGGATTTCGCTCATCTTGGCGTAATCCTGCCGGCGCTGCGCGGCTTCCAGCTCCACGCGGGCCTGCTCGATCTGTTCCTTTACCTTGGTCGCCCCTTGCAGCGCCGCCTTTTCCGACTTCCATACTTCATCGAGGTCAGAGAACTCCCGCTCCAGCTTGGCGATGTCGTTGTCCAGATCCGCCAGGCGCTTCTTGGATGCTTCGTCGGTTTCCTTCTTCAGCATCTCGCGCTGGATTTTCAGCTGGATCAGCCGGCGCTCCAGGCGATCGAGCTCTTCCGGCTTGGAGTCGATTTCCATGCGGATGCGCGACGCGGCTTCGTCGATCAGGTCGATGGCCTTGTCGGGCAGTTGCCGATCGGTGATGTAGCGGTTGGACAGCGTGGCCGCGGCGACGATCGCCGGGTCGGTGATTTCCACGCCATGATGCATGGCGTAGCGTTCCTTCAGCCCGCGCAGGATCGCGATAGTGTCTTCCACGCTCGGCTCGCCGACGAACACTTTCTGGAAGCGGCGTTCCAGGGCGGCGTCTTTCTCGATGTATTTGCGGTATTCGTCCAGCGTAGTGGCGCCGATGCAGTGCAATTCGCCGCGCGCCAGCGCGGGCTTGAGCATGTTGCCGGCATCCATCGCGCCTTCGGCCTTGCCGGCGCCGACCATCGTATGCAGCTCGTCGATGAACAGGATGATCTGGCCTTCGTTCTTGGACAGATCGTTGAGCACTGCCTTCAGGCGCTCTTCGAATTCGCCGCGGAATTTCGCACCGGCGATCAAGGCGCCCATATCAAGGGAAAGCACGCGCTTGTCGCGCAGGCCCTCCGGCACTTCGTTCTTGATGATGCGCTGGGCCAGGCCTTCGACGATGGCCGTCTTGCCCACGCCCGGTTCGCCGATCAGCACCGGGTTGTTCTTGGTGCGACGCTGCAGCACCTGGATCACGCGGCGGATTTCCTCGTCGCGGCCGATCACCGGATCGAGCTTGCCGCTCTCTGCCCGCGCGGTGAGATCGATGCAGTATTTCTCCAGCGCCTGGCGCTGGTCTTCGGCGTTCTCGCTCTGCACCTTCTCGCCGCCGCGCAGCTTCTCGATCGCCGCTTCCAGGTTGGCCCTGGTGGCGCCGGCCGCTTTCAATGCGGCACCCAGTTCGCCCTTGTCCTCCAGCGCCGCCAGCACGAACAGTTCGCTCGCGATGAACTGGTCGCCACGCTGCTGCGCGAGCTTGTCGGTGAGGTTGAGCAGGCGCGTCAGCTCGTTGCTGGCGTGGATGTTGCCTTCCTGCCCGCTGACTTTCGGCAGGCGATCGACCAGCTCGAACACGCGCTGGCGGAAGGTCGGCACGTTGACGTGCGCCTGCGTGAGCAGCGGCGCGGTCGAGCCGCCTTGCTGATCGAGCAAGGCGGCCATGATGTGCACCGGCTCGAGCATGTTGTGATCGCGCCCAACGGCCAGCGACTGCGCATCGGCAAGCGCCTGCTGGAAACGCGAGGTGAGTTTGTCCATTCGCATCGGAGTAGCCCCAAAAAAGGTTTTGGCGGGCTTGCCGCCACTGCTTCGGGAAATGCGGACGGGGTGAGGGGATTCAATAGGGTGGTTCGCGCCGGGAATCGCAGGTAAAGCCGGGAATCGGGAATCGTAAAGGGCGTGCGGCTAGCCGCAAGCCCTTTACGATTCCCGCTCTAAGACGCCAGCCAGATCAAGCTGGCAAACCGCCCGCTGCGCGCCCCGTCGCGCCGGTAGGAGTAGAAGCGTTGATCAGTGCGGGTATCGAAACCGCCGCCGTAAATCCGCGTGACGCCCGCCGCCGCAAGACGCTGCCGCGCCAGCGCCGCCAGATCGCACAGCCAGTGGCCAGGGCGCGTCGCCACGAAGGCGGATGCCGCGGCAGGGTCGTGCTGAAGAAATGCCTTGCGCACCTCTTCGCCTACTTCATACGAAGGCGCGCCGATGCACGGGCCCAACCAGGCCAGCAGGCTCGTTGCCGGCCGCTGCATCTGCGCAACGGTTTCTTCCAGCACGCCGGCAACAAGTCCGCGCCAACCGGCATGCGCTGCGCCGATGGTGGCGCCGTCATCGGCGCAGAACAGCACCGGCAGGCAGTCGGCGGTGAGAATGGCCAGCACCGTGCCAGGCAAATGCGACACCGCCGCATCCGCCTCCGGCTCGTCGGGACTCGGCAATGGTCCCAGCTCCGCCACCGTGGTGCCGTGCACCTGCCGCAACCAGCGCGGCTCCGCCGGCAGCGCCAGCGACTGGCGCAAGGCGCTGCGATTGCTGCGTACCACCTGCTCGTCTTCGCCACTGCGCAAGCCAAGGTTGAAACGCCCGAACGGCGGCTGCGAAACACCCGGACCGTCGCAGGTGCTCACGGCCGAATGCACGCCACGCGGGGCGGGCCAATCGGGAAACAACCAGGCATCGGTCATCGAAGGCACGCGGGTTACTCGCTGGGTCCGTTGACCGCAAGATCACCGCGCAATGCGGCGATCAGTACATCCACATCATCAGGACGCACCGCTTCGAATGACAGCGCTTCGCCTGTGGCGGGATGTTCGAACGACAAGCGCTCCGCGTGCAGCGCCTGCCGCCGAAACCCGCGCAAGGTGGCGACCAGTTCCGGCGTGGCGCGCTTGGGCAATTTCAAACCTCCGCCATACAGCGGATCGCCGACCAACGGATGGCCGATATGCGCCATGTGCACACGAATCTGGTGCGTGCGCCCGGTTTCCAGGTTGCACTGGATCAAGGTATGGGCGCGAAAGCGCTCGCGCAGGCGGTAGTGGGTGATGGCGTGCTTGCCGTCTTCTTCGTCGCGCACGGCCTGGCGCAGGCGGTCGCCGTGATGGCGGCCGATCGGCGCGTCGACGGTGCCGCCGGCAATCAGCGGGCCCAATACGATCGCTTCGTACTGGCGCTCGACATCATGGCGGGACAGCATGTCCACCAGGGCGGTGTGGGCGGCCAGCGTCCTGGCGACGACCATCAGGCCGGAGGTGTCCTTGTCCAGTCGGTGCACGATGCCTGCGCGCGGCAGCATGGCCAACGCCGGGTCGTGATGAAGCAGCGCGTTGAGCACCGTGCCGGCCGGGTTGCCGGCGCCGGGATGCACCACCAGGCCGGCCGGCTTGTTCAGCACCAGCAGGTGTTCGTCCTCGTGGACGATGTCCAGGTCGATCGCTTCGGGTGCGCTGGAAACTTCGGTTTCCAGTTCCGCCTCCAGCCGCACCTGCTCGCCGCCTTTGAGCAGTTGGCGCGGCACGGCCGGCGCACCGTCCAGCGTCACCGCGCCGGCCTTGATCCAGGCGGTCAGGCGCGAGCGGGAGTAGTCCGGGAACATCTCGGCCAAAGCCTGGTCGAACCTGCGGCCAGCGGCGGACAGCGGCACGACCGCCTCGTGGCGAATGATCATCCTTGACCCCCCGACCGGGCGCCGGTTTCGGCTATGATCCCTTTTCGCTCAAACATCTGAACCCCTACCTCATGCGCGTAACCAAGCTGCCGGCCACCCCGACAACTATCCTCAAAGCATTGATCGTGCTGGTCCTGGCCGTGGCGCTGAGCGCCTGCTCGTGGTTCCACCGTGGTGGCGACCCGCTCGATACCCTGCCGTTGCCGCAGCTTTACGCCAAGGCGCATACCGACCTGCAACATGCCGATTACTCGGCGGCCGAGAAAGCGTACCAGCGTCTGATCGCCCGTTTCCCGTCCGGCCCGTTCAATGAGCAAGCCCAGCTCGAGCTGGCTTATGCCCAGTACAAGAACAACAAGCCGGACGATGCCTATTCCACGATCAACCGCTTCATCAAGTCGAACCCGCTCAATCCACACGTGGATTATGCCTACTATCTGCGCGGCCTGATCAACTTCGACCGCACCGCGGGGTTCATCGAGCGCACCTTCAGCAGCCAGGAGCTCGGCAAGCAGACGCGCCGTGACCAGGGCTACAACCTGAAGGCCTTCGACGATTTTGCCGAACTCAGCCGCCGCTTTCCCGATAGCGCCTACGCCGCCGATGCGCGCCAGCGCATGATCTACCTGCGCAACGTACTGGCCCAGTACGAAATCAACGTGGCCAAGTATTACCTGCGCAACAAGGCCTATATCGCCTCCGCCGATCGTGCGCAGTACGTGATCGAGCACTATCAGGAATCCCCGGAAGCCGGCGACGCCCTGGCCATCATGTGCCGCAGCTACCTGGCGCTGGGCCAGAAGCAGCAGGCCGAGCAGGTACGCCAGGTGCTCACGCTGAACTATCCGGACCATCCGTATCTGAAAGACCCGAAGTGGCCGCACTCGCCCTCGCTGATCCGCAAGATGATTCCATTCTCGGGCCACTATTGATCCAGCTGGGTTCCCCGCATAAAAAAGCCGGTGCGCGTCGAGCCACCGGCTTTTTCTTTTGGTGATCGGGATAGCCTGCTACTTCCAGCCCGAGGTAATCGGATAGCGCCGCTCGCGGCCGAACGCACGCGTCGTTACGCGTGGGCCGGGCGCCGACTGGCGCCGCTTGAATTCATTGACCAGCACCAAGCGCACGACGCGATGCACGGTGGCCTCGTCATAACCGGCCGCGATGATTTCCGCCTGCGACTGCTCTTCCTCGATGAAGCGAGCGAGAATGGCATCCAGCTCGTCGTAGGGCGGCAGGGAATCCTGGTCGGTCTGGTTTTCGCGCAATTCGGCCGAAGGCGGGCGTTCGATGACCGCCCATGGAATCACCCAGGCATCTTCGCCGTGCTCGCGCCGCTCGGCCAGGTTGCGCCAGCGCGAGAGCCGGTACACCTCGGTCTTGTAGACATCCTTGAGCGGCGCATAGGCGCCGCACATGTCGCCGTACAGCGTGGCGTAGCCCACGGCCATCTCGCTCTTGTTGCCGGTCGCCAGCAGCAGGCGACTGTGCTTGTTGGACAGCGCCATCAACATCACGCCGCGCGTGCGCGACTGCAGGTTTTCTTCGGTGACATCCGCCGGCTTGCCCTCGAATACGGGCGTTAGCGCCGTGATGAAGCTGTCGTACACCGGCTCGATGCCGATCACGTGATATTGCACGCCCAGGCGCTCGGCCTGCCCGCGCGCGCCGTCGAGCGAGAGCTGCGAGGTGTAGCGCATCGGCATCATCACCGCGGTGACGCGGTCCGGGCCGAGCGCATCCACCGCCAGCGCCAAGGTCAGCGCGGAATCGATGCCGCCGGAAAGCCCCAGCAACACACCGCCGAAGCCGTTCTTGTCGATGTAATCGCGGATGCCGCGCACCAGGGCGGCATACAGCGTGGCTTCGCGCGAGGTATCCGGCACGCTCGGCCAGTCGCGTGCGTACAGCGTGCGTGTGGCGGGATCGAAATCCGCCCATAGCAGCGCATCAACAAAAGCGGGCGCCCGTGCGGCGATGCTGCCATCAGCATTCACCAGCAAGGAGCCACCGTCATACACGACTTCATCCTGGCCACCGATCAGATTGAGGTAGACGAAGGCGCAACCGGTTTCCTTGGCACGTGCGACCAGCACGTCCTCGCGTGTGGCCTGCTTGCCGTCATCCCAGGGCGAGGCATTGATCACCACGATCAATTCCGCGCCCGCTGCCGCTGCAGCGGCGGCAGGTTCGGCCTGCCAGACGTCCTCGCAGACCAGATAACCCACGCGCACGCCTTCGACGACCGCCACGGCACTCGTCCGGCCGGGGCGGAAATAGCGTTTGTCGTCGAACACGCCGTAGTTCGGCAGGGCTTGCTTGTGGGTGATCTGCACGATCTCGCCACCACGCAGGAAAGCCGCCGCGTTGTAGACCTCGCCCAGGCTGTGCGGAAAGCCGACGATGGCGGCCAGGCCGTTGGTATCGGCGGCCAGTTCCTGCATCGCTTCCTGGCAGGCGGCGAGGAAGCTGGGCCGCAGCAGCAAATCCTCCGGCGGATAGCCGCTGAGCGCCAGCTCCGGGAACACCGCCAAGGCGGCGCCGCCGGCCCGTGCGCGCGCCATCAGCTCGCGAATCTTGGCGGTATTGGCGGCCACTGCGCCGACAGGAAAATCGTATTGGGCCAAAGCCAGGCGAAGGGCTGCCATGGGTTGTACTTGTCCGGAATCGCGTTGGAAGCTTATGGCGGCGCGCTGCCGGCCATTCAAGCTGCCCATGGTAATTGAATGCTCACGTTCCGCCGACGATTGCATAACGTGGGCTCGAGCCCGGGTTCAGATGAGGCTGGTTCGGGTCGGTCCCGGGGATCTGATCAGGCCATCGCGAGCGCATACAGATAGCGGCCGCTCGACGGTCACAAGACTGGCGTGTGCGATGAAGCCATTTCCCATTTGGCAGAGGCGCACAAACAAAAACTCCACCTTTGTGTTGAGAGGATGCACGGTGCGTCAAGGCTAAGGGAACTCACTCATGCGGTCCCGCCACGGTCTTTTCACAAACGGATGTGCGACGCAAGTCGAGCCGGACTGGTACGGAGCGTTTTCCTGTTCCCGTCCACGCCTTACTCCACCCGCACCACGGCCGGCTTTCTTCCACCCACGCGGCCTCCCCTGCCTGCTTGGTCTGTGCATCGCGCAAGCGCTGCCTTGCAGCTATGCCCAGGAGGTCGTGGTCACCAACGGCGGAACCATCGATCTGCTGCAGCAGAACTACTCCACCACCGCGCCTGGGCCAGCGGGGGTCGTACTTTATGCCGAAGGCACCCACCCTACGACCGGCCGGCCCAGCACCATCAATGCCACCTCCGTAACCATTTTTTCCTTGGGTGACAACGCATATGGCGTGGACGCGGAAAACGGTGCCCACGTCAATCTCACCGGCAGCGGTCTTACGGGAGAGGTCGTCATACGAACCAGCGGCAACAACGCATCCGGCATCGTCGCCAGGGGCGCGGGCACGCAAGTGATCGCCGACGATGTTTCATTTGCCACATCCAGTCTCAATTCCCGCGGGTTCGACGTCTTCACCGGCGCCAGGGTGGACGTCACCGATTCCAGTATCACGGTAAACGCCGGATCGGGCATCGATTCGGAAGATCCCGGCACGATTGCCTTCATCAACGCAGTATCCATCCATGCCAATGGGGCGAGAGGCGAAGCGATGGCCCTGCGCAATGGCGGAACCATTGTAGGCAGCGGCGTTGTTGCGGAAGGCACGGGTGCGAACGCAAGGGCATTGTCGTCATATTCGCAGGGCGTGGGTGTCATCAATACGGCAACGCTCACCCATAGCGAATTGACGTCGACGCAGAACGGCAATGCCATCGACATTTTCGGCGGCACCACCGATATCACGTTGCAAGGCACCACCGTCACGGGCGCCGCGGGAACAGCCATGGACGTGGAGGATGTAGCAGGTTCCCCGGGAAACGCCGTACTCGATGCCACGCGCAGCCTCATCCTCGGCAATATCAACGTGCAGAACAATCTGTACCCCGCCGGTGGCGACAGCTTCGTTACTGTCCGCTTGAAGCTGGCCTCAACGCTGGCCGGATGGGTGCGGGACGTCAACGAGATGGAGATCGACGGTCTCAGCCAATGGCTGATCCCTGCCAACTCGCGTATCAATGGCAGGTTGCAGAACGCGGGCAACATCATCTTCCAGCCAAGCGGCTCGAATATCCTCACCCTGGACATTACTGGTCCGCTGATCAGCAACCGCGGCAGCTTCACGGTGAATGCCGATTTGAGCCGCGGCATCGAGCGCTCATCGGATGTGATTGTGTTCGACGGTCCCAATGCCCGTGCGAGCAGCGGCACGAGTTACCTGAAGGTCAATGCGTCGGGGACGGCGGACGTGTTGCCCGGCAATGGCATTCTGATCGTCGAAGCAATCAACGGGGCAAGCACCACGCCAACGGCGTTTGCGCTTGCCAATCCGGTGGTACGCGGACCGTTCGAATACGACTTGCTTCGAGGCGATCTGGCGGGCGCCGCGCCGCATAACTGGTATTTGCGCGATACCGTGCGGATACCGACGCCGAGCCCTACTCCGACGCCTGCTCCGGCACCTGCTCCGACACCTGCTCCGACACCTACTCCGGCACCTACTCCAACACCTACTCCGGCACCTACGCCGACTCCCGCGCCAACACCAACACCCACCCCCACTCCAACCCCGGCGCCAACCCCAACTCCCACTCCAGCACCGACGCCAACTCCTACACCAGCACCGACTCCCTCACCATCCGTAGAGCCGATCTACAACCGCGAAGTGTCGCTCAACACGGCATTGCCTTCCGCCATGCTGCTGTCAGGGCGCGAAACGATTGGATCGCTCTTCGATCGCGTCGGCGATAGCGATGGCATGCCCTCGCAGACGACCGACCCGGATGTGTGGGCGCGCGTACTGGGCCAGCATGGTACACAGCCCGGCAGTGGCATCACGGGTAGCGGCCCGGCTTTTGACTACAACTTCATCGGCATGCAGGTCGGCACGCACTTGTACAGTGATGGCCCTGCCCAGAGCCCGCACGACGACGCGGGCATCTATGCTTCGTTCGGTCACCTGCATGCTTCGGTGATACATCGTGAACCGGCAACTGGCAGCCTTTATGCCGGCGCGGACCAGGTCGACAGCGGCGCCATTGCCGCCTATTGGACTCGTTACTTCAACGCAGGCGCCTATCTCGATGCAGTGCTGCAAGGAACTTGGTACAGCTCCGCCAGAGCGTCATCGAGCGAGAACGTCGAAGCCCTCTCTACCCATGCCGCCGGCGTAGCGGTTTCGGTGGAGGGCGGTTGGCGAAAATTTGCCATGTCTTCGAATCTCACCGTGCAGCCACAGGCTCAGCTGGTCTATCAACACATCGGCGTGGCCGGCGCCCGCAACAGTACCGAAACGGTGCAGTTCGCCGCCGACAACTCGCTCGCCGCGCGCGTGGGCGTTCGTGTTGCCAACGTGCCCGACGCGCAGGCGGACAGCGCCTGGAGACGGCTTGGCCTTTGGCTCACCGTGAATGGCTGGCGCGAATGTCGTGCCCGACCGCGCGTGACGTATCCCACCAATGATGGCCCGGTTTCGTTTCGCTCCGACATCCGGGGCAACTGGGCTGAGTTCGAAGCGGGAGCGCAAGAGCTCATGTGGCGCCACGTCACGCTGTATGGAACCTTGGGCTACGCCACCGGCAGTAGCCGTGCTCAACATGGCTATGGCTTTAATGGAGGCGTGATGGTGCGGTGGTAAGGCCAAGCGAGTAGCCGATACCAGGGCCATGCCCGGCCCTGTAGCGCTCCGCAATAAAAAAGCGTGGCGCCTTCGCGCCACGCTCCAGGTCAAACATCGCCGTGCTTACAGCCTATCCCAGGCCGAGGTCCAGGCATGGCCCACTCCAGGCTCAAAGCCATTGGTGTCCGGCGTCCACTGCCGGCAGTAGCCGTCGTACGGCCAAGCCTTGCACTGGTAGATGCCGCCGTCCTTGCCCAGCACCTTGGTGCCAGCCTTGTACTCGCCGAGACCTTCCGGGAAGACGTAGTCGTAATCGCCGCCCACAGGCTGCTCCACCAGCTTGATGCGCTGCGTTGCCTGCACCACTTCCTGCTCTTCGTCGTTGGACGTACCGCGTACCACCACGTCGTATTCACCAGGTAGTGCGTTCTCCACAGTGATGCTGAAGTGCTGCTGGTTGTTGCCCGTCTCGCCCTGATCGAACGCAACGGTCTCCCCTGCGCTGTCGATCACATTGGTGAAAATGGTGAATTTGCGGCTACCGGTGGCAATCGCGCTGTAATGCAAGCTCGTGCGGCCGTCGATGATCGAATGGCTGTCGGCCAGACCGGTGATCCTGATCTCGCTGGGCAAGGCAGCGTGCTGCTTGTCAAGCATCACCTGTGTCACATCGCTGTCTGCAGCCACGTAGATGTGGTTGCCATCTGGACTTGGCACCACCTCGTCCTGGTTATTGACCACGCCGATGCGATAGCCATCGCTGGCGGGAATGATGGTGGCCAGGGTCATCGGCCAAATATTGGGCTGACCCATCGCATCGCTTTCGATGTCGAGCGTGCGGCTACGCTGGGGCTGTTCGCCGTGCTTGGTGAACACGCGCGTCACCACCTTGCTGCCAGCCTTCAGCGGTTCGGCAGCAACCGTACCGATGTCCTTCCACTGCGACGGAACGCCGCTATCGTTCTGCACATCCACGTCGATCACCTGGTAGAACGTGGCGCTCGTATCGCTGGTTTTCCACGTTGCCAGCACCACGTGATAGCCCAGGCGGTCGTGAGGAATGTTGATGGGATAGGTTTCATTGCCCGTCGGCATCGCACCGTTCATCTCGTAGCGCGCGATCGGCGTCAACTCGAATGCATCACGGGAAAGCGGCGCATTCGGATTCCAGCCGTTCTTGGTGATGTAGAACTCTTTGTAGGCGACAGGATGCCCGGCTGAGTAGGCCCATTTAAGCGTATACGCACCTGGCCTGACGGGATTCTTGGCCCAGCGCGTCGCAGTCTGTTCATTGACACGCGCATAGTCGTGGGGTTCGGCCAACATGCCGGCCGATGCAATCCAGCCATCGGCCGGGCCGCAATGCGCGAACGTCCCAGCGCATTTCGCGCCGGCACTTGGATAATCCATGCGCGGATAATCCAGCCTGTATTCCGCGCTGTACGGCTCGTACTGGAATTGTCCGCAGTTGGTGTTCTGGCCCAACTGACACATGTACAAACGCGATTTCAGATCGCCGGTAACGTAACCATGCGCCTCGGCCTTTTCGGTCGGCGCCAGCGCCAATCCCACCACCGAAGCGGCGAGCAATCCCAGGGTGTATCGAATCTTTCCGGAGCCTCTCGCTTGCAACGTGGGCGTGTTCATGGGTGATTCCTCTGAAGGTAAAGGTGTTGAAACCGGTGACAGTCCGCTGTCGACAGGACTGGTCTGAGGCGAATTTCAACAGGGCGCGGCGCCCTGCCCACCGATTCAAAAAGGAATCTGAAGAACGACGCCGGCCGCTCTCTCGAGCCACCGGCCAAAAAAAAAGGCCGCGAAAATCGCGGCCTTTTTCGTCACCGACGCATGCGGTCGATACTTACTTCATCAACTTCGCCAGGGTCTTGCCCAGATCGGCAGGCGACTTCACCGTGGTGACGCCGGCCTTTTCCAGCGCGGCGAATTTCGCTGCCGCCGTGCCCTTGCCGCCGGAGATGATCGCGCCGGCATGGCCCATGCGCTTGCCGGCCGGAGCCGAGGCGCCCGCGATGAACGAGACCACCGGCTTCTTGACGTATTCGCCGATGAATTCCGCGGCTTCTTCTTCTGCGCTGCCACCGATTTCGCCGACCATGATGATGCCTTCGGTCTGCGGATCGTCCTGGAACAGCTTCAGGCAGTCGATGAAGTTGAGGCCGTTGATCGGATCGCCGCCGATGCCGATGCAGGTGGACTGGCCCAGGCCTTCGTTGGTGGTCTGGAACACGGCTTCATACGTGAGCGTGCCGGAGCGCGAGACGATGCCGACCTTGCCCGGCTTGTGGATGTGGCCCGGCATGATGCCGATCTTGCACTCGCCCGGAGTGATGATGCCGGGGCAGTTCGGGCCGATCAGCACGGTTTCCGGATGCTGCGCCAGCACGTTCTTCACGCGCAGCATGTCCAGCACCGGGATGCCTTCGGTGATCGTCACGATCACGCGCACGCCGGCGTCGATGGCTTCGAGGATGGAATCGGCCGCGAACGGCGGCGGCACGAAGATCACCGACGCATCGGCGCCGGTTTCGTCGACCGCTTCGGACACGCTATTGAAGACCGGCAGGCCGATGTGCTCGCTGCCGCCCTTGCCGGGGGTGACGCCGCCGACCACCTTGGTGCCGTAGTCGATCGCCTGTTCGGCGTGGAAGGTGCCCTGCTGGCCGGTGAAGCCCTGCACGATCACCTTGGTGTTCTTGTTGACGAGAACGCTCATGCTTGGATGCTCCTCACTTCGCGGCAGCCACGGCTTTCTTCGCCGCGTCGTTGAGATCGTCGGCCGGCGTGATCGCCAGGCCGGAATTGGCCAGCAGTTCGCGGCCCTTCTCCACATTGGTGCCCTGCAGGCGCACCACCACCGGAATGGTCAGGCCCACTTCCTTCACCGCGGCGATGATGCCCTCGGCGATCAGGTCGCAGCGCACGATGCCGCCGAAGATGTTGACCAGGATGGCCTTCACCTTGTCGGAGGAGAGGATCAGCTTGAACGCCTCGGTGACGCGCTCCTTCGTAGCGCCGCCGCCGACGTCGAGGAAGTTGGCCGGCTCGCCGCCCGCCAGCTTGATCACGTCCATGGTGGCCATGGCCAGCCCCGCGCCGTTGACCATGCAGCCGATGTTGCCGTCCATGGTCACGTAGTTGAGGTTGTGCTGCACGGCGGCCGCTTCGGCGGCGTCTTCCTGCGTGAGGTCGCGCATCTTGGCCAGGTCCGCGTGGCGGAACTCGGCGTTGTCGTCGGAGTTGACCTTGCCGTCGAGCGCGGCGAGGTTGCCGTCCTCGAGGATGGCGAGCGGGTTGAGCTCGACCAGCGAGAGGTCCTTCTCATTAAAGAGCTTGTACAGGCCCAGCATGATCTTGGTGAGCTGGTTGACCTGCTTGGGGTTCAGGTCCATCGCGAAACCGAGCTGGCGGCACTGGTACGGCTGCAGCCCTTCGACGAAATCCACCACGATGGTGTGGATGTCGTCCGGGGTTTCCTTGGCCACCTGCTCGATGTCCACGCCGCCGTGCTTGGAGGCGATGAAGGTGACGGCCTTGCTGTCGCGGTCGACCAGGATCGACAGGTACAGCTCCTTGGCGATGTTCGTGGCATCGGTGACCAGCACCAGGTTCACCGGCAGCGCGCGGCCGGCGGACTGGTAGGTTTCCATGTTCTTGCCCAGCATGCCCTTGGCGGCGGCGTGGACGTCATCCAGGCTCTTGCAGAACTTGACGCCGCCGGCCTTGCCGCGACCACCTGCGTGGATCTGGGCCTTGACCATCCATTGCGTGCCGCCCAGGTGCTTGGCGGCATCGACGGCGGCGTCGGGGGAGTTGGCGATTTTGCCCGGCGGCACGGCGATGCCGTACTGCGCGAACAGCTCTTTGGCCTGGTACTCGTGGAAATTCATTCGATACCTCGAGTGAATGGGGAAGGATCGAGCCTGTGCGGTAGCCACAGCACAGGCTAGGAGAACGGACGGCGGTGATAACGCACTACCGGCTTGCAGTGCGCCGCGGCCATGCTTCGACATGGCGAAAACCGCGCAATACGGCCCGGTATTTTCGCGGAAGCGGCCGGCAATGGAAAGGGGCGGCCTGGTCCAGGGAACCGACGTTTGCCTCGGCCGCCCTTTGGGGAGAGGATTGAGCCGCGGGGGACAACCTTGCGGGGATCCGGCGTACCCTTATGGCCGTCATTCCCGCGAAAGCGGGAATCCATGTTGCTTTGAGGCTAAAGGCAAAGATGGATTCCCGCTTTCGCGGGAATGACGGTCTTGGGATGGCAGGTTTCTCGCAAGAATTTTTTTGGTGCCCCCATCCGCCCTTTCCCCTCCTGAGCATCCAAATCCGTGTCCAGCCGCGCGATAGTCGATTCGCCCAACAGCACGACCACCCGCCACGAGCTGTTGTTTCTGAATTATTTCCGGCTGGCGCAGGCGCTGGTCTACGTCGGGCTCGCCTTCACCCCTTCCGGCATGGGCTGGCCTCATCTGGACAACGGCGACCTGGCGCGACTGGTGGCGGCGGGCTATCTGCTGTTCGCCCTGGCGATGATATCGATCACCCACCTGACCAAGACGCTGGGCTGGCTGGGCATCCTGGGCACCCTGCTGGTGGACATCGTCGCAGCGGTGCTGGCGATCGCGGCGATGAACGATGCGCGCATCGGCATCGCGATGATGCTGGCCGTCAACCTGGCTGCTGGCGCTTTGCTTCTTCCGCTGCGATTGGCCTTGTTCCTGGCCGCGCTCGCCACCCTGGGCGTGCTTGGCCGCACCATGTTCGCCTTGCCGCATGCCCCCTCGGTCGACGACCGCGATTTCTTGGAGTCGGGCCTGTTCGGCATGGCCTATTTCGCAATCGTCGTGCTTTGCAACGTGCTCGGCCGCCAGCTGCGCGCCAGCGAGGCGCTGGCCGAACAGCGCAGCATCGACCTGGTCAACCTGGCGCAGGTGAACGAGCTGATCATCCGCCGCATGAAAACCGGCGTGATGCTGGTGGACGATGCCAACCGCATCCACCAGATCAACGAATCGGCCTGGATGCTGCTGGGCAACCCGTCTTCCGACCAGCGCGACCTGGGCCGCGTGGCGCCGGAGCTGTCGCGCCGCCTGTATCACTGGATCACCTCCGGCAAGCTGGACGAAACCGCCACCCAGCTCGCCGACGGCATGCCGGAAGTGGTGCCGCGCTTCAGCCGCCTCGCGCCGAACGACGATTCGCTGGTGCTGATCTTCCTGGACGACACCTCGCTGGTCTCGCGCCGCGCGGAAGAACTCACGCTCGGTTCGCTGGGCCGCCTGTCCGCCTCGATCGCGCACGAGATCCGCAATCCGCTGGCAGCCATCCGCTACTCCGCGCAGCTGTTGGCCGAATCGAACGAAATCAGCCCCACCGACCTGCGCATGGTGGAGATCATCAACAACCACTGCAGCCGCCTCAACGACATCATCGAAAACATCCTGCAGCTTTCGCGGCGCGAGCGCTCGCGTCCGGAAACGCTCAACCTCGGCGACTGGGCGCACGATTTCGTCGATGAATACAAGCAGGGCAACGACATCGGCAACGATTCCCTGCGCGTGATCGACAACAGCGCACAGCCCGTCGTCGCCGTGGCCGATCCGCAGCAACTCCATCAGGTGATCTGGAACCTGGTGCAGAACGCGCTGCGCTACGGCCGCATGCCGGGCGAACCGGCCCGCGTGTTGGTTGTGGTTCGCCACGGCGAACACGGCGTGCCGATCCTGGAAGTGATCGATCGCGGCCCCGGCATTGCGCCGAAAGTGGCGGCGCAGATCTTCGAACCGTTCTACACCACGCATGAGTACGGCACGGGACTGGGGCTTTATCTCGCGCGGCAGATGGCGGAGGCGAATCAGGCGGTGCTCGAATATGTGCGTGTTGCGGGCGGGGGGAGTTGTTTCCGACTGGTGCTGACGCCGCCGGTGCGGATTGAGCCTGCGGTTTAATGCTTGCCCCAGATACTGCTCAGCTCGACGCGTCTGGGCGGAAAAGAATGAAAATCTGCGCTCAGGCCCTCAGGCCGCCAAATCTACGTAGCCCGCACCACCAACGTCGTCGCCATCATCTGCGACTGCACCGACTGGCCGTGGATCATCGCCAGCACCTTGCGCGCCAGCAGCACGCCGCCTTCCTGCCAGTTCTGCCGCATGCTGCTCAAGGGCGGCAGGAAGGTCGCGCCCAGGGGCGTGTCGTCGTAACCGATCACGGAAACATCGGTCGGCACGGATTGCCCCAGTTCGACCAGGGCACGGATGGCGCCCATCGCCAGCAAGTCGCTGCAGGCGAAGATGGCATCAAAACGCACCTTGCGCGCCGCCAGCGAGCGCACCGCGTCCACGCCTGATTCCAGGGTGAAATCCGCCCTGCGCAGCAGCAGCGGCTTGATGCCGTGGCGAGCCAGCTCATCGACGAAGCCGAACAGGCGTTGCGCCATTTCGGGGTGGTCCGGGTTGCCGATGAAGACCGGATGCCGCCGCCCGATGGAAAGAAAACGCTCGGCCGCGATGACGCCGCCCTGGCGATTGTCGCTGCCGACGACAACATGATTGTCCCCACCCTCGCTGGCCGCGCCCCACACCACCATCGGCAGGCCGAGTTTGTCGTAGAGGCGCACGGCATCCTGGTGCACGCCCTGGCCCAGCAGGATCAGCCCGTCCGCCGCCTGCACCGCGGCGTGGGAGGCGCCCTGCCGGGTGGTCAGCAGCACGCTGTAGCCGGCCGAGGTGAGTTCCTGCGAGATACCGCCGAGCAATGACAGCGGGTAAGGGTCCCACATGGTGCGCTCGGAAGAGGGTTTCATCTCCACGATCACCGCCACCGTGTGGCTGCGGCGCAGCCGCAGGTTGCGGGCGCTGACGTTCAATTTGTAGCCGTGCTTGCGCGCGAGCGCCTGCACCCGCTCGCGCGTCTCGGGCGTCACCAGCGGGCTTTCGCTCAAGGCCCGCGACACGGTGATCTTCGATACCCCCGCCAAGGTGGCCAGGTCCGCCATGGTGGGGCTGGGGCGTTGCGCAAGCGGCTGTTTTTTCTTGGCCTTCGTCAAGCGGCGTTTCCCCTTCCTTCTTCGAAGCAGCAGGCAGGCGTTTCGATGCCGTGCCTGGCAAGTGTGCCGGAGCGGCCCGCATTCCTCCAATGCAACGACGTTTTCACCACGCCTACCGTCGCATCATGCTGCGTCGCAGCGATGATATCGATATCTTGATATCGATATCATTCGGTCTGTATGCTCACCCGCCACGGCCGAGCTCGGTCGCTGACAACACCAATCAAAAGAAGATGCCAAGGGGAGAATGCGTGCATAGCACCGATGCGCAAGCGATAGCCATGGAGCCGGCGCACCAGGCATCCCCCGATCCCTGGCGGGTCGTGCACGCGCGGCGCCCCCTGGCCTACGAGCTGGCCAAGCTGGAAAGCCTGTTCGCGCTCGCCAATGGCACGCTCGGCGTGCGCGGCGGCCTGGAAGAAGACCGCAGTCCGACCCAGGGCAGCTTTCTCACCGGCGTGTGGGAACGCACCCCCATCGAATACCACGAGCGCTTCCCCGGCTTTGCCCGCAGCACCGATACCCGCATTCCCGTGCCCGACGGCATCCGCATCGGCCTGCGCCTGGGCGACGCGCCGGTGCATCTGCGCGAAGGCGAGTGGCTGGCGTTCGAACAGGCATTGGATCTGCGCGGCGGCTGCCTGGAACGGAGCTTGCGCTGGCGCTCGCCCAATGGCGCCACCATCGAGATCCAGGCCGAACGCGTCGTGCCGCTGCAAACCCCGAACCTGCTGTGCATCCGCTATCGCGTCACGTCCGTCGACTACAGCGGCCCGCTCACGCTGGAATCGGCCATCGTCACCAGCGTCAGCGCCGCCGAACAGGGTGACGACCCGCGCATCGGCACGCGCATCCAGGGCGGGCTGAGCGTCACGGCCTGCGATGCGGACCGCACGCTGGCGTCGGTATGCCAGCGCACGCAGAACAGCCACATCCGGCTGGCCTGCGGCCAGCGCCATCGCATCAGCCAAAGCAACCTCACCTTCGTCCGCGCCATCGTCGATGACAACGAAGGCGTGCAGCAGCATTACCTGGCGGACCTGCGCCCCGGCGACAGCGTGGTGCTGGAGAAATTCGTGGCCTATGCCTGCAGCCGCCCGGAAGGCGGCGATACCGAGGCCGCCCTGCTCGACCATGTCGCCACCATGCTGGAACGCGCGCTGACGGTGGATTTCGCCGCCCATCGCGCCGAGCAGGCGCGCGCCTTCGCGGCGTTCTGGCAGGACGCCGACCTGGAGGTCCACGGCGACAGCGCCGTCGAGCAGGCGCTGCGCTTCAACCTGTTTCACCTGATGCAATCCACGCCGCGCGATGGCAGCGGCAGCGCGGCGGCCAAGGGCCTCACCGGCGAAGGCTACGAAGGCCATTATTTCTGGGATGCGGAAGCCTTCATCCTGCCGGTGCTGGCGTTCACCTCGCCCGAACGCGCGCGCAGCATGCTGGAATACCGCGTCAATACGCTCGATCGCGCCCGCAACCATGCGCGCGAGATGAACCATCCCACCGGCGCGCTGTACGCGTGGCGCACGATCAGCGGCGACGAGTGCTCGGCCTACTTCCCTTCCGGCTCGGCGCAGTACCACATCAATGCCGCGATCGCGTTCGCCATCCGGCTCTATGTCGAGTCCACCGGCGACATCGACTTCCTGGTGCGCGGCGGCGCCGAGGTGCTGTTCGAAACGGCGCGCCTGTGGCACCACGTGGGCAACTTCGATCCGCGCCGCGGCCATGCGTTCTGCATCTGCCAGGTGACCGGTCCCGACGAATACACCGCGCTGGTCGACAACAACTACTACACCAATCACATGGCGCAGCAGCATTTGCGCTATGCCGGGTCGGTCGCCTCCCAGCTTGGGCGCGAACGGCCGCAGGATTACGCGCGCATCGCCGCCCAGCTTGAACTGTCGGACCGGGAAATCGCCGCCTGGCTCGCCGCCGCCGATGCGATGTATCTGCCGGTGGATGCGCAGCTGAACATCTTTCCGCAGGACGACGGCTTCCTCAACAAGCCGCGCCTGCCGATTGCACACCCGGGCGAGCACGGTCACCGTCCGCTGCTGCTGCAGCTGCATCCGCTGACGATCTATCGCCACCAGGTGTGCAAGCAGGCCGACGTGCTGCAAGCCTTCGTGCTGGCCGGCAACGCCATCGACAAGGACATGAAGCGGCGCAACTTCGATTATTACGAAGGCGTCACCGTGCACGACTCCACTTTGTCAGCCTCCACCTTCAGCGTGGTCGCCGCGGAAGTGGGCTATGTCCACAAGGCCTACGGCTATTTCCTCGACACGTTGCGCGTGGACCTGGACAACCTGCACGGCAACACCTCGCACGGCGTGCACATGGCGGCGATGGCCGGCAGCTGGCTGGGGCTGGCCTGGGGCTTCGGCGGCATGCGCGTGATGGATGGCAAGCCCAGTTTCGCCCCCACGCTTCCCGCAGCCTGGGGCAGCTATCGCTTCGGCGTGCGCTGGCGCGACCACCACATTCGCGTCACCGTCAAGAAAGATCGCGTGGAATACAGCCTTACCGAAGGCGCGCAGCTCGACATCATCCACCGCGGCAAGACGGTGATGCTGCACGCCGGCCATACCGTCAATCTTCCCCTGCATGCATCGGCGCGACCTCACGTGAAGGCCGTCATCTTCGATCTCGACGGCGTGATCGCCGATACCGCGATCGTTCACCACGCCGCATGGAAACGGCTTGCGCTGGAAATGGACCTTGCGTTCGACGATGCCATCGGCGAACGCATCAAGGGCGTCGATCGCCGCGGTTCGCTGGACATCCTGCTGGAGGGCGCGCCGCGCGCCTATTCGGAAGACGAAAAAGAAGCGCTCGCCTCGCGCAAAAACGAATACTACCGGCAGCAGATCGAAACCTTCGGCCCGCAAAACCTGTTGCCCGGCGCGCGCCATGCCGTCGAGTCGGTGCGCCGTGCTGGCCTGAAGACTGCGCTGGCGTCGGCCAGCCGCAACGCACCGCTTTTGCTGGAAAGGCTCGGCATCGCGGATTTGTTCGACTACGTGGTGGATGCCAACCACATCAGTCGCGCCAAACCCGATCCCGAGATTTTCCTGGCCGCCGCGCGCGGCCTCGGCTTGGAGCCGAGCGAATGTATCGGCGTGGAAGACGCCGCGGCAGGGATCGCCAGCATTCACGCTGCGGGAATGAAAGCGATAGGAGTAGGCCAGGCACAGGCGCTGGCCGAGGCGGATCTGCTGTTGCCGAACGTTGCCGCGTTCGACATCAGCCTGTTTACGACATAAGCGGCTAACAGACGCGGTGACGCCGCGCCATCACAAACAAAATCGTTGGGGAGAACGTTCGATGAAGACCAAGCCACTCACACGCGTTGCGTTATCGGCGGCGATCGCCACCACGCTCGTGTCCGGTGCTGCGTATGCGCAAGACAACGGCCAGACGCAGGCCACCTCGACCACCCCGTCCACAGCCCCTGCCCAGAACAACGCCACGCAGAAGTCCAGCAACGACAAGAACGTGTCGACGCTGCAGCAGGTCGTGGTCACCGGCACCGCGACGTTCGGCGGCATCAAGAAGATCGACGCCAGCTACTCGATCACCTCGATGAGCGCCGAGCAGATCAAGGAATCCAATCCCAAGAGCGTGGCCGACTTGCTCAAAGCATCGCCTGGCGTCTACCCGGAATCCTCCGGCGGCCAGACCGGCGCCAACATCGAAGTGGCCGGCTTTCCGGGCGGCGGCGATGCGCCGTTCTACACCGCGCAGATCAATGGCGTGCCGCTTTACCCGATGTCGAACCTGTCGTTCATGGACCAGTCGTCCATGTTTCGTCTCGACGACACCATCGACCGCGTCGAAATCGTGCAGGGCGGCCCGTCGGTGCTGTACGGCAATGGCCAGCCGGGCGTCACCTCGAACTTCGTGCTGCGCGAAGGCACCGATGTGCCCTCCGGCGACATCGGCGTCACCTATGGTTCGGAAGGGCTGTATCGCCTCGACGGCTTCCTCGGCTTCAAGGTCGCCAACAACTGGTACGGCAGCGTAGGCGGCTTCTGGCGGCGTTCCGATGGCGTGCGCAATCCGCAGTTCCCCTCCGATAACGGCGGCCAGTTCACCGCCACGCTGACGCGCGATTGGGACAACGGCTCGCTGATGTTCTACGCGCGCACGCTGAAGGACCACAATCAGTTCGTTACCGACACGCCGATACTCAACCCCGGCAAGGGCAATTTCTCCGCCTATCCGGGCTTCGATCCGCTTACCGGCACCTTCGGCAGCAAGGCCGACCAGCGCGAATTCATCGCCACCACGCCCTGCTACACCGCCGGCTGCACGCCGGGCGGGGTGGATGCGAATCTCGCCAAGGGGCGCGGTGCCGACCTGCGCATGTACGGCGCCAACTTCGATTGGGATTTCGGCAACGGCTGGTCGCTGTCCGACAAGCTGGGCTTCACCAGCGGCGAGATGAACACCATCTCGTTCTTCAGCACCGGCGCCAACCCGACCACGCTGGGCCAGTACATCGACAGCCAGGTGAGCCAGTACCAGGCCGCTGGCCTGTTGCCGGCCGGCACGCTCACGCCGACCGCCGTGTATGCCAACAACGGCGCGGCTGCGAACATGAACGAGAACGTCAATACGCAAGGCCTGTGGTGGGTGCACAAGGACCTGCAATCGATCAGCAACGAGTTCCACGTCAGCAAGGAGCTGTTCGAAGGCAACACGCTGACCCTGGGCAACTACACCGCCGTGTACAACGCCCACGACACCTGGTACCTCGGCAACGACATGCTGCTGCAGGCGCAGAACAACCCCAACCCCATCGCCGTCACGCTCACCAACGGCACCAATACCTGGGACCTGACGGACCCGCAGGGTTTCGTCGGCGGCCCCACCTTCGCCATGCATGAACGCTGGAACGGCTTCAACACGGCCATGTTCCTCACCGACGTGTGGAAGGTGAACGAGTGGACCATCGATGGCGGCGTGCGTTACGAGCATCAGAAGGCCAACGGCGTCATTCAAAACGCCGGGTCGAATGGTCTCAACCCGACCGACCCGTATGACCTGGCCGGCAACTACACCGGCAGCTTCAGCACCAACGCGCAAGGGCAGACGGTGGCGCAGGGGGCCGAATATCTCATCAACAGCTTCACGCCGATCCACTACTCGAAGTCGAAGCTGTCGTGGACGGTAGGCGCCAACTACGAATTCAATCCGAACATGAGCGCCTATGTGCGCGCCAACGTCGGCGTGCACTTCCCCGACTTCGACGACCTGCGCGGCCTGCCCACCACGCCGGTGGAGAAGATCAGAAACTACGAAATCGGCTTCAAATACCAGGCCGACTGGATCTACGCCGATACCAGCGCCTACCGGCGTACGTTCTACAACGTTCCCTACACCATCACGTACGGCAACGGACAGCAACAGACCTTCGTGTACGGCTCGCAGACCTGGGGCGTGAATTTCATCACCAACGTCAAGCCGTTCGAACATGCCGAAATCAGCTTTTCCGGCGATTACATGAAGGGGCATTACAACCGTTACGTCGGCTGCGTGAGCTACACCGCCCAGGATGGCAGTAGCCAGTGCAGCAGCATCAATGGCATGCAATTGCAGCGCCAGCCGAAATTCCAGTTCCGCCTGACGCCGTCGTACACCATCCCGACCTCCTGGGGCAGCGTGAAAGCCTGGCTCACCTACGAATACGTCGGCGACCGCTACGGCGATCTGATCCAGCAGCAGCCTCTGGGCAGCTACTACGACCTTGCCTTCGGCGTACTGGCCAACGTGGGCCAGCATTGGGTGCTGAGCGTGCAGGGCACCAACATGACCAACCAGATCGGCATCACGGAAGGCAACTCCCGCTTGTTCGGCTTTGCCAGCGGCGGCGGCGTGATCCTGGCGCGCTCCATCGAGGGGCGCGAGGTGAATGGGCAGGTCAAGTACAACTTCTGACGGGTTTTGCTCCTTTCCCCCGTTCTTGATCCGCAACGATGGATCGAGGGCGGGGGAGAACGAGCTCGATTAGCCGCCTCCCCTCCCTTGGGCAACCATGGCCGAGTCCGGTATCCGGCCATGGACTTTCCCGCCACGAGTCGTTGTAGAGTTCGTCCGCCTGGCGCCGTTTTGCGACACGGTTTCGGCGCCTGCGGCCGGTGAGAGGTTTTGTTTCGCCATGCAATTCGTCACCAGGCAGGTCGCCATGAACCGATTCCGCATGATCGCCGCGCTCGCCCTGATCTACATGGTCTTCGCGATTCTCCTCAACAGCGTCGGCACGGTCATCCTGCAATCGATCTACACCTTCGGCGTGGACAAGCCGCAGGCCAGCCTGCTGGAGTTGTTCAAGGATTTGCCGATCGCGGTCACGTCCTTCCTGGTTGCTTCGTTTCTTCCCCTGCTTGGCTATCGGCGCGCGATGATGATCGCGCTGGGCATCGTCGCCTGCGCCTGCGTGCTGATGCCGTTGTATCCCGGCTTCCATACGGCGGAGCTGTTATTCACTTGTGTAGGCGTGTCATTCGCACTGACCAAGGTGGCGGTGTATTCCTCGATCGGCTTGCTTACCAACGATCGCAGCGAACACGGGCGGCTCACCAACACGGTCGAAGGCTTGTTCATGATCGGCGTGCTGATCGCCGGCTGGCTGTTCAGCGCATTCGTCGATCATGCCTCGCCGGCGAGCCCATCCTGGCTCAACGTGTATTGGGTGCTGGCCGTGAGCTGCGTGCTGGTGATCGCGCTGCTGGCGACCTCGCGCATGGATGAATCGGCAGCGCACAGCGAGGACACCAAATCCATGCATGGCTCGCTGCTGGAGATGCTGCACCTGTTCCTGCGCCCGCTGGTCTATGTGTTCCTCGCCTCGGCGTTCCTGTATGTGCTGATCGAACAGAGCTTCAGCACCTGGCTGCCCACCTTCAACAACGAAATCCTCATGCTGCCCAATGCCATGAGCATCCAGATGGCGACCATCCTCGCCGGCGCCTCGGCCGTGGGCCGCCTCGTCGCGGGCCAGGTGTTGCGACGCATGCCGTGGTACGGGCTGCTCAACATCTGCGTGGTCGGCATGGGCCTGCTGGTGATGGCGACCTTGCCGCTGGCCCACGGCGTGGTTGCACGCGCTGACGTCGGCTGGCTGAATGCGCCGGCGGCCGCGTACCTGATTCCGCTGATCGGCGTGCTGATGGCGCCGATCTATCCGGTGATCAACTCGGTGGCGCTCAGCTCGCTGCCCAAGCCGGCGCACGCGGCGATGACCGGCTTGATCGTCATTTTCTCGGCACTCGGCGGCACGCTGGGGTCGCGCATTACCGCCATCGTGTTTTCACGTTTCGACGGCATCCATGCGTTCTACTTTTCGCTGGTGCCGATGCTGCTGATCCTGGTCACGCTGTTCTTCTTCAAGCGCGAAACCGATCGCACCGGCGCGGCCACGGCCACCATCACGCTGGCTTCCAAATAGCGCCTTCCGGATCGGGGCGCATCACGCACTACCGCTGGAGTTTTCATGAGCCTTCGTCACCTCGGCCTGTCCGGTCTGCTGTTCGCCGCGCTTACTGCCACGTTCGTCTGCCATGCGGCGACCGATCCGAGCTTCGTGCTCACCGGCACCGCCGACAATTTCGGCAGCTATTTCCCCAGCTATCTGGCCAACGGCTATTTCTCCACCATGACCACCCCGCGCGGCACCGAGCCGGCGCGCGCGTACATGGTTGCGTTCATGGATTACGACCAGCGCGACGTATCCCGCCCCGCCGCCATTCCCGGCTGGAGCGAGATCGACTACAACCCCGGCGGCGGCTGGATCAACTCCACGCGCCTGGACAAGAAGATCTTCGCCGACTACGCGCAGACGCTCGACATGTACGACGGCACGCTCACCACGCGCTACCGCTTCGACTACGCCAACAAGTCGACCGACGTGAAGGTCGCCACTTTCGTGAGCCAGGCCGATACGCATCTTGCCGCCACGCAATTCACCATCACGCCGCATTTCGACGGCAGCGTGGAACTCAGCTTTCCGATCCGCCTGTGGTCCGAATATCAGCCGCGCTTTCCGATCGGCAGCATGACGGGTGACCAGATGATCGCGGCGGTGATCGCCAGCGGCCAGAACCTGGAGAACAAGCCGGTGCCGACGCCCGATCGCGCACCGGTGTGGTATCCCGGCTACACCGAAGTGCTCAACAGCGATGGCGATACCAAGACCCTGACGCTGTGGCTCAACGGCCGCGCCAAGCAAGGCTTGAGCATGGCCGAAGCGGCAGCCATTGAATTGCCGGCCTCGCTGGCGATCCAGAGCGTAAAGCTCGACAAGACCTCCGACCTGCTATCGCTGCACATCACCGCCAAGGTGACTCAGGGCAGCACCTACACCTTTACCAAATACCTGGCTGCCTCCCGCCAGGATTGGGGCGGCGACGCCACGGCGGACGTGACGCTGGTCGAACAGGCACGCAGCACCGGCTTCGCTACCCTGCTGGCCAGGCACCAGGCAGCATGGCATGCGCTGTGGAAATCCGACATCGTGGTGGACGGCGATCCGGCCGTGCAGAAAGCGGTGCATTCCGACCTGTATTACCTGCTCTCCAACAGCACCGTAGGTACGGCATGGCCGATGGGCGCTTGTGCGCTGACGCCCAACTACGCCGGCCACGCGTTCTGGGACAGCGATTCGTGGGTGTTCCCCGCCCTGCTGCTGTTGCATCCGGAACGTGCCAAGCCGATCGTGATGTTCCGCCACCGCACCATGCAGCCCGCGCGCGAGCGCGCCATCCGGTACGGCGCGAAGGGCACCATGTATCCGTGGGAAGCCGACCCGCAGACCGGCGTGGACAACACGCCGCATTTTGCCTACGACGTCTATCGCGAGATCCACGTCAACGCGGATATCGCGATTGCACAGTGGCAGTACTACTTGGCCAGCGGCGACAAGAACTGGCTCAAGCAGGACGGCTGGCCGGTGATCCGCGAGATCGCGCAGTTCTGGGCCAGCCGCGTTACCTACAACAAGGCGGACGATCGCTACGAAATCATGCACGTCACCTCGCCGGACGAGGCCTACGATGACGTGCCGAACGACTCCTTCACCAATGCCGCCGCACGCAAGTCCTTGCAGATCGCCGTGGAAGCGGCCAACACGGTGGGCGAGCGCGCCGATCCGCAGTGGTCGCAGATGGCCGCCAAGATGTATATCCCGTTCCTGGAGAAGGAACAGCGGCACCTGGATTTCGATCAATCCGTTCCGCACGACAAGATCACCTGGATGGGTTCGTCCCTGGTCTGGCTGATGTATCCCAACCTCGACCTGCCGATGTCGCCGACCGTGCGCCGCAACGATTTCGACTTCCAGCTGCATGAGCTGAAGGTGCACGGCGACGATCCCAACGAGATGATGATGGTGATGCTCGCCGTAGGCGCATCCGAACTGGGCGACGCCAAAACCGCGGGCGAATGGATCGAGCGCAACCTGGTCGGCTTTCTGAAACCGCCCTTCAACGTGCGCACCGAAACGGTGGCGAACAACGCGGGGTATATTCTTGCCACCTCCTCCGGCTTTTTGCAGAGCATGATCTACGGGCTGACCGGCTTGCGCATCGACGACAAGGGCCTGGATGCGGCCTATGCGCCGGTGCTGCCGCCGAACTGGACCTCGCTGAAGCTGCAGCGCATCCATTTCCGCGGCAAGCAGTACGACATCACCATCACGCGCAATGCGCAGGGCAAGGCGGAACTGACCCGCACGGCGCTGTGATGTCCACGCTATCGCCCCCGCTTCGCGAAACCATGCAGCAGATCGGCAAGCTGCTGCAGGCGGGCGATTTGCGGGGTGCGCACGATCGGCTTCAATCGGTGGTCGGGCAGCATCCCGATTATGCGGAAGCCTTGCGCCTGCTTGGCGGCCTGCGGCAGGCGTTGGGCGATGTCGAAAGCGCCGAAGCGCTGTTGCGCAAGGCCATGGCCGCCGATCCCGGCTGGGCGCCCACCTGGGCTTCGCTGGGCGAGCTGCTGTTGAACAGCGGACGGGCGGAGGAAGCTATCCCGCTGTTGCAACGCGTCGCCTCACGCCTGCCGCACGCCGCGCTGCTGCTTGCGCGCTACTACAACGACCAGCAGCGGCCTGCCGATGCCCTGGCCGTGGCGGCCCCCCTATGCAGCTCCGCGCAGGCGCCGGCCGAGCTGATCGCCCAACACATCGCGGCACTTGCAGCGCTCGGGCGCCAGGATGAGGCCGTCCGTTTTTATCGCCAGCGTGCGGAAGCCTTGCCGAACGATCCTGCCGCAGCCCACGCCATGGCGATGGCCTTGGCGGCAGCCTCCGAACACGCCGATGCCGAACGCATCGCCCGCCATGCGCTGGCCCGCGGGCATGCAACGGCGGCCGTCCATTTCACCCATGCAAGCAGCCTGATCGCGCTCGGCGACATGGAAGGGGCGGAGACAGCCTTGCGCGACTGCCTGCAGCAGGAACCACGCCATATCGAGGCGCACGATCATCTGGCGCGGCTGGTATGGATGCGTACGGGCGACAACGCACAGACCACTGCGCTGCTCGACCAGGCCCTGCAGCAATTTCCGCGCGACGAAGCGCTGCTCGCCACCAAGGCCGCGATCCTGCACGGCGCCGGCGATGCACACGGCGCCTACCAATGCCTGGCGACGGCGGCAGCGCACGCACAGGCCGCACCATCCCTGCTGGTACGCGCCGGGCTCGCCGCCTTGGAATTCGATCCAGCCGTTGCGCTGGACCTGGCGGAACGCGCACTGCAACGATCGCCTTCCGCGAGCGCCGCGCGAAACCTGCTGGCCGCCGCCTTGCTGGGCATCGGCGATGCGCAACAGGCGCTGCAGCATTGCGAAGCGCTGCTCGCCACTACGCCGGACGATCAATACCTGATCGCCCTGCAAACCACCGCGTGGCGGCTGCTGGGCGCCCCGCGCCACCACGCGTTCTGCGACTATGCCAACCTTGTACGCACGCAGACCTTGCAGGCGCCACCGCAGTGGGCGGACCTGCCGAGCTTTCTCGCCGACGTGAAGCGCAGCCTGCAACGCCTGCACAACCCGCATGGCCATCCGCTGCTGTTTCAATCGCTGCGGCACGGCACGGAAACCACCGGCGATCTGACGCGCCACCCCGACCCCGTCATCCAGGCGCTGTTCCAGGCCTTCGATGCACCGATACGCGCCTACCTCGCGCACATCGGCAGCGGGTCCGATCCGCTACGCCGCCGCAATCATGGAACGTATCGCTACAACGGCGGCTGGTCGGTGCAACTGCGCAGCGCGGGCTTTCACACCAACCACGTGCATCCACGCGGCTGGATTTCCTCGGCCTTTTACGTGGATCTGCCCGACGGCATGGCGAGCGCGTCCACGCCGGATGGCTGCCTCGCCTTCGGGCAGCCCAGCATCCTCACCACGCCGCCCTTGCATGCGCAGCATCTGGTGCGCCCCGAGGCAGGCAGGCTGGTGTTGTTTCCTTCGTACGTCTGGCACGGCACCGTGCCGTTCCACAACGAGCAGACCCGGCTTACGGTGGCTTTCGACGTGGTGCCCGGAGACGCGGCATGACACGGCAAGGCATTGCACAAGTTCGAAGGGCCACCGAACGCTCACACCGCTTAGGCTTTCATAAATGCACGCGATCGGCGGCTCGTGCGCCGATGGCACCGGATGGGAAATACGTATGAAAAGCACACGTCGCCGCGCCACCCAATCACGCTGTCTCACGCTCTTGCTGTCGGCAGCGCTGGTCGCCACCGCCTCCGCCGCCCAGCCCGATCCGGCCAAGACCCGCGCCTATATCGACAAGGCCTGGACCACGCTGACGCGTTCGCAGGACGAATGCAAGTCGCTGCTCGATCCCAAGATCAAGACGCGTCCGGTGCTGTATGTGCCGGCGCAGTTCACCGTGCCCAAGGATTTGTTGCAGGTAGAGAAGCGCTGCAATATCGACGTGCACACCTTGCCCAAGCCGGTCGAACAGTTGGGCGACATCGATGCGACCAAGTTGCCGGTGCAGGGCTTGCTCTATCTGCCGCATCCGTACGTGGTGCCCGGCGGCTTTTTCAATGAAATGTATGGCTGGGACAGTTATTTCATCATGCTGGGCCTGGTGGCCGATCACCGCACCGAACTGGCGCGCGACATGGTGGACAACGCGCTGTTCGAAGTGCAGTACTACGGCGGTGTGCTGAATGCGAACCGCACCTACTATCTCAGCCGGTCCCAGCCGCCGTTTCTCACGCAGATGATGGTGTCTCTGCTCAGCGATCCGGCCAGTTTCCGCAACGCGGGCGAGAAGCGTGCCTGGCTGGAGAAAGCCTATCCGCTGGCCGTGCGCAATCACGATATCTGGACGCGGCCGGAGCATCTGGCAGGCAACACGGGCCTGGCGCGCTACTACGATTTCGGCAGCGGACCGGTGCTGGAAGCGCAGGACAGCACGTTCTATCGCGGCGTGATCAAGTGGCTGATCGCCCATCCCGACGGTAATCCGGGATATCTGCTGAAAGCCGCGCAGCAACCCGACGCTGCCGAAACCGCGCGCCTGCAGTCCGAAAGCTGCGACGTCAGCGCATCCAAGGTTTGTGCCGGCAACTGGTACGGCGGCTATCGCCTGACGGCCGATTACTACCATGGCGATCGCGCCATGCGCGAATCGGGGTTCGACACCAATTTCCATTACGGCCCGTTCGGCGGCTCCACGCACCACTATGCCGACGTGAGCTTGAACAGCCTGCTTTATCGTTACGAAGTGGATCTGCACGATTTCGCGCAACAGCTCGGCAAGACCGATGACGCGCAGCATTGGGCGCAAGCCGCCGCAGCACGCAAGCAAGCCATGGACAAGTATCTGTGGCGCCCGGAGTTCGGCATGTACCGCGACTACGACTTCGTCGCCGGCAAACCATCCGATTCACCGTATCTCACCACGTTCTATCCGCTATGGGCCGGCGCCGCCTCGCCGGAACAAGCGGCCTCGGTACGCGGCAAGCTTGCCATCTTCGAATTGCCCGGCGGCCTGGCGATGGACAACCGGCCCAGCGGCGCGCAATGGGATGCGCCGTTCGGCTGGGCGCCGACCAACTGGCTGGCCGTGGCCGGTCTGGATGCGTACGGCTTCCATGACGATGCGCGGCGCATCGCCGGCAAGTTCAACGCAACCATCGATCGCAGTTTTGCGGCAGACGGCACCATCCGCGAGAAATACAACATGGCCAGCGGCAACGCGAACGTGAAGGTCAGCGCCGGCTATACCACCAATGTGATCGGTTTTGGCTGGACCAATGGGGTGTATTTGAAGATGGAGCACATCTTGAGCGGGGCGAAGGAGAAGCTGGCGCAGTAGGGAGACGAGCCAAAGTCAGCATCGCGCTTGCAGACAACGGAGGGACCATGCATACATCGCGTTTCTTATGCCTCGCAGCATCCGTATTGCTTGGCGCAGCCGCCGCCGCGCAAGACAGCTCGCCCAACATCAAGCCCGATGGCACGATCACCTCGCCCGCCCTAAGCATTCCCTATTCCAGCTTCGCCTCGCCGCAGGCGCGCGCGTTCTTTCCCAAGCTGCTGGCCGAAGGCAGCAAGGCGCCCCCGATCGATGCGCCGATCGAACAGAGCCGCGCGTTCTACGATCGCCTCAACAGCGATCGCGCCGCACGCATGCAGAAGATGTACGCGGTCAAGATCCACCACGAAACGATTGCCGGCGTGGAGGCCGACGTGGTGCTGCCCGCACAAGGCGTGTCAGCCGAGAACCGGCACCGTGTGCTGATCAATCTGCATGGCGGCGCGTTCCTGTGGGGTGCGCACAGCGGCGGCTTGGTGGAAGCGATACCGGTCGCCAGCGTCGGCCGCATCAAGGTGATCACCCTCGATTACCGGCAAGGGCCGGAGCACACCTTCCCTGCGGCGAGCGACGACGTCGAGACGGTCTACCGCGCCCTGCTCAAGCAGTACAAGCCGCAGCAGATCGGCATCTATGGCTGTTCGGCCGGCGGCATCCTTACCGGCGAATCCGTCGCGCGCCTGATCACCGACAAGCTGCCGGTGCCGGGCGCCATCGGCACCTTCTGCGGGTCGTTGCTGGATATCGATGGCGATTCGGCCTATGTCGCGCCGGTCTTGAACGGCCAGGGCGTGCCGGCGCATCGCCTCACACTGGCCGACCTGCCTTATTTTCACGGCGCGAATCCGCGCGATCCGTTGGTGCAGCCCGGTTTGTCGCCGGCCTTGCTGGCCAGGTTCCCGCCTACCCTGCTGATTACCGGCTCGCGTGACATGACCATGAGCTCGGTTTTGGCCAGCCAGCAATTGCTCGACCAAGCGGGGGTGCAGACCGAGCTTCACGTCTGGGACGGCATGTGGCATTCGTTTTTCTCGGATCCGGAACTGCCCGAATCACAGGACGCCTATCGTGTGATGGCGAGGTTCTTCCTCACGCACCTCGGCCGTTGACCTACATAAATGCTCCGCGCTTTGCCACTTGCGAGTGCGGCGAGTATCCTGAACAGAACCCATCATCGCCTACGGATCATGAGCCAACAGACCGTCCTCGTCATCGATGACGAACGCGATATCCGCGAGCTTTTGACGATCACGCTCGGACGCATGGACCTGAAGGTCGATGCCGTCGGTACGGTCGCCGAAGCGCGCCAGGCGCTTTCCGAACGCAACTACGATCTCTGTTTCACCGACATGCGGCTGCCGGACGGCAGCGGCCAGGAGATCATCGAGCTGATCGCCGCCCAGTACGACGACACGCCGGTGGCGATGATCACCGCCTACGGCAACGTCGACGCGGCCGTGACGGCGCTGAAGGCCGGCGCCTTTGATTTCGTCTCCAAGCCGGTGGACATCCAGATGCTGCGCCGGCTGGTGCGCACGGCGCTGAAGCTGGCCGAAGAAAAGCGCAGCGGTGGCGGCGCCAGCCCGGCTGCGGCCAGCTCCAGCGAGCGCCTGATCGGCGACTCGGCGGCCATGCAGCAAGTACGCAGCACCATCACCAAGCTGGCGCGCAACCAGGCGCCGGTGTACATCGCCGGCGAATCGGGCGTGGGCAAGGAACTGGTGGCGCGCCTGATCCACGAGCAGGGGCCGCGCGCCAGCGGGCCGTTCGTGCCGGTGAACTGCGGCGCGATTCCCTCCGAACTGATGGAAAGCGAATTCTTCGGCCACCGCAAGGGCAGCTTTACCGGTGCGGTCGCCGACAAGGAGGGGCTGTTCCAGGCCGCGCATGGCGGCACGCTGTTTCTCGACGAAGTGGCCGAGCTGCCGCTGCACATGCAGGTGAAGCTGCTGCGCGCGATCCAGGAAAAGGCCGTGCGCCCGATCGGCGCGCGCGAGGAAGTCGCGGTGGACGTGCGCATTCTTTCCGCAACGCACAAGAACCTGGCCGCACTGGTTGAGCAAGGCCAGTTCCGCCAGGACCTGTTCTACCGCATCAACGTGATCGAGCTGCGCGTGCCGCCTCTGCGCGAGCGCCGTGGCGACGTGCCGCTGCTGGCCGATTTCGTACTGCGCCAACTGGCCTCCAAGAGTGGCGGCGGCACGCCTGTGCGCCTGCTGCCGGAAGCACGCCAGGCGCTGGAGGATTACGACTTTCCCGGCAACGTGCGCGAGCTGGAAAACATCCTGGAACGCGCGGTGGCGATGTGCGACGGCGACCGTGTCGACGTCAGCGACCTCATGCTTCCACAACGCCCCCCGCGACATGGCGGCGAAACCGGCGCGCCCGCACATGGCGGCCATCACGCACAGCCCGCCTACCCGCCCACGCATGCGCCGGCGGCGGCGGCGCAAACCCCGTCCAGCGAATTGCCACTGGACGACTACATCAGCAACCTCGAACGCACCGCGATCATGAAGGCGTTGGAAGAATCGCGCTACAACAAGACGGCTGCGGCGCGAAAGCTCGGCATTACGTTCCGTGCGTTGCGCTACAAGCTGAAGAAGCTCGGCATCGATTGATGCTCCATCAACGTTTCGTTTTTTCCTTGCCGTCGCGCAAGGCTTCGCGCACCGCGTGCAGCAGGGCACGCGTTCCCACCGGCTTGTTCAGACGCCGCACGCGGTTGCCGTCCGGCATGTGCAGTTTCGCCGGATCGGAGCTGCCGTCCGCGCGGCACAGCACCAGCACGCCGCGGCGATAGCCGTACTGGCTGAGCGCCGCCAGGGTGCGCTCGCTGGTGAACAGGCTCATCTCGCCATCCATCACCACCAGGTCGGGCAGGCCGCAGGCTTCGATCCATTGCAGTGCGGCGGTGCCGCTCTGGCTGCCGTGCACTTCATAACCCCAGGCGTCGAGCGTGTCGCTCAGCAGCGTCAGCTGGCCGGCTTCTTCCACCACCAGCAGCACATGTTCGGCATTGCCATGCAGGCTGGCATCGATGTCGGCCAGTTCGAGATCCGCCGCGTCGGTGGTCGCCCGCACCAGCGGTATATACAAATCGAAGCAACTGCCTTCGCCGACGATGCTGTCCATGCGCATGACGCCGCCGTGGCTGTAGACGATGCGCCGGCATGACAGCAAGCCCAGGCCGGTGCCGCCTTCCTTGGTGGTGAAGAACGGTTCGAACAGGCGCTTGCGCACCTCTTCCGTGATGCCGATGCCGGTATCGCTGACCGACAGGCAGACGAAGTCGCCGGGCTGGGCTTCTTCGTGTTCCTGGAAAAAGCGCTGATCCAGCTTTGCCTTGCGCGTGGTGACGCGCAGGACGCCGCCGTCCGGCATCGCCTGGATCGCGTTGAGGCACAGGTTGAGCAGGCATTGCTGCAGCTCGGTGTGATTGCCCTCGAAGGTGAGTTGCGGATCGGCCACGTCGATGTCGAGGGTTACCGTGCGCGGCACGCTGCCTTGCAGCAGCAGCGACAGTGCATCGGCCAGCGCCTGCACCTTCACCTGCTCGGCGCGGCGTGCACCGCGCGCAAAGGACAGCATGGATTGCACCATTTCCAGCCCGCGACGTCCGCAGTCGCGTACCAGCTCACCCAGGCGAGCCAGGCGTGGATCGTCCTGGTAGTCGTGCAGGCTGTCGCCGGCCAGCAACAAGGGCTGCAGCAAGTTGCGCAAGTCGTGGCTCAGGCCGCCGGCCAGCATGGCCAGGCTCTCGAAACGCTGGATGCGGATCAGCTCCGCTTCGGCGCGTGCGCGCGCCCGCTGTTCTTCCGCTTCGCGCAATGCGCGGCGTACGGCGCTGGCCAGCCGCGCAGGGTTCTGCTTGAGGATGTAATCGGTGGCCCCTTCGCGCAATGCGGCGATCGCCGCTTCCTCGCCGAGCGTGGCCGACACGTAGATAAAGGGAATCTCCTCGCTGTGGTCGCGCAACAGCTCCAGTGCGCGCTGGCCGGAGAAGCCGGGCATGCTGAGGTCGGACAGCACGATGTGCGGCTTGAACTCCTGCAAGGTGCGCACGTAGGCGGCTTCGTCGTCGACCAGGCGTACGTCGTACTCGATCCCGTCGGCCTGCAGCTCGGTGAGCACCAGCTCGGCATCGAGCGTGCTGTCTTCGACCTGCAGCACCCTTATCCGGGGCAACGAACGCGGCTGGCTGGACTTGTCCGGCATTCCCTGTGGTTCCGAGTGGATTTGAGCATCATATTTCAATTGGAGAGCCGCCGGCCGCGCATCGTCGACCGCAGCAGCCGCACGGCGCGAGTCGGCCGGACGGCTGCTTTTTCACGATTGACGCTCGACGATTCCCGTCCCCAGCCTAACGAATCCCATCCTGCGGCGCCTGGTTCAGCAGCGCCCAGAACTGGCCCAGCGTACGCACCGCCTGGAAAAACTGCGCCACGTCCACCGGTTTGATGACGTAAGCGTTTACCCCCAGGTTCCAGCTGCAGGCCAGATCGCTTTCCTCGCGCGACGAAGACAGGATCACCACCGGCGTGCAGCGGAACCGCTCGTCCGCGCGCATTTGCGTGAGCACCTCCAGCCCGTTCAAGCGCGGCATCTTGATATCCAGCAGCACCACCACCGGGTCGTCTTCCTGGCGGCCGGCGAAGGCGCCGCGCGCGTACAGCCAGTCCAGGCAGTCGACACCGTCCTCGAGGTGGATGACCGGATTGGCCAGGTGCGCCTGGCGCAGCGCGTCCATGGTCATTTCCGCATCGACGGGACTGTCTTCGACCAACAGGATGGGGCGTAGCGGCGTGTGCTTCATGTCGACGGCGGGGGCGGCTCGATGGCCGCCAGGGTGAAGTGGAAACGGGCACCGCGCTCCGGTTCTCCTTCGGCCCAGGCACGGCCTCCGTGGCGCATCACGATGCGCCGCACGTTGGCCAGGCCAATGCCGTTGCCGGGAAATTCGCTGGCCTTGTGCAGCCGCTGGAATACACCAAAAAGCTTGTCGACGTAGCGCATATCGAAACCGGCGCCGTCGTCGGCGATGATGAATTCGTATTCGCCGCCTTCCTGCCGCAGCACCGAAATGTCGATGTGCGCGATCTCGCGCTGGCCGGTGTATTTCACCGCGTTGCCGATCAGGTTCTGCCATACGGTGCGCAGCATGTTCTCGTCGCCCACCACCGTCGGCAGCGCATCGATGCGCCAGACGATACGCCGCTCCGGCGCCTCGGCTTCGGCCAGCGCGCAGGTCTCGCTGACGAGCGCCTGCATGTCTACCGCCTGCAGGCGCAGCGCGCCGCGGCCCAGGCGCGAGAACACCAGCAGGTCTTCGATCAGCTGCGCCATGCGGTGCGAGGCATCGCGCACCACGCCCAGGTAGTGATGGGCGGTGTGGTCGGCCTGGTCGCCCAGGTGATCCTCCAGCTTCTGGACGAAGGCGGTGATGTGCCGCAGCGGCGCGCGCAGATCGTGCGAAACGGAATAGCTGAAGGCTTCCAGCTCGCGGTTGACGTCGGAAATCTGCGCCACCTTGTTTTCGAGCTGGTGATTGAGCTCTTTCACTTGCTGCTCGACCAGCGCCCGCGCGGTGACGTCGCTGACGGTCAACAGCAGGACGGGGCTGTCGCTATCCTCTTGCTGCAGGCGCCGCGCATTGATCACCACGTGCCGTTCGACACCGTCGACGGTGCGCTGGGTCAGCTCGAAATCCCACAGCTCGCGATCGCGCAGCAGCACGTCGCGCAAGCGTTGCAACAGCACGCCGTCGGCCCAGGCGCCCTGGCCGATGTCTTCCAGGTAATCGGCGCGGCTTTCCTCGGATACGCCATACAGCTCGCTGAAGGCCGCATTTACCAGCAGGCTGCGCAGGTTGTGGTCGAGCAGTGCGATCGGTTCGCGCACGGCTTGCAGGATCATCTGCGAACGTTGCACCGCCTGCCGCTCACGCACCTCGGCCTGCAGGCGTCGGCCGATCTGCCGCTCGGACACGATGACCATGATGACCAGCATCAACAGCTGCGCCAGGGCGGTCAGCGCCAACACCAGGCTGCTGTCGTCCGATTGCTGGCGCGCCGCGTCGGAGCGTTGCTGCAGGGCCTGCTCTGCGTTGGCGACGATCTTGTCGGCTACTGCATCGATATAAAACAGCGCATCGGCGTCGCGCAGGGCCTGTTCCGCACCGGCCCGGTCGTTTTGCTTCAAACGCTGCACTGCCTGATGCAACAGCGCCAGGCGGCCGCTTTCCACCGCGCCGAGCTGTTCGGCGAGTTGTTCCTGCGCGGCGTTGTCGGCCGTGATGTGGCGCAGTTCGTCCAGCAGGCCGGGAATGTCGCTTTGGGCACTCTGCGCGATCGCATCGGCGTGGCTGGACGGATCGCCCGCCAGCAGGTGCTGCAGCGCCGATTCGGCGTCATGGGTCTGGCCGGTGATGCGATACACCAGCGCCTGCACTTGGGCCGAGCGCGTGACCCGTTCGCCGGCGCGCAAGGACTCCCTGGCGCTGCCGCGCATGATCAGGTACGGCAGGGCGACGATGACCAGCACGGCCAGCAACAGGCCGCCAGTGCGCCAAGGCATCATTACTTGTCGCACGCCCCCACGGATCATCGACGGTCCTTGGTCCTTCGTATCGGCAGAATGCATGCATTCTGCGCATGTTTTGCGCCCACTGACTAGTACAAAGTAATTCGCTCACATGAAGGCGCGCGATGCGCGCCTTGACTTTTGATGAAGGAAATATCCATCGAAAGAATCAGACGGAAAAACATCCGCCTCCCCCACCTCTCTCCCCGTTATGGATTGCCTGCCGGCTATCGGTACGGGCTCATCGAGGCCGGGCGCGCCGACTTGGCCTTGCCCCAGTCCTTGTTCGGCTGCGCCTGCATGGTGAAATGCAGTTCGCCACCGGCCAGGATGTCCGCATGTTTGAGGTACACGCGATCCAGCGGCTTGCCGTTGAGCGTGACCTGGCCGATGTACGGATGCGCGTCGTCGAACGGCGCGGTGGTGATGGTGAAGGTGCGGCCGTTGCCCAGGTGAATCGCCGCGCGCGGCACGAAGGGCCGGCCGATGGCGTATTCGTCGCTGGCCGGCGTGACCGGATAGAAGCCCAGCGCGGTGAAGATGTACCAGGCGGACATCTGGCCCAGGTCGTCGTTGCCGATCAGGCCGGCCGGACCCGGGCCGTATTCGTTGTCCATGATCTGCTTCAACCTGGCCTGCGTCTTCCACGGCTCGCCGGCGTAGTCGTACAGGTAGGCGATGTGGTGGCTGGGCTCGTTGCCGTGTGCATACCAGCCGATCAAGCCGGTGATGTCTTCGACGTTCTTGAAGATGGACGGATCGACCTTGGCGTCGAACAGTTCGTCCAGCTTGTGCGTGAACGCCTGATCGCCACCCATCGCAGCGATCAACCCTGCCACGTCCTGCGGCACGTACCAGGAGTATTGCCAGGCATTGGCTTCGGTGTAGTCGTCGCCGTAGCCGGCGCTGGTCGGGTCGAACGGTTCGCGGAACTTGCCGCTGGCTAGGCGCGCGCGCATGAAGCCGGTTTTCGGATCCCACACGTTGCGCCAGTAGGCCGCGCGCTTCTCGAAGCGGCCGTAGACGTCGTGCTTGCCCATCGCCTTGGCCATCTGCGCGATGGCCCAATCGTCATAAGCATATTCCTGCGTCTTGGAACCACCCTCCACTTCCTTGTCGATGGGCACGTAGCCGAGCTTCATGTAGTCGGCCAGATCGCCATAGTCGCCGTAGGTGGCGGTGGACACCATCGCCTTCATGGCTGCGTCGGCGTCGTAGCCGCGAATACCCTTGATGTACGCATCGGCGATGATCGCGACCGCGTGATAGCCGGTCATGCACCAGGTTTCCAGCCCCTGGTAGGCCCACACCGGCAGCATGTGGAACGGACTGGCCTGCTGCGCCGCCAGCAACGAGCGCACGAAATCCACCGTGCGATCCGGGTGCAGCAGGATCAACAGCGGTTGCTGTGCGCGGTACACATCCCACACCGACCAGCTCGAATAGAAATCGAAACCGTCGGCGTGATGCACCTGATAATCGGGGCCGCGGTATTCGCCATTCACGTCCATGCTCAGGTTGGGCGCGATCATCGCGTGGTACAGCGCGGTGTAGAACTGTGTGCGCAGGGTTTTCGGACCGTCCACGTCGATCGGCGCAAGCGCCTTGTTCCAGGCTTCCAGCGCAGCCTGGCGCTGTGCATCGAAATCCCAGCCTGCGCCGTCCTGGTCGAGATTGGCGATGGCGTTCGCTTCGCTTACCGACGACACCGCCACCTTCACCAGCAGCGGTTGCTTGAGGTCACCGAAATCGAACACGCCCTCGAGCGCGCGGCCGTTCTGCGCCTGCTGGTCTTGCGCTTGATAGCCAGGACCCTTGAAGCCTTTGTAGATCAGGTCCGTTTCGCGGTTGTAGAGCTCGCGCGAGCGCATCGGCTGGTTGAACCGCATGGCGAAACACAGCTCGCGTCCCGGCGCCCAGCCGCGCGTGGTGCGGCAGCCGGTAACGGTGCCATCCGCGCGCACCTGCAGGTTCGACCACAGCACCTTGCCCGGGTAGTCGTAGATGCTGGGGCGAAGATCGAGCAGCAGGTGCGCCGGCTTGCCGGCGGGGAAGGTGTAGCGATGCCAGCCCACGCGGCGGCTGGCGGTGAGTTCGGCGCGCACGCCGTAGTCGGCCAGGGTCACGGCGTAATAGCCGGGCTGCTCCACTTCGGTGGCGTGGTCGAAGCGCGAACGGTAGCCGCTGCCAGGCACTTTCTCGTCGCCCGGATCGAGCTTGACGTCGCCGCTGATCGGCATCACCAGCACGTCGCCGAGGTCCGAATGGCCGGAGCCGGAGAAATGCGTGTGCGAAAAGCCCATGATGGTGGGGTCGCCGTACTGGTAACCGGCCGCCCATTTATAGGCATGCTTGAAGTCCGGCATGGCGGTGTCCGGCGACAGCTGGATCATGCCGAACGGCAGCGTGGCGCCCGGAAACAGATGGCCGTCGCCACCGGTGCCGATGCGGGGATCGACCTCGCTCGCATGCGGCTCGGCCGATCCTGCGGGCACCGCCGCGAGTGCGCTGAAAGAGGTGAGAATCAACAGGGAAAGACCGCAACGAAGCAGGCGATGGTTCATTGAAGGGGGGCCTGTTAATGTGTCCGGTTGAAGCAGGTCGGGGAGTCTTGAGAAACCCATCCTGCGGGCCTTGTCCCTCCTGGGACAGGGCCAAAAGTGGGATTGACGCTTTGGATCGTTCCAAGGCGCAGGACGCTAGCACTGGGGCGGAGGCTTGGCATGCTGCATTGCAGGATCACAACTTCGCGGGTTCGGGTACATTTGGATCGTTATAAAGGCGAGGTTCTGGCATAAATGGGGAACACACCGCCGGTCGGCCGCAAGGTCACCCTGAGCGATATTGCCGCGGGCTGCGACGTCTCCCGCGCTACCGTTTCATTGGTCCTGCGGGGCAGCCCGCTGGTCAACAAGCACACGCGCGCCCGCGTCGAGGAAGAACTGCGCCGCCAGGGCTACGTGTACAACCGCGCCGCGGCGAATTTGCGACGGCGCACCTCATCGAGCATCGCGCTGGTCCTCAATGACCTGGCCAACCCGTTCTTCGCGGAATTCGCCGCGGGCGTGGACGAGGTGCTGGGCGACACCGGCTACGTGACCTTGCTGGGCAGCAGCAGCGAGTCCACCGAGCGCGAACTGGCGGTGCTCGGCTCGCTGATGGAGCATGGGCCGGCCGGCATCATTCTTTCGCCCGCCGAAGGCAGCGACGCGCAGCAAGTGCTGTCCGCGGTCGGCGCGGTGACGCCGCTGTTGCTGTTCAACCGCGAAGTGAGCGGCGACGTGGCCGCCTGCGACCATTGGGACCGCCTGTTCCTGGACAACCAGCGCGGCGCGCGCCTGGCCACGGAGCACCTGATCGGCCAGGGGCACACGCTGATCGCGTTCTACGGCGGGCACCTGGGCTCCAGCTCCTGCCGCCAGCGCCGCGCGGGCTACATGGAAGCGATGAAGAACGCCGGCCTCGCGGTGGAACCGAGCTGGATGGTGGAATGCATTCCCAACCGCCTGGATGCCGTGGCGCAGAGCGAACAACTGTTCAGGGGCAAGCAGGCGCCCACCGCCGCCGTTTGCTACAACGATGCGGTGGCGCTGGGCCTGATGCTGGGCCTGCACCAGCGCGGCCTGCAGCCGGGCCGCGACTTCGCCCTTACCGGCTTCGACGACATCGCCGAAGCCGCAGTCAGCGCACCGCCGCTGACCACGCTGGCGGTGACGCCACGCGACCGCGGCCGGCAAGCCGCGGAACTGATCCTGCAGCGCGTCAAGGATCCTGCACCTCCCCCTCGTCAAACCATTGCTCCCGTGCAACTGCTGGTACGCGCAAGCAGCTGCCCGCCCGCCTGATCACACGGACTCCATCATGGCTTTTACTGCAGTAACACCGCCGTCTTCTGGATCGTCGACGACTTCCACCGACACCCGCTACACGTATTTCCCGCTTGCGCTCACCGTCATCACGACAGTGTTCTTCATGTGGGGCTTTCTCACCTGCCTCAACGACATTCTGATTCCGCACCTCAAGGCGGTGTTCGAATTGAACTACGCGCAGGCGATGCTGGTGCAGTTCACCTTCTTCGGCGCGTACTTTCTCATGTCGCTGCCTGCGGGCCGCGTGGTAGCCCACCTGGGCTACAAGAAAAGCATCGTCGCCGGCCTGGTGATTGCCGGTATCGGCGCGCTGGGTTTCTGGCCTGCAGCAGGGCTGCGCTTGTATCCGGCGTTCCTGGGCGCACTGTTCGTGCTCGCCACCGGCATCACGGTGCTGCAAGTGGCCGCCAATCCGTACGTGGCGCTGCTGGGGCCTGAGAAAACCAGTTCCAGCCGGCTTACCCTGGCGCAGGCGCTCAATTCGTTCGGCACCACCATCGCGCCGGTGTTCGGCAGCCTGCTGATCCTTTCCACCCAGGTGAAGAGCGCCGCGGAGATCGCGCAGCTTTCGGCCACCCAGCAGATTCTCTACCGCGCACAGGAGGCCCAGTCCGTACAGACGCCCTACATCGGCCTGGCCGTGGTGCTGGTGCTGCTGGCGCTGTTCGTATGGCTGTTCCGCCTGCCTCCGCTGGAGGAAGCCACCGAGAAGGCCGACACCGGCCATCACACGCTGCTCGATGCGCTGCGTTATCCGCACGTGCTGTTCGGCGTGCTGGGTATTTTCTTCTACGTGGGCGCGGAAGTGTCGATCGGCAGCTTCCTGGTCAACTACATTTCTGAGCCGAACATCGGCCATATGAGCGAACAGGACGCCGCCCACTACGTGTCGCTCTACTGGGGCGGCGCGATGGTCGGCCGCTTCATCGGCTCGGTGCTGCTGGCCAAGCTGTCGCCGCGCAAGCTGCTGGCCGTGTTCGCCGCCATCAACGTGCTGCTGCTGATCGTCACCATGAGCACCAGCGGCAGCACCGCGATGTACAGCATCGTGGCGATCGGCCTCTTCAACTCGATCATGTTCCCGACCATTTTCTCGCTCGGCATCGAACGCATGGGGCCGCTCACCGGCAAGGCGTCGAGCCTGTTGATCATGGCGATCGTCGGCGGCGCGCTGGTGCCGTTCCTGCAAGGCGCGCTGGCGGACACCATCGGCATCCAGCATGCCTTCGTGCTGCCGGCGCTGTGCTACGCGTATATCGTGTTCTACGGGATGAAAGGCTCGTACATCCGCAGCGCACCCGTGTCGTCGACATAAAGCCCATGCCCCTCCCCCCGCCGGGGGAGGGGTTGCGCGGGGCGAAGCTTGCCGGAACGCCCGCTCAAGACACGCACGGCCACCGATACACCGCACTATCTCCCGTGAGGGAGAACATTAAAAAACTTCATCCGTATTCTCTTGGGGTCCTTTGATGAAACGTTCCATCCTCTGCTTCGGCGAGGCTTTGATCGACATGCACGGCGAAGGCAGCGATGGCCACGGCTTTGCACGTCACTTCATTCCCTTTGCCGGCGGCGCACCCGCCAACGTCGCGGTGGCCGTGGCCAAGCTCGGCAGTCATGCGCGTTTTGCCGGCATGCTGGGCCTCGACCGCTTTGGTGATTTCCTGCTGCACGCCTTGCAGCAGGCCGGCGTGGATACCGCCGACATCGTACGCACCGGCGAGGCCAACACCGCGCTGGCCTTCGTCACCCTGGACGCGCGCGGCGAGCGCAGCTTCGCGTTCTATCGCCCGCCTTCGGCGGACCTGCTGTTTCGCATCCAACACTTTCGCGCGCAGGCGTTCGACGATACGGCCGTATTCCACGTCTGCTCCAACAGCATGACCGACCCCGACCTGGCCGAGGTCACGCTGGCCGGCATGCGGCGTGCGCGGCAGGCCGGCGCGCTGGTGAGCTTCGACCTCAACCTGCGGCCCGCGCTGTGGCCGCTCGGCGTCGAACCGCGCCCGCACGTATGGCCGGCGCTGCTGCTGGCCGACGTGGTGAAGCTGAGCGCGGAGGAGTTCGACTGGCTCGCCACCGACGGCGAGGAGGCCATGCTCGAACGCCTGTGGACCGGCCACGCACGCCTGCTGATCGTGACCGATGGCTCCCAGCCGCTGCGCTGGTTCCACCCGGATGCGCAAGGCGAGCTGCCCTGCTATGACGTGCCGATGGTCGACAGCACCGGCGCCGGCGATGCCTTCGTCGGCGGCCTGCTGTACCAGTTCGCCGCCATGGAGATCACGGCCGCCAATCTCGATGCCTGGGTGTCCACGCTGCCGCGCCTGCACGCCGCGCTGCGCTTCGCCAGCGCCTGCGGTGCGGTGGCGGTGACGCGGCACGGTTCCTTTACCGCCATGCCGCACGCCACCGAGGTCGAACACTTCATGGAGACTTACGCATGACTACCCCGGCCCATCCCGACTTCCGTTCCGAAACGTTCCTGCGCGAACACATCGCGCAGACCATGGCGTTCTACCATCCGCGCGCGATCGATCCGAACGGCGGCTTCTTCCACTATTTCCGCGACGACGGCACGGTGTACGACGCCAGCCACCGACACCTGGTGAGCAGCACGCGCTTCGTCTTCAACTACGCAATGGCGGCGATCGAATTCGGCAAGCCGGAATACCTCGACGCGGTGCATCACGGCCTGCGCTACCTGCGCGAGGTGCATCGCGACGCCAGCACCGGCGGCTACGCCTGGACACTGCGCGATGGCAAGCCGGAAGACCGCACCAACCACTGCTATGGCGTGGCCTTCGTCCTGCTCGCCTACTCCACCGCGCTGAAAGCCGGCATCACCGACGCATCGGCCTGGATGAACGAAACCTGGCAGCTGCTGGAAACGCATTTCTGGGATGCGCAGGCCAAGCTCTACCGCGATGAAGCCGATCCGCAATGGCAGTTCAGCACCTACCGCGGCCAGAACGCCAACATGCACATGTGCGAGGCGATGCTGGCTGCGTACCAGGCCAGCAAGGAGCCGCGCTATCTCGATCGCGCGCGCACGCTTGCGCACAGCATGACGCAACGCCAGGCCAAGCTCGCCGACGGCCTGGTCTGGGAGCACTACCACCAGGATTGGAGCATCGACTGGGATTATCACCGCGACGATCCCAAGCACCTGTTCCGCCCGTGGGGTTTCCAGCCCGGCCACCAGACCGAGTGGGCGAAGCTGCTGATGATCATGGAGCCGCTGCTGCAGGAACGCGGCGAAAACGAAGCCTGGATTGTGCCCACCGCGCAGCACCTGTTCGACGTCGCGCTGGCGCATGCATGGGATCCGGTGCACGGTGGCATTTGCTACGGCTTTGCGCCCGACGGCAGCGTCTGCGACGGTGACAAATACTTCTGGGTGCAGGCCGAATCGCTGGCTGCCGCAGCGCTGCTGCATGCACGTACCGGCGACGCGAAGTACGACGAGTGGTACATGAAACTGTGGGCTTATTCATGGGATCACTTCATCGATCACCGCTACGGCGCGTGGTATCGCATCCTCACGCAGGACAACAGGAAGTACAGCGACGAGAAAAGCCCTGCCGGCAAGGTGGACTACCACACCATGGGCGCCTGCTATGAGGTGATGGCCCTGATCCGCCACGGCGGCAAGCCTTGATGGCCTAGATGCCTGTCACGTTCGCTTTCTGGCATTCCAAAAAGCCCGCATGACGCGGGCTTTTTTATTGTCCCCAAAATGCTGCGCCGCAACTTGTGGACTGCGATTCGATCTTATTATCCTAAAATACGACAAATGAAATCGGTCTGGAACACGGCCTGGTTTTTTCGGGGAAGTTTGCACCAAGCCTTGTTTTGCGCCGTGACTGGCGAACGCTGAAGAACGGCTTTCGAGCCTAAAGATGCTTTGATCAATTCAACGTAGGTCGCAGCGGTCCTGTGCGTTCGCAGAGCACAGGGCCGTCGACGAAGGCAGACTGGCGCATCGTCGAGACGATGGACCGAAGCCATGCGGACTCACAGGGTCGCTGCGGCCTGCGGTGGATTAAATCAGAGCATCCCTAAGCTGTTTCCAGTGGGGATGAGTGCGACGTCGACATGAAACATGCCGACGCAAGCGAGCACTGTGTCACGCGACATCGCATTCGTTATTCGTGGTTGGCAACGTAGTTCCAACGGGAGGGGTAATCGATGCAACGCAATCCAATGGCGCTTTCAGTGCGCTTGGCGCTATCGGCGATGGGTATCGCCAGCCTGATCGGCTATAACGTACAAGCACACGCGCAAACCAGCGCACCCGCAGCCGCCACCAGCACGGCCGCTGCCACGTCGTCAGGCACCGGCAGCAGTGGCGACGGCAACGGCACGAACAAGACCGACAACAAGAAAAAAGCCACCAACCTCACCGCGATCACGGTCACCGGCCAGCTCGCCGCGATCCAGCGTGCCGAGTCGATCAAGCAGAACGCCGTCAACGTCGTCGATTCGATTTCCGCGGAAGAGAACGGCAAATTTCCCGATCCGAACGTCGCCGACGCCTTGCAGCGCGTGCCCGGCGTATCGGTGAACCGAAGCGGCGGCGAATCCAGCCAGATCGCCATCCGCGGCTTCGGCCCCGACTTCGTCGCCGTGACGATCAACGGACGCCAGATGGCGACGGCCTCGCAGAGCTCCAATACCTCTACGCGTGCGTTCGACTTCAACGTGCTTCCGGCCGACATCATCAGCCTCGCCCAGGTCAACAAGACCTCGTCGGCCGATATTTCCGAAGTCGACATCGGCGGCGTGGTGGACATTCAGACCGCGCGCCCGCTGGACTTCAACGGCTTTCACGCGAGCGGTTCCGCCGCCGGCGTCAACAGCAACCTCACCGGCAGCTGGGCCGGCAAGACCACGCCCAAGGTATCGGGCATGGCCGGCTGGACCAACGCGGACCATACCTTCGGCGTCCTCGCTTCCGTGCAGTACTACAAGCGCGACGACACGCAGATCAACACGCAGGCCAATTCCTGGTACGCGAACCAGAACATTTCCCAGCTTTCCGGCTTGAGCAATCCCAACTACACCCACGTCGCCATACCTGAAACGCTGGCCAACAACGTGGTGGTCGAGGAGCGCACCCGCAAGAGCTTCACCGGCGCCGTCGACTGGCGTCCGATCGACCAGCTGACAGTCAAGTTCGACACCTTGTACGCGGGCTATCGCATCGATCCGCTGGAACACGAATTCGGCGAATACGGCAATGCCAGCGACATTCAATCGCTCACCACGGATGCCAACAACACCGTACTGAACTACGTGCGAAAGAATACCGGCGTGATGGCGAACGACTATGTGGTCGCCTACAACCCGAGCAACGAAAAGATGGTGCAGAACGGGTTGAATGTTGCGTTCAACATCGACCCGTCCAGCACCATCAGCCTGGACGTATCCAACTCCAAGGCCTGGAACAAAGAAAGCCCCAACGGTTACTTCGCGGTGATCGGCGCGCGCAACATCGGCGTCAACCCGACCTGGACCAACAACGGCAGCAGCAAGCCACCGAGCTACACCAACATCATCTCCACCACCAATCTCGACGACTTGTATGCCCACTGCTGCAACGAGGGCGGCCAGTCTGACAACATCACCTCAGGCGTCACGCAGTATCAGCTCAACTTCGCCAAGAATTTCGAAAGCGGCGTGCTGTCCACGCTTGAATTCGGCGTGCAGGAAAACCGCGATTACAACAAATCGGTGAACGTGGCCACGCCCAACGGCATCCTGTGCAACGCGTACTGCGGTTATGCCGTATCCGTACCGGCCAGCGCCGTCGGCGCATACGTCTACACGCCGCCCTCGCCGATCGATGGCGTTTCACAACCGGGCTTGCCCACGCAGTGGATTCAGTACGACGTACGCCAGTTCATGAACTGGCTGACCACGCCGGCGGCCTACAATCAATTGACACCGGAAAAGCGCACCGCCCTGCTCGCTGCGCTCGCGCAGTACGGCAGCTTCGGTGCCAAGGTCAATCCCGGCAGCTTCAATGAAGTGCGGGAAGTGGAGAAGGCTGCGTTCGCCAAAACGGTGTTCGAAGGCACGATGTGGGAAAAACCCTGGGCGCTGGACGTTGGTGCGCGCTATGTGCACGTGACATCTTCATCCCAGGCGATTTTCCAGGAGCCCATCAGCTATCGCGTGGACCCCAACGACAGCAGTGCGAGCCAGGTCGCATACGGCCCGCTGCAACCGCAATCCGCCACCGGCGGTTATCACAAGTGGCTGCCATCGCTGAACTTCAAGCTCAATCTTCTGGACAACCTGGTCTACCGCTTCTCCGCTTCCAAGACGCTGACGCCTCCGCAGCTGAGCAATCTGTATTACAACCAGAGCTTCGGCACGCGTCCGGAATCGCTGACTATCACCCAGGGCAACCCCAACCTGCAGCCGTATACGTCGACCAACTTCGACACCGGCATGGAGTGGTACATCGACGATGCCAGCTATCTGGCCCTGGAGACCTTCTACAAGCACGTCAGCAACTTCAGCACGATCGTGAGCACGCCGGTATCGTTCCTCGGCCAGACCTGGTCGTTGAGCGAACCGATCAACCTCAATTCGGCGAAGATCTACGGCGAAGAACTGACCTTCAACTATCAGTTCACGCATGTGCTGCCGGCGCCGTTCGATGGCCTGGGCATGGCCTTCAACTACACGCACGTGCAAAGCAGCGCCAATCTCAGTCCGGGCACCATCAGCACCTCCGGCAAGTTCGCGGTGCCGGGCATCGGCGACTCGGCCAACCTGAGCGGCTACTACGAGAAGGGACGCTGGCAGGTACGCCTGGCGTACAACTGGCGCGGCAAATATCTGGAGAGCATCTCCTACGGTTCAGGCGCGCAGCCCGCCACCCGTACCGATTACGGCGAACTTGACCTGAGCGCCAGCTACAAGATCAACAACCACGTCTCGCTATTCGTGTCCGGCACCAACCTCACGCAATCGCATCTCTACGATTACTCCGCCTACCCCAATCGCTTCCTCTACGCGGAGGCGGATGGCACGGTGTATACGGTGGGCGTGCGCGGCACGTTCTGACGCGAATGCGATGTGCAGAAAAGCCGCGTAGGTTGGGGTGAGCTTGCGAGCCCCAACCTGCGTACTCGCGCCAAGCGCAGTTCCTCGATGGAATGTTTCGATGAATAAACTGAAAAACATGGGGGCCGGTCTGGCACTCGGCGTATTGCTGGCCGGCCATGCGCTGGCGGCCCCGGCGAGCGCGCCGCACGGACTTGCCGTGGAACACGGCCAGCTGCTGCTGGACGGCAAGCCGTTCCGCATCATTGCCGGCGACATGCACTACACGCGCGTGCCTCGCGAATACTGGCGCGCGCGCTTGAAGATGGCCAAGGCGATGGGCTTGAACACCATCACCACCTACGTGTTCTGGAATGCGCACGAGCAGACGCCAGGCCACTACGATTTCACCGGCCAGAACGACATCGCCGAATTCATCCGCGAAGCGCAGCAGGAAGGCCTGTACGTGATCCTCCGGCCCGGCCCTTATGTCTGTTCGGAATGGGATCTTGGCGGCCTGCCGGCATGGCTGCTGAAAGACCAAAATGCCCACATCCGCAGCACCGATCCGTCCTTCATGCAGCCGGCACAACGCTGGCTGCAGCGGCTGGGCCAGGAACTGGCGCCGCTGCAATACAACCGCGGCGGCAACATCATCGCCGTGCAGGTGGAAAACGAATACGGCAGCTTCGGCAAGGACAACGACCCTTATCTGCAGCAGATCCGCAAGGACATCGTCGACAGCGGCTTCGATGCATCGCTGCTGTACACCTCCGATAGCGCGCCGGAACCGGCCTCGCTGCCGGGCCTGCTCAAGGTGATCAATTTCGGCGTCGGCCATGCGCCGGAAAAACTCCCCAAGCTGCATCAATGGCAACCGGGCGGCCCCTACATGGTCGGCGAATACTGGGTCGGCTGGTTCGATCACTGGGGCGGTCCGCACTACGTGATCGACGCCGCCAAGGTGGCGAACGAATTGAGCGGCATGCTCAAGCAAGGTTACTCCGTAAGCCTGTACATGTTCCACGGCGGCACCTCGTTCGGCTGGATGAGCGGCGCTAACTGGGACGACAACAGCTACCAGCCGGACGTGACCAGCTACGACTACGACAGCCCGCTGGATGAAAGCGGCCGCCCCACGCCGAAGTACTACGCGCTGCGCAAGGTGATCGCCGAGGCCACCGGCACCACCCCGCCCGCGGTGCCGGCAACGCCCGCGACGCAGGCCATCGACAACATCAAGCTGGACCAATCCCAATCACTGTGGGATGCCTTGCCCGCCCCCACGGCCTCGCATGAACTCAGGACCATGGAAGCGCTTGGGGAGTCGTACGGCGATATCCTCTATCGCAAACATGTCGATGCCGATGCTGCAGGCACCTTGCATATCGACGGCCTGCACGATTACGCGCTGGTGTACGTCAATGGCAAGCGCGTCGGTACGCTCGATCGCCGCCTGAAGCAGGATGCGCTCAACGTGAAGCTCGCCAAGGGCGACACGCTCGATCTGCTGGTGCAGAACGATGGCCGCATCAACTTCGGCGAGAAGCTGGTGCACGAACGCAAAGGCATTCTTGGCGCCGTTACGCTACAGGGGAAAACGCTGCTCGACTGGCAAATCTATCCCCTGCCCTTCGCCGGCAACGAGAACGTCAAGGTAACGCCGGGCGCGTGCCGGCATGCGCCGTGCATCTATCGCGCAAGCTTCAATGCGCCGGTATCCGGCGACGCCAATGCCGATACCTTCCTGGATACCAAGGGCCTGGGCAAAGGCGTGGTGTGGCTCAACGGCCATCCGCTGGGCCGCTTCTGGAACATCGGGCCGCAGCGCACGCTGTACGTGCCGGGTGCGTGGCTGAAGCCCAGCGGCAATCAACTGGTGGTGCTGGATCTGCTGACCGAAGGCCAGCCCACGCTGCACACGTTGAAGCAGCCGATGCTGGGCACGCCCAAGCAGGCACAATAAGGCCTTGCTGCATGCCCGAATCTTTTTTTCAAAGTGGTGGAGAAAATCAATGATGGCTTCCCCTGCATCCCTGCGGCGCGCTGCCGCTTCCCTCGCGTTCGTTGTCGCCGTTGCAGCAAGCGCCAACCCTGCATCGGCGGCACAAGCGACACTGCCGCAGATGGGTTTCAACAACTGGAATTCCACGCACTGTCGCGACGAGTTCAATGAAACGATGATCCGCGGCATCGCCGACAAGTTCATCAGCCTGGGCCTGCGCGACGCCGGCTATCGCTACGTCAACATCGACGATTGCTGGGCCAACTGGCAGCGTGACAAGAACGGCAAGCTGGAACCCAACCCCAAGCGCTTCCCCGGCGGCATCAAGGCGCTGGCCGAGTACATCCACCAGCACGGCCTGAAGTTCGGCCTTTACTCCAGTGCCGGCACCTCCACCTGCGAACCGTTGCAGGAAAACCGCGGCTTTCCCGGCGGCCTGGGCCATGAAAAGCAGGACGCGGCAACCTTCGCATCCTGGGACGTGGACTACCTGAAATACGACAACTGCAACAACCAGAAGGTCCCTGCGCTCAAGCGCTACACCGCGATGGCCGAAGCGCTGCGCGCCACCGGCCGGCCGATCTTCTACAGCGTGTGCGAATGGGGCGAGAACAAGCCCTGGCTGTGGGCCGGCAAGCCGCCGGTCGATGCCGGTTCGTGGCGCACCACCGGCGACATCAGCGACAGCTACGCCTCCATGCTGAAGAACTTCAAGCAGAACGTGGTGCTGGATCGCTATGCCACGCCCGGTCACTACAACGATCCGGACATGCTCGAAGTGGGCAACGGCGGCATGACCGACGTCGAATACAAGAGCCATTTCAGCCTGTGGTCGATCATGGCCGCACCGCTGCTGATCGGCACCGACCTGCGCACGATCAAGCCGGATGCCTTGCAGATCCTGCTCAACAAGGACGTGATTGCGGTGGACCAGGATCCGCTCGGCATTCAGGGCAAGCAGGTACGCGACGCCGATGGCATCCATGTGATCGTCAAGCCGCTCAAGGACGGCAGCCGCGCGGTGGCGGTGTTCAACGAAACCGATACGCCGCGCGAAGTCTCGGTTGCCGCCACCGAAATCGGCCTGAAGACGGGCGGCAGCTACAACGTGCGCGATCTATGGACGCATACGCAGGAAAAAGGCGATGGCGCGCTGAAGCTGTCGTTGCAGCCCCATGCAACGGCGATGTATCGCATCAGTACGCTTTGAGGTGACGTCGGGTGCCTGCGGCCCGCTGCGCTCGCATCCACCCTGGCCCCGATGCTCCGAGCTTGAGGGCGTTGCGTGATCCTTCGTAGGTTGGCGGTGAGCGCAGCGAACCCCAACATCGCCATGCAGAATGCATCGCGCTCGACCCCTCCCCTACGTGTAGTAGGGGAGGGTTGGGGGCGGGGTGAAGCAAACTCGCGACGCGTTCAAATCATGCGGCAAGCTCGAACAATCCCTCCCCGGCCCCCACCCTACTTCGCAAGGGAGGTCACATATCCGGAACCTCTAGGGTTATGCCCGCCGTGGCGCCGTAGACCCTCGCACCACCAGATCCGCCGACAGCACACGCTTGCGCGGCGGCACGGCCGGGTCGTTGAGCAGCTCGATCAGCATGGTGGTCGCCTCCCGCCCCAATGCATTCTTCGGTTGCGCGATGGTGGTCAAGGCGGGTGAGGTGTAGCGCGCGAAACGGATATCGTCGAAGCCGACCACCGAGACATCTCCCGGCACACGCAAACCGTGCGAACTCAGGGCGCGCATGGCGCCGATGGCCATTTCATCGTTGGAGCAGAACACCGCGCTGAACGACTGCCCGCGCGAAAGCAGCAACTCGATGGCGCGCTCGCCTGCCTCAATCGAAAAGTCGCCGATCGCAGTCAGTGCGGGATTGACGACAACACCCGCACGCTGCAGCGCGCGCTGATAACCCAGCTCACGATCCACGCAGATCGGGCTGGTCGGTGGGCCGGCGATGAAGGCGATATCGCGGTGACCCAGGGTTACCAGATAGTCGACGGCTGTCGCCGCCGCCGCGGCGTTGTCGACGTAGACGCTGCAGATCTGGCTGTCCTTGACGTACTCGCATGCATTGACCACCGGCAAGCGGCCCTGGATCGGAATGGCCGGCACGCGCGGTGACATGGTGATGATGCCGTCGGCCTGGCGCGCCGCGACCATGTCGGCGTACGCCTGCTCGCGCACCAGGCTGCTCTGCGTTTCGCCCAGCAGCACCGAATAGCCGCTTTCGTGGGCAACCTGTTCGATGCCACGGATCACTTCGGAGAAAAAGGGATTGGCGATGTCCGGCAGCAAGGCGACGATCAAGCGCGTGCGCGCGGTGCGCAAATTGCGCGCGAGCGCATTGGGCGTGTAACCCAATCGCTTGACCACCTCGTGGATGTGCTGGCGCGTTGTCTCGCTGACGATCTCCGGCCGCTGCAGGGCGCGCGATACGGTCGCCACGGAAACGTTCGCCGCCGCGGCGATCTCTTTCACCGTCTTGCCGCGGGCAGGAGTGGTTGCAGCCGCACCTGCTTTGCCGCGCTGCCGCTTACGCCCGGAACCGTCCGCATTCACTCGCTCATTCCCTCTCATCGCCTTTGCATTCAGGACGATACCACCCGTCTTTCGGGCAGCATCCGAATGATCAGTGTAGCCGATCTTTGTGCAGTGCAATGTAATGGATTACATAAAACCGTTGCATCAGCGTACACGCTTCTGTTACATGTTTCGCCAGATTTTTGGCGTTTCTTTCGAGTTGAATCGCGCAGCCGTCGCCATGACGGGGACGCTCGCAGCCGTATAAATGTAATCGAATACATTTTTTACTGGACGCACGGCACGGGAGGGGAAATGGCAGCACCTGGATCAACCGGCAATCCGTGGGGCTCGCGCTTAGCGCCTGCGCAGCCCTTCCGCCTGGAGGCTAGCCGGTGAAAAAACTCGGCATGGGCCTGGTCGGCCCCGGTTTCATCGCTGCGCATCATATCGATGCCGTGCGCCGGCTGGGTGAGGTGGAGATCGTCGGCATTGCCGGCTCCAGCGCCGACTCGGCGAACAAGCGCGCACGCGAACTGGGCGTCGCGCGCGCCTATGCTCATTACCAGGAACTGCTCGCCGATCCGGCGGTGCATGTGGTGCACAACACCACCCCCAATCACCTGCACCGGGAGATTTCCCTGGCGGCGCTGCGTGCCGGCAAGCACGTGATTTCGGACAAGCCGCTGGCCAGCAGCGTCGAGGAAAGCCGCGAGCTGTTCGAGGCCGCGCGCGACGCCGGCCTGGCGAACGTGGTTACCTTCAACTATCGCGGCCACGCGCTGGTGCAGCAGGCGCGCGCGATGATCGCCAAGGGCAAGCTCGGCGCCCCCGTACTCATTCATGGCTGTTATCTGCAGGATTGGCTGACCGACGAACGCACCTATAGCTGGCGCCTCGATCCCAAGCTGGGGGGCGCCAGTTCCGCTCTGGGCGACATCGGCTCGCACTGGTGCGATCTTGCCGAGCACGTCACCGGCGCGCGAATCACCGCGGTACTGGCCGATCTGCACACCGCCGTGGCGACACGCCAGGCGCCGGTCGCGTCGGCCAAAGCCTTCGCCAAGCAAACCCGGTCGACGCCGCGGCGCAAGATCGCGATCACCAGCGAGGATCTCGCCAGCGTGCTGCTGCGGTTCGACAACGGCGCTCGCGGCAGCCTGCTCGTTGGCCAGGTGCTGCCCGGCCACAAGAACGATCTTCGCCTGGAAGTGAATGGCCGTTTCGCCTCGCTGGCGTGGCAACAGGAAAAGCCCAATGAGCTGTGGATCGGCCATCACACGCAGGCCAACACCATGTTGGCGCGAGACCCCGCACTGCTTGACGCCTCCGCTCGCGGCTACGCGCATTTGCCCGCCGGCCACCCCGAAGCATGGGCTGACGCCTTCCGCAACCTGATCGCCGACGCCTATGCGTGGATTCGCAAGGGCGGCAAGCCGGCGAGCAAGCCAGACGCCTTGCCGAGCTTCGCCGATGGTTACCGCAACAGCCTGGTGATCGACGCCATGCTGCGCAGCCATGCCGCGGGCGGCGTCTGGCAAACCGTTGAGCCGCAGCGCGAACCAGCACGAACAAAGAGGAAACGTGGATGAAATGGCGCCTTCGCTTGATGATGCTGTTCGAGTACGCGATCTGGGGCGCGTGGTATGTCACGGTCGGCACCTGGCTCGGCAAGACCCTGCATTTCAGCGGGCAGGAAATCGGCGCAGTGGCCGGCACCACGGCCATCGGCGCGATGATCTCGCCGCTGTTCGTAGGCCTGCTCGCCGACCGCCTGTTCGATACGCGCCGCGTGCTGGCGGTGTTGCATGTCATCGGCGCCGTCTTGCTTGCCGTCGCGGCGCAGCAACGGTCGTTTCCGGTGCTGTATGTCGTGCTGCTCGTCTACAGCCTCTGCTACATGCCGACACTGGCGTTGACCACCTCGCTGGCGATGCGCCACATCGACGATCCGGGCGAGGAGTTTGGCGCCATCCGCGTATTCGGCACCATCGGCTGGATCGTGGTGGGCTTGATCGTCGGCGCCTGGGGCGTGGAAGCCACCGCATTGCCCTTGCACCTGGCTGCCGCGCTCTCGCTGGCGATGGCCTGCTATGTTTTCACGCTACCGTCTACGCCACCGCTGGCGCGCGGCCAGCGTTTCCAGTGGCGCCATGCGGTTCCGCTCGAATCGCTGCAACTGTTGCGTCATCGCTCCATGGCGGTGTTCGCGCTGGCTTCGTTCCTGATCTGCATTCCGCTGCAGTTCTACTACGCGTTCACCAACCTGTTCCTCAACGAAATCGGCGTGGTGAACGCGGCGGGCAAGATGACCGGCGGACAGATGTCGGAACTGTTCTGCATGCTGCTCATTCCCTGGTTCTTCCGGCATCTCGGCGTGAAGTACATGCTTGCCGTCGGCATGCTGGCATGGGTGGCGCGCTACGTGATGTTCGCCTTCGGCGCGCCAGGCGACCTGATGTGGATGTTGTGGATCGGCATCGTGCTGCACGGCATCTGCTTCGATTTCTTCTTCGTGGTCGGCCAGATCTACATCGACCGCGAAGCGCCGCCCGCCTTGCGCGCCGCCACGCAAGGCCTGATCACCTTCCTCACCTATGGCCTGGGCATGTTCGTCGGTTCCTGGGTGTCGGGGCTGGTGGTCGATGCGCATGCCACTGCAAACGCCCATGACTGGCGCCCGATCTGGCTGATGGCCGGCACCTGCGCGGCCTTCGTGCTGGTGTTGTTCGTGCTGATGTTCAAGGACCGCAAGAGCAGCGTCGGCAGTGCGGCCACGGTCGCCCGCTGACGCTGCATCCCCACCGCCTCGAGAGAAACCCCCATGACGATGACGCGCAGGCAGTTCCTATCCCGCTCCCTACTCGGCGGCACCGCCGCGTGGCTGGCCGGCAGCATGCCCGGAAAGCTGCTGGCCACGGCGGCGCCAGGCAAACCGTTGGGCATCCAGCTTTACATGGTGCTGCAGGCCTACCAGGGCGATCCGCTGGGCACGCTCAAGACGCTCAAGTCGATCGGCTACAGCGAGATCGAAGCGATCGTCACCGGCACCGCGCAGTCACTGCGCGATCAGCTGAAGGAAGCCGGCCTGGGCTGCCCCAGCCTGCACTTCGACAGCCTCGGCGTCGAACCCGGCATCGAAGCGGCGCATGTGCTCGGCACGCAATACATCGTCAGCAGCATGCTGCCCGCCTTCATGGAGAAGCACGGCGGCAAGCACGCAACACCGGCCACCTATTCCCGCGATGGCGCCAAGCGCACCGCCGCATTCGCCAACCAGGTCGGCGAGCAGGCCAGCAAGGCGGGACTGCAATACGCCTATCACAATCACTACCGCGAATTTACCGACGTCGGCCAGGGCGAAACCTTCTACGACGTGCTGCTCAAGGAAACCGACCCGAAGCTGGTGAAGTTCGAACTCGATTGCGGCTGGGTGCACGTAGGCGGCAAGGATCCGGTCGCGATCTTCAAGGCCAACCCCGGCCGCATCCCGCTCATGCATGCCAAGGATTTCCTGCCCAACCACGCTGCCGGCGACCATCCGGGGGCGGAACTCGGGCACGGCACGCTCGACTACAAGCCCATCCTGGCCGCGGCGAACCAGGCCGGCCTCAAGCACTGCTTCGTCGAGCAGGAAGGCCCATACACCCGCATGAGCCAGCTCGACGCCGCACACGTCGATTACGACTACCTGCGTCCGCTGCGCTGAGCGGCGCGGCCACGATCGAGAAGAGGACCCGCATGGATAACAATACATACGACGCTATCGTCGTCGGCACCGGCATCAGCGGTGGCTGGGCCGCCAAGGAATTGACCGAAAAAGGCTTGAAAACGCTGGTGCTGGAACGTGGACCGATGGTGGAGCATGGCGACTACCCCACCGCCATGAAAGCGCCGTGGGAGCTGCCCTACGCCGACCAGCCCACGCGCGAGGATGTCGCGCGCCATCCGGTCCACACGCGTCCGTCGTTCTACGGCATCAAGCAATCCACCAAGCACTGGTTCGTCGACGACCTCGACAATCCTTACGAGGAAACCCGGCCGTTCGACTGGTTCCGCGGTTATCACGTCGGCGGCCGTTCGTTGATGTGGGGGCGGCAAAGCTACCGCTTCAGCCCGATGGATTTCGAGGCGAACGCAAAGGAAGGCGTCGGCGTCGATTGGCCGATCCGTTACGAAGACCTGGCGCCATGGTACGACTACGTCGAGGAATTCATCGGCGTCAGCGGTTCGATCGAACATCTGCCGCAACTGCCCGATGGACAGTTCCTGCCGCCGATGGAACTCACCTGTGTCGAAAAGGATTTCCGCGACAAGCTGTCCGACAAGTTTGGCCGCAAACTCATCATTGGCCGTACCGCCAACCTTTCCGCACCGCTCAAGCACGACAAGAGCCCGCAGCGCGCACCCTGCCAATACCGCAACCTGTGCATGCGCGGCTGTCCGTTCGGCGCGTACTTCAGCAGCAATTCCTCCACCCTGCCTGCGGCGGCGAAGACCGGCAACATGACGATCATGCCGAACGCCATCGTGCATGAGCTGATCTACGACAACATCAAAGGCAGGGCGACCGGCGTGCGCGTGCAGGATGCCCAAACCGGGCACCAGACGGACTACTTTGCGCGCGTGATCTTCGTGTGCGCTTCCACCTTCGGCACCACGCAGATCCTGCTCAATTCCACCTCCAGCCGCTTCCCCAACGGCTTCGGCAACGACAGCGGCGAAGTGGGCCACAACATCATGGACCACATCTTCGGCAGCGGCGCGCGCGCCCTGGTCGACGGCCATGAGGATCGCTATTACAGCGGCCGTCGCCCCAATGGTTTCTACATTCCGCGCTACCGCAATATCGGCAAGGACAAGCGCAACTACCTGCGCGGCTTCGGCTACCAGGGCGGCGCCAGCCGCCGCGACTGGACGCGGCTGGCGGACACGCCGGCGATCGGCGATGAACTCAAGCATGCCGCCGAAACACCCGGCCCGTGGTCGGTATCGATGATGGGTTTCGGCGAGATGCTGCCCTCGCATCGCAACCGCGTGACGCTGGACCGCCATCGCAAGGACAAGTACGGCTTGCCGCTGCTCAACTTCGACGCCGCGCACGAAGAAAACGAGATCCTGATGACCAAGGACATCATCAACGATGCGATGGAAATGCTCAGCGCCGCCGGCTATCGCGAGGTGTATTCGTTCCAGTTGAAAGCCAATGTCGGCGCCGGCATCCACGAAATGGGCACCGCGCGCATGGGCCGCGATCCGAAAACCTCGGTGCTCAACGCCTGGAACCAGATGCACGCCTGCAAGAACGTGTTCATCACAGATGGCTCCTGCATGGCTTCATCCGCCTGCCAGAATCCATCGCTCACCTACATGGCGCTGACGGCACGCGCGGCCAGCCACGCCGTGGACGAACTCAAGCGCGGCAACATCTGAGGAGACCGGCCATGAACCGTCGCGAATGGTTGAAATGCATGTCCATGCTGGCGGCCGGCGCCGTCACCGCACCGTCGTTGCTGGCCGTGTTCGACGCGCACGCTGCCGCGCAAAGCGGCCATGCATCCGCTACGTTCTTCAGCCCTGGGCAAACCGATATCGTATCCGCCGTGGTCGACATCATCCTTCCGCGCTCCGACACGCCGGGCGCGCTCGATGCCGGCGTACCGCGCTTCATCGACCAGATGTTCAAGGACGTCTACACCCAGCAAGAGCAGCAGCGCTACGTGCGCTCGCTGGCGGCGTTCGAGGAAAAGAGCGGCAAGCCGTTTCTGCAGCTCGACGCCACGCAACGAAAAACCCTGGTGACCCAGCTCCATGCCGAAGCACTCGCCAAGCACGAAGACCTCGATCCGAACTCGGCCCCTGCCTTCGTGCTGACGACCAAGAAACTGGCCATGCTGGGCTTCTTCATGTCCAAGCCCGGGTGCACCGAAGTGCTGCAATACGTCGCCGTTCCCGGCGCGTATCACGCCGATATTCCGCTATCGCAGGCGGGCAATGGCAGGGCCTGGGCGGTTGAAACGGAATTGACGATCTGATCCTTCAAGCGAGAGGCAGCACCCGGAAACAGATTGCGGCCGCATTGAACCAAGCATCACTATGAAACCAGCGCACACACCAGGCGATCACGTATGAAGACACTCAAGGGCCCAGGTATTTTCCTCGCCCAGTACGCCGGCGACGCGGCGCCGTTCAACACCCTGCCGGATATCGCCCGCTGGGCCGCATCGCTTGGCTTCGTCGGCGTGCAGATTCCATCGAACGATCGGCGCCTGTTCGATCTTGAGCAGGCGGCAGCGAGCAAGACGTATTGCGACGACATCGCCGGCATGCTGGCGGAATACGGGCTTGCCGTTACCGAATTGTCCACGCATCTGCAGGGTCAACTGCTGGCATCGCATCCCGCCTACGACCGGTTGTTCGATGGATTCGCGCCGCCTGCGCTGCGTGGGGACACGGCGGCCCGTCAAGCCTGGGCAGCGGAACAGCTCAAGCTGGCGGCCAAGGCGAGCCGGCATTTCGGGTTGTCGGCGCACGCAACCTTCTCCGGCGCGCTGGCCTGGCATCTGTTCTACCCCTGGCCGCAACGTCCGGCCGGGTTGATCGACGAAGCCTTTGCCGAACTCGGCAAGCGCTGGCGCCCGATCCTGGATGCATTCGACGAAGCCGGCGTCGACGTCTGCTACGAACTGCATCCCGGTGAAGACCTGCACGACGGCGTGACGTTCGAGCGTTTCCTCGATGCCGTCGATCATCATCCGCGCGCCAACATCCTGTATGACCCCAGCCATATGGTGTTGCAGCAGATGGACTATCTTGAGTTCATCGATATCTACCACCAGCGCATTCGCGCCTTCCACGTGAAGGATGCCGAATTCCGGCCGAACGGCCGCGCCGGTGTCTACGGTGGCTACCAGAACTGGATCGATCGCCCCGGGCGTTTTCGTTCGCTGGGCGACGGGCAGATCGATTTCCGCGCCGTCTTCAGCAAGTTCGCGCAATACGACTACCCCGGTTGGGCCGTGCTGGAATGGGAGTGCTGCCTGAAAGATCCCGAGCAAGGGGCGAAGGAAGGCGCCGCGTTTATCCGCGATCACATCATCAAGGTTACCGATCGCGCCTTCGACGACTTCGCGGCCACTGGCGCCGACCGCAACTTCAATCGCCACGTGCTGGGGCTCAATTAATTATGACCACCGACGATTCGCAAGGCATGACCCGCCGCGAAGCGCTTGGCCGCATCGCAGCCGCCACGGCGCTCGGCGTTAGCGCGGTGCTTGCGCCCACTGCAACCGTGTTGGGCGAACCCTCTCCCGCACCGGCATCTGCCGGCCGGCTCAAACAATCGCTGTGCCGCTGGACCTCCAAGGCGCCGCTGCCGGAACTGTGCAAGCGCCTCAAGGCCATCGGCTTCGTCGCCATCGATCTGCTGTATGCGGATGAATGGGCGGTGGCCAACGACAGCGGCCTGAAGGTTTCCATGGGCTATCCCGCCCGCCGCGACAACTTCATCGCGATGGGCTTCAACGATCCGGCCAATCACGCCACTTTGTTGAAGGAACTGGAAACCACCATCCCGCTCGCCAGGCAAGCGGGCGTAACGAACGTGATCACCATGTTCGGCAACCGCAAGCCCGGCATCGACGACAGCCAGGCGATCGACAACTGCGTCGCGGGCCTTTCGAAGATCGCACCGCTTGCGGCCGAACATGGCATCACCGTGTGCGTGGAGCTGCTGAACAGCAAGGTCGACCATCACGGCTACCAGGGCGACCACACCGCCTTCGGCGTGGCCGTGATGAAAGGGATCAACTCGCCCCACGTCAAGCTGCTCTACGACATCTATCACATGCAGATCATGGAAGGCGACGTGATCCGCACGATCCGCGACAACATCGCGTGGATCGGCCATTTCCATACCGGCGGCGTGCCGGGCCGCCACGAGATCGACGGCACGCAGGAACTCAACTACCACGCGATCGCCAGGGCGATCGCGGATCTCAATTTCCAGGGCTACGTGGCGCACGAATTCATGCCTGCGCAAGCCGATCCCTTCGCGTCGTTTGCCGAGGCGTTCAAGCTATGCACGGTCTGATTCCTTCCATGAGGCTGCCCATGAAACGGCGATTCGCACTTGTCCCTGCCTTGCTCATGCTTGCACTCACCTGCTCGGCCTCGGCGCAGACCGCCCCCGAGGCCACCGAACAATGGGAAGCGGTGCCGAAGATCGTGACGCCCGGCAAACAGGACAGCGCACCGCCGTCCGATGCCATCGTGCTGTTCGATGGCCACGACCTCAAACAATGGGAAATGTCGAAAGATCACTCCACCGCCCGCTGGAACGTGCACGACGGCGTCGTCACGGTCGACAAAGCCAGCGGCAACATTCAAACCAGGCAGAAGTTCAAGAACTACCAGTTGCATCTGGAATGGCAGGTTCCCACCAACGTCACGGGCGAAGGCCAGAAGCGCGGCAACAGCGGCGTGTTCCTGGCCTCCACCGGCCCCGGTGACGAAGGCTACGAAATCCAGATCCTGGATTCCTTCCACAACAAAACCTACGTCAACGGCCAAGCCGCCAGCGTCTACAAACAGACCCCGCCGCTGGTCAACGCCATGCGCCCACCCGGCGAGTGGCAGACCTACGATATCGTCTGGACGGCGCCGGTATTCGCAGCCGACGGCTCGCTCAAGTCACCGGCCTTCGTCACCGTGTTCCACAACGGCGTACTTGTGCAGAACCATACCCGGCTTGCCGGCGAAACGTTCTACATCGGCAAACCGAAATACAAACCCTACGACACGGCGCCGATCAAGCTGCAGGCGCATGGCGATCCGTCGCCGCCGATCAGCTTTCGCAATATCTGGGTGCGGCCGTTGGACTGAACAACCGCAGAAGATGTTGGCGTGGAGCTTGTTTACTGGAACAAGCTCCACGCCAGCGTCAGAGAGAACGCTGCAAGCACCACCGACGCGCCGCGCTGCATGCCTTCAGCACTGATCCACGCCAGGCGGCCGCGGCCAAGCGCGGCGCCAAACGCGATCCACAGGAACCCAATCGGCAGCAGCGTGGCGACAAAGATGCACATGGCCGCCACATAGTCGGAGGCATGCGCAAATACAGCAGGTGGAAAGATCGTGCCGGCGAACAGGACGGCCTTGGGATTGAGCAGCGTGGCGACGAACAAGGTCCGCGGCCCGACATCCTGTCGCGACGACGCCTCAATGGCGAGCGTGGTGCGCCACATGCGCACGGCCAGATACGCCACGTAGACACAACTGGCCATCCGCACCAGCGATGGCAGCCAGGTCCATGCGTGCATGGCATGCGCCAGAAAGCCTCCCCATGCCGAAATCGCCACCACATAACCGGCGGCTTCGGCACCGGCAAGGCGCGCCGCGCGACACCAGCCTTGCTGCAGCCCAGCCGCGGCGAGCAGTGTGTTGGTAGGACCGGGCGTGATCAGCACGATGCCGACACCCAGCACGAACAACATCATTTCCGATGTGGCGAACACGGCGGATGAAAGGGCCTTGGAGCCGGTTGCGATCACCGCATTTAAGCATGCTTTCGCACGACGCGCTGTTGTCGGGGCGATTAAAAAAGCCCGCATTGTGCGGGCTTTTTTGCTCAGAACGGAATGTCGTCATCATCGAACTGGTTGCCGCCGCCCATATCCGGCGGCGGTGCCGACTGGCGCTGCGGGGCGCTGGCATAGTCCTCGCGGGCTTGCTGGCGCTGGCCACCACCGCCACCCTGCGAGCGTTCGCGGAAACCACCGCCGCCGCCACCGCCCTCACCGCCGCCCATGCCGCCAAGCATCTGCAGCTCGCTGGCGATGATGTCGGTGGAGTAGCGTTCGACGCCTTGCTTGTCGGTGTATTTGTCGGTGCGCAGCGAGCCTTCCACGTAGACCTGGCGCCCCTTCTTGAGGTATTCGCCGGCGATCTCCGCCAGGCGGCCGAACAGCTTCACGCGGTGCCATTCGGTGCGCTCCTGCTTCTGGCCGCTCTGCTTGTCGGTCCATTGCTCGGAGGTGGCCACGCTGAGGCTGGCGATCGCCGTGCCGCCGGCGGTGTAGCGCACTTCGGGGTCCGCACCGAGATTGCCCACCAGGATGACTTTGTTGATACCGCGTGCCATGTATGACCTCGAAAAACTGAATCGGGATAAGGGCTTTGCAACGATGCCCCATGAGCTTAGGGCGTCCTCTGAGCGCCTAGCCAGAGCCCTCGGGCGCCATGAAGCATAGGCTTATGGCCCGCCATGATACACGCCCTGCCCCGCAACCCATGTCCGCGCGTCAGAACTTGGCCACCACCCGCAGGCCCCACACGGTGGCGTCGTGGTTGGCGCTGGTGCCGCCGGGGTGGCGGATGTATTGCACGTTGGGCATCAGCGCCAGGCCGTGCCAGAGCTGGAACTGGTAGTTCAGCTCGGTGATGTATTCGTAGCCTTGCACCGGCACCGAGCCCAGTCCGGCGCTGTTGATCGCGCGCTCGGCGTTGGCCACGCGGCCGCTGACGCGATCGCGGCCGATGGCGAAGCCCAGGCGATCATCCGGGCGCGCAGCAAAAGGCCCGTCGTACAGCAGGCCGACTGAAATCATCTGGTCGACCAGGTCGGTGCGGGGATCGGCCTGCACGATGTTGCCGAACACGCTCAGGCCGCCGCCGCCGGCGTTGCGGGTGAGTTGCTGCTGGCCCATGAAATAGCTACCGGACACGCTGCTCTGCAATGCGTTGGCATCGCTGCCCAATAGCTGCTGCGCGCCGTCCACGCTCAGGGTCACGTCCTGGTAGCGCGCCGTGTTGCGCCAGCCGCCGACCCGCCAGATACCTGGCAAGCCGTTCTGCTCACCGCCCAGATGCGTACGCCAATCCAGCTCACCCAGCATCAGGGTGCCGATATCCGGCCCCGAGGGCGACAGTTTCAGCCCTTGCGAGGTGGCGGCGTTGTTCGGGTTCACCTCGAAGCCGCCGAACTTGATCGTCCAGGCAGGCGACGGGTTGACCGCGATGACGCCACCGGTCTGCGCCAGCGGCCATGCATCCACGCCTTTGGATATCCAGCCCGGCAAGGCGCCGCAGAAATTGAGGTTCTGGAAGTCGCACGCAAACGGGAAGAAATCGACGCCGATATCCATGCGGCCGTATTTCAGGTCGACCAGGCCGTTCCACAGCGACTGCTGCAGATACAAGCGCGTGATGCGCGTGATGTTGCCGCCGCCGTAGATTTCCTGCGATTCCAGCAAGGTGCCGAGATGGGCTTTCGCATCGATCTGGCTGCCGTTGCGATCGTTGACGTCGATGTGCAGCGAGCCGCCGGTCCATCCCCACAGCTTCTGGAAATCGAACGCCGCGTGGACGTGAATCTGGTCGGCATAGGCATCCGTTTGCCGGATGCCGCCGCTGCTGTTGTGCGCGAATTCGCCGAGGTAGTCGACACCGAAGTCGATGCCTTGATCGTATAGCCGCTGGCGTGCGCCGCCCCAGTCGCCGGTGAGGGTGGTGTTGGCGTAGTCCTGGTCGGCAGCGATGGCGTTTCCGCTGGTGGCAATGACGCAACCTGCCATCGCCATCAAGGCCATGATTTTCTGTTGCATGCGGATTCTCCTGGAACGTCGGAACAACGAACGACACGCGCTGGCGCCGGACATGGGGGGACCTTGCGGGCACATGCGTGCCCGCCCGTGTGCGTGATCGGGTCAGCGTGAAATCGGCTAGCGGGCTTCCGCTTCGGCGCTTGTCGTCCGGTGACGTCAGCCTTCGCTGAGTCCCGGATTGCGCCGGGACGACGTCAAAAGAGGAAACCCTTGGTCAATCGAACAAACTCAGATCTTGAAAGCCATAGTCGCCTCCACGGCCTGTTTCCAGCCCGCGTAGAGCGCTTCGCGCCGGGCTTCCGGCATGTCCGGTTCGAAGCGGCGATCGATCGCCCAGTGCCGCGCGATATCCTCGCGGCTGGGCCAGAAGCCGGTGGCGAGACCGGCGAGATAAGCCGCACCCAGCGCCGTCGTTTCGGCCACCTTGGGGCGCAGCACCGGTACGTTGAGAATGTCGCTCTGGAATTGGCCGAGGAATCCGTTCGCAATCGCGCCGCCGTCCGCGCGCAGCTCCTTCAGCTTGATGCCGGCGTCGTTTTCCATCGCGGCGAGCACGTCGCGCGTTTGATAGGCCATCGATTCCACCGCGGCGCGAATGAAATGCTCCTTGGTGGTACCGCGCGACAGGCCGAACACCGCGCCACGCACGTCGCTGCGCCAGTACGGTGCGCCCAGGCCGACGAAGGCCGGCACCATGTACACGCCTTCGTTGGTCTTGGCGCGCTCGGCATATTCTTCCGAATCGCTGGCGCGGCCGAGCATGCGCAAGCCATCGCGCAGCCACTGGATCACCGAACCGGCGACGAAGATGGCGCCTTCCAGCGCGTATTCCACCTTGCCGTCCACGCCCCAGGCGATGGTGGTGAGCAGGCCGTTGCTGGAGGCGACGGCTTTCTCGCCGGTGTTCATCAGCATGAAGCAGCCGGTTCCGTAGGTGTTCTTGGCCATACCGGGTTCGAAACAGGCCTGGCCAAACAACGCAGCCTGCTGGTCGCCCGCCACGCCGGCAATCGGCACTTCCTGGCCGAGGAAATGCTGGCCCAGCGTCTTGCCGTAGATTTCGCTGCAGGAGCGCACTTCCGGCAGCATCGCGCGCGGCACGTCGAGCATTGCCAGCAGGTCGTCGTCCCAGCGCCGCTCGTGGATGTTGTACATCAGCGTGCGCGAGGCGTTGGTGTAATCGGTGACGTGCGCCTTGCCGCCGGTGAGATTCCAGATCAACCAGGTATCGATGGTGCCGAACAGCAGCTCGCCGCGCTTGGCGCGCTCGCGTGCGCCATCGACGCGGTCGAGTATCCACTTCACCTTGGTGCCCGAGAAATATGCATCGATCAGCAAGCCGGTCTTGGCGCGCACCATGTCGTTATGGCCGGCGGCGATCAGTTGATCGCAGATCTCGCGTGTCTGGCGCGATTGCCACACGATGGCGTTGTAGATCGGCTGGCCGGTGGCCTTGTCCCACACCACCGCGGTTTCGCGTTGGTTGGTAATGCCGATGCCGACCACCGCGCGCGGATCGATCTGCGCATTGTTCATCACCTCGGTGATGGTGGAGAGCACGCTGGTCATGATCTCGCGCGGGTTGTGTTCCACCCAGCCCGGTTGCGGAAAAATCTGCCCGAATTCGCGCTGCGCCATGCCGACGATGCTGCCGGCGCGATCGAACACGATCGCCCGTGAACTGGTGGTGCCCTGGTCGATCGCCAGGATGTATGACTTATCCATGCTAGAACTCCCGTTCAACGAGTAGAGTCGGCCACGACGCGATCCGCACCGCTGGCCGCTTGCGGCGATTGCAACGCACGCATGCGCGCCGGCAGGAACGGATACACCAGCCACTGGTAGGCAGCGCCGCCCACCACGCCGCCGATCAACGGGCCGACGATGGGAATCCACCAGTAGTTATCCGGTGACGGCAACGCGGAGGAACCCCAGCCGGCGAAATACGCGAACAACCGCGGACCGAAATCGCGCGCCGGATTGATCGCCCAGGCTTCCAGATAACCCATCGACGCACCGATGGTGGCCACCAGCAAGCCGATGATCAGCGCACCCGAATTCGCGCCCGGCGCCATCTCGTTGTACTGCTCGGTGATGGCGAAGATGCCCAGCAGCAGGAAGGCGGTAAGAATCACTTGGTCGAGCAACGCATGCATCGGCGTGACGGCCAAGCCAGGATGCGTGAAGAACACGCCCGCGGCGCCGCCTGCCTCACGCGTCAATTGATGGACCTGGTTGTAGTGGTCGATCACCGGCGAAAACAGCACGTACACGACCGCTGCGCCGAGAAACCCGCCGATCACTTGCGCGATGCTGTAGGGAATCACTTTTTTCCACGGAAAGCCGCGGAACAGCGCCAGCGTCAAGGTCACCGCCGGATTGGCATGCGTGCCCGATACCGAGCCGGTAACGTAGATCGCCAGCGTCACCGCCAGGCCCCAGGCGATGCACACGCCCCAATAGGCGTTCGCATAAGGGCTGGGGTCGTACAGCACGTACATGCACGCGACCGAATCGCCAAGGGCGATGATGATGAATACGGCCATGGCCTCGGAAATCAGTTCACCGATGCTTTGCCGGGTCATGGCGTTGCCTCCGGCGTTCGTGCAGCGGACAAACGGGCGCAATGGTTGGACATGGGCTTCTCCCTTGAAGGTTTCTTCCCGCCAGTCATTCCCGCGAAAGCGGCAATGACAGTGAGAAGAGATGATGGCTGGTGACAAAACATGGATACCTTCGAATCGCAGACGTCATTCAAGCAAACGAAGCACGCCGTGGCGGCGCGTCGGCGAGATAGGCCGTAAGACGTGCGACCTGTTCCGGGTTGAGGCGCAAGCCGAGCTTGCTGCGGCGCCAAAGCACGTCGTTCGCATCGACGACCCACTCCAATGCACGCAGGTAATCCACTTCGGCTTGATAGAGGTCGGCACCGAAATGCTCGCCCAGGTCGGCCAGCGAACGCGCCTGGCCAAGGATGCGCGCGGTGCGTGTGCCGTAGCTGTGCACGAGGCGCCACGCCATGGCTGGCGGCAGCCAGGGATGAGCGGCCTGCAATTCACTGAGTAACACGTTGACGTCCCGCCGCTCGCCGCCGGGAAGCGGATGGCCTTGCGAGGTCCAGGCGGCGGATGCATGCGCAAACAAGGGCGCGAGGCGATCCATCGCCTCCTCCGCCAGCTTGCGATAGGTGGTCAGCTTGCCGCCGAAGACATTCAGCAGCGGCGCGCCGTGCTGATCGAGTTCCAGCAAATAATCGCGCGTCACTTCCGACGCATTGCCCGATTCGTCATCCAGCAACGGACGCACGCCGCTGTAGCTCCACACCACATCGGCCGGCGTGATGCTGCGCTTGAAGTAGCGGTTCACCGCCTCGCACAGGTAACGCGTTTCCTCGTCGCTGATGCGTGGCGCGGAAGGATCGTCGCGATAATCCAGGTCCGTGGTGCCGATCAAGGTGAAGTCGTGCTCGTAGGGAATGGCGAACACGATACGGCGATCGGGTTGCTGGAAGATGTACGCGTAAGGGTGCTCGAACAGGCGCGGCACGACGATGTGGCTGCCCTTGACCAGGCGCAGGGCGTGATCGTGCCCCACCTTGGCCACCTGATCGAGGAACTGCACCGCCCACGGACCGGTGGCGTTGACCAGCGCCTTGGCGCGCACGCTGAAAGATTCGCCCTGCGCGGACTGCAATTGCGCGGTCCAGCCCTGCTGGTCGCGTTCGGCACGCACGCACTGCGTGCGCGTAAACAAGGTGGCGCCGCGTTCCATCGCATCCATCGCATTGAGCACCACCAGCCGCGCGTCCTGCACCCAGGCATCGGAGTAGACGAAGCCGATGTGGAATTCGTCGCGCAACGGCAGTCCCGATTTATGGCGCTGCAAGGACACGCGCCGCGACTTCGGCAGCGTGCGCCGGCCGCGGCCCAGGTTGTCGTAGAGGAGCAGCCCCAGCCGGATCATCCAGGCCGGCCGCAGATGCGACTGGTGCGGCAGCACGAAGCGCAGCGGCCAGATGATGTGCGGCGCAGCGCCCAGCAGCACTTCGCGTTCGGCCAGGGCTTTGCCGACCAGGGCGAACTCGTATTGCTCCAGGTAGCGCAGGCCGCCGTGGATCAGCTTGGTGCTGGCGCTGGAAGTATGCGCGGCGAAATCGTCGCGCTCGCACAGGCACACCGAGAGCCCGCGGCCGGCCGCATCCCGCGCGATGCCGACGCCATTGATGCCACCGCCTACTACCAGGAGATCGAACTGCTCGGTCATGAAGGGTTCCGTGCTTTATTGAAACCAGGCATGTTCGTTTTTGATCACGCGAACATCAAATGTACGTGAACGAACACTTATTGCTGGTTATGTGAGCGTATTCGAACATTTCCGAAGATTGCACGCTGCGCTGCAGCGACCCCTCATGCACTGGCAACATGCACCTGGGTGCCGGCCTCCGCCAGCACGGCCGTCAGCTCCGCCGGCGGCGCGCTATCGGTAAACCAGGCGTGGACGAGCGATATCGGCCCCAGGCGAACCAGGGCATTGCGCCCCACCTTGCTGTGGTCGGCCGCCAGGAACACTTGCCGGGAATGCTCGACGATGGCCTGCGACACCCGCACCTCGTTGAGATCGAAGTCGAGCAAGGTGCCGTCGAGATCGATGCCGGAAATGCCGATCACCCCGAAATCCACCTTGAACTGGCGGACCAGCTCGATGGCCGGCTGGCCGGTCACGCCGTGGTCGCGCCCGCGCACCACCCCGCCGGCCACGATCACTTCGAAGCTGGGGTTTTCGCTGAGCATGATCGCTACGTTGAGGTTGTTGGTGATCACGCGCAGGCCTTGGTGGTTCATCAGCGCGCGCGCGACGTCCTCGTTGGTGGTGCCCAGGTTGATGAACAGCGAAGCGTCGTCGGGAATGTGCTGGGCCAGCAGGGCGGCAATGCGGGTCTTTTCCTCATGCAGCAGGTGCTGGCGCTTGGCATAGGCGAGGTTCTCGACGCTGGATGGCAGGCTTACGCCGCCGTGGTAGCGGCGCAGAAGGCCCGCATCGCACAGTGCCGCCAGGTCGCGGCGGATGGTTTGTTGGGTCACGTCGAAGTGCCCGGCCAGATCCTCCACGGTGGCAAAGCCTTGCTCGCGCACGCGCGCCATGAGCTGCTCTTGCCTACGGTTGAGTGCCAGGTCGCCCATCTATCGCTTCCGTTGACGCAATGGCTGCCATGGTAGCGTGGCCGGGCGCCAAGCTCGTCATGCACGGGCTGTGCGCCACGCCCGAGGGTCAGCCTCATGGCGGAACTTTCCGGCCGGGTCACACGTAGTGCGGCCTCCGCCTCTATAATCGAAGTTCTATGTCCAGCCCCAGCCGCATGAACACCTCCGTTCTCCAGACCATCGACCCCGCTCGTGATTTTGCCGGGGTGCGCGCCCTTGCCGAAGGAGACATGCAGCGCATCGATGCCCTGGTGCGGCAACGGCTGGCCTCCGACGTGGTGCTGATCAACCAGATCGCCGACCACATCATCGCCGGCGGCGGCAAGCGCCTGCGCCCCATGCTGCACGCTCTGGCGGCGCGTACGGCCGGCTACAACGGCGACAAGCACATCAAGCTGGCGGCGGTGATCGAGTTCATCCACACCTCCACCCTGCTGCACGACGACGTGGTGGACGAGTCGGACCTGCGCCGCGGCCGCAAGACCGCCAATGCCCTGTGGGGCAATGCGGCCAGCGTGCTGGTCGGCGACTTCCTGTATTCGCGCTCGTTCCAGCTGATGGTGGAGCTGGACGACATGCGCATCATGCGCATCCTGGCCGACACCACCAACACCATCGCCGAGGGCGAGGTGTTGCAGCTGCTCAACATCGGCAATGCCGACGTGGACGAGGCCGCCTACCTGGCGGTGATCGAGCGCAAGACCGCGGTGCTGTTTGCCGCCGCCACGCAACTGGGCGGCCTGCTCGGCGGCCTGCCGGAAGCACAGGTAACGGCCTTGCGCCGCTATGGCATGCAGCTTGGCTATGCCTTCCAGATCGCCGACGACCTGCTCGACTACATCAGCGACGCGCGCGTCCTGGGCAAGAACATCGGCGACGACCTGGCCGAAGGCAAGCCGACGCTGCCGTTGATCTACGCCTTGCAGCGCGTGAGCGTGGAGCAGGCCAAGGAGATGCGCCACGCCATCGAGCATGGCGGATTGGGCTCGCTGGATCACATCATCGGGGCCATTCGCGAATCGGGTGCGCTCGAACGCACGCGCGAATGTGCGCTCCGGCATGCGCGGGCGGCACGCGAGGCCTTGGCCTCGCTGCCGTCCTCATCCTATCGGGATGCGCTGGCGACGCTGGCGGATTACTCGGTGCAGCGCACCTTCTAATCCACAGGCTGGATATCGTTCCAGCCTGCGCACCCTACCGGCGAACCATCATGGCGTGCCGCTGAAAGCCGCATGCAACCAATCGTGCATCAGGCGGTAGCTGCGTGCCGCTGCGCGCGGATCATACTTGCAGCCCGGCGAGTGCTCTTCGGTTTCGGTGAAGCAGTGCACGGCATTCCCCATCACGACGAACTGCCAGTCGGCTGAACTGGCGCGCATTTCGTCCATGAACTTGTCGGCATCGGGCATGGTGCCCTTGTCGTCAGCGCCGTTCATCACCAATACGCGCGCCTTGATGTTCTTGGCGAGCGCGGGATCGTCGGTAGCAAGGCCGCCATGGAACGACACGACCGCCGCGATATCGGCACCGCTGCGCGCCAGATCCAGCACGGCAGTACCGCCGAAGCAGAAGCCGATCGCCGCCAGCTTGCCGGTATCGATCGGCGCCTTCGCCGCCTGCGCTTTCAACTGCGCCAGGGCTTCGCCGATGAGTTTGCGCATCAACGGGCGATTCGCATACAGGGGCGCGATGGCGGCCTTGGCCTGATCGGCATGACCCGGCTCTGGCCGCACGTTTTCGCCGTACATGTCGGTGAGCAGGATCACGTAATCCTTGCCGGCGATCATTTCCGCTTTCTTGATGGCGGTGTCGTTGATGCCGAACCAGTTCGGCACCATCACCAGGCCAGGACGCTTGGCGTGACTGGCGTCGTCATACACCAGCACGCTTTTGAAATGCGTACCGTCCAGGGTCCACTCGACCGGACGCTGCACCATCCTGGCCTGCGCGGCGAAACTCAGGCTGGCCAGTAACGCGAGACAGACTGCGGGAACGAAGCGCATACGTGGTTCCTTGGGTTTGTGGAGAGAATTCGTAGCCTAGGGCGCACGCCTTTATCGTGCCGACAGGGGCATGCAACTACAAACCTGCCGCATGCGCCGCCAAGCGCCGCTTCAATGGCCGCAGGCGATCGACCATGCGCACGCCCAATCCGCGCGCCGCCACCCACGGCGTGTTTTGCCAGCCATACATGCGCGCCAGCGCATCGAAGCCGTAGGCGTCGAGCGTGTCCGCACTGCGCCGGCGACGCGCATAACGGCCCAGCGTCTGCGATGAGGCGAAGTCACGCCCTGCATCGCGTGCAGCAGCCAGCACGTCGCGCAACTCAGCCACGTCGCGCAAGCCCAGGTTCACCCCCTGCCCGGCCAGCGGATGCACGACGTGCGCCGCGTCGCCCAGCAGCACGAAGCGTTCCGCCTGGTAGCTATCGGCAAGCTGCAGCTTGAGCGGAAACGCCGCCCGCCGGGTGCTGGCCGTGATGCGCCCCAGGCGGAAATCGCTGGCGACGCCAAGCTCCTTGATAAACGCTTCATCGTCCAGGGCCAGCACACGCCGCGCTTCGCCTTCCGGCAGCGACCACACGATGGAACTGCGCCCATCGGCAAGCGGCAGCAGGGCCAGCGGACCCGTTGGCAGAAAGCGCTGCCAGCAGGTGTGCGCATGCGGGCGTTCGGTGGTGACATGCGCTACCACCGCGCGTTGCGAATAATCGCGGCCATGCGTGGCGATGCCGGCCCGTTCGCGCAAAGGCGAGCTGCCCCCATCGGCGGCGACCAGCAGACGCACCGCCACGCTTTCGCCATCGGCCAGCTCAAGCACCACGCGATCGGTGCGCGTTTCGAAGTCCTTGACCATGGCCGGACATAGCCGCTGCACGCCGGCCGCATCCAGGGCCTGCCACAGTTTCCACTGGACCAGGCTGTTCTCCACGATATAGCCCAACTGGTCGCGCCCTTCGTCGGCGGCATCGAAGTCGATCGCCGCGCCGTTCTGCGCATCCCATACGTGCATGTGGGCGTAGGGGCAGGCACGCGCATCGCGGATGGACGTCCAGACGCCCAGTTCGTCCAACAGCCGGATCGACGACGGCGCGAGACCGACGACGCGCAGATCCACGTCGTCCTGGGGCTGCCACTCGGCCGGCTCGCGCGCCTCCAGCAAGGCGGTGCCGAAGCCGGCGCGACTCAAGGCCAGCGCCGCGGCGGCGCCGACCATGCCACCGCCGACCACCGCGATATCGAGCGCAGGCGCGCGGCGCTGCGTTGCGGGCACGGTTCTCATGGCAGGCGTTCCAGCACCGCGCGCGGCGGCCGGCCGCGGAAGCCCATGCCGCGCCGCGCCAGCGCGTGTTGCAGCGGCGGTATGCGGTCGTAGGCGAGCAAGGCCAATGAGCGGAGCGGCGCCAGCCAGGGCTCGGGCATGCAGGCGAAGCGCACCAGGTCGTGGCTCATCGCCATGGTGCCCTCGCGGTCCGGGGCGCGGCGGGCAGCGTAGCGTTCCAGCAGTTCCTGCGATCCCGGATCGGCGGCATCGGCCACCAGTTCGGCCAGCGTCAGCGCATCGCGCAGGCCCAGGTTGAAACCTTGCGCACCGATGGGGTGCACGGTCTGCGCCGCATTACCCACCAACACGGCGCGCGGTGCGACCAGTTGGCGGGCCGCCACGCGCTTGATCGCGTAAGGATGGCGCTTGCCGGGACGGCTGAGCCGACCCAGCTGCCAGCCGAACCGGCGCTGGGCGAAGGCGATGAAATCCGCGTCGCTCAAGCCCGCCACCTCGGCGGCGACGTCCGTCGCAACGGTAAGCACCAGGCCGCAGCGGCGCTCGGCGAGCGGCAGCATGGCGATCGGGCCCTCGTCGGAAAAGCGTTCCCAGGCGCGATGTGCCGGATCGCGCTCCGGCGTGACGGTGCAGACGAACAAGGTCTGCTGGTAGTCGTGCAGGTCGGCCTGGATGCCAAGCTGTGCGCGCACAAAGGACTCGGTGCCATCCGCGCCGACCAGCAGGGCGGCGGCAACCTGCTGCACGCCGTCCGGTGTCTTGATCTCGGCGCGCCAGCCATCATCCAAGCGCGTAAGACCGGTAAGGCTGGCCGGGGCCAGGCGCGCCAGTCGCTGACAGGTATCCAGCCGACGCAGCAGAGCGGCGCCCAGTTCGCGCGCTGGCAGCGTCCAGCCCAAGGCATCGACGCCGTGCCTGGCGGCGTCCAGCCGCGCGCTGCCGAATTCGCCCGCGCGGCTGACGTGGATATGGCGAATCGGCGTCGCCTGCGCGGCCGCAAGCGGCCAGACACCGATCGCAGCCAAGCCGTTCACGGTGGCGCGCGCCAGCGCGAGGTTGCGTTCGTCGTAACTGGGTTGCGCATCCGCGCGCGGCGCGGCCGCTTCGACTAGGGTGACGCGGCATCCGGCTGCATCCAGGGCGATCGCCAGGCTGGCGCCGACCAGGCCGCCGCCAACCACCAGCACGTTGCCATCAGGGGAAGAGATAGTCATGCGCGGGATGATACGCGGTGCATGAGCGCCTTCGCATTGGGCTAAACTCCACCGTCTTCACGCCATCATCCATACGCCGTCTGCTTTCCCAGGGAGTTCCTCATGGCTACGACATCCACCCAGCGCCTTGGCATCTTCGCTGCGCTCGCCTTGGTCATGGCGGCGACGCGCGTACATCTGTCGCTGTTCCATCACGACATCTGGGACGCATCGTGGGGCGTGTTCTTTCTGGCCGGCTTCTGGCTGCGCGGCAACGCCCGCTGGGCGTTCCCGCTGCTGATGGCCGAAGCGGTGCTGGTCGACTACGTGGTCATCACGCACATGGGCATCAATTTCTGGGATCACTACTGCGTGTCGGCCGGTTACTGGTTCCTGATTCCCGCCTACGGCTCGCTGTGGATCGGCGGTAGCTGGCTGGCCAGGCATCAGCGCGGCCTCAGCCTTGCCACGCTGGGCATGGCCGTGGCCGCACTGCTGGTAAGCGAAAGCGCCTGCTATGTGATTTCCAACGGCAGCTTCTACTGGCTGAGCGCCCACGTGCCGGCGCCGAAGAGCTTCGCGGCCTGGTTCGACAACCTGGGCGATTGGTACCTGCCGTTCCTGCAGACCACCGCGGTCTACGTGGCGCTTGGCGCCGTGCTGCACGTGCTTGCGGTGCAGCTGGCACGCGTAACGCAGCACAGCGGCCAGGCGCAACACTAAGCACTCCCCGTGGGCAACCGGCTTTCGAAAATCTATACGCGCACCGGTGACGACGGCAGCACCGGCCTGGGTGACGGCACGCGCGTGCCCAAGGATTCCGCACGCGTCAATGCGTACGGAACGGTGGACGAGCTCAACAGCAGCATCGGCATGGTGCTGGCCTGCGAAGACATCGATGCCGAGGTGCGCGAAACGCTGACCCAGGTGCAGCACGAGCTGTTCGACCTTGGCGGCGAGCTGTGCATTCCCGGCATGGCGATGATCGACGACGCCGACATCGACCGGCTGGAGCAGGTGCTGGACCGCTTCAACGAGCCACTGCCGCCGCTGAAGGATTTCATCCTGCCGGGCGGCGGCATGGCTGCGTCCTGCTGCCATCTGGCGCGCACCGTGTGCCGCCGCGCCGAGCGCGAAGTGATCGCGCTGGGGCGGGTGGAGACGGTGCGGCCGCAGGCACAGCGCTATCTCAACCGGCTGTCGGATCTGCTGTTCGTGCTGTGCCGCGTGCTGGCGCGCGCCAGCGGGCATGGCGAGGTACTGTGGCAGCACGAACGCCGCCGCAAGCCGGCCGGCTGAGCCAAGGAGTACCAGAGGTTCCCTATGCTGCAGCTGTTCACGCATTCGGTCTGCCTGCGGCACGATCCCGGCCCGGGCCATCCGGAATCCCCCGCCCGCCTGCGCGCGGTGCTGGAAGCGCTGGACCAGGATCGCTTCGCCACCGTGGACCGCATCGAAGCGCCGCGCGTCACCCGCGAACAGCTGCTGCGCGTGCATACCCCGGCCCACGTCGACCGGATCCTGGCCATCACGCCTGACGCAGATACGGTACGCCTGGACGAGGACACCCTGATGTCGCCGGCCTCTGCCGAAGCCGGTTTGCGCGCCGCGGGCGCACTGGTCGCCGCCGTGGATGCGGTGATGAAGGGAACCGCCACGCGCGCCTTCTGCGCCGTGCGGCCGCCCGGCCACCACGCCACGCCGGATACCGCGATGGGCTTCTGCCTGTTCAACAATGTCGCCGTAGGCGCGGCGCACGCGCTGGCGGCGCATGGCCTGAAGCGGGTGGCGATCGCCGATTTCGATGTGCACCACGGCAACGGTACGCAGGATATTTTCCAGCGCGAGCCGCGTGTGCTGTTTATTTCCTCGCATCAGCAACCGCTCTATCCGGGCACTGGCAGCCAGGACGAACAAGGCGTCGGCAACATCGTCAATGCGCCCCTGTCTTCCGGCGAAGGCTCTTACGAATTCCGCGCACTGTGGAACGACGTGCTGCTACCCAGGCTGCATGCCTTCAAGCCCCAGCTCGTGCTGATCTCCGCCGGCTTCGATGCACATCAGCGCGACCCGCTGGCAAACCTGCAATTGCAGACCGAGGACTACGCCTGGATCACCCAGCAACTGGTGGAACTGGCCCGCGCGCACGCCGGCGGCCGGCTGGTGTCGACGCTGGAAGGCGGCTACGACCTCAAGGCGCTGGCGGCCAGCGCCAGTGCGCACGTCAGTGCATTGATGGATTAGGAAAGGCCTCTCCCTGCCCGCTAGCGGGACAGGGAATGCGTGTCAGGCTCGAAATCCAGCGCCACGGAATTGATGCAATAACGCAGGCCGGTCGGCCTGGGGCCATCCGGAAAGACATGCCCCAGATGCGAATCGCAGGCCGCGCAACGTACTTCCGTGCGATGCATGCCGTGGGTTTCATCCGGCACCAGGCTGACTGCGGTGCGCTGGACCGGCTGGAAGAAGCTTGGCCAGCCGGAGCCCGAATCGTACTTGGCTTCGGAGGCGAACAGCGGCGCATGGCATGCCACGCACACATAGGTACCCGCCTCCTTGTGCTTGTACCACTTGCCGCTGAAGGGCGGCTCGGTGGCCGAGCAGCGGCAGACGGCGTATTGCTCCGGGTTGAGGCTTGCGCGCCATTGCTCGTCCGTCTTGTAAGGCTTGTGCTGATTCATGCGCTCTCCTGCCAGGGACGTATGCCGAATGAAGGGCCTTTCTGTTAGCTTAACGCCCCTTCGTCGCCGATTGATCGCCTCCGTGAAGCCCAAGAGCCTGTCGCCCTCGCGTTCTCTGCCTCCACGCCGCCTGCTAGCAATCGCTGCTGCCGCTGCGCTCTTCAGCAGCCAGGGCGCGCATGCTTCATCCCAGACCAAGCACCCCAAGGCGACGCTCACCGGTGCGGAAGCGGTGTGCCCGCTGGGCACCTTCATCTGCCCGCCCCGTCCGGACAACTTCGCCATCTGCCGGCCCAACGGCATGCTGGAGTTCTACGATCCGTTCCTCAGCAAGGATTCGTCGCTGCGCGCGTCCGCCAAGACCTATGTGTGGGCCGAGCACGTGGAAAGCCCCGATCAGGTCATCTATCACCTGAGCGGCCACGTGAAAACCGTGCGCGCCGACCAGGAACTGCACGCCGACGTCGCCGACTACAACAGCGACACCACCGATTACGACGCGCGCGGCAAGGTGAACTACCAGGAAGCCACGCACCTGGTTGCTGCCGACCATATCACCGGCAATACCGACAACAGCACCGGCGTGGCCACCGGCAACGTGCGTTTCCAGATGCTCGATTCGCACGGCAACGGCACCGCCGTGCGCGGGGAAATGCTGGACGCCGATCGCAACCGCTACACCATGGCCACCTATTCCACCTGCGACATCGGGCGGCACATCTGGGAAATCCGCGCCAAGCAGATCGATACCAACGACGTGACCGGCCGCGGCGTCGCGCACAATGCCACGATGAGCGTGTATGGCGTGCCGTTCTTCTATTTCCCGTGGATGACCTTCCCTCTCAACGATGACCGCCAGAGCGGGTTTCTGTATCCGTATTTCGGACACAGCAAGAACGCGGGCTACCAGTTCCGGATTCCGTATTACTTCAACCTGGCGCCCAATTACGATGCCACGCTCACGCCACGCTATTACAGTTTGCGCGGCGCGATGCTGGCCGGCGAAGCCCGCTACATGTTTCCCAGGACCAGCGGCACGTTCGAGTTCGAATTCCTGCCGCACGACAATTACAACGACCAGAAACTCACCCCGACGTCGATCGATACCCAGGGCCAGCAGCGTTACCTGTACCGCTTCGTCAACAACACGAATCTGTGGCCGGGCTGGTCGCTGAACACGAATATCAATCGCGCTTCCGACCAGAATTACTTGCGCGACTTCGGCGACGACCTGTTCAGCATTTCCACGGCGCTGCTGTACTCCAGCGTGTATCTCAACGGCAGCGGCAACTGGTGGAATGCCTCCATCGGCGGCGACATCTGGCAGAACGTCGACCCCTCCGAACCAAACAGCGTGGAGCCGTACAAGCGCTTGCCTCGCGCCATATTCAACATGGATATCCCGTTCGCGCACTGGTACGACGTCGGACTGAACAGCGAGGCGGTGAAATTCCACAAGTTCGATTCGGTGGAAGGCTCACGCGTGGACCTGTATCCCTACGTGGATGCCGACTTCCAAGGCGCGGCATGGTTCATCCGGCCCAAGCTGGCCTACCGCTATACCGGCTACTCGCTCGACAGCGGCTACCAGCGCTACGGCTATTACGGTCCGCTCGGCAGCGGTACGACGCCGTTCACGCAGAGCAACCCGAGCCGCTCGCTGCCGATCGTCAGCCTGGACCAGGGCCTGATCTTCGAACGCAACACATCGCTGTTCGGCAGCAACTACACGCAAACGCTGGAGCCGCGGCTGTACTACCTGTACGTGCCATATCGCAATCAGAACAACCTGCCACTGTTCGATACCTACCCGATGCCGTTCGACGACTGGATGCTGTTCGCGCCGAACCAGTTCTCCGGCGCCGATCGCCAGATGAACGCGAACAACCTCACGGCGGCGGTCACTACCCGCTTTCTCGACGATGGCGGCGTGCAGCGCATCTCGGCCACGTTCGGCCAGATTCGCTACTTCACGCCGCAACGGGTGCAGGCGCCGTGCACCACCCTTCGCGTCAACACGGTGTCCGGATGTATCGCCGCCACCAACTGGAGCGGCTCCGACTATGTGGCCGAGCTCAATACCCAGCTCAACGACCAATGGTCGGCCAGCACCGAATACCTGTGGAACCCGAACACCCGCCTGACCGACCTGGGCACCTTCACCCTGCAACGCCGCCTCGGCTTCGACGGCATCCTCAACTTCTCCTACCGGTTCCGGCGCGGACTGGTGGAACAATACGATGTCTCGGCGGTCTATCCGCTCACGGAACGCTGGCGCCTGATCGGCGAGTGGACCTATTCGGAAATGGACAAGCGCACCGTCGAAGCACTGGCCGGTGTGCAATACGAAGGATGCTGCGTGAAGGTCAGCCTGGTGGCCCGCCACTACGTGACCGGCTACTACGGCGTAGTCACCGCCCTGCCGCCGGGCCAGGTTGCGCCGGGCAGCGACACCGCCGTCATGTTCCAATTGGAATTCAAGGGGCTAGGCAACTTTGCCGGCCAGACGGAGAGCGTGCTGCGGCGTGATATCCTTGGCTATCAATGAGCGCCCGGACAGGCTCAGGCGCCCTCGAAAAAGCGGCCCTCCCAACCGTATTTTGAGCAACACCGTTACCAACCCTTCGCCACCGGCGACAGAAGGCTGTTCACTGATGAAGCAGATTTTTGCGTTGTTCCTGCTGACGATCGTCACCGCGATCCCGTCACTGGCCCAGGCTCAGTTCCTGGCGCCGCAGGACTCGGGCACCGGACCGATCGACCGTATCGTCGCCGTCGTCGAAGACGACGTCATCCTGCAAAGCGAACTGAACGACGCCGTCGCCGCCATCCAGCAGCAATACGCCAACCAGCCGGGACAATTGCCGCCCATCGACGTGCTGCGCCGGCAGGTGCTCGATCGCCTGGTCCTGATGAAGCTGCAGCTGCAGCGCGCCGACGACCAGGGCATTCGCGTGTCCGATGCGGATGTCGACCAGGCCGTGCAGGCGGTCGCCACGCAGAACAAGATGACGCCCGATCAGTTGCGCGCGGCCGTCGAGCAAAGCGGCATGAGCTACGCCGCCTACCGTCAGCAGTTGCACGACCAGCTGGTAGTGCAGAAGCTGCATGAGAATGTCGTGCGCAGTTCGGTGTCGGTGACTGACAGCGAGATCAACAACCTGCTCAACAGCCCCAGCTACAAGGCCGGCGAAGTGCATCTGGCGCACATCCAGATCAGCATCCCCGGCGGCGCCTCCGCAGCCGATATCCAGACTGCGCAGAACAAGGCCGAGCAGGCGCTTGCCGCGATCAAGGGCGGCATGCCATTCAAGGCCGCCGCCATCCGCTTCTCGGATGCGCCCGACGCGCTGGACGGCGGCGATCTCGGCTGGCGCCGCCTGGACGAAGTGCCCCCGGCCTTCGTCGATACCATCAACGGCCTCAAGCCTGGCGAAGTCAGCGGCATCCTGCACGGGCCGACCGGCTTCCACATTCTTCAACTCATCGACCAGCGCGCGCAGTCCAAGCAGATGGTGACCGAGTTCCACGCGCGCCAGATCCTGATCCGCCCGAGCGAACTGCTGTCGCAGACGCAGGCCGAGCAGAAGGCGCAGGACATCTACAACCGCGTCGTCAACAAGCACGAGGACTTCGCCAAGCTGGCGAAGCAGTATTCCAATGACGACACCACCGCCAACAACGGCGGCGACATGGGCTGGTTCCAGCAAGGCGACTGGGGCACGCTGATCGGCCAGAAGGTGGCCGACCTGAAAGACGGCGAAGTCTCGCAGCCGTTCCAGAGCGAAGCCGGCTGGCACATCCTGCAGCGCCTTGGCTCGCGCAACAGTGACGTGACCACCGAGCTTGCCCGCAACCAGGCGCGCCAGGCCATCGGCAACCGCAAGGCCGACCAGGCCTACGACGACTTCCTGCGCGATCTGCGTTCCAGCTCGTACGTGAAGATTCTCGTACCGGAGCTGGAAGAACCAGCTGCCGACAACAGCAAGGCATCGTCCTGATGGCGATGCCGCGCGGGTAAGCCGTGGACAGTCCCATGCTGACACGGCTCGCCCTTACCGCCGGCGAACCGGCCGGTGTCGGTCCCGAGCTGCTGGTCCGATTGGCCGCCACACCGTTGGCGGCCAATTTCGTTGCGATCACCGATCGAGGCTTGCTGGCGCGGGCGGCCGAGCGCTGCGGCGCCGCGATCCAGTTGCTGGACGACGACGGCACCGATATCTCGCAACGTCCGCCCGGCAGCTTGCGCGTCAAGCATGTTCCGCTCGGCGAGCTGGAAGTACCCGGCCGCCCCGACCCGCGCAATGCGCAGCACGTATTGGCCACGCTGCGCGAGGCGGCGGATGGATGCCTGCGCGGCCGCTATGCCGCCGTGGTCACGGCCCCGCTGCAGAAATCCTCGATCAACGATGCCGGCATTCCCTTCAGCGGTCACACCGAATTCTTTGCCGAGCACAGCCGTGCCGACGTGGTGATGATGCTGGCCAGCCCGGAACTGCGCGTCGCCTTGGCAACCACGCATCTGCCGTTGCACGCCGTGCCGGCCGCCATCGATACGGCATCACTGACGCGCACACTGCGCATCGTGCATCGGGCGCTGCGCGACACATTCGGTTTTGCCGAACCGCGCATCGCCGTACTTGGCCTCAATCCACATGCCGGCGAAAACGGGCACATCGGGCGCGAGGAAATCGACACCATCATCCCGGTCATTCACAGCCTGCGCCGGGAAGGCATGCAATTGCTGGGCCCGCTGCCGGCGGACACGGCGTTCGTTCCTGCCCAGCGCGCGCGTTACGATGCCGTATTGGCGATGTATCACGATCAGGCCTTGCCGGTGCTCAAGAGCGAAGCTTTCGACCGCACCGTCAATATCACCCTTGGCCTGCCCTTCATCCGCACCTCCGTCGATCATGGCACCGCGCTCGATCTTGCCGGTACCGGCAAGGCCGATCCGGCCAGCCTGATCGCCGCAGCGCGCCTGGCGCTGGACCTGGCCGCGCGCCGCCACTCATCATGAACAGCCCTGCCCGTCCCAAGAAAAGTTTTGGCCAGCATTTTCTGCATGAGCGCCGCTATATCGAGCGCATCGTGGCCGCCATTTCACCGCGCGCCGATGATTTCCTGGTGGAAATCGGGCCGGGTGAAGGCGCCCTGACGTTTCCGCTGCTGACTGCCGCCGGCAAGCTCACCGCCATCGAACTGGACACTGACCTGATCCCTCGCCTGCAGCAACAGGCGGCAGGCATCGGCGAGCTGTCGATCGTGCATGCCGACGTGCTCAAGGTCGATTTCACCGCCATGGCGCAGCGCGCCGGCGTGGCGCGGCTGCGCGTCGCGGGGAATCTGCCTTACTACATTTCCAGTCCGATCCTGTTTCATTGCATCGACCATGCAGCAGCGATTGCCGACATGCATTTCATGCTGCAGAAGGAAGTGGTCGATCGCATGGCGGCGGAGCCCGGCAGCAAGGTGTATGGGCGGCTATCGGTCATGTTGCAGCTGGCCTGCCATGTGGTGCCTTTGTTCGACGTGCCGCCCGGCGCGTTCCGGCCGCCACCCAAAGTGGATTCGTCGGTGGTGCGGCTGGTGCCGCTTGCGCCGCATGAACGTCACGATGCCGATCCCGTGCGACTGCATGCGATCGTCAAGGCGGCCTTCGCGCAGCGCCGCAAGACGCTGTCCAACGCGTTGCGGCAAGTGATGGACGCCGAGACGATCCGCGCCGCCGGCATCGATCCAAAAGTACGCGCCGAGGTCCTGGCGCCGATGGACTTTGTCGCGCTGGCCAAGGCAAGGGACGCGGTACCCGGCCCCCAGGCCGCGGAGTAAGGCAAGCCCGCAGCGGCCTTCTCCCGCTAAACCATCGTGCGATCCGGGCCACGCGCCCAGCGCTTTCATTTTCCGGGTCTCGCATCCTTGAGTCCCGCTACAATGGCCGCATGAAAGACAAATCCCCCTACACGATCGACGTGCAGGTGCAAACCCGTTTTGTCCCTGACCAGTCCGCTCCCAACGAAAACCGCTACGTCTTCGCCTACACCATCAGGCTGCACAACGCAGGCGTGCTGCCGGCGCGCCTGCTTACCCGTCACTGGGTGATCACGGATGCCAATGGCAAGGTAGAAGAGGTGTTTGGCGAAGGCGTGGTGGGCGAACAGCCGTGGATGCGTCCGGGCGACGACTACGAATACACTTCCGGTGCCGTGCTGGAAACGGCCGTCGGCACCATGCAAGGCAGCTACCAGATGATGGCCGACGACGGCACGCGTTTCGAGGCGCCGATTCCGAGCTTCACGCTATCCATCCCCCGTACGTTGCATTGATCGAGGCATCGCTCATGACACGCGCGTGGCACATGTCCGAGGTAACGCACTGATGGCCGTTTACGCAATCGGCGACGTGCAGGGTTGCTATCCGGAATTGCAGCGCTTGTTGGAAAAACTGCGCTTCGATCCGGCTGCCGACCAACTGTGGTTCTGCGGCGACCTGGTCAATCGCGGCGGTCAATCGCTGGACGCGCTGCGCCTGGTGTATTTGTTGCGGAACAACTCGGTAGTGACGCTGGGCAACCACGACCTGAGCTTGCTGGCCATCGGGCAGCGCAAGCAGGATGCGCAGGCACGCGTGAATCCGGAATTGCGCGAAGTGCTGTTTGCCGAAGACGCGCCGATCCTGCTCGACTGGCTGCGCACGCAGAAACTGCTGCATCACGACGAGACGCTCGGCTGGACCATGGTGCATGCAGGGCTTGCACCAAGCTGGACGTTGAAGCAAGCCCAGCGTTGCGCCCTGGAAGTCGAACGCGAACTGTCCAGCCCGCGGCATCCGCGGCTACTGAAGAATCTGTTCGGCAACCGTCCGGCAGCATGGACCAGCCGCCTGCAAGGCATCGAGCGCATGCGCGCGTCGATCAACACGCTCACCCGCATGCGCTTCTGCGACGTCAACGGTCGCATCGACTTCGAAAGCAAGGGCGCCCCGGGCACCCAGAAACCCGGCATGTATCCCTGGTTTGAAGCACCGGGCATGCGCAAGCGCGACACGCGCATCGTATGCGGACACTGGTCGGCACTTGGCCGTTTCGCCGGCCTGGGGGTTTACGGCATCGATACCGGCTGCGTCTGGGGCGGCAAGCTCACCGCCTTGCGGCTGGATAGCGAGGAGCCGCAGTACATCACGGTGAATGCGGACCCCCATCGGAAGCGGACGCCCGGCGAGGATTGAGCGGCAGGGTGAGAGAAAGAGGCCGTATGTCGACCTCTGATTCCCTCACTCCCCTTTCCTGCTTTAGCTGAGCTGCCCGTGGCAGTGCTTGTATTTCTTGCCCGAACCGCATGGGCACGGATCATTGCGGCCCACCTTCGGACCGGTGACCAAGGGCTCCATGGTGGCCGCGGCCTGCTGCGACGCCGGCCCGTCCATGCCCAGCACACCGCCCGCCGGAGCACCGCCGCCGCTGGCCTGCATCTGACGCGCCAGGCGTTCGGCCACGCGCTGCTGCTCGGCTTCCATCGCAGCGACTTCTTCCTCGCTGCGGATGCGGATGCGCGCGAGCATCTGGATCACTTCGGTCTTGATGCGCGCCAGCATCTGCGAGAACAGCTCGAAGGATTCGCGCTTGAAGGCCTGCTTGGGATCCTGTTGCGCATAGCCACGCAAGTAGATGCCCTGGCGCATGTAATCCATGCTGGCAAGATGTTCCTTCCAGGCGTTGTCCAGCACGCTCAGCATGATGTGCTTTTCCAGCTGGCGCATGGTTTCCGCACCGATCTGCTGCTCCTTGGCCTGGAACATCGCCTGGATCAGGTCGCGCACGTGCGCCAGCACGGTATCGGCGTCCGCCTCCGATTGCTGTTCCAGCCAATGCTTGAGCTCGGCGGAAATGCCGAACTCGCTTTCCAGCTCGCGCTCGAGGCCAGCGATATCCCATTGTTCATCGATGCTGTCGGCCGGCACATAGCGGCGTACCAGATCGGCGACCACGTCTTCGCGGATGTCGGCGATAGTGGCCGAGACGTCCTCTTCTTCCAGCAGCTCGTCGCGCTGGCGGTAGATCACCTTGCGCTGGTCGTTGGCGACGTCGTCGTATTCGAGCAGGTTCTTGCGGATGTCGAAGTTGTGCTGCTCGACCTTGCGCTGCGCCTTTTCGATCTGCCGGCTGATCATGCGATCTTCCAGCGCCTCGTCTTCCTTCATGCCGAAGCGCTTCATCCAGCGAACCAGGCCTTCGCCGCCGAAGATGCGCAGCAGGTTGTCCTGCAGCGACAGATAAAAGCGCGAGGAGCCGGGGTCGCCCTGGCGGCCGGAACGGCCGCGCAACTGGTTGTCGATGCGGCGGGATTCGTGGCGTTCGGTACCAACGATGTGCAAGCCGCCGGCGGCAATGACTTGCTCGTGGCGCTTCTGCCATTCCGATTTCACGCGTGCACGGTCGGCATCGCTGGCATCTTCACCCAGCGCCTGCAATGCCGCTTCCAGGCTGCCGCCCAGCACGATGTCGGTACCGCGGCCGGCCATGTTGGTGGCGATGGTGACGGCGCCAGGCATGCCGGCATTGGCCACGATGTGCGCTTCGCGTTCGTGCTGCTTGGCGTTGAGCACTTCGTGCGGAATCTTTTCCTTGCGCAGCAGGTTGGACAAGAGCTCCGATACGTCGATCGAGGCGGTACCGACCAGCACCGGCTGGCCGCGCTTGTGGCAATCGCGGATGTCCTCGATCACTGCCTTGTACTTCACGTCCTGGCCGAGGAACACCATGTCCGAGTTGTCCTTGCGGATCATCGGCTTGTGGGTGGGAATCACCACCACTTCCAGGCCGTAGATCGTCTGGAACTCGTACGCTTCGGTGTCCGCCGTACCGGTCATGCCGGCCAGCTTCTTGTACATGCGGAACAGATTCTGGAAGGTGACCGTGGCCAGCGTCTGGTTCTCGCGCTGGATCGGCACGCCTTCCTTCGCCTCGACCGCCTGGTGCAGGCCGTCGGACCAGCGGCGCCCCTGCAAGGTGCGGCCGGTGAATTCGTCGACGATGATCACTTCGCCGTCGCGCACGATGTAATCCACATCGCGCTGGTAGATGGCATTGGCGCGCAGCGCCGCATTGAGGTGGTGCACGACCGCCAGGTTGCGCGCGTCGTACAGGCTGCTTTCCGGATCGATCACCTTGGCCTGCTGCAGCAGTTCCTCGGCGTGCTGCATGCCCTCTTCGGAGAGGTGCACCTGCTTTTGCTTTTCGTCGACCCAGTAATCGCCCGGGCCGTCTTCCAGTTCCTGGCGCGTCATGCGCGGCACGATCTTGTTCACCGCGATGTAGAGCTGCGGAGAATCTTCGGCCGGACCTGAGATGATCAGCGGCGTGCGCGCCTCGTCGATCAGGATCGAGTCCACTTCGTCGACGATGGCGTAGTGCAGGCCGCGCTGTACGCGCTGCTCCCTGGACAAGGCCATGTTGTCGCGCAGGTAATCGAAGCCGAATTCGTTGTTGGTGCCGTAGGTGATGTCCGCCGCATAGGCCGCATGCTTGTCGGACTGATCCATGCCCGGATACACCACGCCCACGCTCATGCCGAGGAAGTTGTAGAGCTTGCCCATCTGCGCGGCGTCGCGCTTGGCCAGGTAGTCGTTGACGGTAACGACGTGGGTACCCTTGCCCTCAAGCGCGTTGAGGTACACCGGCGCGGTGGCTACCAGGGTCTTGCCTTCGCCGGTGCGCATTTCGGCGATCTTGCCCATGTGCAGCACCATGCCGCCGATCAGCTGCACGTCGTAGTGCCGCATGCCGAGTACGCGCTTGGCGCCTTCGCGCACCACCGCAAAGGCTTCGGGCAGCAGTTTGTCGAGCGTCTCGCCGCTGGCGAGGCGCTGCCTGAATTCTTCGGTCTTGCCGCGCAGGGCCTCGTCGCCGAGCTTCTCGAACTCAGGCTCAAGCGCATTGATGCGCGCGACGGTTTTGGACAGCTGGCGCAGTACTCGGTCGTTACGGCTGCCAAAGAGGCTCGTCAGGGCACGATTAAGCATCGATCTTCCGGATCTGGAAACTGAGGGAGCCCACCGGCGCGTGTCCGGGCGGGCAAAGGCTTGATGATACTAGGGTCCGCCGGGTATCCCAAACGCGGGAAATCGCGGCGAACCCGCGAACTACGCACAGGGGTGGCGGTACGCGGTCCCGCTTTCAAGGGCTCCGCCGTGGGTGCGCCAGGGTTTGCTCAGCGATGGTTCTTGACGTACGCGAGCGGATTGACCACGCGGCCGTTATGCCAGACCTCGAAGTGCACGTGCGAACCGGTAGAGCGGCCGGTGGAGCCGGCCTGGGCGATCTCCTCGCCCACGCGCACATGCTGGCCGGGGCGCACCAGCAGCTTGCTGTTGTGCGCGTAACGGGTCATGTAGCCGTTGCCGTGGTCGATTTCCACCACGTTGCCGTAACCGTTGCGCACCCCGGCATAGGTCACCATGCCCTCGGCCACGGTGCGCACCGGGCTGCCGTAGGGCACGGCGATGTCCAGGCCGGTGTGGCGGGCAGCGAGCCCATCAAAGGGATCGGTACGAACGCCAAAGTAAGAAGAGATATACCCGTCTGCGGGCATGCCAGTGGGCTTGAGGTTGGAATCGATGCGCGCATTCAACAGCAGGCTCTGCATCGCGCTCAGTTGTGCCTGCTGTGTTTCGAACTGGCTCGCCAGCTGGCTGATCCCGGCATCCAGCGTCTGCGGCAAGGCATAGGCGCTGCTGCCATCGGTGACTTCCACACCACCGACGGGCGGGAGCTGGTCGAAGTTGAATTCATTGCTATCGAGCTTGCCTACCTGCACCAGGCGTTCGCCCAGGGCATTGATGCGCGTGGCCTGGGCTTGCAGCTGGCCAAGCTTGATGGCCAGTGCATCGAGCTGGCGGTGCGCGTCTTCGCGCAACTCGCCCAGCTGCTTGTCCTGCATCTTCACCTGCTGATGCAGCGAGTCGATTTCGACCAGTGCGCGGTGGCGCGGACTGGCCACTGCCAACGCAATGCCGGCACCGACACTCGCCACGGCCAGCACGATGGCCGCGCCGATTCCGCATACACGCCAGCGCAAACGGGAATTGGTGAGGTCCAGGGTTTTTGGCACCTTCCCGGCGCGAGAGACGAGTATGATCTGCATGTCGTTTCCGGTTCGAATTTTTACCACTAGATGCAACGCGAAGTTCCCGCTTCCCACCGCTCCGGCCATGGGCCCCAGCCCATTACCGAAGTCGGTCCTGTTGCTGCGCTGGCCCGCAAGGCTGGCAAGCTGGAAGCATTGGACCGCGCATTACGCCAGACGTTGCCATCGCCCCTGCGCGAGCAGGTCAGATTCGCGAATCTGCGCGACGACCGTCTTGTTTTCCTGGCTTCCTCGCCGGCCTGGGCATCGCGTCTGCGCCTGCTGCAGGCGCAAATCCTCGCTGCCGCACGCGCCATCGGCGCAGATGCCAGCTCAGTTACCGTGAAAGTGGCCCCCCTTCCTCCGCCTGACCCTCAGCCGGAAAAATCAAAACCGCTTTCGGCCGCTGCAGCACTTCACCTGAAGGCCGCCGCGGGTTCCATCCAGGACCCCGAGTTACGGGCAATGTTCCTGGAGCTGGCGTCCGTCGCCGAAACCGCTAGTTCCACCCCCTCCGCAGCGCCCTGAGCTGCAGGCGCCTGGTACCGACGAGGCGAACAACCGCCTGGCCCGGTGCGGAAGTCGGTTTTATACCATGGCCGCCCCCAGCCAGGTCTCTATGCCGCGTCGTGATAACGTGAACCCAGGGACGACGAAAGTGTGACGCAGTCCACAAAATGAAAAGACCGGGCACAGAGGCCCGGTCCGGAGGTAGGGATTTGGCGTTTTGTCAGATCGCCTGGGCGGGATGCGCGTAGGAGATCGGGGCGGTGGCCGGATCGTCCTGGTAACTGACCTCTTCCCATGCCGTGGCGTCGGCCATCAGCGTGCGCAGCAGCTTGTTGTTCAACTCGTGCCCGGACTTGTGGGCGTAGTAGGCGCCGATCAGGCTGTGGCCGAGCAGATAGAGATCGCCGATCGCATCGAGGATCTTGTGCTTGACGAATTCGTCTTCGTAGCGAAGGCCGTCTTCATTGAGCACGCGGTAGTCATCGAGCACCACCGCGTTGTCCATCGAGCCGCCGAGCGCGAGGTTGTGTTCGCGCAGCATCTCGATGTCGCGCATGAAGCCAAAGGTACGCGCGCGGCTCACTTCCTTGACGAAGGAGGTGGTGGAGAAGTCGATCTCGGCGCGCGAGGTGCGCTTGGAGATGATCGGGTGGTTGAACTCGATCGAGAAACCGACCTTGAAGCCTTCGAACGGCTCGAAACTGGCCCATTTGTCGCCTTCCTGCACCTTCACCGGCTTCTTGATGCGGATGAAGCGCTTCGGCGCGGACTGCTCTTCGATGCCGGCCGACTGCAGGAGGAAAACGAACGGACCCGCGCTGCCGTCCATGATCGGCACTTCCGGTGCGGACAGGTCGACATACGCATTGTCGATACCCAGGCCCGCCATCGCCGATAGCAGATGCTCCACCGTTGAAACACGTACGTCACCGTTCACCAGCGTGGTGGACAAACGTGTGTCGCCCACGTGATCGGGACGCGCGTGAATTTCAACCGGAGGATTGAGATCGGTGCGACGGAAGACGATGCCGGTATTCGGTGCCGCCGGGCGCAACGTCATGTAGACCTTGTCGCCGGTATGCAGACCGACGCCGGTGGCACGAATGATGTTCTTCAACGTACGCTGCTTAATCATTTATTGGGTACCTATGGGGGCAGCAGCCAATTCGAGCTGGGATGCTAACACAGTCTTAACCTGCGGAAAAACAAACCGTACCGTATTGAACGGTCAATCCTTCATTTTCCTTTCATCAAATAATGCGAGTCATTCGCATCCCGATGCTGCAAGCACCATAGGCAAATCAAGTACTTGCGATTCGACACGAAACCCCGCGCCGGGGACGGGAAGATCCGGCAACGGGATTTCGGACCGGCGGCAGGGAATTTGGCCCATGCCCGCCAATCGTGCGCCATCCTTCAGGGCCACACTGCCTATCGCATTCAACGCATGAACGCGACGCCAGCCGACATCAGTGGATGTCCCCCCTTATCGCTGCCGGCACGCCGGCGGCAATCAGGCAGCGGACAGGGAGGATACCCTCCTCGCCCGGCACAGGGAACACTGACAAGTTAATGCGTCGTTAGTTCATGCTCTTCACCCTTTTTCACACTTTTGATGCGCTCCCGGGCGGTTAGTCGGCCTGGCGGCGCAAAAAGGCGGGGATATCCAGGTAGTCGAAGCTCGGATCGGCACTCTTGGCCGGACCCTCGCCACCACGCGGATTGCTCGCCACCACTTCTGGGTGCGCATAGTCGACCACTTCGTTGCCGGTCCCGGTGCGCAGCACCATCGGCCGCGGGCGCTGGCGCATTTCCACCTGCTGGCCGGCGGCGACCCGCTGCACGGGCTGGCGCGCGGTGGCGCGGTTGAGGCCGGTCGCAACCACCGTCACGCGCACGTCGTCCTGCATTTCCGGATCCAGCGAGGTACCGATCACCACCGTGGCGTCTTCGCTGGCGAAGTCGTGGATGATGCGGCCGATTTCGTCGAATTCGCGCATCGACAGGTTCGGACCGGCGGTGACGTTCACCAGGATGCCGCAGGCGCCGTTGAGGTTGACGTCTTCCAGCAGCGGGTTGTTGATCGCCGCTTCCGCTGCCGCCTGGGCACGGTCGTCGCCGCGGGCGGTACCCGAACCCATCATCGACAGGCCCATTTCGCTCATCACCGTGCGCACGTCGGCGAAGTCGACGTTGATCAGGCCCGGTGCCGTGATCAGGTCGGCGATGCCCTGCACCGCACCCAGCAAGACGTCGTTGGCAGCCTTGAAGGCATTGAGCAGGGTCACTTCGCGGCCCAGCACCGAGAGCAGCTTTTCGTTCGGCACCGTGATCAGCGAATCGACGTGCTGGGACAGGTCCTCGATACCCTTCAGCGCGACCTGCATGCGGCGGCGGCCTTCGAACGGAAACGGCTTCGTCACCACCGCCACCGTCAGGATGCCCTTCTCTTTCGCCAGCTGCGCCACCACGGGGGCAGCGCCCGTGCCGGTGCCACCACCCATGCCGGCGGTGATGAACACCATGTCGGCGCCTTCGAGCATTTCCTCGATGCGCTCGCGATCTTCCAGCGCGGCCTGACGGCCGACTTCCGGATTGGCGCCTGCACCCAGGCCTTTGGTGACGTTGGCACCCAGTTGCAGGTGCATACGCCCGCCACAGCCCTTCATGGCCTGTGCATCGGTATTGCACACCACGAAGTCGACGCCTTCGATGTTGGAGTTGAGCATGTGCGCAACCGCGTTGCCGCCGCCGCCGCCCACGCCAATGACTTTGATCACCGCATTCGGTGCCAGTTTTTCGACCAGTTCAAACATTTCCCGTCCTCCGTAGAGCTTCGTTGTCGTTGTAACCATGGGTCGACTCCTGTCTCCCCGTGGTGGTGAGCGAACCTCCATTCGCCCTGGCTGCGCCTCCTGCGCCACCTAACCCTTTCGTTTCTAGAAATTCTTGGTGATCCAGGTTCGCAATCGATCGACCAGGCCACCGACGCTGCTGCCCGCCGGACCGCTGGCGCGCATGCCGCCGTTGCGTGCGCCGTGCAGCAGCAAGCCCACGCCGGTGGAATGCAGCGGATTGGCGATCACTTCGCCCAGCCCGACCACGTGCTGGGGCACGCCGATGCGCACCATCTTGTGGAAGATCTCTTCGGCCAGCTCCAGCGCGCCTTCCATGCGCGACGCGCCGCCCGTAAGCACCACGCCCGCAGCGACCAGGCTGTCGTAGCCGGAACGGCGCAATTCGTCCTGCACCATTTCGAAGATTTCCTCGTAGCGCGCCTGCACGCTCTGCGCGAGCGACTGGCGCGCCAGCCGGCGCGGCGGGCGATCGCCCACGCTCGGCACCTGGATGGTTTCCTCCGCGTGCGCCAGCTGCGCCAGCGCACAGGCGTACTTGATCTTGATTTCCTCGGCATGCGCGGTGGGCGTGTGCACGCCGTAGGCGATGTCGTTGGTCACCTGGTCGCCGCCCACCGGCAGCGACTTGGTGTAACGGATCGCACCCTGCGTATAGATCGCGATGTCGGTGGTGCCCGCGCCGATGTCGACCAGGCACACGCCCAGTTCGCGCTCGTCATCGGTGAGCACGGACTTGGCGCTCGCCACCGCGGAGGGCACCAGTTCGTCGACGGAAAGCCCGCAGCGCTGGATGCACTTGCTGATGTTCTGTACCGCCGCGGCGGCGCCGGTCACCAGGTGTACCGACGCCTCCAGGCGCACGCCGCTCATGCCCACCGGCGAGCGGATGCCGTCCTGGCCGTCGATGCGGTATTCCTGCGACTCCTTATATAAGACCTTGCGGTCCGCCGGGATCGCCACCGCGCTGGCCGCTTCCAGCACCTGGTCGAGATCGCCCGGCGCCACTTCGCGGTCGCGGATCGCCGCCGTACCGTGCGAGTTGCGCGTTTCCAGATGGCTGCCGGAGATCGAGGCATACACCGAGCGAATGTCGCAGCCGGCCATCAACTCGGCTTCCTCCACCGCGCGCTGGATCGAGTGCACGGTGGATTCGATGTCTACCACCGAGCCCCGCTTCATGCCGCGCGACACGTGCGAGCCGATGCCGATCACTTCGATCGGCTCGCCCGGTTCGTACTCGCCCACGATCGCCACCACTTTCGAGGTGCCGATGTCGAGGCCAACGACCAATTGCTTTTCACTTTTGCCTTTCATGTGCGTGGCGTGCCTCCGGCAGTCGGAGCGGTCGGGGCGGCCGTCACTTGCGGCCATTTCACGGCAAAGCCGTTGGTGTAACGAAGATCGGCGTACTCGAAACTCTGCGGATGTCCCGCAGCCACCTGCGGATACACATCGAGGAAGCGGCGCAGGCGACCGCCGGCCTGGTTGCGGTCGCCGATCACGATCTGCGCGCCGGTGTCGGTGCTCACGCTCCAGCTGCCACGGTCGGTCAGCGCGACGCCGGTGATCTTCAGATGCGTGCCGGTGAATGCCTTCTGCACGTCGGCAAAGAAACTCACCACTTCGGCCAGGTGATCGTCCGGGCCGCGCAGATCGGGAAGCAGGTTGTAATCGGCTGCGTCAGGCACGCTGAACACCTTGCCTTCGCGGCTGATCAATTGATTGCCGTTCCAACGCGCAAACGGCTGGCGCTCGTACACGCGCAGCAGCAAGGTATCCGGCCAGCGCTTGCTCGCCTCCACCGACTCCACCCACGGCAGCGCGGCCACCGCCTTCTGCACACCGTCGAGGTTCAATGCAAAGAAGCCTTTGCCCAGGCGCGGTTGCACGGCGGCGCGGATCTGCTCTGCACTCACGTGCTTGAACTCGGCCTGCACCGTCAGCTGGGTGACCGGCCAGCGGTCGGCGGCAAACCAGCCGCTCAACACGCCGACGATCGGCGTGACCACCAGGGCGATGGCCAGCAACCAGGCGACGAGGCGAACGCTTCCCCTCATTGCGCCTCCCCGAAACTGGTTTCCAGCACGCGCCAGCACAACTCCTGATAATCGATGCCGGCGACGGCCGCGGCCTTGGGCACCAGCGAATGCGAGGTCATGCCCGGCGCGGTGTTCACTTCCAGCAGCCAGTTGCGGCCTTGGCGGTCGCGCATCACGTCGACGCGGCCCCAGCCGGCGCAGCCCAAGGCGTCGAAGGCTTCCAGCGCAAGCGCGCGCAAGGAGGCCTCGGCTTCGCCTTCCAGGCCTGGACAGATGTAGCGCGTGTCTTCGGCGATGTACTTGGCGTTGTAATCGTAGAACGCGCCCTTCGGCACGATATGGATGCTTGGCAATACCTGGCGCCCGAGAATGCCGACCGTCAGCTCGTCGCCCTCAATCAGCGTTTCCATCAGCAGGTCGCCCGGATACTTCGCGGCCAAGGCCACGGCGGCATCCAGATCCTTTTCTTCGAACACGCGCGTCACGCCCACGCTGGAGCCTTCGCAAGCGGGCTTCACGATCAGCGGAAAACCGATTTCCTGCGCCGCGGCGTGCACGTCGGCGCCGCGTGGCAGCGCCACGAATTTGGGCGTCGGCAAGCCCAGCGATTGCCACACACGCTTGGAACGCGTCTTGTCCATCGACAGCGCGGAGCCCAGCACGCCCGAACCGGTGTACGGGATATGCAAGGATTCCAGCGCGCCTTGCAGCACGCCATCTTCGCCGCCGCCATGCTGGCCATGCAGGATGTTGAACACGCGTGCGAAGTGGCCGGCGCGCAGCGCATCCAGCAAGGCCGGGATGCCGTCGATCGCCTGCGCATCCACGCCACGCGCCTTCAGCGCATCCAGTACGTTGCGGCCGGAGTCGAGCGATACCTCGCGCTCGGCCGAGCTGCCGCCCATCACCACGGCGACGCGGCCAAATTGGGCGGGATCGTTGATCTTTCTCATGTCTCGCTCGTCCTCAAGTGGCCCGCCTTCGCCAGTTCCACCGCTGCCGCGCCGATGTCGCCGGCACCGAGCAGCAGCAGCAGGTCACCGTCGTGCAACAGTGCCGGCAAGGTGTCTTTCAATTCGCGGGGATGATTGATCAGCACCGGATCGACCTTGCCGCGTGCGCGTACGGCGCGCGCCAGGGCACGGCCATCTGCGCCGGCAATCGGTGCTTCGCCGGCCGGATAGACCTCGGTAAGCACCAATACGTCGGCTTCCGCCAGCACATTGGCAAAATCGTCGAGCAGATCGCGCGTGCGGCTGTAGCGATGCGGCTGGAAACCCACCACCAGGCGCCGCTCCGGCCAACCGCCGCGCGCCGCCGCGAACACGGCCGCCAGCTCGCGCGGGTGGTGGCCGTAATCATCGACCAGCATCACCTTGCCGTGATCGATGGCGATGTCGCCGCGCCGATGGAAACGGCGGCCGACGCCCTGGAAATGCCGCAACGCATGCGCTATCGCATCGGCCTCCACCCCGAGCTGCCAGCCGATCGAGGCAGCCGCCAGCGCGTTGAGCACGTTGTGCCGCCCCGGCAGATTGAGCGTCACCGGAATAGGCTTGGCCACGCCTGGCAGCAGCAGATCGAAATGCATCTCGAAACCCTGCTGCTGCACGTTGGCCGCACGCACGTCCGCATGCGCCGTGTCGATGCCGTAGGTCATCACGCGGCGCGCGGTGATCTTGGCCAGCTCGGCCACTTCCGGATCGTCCACGCACAGCACGGCCAAGCCGTAGAACGGTAGGCGATGCAGGAAGTCGGAGAACGCCCTGCGCACCAGCGCAAAGTCGCCCTGGTAGTTCTCCAGATGGTCGGCATCGATGTTGGTGACCACCGCGATCACCGGCGACAGCAACAGGAACGAACCGTCCGATTCGTCCGCTTCGGCCACCAGGTACTGGCCGGTGCCCAGCCGCGCATTCGCACCGGCGGCATTGAGCTGCCCGCCGATCACGAAGGTGGGATCGTAATTGGCCTCGGCCAGGACGCTTGCAACGAGGCTGGTGGTGGTGGTCTTGCCGTGCGTGCCGGCAATCGCGATACCGCGCCGGAAACGCATCAGCTCGCCCAGCATTTCCGCACGCGGAATCACCGGAATGCGCGCTTCACGTGCCGCGACCAGTTCGGGGTTGTCACCACTGATCGCGCTGGATGTCACCACCACGTCGGCATCGCCGACATGCGCCGCGGCATGCCCGATGCGCACGTCGATGCCGAGCCCGCGCAAGCGTTGTGCGGTCGGCGATTCGCTGCGATCCGAACCGGACACGGCGTAGCCGAGATTGTGCAGCACTTCGGCAATGCCGCTCATGCCCACGCCGCCGATGCCGATGAAGTGCACGCGGCGGAACGTGCTCATGAGGTCTTCATGGGCAAGCAGGCGGCGCGGCGTCATGCGGCCACCTCCATGCAGGCGCGCGCGATATCCGCGGCGGCGTCCGGCTTGGCCAGGGTGCGCGCGGCTTCCGCCATCGCCAGCAGCTTGGCGCGATCGCCCAGCAATGCAGCCAAACGCTGCGCCAAATCATTCGTCTTCAAATCACGTTCCTGGATCAATTCGGCAGCACCGGCAGCGACCAGTGCTTCGGCATTGCGGGTCTGGTGGTCGTCTACCGCGTGCGGGAAAGGCACCAGCACCGCGCCCAGTCCGCACGCCGTCAGCTCGGCCAAGGTCAGCGCGCCGGCGCGGCACACGGCCAGATCCGCCCATGCATAGGTGCCGGCCATGTCTTCGATAAACGGCACGATGCGCGCTTCCACGCCGGCGTCGGCATACGCCTTGCGCGCTTCGTCGATGCCGCGGTTGCCGCACTGGTGCAGCACTTCCGGCCGCTGTTCGGCAGCGATGTGCGCCAGCGCCTGCGGCACGGAGGTGTTCAAGGCGCGCGCGCCCAGGCTGCCGCCCAGCACCAGCAGACGCGGTTTGCCGTTGCGCTCAGCCATGCGCTGGGCCGGCGAAGGCAATGACGCGATCGCGCTGCGCACCGGATTGCCCACCCACTGCGCATTCGGCAATACATCGGCAAAACCGGCCATCACACGCTGCGCATGTTGCGCCAGCTTGCGGTTGGTGAAGCCCGCCACCCGATTCTGCTCATGCACCAGCAGCGGACGCCGCAGCAGGCGCGCCGCCACGCCGCCAGGACCGGCTACATAACCGCCCATGGACAGCACGCTGCGCGGCTTCAGTCGGCGCAACACCGCCAGCGAAGACAGCAGCGCACGCAGCAGCATCCACGGCGCGAGCAGGCGGGTCTTCAAGCCTTTGCCTCGCAGGCCGCCCACGGCAACCGTATGCAGTTCGATGCCGTGTGCGGGCACCACCTTGGTTTCCATGCCGCCTTCGGCGCCCAGCCATACCACTGGCACGCCCTGCGCGCGCAGCGTTTCGGCCACGGCCAGGCCGGGGAAGATGTGGCCGCCGGTGCCACCGGCCATGATGAGAACGGGCGCTTCGCTTGCCCGCCGGGAATCGTCAATCGTCAATCGTGAATCGGGCGAGCGCATGGCAGCCCGCTCCGACTGACTATTCATGGCCAGCGTACTGCTTGTGAAATCGAAGCCCGACAGCAGCGGGCTTGCCGCGCTTTTGCGATTCCCGAATCCCGATTCCCGATTGACGTTGGCCATCATGCCGCCACCGCCTCGCGCTCGCGCGCGTTGTTCGGGTTCGCATCCGGTGCAGCAGCGGCCGGCACGCGCGTGGCCATCTGGCGCGCATCGAGCGCGCGATAGATTTCGTAGGTAGCCCGCAGCAGCACGCCTGCCATCGCGCAAGTCAGCGCAATCGAGGAACCGCCGTAGCTGATCAGCGGCAAGGTCAGACCCTTGGTCGGCAATGCACCGAGATTCACGCCGATCGACACCATGGTCTGCAGACCGATCATCAGCGAGATGCCGAAGGCGATGTAGCCAGCGAAACGCTGGCCGACTTCCACGCCCTTCAAACCCACGTGCAGGCCGCGCCATACGACCAGCGCAAACAGGCTCATCACCGCAATGACGCCGGCCAGGCCAAGCTCTTCGCCAATCACCGCAAAGATGAAGTCGGTATGCGCCTCGGGCAGATAAGACAATTTCAGCACGCTGGAACCCAGGCCCACGCCGGTCCATTCGCCGCGGCCGATCGCCATCAGCGACTGTGTCAGCTGGAAGCCGTCATCGAACGGATGCGCCCAGGGATTCATGAACGACGTCAGCCGCTTCATGCGGTAGCTTTCGCTGGTCGCCGCCACCGCCAGCAGGGGCATCAGCGGCAAGCCCATCAGGAACAGGAAGATCGGCCGCGCACCGCCCAGCCACACCATCGCAATGGTGACGGCGATGATCAACGTGGCGGAACCAAAATCCGGCTGCGCCAGCAGCAACAGCACCATCACGCCGGATACCGCGAGCGGCTTGATCAGCCCCATGAAGCGCGTTTCGATGCTTTCGCGATGACGCACCAGATAGCTGGCCAGATACACCACCAGGATCAGCTTCACCGCCTCGACCGGCTGGAACGAAGTGACGATCAGGTTGAGCCAGCGCCTGGCGCCGTTGATCTTCATCCCGAGATGCGGCACGAACACCGCCAGCAGCATGATGAAGGCCACCAGCATCAGGAAGAACGCATGCTTTTCCAGTTCCTTCAGCTCGGTGCGCATGGCAACGCCGGCAGCGACGGCGCCGATGGAGAGAAACAGCAGGTGCTTCTTCAGGTAATAGAACTCGCCGAAATGCGAGCTGTCGGCGACGGCGATCGAACTCGACGTCACCATCACGACACCCACGCAGGCAAGACCGACCAGGGCCACCAGCAGCGGCAAGTCGAACTTGCCGCGCGGGCCCTGCCGGCGCTTTGCTTGCGTTGTGTCAAACACGGCATACCTCCCGTCGGCGGTGTGCGTAAATCGGGAATCGGGAATGGTCAATCGCGAAAAAACATGCCGGCTGCGGATGCCGTGGCGCCATGCGGGTACGACAGTGCCTCAGGCTGGCCTGAACACTATTTACGATTCCCGATTGACGATTAACGGCCATCAACGCACCTTCAACGTCGCCAAACCAATCAACACCAGCACCACGCTGATGATCCAGAACCGCACGATCACCCGTGGCTCGGGCCAGCCTTTCAATTCGAAGTGATGATGGATGGGCGCCATGCGGAAGATGCGCTTGCCGGTCAGCTTGAAGCTGGCGACCTGCATCATCACCGACACCGTTTCCATCACGAACACGCCGCCCATGATCAGCAGCACGATTTCCTGCCGCACGATCACCGCAATGGCCGCCAGCGCCGCGCCAATCGCCAGCGCACCGACATCGCCCATGAACACCTGCGCGGGATAGGTGTTGAACCACAGGAATCCCAACCCCGAGCCGGCCAGGGCGCCACAAAAGATGGCCAATTCGCCGGCGCCGGGAATCGAGGGAATGCCCAGGTACTCGGAAAACACGCGGTTGCCGGCCAGATACGCGAAGATGCCCAGCGCACCCGACACCAGCACGGTCGGCATGATCGCGAGGCCGTCGAGACCGTCGGTGAGGTTCACCGCGTTGGAGAAACCCACGATCATGAAATAGGCGAGCACCACGAAGAAGACGCCCAACGGCACCGCCACGTGCTTGAACACCGGCACATACAGAGCGGTTTCCGCAGGGATATTGGCGGTATGGAACAGAAACCATGCCGCGCCAATGCCGAACACCGACTGCCAGAAATACTTCCAGCGCGAGGCGAGGCCGCGGCTGTCTTTCAAGACCAGCTTGCGGTAATCGTCGTAGAAACCGATCGCGCCGTAGCAGAGCAGCACCAGCAGCACCAGCCACACGTAGCGGTTGCTCAGGTCCACCCACAGCAAGGTGGCGATGGCCACTGCGAGCAGGATCATCACGCCGCCCATGGTGGGCGTGCCGGCCTTGGAAAGATGCGTTTGCGGACCTTCCTTGCGCACCACCTGACCGGCCTTGAGCGCGGCCAGCTTGCGGATCAGCGCGGGACCGAACAGCAGCGAGATCGCCATGGCGGTAAGCGCCGCCATGATCGTGCGGAAAGTGATGTACTGGAACAGGTGCGGCGTGGCGAAATGCCGTGCGAACCATTCGGCCAGTTCAAGCAGCATCGTGTGCGCCCCCCTTCGAATCACCGCGCATGAGCGCGGCCACCACCTGTTCCATCGCGGACGAATGCGAGCCCTTCACCAGGCAGGTGACGCCGGCATGCAGCTCGGCGCTCAGTGCGCCGGTCAGCGCGGTCTTGTCGGCAAAATGCCGGCCACCCGCGCCGAACGCCTCCACGGCGGCCTCGCTCAAAACCCCTACCGCGTACAGCCGATCGATGCCGCACTCGCGCGCGTGACGGCCCACGCCGGCATGCGCTGCGCGCGCTTCCGCACCCAGTTCGGCCATGTCGCCCAACACCAGCCAACGTTCGCCCGTCGCCAGTGCCAGCGTGTCGATCGCCGCATGCACCGAGCTGGGGTTGGCGTTGTAACTGTCGTCGATCAGGGTCCAGCCGCGCGGCATCTCGATGCGCTTGAGGCGGCCTTCGACGGCGCTGGCTTGCTCCAAGCCCGCCACGATGGTGTCCAGCGGTACGTCCAGCGCCAGTGCAATCGCGCTCGCGGCCAGGGCGTTGGCGACGTTGTGGCGGCCAGGCAGCGGCAATTGCACATCGGCGTCGCCGTGCGGCGTGCTCAGCACGAAATGGGAACCGTCGACGCGCTGCTCCAGAATTTCCGCACCCACGTCGGCCTTGTGGTTCAGGCCAAAACGCAGAATGCGGCGGCCACCGGCCAGCCCCATGAAGAAGCCGGCGAACGCATCGTCGGCGTTGATCACCGCCACACCGTCCGCCGGCAATGCGCGATAGAGCGCGCCCTTGGTTTCCGCCACCATCTCGATCGTACCCATCCGCTCAAGATGCGCGGGCGCGATGATGTTCACGAGGCCGATATCGGGCCGTGCGATGGCGGCCAGATAGTCGATGTCACCCGGCTTGCCCGCGCCCATTTCGAGCACGGCGTATTCGGTATCTTCCGGCATCCACAGCAGCGTGAGCGGCAAGCCGATTTCATTGTTGAAGCTGCCGGTGTTCACATGCGTGCGGCCATGCCGCGACAGGATCGAGGCGGTGAGCGTCTTCACCGTGGTCTTGCCATTCGAACCGGTAATGCCGATCACCCGCGCATTGCGCTGCGCGCGTACGGCGCTCGCCAGATCGCCCAGCGCCAGTTCGGAACTCTTCACCTCGACCTGCGGCAGATCGCTTTCCACGCGATGCTCCACCAAGGCACCGACCGCGCCGCGCGCCTTCGCATCGGCGAGATAGGCATGGCCGTCCACCCGCTCGCCCTTGAACGCGACAAACAGATCGCCCGGCTTTACCTTGCGCGAGTCGATCGCGACGCCGGTCACCTCCGCGTCGGTGCCATGCATATGCCCGTGCGTCCACATGGCGATGGCACTCAAGCGCATCATGCGCGGGCCTCCAGCGCGAGGCGCGCGATCGCCATGTCGTCGAACGCACGCTTGCCGCCTGCGCCCTCCTGGTAAGTTTCGTGGCCTTTACCCGCAATCAACACCACATCTCCGGTATGCGCCATCTTCAGCGCCGAACGAATCGCGGCTTCGCGATCGCGCTGCACGATGGCAGCCTGCGGCCGCGTCATGCCGGCCAGAATCTGCGCGACGATCGCATCACCGTCTTCGCCACGCGGGTTGTCATCGGTGACGATGACGGCATCGGCCAGGCGTTCGGCAATCCCGCCCATCTGCGGGCGCTTGCCCGCATCGCGTTCGCCGCCGCAGCCAAACACACAGACCAGGCGCGCCTCACAATGCGCACGCAGCGCCGTGAGCGCCTGCTCCAGTGCGTCCGGCGTGTGGGCGTAATCGACCACCACCAGCGGCAGGCCGTGCAGGCCGCCGATGCGGTTCATGCGCCCGTTCACCGCTTCCAGCGCTTCGATCGCGCCAGCAATGCGCTCGAAGGACTCACCCAGCGCGCCAAGACAGCCGATCACCGCCAGCAGGTTCGCCACGTTGAAGCGACCGAGCAGCCGGCTGCGCATGCGCTTTTCACCCCAGGGGGTGCGCACGTTGAAGGCCACGCCTTCGGCAGAGGTAACGATGTCGCTCGCCACGACGTCGGCCTGCGGATCACCTGCACTGCTCAACCGCCATCCGCGCACGCCGGCCGGCAGCTTGCAGGCCAGTTCGCGCCCAAAGGCATCGTCGATGTTGATCGCGGCGGCCTTGAGCCCTGGCCATACGAACAGCTTGGCCTTGGCGGCGCCGTAGGCTTCCATGCTGCCGTGGTAGTCCAGATGATCGCGCGTGAGATTGGTGAACGCGGCCACTTCAAACGCCGTTGCCGCGACGCGTCCCTGTTCCAGCGCATGCGAGGACACTTCCATCGCCACGTGCGTCGCGCCATCGCGACGGAACTCGGCCAGCAGTTGCTGCACGGCAATCGCATCCGGCGTGGTGCGCTCGCCTTCGCGCAATTGCCCGTGCAGGCCTGCGCCGAGCGTGCCGATGGTGGCGGCGCGATGGCCGAGGTGCTCCAACGCCTGCGCCAGCAGTTGCACCGTGGAGGTCTTGCCATTGGTGCCGGTGACGCCCAGCACGCGCATCGCTTCGGAAGGCCGGCCGAAGAAGCGCGACGCAATCTCGCCGACGAAGGCGTGCAAGCCGTCGATCCACAATACCGGTACGCCCGGATCTTCCAGCTCGGCCGGTGCCGGCGCTTCGGCCAGCACCACGTTGGCGCCACGCTGCACCGCGCCGTGCGCGAAATCGATGCCGTGCCCGCGCGTGCCGCGCAGGGCGAAGAAGGCGTCACCGCGCTGCACTTTGCGCGAATCGAGCGCCAGCCCGGAAACGACGATGGGCCCTGCGGCCCTCGTTTCGGCGATGCCTTGCAAGAGGTGGTCGAGACGCTGGCCGCTCATGGCTCGACGGCCTCCACGGCGGATTGATCGTCCTGCGGGTTCTGCGGCGGCGCGGTGCCCGCCAAGCCGCCGCCGGCTTGCAGCGGGCCGCCGACATACCAGCGCCCGATGTTGTCGGGCGGCACGTCCAGCAGGCGCAACGCGCCGGTCATTACGCTCTGGAAGACCGGCGCGGATACCACGCCGCCGTAGTACGCATTTCTCTTGGGATTGTTGATGACCACCACGCCGACCAGGCGCGGATCCGTAGCCGGCACGATGCCGGCGAACAGCGAGTTGTAACTGTTCTTGGCATAACCACCGCCGGATGCCAGATGCGCCGTACCGGTCTTGCCGGCCACGATGTAGTTGGCGATCTGTGCGCGCGTGGCCGAGCCGCCCGGCGCGGTCACCGTTTCCAGCATGTCCACCAGTTCGCGCGCGATGGTGGGCGAAATGATCTGCCGGCCTGCGTCCTCGCCGCCCTTGATGAAGGTGGGCGTATGCATCACGCCGCCGTCCGCCAGCGTGGCATAGGCCACTGCCAGCTGCAGCGGCGTGACGTTGAGGCCGTAGCCATAGGCCATGGTGGCTTTTTCGATCGGGCGCCAGCTGCGGCCTGGCCGCAGAAGACCGGCCGATTCGCCCGGAAAACCGCTGCCCGTGCTTTCGCCGAAGCCGAACGCGCGATAGGTGTCGTAGAGGAACTTGGTGTCCAGCGACAAGCCGATCTTGGCCGCACCGATGTTGCTGGACTTGGTCAGCACGCCGGTGGGCGTGAGCAAGCCGTTGCCGCCGGACTCCACGTCGCGGATGTCCTTGCCCATGAAGTACCAGTGGCCGTTGCCGGTATCGACCATGGGCGACGTGGGCGTGTACTTGCCGCTGGAAAGCGCCGCCGCCATGGTGAACGTCTTCATGGTCGAGCCGGGCTCGACCACGTCGGTGACGGTGCGGTTGCGGCGCGCAGCGGGCGAGCTTCCGGTGACCACGTTGGGGTTGTAGGTAGGCAGGCTCACCATGGCGAGAATCTCGCCGGTGCGAATGTCCAGGATCACCATTTCACCGGAATCGGCGTCCAGTTCATCCAACTGCTTTTTCAGTTCGCTATACGCAAGGAACTGGATGCGGCGATCGATACTGAGCGTAAGGTTCTGCCCCGGCTGCGGCGCATGCACCTGTTCCACATCTTCCACGATGCGGCCCATGCGGTCGCGGATCACGCGCTTGGCGCCCGGCTTGCCGGCCAGCCAGTTGTCGAAGGCCAGTTCCAGGCCTTCCTGCCCGTGGTCGTCGATATTGGTGAAGCCGAGCACATGGGCGGTCACCTCGCCCGACGGGTAGTAGCGCTTGTATTCGCGCTGGCCGTTCACGCCGGGCACGCTCAGCGCCAGCACGGCCTGCGCCGCCTCCGGGCTCATCTGCCGGCGCAGATAGGCAAAATCGCGATCGGCGCGCTGCTCCAGGTACGCCTTCAGGTCGTCCGCGGTGGTGCCCAAGGCCTGCGCCAAGGCCGGAATGCGGTCGGCGTTGTCGAGCACTTCCGACGGCACGCAGGTGATGGACACCATCGGCGTGGACACTGCCAGCGGCTCGCCGTTGCGATCGAAGATGGTGCCACGCGACACGGCGATCGGCACCACGCGCAGGAAGCGCGCGTCGCCCTGGTCCTGATAGAACTGCTTGCGCACCACCTGCAGATCGAAGGCGCGCGCCACCAAGCCTGCCGAAGCAAGGCCGAGGATGCCGAAGACCAACAGCATGCGCTTGCGCGCGCTGGGACCTGCTCCCTTGCGGCGCGCGGCGGACTTGGGCGTGACGGGCGGCAGCCGGTTCATTGCCGCACCAGCTGTACGTCCTGCGGACGTGGCGCGAACATGCCGAGCTTGGTGCGCGCTTCCGAATCGATGCGGCGCGGCTCGGCCCAGGTCGCCTGCTCCAGCTCGAGCTGGCCGTATTCGATGTTCAGCGCATCGCGGTCGCGTTGCAGCTGCGAAAGCTGCACGAACAGCGTGCGGCTCTGGTGGCGCGTCCACACCACGGCGATCGCGCTCACCAACACCGCGGCCAGCAGGATCAGCAGGCTGAAGATGCCGACGGCCCTCATGCCAGCTTCTCCGCCACGCGCAGCACGGCCGAGCGTGCACGCGGATTGGCGGCCTGTTCGGCCGCGGACGGGAACTGCGCCTTGCCCACCGCCGCCAGCCGCGCCGGCGCCGCCGCGACCGGCGGCCCGCGGCGACTGCCTTGCACGCGGCCGGAATGGTCGCGGATGAACTGCTTCACCCGGCGATCTTCCAGCGAATGGAAGCTGATCACCGCCAGACGTCCGCCCGGCTTGAGCCGCTCCAGCGCCGCCTCCAGCCCGCGCTCCACCGCTTCCAGCTCACCGTTCACGCGGATGCGCAGCGCCTGGAACGTACGCGTGGCCGGATGCTTGCCCGGCTCGCGGCGGCCGATCGCCCGCTCCACCAGCGCGGCGAGTTCACCGGTGCGGGTGATGGGCGAGGTCTGGCGATGCTCGACGATGACGCGCGCAATCTTGCGGCTGAAGCGCTCTTCGCCGTAAACCCACAGCACGTCGGCGATCTCGCGCTCATCGGCGCGCGCAAGGAAATCCGCGGCGCTTTCACCCTGGGTAGGGTCCATGCGCATGTCGAGCGGGCCGTCGGCCATGAAGCTGAAGCCGCGGGCGGCTTCATCCAACTGCGGCGAGGACACGCCCAGGTCGAGCAGCACGCCGTCCAGCCCCTGGGCCGTTTCGTCCCATTCGGCCAACGTGGAGAAATTCGCGTGGCGGATCGACACGCGCGGATCGGCGGCAAATGCCTGCCGCGCCGTGACGACCGCCTGCGGATCGCGATCCATCAGCAGCAGGCGGCCTTCGGGCCCGAGGCGCGACAGCACGGCGCGGGCGTGACCGCCGCGTCCAAACGTGCCATCGAGATAACGCCCGCCTGCCCGCACGGCGAGTCCCTCCACTGCTTCATCCAGCATCACCGGGATGTGCTGACGCTCAGCCATGCCGCCGCACCCCCGCTCTTGTTTGGTTCTGTCTGCGCCTGACCGTCATGGTCAGAGCCGCAGGTCCGCCATGTCGTCGCTGATTTCGTCTTCGCCGATGGTCTGGCGGATCTTGGCCAGGTGGGCCTGTTCGCTCCACAGCTCGAACTTGTTGCCCATGCCCAGCAGAACCGCCTTTTTTTCGATGCCCGCCGCCGTGCGCTGGCTGGCCGGCAGCAGGATGCGCATAGCGCCATCCGGCTCCACCATCGCCGCTGCGCCGACCAGCTTCATCTGCAAGGCGCGGTGCACGGCTTTGACGTTCGGCAGGGCGTTCACCTGGTCGCGCACCCGCTCCCATTCGGCGTGCGGGAACAGCCAGAGGCAGCCCGATTCGAACGGGTTGTAGGTGATCACCAGCCGATTGGCGCAAGCACCCGTCACCAGCTCCCGATACGCAGTCGGGATAGCCAGCCGGCCCTTGTCATCGACAGTGATGGCGGTTTCGCCCTGGAACACGGCCCTCTGGAACTCCCACGAAATCCCACGATTTCACACAGGGCCCCACGATAGTCTCGCCCCTTGAGACTGTCAAGAAACTTTTGCTTGTGAATCAAGGAGAAAGGCAACAGTGTGGCGAAATTTCCAGCCATTTCGAGGAAGCGCTCCGAGGTGCTTGATCGTGATGGATTTTCTGCTCAGAGCGCTTGTTTCTGCCCGAGGGTTTTTCCAGCGCTAGCAAGGACTTCGCATGAACTGCCCGTTCATGCCCCAAAATCCCACACCACCGCGCTGCCCCGACATCAGCGGAGCAACGCGGCCTACAGTGGAAAAAGTGGAGTCGGCCTATAAGCCGGGTTCTGTACGCCTTGCGGCGTGACAGTCATTCCTCTCGGCCAGGCGTCGCCACCTGGCTCCAGCAACCTACCCGGGAACAACGCGGGCCGCGTTATCGTTCCCCTATTTGGTCTTGCTCCGAGTGGGGTTTACCGTGCCACGCGGCGTTAGCCCCGCGCGCGGTGCGCTCTTACCGCACCTTTTCACCCTTACCTGTGCCCTTTGGAGGCCATCGGCGGTTCGCTTTCTGTTGCACTGGCCGTCGGCTCACGCCGCCCAGGAGTTACCTGGCACTCTGCCCTGCGGAGCCCGGACTTTCCTCGACGCGCACAAGGCGCGACGCGACTGTCCGGCCGACTCCGTTGGAAATTGTACCGGGAATCGGGAAGAGCGTGACTTTGATTTTATAGCCGTCTAGCAACCAACCACCGAGCGCTTACGATTCCCGATTGACGATTCACGTTCGTCATAAAACTGTTTCCGCGACCCTTACCTCTGCCCTTTGGAGGCCATCGGCGGTTCGCTTTCTGTTGCACTGGCCGTCGGCTTACGCCGCCCAGGAGTCACCTGGCACTCTGCCCTGTGGAGCCCGGACTTTCCTCGACACGCGCCAGGCGCGACGCGACCGTCCGGCCGACTCCGGCATGCACTGTAGAGCAAGGAAGGCTGGACCCAGAGAATTCGGACATTTCGGCAGCTGACCGTTGACTATCGTGAAACCATCGCCGATCGCATCAGCAACGATCCCGAATTCGCGTGCGCGCTGCTCGATGAAGCTGCCAGCATGATGCTCAACGGCGAAGCCGAAGCGGCCCGCTTGCTGATGCGCGACCTCACGCACGGACTGATCGGCTTCGAAAACCTGGCCAAGATGACCGGCACGCCAAGCAAATCCCTGCACCGGATGCTGAGCAAGCACGGTAACCCCGGCATGAATGCGCTCAGCAGCATTTTTCAGGCGCTGGTGCAGGCCGCACTGCACGCGCCGGCAACGGTCCACGTGGCCTGCGCTTACCCTTCTTCGTAAAGCTGCTTCCGCGACGCCCCCGTAATAGCCGCCGCCAGCTTTGCCGCCTTGGAAGGCGGCAACTCCTCGCGCAGGATTCCGAACACCCGCTGCCCTTCGGCCAGCTTCGCATCCGCCTGTTCGCCACGGCCGGCGACCAGCACCACGCATTCGCCGCGCTGCTGGTTGGGATCGCTCGCCACGCGAGCCGCCAGCTCGCTCAGCGGCTCGCCGATCACGGTCTCGAACACTTTGGTGAGTTCGCGCGCCAGCACGGCTTCGCGTTCCGCGCCGAACACGTCGCGCATATCGGCAAGGCTTTCGGCGACGCGGTGCGAGGATTCGTAAAAAATCAGCGTGCGCGGCTCGCCCGCAAGTTCTTCCAGGCGGCTGCGGCGTCCGGCCGACTTGGCGGGAAGAAAACCCTCGAATACGAAGCGATCGCTCGGCAGCCCTGCCACCGACAGCGCCGCAATGGCAGCGCACGCACCCGGCACGGGAATGCAACGGATGCCGGCTTCGCGCGCCGCGCGCACCAGGCGAAAACCGGGATCGCTGATCAGCGGCGTGCCGGCATCCGAAATCAAGGCCACCGATTCGCCCTGCTCCAGGCGACGCACGATGGCGGCAACCGCTTCACGCTCGTTGTGTTCGTGCAAGGCCACCAGCGGTGTGCCGATGTTGTGTTGAAGCAGCATCGGCCGGCTGTGCCGGGTGTCCTCGGCGGCAATCACCGCAACGCCGCGCAAGGTGTCGATGGCGCGCGCGGAGATGTCGTCACGATGACCGATGGGCGTCGCCACCACCCACAGGCAACCCCTTTGATTGCTGCTCATTTCCCGAAATCCTTCGCGGCGATGCCGTGATGCGATCGGCTATGATCGCGCAATTGCCAACGGCGATGCTGCCCAGGACAGAAGGAACCCCATGCGCCCGAGTCGTCTTGTCGCGTCAGGACTGCTGCTTTCGTTGCTGCTGAGCGCCTGCGTGCCGTCCGTAGTGCCGCGCTCGCCGGCCGAAACCGCCGCCGCGCAGAGCGCCGCCAATCTTGCCAACCAGGGGCAATTCGACCAGGCCGCACAAGCCTATCTGACGCTGGCCGCCCAAGCGCCGGACCGCGCCGACCACTACAAGCTGCTGGCCGCCGAGGCATACCGCGAAGAAAACGCGCTCGATCGCGCCATCCCGATCGTCGTAGGCATCCGCCGCGACAAGCTCAGCGATGACGAACCGGTACGCCTGGACCTGCTGCGCGCGGAGATCGCCCTGCATCAGCACGACCCCGCCGCGGCACTGAACCTCACCACGCAACCGGACCTGAGCGTGCCGCCCAATTTGCGCCCGCGTCTGCTGATCCTGCGTGCGGACGCCCTCGCCGGCACCGGCGACCTGTGGGGCGCAGCCATCAACCGCATTCAACTGGACAGTACGCTGCAAGGCGTCGATCGCGCGCAGAATCGCGACCAGGCGCTCACCCTGCTGACCAAGCTCGGCGTCGAGCCGCTCAAGCAGCGTGCCGCCGCCATGCAGCAAGGCGACCGCATGCTGCCATGGGTGAATGAGGCGCTTGGCCGTCTCGGCGTGACCGTGGCGCAAGCGCAGCCGAATCTGCAGCAGGCGGTCGGCACCCTGGTCGCCGGCAACGGCGCCAGCGTGCGCGAGGGTTACACCATGCCAGCGCACGTGGCGCTGCTGCTGCCCAACAACGATGGCCTGGTGGGCGTCAGCGCCGCGATTCGCGAGGGCTTCTTCGCTGCGTACTTTCAATCATCCGATACGCACGCGCCACGCGCCACGGTGCGCGTGTACGACAGCGGCGGCAATGCCGCCACCGCCATCAAGGCTTACAACCAGGCAGTCAGCGATGGCGCGAAGATGGTGGTGGGGCCGCTGCTGCGCACGGAGGTGACGGGCGTGCTCGGCCAATCATCGCTGCCGGTGCCGGTGCTCGCGCTCAACCATGCGGAAAACGACAAGCTCGCCACCGGCACTGCCAACGAATTCGCGCTGATGCCGGAAGACGAGGGCGCGCAAGCCGCCGACCACATGATCGAGCGCGGCGTGCACAACGCCTACGTGCTTATTTCGGGCGACGATTTCGCCAAGCGCGCCGCCGCCGCCTTCAAGGCCGAGTGGGCAGCCAAGGGCGGGCAGATCGCCGGCCAGGCACAACTGCCCGCCAGTGGCGTCAACTACGGCGATGCCATCAGCGCCTTGAATGCAGGCAGCGCCGGTGCCGATGCGGGCATCTTCATCAGCATGCGCACCGAACAGGCTCGCCTGCTGCTGCCGCAACTGCGCGTGCAACGCATCAGCCTGCCAGTATTCGCCACCTCGCATATCTATGGCGGCAGCGACAATCCCACCGCCGATCGCGATCTGGAAGGCGTGGAATTCTGCGATGCCCCCTGGCTGTTCAACGCCCAATCCGGCCTGCCCGACTACCAGAACATCGCCGCCCAACTACCGGCCGCCCGCTCCGGCACGGCGCAGTTGTTTGCTTTCGGCATGGACGCGTGGAGCCTGGTGCCCTACATCGACTGGCTGCGCAGCCATCCGGGCAGTTATCTGCCGGGCGCTACCGGCCAGCTGACGGTCGACACCTTCGGCCATGTGAAGCGCATGCTGACCTGGCTGAAGTTCCAGGACGGCGTGGCTCGCCCGAGCAACGGCAGCCTGGACATCGACAACACGCCCGGCACGCCCGCGCCGGCAGGCAGCGCCCCGGCGCCGGCGAGCAGTACGCCGACGCCGGCGACATCCTCGAACGGTGGCTGATGCGCGCAGCAGGAAGCGCGTTCGAGCAGCGCGCATGCACGGAGCTTGAGCGGGCAGGGTTGAAACTGCTCGCTCGCAACTACACCACGCGCTACGGCGAACTCGACCTGGTGATGCGCGAAGGCGACACCGTGGTGTTCGTCGAAGTGCGCCACCGGATTCGCTCCGGCTTCGGCGATGCCGCCACCTCCGTGACCGCCGCCAAGCAGGCCAAGCTGGTGCAGACCGCGCAGCTATGGCTGGCCGCCAACCCCAAGCATGCGCAGCGGGCCTGCCGGTTTGACGTGGTGGCGTACGACGGGCCGGTCGACGGCGCAAAAATGGCGTGGTTGCGCAACGCGTTCGAGGCGGAGTAGAAGCAGCTCATGCCCCTGCCCGCCACCCTGCTCGGCACCTTGCATACCGTCTTCGGGGAAGCGGGCTGCTCCACCCGCGATGCCGAACGCATCGCCTACGCCTACGACAACTCCCGGCGCCATGCATTGCCCGACGCGGTGGTGTTCGCACAAGAACACGCGCAAATCGAAACGCTGGTGCGCGCTTGCCGCGAGCATCATGTTCCGGTGATCGCGCGCGGGCGCGGCACCAACACCACTGGCGCCACCGTACCGGTGGAAGCTGGCGTGGTGGTGAGTTTCGAGCGCATGAACCGCATCCTGCGCATCGATCCGGACAACCGGCTCGCCGTGGTGGAGCCCGGCGCACTCAACGGGGACCTGCAGCGCGCACTCGCGCCCCATGGTTTTTTCTGGCCGCCCGATCCGACGTCATCGCCATGGTGCAGCATCGGTGGCAACCTCGCCTGCAATTCGGCCGGCCCGCGTACGGTGAAATACGGTAGCCCGCGCGAGAACACACTCGGCTTGCGTGCCGTCGCCGGCACCGGCGAAAGCTTTCGCTGCGGCACGTACACAAGCAAAGGCGCAACCGGCTACGACCTCACGCGCTTGCTGATCGGCTCGGAAGGCACGCTCGCACTGATCACCGAAGCCACGCTCAAGCTCACGCCCAAGCCCACCGGCTTGCGCACGCTGCGCGCCACCTACCGTGACGTGAACAGCGCCGCGCATGCCGTGGCGCGCATCATGGCGCAGCCGGTCACGCCCTGCGCGCTGGAATTCATCGATGACGTCGCCCTGAAGCTGGCGCACGACCATGGCGGCAGCGACGTGCCGCTCGCCGGCGCCATGCTGATGATCGAGGTGGATGGCGAACCGGAAACCCTGCCGTCCGCCGTCGACGCCATCGCGCATGCGGCGCACGGCGAAGGGCTGGAAGAACTGCGCATGGCGCAAACGGCGGAAGAAACCCAGGCGCTATGGTCCGCCCGCAAGGCCTTGTCACCGGCCCAGCGCACCATTTCCCCGAACAAGATCAACGAAGACGTGGTGGTGCCGGTCAGCCATCTGCCGGAGCTGGTCAACGGCATCCGCGAACTGTCCCGCAAGCACGACGTGCTCATCGTTACTTTCGGCCATGCCGGCAACGGCAACCTGCACGTCAACCTGCTGCCGCGCGACGAGGCGGAACGCGAACGCGCGCACGCCTGCCTGGCCGACGTATTCGCGCTGGTGATCGCGCTGCAAGGCACGCTTTCGGGCGAGCACGGCATCGGCCTGGTAAAGCGCGAATTCATGCCGCTGGCGCTGGAAGCGACCACCCTTCAAGTTATGCGCGATGTAAAAGCCGCCTTCGATCCCGACGGCATTTTGAATCCGGGCAAGCTGCTACCGTGACAAAACGGGCCGCAGCTCTTGACGCGTTGCTGGCGGAGATACGCACATGCCGGCTGTGCGCACCGTATCTGCAGGATGGACCACGGCCCGTATTGCAGGCGAGCGCCTCCTCACGCCTGCTGATCGTCAGCCAGGCGCCCGGACGCAAGGTTCACGCAACCGGCATTCCGTTCAACGACGTCAGCGGCGATCGCCTGCGCCATTGGCTGGGCGTGGATCGTGAGACCTTTTACGATGCCCAACGCATCGCCATCGTGCCGATGGGTTTCTGCTTTCCCGGCAGCGGACGCAGCGGCGATCTACCGCCCCGTCCCGAATGTGCACCAGCATGGCATCCACGCCTGATGCCGCTGCTCAAGCAGGTGCGCTTGACGCTAGCCATCGGCCAGTACGCGCAAGCCGGCGTGCTCGGCGAACAACGCGGCGCCTCGCTGACCGACACCATGCAGGCATGGCGCGAACATCTTGCGCATGGCATCTTGCCGCTGCCGCATCCCAGTCCGCGCAATCAGCTTTGGCTGAAGCGCAATCCATGGTTTGAAGCCGAGCTATTACCCGTGCTTCGCGAAAGGGTCAAGCAGGTTCTGTAGGCTGGGATGAAATCCCAGCGTGCGCACCGCTTCAGGTGGCGCGCCGCGAAAAGATCAGATGCAAGCCGAACAGCATGAACACCGCCCCGGCACAGCCATCGATCCAGCGGCTGATGCGCAGGTAGCCGCGGCGCATCACCGGCAGGGCAAAGCAGCCGGCAACGAACGAAAACCACAGAAACGTTTCGGCCACCACCAAAGCCCACAATCCCCAGCGTGTAGCGGCCGGCACCCCGGCACCCACGAACGCGGAAAAGATGCTGCCGAAATAGATCACCACTTTGGGGTTGGCCAGATTGGTGAACAGGCCATTGCGCAGCGAGCGCCATGCGCCGACAAACACCTGCACCGGTTCCGCCGCCTGCGTCGGGGACGGCTTGAACGCGCTGCGCAGCATCTTCAGGCCCATCCAGCACAGATAAAAACCGCCGCCAACGGCGATCAGGCGCTCCAGCCAGATCAACCTGTGCAGCAGCAACTGCAGGCCCAGCAGCGCCAGCGCCGCCCATATCGCTACCCCCAGGGTGATGCCGGCCACGCCCGCCATCGCTTCATGGCGTGAACGGCTGACCGCCGTCTGCGAGACGAAGAAGAAATCCGGCCCCGGACTCATCAGGGCGATGATGTGGACGATCGCAATGGTGATGAACAGACTCATGGGGGAGGCGCTCCGGATAACTGGGCGCAGTGTAAGCGCTAAGGGTGCGGCGGCGAAGCTTGCTGCTCGGGTCAGCCTTCCCTTACGCTGCCGCTATTACTACACGATCAAAAGCCGAGCCGATCGGCGCTTTTGCCAGGGGAAAACCAAACCATGCAGGCAACCAGCCCATGAGCCTGAAGCTGCGACTCATCGCGATGAATTTCCTGCAGTACTTCATCTGGGGAGCCTGGCTGATCACCATCGGTGCCTACTGGTTCCAGAACCGGCATTGGTCGGGTTCGCAGTTCGGCGCGATCTTTTCCACCATGGGGCTTGCCTCGCTGTTCATGCCCTCGCTGCTCGGTGTGGTGGCGGACAAGTGGATTCGCGCCGAACGCCTGTATGGCTGCCTGCACATCGCCGGCGCCGCGGTGCTGTGCGTTGTTCCCACCATCGACAACCCCGGCACGCTGTTCTGGGTGATGCTGGTGGACATGATGTGCTACATGCCCACCATCTCGCTGGCGATCACGGTGGCCTACAACGCCCTGAAACGCGATGGCGCGGACGTGGTGCGCGTGTATCCGCCAATCCGCGTATGGGGCACGGTGGGTTTCATTGCCGCCATGTGGATGGTGAGCCTGCTGCACCTGGAAACCACCACTGGCCAGTTCTACGTGGCCGCCGGCGCCTCGCTGCTGCTGGGCGTGTATGCGTTCACCCTGCCGCCGTGCCCGCCGCGCCTGCGCGGCGAAGGCCATCGTTCGTGGCTCGATGCGCTGGGGCTCACCTCGTTTACGCTGTTCAAGCAAGCCAAGATGGCGATCTTCTTCATCTTCGCGATGCTGCTCGGCGCTGCATTGCAATTGACCAATGCCTACGGCGACACCTTCCTGCACGACTTCGCGCGCGTGGATGCGTACAAGGACCTGATCGCGGTGCGCTACCCCGCCATCATCATGTCGATTTCGCAGGTGTCGGAAACGCTGTTCATCCTGGCGATTCCGTTCTTCCTGAAACGCTTCGGCATCAAGACGGTGATGCTGATCAGCATGCTGGCCTGGACACTGCGCTTCGGCCTGTTCGCGTTCGGCGACCCCGGCGACGGACTATGGATGATCGTGCTGTCGTGCATCGTCTACGGTATGGCGTTCGACTTCTTCAACATCTCCGGTTCCCTGTTCGTGGAAGGCCAGAGCGATCCGGCCATCCGCGCCAGCGCGCAGGGCTTGTTCATGCTGATGACCAACGGCGTCGGCGCCGTGCTGGGCAGCTCGATCAGTGGCGTGGTGATCGATATGTATTTCACCCGGCCCGACCGCTCGCTGGAGTGGCATGGCATCTGGCTCAGCTTCGCCGGGTATGCGCTGGTGGTGGCGGTGCTGTTCGTATTCCTGTTCAGGCACAAGCACGTGCCCGAAGCCTTGCAAGGCGTTCCTGCCCATAGCTAGGGCCTGGAGCAACGCTACAATAGCCGCATGCAGATCGGCCCCTACCGCATCGACCCGCCCGTGGTGCTCGCGCCCATGGCCGGCGTTACCGACAAGCCTTTCCGCCTGCTGTGCAAACGGCTGGGCGCGGGGCTTGCCGTGTCGGAGATGACCACCGCCGATCCACGCCTGTGGCGGACGCGCAAATCGCTCAAGCGCATGGACCACGACGGCGAACCGGAGCCCATCAGCGTGCAGATCGCCGGCTACGACCCGGCCATGCTCGCCGAAGCCGCGCGCTTCAACGTGGCCAACGGCGCCCAGATCATCGACATCAACATGGGCTGCCCCGCCAAGAAGGTGTGCAACGTGTGGGCCGGTTCGGCCCTGCTGCAGGACGAACCGCTGGTCGCGCGCATCGTCAAAACCGTGGTGGATGCGGTCGACGTGCCTGTCACCTTGAAGATCCGCACCGGCTGGGACCGCCAGCACAAGAACGCGCTGCGCATCGCACGCATTGCCGAAGACAACGGCATCGCCGCGCTGGCCGTGCACGGCCGCACGCGTGCCGACAAATACGAAGGCGAGGCCGAATACGAGACGATCGCTGCAGTGAAGGCGGCCGTGCGCATCCCGGTGCTCGCCAACGGCGACATCGCCACGCCACAACAGGCCAAGCACGTGCTCCACGCGACCCACGCCGATGCGGTGATGATCGGCCGCGGCGCGCAAGGCCGGCCGTGGATTTTCCGCGAGATCGCACACTACCTCGCTACCGGCGAGCAACTGCCGGAACCTTCGCCATCCGACGTCGCCGGCATCCTGCTTGGCCATCTCGAACACCTCTACGCCTTCTACGGCGAACAGGCCGGCGTGCGCATCGCGCGCAAGCATCTGGGCTGGTACGCGAAAGACCGGCTGGAAAACGCAGCCTTTCGCGACGTGGTCAACCGCGCCGAACATGCCCACGACCAGCTGCGCCTGACCCGCGAATACTTCGAGGCGTTGCAGAACGGCTGGCGCATGGCTGCCTGAACATCGTCGCCGCAAACCCTTGCGGCGCTAGAACGGGCATCATCGGCGCATCGTCTCCGGTTTGTGCGCCATGCTCCGCCTGCCCTTGTTGCTTCGCCTGTGTCTTCTGCTCATCGCGATGCTGCTGCTCGGCGGCTGCGAAGCCAGCCTGTTTGCCGGATTGAACGCCACCGACCGCCGCACCGGCATCGAAACGCAACGCGACATCGTGTTCGATGCGACACACGACCTGAAGCTGGATGTGTATCGCCCTGCCGGCATCGTGCACGCGCCCGTCGTGGTGTTTTTCTACGGTGGAAGCTGGGTACGCGGCGAGCGTGCCTGGTATCGCTTCGTGGGCACGGCGCTGGCCTCGCACGGCGTGGTGGTGGTGATTCCCGACTACCGCAAATATCCGCAAGTGAAGATGGACGGCTTCATGCAGGACGCGGCACGTGCCGTGGCGTGGACCTATCAACACGCCACCGAATGGGGCGGCACACCGAATGACCTGTTCGTGATGGGCCATTCCGCCGGAGGCCAGATCGGCGCGTTGCTGGCTACCGATCCTTCCTGGCTCGCACCCTACGGTCTGCAACCGAACGACCTGGCTGGCTTTATCGGCCTGGCCGGCTGCTACGACTTCATGCCGATTCCCGCCAAGGAAAAAGACATGCTCGGCATGTTCGGCCGCGATGCCGCCTCGCAAGCACGCGCACAACCGGTGCGTTTCGTGCACGGCAAGGAACCGCCCATGCTGTTGCTGCAAGGCGATGCCGACAAGGAAGTCGATCCATTCAATGCGGTATCCCTGGCACATGCGCTCCAGGCGCACCACGAAGACGTTACCCTGCGCATGTATGAAGGCGTAGGCCACAACGCGCTGGTCTTTGCCTTGTCCCGGCCATTCCGCACTGAAGCGCCCACGCTGGATGATGTGCTGGGTTTTATCCATGCGCATCCGATGGCTAAGCCGCAATAAGCGTTCGTGGAGCGCTCATGGCATCTACGGCAGGTTGTTCAGCACACACCCACAAGGCCGTCTGGACGTCTATTCCGCGGCCCCCAGCAAGCGGCGCCTGAACCCCGCGTCAGCCCGTCACATTGATATGCCAGGCTGGGCGGTGAAACCCCGGGCGAGTGCGTGTATCATGCGCAATCTCCCTTTCCATCTCTTTATCCGTAAAGAAGGATATAAGCCCCGATGAGCAACTACCTCTTCACCTCCGAATCGGTCTCCGAAGGCCATCCGGACAAGGTCGCCGACCAGATCTCCGACGCCGTGCTGGATGCCATCCTGGCCCAGGACCAACGCGCCCGCGTGGCCTGCGAAACCCTGGTGAAGACCGGCGTGGCCATCGTGGCCGGCGAAGTCACCACCAGCGCCTGGATCGACCTGGAAGCGCTCACCCGCAAGGTGATCATGGATATCGGCTACAACTCCAGCGAGGTCGGCTTCGACGGCGAGACCTGCGGTGTGCTGAACCTGATCGGCAAGCAGTCGCCCGACATCAACCAGGGCGTGGACCGCAAGAAGCCCGAGGAACAGGGCGCCGGCGACCAGGGCCTGATGTTCGGCTACGCCACCAACGAAACCAAGGATTTCATGCCGGCGGCGATCTACTACTCGCACCGCCTGGTGGAGCAGCAGGCCAAGGTCCGCAAGAAGAAGAACTCCCCGCTGCCGTGGCTGCGTCCGGACGCCAAGAGCCAAGTCACCTTGCGCTATGAGGACGGCGTGGCCACCGCGATCGACGCCGTGGTGCTGTCCACCCAGCACGATCCGAGCGTGAAGCAGAAGGATCTGATCGAAGCCGTGCGCGAGCACATCCTGAAGCCCGTGCTGCCGGCCAAGCTGCTGCACAAGAACACCAAGTTCCATATCAACCCGACCGGCAAGTTCGTGATCGGCGGCCCGGTGGGCGACTGCGGACTGACCGGCCGCAAGATCATCGTCGACACCTACGGCGGCTGGGCTCGTCACGGCGGCGGCGCGTTCTCGGGCAAGGATCCGTCGAAGGTGGACCGTTCCGCAGCTTATGCTGCGCGTTATGTCGCCAAGAACGTGGTAGCCGCCGGCATCGCCGACCGCTGCGAAGTGCAGGTGAGCTACGCCATCGGCGTGGCTGAACCCACCTCGATCTCGGTGACCACCTTCGGCACCGGCAAGCTCAGCGACGACAAGATCGAGAAGCTGATCCGCAAGCATTTCGATCTGCGCCCGTACGGCATCATCAAGATGCTGGACCTGATCCACCCGATGTACCAGGCCACCGCCAGCTACGGTCACTTCGGCCGCACGCCGTACGAAGTGAAGGACGCGAACGGCAACACCTTCACCGCGTTCTCGTGGGAGAAGACCGACAAGGCCGACGAGCTGCGTGCGGATGCGAAGCTGAAATAAGCCTTCGCTTTATCGCAACAAAGAAACGGGCCGCCATGCGGCCCGTTTTCTTTTTCGGGCGTGGCGTGATGTCCGCAAGCCGCCGTGCGCATAGGTCGTTCTGCCACATGCTGCGGTATCGTACGGCGTCTGCAAGCCATCGTCAGATCATCCATGCCTGGCACTTCATTTGAATATCCGACGCCCGACAACGCGCTGGAATTTTTCAACACCGTGACGCACGCGTTGTTGCAGCACCAACCTGCCGAAGCGACCTACGGCTTCGCGGAACAGCACGGTCCTCGCGTGCTTGCACTACCTGTCGACGACGATGGGGAAACTCATCCGGAAGCGCCGCCCCCGGCTCAATGCCGCGCCATGGCAAGGGCATTCATCAGCAGCATGCCACGCCCGGAATGGCGCTTCGCCACACGCACGGCGCCGGGTCCTGGAGCGAAAGATCCCTAGCGATTGCGGATCCGGCCTGCCCTACAAAGCGTGTTGCGATGCCTTCCTGCAGCAGGTGGCCGGGCCCGCTCTGCCCAACCCGTTGGTGTTCCTGCCGCCACAGCTGCCGCGACGGCAATGGCCGGACCTGGCACATGGCGCGATCGATCCTGAGATGGTGGATGAGGCGGCGCGCCTGATGCTGCGTTCCGACGCATCTAACGACAACTTGTACGATGACTACGAGGCACTCCACCAACAGCTGCTGGACCGCGCACAGGCGCTGCTTGAACTGAACTTGCGATTCAACCGGGCCGAAGGCAAGACCCTGGAATGGGCGTTTCCCGGCAACCGCCCTGCGCTGCGGCTGATCGCGCAGCATATCCATGGCGATGCTCTGAGGCCCGCAAGCGATGAAACGCTTGCCCGCATCGAATGAAATTCCTGGACACCGGTGTGCGCCGGGGTGACGAATCAGGGGATGCGTGAAACATCATGCCATTTGAAAATAGCAGCCATTCAAAGGGCCAAGACAACGAACGCGTCAGTTGTCCTTGTCGCCCGAAGACGCCAGCACCACCTTCTTGCTCTTATGGCGATGGGCAAGGCGGGTGGAAGACTTGTGCGACTTGGCTACGTGTGGGCAACTCCTGCCCCGGTGCGGCGTGCAGCCGCGCGAAGCGCGGCGATGGGCCGGCGCGGTCTCGTCCGCTTCGGCCGTATCGATCGGCGACAAGGCCGCCAGCACGCGATGGGTGCGGCTGGACATGCCGGCCTGGGCGACCAGCGTTTCAGGCGTCGGCTGGTTGTCGAAACCATCGTCCAGCAGGCGGGCCATCAGGTTGTCACGGGCCGAAGCACTGCGCCCGCCCAGCACCACGGCAAACAGGCGGCGCCCGTCATGCACGGCGGTGGAGGCCAGATTGAAGCCGGAAGCGTCGGTGAATCCGGTCTTGAGGCCGTCCATGCCGGGATAGCGGTCCATCAGATTGTTGTGGCCGCGGATCAGCTGACCATGGAACACGAATTCCTTGGTCGAGAAGTAGTGGGTGTATTGCGGAAAATCGCGATACAGCGCCATGGCGAGCTTGGCCATGTCGCGCGCGGTGGAGACGTTGTTCGGGTCCGGCAGGCCGCTGGCGTTGGCGAAATGCGTGGAGGTCATGCCGAGCAGCGCAGCCTGCGCCGTCATCATCTCGGCGAAGTGGCCTTCGTTACCGCCAAGGCTTTCGGCAACCACGCTCGCCGCGTCGTTGGCGGACTTGGTCACCATGCCGAGGATGCAGTCATTGACCGAGACGGTCTGGCCGGCACGCAGGCCAAGCTTGGTCGGTGCGCGCGATGCGGCCCAGCTGGAAATGGGCAGCTCCTGGTCCACTTTCAGCTTGCCGGTCTGCAGCGCCTGGAAGGTGAGGTACAGGGTCATCATCTTGGTGAGCGAGGCCGGGTAGTTCTGCTCATCCGCATTCACTGCGCTGAGCACTTCGCCGGTGGCCGGATCGATCACGATGGCGGCAGATCCCGCACGCGCCATGCCGGCATAACCGGCAAGGCCCAGCAACAGCAAGGCGGCGAACAGGCTCCACAGCCGGCTCAGCAACCAGATTGGCTGGATGGATTGGATGTTCGCCACGGCCATTCACTCCCAAACCGCGGTACTACCCCCGCGTCGCGCAACCTTAATGCATGACGACCGCAAATTCCAGAGGAAACGCTTTAATCTGCCATGCTAAGTGCATGTTTTCTTGAATTTTAACCATCCCCAAAGGCGTAAAATTTTGTTATGCCCCGGTGACGGTTGCCTAAAATCTCTATCGACAATGCGCCCCAGTTTCTTGAAGCGGGCTTTCGCCGACCTGCCGACAGGGGAATGCAAAGAACGAGCCAGTACAATGGCGGCATGCCCCTTATCCAACTCCAGCGCGTCGACTTCAGTGTCGGCGGCCCTCTTCTGCTCGAACACGTCGACCTGGTGGTCGACGCTAACGAGCGCGTATGCATCGTCGGTCGTAACGGCGAAGGCAAGTCCACCCTCATGAAACTGATCGCCGGTGAATTGCAACCGGATGACGGTGAAGTACGCGTGCAAAGCGGCGTGATCGTCGCACGCATGGCGCAAGAGGTGCCGCAGGCCACCGCCGGCAGCGTGTTCGACGTGGTGGCCGAAGGCCTTGGCGATCTCGGCCGCCTGCTCGCGCGCTATCACCATTTGCTTGCCGAAGGCCGGTTCGATGAACTGGGCGACGTGCAACACCAGATCGAAGCGCAGCATGGCTGGGATCTGGATCGCCGCGTCAGCGACGTGCTGACCAAGCTGGAGCTTCCCGCCGACACCGATTTCGCCGCGCTGTCCGGCGGCATGAAGCGTCGCGTATTGCTTGCACAGGCGCTGGTGCGCAAACCGGACGTATTGCTGCTGGACGAGCCGACCAACCATCTGGATATCGAGGCGATCGGCTGGCTCGAAGGCTTTCTCAAACAGTTCGTCGGCAGCATCGTGTTCATCACGCACGATCGCAGTTTTCTGCGCGCGCTCGCTACCCGCATCGTCGAGATCGATCGCGGCCAGCTCACCAGCTGGCCGGGCGACTACGACAATTACCTGCGCCGCCGCGAAGAACGCCTGCATGCCGAAGCGCAGGCCAATGCGCTGTTCGACAAAAAACTGGCGCAGGAAGAAGTGTGGATTCGCCAGGGCATCAAGGCGCGCCGCACCCGCAATGAAGGCCGCGTACGGGCGTTGAAGGCATTGCGCCGCGAGCGCGCCGAGCGCCGCGAATTGGGCGGCAACGCGAAGATGTCGCTGGCCAATGCACAAGCTTCCGGCAAGAAAGTCATCGAACTGGAACACGTACACCAGGCCTATGGCGGGCGCGTGCTGATCGACGATCTCAGCACCACCATCATGCGCGGCGAGCGCGTCGGCATCATCGGTCCCAACGGCGCCGGCAAGAGCACCCTGCTGAAAATCCTGCTCGGTGAATTGAAACCGCAACGCGGCGAGGTCAGCCTCGGCACCGGCCTGCAGATCGCCTATTTCGACCAGCATCGCTCGCAGCTCAATGACAGCCTGAACGCACTGGACAATGTGGCGGAAGGGCGCGAATACATCGAGCTCAACGGGCAACGCAAGCACATCATCGGCTACCTGCAGGATTTCCTGTTCTCGCCCGAACGCGCCCGCGCACCGATCACGCGCCTGTCCGGCGGCGAACGCAATCGCCTGTTGCTGGCCAAGCTGTTCGCGCAGCCTTCCAACTTGCTGGTGATGGACGAACCCACCAATGACCTCGATGTCGAGACGTTGGAATTGCTCGAAGAATTGCTCACCGAGTACAAGGGCACGCTGCTGCTGGTCTCGCACGATCGCGAATTCCTGGACAACGTGGTGTCGAGCACGCTGGTACTGGAAGGCGAAGGCAAGGTGGGCGAATACGTGGGCGGCTACAGCGACTGGTTGAGGCAAAAACCTTCGCAACCCTCCGCTTCCGCCATGCCCGCGGCAAAACCCGCCCCGCTGGCCGCAGCGCCAGCGGCCACGCCAAGTAGCGACAAGGCAAAGCGCAAGCTCAGCTACAAGGAGGCGCGCGAACTGGAACAGCTACCCGCGCGCATCGAACAGCTTGAAGGCCAGATCGCCGCGCAGGCCGCGGCCATGAACGAGCCTTCGTTCTATCAGCAGGACAACGCGGCGATTCAACAAGCAAACAATGCGCTCGCGCAATGGCAGGCAGAACTGGACCAGGCGTATGCGCGGTGGTCGGAGCTCGAAGGCACGGATGCGGCCTGACGCACGTAACAAGCCCTCCGGGAGAAACCTCATGGCGGCTGCCACGACCTTTCGGCAAGCAGGCCGAGTCGCCTTGTGCCTGCTTGCGGTCGCGCTGTTGTTGAGCGGATGCCACACGCCCGCGGTGCGTCCGGCGGGCCCTGCCTATGTCAAAGCGAGCTGGAGCGACCTGCCCGCCGCGAGCGATGCCGACCTAGTCGCGGGCTTCCGCGCGTGGCGCGCGGGTTGCGCAAAATTGCGCGACAACACCGCATGGAGAGATCCGTGCGTGAACGCAACGCAAGCGGACACGACGCCCGAGTCCATTCGCGCATTCCTGCAGACACATTTCGACATTTATGCGCTCGACGCCGGCGACACGCGCGATGGGCTGATCACCGGCTACTTCGAACCGGTCTATGCCGGCAGCCTTGTGCGCACCGCCCAAGCCAAGGTACCGGTCTACGCGCCGCCCGAAGATCTCATCACGGTGGCGCTGGACGGACTCTATCCGCAACTGAAAGGACTGCGCCTGCGCGGTCGAATCGTGGGCCGGAAGCTGGTGCCCTATGACGACGCCGCGACCATCAACAGGAACGGCGCCAAGGCGCCCGTGCTGGCCTGGCTGACCGATCCCATGGACCTGCAGTTTCTGCAGATCCAGGGCTCCGGCCGGGTGCAGCTCGCGGACGGCCGCCAATTGCGTCTGGGCTACGCCGATCAAAACGGACAACGTTATCGCGCCATCGGCAAATGGCTGGTCGAGCAGAACGAACTGGCGCCCGGCGCGGTGAGTATGCAGAGCATCCGCGCCTGGGCCAGGACGCATCCGCAACGGGTTGCCGAGCTGCTCGCAAGCAACCCCAGCTATGTGTTCTTCCAGCGATTGCCCGACAGCAACGAAGGACCGATCGGTTCGTTCGGGTTGCCGTTGGCCGCGGGCTACAGCGTGGCCGTGGACCGCATGGTGATTCCGCTGGGCAGCCTGCTCTGGTTGTCCAGCAGCACACCCGACGGCAAGCCGATGGTCCGCCCGGTCGCCGCGCAGGATACCGGCGGCGCCATCGCCGGCAAGGTTCGCGCGGACTTGTTCACCGGCACCGGCAGCGAAGCCGGCGAATGGGCTGGGCGCATGCAGCAGCAAGGCCGCCTGTGGCTGCTGTGGCCGCGCGGGCAGGCGCTGCCTGCGGCGCAGTGAATAATCCAGATCGAGTAGTAGGCTTCGGTCAAGCCTTCCTATGAACGAAGCGACAGGGACGACAACGCTCTAGTGATCGTCCGCACCTTTCGCCACGTGCGCATGCATGATGCGATCCGTCCACGCAATGCCGATCGCCGAAAGGATGAACACGGTATGGATGACGGTTTGCCACATCACGCCCACGGGCGTAAGCGTTGCGCATTTCAACGCGCCGACGCCGTTGCTTGCGGCGATGGTGGCCAACATGTCGGCCGAGCAGAACGGCAGACCTTGCAAGGTGCCGGCGGCAATGAAGGTTTTCAGCAAGTGGATGGACGAGATGCCGATGATCGCCATCGCCAGCTTCACCTTCAGCACCGACGCATTCACATGCGAAAGCCATTCAGGCTGGTCCGGATGGTTTTCAAGGCCCAGCCTGGATACGAACGTTTCGTAGCCGCCGACGATCACCATGATCAGCAGGTTGGAGATCATCACCACGTCGATGAGGCCCAGCACGATCAGCATGATCTCTTGCTCGCCAAGGCTCGGCGCTTCATGGATCAGGTGCCAGAGTTCCTTGCCGAACAGATAGACATAGACGCATTGCGCCACGATCAGGCCGATGTAGAGCGGAAGCTGCAGCCAGCGCGAGCTGAATATCAGCAGCGGCAGCAGTCCGAGGGGGCGTGGGGTTTGAAGAGGCTGGTCCATACGAATCGGGGCTCCATGAATGGTCGAGGCATTTGTACCTTATGGTGGTCGTCATCCGGTGTTTTGCAAGCCCTGCGCCACGCCGTTCACGCACGCCACCAATGCACGCAGCAAATGCTCATCGCCACGGTCCGTCGCACGCCAACGCTGCAACAGGTCAACCTGCAGAAGGCTCATCGGATCGACATAAGGGTTGCGCAGCCGGATCGACAGCGACAGGCGGGGATCGCCACGCAGCAGTTCTTCGCTGCTCTTGAGCTTCAACAGCCAGCGCCGCGTGCGTTCGAATTCCTCGCGGATCATGCCGAAGAACGGATCGTGCAGCGGACCGGCGAGCTTGGAGAACGCCTCGGCAATGTCCAGGTCGCATTTGGCCAACACCATTTCCACGTCGTCCAGGGCGTTGGCGAAGAACGGCCAATCGCGCGCCATTTCGCGCAGCGCTTCTTCGCCGTGCGCTTCGGCGGCAATTTCGAGCGCGGCGCCCAAGCCGTACCAGCCGGTGATGATGGAGCGGCACTGCGTCCACGCGAATACCCACGGAATCGCGCGCAGGTCCTCCACGCCACGCATGCTGCGCCGGCGCGACGGACGCGAGCCGAGCGCCATCTGCTCGATCACGTCGATCGGCGTGGCCGCGCGGAAATAATCGACGAAGCCTTCGCGATCGACGAAAGCGCGATACGCGCGCCGGCTTTGGGCAGCCATCGCCGTCATGATGTCGCGCCACGCCGCTTCGCGCGCATCCTCCTCGCGCGGGCGCGCGCTGGCGCGCAGCACGGCGCCCACGGTCTGCTCGAAGTTGCGCAAGGCCAGCGCGCGGATGCCGTACTTGCGGTGGATCACTTCGCCCTGTTCGGTCACGCGCAGAATGCCGTTGACCGAACCGCGTGGCGAGGACATCAGCGCCGGCGTGATGCGCGCGCCGCCACGGCTGGCCGAACCGCCGCGGCCGTGGAAAAACGCCAGGCGGATGCCAGCCTGCTGCGCGATATCGAGCAGCTCGACCTGCGCACGCTGCAATCCCCAGCGCGAGGCCAGCGTGCCGCCATCCTTGCCGCTGTCGGAGTAGCCCAGCATCACCCATTGGCAATCGCCGCGGGCGCGTAGATGGGTTCGGTAAACGGGATCGTCGAGCAGCGCGCGCAACGTATTGGGCGCGTTCTGGAGATCGTCGACGGTTTCGAACAGGGGAGCAATGTCCAGCGGCACGCTCACAACCCTCTCCGCTCCGGAAGCAGGCGTTACAAAGCCGCCGTACCGCGCCAGCGCAAGCACCGCCAGCACGTCGGCAGCGGAACGCGCCATGCTGATGATGTATAGGCCGATGGCATCCTCTCCATAACGCTTGCGGGATTCGTGCAAGGTGGCGAATACCGCGCGCAGGGATTGGGCCTGCGCATCATCGACGTCCTGCAGCGGCAGCTCGCCGCTGGCATAAGGCCGCAACGCCGCGATGCGCTCGGCCGGCGCGCGTTGCGTCCAGGTTTCGTCATGTAGCAGTGCGCCCAGCGCATCGTCATGCACGCGCGAATCCTGCCGCACGTCCAGGCGCGCCATGTGGAACCCGAACGTTCGCACGCGCCAGATCAGGCGGCGCACCGCATAGGCGCCGGCGTTGAGGCCGCGATGGTCGATCAAGCCATGCACGATCAACAGCAGGTCGTCGATCAGCTCGTCCGAAGCGTGATAGCCCTCGGCGTGTCCATCTTCGAGCGTGGCTTCGAGCCGCGCGCGAATCAGCGTGAGCAGGCAACGGTATGGCATATCCGCGTGGCGCGGCCGGATGGTGGCCGCCGCACGCGGAAACTGTTCGCGGTAATCGGCCAGGCGCTTGAGCAGCGAGGCGTCGAAGGCCACGCGATCGACCGTCTGGCTGAGCAAGCGCGCCAGCGCGTCGATATCGGCGATGTAGTGCTCCAGCACGTGCGCGCGCTGCGTAGCCAGGCTGTTGGCGATGGTGTCTGCACCCACATTGGGGTTGCCGTCCATGTCGCCGCCGACCCAAGTCGCGAAGCTCAACAGGCGCGGCAAGGGCACGGCCACGCCGTACACCGTTTGCAAGGCGTCGGCGAGCACTTCGTAGAACGCGGGCACGATGCGGTAGATCGGATTGGCGAGATAGAAGCCGACGTGATGATGCTCGTCCTGCACGCTGGGGCGCACCGGCGAAGCTTCGGCCGTCTGCCAGCCGGAAGACAGCGCCATGAAGATGCGGTCGTCGTCTTCCTTGCGTTCCTGCGGCGTGCGCGTGGGATCGAAGTTGTCGACCAGCGCGCGCACGATCGCCTGCTCCTTTTCCAGCAGGGAGCGGCGGATCGCCTCCGTGGGATGCGCGGTGAATACCGGCTCCACCTTCAGCTTGTACAGCCACTGCAGCAGCTCATCCGCCCCCACGCCTTGTTCCTTCAGGCGCTGCAGCACGTCCAGCAGCGATTCGGGCTGGGCGGTGCCGCTTTCGCGCTGGTAATCGCGGCGGCGGCGGATGCGGTGCACGCGCTCGGCGGTGTTCACCGCCTGGAAGTAGGCGGCGAACGCACGCGCCAGCGCTTCGGCTTCCTCCGCGTCCAGCCCGGCCAGCGACTCGGCCAGGTCATCTGCCGCGCGCCCTTCGCGGCGGCGCCGGATGGAGGCGGTGCGCACCTGCTCCACGCGCTGGAAGAAGCCCTCCCCGCCCTGCTCGGCGAGCATGCGGCCCACCATCGCGCCCAGCCGGTGCACGTCTTCGCGCAGCGGGCCGTCGTGGGGCAGGAATTCAGGGTCGCGAGTGGCTTCCATCGAGGCCTCCGTGGGGTCAGTCCCCTAGCCTAACCAATTTATGCGGCAATGCAGCGTTCCAAGTCGTCATAAGCAAGGGTCTAAGGCTAGAATGGGCGCCTTCGCCGAGGGGCGCTGCGAGCGTTATGGGACGCGGATCCATCCGCAAGAGCCCGCACATCCATGTGCGGACTCTTCAAAAAACCATAACGGCCAGGCTCGGTGGATGCTAGAACTGCAACGGCGCTCATGACGCGAATGCCTCGCGTCGATCCGGCCCTGCCGGATTTCCCCCATGAGACCCTCGGAGACGCCCTCCATGAATGCTGTTACCAACGATTCCGCTACGCACGATTACAAGGTCCGCGACATCTCGCTGGCCGCTCTCGGCCGCCGCCGCATCCGCATGGCCGAGGAAGAAATGCCCGGCCTGATGGCCATCCGCGCCCGCTACTCGGCCGCCAAGCCGCTGAAGGGCGTGCGCCTGTCCGGCTCGCTGCACATGACCAAGGAAACCGCCGTGCTGATCGAGACGCTCAGCGCGCTCGGTGCCTCGGTGCGCTGGGCTTCCTGCAACATCTTCTCCACCCAGGACGACTGCGCCGCGGCCGTGGCCGCCGCCGGCATCCCGGTGTTCGCCTGGAAAGGCGAGACGCTGGAGGAATACTGGGATTGCACGCTCGACATGCTCACCCATCCGGGCATGAAGGGGCCGGAGCTGATCGTCGACGACGGCGGCGACGCCACGCTGCTGATCCACAAGGGCGTGGACTTGGAAAACGGCGACGACTGGGTGAACACGCCCAGCGGCAACCATGAAGAACAGGTCATCAAGGACCTGCTCAAGCGCACCGCCAAGGAGCGCCCCGGCTTCTGGAAGAAAGTCGCCGCCGACTGGAAGGGCGTTTCGGAAGAAACCACCACCGGCGTGCACCGCCTGTACCAGATGATGGAAGCCGGCAAGCTGCTGGTGCCGGCCATCAACGTCAACGACTCGGTCACCAAGAGCAAGTTCGACAACCTCTACGGCTGCCGCGAATCGCTGGCCGACGGCATCAAGCGCGCCACCGACCTGATGGTGGCCGGCAAGGTGGCCGTGGTGTGCGGCTACGGCGACGTGGGCAAGGGTTGCGCGCATTCGCTGAAGGGCTTCGGCGCGCGCGTGATCGTCACCGAGATCGATCCGATCAACGCCCTGCAGGCGGCGATGGAAGGTTTCCAGGTCACCACCGTGGAAGACACGCTCGGCATCGGCGACATCTACGTCACCACCACCGGCAACAAGGACATCATCACGCTGGAACACATGGCGGCGATGAAGAACAACGCGCTGGTGTGCAACATCGGCCACTTCGACAACGAGATCCAGATGGATCGCCTGAACGCGGCGAAGGACGTGACGCGCGAAACCATCAAGCCGCAGGTGGACCGCTATACGTTCACCAAGACCGGCCGCAGCATCTACATGCTGGCCGAAGGCCGCCTGGTAAACCTGGGTTGCGCGCACGGCCATCCGAGCTTCGTGATGTCCAACAGCTTCAGCAACCAGACGCTGGCGCAGATCGACCTGTGGGCGAACAAAGACAAGTATGAGAAGACCGTCTATCGCCTGCCCAAGAAGCTGGACGAGGAAGTGGCGCGCCTGCATCTGGAACAGATCGGCGTGAAGCTGACCAAGCTGACGCCGGAACAGGCGGCGTACATCGGCGTGCCGGTGGAAGGGCCGTACAAGCCGGATCATTATCGTTATTGATGGGCTCCGCTCCTCTCCCCGTTTGGGGAGAGGAGTTTTGCTTGGGTCTCATTTTCGCTTTCGTACCGGCGGAATAAACGCCTCAATGGCGCACGCCAAGATTCGCCCGGCGCACCGCCTCGACGAATCCCGCGAACGGAATATCCGTGATCCCCACCAGCCCGATATGGCTGTTCTCGCCATCGAGCAGGCGCCCGGTCACCGGCTGATCGACGTAGTCGAACCAGTGGGTTCCCACGATGACCGGATCGCTCGCCGCCGCCTGCACGAAGCGCGCATACGCTTCCCCGCGCTGCGCTTCGTTCCACACGGATACCACGCCCTTTCCGAACGGGCCGCGATCGTCCGAGCCAAAATGGAACTCGGTGATCAACACCGGTTTATCCAGCCTGTGCAGGGCATCCAGCTCCAAGCCGTGCTGCGGCACATCCGCATACACGTTGAAGCTGATCACGTCGCAATACTGCGCGCATGCGGCCACTGCTTCTGGCGTACGCACCGCAAAGCGCCCGCCCAGCAGCAGATGATGCGGATCGTGCTGATGGATCGCGGCGGCCACCAGGCTGAAATATTGATCGGCGTACTGGCGCAGCCACGCGCTGTAGTCGTCGGCGATGGAGGGATGCGCCTCGTTCGGTTCCGGCGCCGGGAAATTCGTCGCGTCCAGTGCGGACCAGTCGGCGAGCGCGATGCCCCATGCCGCCGCCAGCTTCGACGGTGCGCCATATTTCTTTTTCAGCATGGCGATGAAGGCCTGCTTGGCGGCGCTGCGCGCTTCACCATGCAGCGTGCCGATGGCCAAGCCCCAGCGCCCTTGCGGCCCCTGCCCGGCCCAGGCCAGTTCGTTCTCCGCGAAATAGCCAACCAGCCATGGATCATCACGCGATGACGCCGTCGCCTTCACCACCGATGCCTGCACCGCTTGCGCAAAACGCGGATCGAAGGGGTCGGGCATGCGACCCCAGTAATCGTATCCGCTGGAAACATTGCCATACGTACCTTCGATATCGATCGACAAGGTATAAGGCACGCGATGCGCTTGTTCCAGGGCCTCATCGCTCCAGTTGCCAATCGTGTTGAAACCCCATGCCTGCAGCCGATCCAGGGTGCGCTTGCGCCAGGCCGCCCGCCAACCGGCGCCATCGGCGCGATACAGATTGGCCGCATAGAAATCGAACCAGCGCCCGTAGTTGGCGCCGATGCCGGCGCTCGCGCCGCGCTCGGCATCGCGGCTGTCGCTGGTGCCGTAGAACGCGCTCCATGGCGGCTGGTCCGGCGGCAGGTCGACAAACATCTGCTTGCGCCCTTGCACATAGGTGCGCGTATCGCTGGCGATCACTGCGTTCAGGCCGAGCGAGAAGAACGCATGGCCATCGGGTGTCACCAGCCACCAGCGGCCGTTGGCCTTCTGCGTGTGGAACCAGCCGGTGCGCGTCAACGTGATGGTGTCGAGACCGCCATATGCATCCATTCCGCTGCGTGCAGTCAGCCGGGCCTGCAGTTGGCGGTCTTCCTGCGCATGTGCGCTGCGCAGGGCGGCGTCGCTGTCGATCTTTTCCGGCCATTGCCCGCGCGTGTACTGCCCCCAGCGATCCACGATGCCGTCGTACGCCGCTTGCAAGGCGGCGTCACCGGCCACCGTATCCACCTTACCCAACAAGAGCTGTTGCGCTGCCTGCGGTGCCGGCATGCTGAGGCGAATCGCGCGCACCTGCGCCAGATCGAGCGTACCGTCGACCTTGGTCGCCACGAACAGCGCGCGGCCATCATGGTTGAAAGGCATCGGCGGCCCCACCTGCATGCCAAACGCGCGCGACGAGGTCGCATGCAACGGAATCACCAGGCGCTGCGCAGGCCCCGCCGGCAAGCCGGCCTCCGCATGCAGATGTTGTCCGGCGACGGTGCCTTCCAGATCGACCTGCAGCGTGACCGCCCACGGCATGGCGTTCTGCACCTGGATCTGCAGCGCGCCCTGCCCGGTCTCATTCCACGTACCGGTGGCGGGCGAGATGACGATGTGCGGTTGCTTGCCGGGCTGGAACGAATAACGCTGCAGCGGCGTGCCCTGCGCATCGTGTTCGACCGCCCCCACACGCTGCACCTGCTGCCATTGAATCGTTGCCGATGTCGAGGCAGACGCCAGATCGGCCACCTCAGTGGCCGCGCTGCTGACTGAAAGCCATCCGAATGCCAGCCCGACGCATGCCGCGATCCAGTTCATGATGAGGCTCCGAGATCTACACAACCGCCCGCCGCCGCTGCCACCAGCGCCACAACGCATACACCGGCACGCCAATCACGATGATCACCACGCTCATGCCCGCATCGCGCGGCGTGTCGATGACGGTGGCGACGATCACGCTCAGCACCGTGCACACGAATACGAACGGCAGGATCGGATAAAGCGGCACACGATAAGGTGAACTCTGCGCACCGAACTTGCGGCGATACCAGAACAGCGTGGCGATGCCGAACGCATGCCCCAGCCATTCCCCCACCGTGGTGTAGTTGACCAGTTGATCGAACGTACCGGTGATCACCAGCACGATCGCCCACAACCCCAGCACGACCAGCGCCACCTGCGGCGCGCGCCAGCGGGGTTCGATCTGGCCCACGGAGCGGAAAAACATGCCGTCCGCGCCCATGGTCTGCAGCACCCGCGCACCGCCGGCAATGGCGATGCTGCAGTAGCCGAACGTGGAACATGCGATGCCGATCGCCATGATCGTGGCGCCCCGCGCACCGAAGACAAGGCTCATCAAATCCGCGGCGGGCGCTTTGCTCGCCGCCAGGCCGGCATGTCCCAGCCCCACCAGATAGGCGATATTGGCCAGCACGTAGCACGCCACCACACCGAGCAGGCCCAAGGTGAGCGCACGCGGTAAGGTGCGTTGCGGATCGCGCACTTCGCCCGCCATGTCGTTCAAATAGTGGAAGCCGCCGTACGTGAACAACACCGGCAAGATGGCGCCGATCCACGCGTTGCCGGACACCTGGTGCGCCGTATCCACCGCCACCACGCCACCGAAATGCCCGTGCGCCAACATCAGGCCGACCACCAGCAGCATGGTGATCGCCGCCAGTTTCAGCAGCGTGAAGACGTTCACCAGCCATGCACCGGCGCGAATGCCGAACAGATTGACGCAGACGATGAAGAAGATCGCGCCCACCGCCACCGGTGCCGACCACGTGTGCGGCAAGCTCACCGCGCGGCAGAAATAATCCGCGAAAGTGGCGGCCACCGCCGCGACGCTGCCGGGGTAGTTGATCAGCGCCATGGTCCAGCCGAACAGAAAAGCCGGCAGCGAGCCGAAGGCCTCGCGCAAATAGAGATAAATGCCGCCAGCATGCGGCCGCCGCGAACCCAGTTCGCCGTAACAGAGCACACCGGCCAGCGTGAGCAGGCCACCCGCTATCCACACCGCGAGCAGCGGCAGGCCGGAGCTGGTTCGCTCGGCGACCGTGGCCGGCGTGCGGAAAATACCGCTGCCGATCACGCCGCCAACCACGATGGCTGCGCCGCTCCATATGCCGAGTCGGCGCAAATAGGAAGAGGATGAAGAGGTTTCGTCGGTCATAGATGCCGACATTAACCCGAGTCGCCGCCTCCTGTCCGGTGACTTTCGCCCTACGACGCGCAGGCCCATGACCCCAGCCACATTGACACGCCGAAATGCGCGCGCCGATACTCCGCCGGGTCACGCGCCATCGCCTTGAGACCAGGGCTGGCGCATCGGCCCCGAGGGGTGCTGCGACGGACGCCAGTCCGCCACGCTCGGCTCGCCGACCGTCCAACGATCAAGGGCGCCCACCTCAATCTATTTGGAGGTGTTGTCATGCGTGTTTCCGATTTTCGTCTTGCGATCGCGTCGTCCAGGCAGTTCCCCACCGTCCATCCGGATGACGTTCACCTGGTCGCGACGCTGGAACGGCTTGGCGTGCAGGCGACGGTTTGCGTCTGGAACGATCCGCAGGTCGAATGGACCGCGTTCGATGTGGTACTGATCCGCACCATCTGGGATTACTTCGAACATTACGCGGCGTTCCGCGGCTGGCTCGACATGCTCGACCGGCTGGACGTCATCACCATCAACGATACGAAGACGCTGCGCTGGAACAGCGACAAGCGCTATCTGCTCGACCTGGAACGGGAAGGCGTGCCGATCATTCCCACGCATGTGGCGCATGGCGGCGGCCTGCAGCATGTGCTGTCTTCCATGCCGGGGCGCGATGTGGTCATCAAGCCCACCGTCAGCGGCGGCGCATGGCACACCGTGCGCGGCAAGACAGGCACACCCGCGTGCCAGCAAGCCATCGACGCGTTGCCGAAGCATCTCGATTACCTGGCGCAGCCGTTCGTGCCGGAGATTGCGAGCGAGGGCGAATGGTCGCTGATGTTCTTCGACAACACCTTCAGCCACGCCGTGCTGAAGCGCCCGACCGCCGGCGACTATCGCGTGCAGGAACAACATGGCGGCCGCACCGCACCCGCCACGCCCGACGACAGCATCGTGCACGCCGCCGGCAAGACCCTGCTGGCGACTGCCGCCCTGGGCTATCGCGACCTGGCTTACGCGCGTGTCGACGGTGTGATGGTGAACGGGCAATTCCTGGTGATGGAGCTGGAGGTGATCGAGCCGTCGTTGTTCCTGAGCGGGAATCCCGATGCGGCTGAGCGATTTGCGCAGCATCTGGTGGAGCGCTTGCAGATGCTTCCGCGTGAGGCGCGTCTGTTGGATTGAGTGACCTCTGTATAACGACATGGCTTCATGACTTGCCAAGCTCTGCTCCCTCCCCTGCGAAGTAGGGGAGGGCCGGGGTGGGGTTGTTCGAGCTTGCAGTATGATTTGGACTCTTCGCGAGGTTGCTTCACCCCACCCCACCCCAACCCTCCCCTACTACACGTAGGGGAGGGGGCACATCTGGCGAACTGAGACTCGACGCTAATCAGCAACGTAGGCTGGGATGAAATCCCAGCACGTCCACCTGTACCTAAAGCTGGGATTTCATCCCAGCCTACGCCAAGCCCTCCCTGCATACAGGGGAGGGAGCGCATGCTGAGCCCGGAAGGCCGCGCGTACTAGAATCCCGCTGACTCCATCACCCACGCGCCCGGTGTCCAACACGCCACGCAAAATCCTTCACGTCGACATGGATGCGTTCTACGCATCGGTGGAGCAGCGTGATGATCCGTCGCTGCGCGGCAAGCCGGTGGTGGTGGCCTGGCGCGGGGCGCGCTCGGTGGTGTGTGCGGCCAGTTACGAGGCGCGCAAGTTTGGCGTGCGCTCGGCGATGCCGGCGGTGCGCGCGGAGCGGCTGTGTCCGCAGGCGATCTTCGTGCCGCCGGATTTCGTCCGTTACAAAGCGGTATCGCGGCAAGTGCGCGAGATTTTCGCGCGGCATACCGATTTGATCGAACCGTTGTCGCTGGATGAGGCCTATCTGGATGTCACCGTCACCAAGACCGGCCTGCCCTCTGCCACCGCCACCGCGGAAGCCATACGCGCCGCCATTCGCGCAGAAACCCAACTCACGGCGTCGGCCGGCGTGGCGCCGAACAAGTTTCTCGCCAAGATCGCCTCTGACTGGAACAAGCCTGACGGCCTGTTTGTGATCCGCCCGCATCAGATGCAGGCCTTCCTCGCGCCCTTGCCAGTGGGGCGACTGCCCGGCGTGGGCAAGGTGATGGACGCGAAGCTGGAAGCGCTCGGCATCAAGACGGTCAGCGATCTGCGCGCCTTGCCGCTGCTCGAACTGGAACAACGCTTCGGCCGTTGGGGCCGCCGCCTGCATGAGCTTTCGCTGGGCATCGACGATCACGCGGTGCAGCCCAACCAGCTCACCTTGCAGGTGTCGTCCGAAGACACCTTCGAACACGACCTCACCCTGGACGAACTGGAGCCGCACATCCGCCGGCTCGCCGAGAAAACATGGGCGGCGCATCAACGCGAGGTGCAACGCGGCCGGATGGCTCGCACCATCGTGTTGAAGCTCAAGACCGCCGATTTCCACACGCTGACGCGCAGCCTTACGCCATCCGTGCGCCCACGGTCGGCGACCGAACTGGCGGACACGGCCTGCGCCTTGCGCGAGCGCGTCGAGCGGCCGGCCGACAGCCGCTACCGCCTGGTTGGCGTGGGGCTTTCCGGGTTCGTGGACCAGGACAGCTTCATGGCGCAAAGCGATCTGTTCGATACAACAGAACCGCCCACATGAAAACATCCATGCGCATGCTCGCCGTGTTCGGGCTGATGCTGGTCAGCCTGCTTCACATGGCACCGGCGTATGCGGAAGACGGCTACGACCTATGGCTACGCTATCGGCCACTTCCACAGGCACAGGCGCAGCTTTACCGCCGCCATGCAACAGCATTGATCATCGGCAGCAACACGCCGACCCAGATCGCCACGCGCGACGAATTGCAGCGCGCGCTGAGCGGGTTGCTGGGCGCCGCGCCGACGACGACGGATGCCGTCACGCGCGATGGCGCATTGATCGTCGGCACACCCAAATCTTCCGCATTGATCGCAAAGCTTGCCCTTGATCTGCGAAGCCTTGGCGATGAAGGCTATGTCATCCGCTCGGTCATCGTGCAGGGCCATGCCGCCACCGTCATCGCCAGCCATACGGATATCGGCGCACTTTACGGCGCGTTCCATTTCCTGCGTCTGCTACAGACCGGAACGTCCATCGAGCATGTCGATCTGCGTGAGTCGCCGCGCATCAAGCTGCGGCTGCTCGATCACTGGGACTATCTCAATGGCCAGGTCGAACGCGGCTATGCGGGCGCGTCGATCTGGGACTGGTGGAAGCTGCCGGATTGGCGCGCGCCGCGCTACACCGACTATGCGCGGGCCAATGCGTCGATCGGCATCAACGGCACGGTGCTCAACAACGTCAATGCGGGCGCCACGATTCTTACGCCGGCGTATCTGGACAAAGTCGCGGCCTTGGCAGAGGTGTTTCGCCCTTATGGCATCCGCGTCTATCTCAGCATTCGCTTCAGCGCGCCGATCGACATCGGCGGCCTGAAGACGGCCGATCCGCTTGATCCGCAGGTGCAAGCCTGGTGGCGCGCCAAGGTGGACGAGATCTACAAGCGCATTCCGGATTTCGGCGGCTTCCTGGTCAAGGCCAATTCGGAAGGCCAGCCGGGCCCGGAGGACTACCATCGCACGCATGCCGACGGCGCCAACATGCTGGCCGATGCGCTCGCGCCGCACGGCGGGATCGTGATGTGGCGGGCGTTCGTCTACTCGCAGGCAAATCCGGAAGATCGCGCCAAGCAGGCGTATGACGCATTCAGGCCGCTCGATGGACACTTCCGTTCCAACGTGCTGGTGCAGGTGAAGAACGGCCCGGTCGATTTCCAACCGAGGGAGCCCTTCCATCCGCTGTTCGGCGCCATGCCCAAAACACCGTTGATGATGGAATTCGAAATCACGAAGGAATACCTCGGCTTCGCCACGCACCTGGTGTACCTGGGGCCGCTGTACGAGGAAGTGCTGTCGGCCGACACGATGGCGCACGGCAAAGGCTCCACCGTGGCCAAGGTGATCGACGGCTCGCTGGACGGCCACACGCTTACCGGCATGGCCGGGGATGCGAACATCGGCACCGACCGCAACTGGAGCGGCTCAGATTTCAATCAGGCGAACTGGTATGTGCTCGGCCGGCTCGCGTGGAATCCGTCGCTATCCTCGCGCGCCATCGCCGAGGAATGGGTGCGCATGACCTTCACCAACGACGAAGCCTTCGTCACACCCGTGGTCGACATGATGATGGGTTCGCGCGAAGCGGCGGTCGATTACATGACGCCGCTCGGCTTGCTGCACCTGATGGGGCCGTATCATCACTACGGGCCGGCGCCATGGGACGCCAGCGAATCGCGCGCCGACTGGCGGCCCGTCTACTATCACCGCGCAGATCGCCAAGGCATTGGCTTCGATCGCAGCCGCAGCGGCAGCGATGCGGTCGATCAATACGCGCCGGCGCTCGCGGCGCAGTTCAATGACGTAAAGCAAACGCCCGAGCAGTTTCTGCTTTATTTCCACCATGTACCGTGGAATTACCGCATGCATTCCGGAAAGACGCTGTGGTACGAGCTGGTGGCGCATTACACGCAGGGCGTGGACGACGTGAAACGGATGCGCGCAACCTGGCGGCATCTGGACGGCTATATCGACAACGAGCGCTACGAGCAGGTTGCTGCGTTTCTCGCCATCCAGGAGCAAGAAGCGCAATGGTGGCGGGATGCCTGCATCGCCTATTTCCAAAGCGTGTCCGGTTTGCCGCTGCCCCCAGGCTATGCACCACCGCAGCATTCGCTGCGGTATTACCAATCGCTGTCGTTTCCGTACGTGCCTGGGTTTTCGTCGTGGTGAACAGCCTGTAGGCTGGGATGAACTCCGAGCCTACGCCCTGCAAGCTACTCGTAGTCCCAGGTGTCATCGACCTTGGTGATCTTCCAGCGGCCATCCTGCTTGCGCAGAAACACCAGCACATTGGTCTGATCCTTTGCGCCAAAGGTAACGGCAACCACCGCGACATCCCCTAGCTTCATTGCGGAATGGACCTCCATATGAGTCGCCCATTCCTTCGGATCGTAATCTTGCACCTTGAGGAAATAGTCGACCCCTTGTGGCGGTCCCGCATGACTGTATTCGTCCTTCAGCCTGCCGACGGTTTTGGCGGAGACGTAGTTGTAAATATCCTTTTGACGCAACGGATAAGTATTGTCGTTGTCGTTTTTGAAAAACCACTGGTAGAACGACGTTACAGCAGCTTCCGGCGAGGCAGGCACTTGCTGCGCATGCAATCGCGGAGGCAACAAGCCGAAACCAAGCAGCAACATGGCGATAAGGGGAGCGGCAAACCGGCGCATTTTTTCACCTCAGTAGTGGCGATAAATGACATAAGAAGGCTTCGCGTTCCGATACGAAGGCCCTGGGTAGAGTCCATGCAGCTGTTTGAAATCTGATATCCACTGCGCCCCATCGAAGATTGCCATATGCCCATCCGGATGTCCTGGGCTGGCTGAATGACCTCCACGTCACCTTTTTGCGGGGCGCCCTGCACGGCCTTGAATCCCGCCATGTGTATGACTTTTTGCGTAATCCACTGCTTTTGTTTCATTCCACATGCCAGAAATATTTGAGCCTCCTGCGCAATTGTCGGTTGGACACAAACAAAAAGGCCCGGATCGCTCCGGGCCTCTTCTCTTCATGAGACGAAAATCACTTCTTCTTGGGTATGTACAAGTCGGTAATGGTGCCTTCGTAAGCCTCGGCCGCCATGCCGACCGATTCGCTCAAGGTCGGATGCGGATGGATGGTCAAGCCGATGTCCGCCGCTTCGGCGCCCATCTCGATCGCCAGCGCGATTTCCGAAATGAGGTCGCCGGCGTGCGGGCCGACGATGGCGCCGCCGACCACGCGATGGGTTTCTTCGTCGAACAGCAGCTTGGTGAAGCCTTCGGTGCGGTCGATGCCGATGGCGCGGCCGCTGGCCACCCACGGGAATTTGCCGACGCCGATCTTCAGGCCCTTTTCCTTCGCTTCGCGCTCGGTGACGCCGACCCAGGCGATTTCCGGATCGGTGTAGGCCACCGAAGGAATCACGCGCGCATCGAAATGGCTCTTCTGGCCGGCGACGACCTCGGCCGCCACTTTCGCTTCGTGCGTAGCCTTGTGCGCCAGCATCGGCTGGCCGACCAGGTCGCCGATGGCGAAGATGTGCGGCACATTGGTGCGCATCTGCGTGTCGACATTGATGAAGCCGCGTTCCGTGACCGCCACGCCGGCCTTGTCGGCGCCGATCTTGTTGCCGTTGGGCGAGCGGCCCACGGCGACCAGCACGCGGTCGAACACGGTGGTGGCCGGAATGCTGTCGCCTTCGTAGCTGACCTCGATGCCTTTCTTGGTGGCCTTGGCTTCCACCACCTTGGTCTTGAGATGCACGCCCTTGAGCCTGCTACCCAGACGCTTGGCGAGCGGCTTGATCAGGTCGGCATCCGAACCCGGGATGAGCTGGTCCATGAATTCGACCACGGTCACTTCGCTGCCGAGCGCGGCATACACGGTGGCCATTTCCAGGCCGATGATGCCGCCGCCGACGACGAGCAGCTTGCCGGGAACGTCTTTCAGTTCCAGCGCGCCGGTGGAATCCATGATGCGCTCGTCATCCCACGGGAACGCGGGCAGCCGCACGGCTTGCGAACCGGCGGCGATGATGGCGTATTCGAAGCGCAGCAGTTTCTTGCCTTCGGCGGTGTCGATTTCCATCTCGTTCGGCGACACGAAGGTAGCCACGCCCTGCACGGTGCGCACCTTGCGCTGCTTGGCCATGCCGGCCAGGCCGCCGGTGAGCTGGCCGACCACCTTGGTCTTGAAGCCGCGCAGCTTGTCGAGCTCGATCTTGGGTTTGCCGAAGCTGACGCCGTGCGCGGCCATGGCTTCGGCTTCGTCGATCACCGCCGCGGCATGCAGCAGCGCCTTGGACGGAATGCAGCCGACGTTGAGGCATACACCGCCGAGCGTGGCATAGCGTTCCACCAGCACGGTGTCGACGCCGAGGTCGGCGGCGCGGAAGGCGGCGGTGTAGCCACCAGGGCCGGAGCCGAGCACGACGAGCTTGCACTCGATGTCGGCCTTGCGGCCGGTGGCGCCGGCTGCTTGCGGAGCGGGCGCTGCGGCGGGCTTGGTAGCAACGGGGGCGGCGGCAGGCGCGGGCGCGGGAGCTGGCGCAGCTACGGGTGCTGGTGCCGCAGCCTTCGGCGCTTCCGCCTCGCCGGCCACTTCAAGAATGGCGATGACGGCACCTTCCGACACCTCATCGCCCACCTTCAATTTCATTTCCTTGATGACGCCGGCCGCGCTGGCTGGAATCTCCATCGTCGCCTTGTCCGATTCCAGCGTGATCAGGCTCTGTTCCTTCGCCACGCTGTCGCCGGCCTTCACCAGTACCTCGATCACCGGCACGTTGTCGTGACCGCCGATGTCGGGGACTTTCAGTTCGATCGTATTGGCCATGATCGTTGTCTCCCCGTCAGAGCAGCAGGCGGCGGATGTCGCCGAGCTGGGTGGCGAGGAAGGACGCGAAGCGTGCGGCCAGGGCGCCGTCGATGACGCGGTGGTCGTAACTCAGCGACAGCGGCAGGATCAGGCGCGGCGCGAATTCCTTGCCGTTCCACACCGGCTTGGTCTGCGCCTTGGACACGCCCAGGATCGCCACTTCCGGCGCATTGACGATCGGCGTGAATGCCGTGCCGCCGATGCCACCGAGCGAGGAGATCGAGAAGCAGCCGCCGGACATGTCGTTCGGCCCGAGCTTCTTGTCGCGCGCCTTCTTGGAGATCTCGCCGAGCTCGACCGCCAGGTCCAGCAGGCCCTTCTTGTCGCAATCGCGGATCACCGGCACCACCAGGCCATCGGGTGTGTCCACCGCGATGCCGATGTGGAAGTACTTCTTGAGGATGAGCTTTTCGCCCGTGGCGTCCAGCGAAGCATTGAACTGCGGGAATTTCTTCAGCGCCGCGACGACCGCCTTGATCTGGAACACCAGCGGGGTGATCTTCAGATCCTTGTTCTCGTCGCCGAGCTTCTTGCGGAAGGCTTCCAGCTCGGTGATGTCGGCGTCTTCATGCTGGGTGACGTGCGGGATCATCGCCCAGTTGCGCGCCAGGTTGGCGCCGGAAATCTTCTGGATGCGGGTGAGCGGCTTCTCTTCCACGTCGCCGAACTTGGCGAAGTCGACCTTCGGCCACGGCAGCAGGTTGAGCCCGCCGCCGGCCGCCACCGTGCCGCCCTCCACCGGGCGCGCACCGGATGCCAGCGCATGCTTGACGTACGCGGCAACGTCTTCGCGCACGATGCGGCCGCTGCGCCCACTGCCTTTCACCTGGCGGATGTCGACACCCAGTTCACGCGCAAAGGCGCGGACGGCCGGCGTCGCGTAGGGGGCGTCGCCCGGCATCACCAGCTTGGCATCGAAGGGCGGGCGGGCCTGCGGCGCCACGTCGCCTTCCGGCGCATTGCCCGGCAACACGCCGCGGCCGCCGAGCGGGGCGGGTTCTTCTTTCACTGGCGGCGCAGGGGCCGGCGCGGGGGCTGGAGCCTTCGCGGCGGGTTCTTCCGCTTTGGCCGGAGCCGGCGCTGCGGCGCCACTGGCTTCGATGATGGCGATCAGGGCGCCTTCGGACACCTCGTCGCCCAGCTTCACTTTCACTTCCTTTACCACGCCAGCGAAGGGCGCGGGCACTTCCATCGTGGCCTTGTCCGACTCCAGGGTGATGAGGCTTTGGTCTTTCTCTACCGTGTCGCCGGGCTTGATCATCACCTCGATCACGGGCACATCGCTGTGTCCGCCGATATCTGGGACGCGGGCTTCTTTAAGGTCGGCCATGATTTCTCCTGCGGGAACGAAGCGGCCACGCGGGGGAAGGCGGAGGTGGCCACAAGACGTTCATCATAGCAACCGGCACCCGTTCAGGACATGCCGAATGCGCCTAAACCGGCCATGCGCATACGTATGCGGCGCATTTGTCCTATTTAATCGAGGGCTGGCCGGTAACGATATGAATTTCGCGCTGCGGAAAGGGAATGCTGATGCCTTCGGACTCGAAGCTTTCCTTCACCGCGCGCAGTAGATCCGTCTGCGCCGGCCAGAAATCCTCGGTGCGGGTGTGGGCGCGCAACAGCAGGTGCACGGCGCTATCGGCCAGGCTTTCGGTCCATGCCGTGGGCGCCGGGCTTTTCAGGACGCGCGGATCGGCCGCGTACAAGCGCTGCACGATCGCCAGCGCCTTGCCGATGTCTTCGTGGTAGCCGATGCCCACGTGCAGCTCGAAGCGGCGCGTGCCGCGACGGCTGAAGTTGATGATGGCGTCGGCGCCGATCTTGGCGTTGGGTACGACCGCCTCACGGTTGTCCGCCAGCACCAGTTGGGTGTGCATCAGGTTGATGGCTTCCACCGTGCCCTCGGCGCCACCGGCCTGGATGTAATCGCCGACCCGAAAGGGCCGGAAGATGATCAGCAGCACGCCCCAGGCCAGGTTGCTCAGCGAACCCTGCAAGGCCAGGCCGATGGCGAGACCGCCCGCACCCAGCGCGGCCAGCAAGGGGGCGCTGGGCACGCCCGCCGTCTGCAAGGCGATCACGATCAGCACGGCGATCAACACGCCATACAGCAGATTGCGCATGAAGCCGCTGAGCGTGGGGTCGATGGCGGCACGGTTCATCGCCCGCTGCATGAAATTCGCCAGCCGCCTGGCCAGCCAGTTGCCGATCAGCAGCACCAGCAGCGCGGCGAGCAAGGCCGGTCCGTGCCGGGTGAAGAAGGCAAGCAGATCGTCGCGGGAAACGATTAGAAGATGCTCGAACATAGGGCAATCCTTGGCAGATCGTGCAAAGCCTAGCAGTCGGTCATGCTCCATGCATCGCAATCCGTGCACCGATGCCCGTCAAAAAAATCGAAAAAAACGCCCGGTTTGGGGAACCGGGCGTGTGACTGTCGCGTGCTGGGGAGCACGACTGGGGGCTAGATGACTAGCGTTGGGCGTAACTCGCCTTGTCGGTACGGTCCATGTTGAAACGAATCAGCTGCAGACGCTGGCCATCGGGCAGGCGGAACTGGAATTGCTGCTGCAGTTGCTGCAAGTGAGTGAAACGCGGGCACAGGGCTTCGGCGCGTTGGCCAAGTTTTTCCGCGGGTGCATTGACGGCCTTGTCGATCGACGCATCCAGCGCGTCGGTACGTGCCTGCAGCGAAGCGAGCCGGGTGGAATCGCCACTGAGGGCATCTTTCACGATATCGCCGGTGACGTTGCCGACGAGATCGGTGACGGTTTTCTGCAAGTCGTTGCCGAACAGGTCGCGCTCTTCCCCGACCTCCCACTTGCCCTGCCCCAGGGTTTCGTCGATGCGGCGCGCGGCTTCGTCATGCCGGTCGCGTAATTCGTGCAGCAGGTGCGCCTGCTCGTCGCCGTGGTCGGCGAGCGTGGCGACCACCGTGGTCAGCGCGGCATAGCCGATGTCCACGCCATCGCGGGCAATGCCCGCCACCGCCGGCAGCAGGTCACGCACTTCATGTTCGTAGTCGCGCAGGCGCGCGGCATCGGCTGCGGAGACGGCAACGGGCCGGCCGTCCACGCGCAGTGCGCCATCGTGGATGAAGACATCGCCGGGATCGCCGTGCTCACGCGTAAATGCAATGCCGTTCGGCTTGACTTGCATGTCGTAGTCGCTGGCATACGAACATGCCAAGTGATGCGCATGACCGTCGTCAGCGTGGGCGACAGCAGTGGTTGCGAACACCAGCAGCGCGATGAATGAAAGCATGTGACGGCGCATAAGAATCCCTCCCGAGATGCGACCCGGCCTACTGTTGCGCGTTTGGATGCGTGCCTGGGCGCATAGGATGCTCTGATTAATAGAGCATCCATAGGGTTTAACACCGGGTAGCAAGGCGACATGGGCCGTACGTCATTCCCTGCCATCGGTCATGGGCAGTCAGCATGACGATTGGCGCAGCGCACATAGGCAAATGCCCGGGAGCACGATAACGTCGACGCCTGGATCGCAAATCAGGGGCCTCCATGCCATCCACCGATGTCATCATCGTCGGAGCCGGTCTTTCCGGACTGGTTGCAGCAACCGAGCTGACCGATGCCGGCCGGCGCGTGCTGATCGTCGAGCAGGAACCGGAGCAGAGCCTGGGCGGGCAGGCGTTCTGGTCGTTCGGTGGATTGTTCTTCGTGGATTCGCCGGAACAACGGCGAATGGGCGTGCGCGATTCACATGCGCTGGCATTGGCCGACTGGATGGGCACCGCCGCCTTCGATCGCCCGGAAGATTATTGGCCGCGCAAGTGGGCCGAGGCGTATGTCGATTTTGCCGCGGGCGAGAAACGCGCGTGGCTGCACGCGATGGGCATGCGCTGGTTTCCGGTGGTGGGCTGGGCGGAGCGCGGCGGTTACGGCGCGATCGGCCATGGCAATTCGGTGCCGCGCTTTCACGTCACCTGGGGCACCGGACCCGGCGTGCTGGAACCATTCGTGCGGCGCGCGCGCGACGCGCAGGCAAAGGGTTTGCTGAGCTTCGCCTTTCGCCATCGCGTGGACGCGTTGCTGGTGGAGAACGGCAACGTGGTCGGCGTGCAGGGCATGCGACTCGCCGACGACGGCATGGTACGTGGCAAGCCGAGTTCGCGCGATGTCGTCGGCGATTTCGAGTTCCGCACGCAGGCCGTGATCGTCGCTTCCGGCGGTATCGGCGGCAACCACGAACTGGTGCGCAGGAACTGGCCGCAACGCCTGGGTCCGCCGCCCCTGCACATGCTGTGCGGCGTACCCGCGCATGTCGATGGACGCATGCTGGACATCAGCGAAGCGGCCGGCGCGCGATTGATCAATCGCGATCGCATGTGGCATTACGTGGAAGGCATCGAAAACTGGAATCCGATCTGGCCGATGCATGCGATACGCATCCTGCCCGGTCCATCTTCGTTATGGTTCGACGCGCGCGGCGATCGCCTGCCCGGTCCGCTGTGGCCCGGCTTCGACACCATGGGCACGCTGGAATACCTGCGCCGCACCGGTTTCGACTACAGCTGGTTCGTGCTCGACCAGCAGATCATCCGTCGCGAATTCGCACTGTCCGGCTCCGAGCAGAATCCCGATCTCACCGGCAAGAGCTGGCGGCAGGTAGCCAGGCGCGCCGTCGGCAAGCAGGCGCCGGCGCCGGTGGAAGCCTTCAAGCGGCACGGCCGCGATTTCATCGTGCGCGACACGCTGGACGAGCTGGTCGTCGGCATGAATGAACTTGCCGGCAGCCCATTGCTGGACGTCGCCCGGCTACGCGAACAGATCGAGGCGCGCGATCGGCAATTCGATCATCCGTTCGCGAAAGACGCCCAGGTCATGGCGATCCACAATGCGCGCCGCTATCGCGGCGATCGCCTGGTGCGCGTGGCCAAGCCGCACCGCATGCTCGATCCGGCCAATGGTCCGTTGATTGCGGTGCGCTTGCACCTGCTTACGCGCAAGACGCTGGGCGGCCTGGAAACCGATCTGGATGCACGGGTGCTGGGTCAGGACGGCCAGCCCTTGCGCGGCCTTTATGCGGCCGGCGAAGCGGCTGGCTTCGGTGGCGGTGGGCTGCACGGCTATCGTGCCCTGGAAGGCAGCTTTCTCGGCGGCTGTTTGTTTTCGGGCCGCGTCGCCGGGCGCGCCGCCGCCGCGGCCATCGCATGACGCCGCCACGCATTGTCATCTACGGTGCCGGCATGGTCGGCAATTATCTGGGCGGCCGGCTGCATGCGCATGCGCGCGTGCGCTTGATCGCGCGTCCGTCCATCGCAAGCAGCTTGAACGAACACGGGCTGACCGTCAGCGATTTGCACGGCTACCGTCAGCACATTCCAGCGGCGGCGCTCGACATTGCAACGCAGCCTGATGCTGCGCGGGACGCCACCGTGGTGTTGGTGACCGTGAAATCAGCGTCGACCATGCAAGCCGCGCATGAACTGGCGGACGTGTTGGCGCCCGACACCTTGGTGATCAGCTTTCAGAATGGCTTGCGCAATACCGCGGACTTGCGCGCGGCGCTGCCCAGCTGCCAGGTGCTCGCGGGCATGGTCCCGTTCAACGTGACCCAGCCGGAGCCTGCGCACTTCCATCAGGCGTCATCCGGCAGATTGGCGGTGGAGCGTTCGAAGGCGCTCGCGCCATCGCTACTCGCTGCGTTCGACGCCAGCGGCCTTCGCTTGCAGCAGCACGATGACATGCAGGCCGTGCTGTGGGCAAAGCTACTGATCAACCTCAACAATCCGCTCAACGCACTAAGCGGATTGCCGCTGCGCGACGAACTGGCCCAGCGCCCGTGGCGGCAATGCCTGGCGTTATTGCAGCGCGAAGGCTTGCAAGTGTTGCAGGCGGCGGGAATTCGCCCTGCCCAGCTCACTGCGCTGCCGATGCGTTGGCTGCCGCGGGTGCTGTCCTTGCCCGATGCCCTTTTCCATCGTGTCGCCGCGCGCATGCTGGCCATCGATCCACTGGCACGCTCCTCCATGTGGGACGACCTGCAGGCCGGCCGCCGCACGGAGGTGGACTACTTCAATGGCGAGATTGTCACGCTGGCGAAATCGAAGGGCATGCGGGCGCGGATGAATGCGCACATCGTGGCGTTGATGCGGGAAGCGGAGCAATCGCAGGTGCGCTGGGAAGGCCACGCGCTATTGAAGGCCCTGCGCGATGCCGGGAGCGTGGCCTAACGCGCCACATCCTCGATGTGCGCGATTTTTCCGCCCACTACGGTAAAGATGGTGATGCGGCCCTCGCGCTCATATTGCCACTGTTCGCCCTTGTGTTTTGCACTGGCGGGCCTGCCTTTGTTTTTCTTGCCCGTGCTTGAGGAGGATGCCTTCGCACGCACGGAAGGCTCGCCCAGCAATGCCTTGACGCGCGCAGCGCTGTCGCCCACCACCAGCACCTGGCTGCCTACGCGGATGCTTTGCAAGGCGTGCGCGTTGAAGCTGGCGACCAGCAAGGCAAGCAAAAGATAACGGCGCATAACGGCTCCCTGTCGTTGGTTGACTACTCCGCGATGATCACCGCTATCAGAAGCCAGCGCCGGGCTCGGCCAGATAAACCAGTTCTTCCGGCGTACTCGCTCGGCCAAGCATCGCGTTGCGATGCGGAAAACGACCGAACCGCGCAATCACCGCAGCATGCCGGCGAGCATAGTCGAGATAACCGATGTATGGCTCACGCTGTTCTGGCAGCAGGCTTTGGCATAAGGCTTCGAACGCGGCGACGCTGCGCTGCTGAAGCGCGCTGTCTTCGGCATGTTCGAGCGGGAGGTAGGCAAAAACGCGCTGGATGGGTGGCAACTGGCGGTCGAAACCTTCCTCGATGCCCCACAGCGCGCATCGTTGCGCATGAAGGTCTTGCGACCATGCGCGTGCATCGTGGCGATAAAGATTGCGCGGAAACTGATCCAGCACGATCAGCAGCGCCAGCCAACCCGAGGGCGTCTGCGCCCACGTCTCGAGCTTGCCTTGCGCCGCCTGTTCCACCATGCCGGCAAAACGCATGCGGATGGCTGCATCGAAAGCCGGATGGGATGCAAACCATGCGTCGCGGTGGTTTGCGTCGAACCAGAAGGCAAGTACGGCCAGCGCCTCGTGCGACATAGCCTGGCCGCCCTTCCTTAATGTCCGACGCCTAGGGCCTTGGCCATGCTGTGCATGTCCAGATCGATGGAGTGCAGGCGCGGCAGTTGGCGGTGCAGTTCGTCCTTTATGGCCAGATCGCTTGTCCCCACGCGGGCGATCACCCGCTCGAACGAGCGCAGCAGGCTTTGCTCATGGCGCGCGAGCAGGCGAATCCAGGCATCGTCGCTGCGTGGCACGAGGGCGTCGAAGCGATGGCGCACGGCGCCCAGCATGCGCCGCCGCGTGGCGGGAACGCCTTCCTGGCTGCGGATCTGCTCCTGCAATTCGGTGATGACCAGGTTCAATGACTGCGCTTCTTCTTCCAGCACGGTCCGCAACCCGGGTTCGCCCACCTTGGCCGCGGCATGGCAATAAAGCGCGCGCAACTCGATGCTGCGGCGAATCAGGCCATTGCATAGCTGTTGAACCGCCAGCGACACCGGGTCGCCTCCTGTCTGCACGTGAATCTGGAATGGCAACCATGTTGCAGGACAAGCACTTAGCCGCGGATAAATCCATCTGTCATAACCGGCCCCCGCTCAGCTGGCGTTTCATTGCCCGATTTGCACCAGGTCGAGCGGACGTCCATTGCTCCCGCGAATGCCTTGCTGCAGTTCGGCCAAGCGCTGGATGTCCGGGCAAAGCGCCTGGATATCGGGACGCAACACCTGCAACCGTTGCTGCAGGCGGGCCTGGAATCCGGTGGTGAGATCGGCAGCCTGGTCGCGCAAGCTGGCGGCCTGTTGCAGGTCGCCGCTCACCGCGGCGCTGACGGCCTGCTGCCCCATGGCCGAGGCAATCAGGGGCACGATATCGCTGGCGATCTGGTTGGCGTATTGCTCGGCGGCGTCGCCGTGCCAGTCGTGCGTGCTCTGGCTGGCCGCCACGCGCTGGTGCAGATTGGCCGCATCGTCGGCCAGGCGCCGTTGCAGTTCGGCCCGGGTTGCGGCGTCCAGGCTGAGCCCGTCGGCTTCCTGCTGCACGGCCTGCACGGCCACGTCGATACCACGGTTGATGACAGCTTTTACCCTTGGAACCAGCGCGAGCACATCGCGCTGAAAGAGCGTCAGGCGATCCTGGTCCTCGGCATTGAGCGGCACCTGGCGACCATCCGTCTGCAAGCTGCCGGCGGCGATCACCACCTTGGTGGGCGCAGGCTGCGGACGATCGAAGACCAGTTGGCCGGGCCGCAGGCTGAGATCGTAACTGCTGGTGGCGTGGCAGACCTGGGACAGGTCCTGCGCATGCAGGTTGCCGCCGGCCAGCACGAGCATGCCGACGGCAAGCAGACGGTTGAAGCGCATGACATACATCTCCGTCGGACTAGGCCCGACAGCGATAAAGCGCAGCGGGATAACTGCGGCTGAACTGGGCTACGAACGCGGGCGGAATTGCAGGCGCACGGCAGGCTGTCCCAGCTGCCACGCCAGCCACAGCAGCGCCGGCACCGACACCGCCTGCAGCCCCAGCGCGATCAGCAGCGGACGCTTGAACCCGTCCAGTTGCTGCTGGATGGCGGCGTCGCGGACCTGGGCCAGCGCCTGCCACTGATGCCACAGCAATATCCCGCGATAAGCGAGCCATACGCACAGCACCAGGGCGACAATGCGCAGTACCGAACGCGCCCATGCCTGGCGCAGAATGCAACCGGCCGTGGCGACGATCACCGCGAACACGGCGATCAGGTAGCTGATGTCCCACTTCAACATGTAGCGCAGCTTTGCCGCGTTTTCCGTGTCAGCCGCAGGCAGGGCTTGCAAGGCCACCCACATCTGCTGGGCATGGCGCAGGTATTGCGAACCGAGAAAACCGGCCACCAGCAGCATCAGCCACGTCAGCATGCGCCACCATGCGAAACCGGATGGGTTCCTGCGCAGGTCCGAATCGAAACGGGAAATCAGCATCAGGCCGTGGCCTTCTTCATCGTGGTGAGGTCGCCGAGGACGCGCGCGGCATGGCCCTTCGGGTCGATGTTGCGGTAGATCTTGGCGATTTTGCCACTGGGATCGATCAGGAACGTCGTGCGCTTGGCAAAATGCAAACCGACCGCCGAGGTCAGTACACCATATTGGATCGCGATCTGATGGTTGGTGTCGGACAGCAGCGGAAAGGGAACGTGATACTTGGCCGCGAACTCGGCATGCGACTTGGCGCTGTCCTGGCTGACGCCGACCACGTCCGCACCGGCCTGGCGCAATTTGGCGATTTCGTCGCGGAAGCTGCAGATGTCGGTAGTGCAACCGGGCGCGAAATCTTTCGGATAGAAATACACCACCAGCCAATGCCCGTGATAATCGGCGGGACTGCGCCAGTGACCGTTCTGATCCTGCAGCCGAAAGGCCGGCGCCATCTGCCCCACTTGCGGATCGCCCTGCTGCACGGTGCCAGCCACACTGGGAATCGCCGACGAGCCAAACAGGCCGAGCATGGCAAGCAAGGTCAACCAACGGCGCATCAGCGGCACTCCCACGACAACGTTACGGGCGAGTATACGCGTCACCTCCATAAGCGAAAGGCGCCTTGCGGCGCCTTTCGTGGGTCGGGTTTCAAGACCGCTTAGCGATGGATGGGCTCGATATCGAATTTGTCGACAGCCACACCAAGATTGACGCCTTCGCCCGTGCCCGACAAGGCGATGGAGGTCGTGCCCTTGGTCAGCACCTGGGCGGTACCGCTGCGAACCACACCAGCCGAAGCGCCAGCCTGCGCGTAGCTGCCATAGACATCCTTGATGCTGTAGACGTTGCTGATGTCGCCATGGCCGCTGACGTGGAATTTGCCTGCCGTCAGTCCGCCACCATGCATGCTGATGCTGACGTTGGCCGATTCGCCATTGTCACAGCGGATGTCGCCACGTCCCTCGGCATGCTGATAGATCGCCGACCACCCGGCCAGGCTGTAGGTCAGGTGGCATTTCACCGGCGCTTTGCCCGCCTGGGCCGACGTGGCGGGAAGGCCCGTCAGCACACCGGCACAAAGCAGCACGGCAGCAGTTAGTCCAGAGGTACGCTTGCTCATATGAGGTCTCCTTGACACAGGCATGGATCAGCCATGCCGTAGCGAGAGTGTGGAAGCGGAAAACTGAATAAATCGCCAAGAACGACCGGCGCCGTTCAGTGTCCGCAGGCCGTCGTGAGGCGAGCGTGCAGGACGGCAGCTGTTGTTTCTTCACGCTTGATGCTTAACTAACAACGCGTCGCGCACACTGGCCTTCGTGCGCTTTTTGACACGGAGCACACATGCCCAAGTATTCGCTGGTCGGCTACGACAGTTCGGAAACCTCGCAGCGCGCGTTCCGTTTCGCGATGGATCTGGCGCGCGCGTGCAAGGGCCGGGTACGGGTGGTATCGGTGCTGCAGGTCACGCAAGGCGGCGCCGACGCCTGCGCGCTGATGATGACCGACTCGGCCACCGAGCGAACCCGCGAAACACTGCAGGAGCTGCGCGCACTCGACCCGGACACCGATGCGCTGGTGGACCTGGAGATCACCCACGGCAGTCCGGGCGACGCGCTGCTCAGCCAGGTCCGGCAGCATCCGGTCGATCACATCGTGATCGGCCATACCGACCGTGGCGCGCTCGGCCGCTGGCTGCTGGGCTCGGTGTCGGAGGACGTGCTGGCCGGTGCCCACGTACCTGTCACCGTGGTGCGGTGAGCCGGGAATCGTCAATAGTTAAAGGCGGTCGCCCGCAAGCTTGCCGGCCCCGCTCTTGCGATTTCCGATTCCCGATTGACGATTCCCGCGCCCAGCCACAAAGCTGGCATTAATCCGATCCAGCGTTCACCATTTATCCTGTTGTCCCCGATCTGTCACAGATCGGGAGGCCTTTTTGTTTGTACAGGAACCACCACGTGGACTACAGCGCTGTCCTGCCCTGGACCTTGGAAAGCCTGAATTTTGCCGAGATCGACGTGGCACGCGTGCGCCACAACGAAAACCTGTTCCTGCTGCTGTGCAGTGCATCATTCGTGGAAAGCGGCTCGGATCTCTACACCAGCAACCTGATTGAACATTTCGACGGCGACCTGGAACTGCAGGCCTGGCTGCGCGAACACTGGGAACACGAGGAGCTGCAGCATGGCCGTGCCCTCGCCGCCTACGTGCGCCACGTATGGCCGGAATTCGACTGGGATGCCGGCTTCCAGGCGTTCTGGAAAGACTACGGCGCGCTATGCACCAACGAACAGCTGGAAAGCTCCCGCGGCCTGGAACTGGCCGCACGCTGCGTGGTGGAAACCGGCACCGCCAGCCTGTACCGCGCCTTGAACGATATCGTCGACGAGCCCGTGCTCAAGCAGCTCACCCATCACATCAAGAGCGACGAAGTGCGCCACTACAAGCACTTCTACCAGCACTTCCAGCGCTACCGCGAACAGGAACGGCTGGGCCGCTACAAGGTGTTCCGCGCGATCCTGCGGCGCGTCAACGAAATCCGCAACGAAGACAGCGACATCGCCCTGCGCCACGTCTTCAACCAGTGCTATCCGCACTACAAGGACGACCAGGCCCAGTTCCAGAAAGTGACCGGACCCGCACAGGCGCTGCTGCGGCGCCATATTCCCGCGGAGATGACGGTGAAGATGCTGCTCAAGCCGCTGAACCTCTCCCCGCGGCTGCAGCAGGCACTGGAAAAACCGCTGGCACGCATCAGCGAACGCCTGTTCCTGCGGCAGTGAAGCCGGCGTAAACCGTTTACGCAAGCTTCCTGGCTTCGATCAATCTACCTATGGACTGCTGCCGGCATGCGCAGGCGCGCTGCCGGCGTTCTCGCGCGGCACGCTATCCATATGGCGCGGGCCTTCTGTCTCCAGCTTGAAACGCGCCAGGTCGATCGGGCGAATCTGCTTGATCACGCACGGAATGTACGGCCGTCCCGTCAGCACCTTGTCGAAACCGGTCTGCACTTCACTGGCGAAGCTGGTCAGGCCGATGACGTTGGTGAAGGTAAGGTTGTTGCACGGCCACACGTCGAGCAGATAGGCCCGCTTGGGCAGCGTGTAGACCACCAGCTGCGCATCGCTGAGCGGTTCCCACGAGTAGATCTGCGCGCCCATGATCAACCGGAAACTGCGCACCGGCGCACCGGCCGCAGCGTTATACGCCTGCTGGCGCTGCTGCAGGCGCTGCGCGTACGGCGCCGATTCGCATCCCGCCAACAACATGCCAAGACCTACGAGAGCCAGCATGCAAAACCGTGACATGACACCTGCCTCCTCGATCGGGATAAGCGCCATAACGCGCGAGCCTGCGTGCGGTGCACGCCTATTTCTTGTCGCCGAGCGGCTGCCACTTGGAAGGATCGAAGCCGCCTACTTCGAATAGCACTTCCTGTTTGTCGCCATCGTGCGTGGTGACCGTCATGGTGATGCGCTTGGCTTTTTCCATGGCGGCGATGAAGGGCTTGTCGTCGCGAATGAAAATGGCCGGCTGGTTGCCGGTCGTCGGCAGGAAGGCGCTGATGGGGTGGGATTTGTCGTCGAACTGGGCCGGGATCGTGCAATTGCCTTTGCATGCAAAGCCGTGGCCGGTGCCGAACAGGAACACACTCTGGCCCCACTTGGTATGCCGGCGCAGCACCAGCCGTATCGCACGGTCGCCGCTTGGGCGCGTGCTGTAGATGCTGGCGGTGGACTGGGTGCCACCTTCCATCGGGCCGACCTGGTAGCTCCATAGCGCAGCCAGCCGGCGTTTTTCGGCCGATGCCTTGGCGCGCTGCTGCACCTCGGGCAAGGTCTGCTGGACCTGCTTGGCTGCGTCGCTGGCCGGGAACTGCTGCACGATCGCCTGACCGATGCCCGCCGCCAGCTCATCATTGTTTTGCTGCAGCGCCTGCTGGTAGGTCTGCAGCTGCCGGTTTGCTTCCGCGGCCATCTGCTGGGCCTGGGCCTTGGCGGCGTCCTGCGGCGAGGGGGTGTTTTGATCCTGCTGCGAACAGGCGGCCAGCAGCAGCCAGCCACAGGCGGCGGTTGCAATAAAAGTGTGGCGAAGCAGCGAACGGGTCATCGTAGCCATCCCAGCGAAGAGAGGTCCCTAGCTTGAAACGAGCGCCCGCCCGGATGCAACCTACGCCATCGCGGACTGACCGAACCGTTCCCGCAGCGCCGCGCGGTAACGGCGGCTGCATGGGATGGTCATGCCATCGCGCATCAACAGGCGCGCATCGCCCGTATCCAGCGGTTCGATTTCGGCCAGGAAGTCGAGGTTGACCACGTAGCTGCGGTGCACGCGCACGAAACGCTGCGCATCCAGCCGCGCTTCGATACCGGCCATGGTGGCGCGCAGCGGATAATCGCGCCCGCGCACGCGCAGGTTGACGTAATTGCCAGCCGCCTGCAGCGACTCGATCTCGCGTGCGCAAAGCAGGAATTCCTTGCCGAGCTTGCGCACCAGGAAGCGCTCGGGTTGTTCGACCGGTTCCACCGGCGGCCCCACGTCCGGCGCCGCAAGAAGGCTCGCTTCGCCCTGGAAGCGCACGACCCAGAGCCGGTACAAACCGATGCACACCAGGATCCAGAAATACGAGCGGATGTCCTTGAGGTATTCGTAGCGGAAATCCGGCAGCCAGCGGCCCACGGCATAATGCTGGCCGACAACGGCATACACGAGCTTGCGCAGCGCCACCATGCCGGCCACGTGCAGCACGCTGAAGACCACGCTGTAACCCAGATGCCGGGGCAGGTTCCGCCACCAGTTTTCGAAGCGGATCGGCCAGCGTCGCGAGGCCCACACCAGCGCAGGAATCAGCACCATCATCACCAGTCCGCTGCTGGCTTCCCATGTCCACGGCTCCCATTGCGGAAGATCTGGATGGTCCATCACCGCGACCAAGCCGTTGAGCACGATATTGACGGCGAAGAATACCGGCCAGAACGCGATCTCGAAGGCGCGTCGCCAGCGCTGGAAGCTATCGAAGGTGAAGCCATGGTGAGTCTCCATCGGTGGATTATCGCTGGAACGAGGGGACGAACCACGCATCGCTTTGCGGGACTGCCGCGGCCGCCGATAATGCCGCCTCCAGACAAGGACCCCGCATGTCATCCAAGCCCGCGCCAGGTTCGGCCGATTCACTGCTCAACCACCGCGCTTATGTCGCTTTCTGGTGCGCCCGCACCGCCTCCAGCTTCGGCTTCCAGATGCTGTCCGTGGCGGTGGGCTGGCAGATCTATGCGATCACCGGCCGTGCGTTCGATCTCGGGCTGATCGGCCTGGTGCAATTCTTCCCATCGGTGTTGCTGGCGCTCCCGGCGGGCCATCTGGCCGATCAGTTCGACCGGCGGCGCATCGTGCTGCTCGGCCAGATCGTGGAGTGGATTGCGATCGTGCTGTTGACCGCACTGACCTTGCTGCATGCCATCAACGAGATGGGCATCCTGCTGCTGATCTTCGTCATCAGCACCGCCAAGGCGTTCGAATCGCCATCGATGCAATCCATGGTGCCGGCCTTGGTGCCGCCCGCCCTGCTGCCGCGTGCGATGGCGGTGAACGGTTCTGCGATGCAGGCGGCGATGATCATGGGGCCGGCGCTTGGCGGCCTGCTGTACGTCGCCGGCCCCGGCGTGGTGTACGCCGTGGCGGCGGGGCTGTACCTGGTATCCACGGTGATGGTGTCGCAGCTGCGCTACGAACACGCGCCGCCGAAACGCGAACCGGCCACGCTCAAGACCCTGTTCGCCGGCGTGCATTTCATCCGCGAACGCAAGGATGTGCTCGGCGTGATTTCCCTGGATCTGTTCGCCGTGCTGCTGGGCGGGGCCACCGCGCTGCTGCCGATTTTCGCCAAGGACATCCTGCACACCGGCCCGTGGGGCCTGGGCTTGCTGCGTGCCGCACCCGCCGTAGGCGCCTTGCTGATGTCGTTCTGGCTGGCGCACCGGAGCATGGAGCGCAACGTGGGCAAGATCATGTTCGCCTCGGTGGCCGGCTTTGGCGTGGCGACGCTGGTGTTCGCCCTGTCCAAGCTGCTGTGGCTGTCATTGCTGGCCTTGTTCGCACTTGGCGCGTTCGACATGGTGAGCATGGTGATCCGCGGCTCGCTGGTGCAGCTGGATACGCCCGATGCGATGCGCGGCCGCGTGAGTGCGGTGAATGCGATTTTCATCAACACGTCCAACCAATTGGGCGAGTTCGAATCCGGCATGGTGGCCGCCTGGCTGGGCGCCGTCGGGTCGGCCGTGGTCGGCGGCATCGGCACGCTGGTCGTGGTTGCGCTGTGGATGGCGCTGTTCCCCACCCTGCGGCGCAGGCAGCGGTTGCACATGGAAGCCTCATCGGCGTGATGCGCCGGAACCAGCAGACGATCGCCACCAGAACGCTGATATAAAAAGCCCGCAAAGTGAGCCAGATCAAGGGCTGCGCGCCTACAATCGGTTAACGTCCCACTCACGTGAACGCTGGCAAGTTCAATAACCCCATCCGAACCATAAAAGGAAGATCGCCATGAGCAGGCAAGCCGACATCGAACGCCGACTCGACCACCTTGGCAACCGTGTGCGCGAGTATGCAGACGGTGCCGCCGATACCGCTGACAGTTTGCTTTCCCGCGGCCGCCGCGCGGTCAGCAAGCTCAGCAGTGGCGACGCCCGCAGGCGCGTGGCACGCAAGGCCGAGGATTTCGCCGACGAGGCCAACTACCAGTACCGCCGTTTGCGCCGGCATGCGGGGCGGCATCCGGTGGCCACGGCCGCCATCGTGATCGGCACCGTGGGCGCCCTGGCCCTGCTGTTTCGCGCATTGCGCAGCGGCGACGAAGACTGATTCGTCAGCCCCCTGATACCCACCTACATCAACAAAAAGCCCGCCGAAAGGCGGGCTTTTTGTTTGCAGGACATCACATCCATCAAACCGTCAGCGGATTGGGCTTGTCCGGATCGAGCTTGTATTCGCGGATCGCACGCGCCACATCCTTGGCGTTGACCTTGCCGTCCTTCGCCAGCGCTGCCAGTGCAGCGTGGGCGATCCAGTAACGATCCACCTCGAAGAAACCGCGCAGGTGCTCGCGCGTATCCGAGCGGCCGAAGCCGTCGGTGCCCAGCACCGTGTAACGCATGCCGTCCGGCATGAAGGCGCGGATCTGGTCGGCGTATTCGCGCACGTAGTCGGTGGCGGCAATCGCCGGGCCTTGGCGCCCTTGCAGCAAGCCGGTGACGTACGGCACGCGCTGTTCCGCTTCCGGATGCAGGCGGTTCCAGCGCTCGGCATCGAAGCCGTCACGGCGCACTTCGATGAAGCTGGGCACGGACCAGATGTCGGCGCTGACGCCGAAATCCTTCTCCAGCAATTCGGCGGCCGCGATCACTTCGCGCAGGATGGTGCCCGAGCCGAGCAGTTGCACGCGCGGCTCGCCCTTCTTCGGCTTGCCGGCATCCTTGAACAGGTACATGCCCTTGATGATGCCTTCCTCGACGCCCTGCGGCAGATCGGGGTGGGCGTAGTTCTCGTTCATCACGGTGAGGTAGTAGTACACGTCCTCCTGTTCTTCCAGCATGCGGCGCGTGCCGTCCTGCAGGATCACCGCGACTTCGTAGGAGAAGGTCGGGTCGTACGCGCGCACGTTGGGAATGGAGCCGGCCATCAGGTGCGAGTGGCCGTCTTCGTGCTGCAGGCCTTCGCCGTTGAGCGTGGTGCGTCCGGCGGTGCCGCCGATCAGGAAGCCGCGCGAACGCATGTCGCCGGCAGCCCAGGCGAGATCGCCGATGCGCTGGAAGCCGAACATCGAGTAGTAGATGAAGAACGGCAGCATCGGCTGGTTGCTGATGCTGTAGCTGGTGGCCGCCGCCATCCAGGCGGCCATGCCGCCGGCCTCGGAGATGCCTTCCTGCAGCACCTGGCCCTTCTGGTCTTCGCGGTAGTACAGGAGCTGGTCGGCGTCCTGCGGACGATATTTCTGGCCGAACGGCGCGTAGATGCCGATCTGGCGGAACATGCCTTCCATGCCGAAGGTGCGCGCTTCGTCGGCGACAATCGGCACCACGCGCGGGCCGATGGCCTTGTCGCGCAACAGCAGGTTCATGCCGCGCACCAGCGCCATGGTGGTGGAGATTTCGCGATCGCCGGTGCCCTTGGTGATCTGCTCGAAGGCGGCCAGTTCCGGCGCCTTGAGTTTCACGTCGCTATGGCGGCGACGCTGCGGCAGCGAGCCGCCGAGCGCCTTGCGGCGCTCCAGCATGTACTGCACTTCCGGCGAATCCTTGCCAGGGTGGTAGTACGGCACTTCGGCCAGCTTGGCGTCCGGCACCGGGATGTTGAAGCGGTCGCGGAAGTGGCGCACGGCCTCGTCGTCCAGCTTCTTCTGCTGGTGCGTGGGGTTCTGCGATTCGCCGGCCGCGCCCATGCCGTAGCCCTTCACCGTCTTGGCGAGGATCACGGTGGGCATGCCCTTGGTGTTCACCGCCGCGTGATAGGCCGCGTACACCTTGTGCGGATCGTGGCCGCCGCGGTTCAGGCGCCAGATGTCGTCGTCGCTGAGGTTGGCGACCATCTCGCGCGTCTCCGGATACTTGCCGAAGAAATGCTCGCGCGTGTACGCGCCGCCGAAGGCCTTGCATGCCTGGTATTCGCCGTCGATGGTTTCCATCATCAGCTTGCGCAGCACGCCGTTCTTGTCGCGCGCCAGGAGCGGATCCCAGTAGCTGCCCCAGATCACCTTGATGGCGTTCCAGCCGGCGCCGCGGAATACGCCTTCCAGTTCCTGGATGATCTTGCCGTTGCCGCGCACCGGACCGTCCAGGCGCTGCAGGTTGCAGTTGATGACGAAGACGAGATTGTCCAGGCCTTCGCGGCCGGCCAGCGAGATGGCGCCGAGCGATTCGGGCTCGTCGCATTCGCCGTCGCCCATGAAGCACCAGATCTTGCGGTCGGTCTTCGGCATCAGGCCGCGGTTTTCCAGGTACTTCCAGAACTGCGCCTGGTAGATCGCCTGGATCGGACCCAGGCCCATCGACACCGTGGGCACCTGCCAGTAATCGGGCATCAGCCACGGATGCGGGTACGAGGACAGGCCGCGGCCGGCCCCGAGCACTTCCATGCGGAACAGGTCGAGCTGTTCTTCGCTGATGCGGCCTTCGAGGAAGGAACGCGCATAGATGCCTGGGCTGGAATGGCCCTGGTGGAACACCAGGTCGCCCGGGTGATCGGCACTCGGGGCGCGCCAGAAATGATTGAAGCCCACGTCATAAAGCGTGGCCGACGAGGCGAAGCTCGCGATATGGCCGCCCAGTTCGCCCGGCTTGCGGTTGGCGCGCACCACGGTCGCCATCGCGTTCCAGCGGATCAGGGTGCGGATGCGCCATTCCATCGCGGCATCGCCGGACATCTTCGCTTCCAGATGCGGCGGGATGGTGTTGACGTATTCGGTGGTGGGATCGAACGGCAGGTAGCCGCCCGAACGACGCGTGGAATCGACCAGCCGCTCCAACAGGAAGTGCGCGCGCTCGGTGCCTTCGCGATCGATGACGGCGCTGAGCGATTCGACCCATTCCTGGGTTTCGGTGGGGTCGAGGTCCTGGTGGAGGATGTCGTCGAGCTGATCCATGAAACGTCTCCGCGGCGCCGTGCGCCGCCTTGCAGTGGGTGTGCGTCGCGGGGAAGCGACGAAGCCGAGGGCAGGCATCGATCCGGCAGCCGAGCCGGCACGGAACTTAGGAGGGACCGCGTGGCATGTTCGCCGCAGGACGAGCTAACCGCTCGATTCTAGCCTTGGCGTGGCAATCGCGCCAATTGTCGGACCATACATACGTATGCGAACGGTTTGCGGCGGCGCAGCATCACGTCGGTGGGCGGTTCGCCCCGGACTAGATCCCGGGCGAACCCCAACGTCATGGACCTGCCGCAAGCATCAGCTTCGCTCGCTTTGCGCCGCGCGAATCTGCGCATCCACCACGGCAATCGCCGTCATGTTCACCACGCGCCGCACGGTCGAGGTGGGCGTAAGGATATGGGCAGGCTTGTCCACGCCCATCAGGATCGGGCCGACCGCCACGCCGTCGGTCATCACGCGCACCATGTTGTAGGCGATGTTGGCGGCATCGAGGTTGGGCATCACGAACAGGTTGGCGCGCCCGCCAAGCGTGGTATTGGGAAACATCCGGCGGCGGATTTCCTCGTCCCACGCCGTGTCGCCCTGCATTTCGCCGTCCATTTCCAGATCCGGTGCGCGCGTGCGCAGGATCTTCCATACCTCGCGCATTTTGACCGCACTGGCGTTGTCGTGACTGCCGTAGTTTGAATGCGACAGCAACGCCACCTTTGGTTCAACACCAAACAGCTTCAGGCGATAGCTGGCCTGCAGCGTGGCATCGGCGATCTGCTCGGCCGGCGGGTCGCACTGCACGTGAGTGTCGAGAAAGAACCAGGTGCCCTTGTCGTTGATCACGGCGGTCATCGCCGAGGTGCACTGCACGCCGGGATCGAGGCCGAACACGCTGCGGATGTAGCCGAGCTTCTTGTGGTAGCGCCCGACCAGGCCGCAGATCAGCGCATCGGCTTCGCCGCGCTTGACCATCATCGAGGCGATCAGCGTGGGACGCGAACGCATCAGGTTCTTCGCCGCCGCCGGCGTCACGCCGCGGCGTTCGGTCAATGCGTGATATTGCTGCCAATAATCGTTGAAGCGCGGATCGTCGTTGATATTGGTGAGTTCGAAATCGACGCCGGCGCGCATCCGCAGGCCCAGTCGCTCGATGCGCGTTTCGATCACGTCCGGACGACCGATCAGGATCGGATAAGCGAGCTTCTCGTCGATCACCGTCTGCACTGCGCGCAGTACGGTTTCCTCTTCGCCCTCGGCGTACACCACGCGCTTGCGATCGGCGCGGGCACGCTCGTACACCGGCTTCATGATCAGGCCGGTGCGATAGATGAACTGGCTGAGCTTTTCGAGATAAACCTCCATGTCCTCGATCGGCCGCGTGGCCACGCCCGAATCCATCGCCGCTTGCGCCACCGCCGGCGCCAGCATCACCAGCAGGCGCGGATCGAACGGACGCGGAATCAGGTACTCGGCGCCGAACGTCGGCGCTTCACCGCCGTAGGCGCCGGCAAGATCACCCGCCTCCATCTGCGCCAGCGCGGCGATCGCGCGCACGCAAGCCAGTTTCATGGCTTCGTTGATGCCCGTGGCGCCGACATCCAGCGCACCGCGGAAGATGTACGGAAAGCACAGGGCGTTGTTGACCTGGTTCGGATAGTCCGACCGGCCGGTGGCGATGATGCAATCCGGGCGCACCTGCTTGGCATCTTCCGGCAGGATTTCCGGATTGGGATTGGCCAGCGCCAGGATGATCGGCTGCTTGGCCATGCTCGCGACCATCTCCGGCTTCAGGATGCCGCCGGCCGACAGGCCCAGGAAGATATCGGCGCCATGCACGATCTCCGCCAGCGTGCGCGCCGGGGTATCGCGCGCATAACGCTGCTTGTCCGGGTCCATGTGATCGCGCCCCACATACAGCACGCCCTCGCGGTCGAATGCGGTGATGTGCTCCGGCTTCGCACCCAGCGCCACCAGCATGTCCAGGCAGGCGATGCCCGCGGCGCCGGCACCGGTGGTGGCGATCTTTACGTCCTCGATGTTCTTGCCGACGATCTTCAAGGCATTGATCACGGCAGCGCCGACGATGATGGCGGTGCCGTGCTGGTCGTCGTGGAACACAGGGATATTCATCCGTTCGCGCAGCTTGCGCTCCACGATGAAACACTCCGGCGCCTTGATGTCTTCCAGGTTGATGCCGCCGAAGGTGGGCTCCATGGCGGCAATGATGTCCACCAGCTTGTCCGGATCGCGCTCGTTGAGTTCGATGTCGAACACGTCGATGCCGGCGAACTTCTGGAACAGCACGCCCTTGCCTTCCATCACCGGCTTGCCGGCCAGCGGGCCGATGTCGCCCAGGCCGAGCACGGCCGTGCCGTTGGTGATCACCGCCACCAGGTTGGAACGCGCGGTGTACTGGCTGGCGTTGCGCGGGTCCTCGACGATCGCTTCACAGGCATAGGCCACGCCCGGCGAATACGCCAGCGACAGATCGCGCTGCGTGACCAGCGGCGTGGTGGGCGTTACCTTGATTTTGCCGGGGCGCGGCAGGCGATGATATTCGAGGGCGGCTTGGCGGAAGTCGTCGGAATGAGCCATTGGATGATTCAACGAAAAAGGGACAGGGAGCCGCACGGCGGCATGCGTGGAATGGTAGCACCCGGCAGCGATCACCACGGCGCGCGCGGAGTAGTCAAAAGGTAGTAAACAGCGCACGTTTTGCGCAGCCATCCATGCCGGCCCGTTCTTGATGCAATGCGGCACAAACCGTTGCCTTCGACGGAGGCGGCCTCGGATACTCGCCGCCATGTCCACATCGCAGCGACGTCCATGACCACACGCCTGGCCAAAATCCTCTTGCCGCTCGTGCTGGCGGCCTTCGCTTTCATCGTGACGTTCGACAACATCGTCGACTACGACTCCAACTATCAGTTCGTGCAGCACGTGTTGTCGATGGACACGACCTTTCCCGGCAATGCGTTGATGGGCCGAGCCATCATCAATCCCCTCATGTGGCAGGTGAGCTATTGGCTGATCATTGCGGCCGAGGGCGTTACCTGCCTGCTGTTGCTCAGTGGCGTTGTGGCTCTATGGCGGGCACGCCGCCAGCACGGCGCCAGTTTCAACGCTGCAAAAAGCCTGGTCACGGCTGGATGCGTCATGGGCTTCCTGGTGTGGTTCTTCGGCTTCATGGTCGTTGGCGGCGAGTGGTTCGCCATGTGGCAATCGAAGACCTGGAACGGGCAGGAAGGTGCCTTCCGCTTTTACATGGCGATCCTGGGCGTGCTGATTTTCGTCAATCAGCCTGATCGCGACCTGGCATGATGGCTATAAACCTGCCGACAAGGTCTCGGCCTCCACCTTCGACATCCGCACCCGATTGATGAACAACGAGAACGCCAGCTTGCCCGCCAATCCATGCACGTGCTGCATCCACGGCGGCAACCAGCGTGGCGCGACCAGCGCACCGGACTGGAAATACGGCTCCAGACTCATCACGTCGCCCAGCGTCAGCTTGCCGGCGAAGAGATAGCGCAGCAGATCCAGGCGGCGTTCCTTCAATGCCCAGCGGAAGAAGGTATGCACGTCGAGCAAGCCGGAGAGATACACGTTGTCCTTGGCGAATGCGGAACCGCCGGTCAACGGCACGCCGCGGAATACGCGCTGGGCGGAATGGAAGCTGTCGGCCACGCTTTGCCCGCAACGGTTGAAGAAGCGGTAGACCTCGACGAAGTCCGCGCCATTGAGCGCCATGTCCAGCGCAAGAATACGCAGGCTGATGCGCTTGAGCCGGGCAATGTCGATGGCGCCGGACATCAGCTCGGCGAATACCGCCAGGCCTTCCTGCGTAGCGGTGACGCGCGGCGACGTGCGCGCCAGCGAGGCCAGCACCGGCTGCTCGCGTCCGTTCAACGCGGTAAGCGAGTGCACGAAGGCTTCGTGGTTGAGCAGCTGATGACGGTCGTATTGGCTGAAGCGCGTACCGCCGCGCAGGCGGATGCGCGTGGCGCCGGCCGCCGCCTTGGCGGTGAGGTCGTTGTCCACCTCCACCGCAATCACGCCCTGGCCGAAGAAACCGTCCAGCACCTTGGACAGGTCCTTGCGCAACAACTCGGACGAGATATTGGTGACGATGTCGTCGTCCGCCATGTCCGCACCCAGTTCGTCGGACAACTCCACGAAGTAACGTGCCGCATCGAGGTTGCTGTAATGGCTGCCGGTGATGGCATCGCCCGGACGTCCATACAGTTGGATCGACGGCGCGGTGACGCCCGCGGTGCCCACCGCCTCGAGCATTTCTGCCGCGATGCGCCAGGATTCGGCGGTGCGGCGCAGATACTCGCGGATCGCATCGCCGTCGCCGGCGTCCTTTTCGATCGCCGCGAGCTCCTTGCGCACCTCGGAGAGATCGGGCTTGTGATAGCTCACGTCCGGCAAGGCGTATTGGCCTTTGCCGTAGGCCTCGATCATGCGGTCTTCCAGCGATGCCGGCCAGCTTACGGTCGACAGGATGTTGATGCCCTTCACCGCCGCCAGCAGGCGTTTGTCGAGGGCCGCATACGCTTCCAGCTCAAGCGGCAGGATTTTCTCGACCGGCGTACTCACCATCCCTCCCGCTCGCGCGAACCCTTGGGGCCATGCGGCTTGCTCGGCGGCCGGCCGCCGCGCTGGCGGCGCAGGCGCGATTCGAGCAGGGTGGCCTGTTCTTCGCGCTCGTCGCGCAGCTTCAAATAGTTGCGCCAGCGCTCGGGCGTCAGCTCGCCATCGTGCAGGGCTTCCTGGATGGCGCAGCCAGGCTCGCTGCCGTGGCCGCAATCGGCAAAGCGGCAGTTTTCGGCCAGCGCCTCGATGTCGGCGAACAGGTCGAGGTTTTCCTCGCCGGTAAGCTTGAGTTCGCGCATGCCTGGGGTATCGATCAGACAGCCGCCGCTCGGCAGCTGCAGCAAGGCACGATAGGTCGTGGTGTGGCGCCCGCGGCTGTCGTGGCTGCGCACGTCGCCGATGGCCATGTGCTGGCTGCCCAGCAAGGTATTGGTGAGGGTGGATTTGCCCGCGCCCGAGGACCCGACCAGCACCGCGCTGTCGCCCGGCTTGAGGTAGACGGCGAGCACCGCCGCACTGGCCGGGTCCTTGCCGTTGATGGCGTGGATAGGCGTGCCTTCCGGCAGGCGCCCCCGCAGCTCCGCGATGCGGTCTTGCGCGCCGTCGGCCAGATCGGGCTTGCTGAGCACCACCACCGGTTGCGCGCCGGAACCTTCCACCAGCGAGAGATAGCGTTCGATACGCGCCGGATTGAAATCCCCATCCAGGCCGGTCAAGACCAGCACGTAGTCGATATTGGTGGCGATCACTTGCCGCTCGTAGCGCTCCCCCGCCGCGGCCCGCGTGAGCACGGTGCGGCGAGGCTGCACCACCTGGATGTGCGGCGGCTTGCCCGCTTCGATTTCCACGAAATCGCCCACGGCCGGGCGTTCGGCCGGATCCAATCCGCGCTTGAGGAAATGGCCGGCCGGCTGGGCGCTGAAAGCCTGTTCGCCATCATGCAGCTCGTAGCCGGCACGGTGCTGCGCCACCACGCGCGCCAGCCGCCGCCCCTCGCCCGGCAGGTCCTGGCCTCGCCAGCCGATGTGGCGGAGCCGTTCAATGGTCTGCGCGTCGGTCATGGTGGGATTATGCCCATGTTCGAACGAGCCCGGGACGTCGGAACACACCGAAGTGCATATGGCGCATCGTGCAAAGCTGTGGCCGCTTTTTGCCATCTCCGCGCCCCACGGCGCCCGAACACGCTGCTAGGATCGTGAAACCGGCGCCAAGCCGGCTTTCCCATTCCGTCAAAGGACGTTAGACCGTTGTCCCCGATCAAGCCCAGCGCGCACCTGGCTGAAGTGCGCTACGAAATCCGCGGCGCCCTGACTCGTCGTGCGCGCGAACTGGAAGCGGCGGGAACGCCGATCATCAAGCTCAATATCGGCAATCCGGCCCGCTACGGCTTTTCGGTGCCCGCGCATTTGCGCGAAGCCATCGCCGCGCACCTGCACGAAAGCGAAGCCTACGGTCACGAACAGGGTCTTGAGGAAGCACGCGACGCGATCGCCGCACAACAGCGCGCCCGCGGCGCACGGCATGTGCAGGTGGAGCGCATCTTCATTGGCAACGGCGTCAGCGAACTGATCGACCTGAGCCTGCGCGCCCTGCTGCAGCCGGGCGACGAAGTGCTGCTGCCCAGCCCGGACTACCCGCTGTGGAGTGCCGCCACCATCCTCAATGGCGGCGTGCCGCGCTATTACCGCTGCCTCGCCGAGCACCGGCACATGCCGGACCCGGAAGAGATCGAAGCGCTGATCACTCCGCGCACGCGTGCGCTGGTGCTGGTCAATCCGAACAATCCGACCGGCGCCGTGTATCCGCGCGCGCTGCTGGAACAGATCGTGGAGATCGCCGCGCGCCATCGGTTGCTGCTGCTGTGCGACGAGATCTACGACCAGATCCTCTATGACGGCACGCCGTTCCAGCCGTTGGCCGAGGTGGCCGGCAACCACCCGTGCCTCAGCTTCGGCGGCCTGAGCAAGGTGCATCGCGCCTGCGGCTACCGCGTGGGCTGGCTGAGCCTTTCCGGCGATCCGGCGCGCACGCACGACTACCGCGATGCGCTGCAATTGCTGGCCGCCTTGCGCCTGTGCGCCAACGTCACCGCGCAATGGGCGGTCATCCCCGCCCTGCAGGATGCGCCCACCATCCACGCCCTCACCGCGCCCACCGGCCGCCTGTACCAGGCGCGGCAGGCGGTGCTGGACGGCGTTGCATCCAGCCGGTTCCTGGATGTGGTCGCGCCCGAAGGTGCGATCTACGCCTTCCCACGCATCCGCAGCGACGCGATCGCCGATTTCGACGACAACGCCTTCGCCCTGCGCCTGCTGGAAGAGGAATCCGTGCTGATCGTGCCCGGCACCAGCTTCAACGTGCCCAACAGCCGGCACATGCGCCTCACCCTGTTGCCGGAGCCGGCGCAGTTGCACGAAGTGTTCGTGCGCATGGAGCACGTGCTGGAACGCATGGCCGCGGAAGAATCGCCGCGCGCCGCCGCGGTGGCCGCCCGCTGACCGATGCCCTTGCGCTACCTCGCCCTGGGCGACTCCTACACCATCGGCGAAGACGTGCCTGCCCAGGCACGTTGGCCGATGCAGCTGGTGGAAAAACTGCGCAAGCAGGGCATCGCCATCGATGATCCGCAGATCATCGCTGTCACCGGCTGGACCACCGACGAACTGTCCGCCGGCATGGATCAGGCCGCTCTTGCACCGGACTACGATCTGGTCACCCTGCTGATCGGCGTGAACAATCAATACCGCGGACGCTCGACGCAGGACTACCGGGAACAGTTCCGCGCCCTGCTGCTGCGCGCCGTGGCCCTGGCCGGCCGCCGCGCCGGGCGCGTGGTGGTGGTTTCCATTCCCGACTGGGGCGTCACCCCCTTCGGCTACGCCAGTGGGCGCGACGTGCGGCACATCGGGCACGAACTGGATCATTTCAACACGCTGGCGCGGGAGGAAGCCGAGCATGCCGGCGCGCCCTTCGTAAACATCACCGGCATCTCGCGCGAGCATGCGGGGCTGGTCGCCTCCGATGGCCTGCATCCGTCCGGGGCGCACTATGCGTTGTGGACCGACGCCATCGCGCCGGCTGTCACGCGCGCGTTGCAGGGCGCCTGAGACGCGCGAATCGCCAAACATTGTCATGTACATCATTGCCTTGTAGTGCCCGGGCAAGTTGGCGTCTGGCCGCACGGCAGGGACGAAACGCAAGTTCTTATACGAATTGCGCCGCAACAATCTTTACTATTCGTTAAATTCCTGAAACAGTTGCGTCAGGAGACGCGGAGCAATAACTGGGTGTGAGGAATGTCCAGGCGCGGAAGCGTCGTGCCGCGCGGGTGGATGCGGCGGACATTGAGTTATCGCTACGGCGCTCTCCTATGGTCATCTATTCGGGGAGTCAACATGCAAGCTCATTACAATCGCCTGTCCATTGCGGTACGTCTGGCGCTGTCGGTCGGCCTTGCTTCGTCAGCCGCCATCGTCCAAGCGCAGGACACCGGGACGCAACAGAACGCGCCGTCTTCATCGAACACACAAAACAGCGGCACGCCGGCCAAAACCAAGACGCTGCAGGCGGTGACCGTGACCGGCTCGCTGATCCGCCGCGTCGACACCGAAACCGCAAGCCCCGTGGTCACGCTCGACCGCACGGCGCTGACCGCCAACGGCAGTCCGGTGCTGGGCAATGTGCTGCAGCAGCTGCCCAGCGTTTCCGGCTATGCCACCAACCCGGCCAACAACAGCAACGGCGGCGGCGGCGCCAGCCCCACGCTGGAAGGCGGCGACGGCGCCTCGCGCGTGTCGCTGCGCGGCCTGGGCGCCAACCGCACCCTGGTGCTGGTGGATGGCCAGCGCATGGCCAACGCGGATCTCAACATGATTCCGCAAAACATGATCCAGAGCGTGGACGTGCTGGCGGAAGGTGCCTCCACCGCCTACGGTTCGGATGCGGTCGGCGGCGTGGTGAACTTCCATCTGCGCAAGGATTTCAAGGGCGCGGAATTCAGCATCAATGACGGCATTTCCAGCCATGGCGACAGCCAGCGCCGCGGCTTCACCTTCACCACCGGCGCCAGCGGCGAAGACGGCAACATCGTGGCGGGCCTGGATTGGAACAAATACAGCCCGACCCTGGCCGGGCGGCGCGGCTTTTCCGCGCGCGCGCTGTATCTGTCCAGCGGCGCCATCGTGCCGCAAGGCTCCGGCACGATCCCGACCGGACGCGTGCTGATCCCGGCCGGACTCTCGCCCGGTGGCTGCCGTGTGAACGCCCAGGGCAACACCTACGTGACCCTGGCCAACGGCAATGGTGGCAGCCTCAGCAATTACCGTTGCTACGGCGGCCCGAACGACACCTTCAATTACAACGCCTACAACTACATCCAGACCGAACAGAAACGCGCGAACTTCTTCGTGCTCGGCAACTACAACATCACGCCGAACCTCACCGCGTTCATCAACGTGTTCTACAACCGCACCAATTCGGCCGGCCAGGACGCCCCCGCGCCCACCAGCACCAATGACGGCTGGTACGTGGCGGCGAACAATCCGATCAACCCGTTCGGGGTAACGTTCGGCACGCCGCCGGGCTACACCGGCAGCAGCTACGTGATCAGCGAGCGCCTCACCGGACTGGGTACGCGCCTGCACACCTTCGATACCGACAACGTGCAGGTCAACACCGGCCTGCGCGGCCACTTTGGCCAGAGCAGCTGGCTGTGGGATGCCAGCCTCAACTACGGCTACTCCAACCGCAAGCAGAGCGACTACAACGAAGTGAACATCGCCGACCTGCAGGCGGTGATCAACGGCGGCGGCAACATCTTCAACCAGGCCGACCCTGCCGTGACGGCGCAACTGCAAAAGGGCGTGGACACGCCGATCTACACCCTCACCAACACGATGAAGCAGGTGCAGTTCAACGCATCCGGCGAACTGTGGGATCTGCCGGCCGGCGCCATGGATCTGTCCGTGGGCACGCTGTATCGCTGGAACTCCATGAACTACACGGTCACCCCGGACGCGATTCTCAATCCGGGCACCGCCACCTGCGCGGTGCTTGCCGAAGCCTGCGGTTCGCCCGGCCGCGGCAGCATCAACGTGAAGGAGCTGTATGCCGAAACGCTGATCCCGCTGCTGTCCGAGCAACCCGGGGCTTATGCCTTGAACCTTGACCTGGGCATCCGTTCCTCCGACTACAGTACTTCCGGCACCACCACCAACAAGAAGATCGCGCTGGAATATCGGCCGATCGCCGATCTGCTGGTACGCGCCACGGCCACGCAGGTGTTCCGCGCGCCCAACCTCAACGAACTGTACGACGGCCTCACCATTGGTGGCCCGACCATCAACGATCCCTGCACCGGCCTCAGCGCAGCGACCCTGGCTGCGCATCCCAATGCCTGCCAATACGTGCCCCCGCAATGGGCCGGCAACCCCATTCCGCAGGTCACTTCCTACACCTCGGGCGGCAAGCCGGCAGGCGTCAACCTGAAACCCGAACACGGCAACTCGTTCGACCTCGGCCTGGTGTATTCGCCCAGCTGGCTGGAGGGTTTCTCCACCACCCTGGACGTATGGCGCATCAACCTGCATGACATGCTCACGCCGCTGGCCGCGCAGACCGTGCTCGATGCGTGCTACGCCAACGACAACAGCCCGTATTGCTCGTTCATCCACCGCTATCCCAGCAGCAACGCACTGGCCGGCGCGATCTATTACATGAGCACGCCCGTGGTAAACCTGGGCAACATGAGCACCAACGGCGTGGACTTCACCACCAGCTACGCCATTCCGCATTTCGACCTGGGCGGCTTCAACCCCGGCAACTTCAAGGTGGGGCTCAACACCACCTACACCGGCTCGTTCTACAACGACGCCACGCCAGGCCAGCCGGGCGCGAGAACGGTCAACTATGCAGGCACGTACACGCAGCAGTTCGGCAGCATCGCCCGCTGGCGCGGCACGCTGACACTCAACTGGTCGCTGGGCAACTGGAGCGCGCAATGGCAGTCGCGCTACATCAACCACATGACCAACGTCAACGCCGACTACAACACCGGCGCCAGTGCACCGATAGCGTCGATCCTGTATCACTCGGCACAGATCGCTTACAACGTGCCGTCGATCAAGACGCGCTTCGAATTCGGCGTCGACAACATCACCGACAAGGCGCCGCCGCTGATTTACCAGAACGGTCCGAACTACAACGTGGATACCTCCACCTACGATGTCCTGGGCCGCTACTACTGGGCGCGGGCAACGGTGAAGTTCTAAAGCTGCAAGCAATACTTCGTGCGATGATCTGCTCCCTCCCCTGCAACGGGGGAGGGAGCAACGCATCAAGCGGAGGCACGACAGGTGGATGCATCCAAGAGCCAGGATTTGCTTGCCGCCTTCCAGCAAGGCGACATGGCCCGCGTGCTGGCCTTGAGCGAAGCGCCATCCGATGACGAAACGACCCTGCTGTTACGTGCGCTGGCACTGCGCGCTACTGGCCATCTGCACGAAGCCCTGCCGCTGTTCACGCGACTGACAGAACTGCAGCCGCGCACCTTCGAATATTGGAACAACTTGGGTTCGGCCGCGCGCGAAGCCGGCGATACCCAAACCGCCGAGCGCGCCTTGCGGCACGCCCTCACGCTCGCTTCGCACCACGCCGACGTGCACTACAACCTCGGCTTGCTTTACCTGCAGCAACAGCATTGGCTGGCTGCGCGCGAATGCTTGCTGGAAGCCGTGCGGCTGGCGCCTGATCTGATCGAGGCGCGCCTGCAGGCGGCGCACGCCTGTCATGTTTGCGGCGATAACACCGGCGAAGAAACGATGCTGGAAAACGTCGCCAGCTGGCCGCCGCAACCGGCGGAACAAGCATTGACCCTGGCCAGCATGCTGTCCACGCTGGGACAGCAGGATGCCGCCATCCGCGCACTGCAAACCGCGATACTGCCCGCCGACGATGCGGCGCAGCTCATGCGCCAGCGCCTCACGGCCTTGCGCGCGGCGCTGTACGAGCGCGCCAACCGGCTCGATCTCGCCGAAACCGAATTGGCCGCGTTGGCGCCAGACGTGCCAGCGGAGCAGGCGCAACTGTCCTGCGCCATCGACTTGGCGCATGCCGCCGTCGCGGCGCGGCGCGGCGATGCCGCACACGCTGCCGAACGCTACGAACGCATCCTGGCAACCAGCGCGGATACCGACGTACTCGCCCAGGCCGCGTTCGGCCTCGCCGCCGCACGCGACAAGCAGGGACGCCATCACGATGCTTGGCTGGCCTTGCAACATGCGCACGAAACACAGCTGCGCATCGCACGCAGCATCGTGCCCGAGCTGATGGCCGAGGACAGCCAGCCGCTGGCCATGGCCGATCGCTGCGTCAGCCGCAGCGAGCACGATCGCTGGAGCGCCCTGAAGCCCCCGCGCAGCGAGCAGAGCCCGGTTTTCGTGGTGGGCTTCCCACGCTCCGGCACCACCCTGCTGGAACAGATGCTGGACGCGCATCCGGATTTCTGCGCGATGGACGAGCGCGCCTTCCTGCATGAGCTGACCGAACGCATGGAGCTAGCCGGGCAAGCGTATCCATCGGCGCTGGCCGAGATCAGCCAGACGGATGCCGACCAGCTGCGCGCCGTCTACGCCGGCATGGTGCGCAAGGTGGTGCCCTACCTGGGCACGCGCCGTCTGGTGGACAAGAATCCGCTCAACATGCTGTGCCTGCCGATGATCATGCGGCTGTTCCCGGAAGCGCGCATCATCCTGTGCCTGCGCCATCCCTGCGACGTGCTGCTGAGCTGCTACATGCAATCCTTCCGCTCGCCCGCCTTCATGGTGCTGTGCAGCTCGCTGCAACGGCTGGCGCGCGGCTACGTGCGCGCCTTCGAACACTGGTTCGAGCAGATGGACGTGTTTGCACCGCGCGTGCTGGAATGGCGCTACGAATCGGTGGTGAACCGCTTCGACGAGCACGTGCTGAAACTGGGGCATTTCCTCCAGCTCGACGATGCCGCACCGCTGGCGCGCTTTGCCGAGCATGCGCGCAGCAAGCGCTACATCAGCACGCCCAGTTATGCGCAGGTCACCCAAGGCATTCACAACCGCGCGGTACACCGCTGGCATGCGTACCGGGAAATGTTCGAGCCGGTGTTGCCGGTATTGGACCCGGTGATGATGCGACTGGGCTATGGCAAGTGATCGCCAGCGTAGGCTCGCCGCAACGCCGTTTCAGAGCGAATCGTCATTCCGGCGAACGCCGGAATCCAGTTAAGAATGACGTGCGCAGCACACGATATAAATGTTTAGTGTGCTTCGCACAACGTATTCAAACTGGATTCCGGCGTTCGCCGGAATGACGAGTGAGTACGAGATCCACGCTTAAGGCCCCTCTCACGCCCCACTATCCTCGTTGAAATCCCCAATCGCCTCGATCAACGCCGTCACCGCCTCGCATTCGGCCTCGGTAAGATCGGGGTTCCAGCTGTCCAGAATCAGCACCACGCGCGTTTCATCGCTGCGATTCCAGGCTTCGTGCTCGAACGTGTCGTCGAACGTCACGCAGCGCCCTTCTTGCCAGACGTGTGTTTCGCCGCCCACGCACAAGGCGCAACCGGGCGGCACGATCAGTGGCAGATGCGTGACCAGGCGTACGTTGGTCACGCCGGTGTGCGGCAGGATGTGCGTGCCGGGGCTGAGCACGGAGAACAGGGTTTCCGGCGCATGGTCGCGGATGCGAGTCAGCGGCAGGCTGTCCAGCAAGGCGGCGGTGCGCGGGCAGGCGGCGGCATGGCTGTCGTAACGCTCGCCATGCCGACAGAAAAAATACGCGTTCCACGCCGCGGGCTGCGTTCCGGATGACAGCAGCATCGCCTGCTGTGCTTGCCCCGGCGGCGGTGGCCCGAGAAAGGCCTCCAGCGTTTGCTCCCCGGCGAGCACGCCGCGCAGTTCCTCCCGCATCCAGTCGGTGGCGGCTTCCAGGGCGTCGTGCCACGGAAAGCGTTCGCGCGGGTAATAAGGTTGACTGGGAACACCCGGGAAATAGAGGAATTTCGGCCGTTGGCGTGGATCGGGCCGGTGCGCCGGACGCTCGCCCAGATAGGCGTACAGGCAATCCTCGACGCGCCGCATTTCGTCCGCGCCGTAGCGTTGTTGCAAGGGTTCCAGCACGCGGCGGAACCAGGCCAGCCGGCCGGTATCGACGTAGCGCATGGCATGCTTCACCGCCTCGCGCAGGCCGGGCGCGGTGGTTTCGTCGCTGAGCCAGCGGCCCTGGTCCTGCGCCGTGCGCAAGGCGCCGAAATAAGCCGTCAAGGCATCGTGCGGATGACCCAGCCGCTCCAGCGCCATGCCTAGCCGCAGGCGCTCCACGAACAGGTACGGCGCCTGCTGCAAGGCCTGCTGCAAGGCCTGGGCGGCGGCGGAAAAATGGCCCGCCGCCAGTTGCGCTGCACCAAGCACCTGCAGGGCTTCCAGATCGTCCGGCGTCTCTTCCAGCACGTGGCGAAACAGTTGCCCGGCCTGCTGCAGATCGCCGCGTTGCAGGCAGGCATGCGCTTGCTCGCGCCATTGTGCGCGTTGCGTATCGGCGGGTGTATTCATGGTTGTCTCCCCTTCCCCCGCCTGTTTATCGCACATCGTGACGGCCGGAAAAAATAGCCACGGCAACCTCTTTGCAACCTTTTCGCCATCGCGCGGTGACGTTCCAGCACCAGACTGTGCTCCCGGCAACCTACCGGGGAGTTGTGCCATGGCCATCCTTCGCTGCCGAAGCGCCTTCATTTCCGACGTCCACCTGGGTACACCAGACTGCAAAGCGGCTTATCTGCTGGATTTCCTGCGCAGCCTGCAGTGTGAAAAGCTGTACCTGGTCGGCGACATCATCGATCTGGAGGCCTTGAGCCGCCGCCGCTGGTGGCATCCGGACCACGGCACCGTGATCGCCGAAGTGCTGGATATGGCACGGCGCGGGATCGAGGTCATCTACATTCCGGGCAATCACGACTGCGCGCTGCGCGGCCTGGTGGGGCAGTCCATCTGCGGCGTGCGCATTGAATTGAACGCCATCCACGTCGGCGCCGACGGCCGGCGCTACCGCGTCAGCCACGGCGACGAATACGACCCCGAGCAGATCGGCCGCAGCTGGATGCTGCACCTGGGCGAAGCGATGCATCGCTTCGTGTGCTGGGGCAACCGCCGCGTCAACGCCTGGCGCCGCCGCATGGCGATGCCGTATCTGCCGCTGTCGATCATCGTGAAATCGCACATCGGCAAGGCGCTGGCCTACATCCGCGCCTACGAGGAACGCGTCGCCGCCGGCGCGCGCGAACACTGCGTGGACGGCCATATCTGCGGCCATATCCACTTCGGCCAGGTGCGCACCATCGACGGCGTGGTGTATCTCAACGACGGCGACTGGGTGGAACACTGCACCGCGCTGATCGAGGACGAACACGGCGCCATGGAACTGATCCACTGGAGCGAGCAGCCCACCGCACTGGGCCACGCGAGCCGCGAACAGGTGCAGCCCTCGCCCATGGCCGCGCTGGCGCTGGCCCCGCTCGCCCGGCGCAAAAAGCTCGAAGAGGTGGAACTGCCATCCGCGGCGTGAGCCGGTCGGCGAGCTGCGCCGCCGGCCTTGATCCCGGCCACGCCGCCAGCATATCGAAGGGCTACAATTGGCCCCTTCTCTGCTGGAGTCCCCGCCCTTATGTCGCTTGAATCCGCCACCCGCGAACGCATCGAAACCCTGTTGAAAGACCACCGCGTGGTGCTGTTCATGAAGGGCACCCGCCAACAGCCGATGTGCGGTTTCTCCGCCGCGGCCACCAACACGCTCAACGAGCTGCTGCCGAATTACCACACCGTCAACGTGCTGGAAGATCAGGAAATCCGCGAAGGCATCAAGGTGTTCGGCAACTGGCCGACCATTCCGCAGCTCTACGTGGATGGTGAACTGGTCGGCGGCGCCGACATCATCCGCCAGATGTATGGCAGCGGCGAACTGCACCAGTTGTTCGGCGTGGCCGCGCCGGATCGCACACCGCCGGAAATCACCATCACCGACAAAGCCGCCGACGCCATTCGCTCCGGCACGGCCAACGCGCAGGGCATGGCGCTGCACCTGGAAATTGGCCCGGACCACAGCGCCGGCTTCCAGCTGGCGCCGGCGAGCGAGCACGACATCGTGGTCACCGCCAACGGCATCGAAGTGCACTTCGACCCCGCCAGCGCACAGCGCGCCAAGGGCATCGTGATCGACTGGGTCTCCACCATGCAGGGCGAAGGCCTGAGCCTGAAATTTCCCGGCGCCGCCGGCGGCGTGCAGTCGATGAGCGTGCAGGAACTGAAAACACGCCTCGCCGCCGGCAACATCACCCTGATCGACACGCGTCCCGCGCAGGGCCGCGCCATCGCCAAGCCGCTGCCGCAAGCGCGCATCCTGGAAGAAGAAGGCCACGCCGCACTGGCCAACCTGCCCAAGGACACGCCGATCGCCTTCATGTGCCACCACGGCATCTCCAGCCGCGGCGTCGCCGATCAATTCGCGGCGCACGGTTTCACGCAGGTATACAGCGTGGATGGCGGCATCGATGCGTGGGCTGCGGAGATCGATTCGAGCGTGCCGCGCTACTGATCGCGGCGCGCCTATCCATCAACGCACATACGGGGCTTCGGCCCCGTATTTTTTTACCTACCGGCGCAACGAAGCGCTCGCACTTTTCGTCAGATTTCCGCCCACATGCGAATCAGGTTCGCGCGGGACTTGCTGATCAGGTCGAACGTTGGGCTCTTGCCTTCGCGCTTGAAAGTCAAATGCTTGGCATTTTCCAGATCCCACAATATCTCACGCTGCGCAGGATCGCGGATCTGGCTTTGCACCCAGATGATGGCGGCATCACGCACGCCACGAGTGACCGGGGTTACGTGGTGCAACGTATTGGCGGGATAGGCAATCGCAGCGCCCGCCTCCAGCTTGAACTGACTGCCGATGCCGTTCATGAATACGGTCAACTCGCCACCGTCGTAGCTTCGCGGATCGGACAGAAAAAGGGTGATGGCGATATCACTACGGATGGCGTTGGTCATGCTGCCCATGACCGGCGTATCTACATGCGGGCCGTATTCCATGCCTTGCCCGTAACGGTTGAACAATACCGGCGTTGCTGCCGCCGGCAGCAGGGCCGCCTGCAATTCGCCGCAGCGCATGAAAGCCTCTCGCACGGTGCGCGCAATCTGCTCATATTCGGGCGCACCTGTCGTCACCTGCAGATTGCGCTTTACCTCGCGCGCGGACCAGCCCGCCGTACTGGCTCCATCGACAAAAGGAGTACTCGCCAGCCCGGACTGGATGGCCGCCAGCTCATCGGGATTGAGAACCGCTGAAACACAATGAATCAAGGCCGTCACCCTTTATGAGGTTGCATGACGCCGTCCATCGTAATCGCACGCGCGATTAAGCGGAACAGCTGCCCCGCGCTGCCGTTCTTTACGATGCAGAACATGCAAAACTAGGCCCTGGCTAACAGTTCTGAAACCATCCGCACCAGGCAATCATGTCGTCTTCTTCCCTCTCTCCTGCAGCTCGCCAGTGGCTGAGCGAAGCCGGCAAGGCACTGTCGCAAGGGCGCGCCGACTTGGCCGAACAGCCCTTGAAACGCGTACTGGCCGAGGCACCCGGCTTTGCCAATGCGCAGTTCCTGTACGGCATCGCCTGCCAGATGCGTGGTGACAGCCGCACCGCCGCCGAGTACTTGCGTAAAGCCGCGCAGCAACGCCCGGATGACCCGAACATTCTCACCAATCTAGGGGGTGCGCTTTACGATGCTGGCGCGATCCAGGAATCGTTCGTCTATTTGCGTCGCGCGACGGAACTGGCTCCCACACAAGCCTCCAACTGGTACAACCTTGGCAAAGCGTTGAAATTGCATTGGCAACTGAACGCAGCCGAAGAAGCGTTACGACGGGCGCTCGCACTCGACGAAAAGCATATCAGTGCGCGCACGACGCTTGCCGATATTTTTACCATACGCGGCAATATCAAGCTTGCGATTGCGGAATATCGCAACGTGCTGACCATCCAGCCTGATAACGCGCTTGCCTGGCATGGATTGGCCAACCTGAAAACCGAATCGCTCAGCCTGGCGGATGCAAAGCAGATCCAGCGCATTCTGCAAAACCAGCAGCTTGCGCCTGATGCACGCGTGCTACTCGGATTCAGTCTGTATAGGGCTCTTGAGGACCAGCGTGACTACCGTGATGCCTTTCAAGCCTTGCGCGAGGCCAATGCACTCAAGCGCAAGCTGGTCCAATGGGACGCACTTGCCGAGCATGCTCATGTTGACGCCATCGCGGCGGCTTTTTGCAAACCGCTGCCGGCGCCGCTCGATTTGTCACTCGGACGCGAGGCGATTTTCATCGCCAGCCCTCCTCGCTCCGGTTCGACATTGGTTGAACACATTCTCGCTTCACACCCGCTGGTGGAGGGCGCCAACGAGATCAGCGACCTCTCGCAGGTCCTCGACGACGAATCCGAACAGCGCGGCAAAGGTTTTCCGCATTGGGTGGCCGAGGCCACGGCGGACGATTGGGCGCGGCTGGGCAGGAACTATCTTGCCCGCACCGCCCGCTGGCGCATCCGGCGGCCCTATTTCACCGACAAAGGATTACAGAACTGGCAATCGATCGGCGCCATCCGCGCCATGCTGCCGGGCGCCAAAATCATTAACTGTCATCGCGATCCGGTCGAAACCTGTTTTGCCTGTTATCGCCAGCTGTTCAGCGAAGGCATCCACTTCAGCTACGACCTGGAAGATCTCGCCCGTTATTACAACGACTACCGAAAACTCAGCGTTTTTTGGCAAAGGCATTACCCAGGCAAGGTATTTGATCTTGCCTACGAGAGACTGGTGCAGGAGCCCGAAGCGCAGATTCGGCAACTGCTTGCCTTCTGCCAGCTGCCCTTCGATGCGGCGTGCCTCTCGCCGCATCAGACGCAACGCGATGTGCACAGCACGGCCAGTGCAGCGCAGGTACGCCAACCCATACGCGGCGATACTGCACGAAGTCCACGCTATCGGGACTTTCTGGCGCCGTTGATCCAGCATCTCGATCATTGAAACGAAGAAGGCCGCCGGTTGTCCCGGCGGCCTTCTTGTTTGTTCGATGACAGGCACCTTCCATGGCGACAGTGCATCGTCTTTCGCTATTACCAATCGTACTTCACACTGAAATCCATATAGCGCGGCGTTTCCGTCGACTGCGCCGTGTGGTAAACCGGGCTCCAATAACCCGTGCCTTGGTTGCCACCATTCGGGCCTGGGCCGAGGCCAATGGCGTATTCGGTGTAATAAAGGGTCGCGGCCTGCTCGTTGAACACGTTGTGGATTTCCCACTGCATGGTGAGGTGCTTGTGCGCCCACTGCGGCGTGTACGTCAACGCCAGGTTAAGCTGATGCGTCCATGGCGTATGGCCGCTGTCGCCCGGAGGAGAGGGCTGGCCGCCGGAGCCCACTAAGTAGTACTGAGCTTGAATTCCATTTACGCCTGTGCCCGGAACAATCTGAACATTGGTCCCGTTGTTGGCCGGCGTACCACCACAAAAGTGCTGATACGGGCCAGAGTACAGGCTCGGTATGATCGTGCTGCCGTAACCGCTCAAGCAGACGTTCGGCGCACCCGATTGGATGATGTACGTACCGCTGATCATCCATTCCGGGGTAATGGCATAGGAACCAAACGCCTTCAAGGTGTGGCGATGGCTATTGGCCTGCTCGCCGTTGGCGTATTGCATCAGATCGGGGAAGTCCCATTGTGCCGTGGTCGAACCGGAGGCAGCATTAATGCGTTGGTTCGTGATCTGGCCAATCGGGGTGTCCGTCGGACCCTCGGTGCTGCCGTACGACTTGGAAAACACGTAGTCGACCTTGGCATACCACTTGCCGTCCCAGCTGTGTTCCAGATAGCTCTCCAGCGCGTAGTACTTACGCGACGGTTTCGGCATTGAGCAGTTCCCCGGTGATGTACCGAAAGCGCCATTGCAGACAAGGCCTAGACCCGTATTCGGGTTCCACACGAGAGCGCCGCCTGGTTGCGGGATGTAATTGGTCTTGCCTGGATTGACCAGACCCGGAGCGATGTTAACGGGGTTGCCGCTCGCATCGTAAATGGCGACGTCGGTGTCGTCGACGAGATTGCCTGCCTTCTCCCAGGTCGCTTGCTCGCCCCAGACCAGGCCGGTATCGGCGAGCGTCTTTTGGAAGCCCAGCACGTATTCGTCCTGGTACTGCGGCTTGAGGTTGGTCGAGGCGTAATCCTTGATATTGCCGTGCGAGCCACCGTTCTCGCCGTCCGACGAGAAGAAGCCGGGCACCGGGCCTCCGGTGTTGGCGACGGGCACCACACTCAAGCCGGTTGGCTGGCCGTTCGAGGTGATACCTGTATAGGTATAGACGACGGAACCGTTGATGGAACCGAATTGCGGGTTACGTCCGGCCAGACCTGCCGGCAATGCCAGATAGTAGCGGCCGGCGTTACCGAAAACCTTGAACGTGCTGTCGCCAAATACGTCCCAGCTGGCGCCGATGCGCGGCGCCCACTGCGGGCTGTTTTCCTTCACGTAGGCTTCGCCACCGGGGCCGGTGTTCACGAACTGGTCGTTACGCAGACCGAGATCGAGCAACAGGTTGGGAAGGACCTGCCAGCGGTCTTCGATGTACTGCGCCTTTTCGCGCGAAGCAATCGAGACGTCCGTCTGTACGAGGGATTGCTGAACGTAGTTGCCCGAAATGGTGCCTGCACCATTGAGGAACGGCGCAGCAGAGACACTCGATGGCGTACCGTTGAAGTAGTTCCAGGTGCCGCCGCCAATGGTCGTGGCGCCGTCGTTATCGTCCCGGTACTGGACGTTGTCGATACCGAACTTCAGATCGTGATCGTCGGTGATCTTCCAATCCAGGTCGATGCGCAGGTTCTCGGTCTTGGTGGTGTGTTGCGGATTGGGAAGGGTCGTATTAGCCAGCTGCGGAGCGGTAACACCCGGCGGCACGACAAACCCGGTGCCGAACGTGACAGGAGAAACATTGCCGCCCGCGAAGCTGCTGTAGTAATCCGCACCCATCAGGCCGTACATCACTTCGAGTGTGAGGCTGTCGGTAATGTAGGAGGTGTACTTCAAGATGCCGATGTTGTAGGTATTCTTGAACAGCACATTCGGGGAATAAAAGCTGCCGACCGACTGGTTCGAGTAGTCGTACTGGTAGAAGTTGCTGCTGGTTTCATTCTGCTGGCTTCTGACGCCGGTCAATTCCAGCACGTTGCTGTCGTTGATGTTCCAATCCAGCTTGCCGTACAACTTGGGACTGCTCGTGGCGCTCGTTTCGTAGCGGCCCGAGGGCGCCACCATACCGTAGTTACCTTGGGCCTGACCCGCGGCGTGATTGTTGCTGTCGTGCTGCCATTCGGCAGTCAGGAAGAAGAACAACTTGTCCTTGATCAGCGGGCCGCTGATGTAGGCGTCATACACGCTTTCCCAGTCGCTATCCTGCTTGCGGCCCTTTTCGATCTGGCCGTAGCCGGGTTGATAGTTCGTGGTGCCTTGCGGTGCCATGTAGGGAGCGGAAGTAACCGCAGGGCTATGTGGGTCGGGTATGTTGTAACCAAGCGCGCCCACCGGCGTCAGCGGATTGCTGTACAGGATGTTGTCGTAGCCGCTTTCAGCCCAGGACGGTTGCCAGGACACGTACACACCGGCATGCCACTGGTTGCTACCGCGCTGACCGATCTGGCTGATCACGCCACCGGTCGAACGTCCGTATTCCGGACCGTAACCGCTGGTGATGGTCTGCTGCTCGGCAATAGCGAAGTACGGCAGCCCAACGCCGCCCGCGCCACCGATCGGGTCGGTAGTGTTGAAACCGTTGAGGTAGTAGGCGTTTTCCACGACGCTGTTGCCACCCATCGACACCAGCGGCGAGCCGGTCGGCCCCGTGCCCAGGCTGGAACCACCCTGGCTCACGCCGGGGGCCAGCAGCGCAATGGCTTCAGCGCTGTGAGCGATCGGCAGGGTCTTCAGCTGCTGCGCGGTGAGCACCGAGGTCTGGCGGGTGGAGGATACGTCGATCGCAGGCACCGCATTGGCGGTAACCGTAACGGTGGAGAGATTCTCCACGTTCTTTTCCGCGGCAGCAGCAGCAAACGTCACCGGCGTGCCGCCCTGCACCGTTACCTGCACATGGTTCTGCGTAGACACCACGTTGCCGTTCTGCATCAGCGATACGGTGTAGTCACCCGTCGGCAACTGGTTGGCGCCGTAGCGGCCATCACTGCCGACAGAGACAGTGCGCGTCAGCCCAGTCTGGTTGTTGACGATGCGAACCGTCTCGCCCGCTGCCACCGGCGCGGTACCAAATACGGAACCCGTGGTGGCCTGCGCCAGTAGCTGCCCGGAAAACCCAAAACCCATCGCAACTGCAACAGCCAGCGCAGTGTGACGTACCGGCATCCTGTTCGATGCAGGCAAAAATTTTCTGTTGCTCATTAGACGCTCCCCAGCAGCAAAAAAATCAAAGAGGCAAGAAAAACCACAACAAACGTCTCGACCGACCGGTCCCACACCGGGCAGATCAAGCACAGACGGTTTTCCTTCCCCATTCCCAACGGCTTGAGCCGAATCTCTTAACGGCCCATTAGCATTTGGCACCGAGCCATAATGGAATGTCAACGACAAATAATTGCGAGTGAAATCGATTATTTCATCGAACGAAATATGTTGCGAAACGCAAGAATTAACGCCGACAATCCCAGGAGTCACTCCCCTGGTTCACTCTCAAACCGCAGGTGCTTGACGCTCCGGCCATTCCGTCGCACCAGCTTCAGCGCTTCGATGCCGATCCGAATATGCGCTTCCACGTACTGCGTGGTGACGCTGCGGTCGCTCAACTCGGTCTTCACCCCTTCCGGAATCATGGGTTGATCGGAAACCAGCAACAGCGCACCGCAGGGAATGTGATTGGCGAAGCCGGCGGCGAAGATGGTGGCGGTTTCCATGTCCACCGCCATGCAGCGTGTGCGGCGCAGATATTCCTTGAAGCTCTCGTCGTGTTCCCACACACGGCGGTTGGTGGTGTAGACGGTGCCGGTCCAGTAATCGTGTCCCAGGTCGCGGATCATGGTGGAGACGCCGCGCTGCAGTTGGAACGCCGGCAGCGCCGGCACCTCGGTCGGCAAGTAATCGTTGCTGGTGCCTTCGCCACGAATGGCGGCAATCGGCAGGATCAGGTCGCCAAGCTGGTTCTTCTTTTTCAGCCCGCCGCATTTGCCAAGGAACAGCGCAGCGCTCGGCTGGATCGCGCTCAGCAGGTCCATCACGGTGGCGGCATTGGGGCTGCCCATGCCGAAATTGATAAGGGTGATGCCGTCGGCGGTCGCGCTGGGCATCGGCCGGTCGCGTCCCTGCACGTCCACGCCATGCCATTGCGCGAACAGCTCCACGTAGTGACCGAAGTTGGTGAGCAGGATGTGGCGGCCGAATTGCTCCAGCGGCACGCCGGTATAGCGCGGCAACCAGTTGGTGACGATCTCGTGTTTGGTCTTCATGCAAGGCTCTTGTGTCGGCGCAACGCCCCAGCACCGGAAGTGTTCGAAATCATCACCCAGCCTACGCCGCAACCGCCTCGCAATCGTTGTTGAAATCCCCAATCGCGGCAACCAAGTCAGTCACCGCAGCGCGCTCGGCTTCGCTCAAATCCGGGTTCCAGCAATCGAAGATCAGCACCACGCGCGTCTCGCCGCTGCGGTTCCATGCTTCGTGCTCGAAGGTATCGTCGAAGGTCACGCATTGTCCCTTCTGCCAGGTGTGCACTTCGCCGCCCACGCGCAACGCGCAGTCGGTCGGCACGATCAGCGGCAGGTGCGTGACCAGGCGCGTGTTGGTCACGCCGGTGTGCGGCAGAATGTGCGTGCCCGGCCGCAACACTGAAAACAAAGTCTCCGGCGCGTGATCGCGGATGCGCGACAGCGGCAGGCGGTCGAGCAGCGAGGTGGTGCGCGGGCAGGCCTGGTAGTGGCCGTCGTAGCGCTCCCCATGGCGCTGGAAGAAGTACGCATCCCACGCCGCCGGCTGCGCACCCGAGGAGCGCAGCATCGCTTGTGTCTGCGCTTCGGATGTTTCACCCAGGAAAGCTTCCAGTTGCTGCTCCGCCTGCAGCACGGCACGAAGTTCTTCGCACACCGCCTCGGTGGCCGATTCCAGCATCTCGTACCAGGGGAAACGCTCGCGCGGGTAATAAGGCTGGCTGGGGATATCCGGAAAATACAGAAACTTGGGTTTCTGGCGCGGATCGGGAACGCTGCCCGGCTGCAGGCCAAGATAGATGTCCAGACAGTGATGCACGCGGCGCAACTCGGACGCGCCGTAGCGCTGCTGCAACGGCTCCAGCGCCTGCTGGAACAGCTCCCGGCGGCCGACGATGGCATAGCGCATGGCATGCTTCACGGCATCGCGCAAACCCGGTGCGGTCGTTTCGTCGTTGAGCCAACGACCTTGCGCCTGCGCCGCGCGGACCGCGGCGAAATAGGCAGCGGTCGCTTCGTGCGTGCGTCCCAGCTGTTCCAGCGCCAGCCCCAGCCGCAATCGCATCTGAAACAGGGACGGCGCCTGCTGCAGCGCTCGCCGCAAGCTATCGACCACACCGGCGACGTCGCCCATCTCCCACTGTACGGCGCCCAACGACTGCAGCACGCCCAGATCGGCAGGCTGGAGCCTGGCCGCGGTTTGCAGGTAGCCAAGCGCGACCGCCCATTCACGGCGGTCATGGTGGCAACGGGCCAGGAACTGCAACGCCTCCACATCGTCCGGCGCACGTTCCAGCACGCCCCGGAATGCGCGTTCGGCCTGTGGCAACTCTCCCTTGTTCAAGTGTGCGTGCGCAGCCTCGCGCCATTGTGCGAGGTCCCCACCCCACGGTGCATTCATCGTTTTCTACCCTCCCCAGGGCTTCAAGGCGCCCGCTCCGCTCACGGCATGAAACCGGGCACCCCTTAAGGCAACACTGACTAAGTATCGCCGTCGTCATGATGTCTGGAAGGCTCGCAGGGTGTGCTGCGTGGCGCCGGGAAGACTGGCCGTCTTGCCAAGCCGCGCGGCGCATCCTGCGGGCCTTCCAGACATCACCCCATCCTTTAAATTCAGCATGTTGGGGCCCGCCCTGTCTGTCCGCATGCCTTCGTGACGACGGCGATACTTAGTCAGTGTTGCCTTAATGCATACTAGCCGCAATTTATTTCTGCACAATTCCGGGGAAACGGTTGGTGGGACGATTGACGGATCTGGACCCGCGCACGGCGCAATCCATCCAGGCCGCGGGCGCGGCGCTGGATGCGGGGAGGGCGGATGAAGCAAGCCGCCATCTGGCCGATGCAGCGGCTCGCCATCCGCGGCATCCGGAAGTGCTGCGCATGCGCGCCGGCCTGCACAGCATGCGCGGCGAGCACCCGCAAGCCTTGCAGTGCATGCGCCAGGCGCTCGCACAGCGGCCTGACGATGCGCTCTACCACAACACGCTCGGCTCCTTGCTGGGCCAGGCCGGCGACTACGACGGCGCCATCGCCAGCTTGCGCCGCGCCTGCGACATGCAACCGCAGCTGGCCGACGCCTGGTACAACCTTGGCATCATGCTGACGCGCAGCGTGCGCAACGACGAAGCCGCCGATGCGTTGCAACGCGCCGTGTCATTGGCGCCGCGGCACATGACCGCGCGGGCGCAACTCGCCGACCTGCTCCGCATGCAGGGGCAGTCCGCGCAAGCGGCCGAACACTACCGCCGCATCATCGCCGAAGCGCCGTGGTCCGGCATGGCGTGGTGGGGCCTGGCGGACATGAAAACGCTGCGCCTGACGGACGACGACATCCGGCAGCTGCAAAGCGCGCTGCGCGCACCGCAAGCGACCGACGAAGACAAGATGGCCATCGGCTTCGCACTCGCCAAGGCATTCGACGACCAGGGCCAGTATGCGCAAGCGCTGCAGGCGTTGGCCGAGGCCAATGCGATCGCGCGGCGGCGCTACCGCTGGCCGCGCGAAGCGTTTTCCACCGGTGTCTCCATGGTGCTGCAGGCGTTCGAAACGCCCATGGCCAACGCGCCGGAACCGCTGGGCCGGGAAGTGATCTTCGTGGTGGGCATGCCGCGCTCCGGCACCACGCTGGTGGAGCAGATCCTGGCGTCGCATTCCATGGTCGACGGCGCGGGCGAACTGGCGGATCTACCCGCCGTGCTGGGTGAACAATCCCGGTTGAGCCAATTGCCGTTTCCGCGTTGGGCCGCCGCCATGACGCCGGCCGATTGGCAGCGCCTCGGCGAGCGTTATCTGCAACGCACCGCGCACTGGCGCAAAGAGCGCCCGATTTTCGTCGACAAGCTGCCCGGCAACTGGATGTACATCGGCGCGATCCGCTCGATGCTGCCCGCAGCACGGATCATCGGCTGCCGCCGCGATGCGCTGGAAAACTGCTTCGCCTGCTACCGCCAGCGCCTGCACAACAACGAATACACGCGCGACTTCGACGACCTGGCCGGCTTCTGGCGTGACTTCGACCGTACGCTTTGCTTCTGGAGCGCACGCGCTCCAGAACGCGTGCTTGAGCACAGCTACGAAGCCCTGCTGGCCGAACCGGAAACGCAGATTCGAAGGTTGCTGGATTTCTGCGATCTGCCGTTTGAAGAACCCTGCCTGCGCTTTCACGAAACGCGCCGTGAAGTGCGCTCGCCCAGCGCCAACCAGGTACGCCAACCCTTGCGCGGCGATACCGCCCGCACATCGCAATACGGCGCCTTGCTCGATCCCCTGCGCCGCGCGCTGGGAATGCCGCCATGGCAAGCCTGACGCCCGCGGCCATGCACCCGCTGCTCGGCCAGCTGGCCGGTTCGCCGGCGTCGGCGTGGCTGGCCAACGCCCGCACGCTCATGCTGCAGAAGAACCTGGCCGATGCATTGGCGTTGCTGCAGGCTGGTGTGCAGGTGCATCCTGATTCGACGGAACTACGGCTGGCACTCGCTGGCGCATGGCTGGAACAAGGCGCGCCACGCGACGCCGAAGAGGTGTTGCGCGCCTTGCTCGCCGATTCCCCTGGGCACGCCGCCGCAACATTCCTGCTCGCGCGCTTGCTGCACGGTGAAGGCCGCATCGGCGCGATGGCGCAAACCTTATGCGCGCTGTTCACCCAGCCGGGTCAGGATATCGAGCATCGCATCCAGGCGATCGAACTGCTCGACGAAAGTGGACGCCAGCAAGATGCGCTCACCCTGTGCGAAGACGGCATTGCCGCAGGCGCCACCGATGCACGCCTGCACGTGCATGCCGGCCGCCTGGCCGCGCAAGTGGGACGATTTGAACTGGCCAGGACGCGTTATCTGTTTGCACTGGACCACAGCCCGCAAGCCCTCACCTGGCAGCTGCCGCTTGCACTGACCGAATTGCAACGCTACGCCAGCGGCGATCATCCCGACATCGCGCGCTTTGCCGACTTGCTGGCCCGCCGCGATATCAACGCGCACGAACGCTCAGGCCTGCTGTTTGCCTTGGCCAAAGCCCACGACGACATCGGCGACTATGCCGCAGCCGCCGCTTATCTGCGCGACTCCAATGCACTGCGCCACGCCAACGCGCGCTGGTCGCGCAAGCTGTGGCGCCGCAGCGTGGAGGTACGCCTGCAGCGCGCAGCGCCTGCATATCGGCATGCGCCATCCATACCTTGGACGCCCATCTTCATCGTCGGCGCGCCTCGCTCCGGCACCACGCTGATCGCCGAGCGGCTGGCGCGCCACCCGCAAGTGCGCCTGCGCGGCGAAGAAAACTGGTTTCCGCAGCTGGCCGGCACCCTGGACAGCGAAGAACAACCCAGCCCTGCCCTGGTCGAGCAGGCCGCCGCCATCTACGCCGCGCAACTGCGCCAGGACGACGCCGAAGCGCAGTGGTACATCGACAAGCAACCGTTCAACTTCCTGCACGTCGATCGCATCCTCGCCTTGTTCCCGCATGCGCGCATCATCTATTGCCTGCGTCAGGCGCGCGATAATGCGCTGTCGTTGTGGATGCAATCGTTCCCGGCTGGTGTACAGGATTTCGCTTACGATCTGAACGACATCGCAGCCGTCATTCACGGCGCGAATCGCTTGTACAAGCACTGGAGGCACCGTTATGGCGAATCCGTTCGTGTGCTTCGATACGAGGACATGGTCTCCGATCCGGCTTCATGCCTGGCTGACATGTCCGCATGGCTAGATCTGCCCAACCGCGATTTGCTCGCATCGCCCCCCCGCTCCGTAGCCTTGAGTACCGCCAGTCTCTGGCAGGTACGCCAGCCCATCCACAATCGCTCCGTTGGGAGATGGGAGCATTACGCCCCGTTCATGCCGGAACTGGAACGCATAAGCTAGAACTGAGCAGAAATACACTTATCTAACTACAACCAACGTCGCCCCTCCTTCCATTGATGAACCCAATAAGCGGCGGCCGGCGTTACCAATACTTTCAATTCGCAAAGTCACGAAAATCACTATTTTTTATTTGGGCGAATTCGCATGACTTTTTTAGCGCAAATCTCGGTAACTCCCTGTGCTATCGGTACCTGTCCGCAGCAACCTCGATTGCCGTCGCGTGCGGTTGACAACCGTGTTCAACGGGCGCACCGTATTTGAGGGGCACTTGAGAAAGCTTATCTGACTTGAAGTAGTGTCCCCTGCATGTCTGAAGGTGAATATTTGGAATGAGTGCCAATCCTGATAGAACAGGAATTGGTTGTAACCAAAATCCAGCTTGATGGCTTAAAGGAGTAAGGCTAATGCAGCAGACTGACGATATCGTTTTGGGCTGGCTCAGTGGATCGGACAGCTTTGATGGCATGGACAACCCTGCTGGCCCGCTCTACATCGAGGGCGCGGCGGCAACTGAAGCGGCGTTGACGAATCCGGAAGCCGGTAGCACCCTTCTCACCTCGGTGGGAGGAAGTTGCAGCACCTGTTCATTGCATTTGGGTGGTGGGTGTTCCTGCTGTTGAGTGTGTTTTTAATCAACGCGCGGCTCCTCTCGGGCCGCGCGTTGTTCGTGGCACTTGCGAGCAGTTTTCACTGGAAAAAGAAAGGACTTCGAGCGCATGACGGCCGAGACCATCGCCCCCGATAGCTTTGCCCCCATTTTCGAATATTTCACGGCTCCGGCTCGTACAGCATTCTCCAGTTTCCTCGATAGGCTTTCGCTTGATCTCCGTGCTGACGAAGCGGCACTGATTCGTACAACAGGTGAGGAAGCCCTCAAAGAATCCGCTCGGCTCAAGTTAAGTCGCCTGCTGCTCTTGGAGTTGCATGCAGCCAAACATGCGGGCGAGCTGACGGCCAACAGCGACAGGGAGCGTTTCCTTCAATTCATCGAGCACGCGCAGCAACCAGAATTCGTCGCGCACCTGGACCAACGCTATCCGCCATTGCGCGCACGCCTTGAGCGCGCACTCCGGCAACAAAGGGAAGCAATTGAGGCACTAGTACTGCGTTTTATAGCTGATCGCTCGGTATTGGCTCGCTTGCCCGGCCAACCTTCAGGGCGTCTGATTGCCCTCAAGCTCGGCCAGGGCGATCCGCATGCTGGCGGAAAGACAGTAGCGCGAATATCCCTGGAGAGCGGCCAGGTGATGTATAAGCCGCGCTCGTTACGCATCGACCTTGCCCTCGAAACCTTTTTGGAAAATACGCTCCCTGGCGCTGAGCGCATCCGTGTGCCCAAGGTCATCGACCGTGGTGATTATGGTTGGGTCGAATATGTCACTCACCGCTATTGCGATAACGAGCTGGAATTGCAGGCGTTTTATACTCGCCTCGGTCACTGGCTGGCAGTATTACGTCTCGTCGGCGGCACGGACATCCATCTGGAAAATCTGATTGCTGTAGGCCCGGTGCCGGTGGTGATCGATGTGGAAAGCCTGTTTGCGCCTGTTCCAGAAATCCGATCATCAAAATACGGGCATGCTCATGATCTCGCTGAGTCGATCATTCGAAGCTCAGTGCTGCGCACGGGTATCGTGCCGTTTCGCGCGCCAGCGCTAGGTCTGAATGGCGTCGATCTTTCCGCAGCCGGCGCACTGCCAGGGCAGCAACCGCAAGTGCACGCGCCCGTTATCGCCAACGAGGGCACCACGGCCGCAAGGGTTGAGGTCGTCAGTGTCGACGTCACGACTGCGCAGAATCACCCTTCTCCAAACCCAGATGTTTCGTTGTACTGGGCTCATATTAGCGAAGGGTTCCTTACAGCCACCAAGCAACTTCGCAAGATGGACAGCGAGGGTGAACTCGCTTCGCTCTTGGCCCTGTTTGAGGACTGCCAAGTACGTGATATTCGCCGTCCCACGCAGGCATATATGGAAATTGGGCGCATGCTGTGGCATCCGTCGTCGTTGCACGACGAGGCCAAAGCTATCGAGCGTGCGCGTGATCTGTTTGTGCGCAATGCCGCCGTCGTTCCGATTGCCCCATCCGAACCCCTGGAGATTGCGTCCGAGATCGACGATCTGCGCTATGGAGACGTACCGATCTTCGTAGCGCCACTGGCGCGCGCCAGGATCGATGCCGTGCTCGCGGACTGGCGAAAGATGCGGCCCGAACTGGAGGATCTGGCTATTCGGAGCGCCCTGGTCGTAACCGAACTCAACCGTGGCATCGACGATTCAGAGAAGCTTGCCGACTTGCGCTATTTCGCTCGCCGGCCACATGCACAGCTGCTGGATGCGCGTCGCCGCAAACTCGCCGCGGATGCAGTCGAACGACTTCTGCGACTGGCCGTACACGGTGCAGATGGCTCGGTGACCTGGATCACCCCAGAAACAAGCACGGGCGGCTGGTTAGTGCAGCCGCTGCAGGCAGATACCTACTTTGGCCTCGGCGGAGTCGTGGTTGCGCTGGCTGGCTATCAATACGAAGTTGCACGCGACCGTGCTGAGAGCGTTACCGGTGTCGATCAGGCAATCGAGGGTGCCTTACAGGTTTTGTGCGCGTTAGATGCGTCCACCAAGGCGCCGAACATCGGCGGCTTGAACGGTTGTGGCGGACGGATCTGGAGCTGGTTGACTTTGTACGACCTGTTACCACGCCCGGAGTTTCTCGAGCGGGCCATCGCCAATGCAAAGGCACTGGAGAGTGACGGCTTTGAAGACGACCGCTTGCTGGACCTCATTGATGGAACGAGCGGCGCCATCGTGCCACTCATTAACTTGGCCGAAGTGACTGGCGATGCACGTTGGCTGGCGCTTGCAGCGCTCGCTGCCAAGCATCTTGAGGAAACAGCCATAGTTGACGAACGTGGCGCGCGTTGGCCGTCGAGCGTGTTTGAGCACCCTATTGGTGGATTTGCACATGGCGCAGCCGGCATCGGTTGGTCATTGGCGCGACTCGCGCTGGTTGCTTGGGGTGACGAATCGGAACGTGCACGCTTGCATACACTTGCCAAAGGCGCGTTCGCGTTTCAGGATTCGATGTACGACAGTGCAGTCGGCAACTGGCTTGATGCACGTCAATTGAGTCGCTTCAAAAGCTTTCATACTTGGTGCAATGGGAGTGTCGGGATCGGATTGGCGGCCTGTGATTTGTACTCACGCACTCACGAGCCGTATTACCTGAACACACTGCGCCGAGCCGTCACTGCTTCGCAGGGCCAATGGGGAGCGAGCCACACGCTTTGTCATGGTGATTTTTCACTGTGGGAACTGTTGGCGCGCGCTTCGATGCTTGATCCTTCCACGTGCCCAGTGGATCCTGTCGAGCCGATCGCCCAGATCATTTCGTCGATAGAAGAGCACAAGGGCATCATCGGCGGGATGACCCGTGCAGCTTTTACGCCCGGTCTAATGACGGGCCTGGCCGGAGCTATACACAGTCTCAATCGCATGCACCCGGACAGCAAACTGGCCTCGCCGTTGCTACTGGAGCGTCACGCTCAAGTAGCCTAAGGCAGTGATCGGGCAAGCTAAAAAGATGCGCCAAGGCAAGCGCCCCAGAGCTGAGCATGATGTCACTCATGCGTCGATGGAATACCCCCAATATTCCAGCACCGGCTGGAGAATCGGAAACGCCGGCTCCAGCGCGTCACGATAACGCAACCAACGATTCAGCCCCTTCTTGTTTACCGGCTGAATCACTTGCGTATAGCTTGGGGTAGCGATGAACCCTTTGTCACGCGCATGCTGGTCGAAGCGCATCAATGGTGCTGCGTCTTCCAAGCCAAGGAAGGCCGCAATCTTGCGCGTCTGCCCTTCCGGATCGGCGACCAGTTCTTCATAGCGCGATACGAATACGTTCGGCTTGAACACCTCCACATGATGCAGCCAATGCTCCATCGCGGTCACATAGGCAGTGGCCAGGCGCTCCATCGACGTACACGCCGAGGCCAGCACGGCAGCACGGAAATTCTGCATGTAGTTGCTGACCAGCACGTCGCAAGGATGGCGAAGCGCGAGGATGAACTGCGCCTGCGGAAACAGCCGATGGATCAGCGGCAGCCACGACATGTTCAACGGGTTCTTGTCCACCAACCGCGTATCCCAGCGGCGGGTGATCTTGGAACAGACCAGGCTCAGATAGCCTTTGCGCAGTTCATCGCAGAGATGCTGGTCCAGTTTAGGCATATCGCCCGGCAACTCGAAACCATAATCTTCGAGCTGGTCGTCGAGCGTATTGAAAAAGGGGCGTTCGTCCATGGACTGCAGCGCTGGATGCGCATCCAGCATTTGCTCCAGCAAGGTCGTGCCCGAGCGGGGAAAGCCGACGATGAAAATGGGGGAATGCTCGGCACCTGGAGCGTTCAACACGGGCCAGCGTTGGTATTCCTCTGCAGTGACGCGTTGCGCAGTCAGCGGCAATACCGGTGCGCCAGGCGCGAAACGCTCCGGCACCGTCACCTTCAACTCTTCCAGTTTCAGCGCATGTGCCTGCCTGAGTGCAGCGAGCGCGTGTTTGGGATCGCCCAGCTTGTCATATATCTCCGCCTGCGTAAAAAAGTAGACGCAGTCACCTTCATTGCGCGGACCGGCTTGTTCAAGCAGCACGCGTGCTTGCGCAGCGTCGCCGCTACGCAAAGAGAGGGTTGCACGCTGGCGCGTGATTTCCAGGCACGTTGCCTCATCCGCCGGATCGCGGATGGCCTCGATGTGGTCCAGCAAGGCGCTTGCCGCATCCAGGCGGTTCATGCGCTCCAACGCAGCGGCCAGCGCCAGCTTGGGCGGCATGGACGTGGGCGAGCGCGCCGCCACGTCCTCCAGCAGCATGCAGGCGATATCGGCTTCGCCATCCAGCTGAAACAGGTCGGCCAGCTCCAGTTGCTGGGCATCGTCCAAGGGCAGCCATTCGCGCCATGGCCGCAGCAATTGCCCGACGCGGTGATCACGGCAGACCGCACAGGCCCGTGCGGCCGCCATGCGGGCAGCCATCGAATCCCGGTCCAGGTAATGGGCGTGCAGCAAGGTCTCGCGCGCTTCGTGATACCGCTTCAATTGCAGTTGAAGCAAGCCGAAATTGACTAATTGCTCGACGTTGTCCGGCTGCAGTTCCAGCGCCTTGACATAAGCTTCCGCCGATTCGTCCAGGCGACCAAGCTCACGCAATACTGTGGCGTAGTTGCCCCAATGCAGGCTGCTATCCGAATGGTGCTTCACAAGCTCCGCATGGACCACGAGCGCCTCGTCAAGCCGCCCCTGTTGATGCAGACTCATGGCGAGCAGCAGCGAAAGATCCTCGTTTGCCGGTGACTGTTGCAAAGCCTCCCGGCACCACTGCTCGGCCTCGGCCAGACGCTCTGCTTGAAACGCGGCCACGATGTCTTGGATCGAACGAGTCATGCCACACCACTAAAGAAAAAGAGCCGCGCGGAATTCCCGCGCGGCTCTCAAGTTGAACACACTTACATGCGTGACGCCGATTAGAACGTATACGTCAGGCGGGCGTAGTAGTAACGACCAATCAGGTCGAAGTCCGTCGGGTCCGTGTTGGCATTGAGCGTGTTGTTTGCATACAGGAACGGCGGTTGCTTGTCGGTCAGGTTGTTGACGCCCAGGTCCACACGGGTGTGGTACTTCTCGACGTTATAACCGAGGGAGATATCGTGGTACACCGTGGCACCGTACTTGAACACCTGGCCCGGAACCGGTTTGCCGCCACCGTTGTTGATGACCGGGAAGGTATCCTGGCTCGGGCTAAGCGAGCCGTTCTGGAAGCGCCCGATATAGCGCGTACGCCACGATGCCGACCAGTTGCCCATAGTCCAGTTGACGAAAGTCTGACCGCGCCAGCGCGGGAACAAGCAAATGCCGCCGCCGCTTGGGCACGTTGAAGCCTGCGGCGAACCGTACGGGGCCAAATGCCCGGCATCGTAATAGGTGACGTTGGCAGCTGTACCCGGTGCGGTCTGCTGGTTGTAATACTTCAAGTAGGTGGCGTCGATACCGACGGTGAAATCACCGAAGCTGAAGTGCGGCAACCGGTAGCGAGTGGAGAAGTCGATACCCCCGGTGGTGGTGGTACCCAGGTTGTCAGTCGGCTCGATAATGTAGTTGATCTGGCCACCGGGGAAACGATGGATCAGCGGACAGAACGAGCTAATGCCCGCATAGCAGCCATTGAGTACGGTCTGCGCACCCACCGACGCAATCGTATCGTTGATGTAGATATGCCAGAAGTCGGCGCTGAGCGACAGGCCTTCCACGTAGCTGGGCGAGTACACGATACCGAAGTCGAAGGACTTGCCTTTCTCCGGCTTGAGCGTGAGGTTCGCATACTGCGCACCGGAGAGCGCCGCCTTAATCTGCTGGCCCGCTGCCGCGTCCTGGTTCACAAAGGTGCCGTCCAGCGGTACGCCTACACAGGCAGGATTGGCAACAGTGGCACCGTTACAAGGATCGCTCTTGAGCGAGGGCGCGTCGCTGATCGGCGAACCGAATACATCAGCAACGTTCGGTGCACGGAACACAGTAGCCACCGTGCCGCGCAACAGGACATCGGCGATCGGCTTGTACTCGATGGCAAACTTGGTGTTATTGGTGTTGCCGATACGGCTGTTGCCAATGCTGCTGTACGAGGAGTAACGGTCACCGATCGTCACGTTCAGCGACTGCACGCCAGGCAGGTTGGCAAGCACCGGCGTAAACAACTCGAAGTAACCTTCCTTCAAGTTGTAGCTGCCGCTCAACGGCGAGCTGCACTGGCTGCCGAGAATACAATTGAAGGTAGTCGGGTCGATGGTGAGCAGGGGGTCGATCTGGCTCTTGATCGTTTCCTGGCGGTAGTCGATACCCGCCGCAAGCTGCATCGTACCGGCCGGCAGATCGACCAAGCCACCGTTGGCCTCCAACGTGAACACCTTCTGGGTGGTGAGCGTGTTGCTGTACGCCGGCCTCGCAGCAGCCTTGAGGGTCGCGGCCGTAGCAGGGTTGAACTGATTAAAAATGTCCAGCGGCGTGCAGCCATTTGCGGCCGAAGTGCAGGCCAAGTCCGCGTTGATGACGTTAATATTCGGCAGATTCAACGTGGTGAGATCTTGCGCCGAGCGACCATAGTCGACGTTCAGGTCCCAATTCCAATTCTGGTTGAAGACTTCGAAATCGCCCTTCAAACCACCATCCCACTGGTCGGTGGTGTTCTTGGAATCGGCCTGGCGATTACCAATCGACACCGCGCGCAGGCGGAATGAGTCACTCTCGAACGCGGTATTAAAAATGTTGTACGGATTGTTCTGGGGGATGACCAAGCCATAAACGTCACCCAGCAGACTCGGCGCCAACTGGAAGCTGGCGGTAGTCTTGTTGTGGTAGCCCTCGACATACGCGGTCAGGTGATCATTGAACTTGTAATCGCCCTTTGCCCAGATACTTGTGCGCTTCTGTGGCGTGTCAATCAGGTTGACCGAGGCATAGTTGTACTTGTCGCTGTTGCCGAAGCAGTGATAATCGCTGCCGCTGGTGCCGGCGGCGCCAACGTTCAACGCAACCTTGCCGCAGTTGGGGAAACCGTTCGTCCCCTGCAGTGAAGCCGGGAGTTGGATACGACCGTTAGCACCGAAGGTGGAGCCGCCCACAAAACTATGAATCGGGGCGTAACCGCCGCTGGAGGTCGGGCCGCCGCTGATCGACACCGAGTTCTTTGAGAACGCACGCCGGCTGGCCAGGATGCCGTTCGTCTGGTTGTAGTCGACACCGCCCATGATGTCCCACTTGTCCGACGTATGGCCGAAGGCGGCGGTGTAGGCCTTCGAAGCGCCATCACCGTGGCCGGACTGGCCATATTGCGCCGAGAGCGTGGCGCCGTTGTAGTTCTTCTTCAGGATGACGTTGATAACGCCACCGATCGCATCCGAACCGTAGACCGCCGAGGCGCCGTCGGTCAGCACTTCGATGCGCTCGACCATGTCGGCGGGGATGGAGTTGATGTCGACCAGGTTGTTGGTGGCGCTATTGATGACGCGATGGCCGTCGATCAGCACCAACGTGCGCTGGCCGCCCAATCCGCGCAGGCCCACCGTGGTACCGCCGGTACCGCCGCCGTTGTTCACCTGCGGGTTGACGTTGCCGCCGGTCACTGCAGGAAGCTCCTGCACCAGGTCGCCCAGCGTCAGCTTGCCGCTGGCCTTGATGGCGGACGAATCAATGGTGACCACCGGATTGGACGTTTCCACGTCCACGCGGCGGATGTGCGAACCGGTTACGGTGATGGTTTGCAGCGTCTTGGGCTTGCCGTTGTTCTGATCTTGCGTGCCCTGCTGTGCGCTGGTGTCCTGAGCGAACGCGCTGGTAGCCGTGGCGCCGACTGCGATGGCGGCACCCAGCGAAAGCGCAAGGCGAACCGCCGCCGAAAGTTTGGTGGTTCCGTGGTTCATTGTGTACCCCTCTTTCCCCAGAAAAAAGAATTTTTGACTACAAAGGGCTAACCCGCTCTCCGTCACTAACACCGGACGTGCACTGACACGAACCTGCGAATTCCCTTGTGGCCGGAGCGTAACAGTTTGCTAACACAATGAGCAAGGTTTCACCTGCTACGAACTTGGGGTTAACGGTTGGCCGTCGCGGGCACGGGGAAGCAAGGTGCCCACTTGGGCGGCTTTTTTAGCAGAAAAAGGCGTTGAGGCGCCTTTTCACCGGCTCGACGGGCGGCCCCTAAAAATGCTGCAACCGCACATAAACTGTCCGGAAGCGGCTGCTTGCCGAGACTCAAAGGGACAGCTCGCCTTGGTTCGCGGGCAACGGGAACCTGCCGCAGGTTCTGACTTTTTCAATACATGCACAGCGCTTGCATCGAGCGAGAATCGCCCTAACCCCCAACCCTTTCCCCGCAGGGGAGAGGGAGCGAACATCCTGCTATGTAGTTGGGCTTCTATATGAAACAGGGTGGATCGGGTTGCGTCAGCATCATGCCCTCTTTCGCTTGGCGCACCGCGACAAGGCCCCTCCGCAACCACATGTTATGTTCGTGCCGCACAGTGAATGACAGGGGTATCGGCATATGCGGATGGGTTTGGCTATCGATGCATCCTGCGATCTGCCGCAGGCGTTTTTGCAGCAGCACGACATAGCCGTCATGCCCATTGCCGTGCGCATCGACGACACGGTGTTCAAGGACGATCGCAATCCGGCCGAAATCGAGCGTTTTTTCAACCTCAGGCTGGGCAGCCGCAGCCATTCGGCGGAAACGGAACCCTGTTCGGTGGAAGACGTGCAGAAGCTGTTCCTGGACAAGCTGGTGCTGGAAAAGGACTGCGTGTTCTGCCTCACCATCACGCCTTCGCGCAGCCCGATCTACGACAACGTGGTCAAGGCCAGCTTTGCGGTGCTGAAGAACTATCGCAAGGCGCGCGAACCGCTCGGCATCACCGGCCCGTTCCTGATGCGCGTGCTGGATACGCGCAGCCTGTTCGTGGGCTCCGCACCGTGCATCGTCGAAGCCGCGCGCCTGATGCAAGCGAATGAAACGCCGGCAGCGATCCGCGAACGGCTGGCCTACATCGCCGAAAATTCCTACGGCTACATGCTGCCGCGCGACCTGTATTACCTGCGCGCCCGCGCCAAGAAGAAGGGCGACCGCAGCGTCGGCCTGTTCAGCGCCGTGCTCGGCTCCACCCTGGACATCAAGCCGCTGATCCGCGCCTACCGCGGCGACACGACGCCGGTCGGCAAGGTGCGCGGCTGGGAACACGGTTGCGAAACCCTGTTTAGCTACGCCGCCGATCGCGTGCGCGCCGGCCTGCTGGTGCCGGTGATGTGCACCGCGTACGGTGGCGACCTCAGCGAACTGCCGAAGCTGCCGGGCTACGACAAGCTGGCGCAAACCTGCGAGGAATGCGGCGTCACCTTGATGCAGGCGCCGATGAGCATCACCGGCATGGTCAACGTGGGCGAAGGTGCCGTGACGGTCGGCTTTGCCGCGGAAGAGCACCACGCCGAATTCTGATGCCGCAGTCCCAGCGTAGAATGCTGGCATGCATCGTGCTGCCACCTTTGCCTTGGCTATGACCGCCCTATGTCTGATGACGGGCTTGCCGCTGTCCGCACCGGCACACGCCGACACTGTCATCGTATACAAATGCCGCACGGCGCAAGGCGGCTTGATCTATCAGGGAACACCTTGCCCGCATGGCCAGCAGCAGCAAACCATGCAGCTCGACGACCCCGGGCCAAGCACCTCGCCACCACCGGAATCGCCGGCTTCTCCGCCACCTGCGTCGAGCGCTGCGGCCACGCCGCTTCCGCCATCCCTGCCACGCACGCCACCCTCGACCATGTTTCGCTGCGTGCGCGCCACGGACCAGACGACTTACCTCAGCAGCAACGGCAACCCGCCACCTTATTACGCGCCGCTCGCGATGACCGGCATGCTGCCGACGTCGCTCGGCCCCGTCATTCCCGGCGTCAAGCCCAATGCGGCGATGGTCGCCAACCAGTACGTACTGATGCAGGATCAATGCGCGCCGATGACGCCGCACGACACCTGCGCCACCCTGCGTGACCAGTACGACAAGAACGAACGCGCGCTGTCACGCGCTTTCAAGAGCGACCAGCCGCCCCTGCTCCAACGCGAAAAGGAACTGCTGGCACAGCTCAGCCACTGCTGAGCAGAACTTGCGCAATGTCGTGCAACTAGTTGCCTGACAACCATTAAAAAGACTTGTCCACAGGGTTGCCACCAGGGTTTCCCCAACGGGTGTGGATAACCGCAACAGCTACTCAGAACCCGTAGCTGAGAAACCCGCCATCCACCGCCAGCACCTGCCCAGTGATGTAGCTGGCCGCCGGCAGGCATAGGAACGCGATGGCCGCGGCCACCTCTTCCGGCTCGCCGATACGCCGCAGCGGCGTGCGATCCAGCACCTCGTCCAGATAATCGGCATCGGCCAGCGCCGGTTCGGAGCGCTGCGTGCGGATGTACCAGGGCGCCACGGCGTTGACGCGGATGCCGTCCACCGCCCACTCGGCCGCAAGGTTGCGTGTGAGTTGATGCAAGGCCGCCTTGCTCATGCCATAGGCCGAACCCGTACGCACGTGCGTGATACCGGAGACCGAACCGACGTTGACGATCGCCGCATTCGCATGCTGCACCAGATGCGGATGCGCAAGCCGGCACATCTCGTAGGCAGAAAACAGGTTCTGCTCGAAGATCGCGCGGTAGTCGGCTTCGTCGTAATCGAGCGTGGCCTTGGGCTTGTTGCCGCCGGCGTTGTTGACCAGCAGGGACACCGGCGTGTCCAGGTCCGCTACCCAGTCGAACACGGCCAGGCGATCCTCCGCCACGCTCACGTCGGCCGCGAAAGCCAGCACCTGGATGCTGGGAAAATCGTCGGTCAACTCCACGCGAACCTGTTCCAGGTAGTCGTCATCGCGCGCCACCAGCAACAGGTCGGCACCCAATCCGGCCAGCTCGCGGGCGGTGGCGTAGCCGATGCCCTTGCTGGCACCGGTGACGAGTACGGTGTGATCCTGCAACTGCCAGGCGTCGATGCGGCTGTTCATGGAGCGGAGCTTACATGAACGGGATGCTCTGATTAATTCAACGTAGGTCGCAGCGGCCCTGTGTGTTCGCAGAGCACAGGGCCGTCGGCGAAGGCAGACTGGCTGTCTGTCGAGACGATGGACCGAAGCTATGCGGACACACAGGGTCGCTGAGGCCTGCGTTGGATTAATCAGCGCATCCCAAGGCTTGTCCGAAGCGTGCGGCGGCAGGACACTTTAACCATCATCATCGAGGTGCCGCCATGAGAACCGCTACCGCCCTGATCTGCCTGCTGGCCCTGGGCGCCTGCAGCAACAAGCCGCCCGCACCGCAATCCGATCCCAAGTCCGCCGCCGCGCAACCCAGCGCTCCGTGGGATGCCATGAAGCAGGACGAACAACGCGCCAAGGAGGTGCAGAAAGTCGTCAACCAGCACGCCGCCGACCAGGACAAGCAGATCGAGCAGCAGACGCAATAAGCCCGCTCGCGCGTACAGCCATCTGGACGTCCGTACGTCCGCGCCTTGCCACGGCTGATCGATGCAGGCAAGGTTCGGGCATGAGTCCCGACACTGCCCATACCGAATCCATTCCCCTCTTGGAGCTGCACGAAGCCAGCGTATTGCGCGGCGAACGGCTGATCCTGGACCGCTTCAGCCTGCGCCTTGCCGCCGGCCAGCACACCGCCATCCTGGGTGCCAACGGCTCGGGAAAATCCACGCTGATCCGGTTGATCGCGCGGCAGATCTATCCGCTGGCGCGCGAAGACGATACGCCCACCATCAAGGTATTCGGGCGCGACCGCTGGAACGTTGTCGAGCTGCGCAGCCTGATCGGCATCGTGTCGCCCGCCATGCAAGGCGACTACACCAACGAAGACGCACCGCTGGAGGTGTTCGACGCCGTGGTCTCCGGCTTCTTCGCCGCGCGCGGCCTGTGGGTGGACCACCATGTCACCGAGGCCATGCGCCAGCATGCCCTGGATGCGTTGGCGCAGGTGCAGGCCACCCACCTTATCGGCCGCGAGATGGCCAGCCTTTCCACTGGTGAAGCGCGCCGTGTCTTGATTGCACGCGCCCTGGTGCATCGTCCGCGCGCGCTGTTGCTCGACGAACCCTGCACCGGGCTGGACCCGGCCAGTCGCCGGCGCTTTCTGGAAAGCCTGCGGCAACTCGCCCAACGCGGCGTGACCCTGCTGCTGGTGACGCATCACGTGGAAGAAATCCTGCCGGAGATCGATCACGTGGTGCTGTTGCGCGAAGGTAAGCTGCTGCGCAAGGGCAGCAAGCACAGCGTGCTGACCAACGAAGCATTGAGCGAAGCATTCGGCATGCCGATGCGCGTGGCGCAGCAGGGCGACTATTACCACGCCAGCGTTGGCTGAAGATGTGTCGCATTCGCAGGCTGGGATGAAATCCCAGCATCAACAGCCGCAAGAGCTTAAGGCAACACTGATCAAGTATCGCCGTCGTCACCAGCCCTGTCTGTTCGCAGGCCAAAGGGCCGTCGGCGAAGGCAGACTGGCCGTCTGTCGAGACGGCGGACCGAAGGCATGCGGACAGACAGGGCTGGCCCCAACATATTGAATTCAAAGTGATGGGGTGAGACAGAGCCGAACCTCACCATCGCTTTCTGCATGGCAGCGTTGGGGTTCGGCTTCGCCTCACCACCAACCTACGCTCGGCATTTAAAGACATTTACTTTTTTATTTGCACCACAATTGGGCGCCATTGCACCAATTACGCCCGTCAATTAAAAGCATGATTATCTATTGACGCGCCGCACAAACGTGTCATAGCCTCAAATTGCCGCACGTCGGGGAGATTCATTGTTGCGGTGCAAATGCGTGTTTTTACCTATATCCAAGTCCTTGGAGGGACACCTTTTGTCTTGAATCTTGTGGGGAGTTCAAAAATGAAACGATTTGTTCGCCGTCCATTGGCAGCCGCCATGCTGCCGCTGTTTTCCGTAGGTATCGTTTTCACCACCGCCGCCTGGGCCGATACGGCTCCCGCCGATTCGCCGCAAACCAGCAAAGAGCTCCAGCAAGTCGTCGTTACCGGCACCCGCGCCACCGATCGCACCGCAGCCGAATCGCTCTCGCCGATCGACATCGTCTCGCCCGCCGACCTTACCTCCAGCGGCTATACCGACCTGGCCAGCGCGCTCAATAGCGTGCTTCCTTCGCTGGATTTCCCCCGCCCCGCCATCAACGACGGCAACGACGCGCTCCGGCCGGCGTCGCTGCGCGGGCTGTCGCCTGACGACGTGCTGGTGCTGGTGGACGGCAAGCGCTATCACACCTCGGCGCTGGTCAATTACAACTCCTCCGTGGGTCGCGGCGCGGCCCCGGTGGATCTGAACTCGATCCCGATCTCCGCCATCGACCACATCGAAGTGCTCCGCGATGGTGCAGCGGCGCAATACGGTTCCGATGCGATCGCCGGCGTGATCAATATCGTGCTGAAGCACGGCGCCCGCGCGGGCGGTAACGAGATCAGCGCCAACGGCGGCATCATGGACGCGGGCGATGGCGCCAACAATGGCGTGGACGGCTCGGTAGGCATTCCGCTGGGTGGCACGGGCGACAAGGCGCCTGGTTGGGCGCGCCTGGCCTGGAACTACCAGAACCAGATGAACACCAACCGTTCCGAGAACACGGATCGCGCCACCACCCTTGCCGGCGCCACCAACACCACCGGCTATCCCTACGAGCGCTACGGCGATCCTGCCGAAAAAACGTATCAATTGCTGCTCAACTTCGGCTACCAGGTAACACCGAGCATCGAGGTGTATGGCTACCTCAACGGCAGCAAGCGCGACGTCACCTCCAACGGTTACTACCGCTCCTACGATTCCGCGCGCAACGTGCCGGAAATCTATCCGAACGGCTTCCTGCCGCAGATCGTCAACCACACCAACGACGTCGCCTTCGTGTTCGGCGTCAAAGGCCATACCGCAGGCGGCTGGCAGTGGGATGTGTCAGCCGATTACGGCGAGAACAACCTGGTTTTCGACATCCAGGACAGCGTCAACACCAACCTCTATTACACCAAGGGCTATTCGCCCACCTACTTCCACGCCGGCACCTTCGCCAACAAGCAGGGCGTGTTCAACGTGGACATCAGCAAGGAATTCGACTGGGGCCTGCACAACCCGGTCACCGTCGCCTTCGGCGCGGAATACCGCAACGAAAGCTATGACATCGGCGCGGGCGATCCGGATTCCTATTTCTTCGATCCGAACACGCTCATTCCAGGCACCACCTCGCCGTACGCCGGCGGCTCGCAGGTGTATCCGGGCCTGGCGCCGGAAGTGGCAGGCAACTTCAGCCGCCACAGCAAGGCCGCCTATGTCGACGTGGAAACCGATCTCACCGACAAGTGGTCGGCCGGCGTCGCCGCACGCTACGAGGATTACAGCGACGCCGGCTCCACCCGCTCGGGCAAGCTCTCTACGCGTTACCAGCTCACCGATACCTTCGCCCTGCGCGGCACGGTGTCGAACGGTTTCCGCGCGCCATCGCTGGCCCAGCAGAACTACGAGTCGGTGGTGACCTTGATCCAGAATGGTGCACTCGCGCAGATCGGCACCTACCGCACCTCCAATCCGACCGCCATTGCGCTCGGCGCCAAACCGCTGGTGCCGGAAAAGTCGGTGAACTACAGCCTCGGCGGCGTGTGGCAGCCGACCAGCAATTTCAATGCAACGCTCGATGTCTACCAGATCCGCATCTGGGACCAGATCCTGTATTCCGACCAGATTCCGGTCAGCATTCCCGGCAACCAGGTGACGGGCGCGCAGTTCTTCGTCAACGGCGCCACCACGCGCACGCGCGGTGCGGACGTGATCACCAGCTATCACCTCGACCTCGATAGCCTTGGTGCAATCAACCTCAGCGGCAGCGCCAACTACAACCAGACCACGATCCTGCACGTTTCCACGCCCGCCTTCGGCCGCGCCAGCCAGGGCCTGCTGACGGATGCCACGCCACGCACCAAGTTCGTGTTCGCCGGCGACTGGCTGATCCACAACTTCGACCTGCATGCCAACGCCACGCGCTATGGTACGGTGACGCGCCTGGGCGACGACTACAACGGCGACGAAGACCAGATTTTCTCCGCACGCTGGATCTTCGATCTTGCGGCCAGCTACAACTGGCGCACGTGGACCTTCACCGTGGGCGCCGACAACATCACCAATCAATATCCGACCAAGGCCGCGCTCAACAACGTGTATGAAGATCGCGCGGACGGCTTGCAGTACTCGTCGCTGTCGCCGTTTGGTTTCAACGGCAGGTATTGGTACGGGAAGGTGACGTTCCGGTTTTAGCGCCATGGCAACCACCAAGGCCAAGAAGCGTGTTGTTTACGTGATGCGCCCCCTCCCCTGCGTCCGCAGGGGAGGATTGGGGTGGGGTTGCTTGGACTTTAGCGTGCGGCCGAATGTCACCGTGACTTCTGATCGTAGAAGTACATCGCGGCGACACCTGGTTCCTGCCGCTCGCTGCGCTCGCACCCCACCCTAGTCCTCCTCCCGGATCAAGTCCGGGGCAGGCTCTACTTCGCAGGGGAGGGGACGCATTCTGGCGAGCACGAGATATGCGCTGCCCTTTCCTCTTCCATGAGAACGTTGCCGCCCGTTCGCGAGATATGTCGATGCAAGACACACCCCCTACGTTCTCCATGAAACGCCGCGACCTCCTGCGCATGATCGGACTCAGCGCAGGCGCCGCGGCGATGTATCAGGCCATGAGCAGCCTTGGCCTGGCGGCCGAGTCCAGCTTCAAAGGCCAACCCCATCTGCAAGGCGCACCGAAAAACAGCAAGGTGCTGATCCTGGGCGCCGGCATTGCCGGCATGGTGGCCGCTTACGAACTGCGCCAGGCCGGCTACCAGGTGCAGGTGCTGGAATACAACCATCGCCCAGGCGGCCGCAATTGGTCGCTGCGTGGCGGCGATCGCTACACCGAACTGGGTGGCTTCACGCAGCACTGCCAGTTCGACGAAGGGCTTTACATCAATCCCGGCCCTTGGCGTTTGCCGTATCACCATCACGGCATCATCGGCTACTGCAAGAAACTCGGCGTGCCGCTCGAGCCGTTCGTGCAGGTGAACCACAATGCCTACCTGCACAGCGCGCGTGCGTTCGGCGGCAAGCCGCAGCGTTATCGCACCGTCAACGCCGACTACCGCGGCCACGTCGCCGAACTGCTCGCCAAGAGTACGCAGCAAGGCAAGCTCGATGCAGCCGTCAGCAAGGAAGACCAGGAAATACTGCTCGAATCGCTGCGTGATTGGGGCGCGCTCGATAAAAATCTGGCCTATGCGCGCGGCATCACCAGCAGCAACCGGCGCGGTTTCGACAAGGACCCGGGCGGCGGCCTCTCCGCCCGCCCGCTTCCTTCCACGCCCATTGCGCTCAATGAACTGCTCGGCTCGCACCTGTGGAGCAGTCTCAGCGCCGGCGAAATCTATGAATTCCAGACCTCGCTGTTCCAGCCGGTGGGTGGCATGGGACGCATCGGTGAAGCGTTCGGCCGCGCACTGGAAGGGGTGATCCGCTACAACGCCAAGGTCACGGCGATCCAGCAGGACGAACATGGCGTCACCGCCACCTACGAAGACACCGCCCAACCAGGCACGCAGCTGAAGGCACGCGGCGACTGGTGCATCTGCACGATTCCGCTCTCCGTGCTCAGCCAGATCCCGATGAACGTCGGCGCGCCGATGCAGGAGGCGATCAGCGCGGTGCCGTACGCGGCCTCCGTCAAGGTGGGCCTGCAGTTCAAGCGGCGCTTCTGGGAACAGGACGAACACATCTACGGCGGCATCACCTACACCGATCTGCCGATCGCCAACATCGGCTATCCCAGCAGCGGTTTTTTCGGCAACGGCAAGGGCGTGTTGCTGGGCGCCTATATCTGGGGCCTCAATGCCTTCGAATTCACGGCGATGACGCCGCAGCAGCGTGTTGAAAAAGCGCTGGAATACGGCAGCCAGATCCACCCGCAATATCGCCAGGAATTCGAAACCGGCGTCGCGGTGGGCTGGCATCGGTCGCCGTTTACCCTGGGCTGCTTCGGCCTATGGTCGGAGGAAGCCCGCGCCAAGCATTACGACAATCTCTGCCAGATCGATGGCCGCATTGCGCTGGCCGGCGAACACGCCTCGTATCTACCTGCGTGGCAGGAGGGCGCCGTGACGTCCGCGCTGGATGCGATCGAACGCATCCACCAACGCGCCGTGGCGGAGGCCCGCACATGAGGCCCACGCTACGCAAACATCTCTGCATGACCTGCCTGTGGCTAAGCGCCCTGGCCTACGCCGCCGGCCTGCATGCGCAATCTTCCGACAACGCCGCACACGCGCATTCGGCCCTGGCCACGGCAGACGGAAAAACCATCTTCGAACACATCTGCCAGGGCTGCCACATGCCCAATGCCAAGGGTGCCACGGGTGCCGGCACCTATCCCGCGCTGGCCGGCGATCCGCGGCTGGTTTCGCCGCAGTACATGGCTGCGGTGGTGATGCATGGGCGGCGCGACATGCCTGCCTTCATCCAGACCGGCGAGGCCGGACCGCTGGAAGATGCCAAGCTCAGCGACGCGCAGATCGCGGATGTGGTGAACTACGTGCGCGGCCATTTCGGCAACCACTACGACGACCGCATCACGGCGCAGGACGTGGCCGGCATGCACTGAGTTTCACGCACTTTTCCACCGGAGGATTTCATCATGCAGAAAATGGTCTTGCTTGCATTGCTGCTCGCAGCACCGGCCCTGGTCCAAGCGCAGGACGTGATCCGCTACAAACTGGCCAACAGCAATTTCCCCATCTCCGCCGCGGTGGAAGTGCCCGCCGGCAAGTCGGTCGTCTTCCTCAGCGGCATGGTGCCGCCGGTAGTCGATCCCAAGGCGCCAAAGGATTCGGCAGCCGCCTACGGCGACACCAAGACCCAGACCGTCGGCGCGCTTACCGCGATCCAGAAACAACTGCAGGGCATGCACATGGGCATGGGCGACATCGTGAAGATGCAGGTGTTTCTGGTGGGTGACGAAGCCCATGGCGGGCGCATGGATTTCGCCGGTTTCATGGCGGGGTATACGCAGTTCTTCGGCACCAAGGAGCAGCCCAAGCTGCCGGCGCGTTCGGCGTTCCAGGTGGCCGGGCTGGCCAATCCGGGGTTCCGGGTGGAGATCGAGGTGACGGCGGTAAGGCCTTGAGCCGACCTTCACCTGAGCTCTAACGCTCGTCATTCCGGCGAACGCCGGAATCCAGTCAAAATATAATGTGCGCAACACACGACATAAAAGGTTTTGCGTGCTTCGCACGACGTGTTCAGACTGGATTCCGGCCTTCGCCGGAATGACGAGCCGCTCTGAACAGGCATCAACGCGGCGTTAGCGTTTGGAGACTGGAGCGAACCCCAGAACCAACCATCGCCGCCATATCCCATCCCGTCTCGGTATATTCCGCATTGTCGCAATGCACGCACGCGTTTCCGCATTAATCTAGGCGTACACGTTTGCGTACGGGAACCGAAGCACCATGGGGCTCTATCCAATCTTCGCCGATCTCACCGGGCTGCCCGTGCTGGTGGTCGGCGGCGGGCACGTGGCGGAACGCAAGATCGCCATGCTGCTTGCGGCCGGCGCGCGGGTCCGTGTCGGCGCCCCCATGCTTACGCCGGCCCTGCTGCAACAGGTCGAGGAAGGCCGGATCGAACGCCTTGACGGTACTTTCGAACCCGCATGGCTGGATGGCGCATGGCTGGCCATTGCCGCCACCGACGATCACGAGTTGAACGCCCGTGTCGCCGCAAGCGCGGAAGAACGGCGCATTCTGGCAAATGTGGTGGATGCGCCTGCGCTGTCGCGCTTCCAGGTACCGGCCGTGGTGGATCGCACGCCGTTGACGGTGGCCATTTCCACCGGCGGCGCCGCGCCGGTGATCGCCCGGCGCGTGCGCGAAACACTGGAGGCCGAACTCGATCATGCGCTCGGCCCGCTTACCGCGCTGGCGCAGAAGCATCGCACGCGCATCACGCAACGCTGGCCGGATCTGGCCGAACGCCGCACGTTCTACGACTGGCTGCACGATGGACCGGTGATGGCATTGCTGCGCAATGCCCGTTCGGCCGATGCCGAACAGATGCTGCTGGATGCCCTGCATGCGCCGGCATCGCCGTCCTCGAAGGGTTCGGTGCTGCTGGTCGGCGCCGGCCCCGGCGATCCTGGACTGCTGACGCTGCGCGGCTTGCGCGCGCTCAACCAGGCCGACGTGATCCTGCACGACTCGCTGGTCAGCGAGGCCGTGCTGGCGCTGGCGCGCCGCGATGCCGAGCGTATCGACGTCGGCAAGCGCTGCGGCGGCCGCCATACGCAGCAGGAACAGATTCACCAATTGCTGCTGGAACACGCGCAGGCGGGCCGCCTTGTGGTGCGCTTGAAAGGCGGCGATCCGTTCGTGTTCGGGCGCGGCGGCGAAGAAATGGAATTCCTGCGCCAGCACGGCATTGCCTGCCAGATCGTTCCCGGCGTCACCGCGGCCGTCGCCTGCGCCGCCTACGCCGGCATTCCGCTGACGCATCGCGAGCACGCGCGCACCGTGCACCTGCTTACCGGCCATGGCAAGGAATCCATGGATGCCATGGACTGGCCGGCGCTGGCGCAGGATCACCAGACCATGGCCGTGTATATGGGCGTAGCGCGGCTGGACGAACTCACCCAGCGTTTGCTGGAACACGGACGGCGGCCGGACACGCCGTTTGCCATCATCGAGAATGGCACGCTGCCCCAGCAGCGGGTGGTCAGCGGCGTGCTGCGCGACTTGCCGGCGCTTGCGAAAGAACATGCCGTGCATCCGCCGGCGCTGCTGATCATTGGCGAAGTAGCGGCATTGGCACACGAGCATGCATGGTTTGGCACGTTGGCATGAATGCATTTGGCAGCAGGACTTTCACCCATGACCGATAGCGATCCGGAACGCCCACTGCAAAACCGCTGCATCGCCATTCCCGAGTCGCGCGAGCTGGATCTGTTCGCCTCGCTGCTGGAGCGCCGCGGCGCTTCAGTACTGCGCTGCCCGCTGGTGGATATCCGCGACACGCCCCATCCGGCGCCCGTGCTCGAATGGCTGCAGACTTTTTGTGCCGGCGGCTGCGACGACTTGCTGCTGTTCACCGGCGAAGGCCTGCGTCGGCTGTTGAGCCTGATCGAGCATCACGCGCCCGCCTTGCGCGAACCGTTCATCACGCAGCTCGCGCGCGTACGCAGCATCGCCCGCGGCCCCAAGCCCGGCCGCGTGCTGCGCGAGCTTGGCCTGAAACCCACCCTGGTTGCCGACCCTGCCACCACGCCAGGCATGATCGCGTTGCTGCAGACGTTCGACCTGAAAGGACGCCGCATCGGCGTGCAGCTTTACGGTACGGAACCGAATGCGGCATTGATGGATTTTCTCGCCAATAGCGGAGCGCAGGCACTGCCGGTATGGCCGTACGTATACGCCGATGCGGCAGCAGACGCGGAGGTGCTGGCGTTGATCGAGTCGATGCAGCAAGGACGCGTGGATGCCATTGCCTTCACCAGCCTGCAACAGGTGGAACGGCTGTTTCGCCTGGTCGATGGCGAACGCTTGAGACAGGCCCTGGCGCATACGCTGGTGGCGGCCATCGGTCCGGTAGTGGCCGATGCATTGCGCGCACACGGCGTGCAACCGCAAGTAGTGCCGGAAGACAGCTATTACCTCAAGCCGCTGACGCGGGCGTTGATTGAGCGGCTGGGTTCAAGCGGACCGTAAAAGCCCATTGGCGCAATATCACCAACTTCAGCAAGAAGCTTGTTGATCGCAGTGTTCTGCTCCCTCCCCTGCGGCAGCGGGGGAGGGATGCATCCTGGCGAGTATGAGATCACCCACCCAGGTTCTCCCCCTACGCATTCACCTCCGCCCGCACTTCCGCAATCAACTGCCGCAACTCCGGCACGCACGAACCGCAATTGCCGCCCGCGCGCAAGCGCGAGGTAATCTGCGCCGGCGTTTCCAGCCCATGCGCGCGGATCGCATCGCAAATGGTGTTGCGTCCCACGCCAAAGCATGAGCACACCGTCGGCCCAGTTGCGGAAGCCGATCCACCCGGCTCGCCCAGCAGCAACGCGATGCGGTCGGCTTCTTCCAGTTGCGGCTGCACGAACAGGCTCGCCAGCCAATGCCGTGCGGGCAGGTCCGGGCGCGCGGAAAGAAACACACAGGCCTCGATGCGATCGTCGATCACGTGCGCGGCGCGGTACACGCCGGTGCTGCGGTCCTCGTATTCCAGCCAATCGGCCTCCGGATCGCTGACGCCCAGCCACGCACGCGCCCAGGCACTGCATTCGGATGGCCGCTCACGGTGCGCGATTTCGTAACGGCGGAAGTGGTCGCCCTGGATGGAGGTCCAGTAGCTCAAGCCATCCGGCATCAGCAGCTTGCGGCCGAGCGCAAAGCCATACCAGCGCACCGGAAAAGGCTCCACGCTTACCGGCGTGTGCTTGAACTCCGGTTCGCCGGAAACAGGGTCCACCACCGGATTGACCACGCCACCGACGCGCGCGTCGGAAGCGAACTGATCGTTCCAGTGGATGGGGACAAACACGTTGCCGGCAAGAATGCCGCCGCTGTGCTTCACACGCGCCACCATCGCACCCCAGCGCGATTGCACGCGCGCCAGCTCGCCTTCGCGTACGCCGCAGCGCAAGGCATCGTGCGGGTGCATGTCGACGAAAGGTTCGGGGATATGTCCCGTGAGCCGCGGCGCCTTGCCGGTGCGCGTCATGGTGTGCCATTGGTCGCGTACGCGGCCGGTGTTGAGCACCAGCGGGTATTCGCGATCGGTGGCATGCACCGGCATTCGCGCGGGTGTGGCGATGAAACGCGCACGCCCGTCGGCATGCGAAAACCGGCCATCGGCGAACAGGCGCGCTGCGCCCTCACCATTCGCCGTCACCGGCCATTGCACCGGCTGCAGCGCGTCGTAAGCCTGGCGATCCAGATCGGCCAGGCCGCCGAGATTCAGCAGGCGCCGCGCAGCGGATTCATCGTTGCGATAGCCGGTAAGCCGCGCGTGCTCGGCAAACACCGCATGCACGTCGTCGAACTGAAAGCCTTCGGCATAACCCATGCGCCGCGCCACCTCGCAGACGATGAGCCAATCCGCGCGCGCCTGCTCCGGCGCCGGCAGAAACGCGCGCTGGCGCGAAATACGTCGCTCGGAATTGGTCACCGTGCCGTCTTTCTCGCCCCAGCCCAGCGCCGGCAGCAGCGCGTGCGCAAACGCATTGGTATCGGTCTGCGCGACGATGTCGGAACTCACCACCCATTCGCAACGCGCCAGCGCCTGCTTCACCCGATCGGCATCGGGCAGGCTCACCACCGGATTGGTCGCCATGATCCATAGCGCCTTCACCTTGCCCTCGCCGATCGCCTGGAACAGATCCACCGCTTTCAGGCCCGGACGCTCGGCCATGCGCGGCGACTGCCAGAAGGTTTGCACGAGCTGGCGATGCGCAGGGTTTTCCAGCTCCAGATGCGCCGCCAGCATGTTCGCCAGCCCGCCCACTTCGCGCCCGCCCATCGCATTGGGCTGGCCGGTCAGCGAGAACGGCCCCATGCCCGGCTTGCCGATGCGCCCGGTCAGCAGATGGCAATTGATGATGCTGTTGACCTTGTCGGTACCGCTGGACGATTGATTCACGCCTTGCGAGAACAGCGTGACGGTACGTCCGCAGCGCGCAAACCAGCGATAGAAGTTCAGCAGATCGGACAGCTGCACGCCGCAGATGCGCGCCACCTCGGCCGGATCGCCTGCATCCGCCTGCGCGGCCGCCAAGGCCTGTGCAAAGCCTTCGGTATGCGCTTCCACGAAACGCGCATCCATCGCACCATGCTGGAACAGGAACGCCAGCAGACCGTTGAACAGCCACACGTCCGTACCCGGTTTCACCGGCAGATGCAGGTCGGCTGATTCGCAGGTAGCGGTGTGGCGCGGATCGATCACCACCATGCGTGGCGGCTTGGCGCTTTCCTTCGCCTTGGCGATGCGCTGGTACACGATGGGATGGCACCATGCGGTGTTGGAGCCGACCAGCACGATCAGTTCCGCTTGTTCCAGGTCTTCGTAGCAACCCGGCACCACGTCTTCGCCGAACGCACGCTTGTGGCCCGCCACCGCGGAGGACATGCACAGGCGCGAATTGGTGTCGATATTGGCCGTACCGATGTAGCCCTTGGCCAGCTTGTTGACGACGTAATAGTCCTCGGTGAGCAATTGCCCCGACACGTAGAACGCCACCGCATCCGGACCGTGCTCATCGATGACGCGGCGAAAACCCGCGGCCACGCGATCGAGTGCGTCATCCCAACTCGCACGCTGCAGCGTGCCATCGGCTGCGCGCAGCATGGGATGCAGCAGGCGACCGCGCAGGTCCACCGTTTCGCCCAACGCCGAGCCTTTTACGCACAGGCGGCCGTGGTTGGCATGATGCTGCGCGTCGCCTTCCACATGCACGGAGCCATCGGCCTCGGCGCGCGCCAGTACGCCGCAGCCTACGCCGCAATAAGGACAGGTGGTGGCGACGGCTGCACTCACGCCGCCACCTCCACCGGCTGGCAGTAATGCTTGCCGAACAGCAATCGATCGCGGATCGGCGCGATGTCGGCGCCGCTCTGGATCAGGTCGAAATACCAGCCGCCATCTTTCACGTCGCCATACAGCACGGCGCCGATGATCTGGTTGCCTTTCAGCACCAGCCGCTTGTAGATGCCGCGGCGTGGATCGCGCAGCACCAGGTCTTCCGTTCCTTCGCCACCGATGAAATCGCCGGCCGAATAAAGATCGATCCCTGTCACCTTGAGCTTGGTCGCCGTGCGCGTGGAGCGGTAGCGGCGGTGCCCGATGCGCGCCAGGTGCGATGCGCACACGCGCGCCTGCTCCCACACCGGCGCCACCAGGCCGAAGGTGAGCCGGCGATGCTGCACGCATTCGCCCACGGCATAGATGTGCGGATCGTAGGTCTGCAAGGTATCGTCGACCACGATGCCGCGATCGCAATGCAGCCCGCAGGATCTGGCCAGCGCGATATCCGGGCGCACGCCCACCGCCATCACCACGAGGTCGGCATCGATGCGGCTGCCGTCGGCCAGCTCGATGCCCTGCACGCGTGCATTGCCATACAGCGCCTTGGTCTGCGCATTGAGCAGTACGTTCAGGCCGCGCCCTTTCAGGTTGTGCGACAGCAGGCGCGATGCATCGGCATTGAGCTGTTGCTCCATCAGCACGTCGATGCGATGGAGCAGGCTGACCTGCATGCCACGGCGCAAAAGGCCGTTGGCCGCTTCGATGCCAAGCAGGCCGCCGCCGATGACCGCGGCATGTTTGTAATGGCTGGCGGCCTGCAACATCTGCTCGACGTCGTCGATGCCGCGAAAGCCGATCACGCCCGGCAAATCGGCGCCCGGCAGCGGCAGCATGAAGGGCTGCGAGCCGGTGGCGATCAGCAAACGGTCGTACGTAATCTCCACGCCCTTGCGCGAACGCACGCGCCGGTGGCGCCGGTCGATGGCGACCACCGGATCGCCCGCATGCAGCTTGATACCGTTTTCCGCATACCACGCCGGCGTGTTGAGCATGATGTCATCGGTGTTCTTTTCCCCGCTCAGCAGCATCGAAAGCATGATGCGGTTGTAGTTGCCGTAAGGCTCGGCGCCGAACACGGCAATGTCGTACAAGCCCGGCGCCAGCTGCAGCAACTCCTCGACCGTGCGCATGCCGGCCATGCCGTTGCCGATGACGACCAGCCTGGGTCGCGCTGCGCTCATCGTAGCGGCTGCCCCAGCAGCACATGCTCGTCCTGCAGGCTGACCTGCCAGGCGCGCACCGAATGCTCCGGCGCCTCCAGGCACTCGCCGGTACGCAAGTCGAAGTGCTGCTTGTAGATCGGCGAGGCCACCACGATGCGTTCGCCCAGGCTGCCGATCAGGCCGCGCGAGAGCACATAGGCGTCCGCGTTGGGATCGAAGTTGTCGATCGCGTAGAGCCCATGCTCGCCGACCCGGAACACGGCCACTTGCTCGCCATCCACCAGCGCGCACACACCGGTGTTGGGCACGATGTCTTCCAGGTCACATACCAAGGTCCAGCCTTTTGCCGTCACCACGTTGTCCATCGCTCTACTCCGTCATGACGCTGGCGGGGATGCGCCGGCTGCGTTTTTCGTCCAGCGTGGCCGGGCGGATCTGGCCGCGCTCCGGCACGAACACCACGTTGCTGTCCGGCGCGCGGCTGTTGACGAAATGCTGGAAGCGCTTGCGCGTCTGCGGATCGGTCACCGCCTTCTTCCACTCGCATTCGTAGGTGTCGACGATACGCTGCATGTCCGCCTCCAGTTCCGCGGCGATGCCCAGCGAGTCATGCACGATCACTTCCTTGAGGTAATCCAGCCCGCCTTCCAGGTTGTCGCGCCACGTGCTGGTGCGCTGCAGGCGGTCGGCGGTACGGATGTAGAACATCAGGAAACGGTCGATGTACTTGATCAGCGTGGGCGTATCCAGGTCGCCCGCCAGCAACTCCGCGTGGCGCGGCTTCATGCCGCCATTGCCGCACACGTAAAGGTTCCAGCCCTTTTCGGTGGCGATCACGCCCACGTCCTTGCCTTGCGCTTCGGCGCATTCGCGCGTGCAGCCGGAAACGGCCATTTTCAATTTATGCGGCGACCGCAGGCCCTTGTAGCGGTTTTCCAGGTCGATTGCGGTACCGACCGAATCCTGCACGCCGTAGCGGCACCAGGTGGAGCCCACGCAGGATTTCACCGTGCGCAGCGACTTGCCATACGCATGGCCGGACTCGAAGCCTGCCGCGATCAACTCCTCCCAGATCAACGGTAGCTGTTCCAGCCGCGCGCCGAACATGTCCACGCGCTGGCCGCCGGTGATCTTGGTGTAGAGGCCGTATTTCTTGGCAATGGCGCCGACGGCGATAAGGCCGTCCGGCGTGACTTCGCCACCGGCCATGCGCGGCACCACCGAATAGGTGCCGTCTTTCTGGATGTTGGCCAGAAAATAATCGTTGGAGTCCTGCAGCGAGGCATGCTCTTTCTGCAGCACGAACGCATTCCAGCAGGAAGCGAGAATACTGGCCGCCACCGGCTTGCAGATATCGCAGCCCAGGCCCTTGCCGTGGCGGGCGAGCAATTCGTCGAAGTGCTTGATGCGCTCCACGCGCACCAGGTGATAGAGCTCCTGCCGCGAATAGGGGAAGTGCTCGCACAGGTAATTGTTGACCGCCAGGCCCTGGCGCTTCATTTCCGCCTTCATGATCTGCGTGACCAGCGGCACGCAGCCGCCACAGGTGGTGCCGGCCTTGGTCACGGCCTTCAAGTCGCCAATGGAGTTGGCGCCCGCGCACACCGCCTCGCACAGCTGGCCTTTGGAGACGTTGTTGCAGGAGCAGATCTGCGCGGACGCCGGCAGGGCATCCACGCCCAGGCCGGGCCTGGCGTTGCCATCCGGAGTGGGCAGGATCAGGAATTCCGGCGACGGCGGCAGCTCGATGCCGTTGAGCATCATCTGCAGCAGCGTGCCGTATTCGCTGGCATCGCCCACCAGCACGCCGCCGAGCAGTTGTTTGCCGTCGCCCGACACCACCAGCTTCTTGTAGACCTGCCGGCGCTCGTCGCTGAACTGGTAGCTGCGGCTGCCCGGCGTGATGCCGTGCGCATCGCCGAGGCTGGCGACGTCCACGCCCATCAGCTTGAGCTTGGTGGACATGTCGGCGCCGACGAATTCCGGTAATTCCAACGCATGCTTGCGCTCCAGCAAGGCCGACAAATGTGCCGCGACCACGCGCGCCATGTCGTAGCCGGGCGCCACCAGGCCGAACGTCTTGCCGCCCCAGTAGGCGCATTCGCCGATGGCGTACACATCCCAGTCGCGCGTGCGGCAGTAGTTGTCGACATGGATGCCGCCGCGCTCGCCCACACCAAGTTCGCAGGTGCGCGCCAGTTCGTCGCGCGGGCGAATGCCGGCGGAAAAAACGATCATGTCGGCATCGAGATGGCTGCCATCGGCAAACTTCATGCGGTGATGCGTGCCGTCGCCGTCGACGATTTCCTGCGTGCTCTTGCCGGTATGCACGGTGACACCCAGCTCTTCGATCTTGCGCCGCAGGATCTGCCCGCCGATCTCGTCCACCTGCACCGCCATCAGCCGCGGGGCGAATTCCACCACGTGCGTTTCCAGGCCGAGGTCCCGCAACGCCTTGGCGCACTCCAGGCCGAGCAGGCCGCCGCCGATCACCACGCCGACTCTGGAACGCTTGCCCCATGCCTGCATGGCGAGCAGATCGTCGATGGTGCGGTAGACAAAACAGCCGGGGCGCTCGTTACCCGGAATCGGTGGCACGAACGGCTTGGAGCCGGTAGCGAGCACGATCTTGTCGTACGCGATTACTTCGCCGTCTGCGGTAGTAACACGCTTCTGCTGGCGGTCGATCTGTACGGCGCGTGCAGCAAGACGCAGATTCAAACCGGGTTGATCGAAGAAACCTGGTTTGACCAGCGAGAGATCGTCCGCGCTCTTGCCACTGAAAAACTCGGACAGGTGCACGCGGTCGTACGCCGGCCGGCCTTCCTCGCACAACACGGTGATGTCCAGGCCCGGTGGCTGGCGCGCCACCAGTTCTTCGAGCAACTTGTGCCCGACCATGCCGTTGCCGATCACGAGCAGTTTCATTGTCATGGGCAGCCTCTTTCCCCGTTCATGCCGCGAGTCGCGATGCAGCCTCTGCCTGGCCCAGCGCTTCGCGGTAAAGCTGTTCTTCGCGTGCGGTATGTTCGGCGCTGAAACGCACCGCCAGCGCGCATAGGGAACCGGCGATCACGAAACCGCCGAGCAAGGCAAAGGTGTGCTGCACCGAGCCGGTGCTCTTGAGCAGGAAGCCCGCCGCCACCGCACCCACGTTGCCGCCCGCACCAACCACGCCCGCCACACCGCCCAATGCCTTGCGGTCGACGAATGGCACCAGCGCATAGGTGGCGCCGCACGCCATGTGCGTGAACAAGCCGAAGCCGATCATCGCCGCCACCGCCAGGCCGGCCGCCTGGGCGCTGGAAAACCACAGCAATCCCAGGCCTTCGCACAACATCAGCGCACTCAGCAACCAGGTGCGCGCCGCCAGCCCATGGCGGAACGCCAGGCGGTCGGAGGCAATGCCGCCCAAGGCGCGCGCAAACAGCGCCAGCAGGCCAAAGCTGCCGGCTGCGAGGCCCGCTTGCTTGAGATCCATGCCGAAGCGATCGACGTAATAACTGGCCGCCACGCCATGCACGAACAACTCGATGCCGAAGCAGCCGGCGTAGGTCACGAACAACATCCACACGCGGTAATTGCGCACGGCGGCGAGGAATACGCCCCAGCCACCCGACTTGCCGGTTGCCGGCATCACGCCCGTGGCGCGCAAGTCACGGTAGTCGCCTTGCGGACAATCCTGCGTGTAACGCCAATACAAGGCGGCCACGACCAGCATCAACACGCCCGGCACGAACATCGCCGCGCGCCAGCCCCATGCCTGTTGCACGCCCAGCGCGATCACACCGCCAAGCACCCACGGCATCACCGACTGCGCGACGCCGCCGCCGGCATTGCCCCAGCCGGCCGCCGCCGCATTGGCGGTGCCCACCACGTTCGGCGCAAACATTACCGAGGTGTGGTACTGCGTGATCACGAAACCGGCACCGGCGACGCCGATCGCCAACCGAAAGAACAGGAACGACACGTAGCTATGCGCAAAGGCAATGCCGAACACCGGCAGCGCGCCGATCAGCAGCAACCAGGTATACGTTCGGCGCGGCCCGAAGCGATCGCACAGCGGCCCCACGATCAGCCGTCCAAACACCGTCACCGCCACTGCGGCAATGCTGATGTTGGCGAGCTGGTCCTTGCTCAGATGAAACTCGCCCTTGATCAGCGGCATCAACGGCGCCACCGCAAACCAGGCAAAAAAGCAGACGAAAAACGCCAACCAGCTCAAGTGAAACGCACGCATCTGTGGCGTGCGCAGACGAAACAGTTCGATCCGCGTAGCTTTGCTGGACATGCCCTACCCCGCGCTGAAGACTTACCTGGCCCTGCAAGCCCGTCCGTCGCACCGAGTGCCTGATCGGCGGGCTTTTCTGCATGACGCGTTGCATCATGCGTGCCAATGGGGTAAGTAACGGTTTTCTTGAGGTTTTTTTGCGAGGTTTACGCATTTGCGCGGGGCTTTGCGCACCAACGAGGGGCTAAATGCGGGGCGCTTGCACCGCTGCAGTGCAGCATGGCGTCGTAACGAGCTTACCGCCCGGAGCGAAGGTCGCCTTGGTATTCAAGGCTATCGATCTTTTTCCCCTCCACAGACCGAACACATCATTCCCTAACTCTTTTCTGTGCTGCGAGATATACACCTCGATGGCATCGCGTATCACAGCATCGCGGGGGCGATGCTCCATTTCCACCAGCATGGCAAGGGCTTCCACCTGGGCTTCGGGCAGATCTATCAGAATTCGTCTCATTGCCGGGTCCTTTCGTGACGTACATGTCATATATCATCCCTGTTCGGAGCTCCATTGCCATGCAAGACAGATCACTCACATGGACATTCGCCTAGACGACCTTTCCAGCCCCGCAACCCAGGCGCTGCTGCGGCTTCATCTGTCCGGCATGCATGCCAATTCGCCGCCAGGGCATGTCTTCGCGCTCGACCTGTCCGGCTTGAAAGCGTCCAACGTCACCGTGTGGAGTGCATGGAACGGCGCCGACATCTGCGGCATCGGCGCGTTGAAGCAACTCGACGCAAACGCGGGCGAGATCAAATCGATGCGCACGCATCCGGATTATCTTCGGCGCGGCGTGGCGGCGGCCTTGCTGGAACACATGATCGACGAAGCGCGCCTCCGCGGCCTGCGCCGCCTGAGCCTGGAAACCGGCAGCGGCGATTCGTTCGAGCCGGCGCTGGCGCTTTATCGGCGACGGGGCTTCGTCAATGGCGAAGCCTTCTCGGATTATCAAAAAAGCGACTTCAACCAGTTTCTGCATCTGCAGTTGTAGGCTGGGATTGCATCCCAGCCTATGTGGGACCCGGCGAAGGTCTAGAACTTCGCCCGCAACTCCACCCCATACGTACGCGGCGGCGTGACCGTGGCGTACGGCGTGCCGAAATCATTCGTGCTGTCGTTGCCGATGCTCAACACATAGCGCTTGTTGAACATATTGTTGACGAACACGCCCACGCCCCAGTGATCGTCCGGCGTGTGCCAGTCCAGCCGCGCATCGGTGCGCTGGGTGGCGTTGCCGACGCTGAACAACGGCGTGCTGAGGCAAGTGCCCTGCACGCCGGAGTCGGCATTGCAGCGCGTACGCCCGCGATAGGCGTACTGCATGTTCAACTCCAGGTTGCCGTGGTAGACGTCGAACCAGGTGTAGTCGAAACCGGCGGTGGCGGAGAAGGTGGGCTCGCCGGTTGGCTGGCCATCCAGGCTCGCGCCGGAGGTCGACGTGCCGTGGATATAGGTGCTGTCGATATAGGCGCTGGTGAAGTTCAGGCGCAACGCCTTCGTCGGCTGCCATTGCGCTTCGACATCCAGTCCGTGCGCGTGCTGGTCGCTGGTCATCACCGTGTAGAACGGTACGCCGGAGCCGCTGAAATTGGGATTGAGCACCGAGGACTGCAAGTTGGAATAACGGTAGTAATAGGCCGAGGCGTTGAGCAGCAGGTTGTATTCGGGGAAGACGGCCTTCACGCCGCCCTCGTAGTTCCACACTTTTTCCGGCGCGTACAGCGAACCTACCTGCAGGCTGTTGTAGCCGCCCGCCTTGTAGCCCTTGGTGGCGGACACGTAGCCCATCAGGTCGGGCGTGAACTTGTAGCTCAGCACCACGCGCGGGCTGAAATCATGCCAGCTGTGTTTGGTGGGCACCCATTGCCCCACGGCATTGGGAAAGATCACGTTGCCGCCGAAGGCCGCCAGCGCCTCCTGCGCCTGGGGCGGCAGCAGGCCGACGATGCCGCTGGACACCAAGGCGGCTACCGTCTGGTCGAACGCGGTCGCCTGGCGCAGCGGCGTGTACCAGGTGAAGTCTTTCTTGTCTTCGGTGTAGCGCAGGCCGGTGGTGAGATCGAAGCGGTCGCTCACATGCCAGATCACGTCGCCGAACGCGGCATAGGCCCTGAACTTGCCGACGTTGTCGATCTGTTCGCGCCAGGAATCGTTCAACAGGCTGTATGGCAAGCCGAATGCCTGAAGGCCCTGGGTGATCTCGGTCAGCGGCAAGCCGAGCCCGTCGACGTTCTGCGCCAGGGTATCCAGGCTGCTGGTGTTGGTATTCACCTGGCTGGTCTGGCGCGCCTGCTCCGAGTAGAAGCTCACACCGGAGACCCAATCCATCAGGTCGTTGTCGCCGGATAATTTGAACTCCTGGTAATAGCTGTTGTTGTGCTCGATGTTGGCGGTATCGAGATAGCTGACGACGTGGTTGGTGCCGTCGTTGTCTTCGTCGTTGAACGTGCTGAAGTGGCGCCAGGCAGTGGTCGACGTGAAGCTGCCCCACGGAAAGGAGTGATCGACGATCAGCGTGGAGCCATCGAAGTGCCGCCACTCGCGTGCCTGGATGGCGTCGTTGTAGAGCGGCGCAGTGAGCGGATTGAGATAGGTGGCGGGATTGGGCGGAAACGGCGGACGCTCGTTCGTATCGCTGGACAGCGCCACCAGGCCGATCGCTGGACGTGGCGGCTGGTCCAACCGCTCGTGGTCCCATGACCAAAGCACGCGCGTATCCGGGGTGACGTTCCAGCGATAGACGATACGGCTGCCCCAGTCGTCGTTCTTGCCGTAATGCTGGCCATTGGCCTGGTCGCGAATCCAGCCGTCGCTCTGGTTGTCGAGCACGCTGATGCGCAGCGCCATGTCCTGGTTGAGCGGGATGTTGACCAATGCATCCTCATAACGCTCGCCGTAATTGCCAAAGCGCAGCACAGCCTTGCCCTCGAACTTGTCGCTGGGCTCGTTGGTGACGATGGAGATGGCGCCGCCCGCGGCATTGCGGCCGAACAGGGTGCCTTGCGGGCCTTTCAGCACTTCGATGCGGTCGATGTCGTTGAATGCCAGCAAGGCGCCGCCGGAACGCGCCGCATAGACGCCGTCGATATACACGCCTACCGCCGATTCGGTGCCGATGCCGAAATCGCTGGTGCTGATGCCGCGCAGCGAATAGTTGGGCTGCGTGGGCTGGCTGCCATCCACCACCAGTCCGGGCACGAACAGCGAGATCTTGCTGAGATCGGTGGCGGCCTGCGTGTCGATCTGCTTGGCGGTGAGGATCTGCAAGGCGATCGGCACCTGCTCCATCTGCTGCGTGCGGCTTTGCGCCGTCACGGTGATATTGCCCAGTTGCTGGGCTTTGCCGGTGTCCGTCGCCGAGCGGTCGTTGGCGGTTTTTTTTGCCGGCAAGGTTTGACCGGCCTCATCGGCTATGACAGGCGTTGCTGCAAACAACAAGAGTACCGCACTGCCATAGAGCACCTGGCGCAGACAGGCGGACAACACGGATGGACGCATCTTCATGTCTTTCCCCTCGCATCGTGGCATCGCCGGCACCGCGCGATGCTTCTCGTCTATTTGATGTTCCCCTCGTTCGACAAAGCCCTGCCTGCCCTCTGTCTGGAAAGCACGCCGAGCTTCACCCCTCCCACTGCCACTACCACGCACATCGAAAAAACCGCTGCCAACAGCGGCACATGCCGCACGTCGTTGCCATGCACCGTCAGCGACGTCACCAAGGGCCCAAAGCCGGTGCCGACCAGCTGCGCCGGCGGCACCAGCATGGCGATGCGCCCGCGCGGATCGATATCGAACGCCAACCGGATATGGAACGGCATCTGGAACAGCCACAGAAAGCCGAATACCGCGCACAGCACGGCAAAAACCCAGGCACCGTGTCCCGGCTGCCGGTACATGGCGATGCCGACGACCACGAAAGCCAGTGCGCTGACGATCAACGCCCGCGATGTTTTTCCCCTGCGTACGCTTACGGACGCCACGCTGCCACCCACGATCTGCATGAGCAGTACGAGCGAAGCGAGCACGTCGATCGATATGCCGACGCCGGCTGCATTCACCACCGGCTCCAGATAGGCCCATAGCGCGCCGACGGCACTCATGTGCAGAAACGGCACCAGCAGCGAGAAGAACCCGGTCCACGACACCACCGAAGGATGAATCGCTTCCGTATGCTCGCCCAGCCGTGCCGGAAGGCGCGCAGCGACCAGCAACGGCAGCAGACACAGCGCCGCCAGCAGCACGAACGGTTCGCCCCAACCCAACCAGGCGATGGAAACCTTGGCCAGCACCAACGCCGCCGCCGCTTGCACGCAGGTCTGCGCGGTAAGGAAAACGCCGGCCAGGCGATCCGGTTGCGGCGCGCGCACGATGATCATGGTCGCAATCCAGAACAGGCAGGCTTCGACCAGCCCCGCCGCCACACGCCACGCCATGCATAGCGCATCGCCATGTGCAGTCAGCGTCAACAGGTCGATGGCGATCAACAGCACACTCGCCACCACCGCCACCGTGCGCACGCGATGCAGCGGCAGCCATTTCTCGGCCAGGATGGTGCCAATGCCGAGCGCAAAGATTTCGCCCATGGCGACCAGGCCGACGCCTTGCAGCGAAGTACGCCGCTGCTCGATCAGCGCCCCGAGCAATGCCGGCTGCAAGCCGAGCACCAGCAGCGCCACGCAGCCCACGGCCAGCGCGGCAACGGTTTCGGACGACTTGAACTGCATCGACACGGATGTGCTCATGACTGTCTTCCGCAATGGCGTGGCTGGTATCGCGACATGGCGCCCCTCAGTAACCCGTCACTTCTTCCGGCAACAATCCTTGTGCAAAACGTTGGGCGGCGCGCCGCTGATCCTTCTTCAAGCGTCCGTTGGCAATGCGGCACACCCACCACGGCAGCGTATGCAGCCGCATGCCGGTCGCTGCGGCAAGCACGTACGCCTTGGCGCATTTCTCCAATAGCTCCGCGTTGAGCACGAGGCGATGCACGGTGGTGCCGAATACGCAGACGTCATGCTCGCCCACCCGAACGTTGCCGCCGCCCGCGAGCCGCATGGACGCCAGCGTGGCGCCCAGATGCCGGGCCTGCTCGTCGAACAGCTGCGGCAGATCACCGCCGAAGCTGCCGAGCATGCGACCGAAAACGCCTCCGCCTTGTGCGATGGCGCCCACGTCGGCGCGCGTCGCGTAGACGGCGACGTGCTCCGCGTATTCGCCATTCGGCGGGCTGGACAACGGCACCATCGCCAGCTCCGCACTGGGCTGCGCTATCAGCATCTCACCCGTGCCGGGCACACGCATGGAAACACGGCCATCCGCGCCAAGCAGTTGCTTCTCGTGCAGGCGGTGCATGGCATCGATGAGAAGATTTTCGGGCGACATGGGCATCACACCAGCTTCAGCACGTCTTCAAAACGATTGAGCGCATCGTCGATCACCGCATCGGTGTCGGCGAGGCTGGTGTAGATGCGGCTGCCTGCAAGGGTGATCACCCCGTGCGCGGTATAGGCGGCGCCCATTTCCTCCATCATGTGCTTGCGCGCCTTGGCTTCGTTCTTCAGGCGCGCGAGCTTGAGCAGGTTGCTGGTATCCAGCAGCATCACGCCGGAGGTCTGCAGGTGCACGATCGAGCCCATGTTGTAGGCCACGTACGGCAGGCCGAGGCGTTCGATGATCTGTTCCAGGCCTTGGCGCAAACGGTCGCCGGCCCGGCCGGCCTTTTCCGCGGCAAGCGTGCGCTGCATTTCGAGCAGGGCGTAGTAGCCTGCTGCGCAGGACAGCGGATTGGCGGTGAGCGTGCCGCCGACGAACGCACGCTTGGCCGTGGTGCCGATGCCACCGACCAGCATCATCATGATGTCGCGCCGGCCGCCGATGCCGCCGGCCATCGGATAGCCACCGGTAAGACATTTGCCGAGGATGGTGAGGTCTGGCTTGACGCCGAAGTAGCCTTGCGCACCACCCAGGCCGGCGCGGAAGCCGGTGACCACTTCATCGAAGATCAGCAGCGCATGGAATTCATCGCACAGCCTGCGCAACTGCGCGTTGAAATCGCGCGTGACCGGCCGGGTGCCGCTCTCCGGGCCGAACGGCTCCACGATCACCGCCGCAGTGCCGCCGCGCAGGCGGTTCCACACCAGCTTGCGGCGAATGGCGGCCAGGTCGTTCGGCAGGCTTTCCTGCGTGGTGGCGGTGGCACCGCGTGGAATGCCGATCGCTTCCATGCGGCCGGTGTTCGGCAAGCGCATGCCGTACACCATCTGATCGCTCCAGCCGTGATAGCCGCCGCCGATCTTGATCACGCGCTTCTTGCCGGTATACGCGCGCGCAAGGCGGATCGCGCCCATCACCGCTTCGGTGCCGGAGCCCATCATGCGCAGCATCTCGACGCCCGGCATGAGCTGGCAGACCAGCTCCGCCAGTTTCACTTCGTATTCGTGCAGCAGGCCGGTGATCGGGCCGCATTCGTTCAACAGCTGCTGCACCTGCGCGAGTACGGCCGGATGATTGGAACCGAGCAAGGTCGGGCCGCCCGCCTGCAGGAAGTCGATATAGCGGTTGCCGTCCACATCCGTCATGTGCGCGTCGCGCGCCTCGCGGATCGCCAGCGGAAACGGATAGTTGAACGCGAGGTTGTGCTGCATGCCGCCCGGAATCACCGCTTTCGCCTGCTCGGAAAGGCGTTTGGAACCCTGGCAGCGGATTTCGAAATACTCCAGCACCTTGCCCATCGCATCGCGGCGGATCGGGCGCATCGGCTGCCTGACCAGCGCATCGAAACGCCGGTACAGCGCATCGGTGTCCGGCCATTGGAAAATCGCGCTGCCGGCGATCGCGGTGGATGCATCGTGGAGGTTCATACGGCCATGTCCAGGATCGGTTGGGCATCTAGCGTTGCCAGCAGATGCCGCAAGGCAGGTTGTTGCGGCGAGGGCTGCGCTGCGCGCGCGGCGATGCGCGTGCGCAGGTAATCCAGCGCCACCCGTTCGAGCGCGGAGATCGCACGCATGGCGCGTTCTGCGCTGGTGCCGTAGCAGATGGCGCCATGCGTGCGCAACAGATAGGCGTTGATATCCGGCCGCAACGCTTTGGCGAGCTTGCTCGACAACCAGCTTGTGCCCGATGGCGCGTAGCCCACCGCCCGCACTTCGCTGCCAAGCAAGGCGCGATCCTCGGGGCGGGGCACCGGCACGGGTTGCCCCAGCAGGCTGCAGGCGCTGGCGATCGGCTGATGCGTGTGGATGCTGGCGCGGCAATCGCTGCGCATGCGCAAGACCTTGGCGTGCATGCCGGTTTCCACCGACGGTTTGCGCTCGCCATCGACCTTGGCCAGATCGCGCAGGCGCAGTACGCAAACGTCTGCCGCCGTCATCTGGTAATAATCCGTGGCCGATGGCGTGACCACGATGTGCTCGTCGTCCACTTTCAACGCCAGGTTGCCGCCGGTTGCGGCAAAGTAGCCGTGATCGGCCAGCATCATGCTTATCTCGACCACCTGCTGGCGCATGCCCTGGAATTTCATCGCGGCAGCCCTCGATGCTGGTTGATCTGGCGATAAAGCGGCGCGAGGCGCCGATGCAAGGCCTTGAACGTGCCGAAACGTTCGTCATACAGCTGGCGCATGGCCGGCTGCGGCTCGAACCGCTTTTTGTTCCGACACAGGACCGGCACGTCATCCAGCGCCAACTCGCCCAGGCCCACGCCGGCGATGAAGGCGGCGCCCAGCGCATTGGCCTGGATCGGCGCCTGCGGCTGTTCGATCACCATGCCGGTGACATCGGCCATGATCTGGCACCACACGTTCGACTGGCCGCCGCCGCCCACCACGGTCATCGGCGCGCCTTTGTCGCAGCCGACGAAGCTCAGCATCGGTTCCAGCATCCAGCGGGTGTTCAAGGCCACGCCTTCGAGGAAGGCGCGGATCATGTCTTCGCGCGTGTGTTCCAGCGACAGGTTGAACAGGCCCGCGCGCAGGTGGCGATCATCCACCGGCGTGCGCTCGCCCTGCAGCCATGGCAGGTAGATCAACCCGCGCGCACCGGCCGGCACCCGGTCGGCGATGTGGTCGAGCAATGGGTAGACATCCGGCCGCGATTCGTCCGGCGTCAGTTCGTCCGCATGAAAAAGAATGCGATCGCGCAACATGGTGAGGTTGCTGCATGCCGCCGACTGCACGGCCATGGCGAGGTAGCGATCTTTTCTCGCGCAGGGCACGGAGGCGATGAATGCACTGAGATTGGTGCGCTTTTCCTGCACGTGCGCGCCGATCCAGGAAGAAGTGCCCAGATACAGATGCAGCTCGCGATCGCGCACGGTGCCGGCGCCGATCGCCGCGGCGGAATTGTCGACCGCGCCGGCCACAATGGGAGTGGCAGGCGAAAGGCCAAGCGTTTCGGCGACTGCCGGCAGCAAGGTGCCGATCACCTCGGTGGAAGGCAGCAGCTCCGGCAGGCGCGCGCGGTCGACCTGCAGCACGCGCAGCAGTCCTTCGTCGTAGTGCACGCGCGCAAGATCGCGGTTGTCGGTGGCCCAGGTGGTGAGCGCCGAATCGTAGGTGGCGCAGAAGCGGCCAGTGAGCCGCAGGTTCATGAAATCGAGCGGACCGAGAAACTTGTGCGTGCGGTCGAACAAGGACCGGGCGTGATCGCGCAGCCATGCGATATGCCCGGCCTGATCCTTGCCGGACAGGGACGGCGCGCCGCCGGTCAGCCGCAACCAGCGCGCCAGCTTCCATGGCCCATAGCCTTGGATGTTCAGCCATGGATGGCGCGCACGGCGCCGGATGGCATCGGCGCCGCGCATATCCAGCCAGAGCATGGCGCGCGCCAGTGCGTTCCCGTGCTCATCCACCGGTACGGTGCATTCATGCAGCGCGGAGCAGCAAACGGCGATGACCTGCTTGCGGCGCTGCGCATCGGCCGCCAGCAATTCCTGGGCGGCGCCGAGAAAAGCGCGCCACCAGTCCTCGGCATCCTGCTCCACGCCGTATTCGCCAACCAGGTGCAGGGCCACCGGCCGGAACGCCCAGGCCCGCACGCTGCCATCGAGCGCCACCAGCGCGCATTTGCAACCCGACGTGCCCAGGTCGACCGCCAGCACCAGGCGGTCGTCGACTGGAGACACCACGGTTTGCTGCACGCTCGGCACCGTCCACCCCCTAAAAGCTAGTTATAGCTACAATATAGTTACAGCTATAATTGGCGCAAGCCCTCCCCGCCGGACCGTATAGTGCCTGCCCAAACCCGCCTCCCCCGCCGCGTGGCCAAGCGCCCCAAACTCGCCCTGAGCCCCAAGGTGAAGCCCGCGCAGTCGCGCGCCGCGGAGACCTACGAGCAGTTGCTGACCGTTACTGCGCAGATCCTTGCCGACGTCGGTTTCGAACTGCTCACCACCAACCTGGTATGCGAGCGCGCGAAACTGTCGCCACCGGCGCTGTATCGCTACTTCCCCAACAAATACGCGCTGCTGCACGAACTGGGCTTGCGCCTGATGCAGAAGCAGAATGCGCTGATTCCGCAGTGGCTGACGCCTGCCGCGTTCGGCTCGGCGAAGAAGCTGGAGGATGCGATCACCGGGCTGCTGCTGGAAACCTATGAAGTAACGCGCGACACCACAGGCGGCATCTGGATCATGCGTGCGCTGCGCGCCATCCCCATGCTTCAGGACGTTCGGCTGGAATCGGCCAAGGAAGTCGCGACCCAAGTGACGGCCGAGCTGCGCCAGGCATTTCCGAAGGCCGCCAAAAAAGACCTGGAGCTGATCAGCCTCGTGGCCGACAGCATGTCCTACGCCGCGCTGGAAATGCTGTTCGACGATCCGTCACTGGATGCGCCGGCGGTCATGCGGCTGGTGGCGGTGAGCCTCGCCTGTCACGTACCGCGCCTGCAAGGCAAGCAACGCCGATGACGCGATGCGTGCCGTGTCGATGATTCGCCGCATCGACTCGCGCGCCGCCAGGAAGCGCCACAACAACCGGACGCATGACAAACCACGCCGGCGATGTAGTCATCATCAGCCGGTCAGGCACGCCTTCCGGCTCGATCATGGCGCAGCCTTGCGCGAAGACTGCGGCTTGCGGAACTTCAACGCGAACTTATCCGTGTGCCCCTTGATCTCCGGCGCGAAGATCGGCTTGTCGTGCGCATCCTGTGCATTGGCAAGCACGTCGCTCTGTACTTCCAGCACGAAACCCGCCGCCTTGGCCTGGGCAATCACGATCGCCGGATCGATGCGATGCAGGGTATGCGCATCGCGCCCACCCGAACCCGGCGCCGCCGCGTGATCGACGACAATGAAAACGCCACCGGGCTTCAACGCCTTGAATACCGCAGCGTCGAGCTTGGTCGCCTGTTCCGGCCCGGTGCTGCCGTTGACGCTGAAGACACTCACGGCCCCGTAGACGTCGTGGTAGTTCTGCGACGTCCACACGACGTCCAGCGGCGCATCGACATCGAGCCGATCATATGGGCTGACGGTGAGACTCGTGTTGCCGCTATAGGCGGGATCGGCAGCCAGCGCCCGGATGGATGCAAGCTTCGCCGGCGGCGCCTTGATCGCGTAAGCCTCCGGAACAACGGCATACACGTGACCCTTCGCACCGACCACCTTACTGAAAATGCGGGTGAAATAACCGCCGCCCGGCATGACATCGGCAACCCTGTCGCCCGGTTTGATCCCGGCAAAGGCGACCAGTGCCGCCGGCTTGCGCTCGTTGTCGAGCTGCCGATCGGCTGCCGGGCGGGCGCTATCGGAAATCGCGCGGGTGACATAGGCCGGGACGGACGATGCCTGTGCATGCAGGCTGGCGAAGCCGAGCATGAGCAAGGCGAACAGCGTGCGTGTCTTCATATGTCGGCACAGCTCCGTAGGCGGGGTGATTTGAGGACTTTGAATAGGCACGCTGGCGAGCCGACAGGAATCGCGTCCAGGCGACATTTATTCACACGCGAAGACTAACCAGTACCTCGGGCATGTAAAGCTAGCCCGCGTTTATTTCAGACATTGCATTTTGAAATAATCTTGCACCAGCCACGTTTTTTCCCATGGCGGCTTCGCTGCAACTCCGCAGCTGCATCGGGCAGGTCCGCTTCGAACACAGACTCTTTCGCGATAAGAATATATCTATCGACTCACACTTTAGCTTTTGGCGCTGACAGGGCCAGATGACAAAAGAAGCGTCCCAGCATCTGCCCTTCAAACTTCCCGCCGGTAATGACCGTTTGGTCACGCTCGACGAAGCCGTTCCGCCGCAAGACCCGTACTGAACCAACGTTTGCCAGCAGGCAATGGCTCAGCAGCGTCTTGAGCCTCAGCTCGACCCGCGCATATTCCTTCGCGAACCCCACGGCCGAGGTGGCGATGCCCTGCCCATGAAAAGGAGCCGCCACCCAATAGTCCAGGCTCGCGCGCCCCAGCTCACAGTTGATGTCATTAATGCTCATGATTCCTCGGAACACCTGATTCTCGGTTACAGCGAAGACCATGGCCTTTCCCTGGCTCATGCGATCCACGACTTGTTCATACCAACGGATGGCACCATCGGACGGATAGGGGGCGGGCACGTAGCTCATCGCACTGATCCTTGGATCGGAGGCGTATCTCTGGACATCGGCCAAGTGGCTTTCAGCGATGGGACTGAACAAAAGCATAAGTGAGACCATCCATGAATCTGTGAAGGTTTATCCGTTACAGGGCAATGTCCGCTTCGGGTCGGAAGCGGACATTAAGCCCGGTTCGAATAATCTTCGAACTCCCAGGCAAAATAGCGAGCAAGCCTTTCTGCTGCCACGGGCCAGTCGAGTCCAGAACAGCCGGCCACCCGTCGCTCTATCGACTGTCTCACCCACGCAGCGTCAAAGCTGTTGACGATCAGAAGATGCCTCCCCCACATCGGACGACCTTCCGCGCTTACAGCGTGCTCCAGCCACGTCGGAGTGCACACTCCTAAAGTGTAGTCGTGACCGCCGGGCTGGCCAGAAGGGCCAATGCTCAGATGAAGCTGCACATGAAAGTTGTGAGCCAACTCGGGGTGGTAGTTCTCTATCTCACCGCCGTCGAAGGTCATGATGGACTTCAGAACGGGCATCAACTGTCCTCTCTCAGCCCTTACTTATAGAAGCGCACAAGGCGCCAACTACGACACTTTTCACGTTCCGTCGGTGAGGTCCGCTTTGGGTCGAAAGCGGACATTGCGGCTTATCGTCCTCAACCGCCTACGCCGTTAAAGAAACTCGCCATAGCTTGAACTTTTGGCGATATCTCCCAAAGCGTTGCGGTCGTTTTGCAGTACTTTTCGGTCAACATCATAGGGGGCGCGCCAGCCTCAACGCCGACCACCCCTACGGGCATATTGTCTAGAAAACCTACTTTTGAGAGACCATGCGCATCCTGGCGTAAAACCATGGTTTTCCATCGGGTGCATGGCGGATCGGCTGGGTCGTCGAAAGGCTCGGCTATTTTTTCCACGGGAACAAAGAAGAACGTATCGACGCTGCCAACATCCATGGCTTTGATGTGGTTGTTTGACTTGGCTTTCAGCGAGTCCGGGAACCGGGTGACGATCGACGCTAGCTCGTTGTCGGAGAGGTCACGCAAGGATGGTGCTTCCTGATTGATGTCGCGCGTACTCAGCAGCCTTATCCTCCTGTAATCCGTGCTAGCGAACGCGCTGCCGAAAGTGACCTGAAGCTCGATGATTCTGTTTTCTAAGTCGCGTTGCGGCATCGCAGCCAGGCACTTTCCTGGTTTAGGGGAGCCATAGAGCCACAGCGGCCGCCCCGTGCCGCAGGTGGCCTGGATGTCTTGGGTGTTACTAGACGGAATCTGCACCAAGTATCGACCACTGTCATCATGCTCAATGAGCGCAAAGGACGTTCCGGAAATATGGGTATCGCCATCTGGCCAGTTGGATGCTTGCACGCAACCAGGTGCGATAGCCGCGATCAACAGTGGAAGTGTGGTAATAGGCTTCAAAAGGTGATTCCTTCAGTGGGTGCTTCCCCGCGAACGACCGGATGACACGAGCCGAATGTCTGCTTCGGGTCGAAAGCGGACATTATGAGCCCCCTGCGATCGCCGCATGAGGTGCGACGCGCTCAGGTGCTTGCCGAGGCGGTGCTTGGACCGCTTGAAGTCCGCCAATACGTCCGCTATTTCCGCTTCCGTTGGCTGCAGTGGGCTGAGCGTCCTAGCCAGGTGTTGTGTGATGAAGCCTTTCAGGTAACGTTTTGGCTCTCTCGCCAGGCTCCACAGAAAGTAAGCAAGACCAATGCCGCCGGCCACGAGGAAGATCGTTCCCTCATAGTCCGAATGCATCTGCTCGGCGATCCATGACATAACGATGGCGCCGGCAACGGCGAGCACAAGCGCCAGCACGCTATGCAGGTCCACCCGGGTTGTACTAAAGCGTGCCTGCACCAGCGGCGATATCACGGAGAACGGTTGACGCAGCAGTCCTGCGCGAACGTTCTGGGGAAGCTTCGTGGGGTCCTTTCGAACGACTTCTTCGATGCGCAGGCGCTCGGCGAATACTTCGTCGAACGAAGGAAAGCTGGTCTGCAGAATGTCCTGCACGTTGCGCGGCTTGTCTTTGGAAGCCTTCCAGAACTTAGGCGTGCCTGAGAACGTGAGCTTGCACCCTTGGCACGCGCGCTCGAAACCCGAACTGGTGTCACCGACCGGGACGAAGTATAGGTGTCGGTGCGTACTGAAACTGTGCATCAGGAACGCTTGCGGCCCGCGGCACATCGGGCAGAAATCGGCCACATAACCGATGCGCCGGCGACTGACGCGCCTTCCCCAGACGATGAACATGCGTGGCTCCCCTGTGTTAAGTACAAACCCTAGACCGCTTAATTATGGTGATGTCCACCGTGGGTCGGAAGCGGCCCCGGACTTGATCCGGGGGAGGGTTGGGGTGGGTGCGAGCGCAGCGAGCGGCAAGAGCCTGACGTTGGCACATTGCTTCTTGTTATTAGAAGCCATAGCGACATTCGGCTGCACGCTAAAGCACAAGCAACCCCACCCCAACCCTCCCCTACTGTCGCAGGGGAGGGGGCAAATCGTGGCGAGCCATGGAGCAATGACGCTTAAGCTAGCGCCACTGGCCTAGATCAGCATCTAGGACTAGGAGGCTTCGAAATTCCGATCCTTGAATGGCTCAGTGAGTTGGCTCGAGGTACAGAGCCATTCGATGGCCTTGATCAACCCATTCCCGGCGAGAAAGAACGTGCCGGCAAACGTCTCAGGCGAGCAAGTCCTCATGGCTTGCGGCCGCCAGTAACGACCAGCGGCTCGGCCAACCGCTCCGCAGTCGGCAGCCAGATTCATCTCGCACGCCAGGACGCGAAACCGCCCCGTTTTCGGTCAGCCTGCTAGACTCCCTGCAACTGCACGTCTCGGGGAACGCGCATGCATGCCAGGCTTTGGGTTCTCATTCTGTTGCCTTTGATGGTCTCAACGGCCAACGGCACGGATATCTACAAATGCACGGATAGGAACGGGACGGTTTCCTATGGGGATGCGCCCTGTCCTAGCCAAAAAACCACGCTGTTGCACAAGGAAACGGTGGAAGAAGCGGACCAGGCGAAGCACGAGCGCATGATCAATGCCCTCGACGCAATGATCGATGGCGGCCACCTGGATGAAGCCAGAACCTTCGCTGCTGCAAACGGCGCTAGCGCCCACTTCCAGGAGCGCGTTCAAGCCAACGTCATTCGCGAGCAGGAACAGCGCCGACAGGAAGTTGCCCAGGACGCCGAAGCTCGGCGTGCAAACGAGGCGGCTGGCCAGGCTCGACAGCAACAGGCGATACAGGATCAGCAAGCCAGATTCGCGCAGATCGATGCTGAGCAGGAAAAGTTTCGCAAAGAGCACTGGACCGAGATAAAGCAACAGCACCCGGAGGAGGTGCTGCACGATCAGTCCCCGACGTTCAACCGCGCCAGGGGCAAGTGGTGTTCGGTCAACAAAAACGACGGTTCCACCGTGTGTCAGTAAACAAAGCCATGGCCGCTGGTGCCGGGCCGTACCGGTCGACTGCAATCAAGCATTTTTGCCTCGATTCAAAATCTCCTGTGCCGCGCACAAGCGTCTAATTACGAAGGCTTTTCCAAAAATTTTGGCGGCGCCGCAAAATGACGCCGGCCTTGTTTAGGCGATCCACACCCCACCATGTGGCGGATGGCGCGCTGCCGAGAAGAGACTTACCTTCCCTCACTCATCCTTGCAGATGGAACACCATTTGCCGGGCCTGCGCAGGGTTTTGCCGAAAACGGGTATTGATTTTCCTGTTCACACGCTTTCTTTTTTTGTAATGAATAAGCCCAAATGACACCGAAGTAATTTTTGGACTGCACGCCTCCAAGGACAGGAGCATGCGTGTTGAAGGGGACACATATGAAGCACGTCGAACGCGGCGAGCGCTTAGCAAGCTCATCGAATTCCCTAGTAGGCCGCCGGTCTTTATCCGGCCAGCACGGTGTGATGCACCGGCGGTTGTACCGACTGGCGCACCTGCCACGCACGAGCTAGCCAACCGGAAACATGACCTGGCCACCTGATCGGTGGCCGCCTGTCCGTGCACGTTGTTTCGCCTCGCTGATGGCCTGGAGCGGCGGGGCGGCTGCTGTTTCTGATGTCAATGGAGGGAACGTCGATGAACCGCATCTTCCGCATCATTTGGTCCAAGGCGCTGAACACGTGGGTGGTGGCCTCGGAACTGACTGCGCGCCACGGCAAAAGCGGGGGCACACGGAGCGCGCCGCTGTTGGCGGAAGGTCGCATTCATGCGCGGACGTGCGGGCCACGCATGGTACGGTTCGGCGTGGCCACCGCGCTGCTGGCGCTGCATATGCCGGCGCACGCGCAGTCCACGCAGTACTGGGACGGCAACGGCACCAGCCCGGGCAGCGGCGGCAGCGGCACGTGGAATACGTCATCGTTGTTGTGGAGCCCGAACAACGATGGCGTCAGCGGTCCGTACAGCGCGTGGAACAACAGCGCGTTCGGCGGCGCGGCTTTCAACGGCACGGCCGGCACGGTGACGCTCGGCGGGCCGATCAACGCCAACAGCCTGAATTTTGGAACCACCGGCTACGTGCTCACCGGCAGCACGTTGACGCTTGGCGGAACGACGCCAAGCATTACGGTCACCGGCACCAACAATACGTTCAACGCAACTATCAATTCCGTCCTGGCCGGCAGCGCCGGTCTCACCATCGCCGGCGGCAGTACGGGCGCAGTGCTTACGCTCAATGCCGCCAACACATTTACCGGCGGGCTCACGCTCAATGGTGCGTCACTGACCTTCAACGGTGATGCATCGCTTGGAGCCGCGAGCAACACCATTACCACGTCCGGCACGTCGATCTTGACCAACAGCGGTTCGACCGCGCTCAACGCGAGTCGCACGGTCAATATTTCGAGCGGCACGCTCCAGCTCGTCGGCGGCTCAAGTTCGGCCGACCTGGGCGCCGCGCTCTACACGGGCGCCGGTAGTTTGATCGCCGGACCGAACGTCAATCTCTCCAACAACAACAGCTATACCGGAACCACCACGTTCATCACACCCAGCCTCGGCAGCGCGGTTACGTTTACGTCGATCCGCGACGTCGGCGGCGGACCGAGTTCGCTCGGCGCGCCGACCACCGTGGCAAACGGGACGATCGCGGCCAACGTGTACCTCGGCAGCATCGTCTACACGGGCTCCGGGGATTCCTCGAACCGCAACTGGTCGCTCAACGGCTACTACTACACTGGACAAACGCTGGTCAATGGCGGCACGGGCACGCTCACGCTCAGCGGCAACATGGTCGAGAACTACACAACGTCAGGCTATCCGTCAGGCGTGGGGTATTACTTCAAGGCCCAGTCGGCCGACCTGGTGCTGAGCGGCATCATCAGCAGCACTGTCGATACCACCAAGAACTTCGCCATCAACTACTTCACCGGCAGTGGCACCAATCGCAGCATCACGCTGGGCGGCGCCAACACTTATACAAGCCCATCGCAGGTCAACAACGTCACCGTCAACGCGAGCACCCTGGCGAACACCGGCAACGCCAGCTCGTTCGGCACCGCTACGGAACCACTGGGCGGCAACGCGCCGGCGCAATTGAGCCTGATCAACGGCGTGGTCAACTACACCGGCGCTGGCGCAGCCACTACGGACTACACCTGGTCGGTGCAGAACGGCAGCGGCATCAACAACAACAGCGCCGGTGGGGCCGTAACCCTCACCGGCGCGATCGGATTTGCGGCGGGTTCGACCAATACGCTGACGCTCGGCGGTTCGTACGCCGGCGTGAACACGATCGCCAGCGCCATCACGGGTTCGGGCAGTCTCGCCGTCAACGGCGGCGCGTCCGATGTGTGGCTGTTGAGCGGTGCGAATACGTACACCGGCACCAACACAGTCAACGGCGGCACGCTGCGTGCCGGAAGCGCGCAGGCATTGGGCGCAGCGAGCAACGCCATGGTCGTGAACGGCGGCACGCTCGATCTCGGCGGCTACGACACCACGCTCGTGTCACTGGCCGGTAACGGTGGTACGGTCGCACTCGGTGCGAACAACCTCACGGTAAGCGGCACCACCAGCACGAGTTATGCGGGCAGCCTCACCGGTAGCGGCAGCTTTACCAAACGCGGCACCAGCACGCTCACCCTCTCCGGCGCGAGCACCTATACCGGCGCCACCGTGGTGAACGGCGGTACGCTGGCGCTCAATTTCGCCGGAGCGGGCGCGCCGACGAGCAACATCATCGCCAGTGCGTCCACGCTCACCATGTCCGGCGGCACGCTGGCCATCACTGGGGCTGCCAGCCAGGCGAACAGCCAGACCTTCAGCGGCATGGTGGCGGCCGCCGGCACCAATACCATCTCGGCGACATCCGGCACCGGCGGCAGCACTACGCTCAACCTCGGCGCCATCAGCAGCACCGGTGGCCTGGTGAACTTCGTGCTGCCCGCCAGCGGCAGCATCACCACGACCAATCCGAACGGCGCCCTGGGTTGGGCGACGGTGAACGGGACCGATTACGCGCAAGTTAGCGGCGGCGTGATCAATGCGTTCAACGCCTACACCAATCAGGACAATGCAGCGCTGTGGGCGACCGGCAACGTCGTCAGCGACGCGGGCGGCGCGGCCAATTCGCCTTATTTCGGCAGCGTGGCCGGCAGCGTGCAGCTCGGCGGCATGAAGTACTCCGCGGCAGCAGGCTCGACGGTGACGGTGGGCGCGGGCAACACCCTTGGCGTCAACGGCACAATCATCGTCGGCAGCACGGTAGGCGCGAACAACGACACCATCGCCGGCGGCAACCTCACCGGGCCTTCGGGCGGCGGCACGCTAGGCATCGCGCAGAACAGCACCGGCATCTTCACGATCGGCTCGACCATCACCGACAACGGCGGCGCGATCGGCTTCACCAAAGCGGGCACGGGGCAAGCCACGCTTTCCGGCAGCAATACCTACACCGGCCCAACGACGCTCAGCGGCGGCCAGCTCAACGTCAGCACGATCGGCAACGGCGGAGCAGCGAGCAACATCGGCGCATCGAGCAATGCGCCGTCGAATCTCGTCATCCAGAATGGCATTCTGAGTTACACGGGCGGCACGGCGACGACCGATCGCGGTTTCAACCTGGTCAATGGCGGACCCACGCGCACGATCGGCGTCACGAACGGCGCGGCGAACCTTACTTTCACCGGCCTGGTCACCAGCCCCGACAACGCGGACCTCACGAAAACCGGCGCAGGCACGCTGACGCTTTCCAACGCGGCCAACAACTACGTCGGCGCCACCACGATCACCGGCGGCGAGCTGTCGGTGAGCACGCTTGCCAACGGCGGATCGGTCAGCGGCATCGGCGCCTCCAGCAATGCTTCGAGCAACCTCAATCTAAGCGGCGGCGGCGCGCTGCAATACACCGGCGCGACGACGAGCACCGATCATGGCTTCACCCTGGGCGCGGGCAATGGCGGCTTTGACGTCGCCAGCGCAGCCACCGTCCTGACCGTCAGCGGCACGGGATTGGGGACGGGCGCCCTGATCAAGAGTGGCCCCGGCACGCTGGTGCTCGCCGGCACCAACACGTATACCGGTGGATCGATCGTCAATAGCGGTACTTTGCGTGCCGGTTCCACGCAGGCTTTCGGTACCGGTGCGATAACTATCGCCCCCGCTGCAACGTTGGACCTGGCGGGCATCAACAACACCATCGGAGGCTTGAACGACGTGGCGGGCGGTGGCGGCGGCGGTTCCGTCGCGCTCGGTGGCGCGACGTTGACCATCAGCAGCGGCGGCAACGCCGCATTCTCGGGCGCCGTGACCGGGGTCGGCAATGTGATCGTAGGCACCCAAGGTACCCAAACCTTTACCGGCTGCAACAACACGTATACCGGTTCCACCACGATCTCGAGCGCACTGACTACCGATTGCCTGGCCAATGGCGGTTCCCCAAGCGGCATCGGCGCATCGAGCAATGCATCGTCGAATCTCGTCTTCAACAACGGCCGCCTGACTTACACCGGCGCTACCGTCAGCATTGATCGTGGCTTCATCAACAACAACGCCACCATCAACGTCAACAATGCAGCAACCACGTTGACCTTCAGCGGCGTAGCCACGGGCAACGGCGTGTTGACCAAGACGGGTGACGGCACGCTGGTTCTATCGGGCAACAACAGCCTGACGGGTGTCACGAGCCTCGTGGCCGGCACGCTTCGCGCCGGCTCGGCGAACGCGCTTTCGGCCAGCAGCATGGCCGTGCAATCCGGCGCAACGCTCGATCTCAACGGATTCAGCAGCACGTTCAACGCCCTGGCCGGCAGCGGCAACGTGACGCTTGGCTCCGCCACGCTCACGATCAATGGTTTCTACGGAAACACCTGGAGCGGGGTGATCAGCGGCACCGGCGGTGTGACACGCACCGGCGGCGGTTATCCGCACTATTTCGATGGCTGCCTGAATACCTACACCGGCGTCACCAATGTCAATGGCAGCACGTTGGCCGTGCAGTGCCTTGCGAATGCCGGGCAAGCAAGCGGTATCGGCGCGGCCACCGCTGCGGCGGCCAACCTCATCATCGCCGGCGGCGGCACCCTGCAATACGTCGGCACGGGCGGAAGTACCGGTACGACCGATCGGTTGTTCTCGCTCGACTCCGGCGGCGGCACGCTCGATTCATCCGGCACGGGTGCGGTCAGCTTTACCAATACCGGTGCCATCGGCTTCACCACGGCCAACACCAGCCAGACCCTGACACTTGCCGGGACGGACGCGGACAACAACGGTCTGTCGGCGCAGATCATCGACAACGGCACCGGCAAAACTTCACTGACAAAAACCGGAACGGGCACGTGGATCCTGCAAAACCCAAGCAGCACCTACACCGGCGTCACCAACATCAACGGCGGCGTGCTGGGCGTCAGCAAGCTGAGCGATGCCGGCCTGCCCAGCAGCATCGGCGCATCCACGAATTCGCCCAGCAACCTGGTGATCGGTAACAACTCCGTCCTGGTTTACACCGGCAGCGGCGACAGCACCAATCGCCTGTTCTCGCTCTCTGGCAGTACCTCGACCATTGCTTCGTCCGGCACCGGCCCGGTCAACTTCACCAATACCGCAGGCGTGACACTGGTCGGTTCCGGACCGCGCACGCTTTCGCTGGATGGCACCAACACCGGCACCAACATTCTGGGCGGCACGATCGGCGACGCCAACGCCACCACCGGCCAGACCACGCTGGCGAAGAACGGTGTCGGCGACTGGGTATTGACCGGCAACAACACGTACACCGGCAACACGGTGATCAACCAGGGCCGGCTATGGCTCGGCAACGGCGGCACCACCGGTTCCGTCGCGAGCAACAACATCATCATCGTCGGCGGCACGCTGGCCGTGAACCGTTCCAGCACGGTGACCTTGAACAGCCTGATTTCCGGAGCCGGCGGTGTGCAGCAGGCCGGTGCGGGCACCACGGTGCTCACCAACGTCAACAACACCTACAGCGGCGGCACCTCGATCACAGCCGGTACGCTGCAGGTTGCCAGCGATGCCGTGCTTGGCGCGTCGACCGGCGGCGTGACAATCAACGGTGGCGCGTTGCGCAACAGCGCCGCGTTCAGCACGGCGCGTGCGATCACGCTCGGCGCGAGCGGCGGCACGTTCGATACGCCAGCCAATTTCACCGTGACCAGCGCCATCGGCGGCAGTGGCGGACTCACCAAGATCAACACCGGCACGCTGACGCTCACCGGCGCGAATACCTATACCGGCCCCACCACGGTGCAAGCAGGCACGCTGCTGGTGGATGGCAATCAGGCGGCCGCGACAGGTGCGACCACGGTGCAGAGCGGCGGCACGCTCGGCGGCAACGGCACGCTCGGCGGCGATGTGACGATCGCGCCGGGTGGAGCGCTCAATCCAGGCGACACCGGCGCCGTGGGTGCGCTCACCATCAACGGCAATCTCGCGTTGAACAGCGGCGCAGCGCTCAATTACCAATTCGGCCAGGCCAACACGCCCGGCGGCGCGCTAAACGATCTGACCAGCGTCAACGGCAATCTCACGCTGGGCGGCACGCTCAACGTCAACACGTCACCCGGCGGCAGCTTCAGTCCTGGCGTGTATCGCATCGTCAACTATGCGGGCACGCTGACCAACAACGGCTTGAGCATAGGCAGCACGCCGGCGGGCACGTATTACGTGCAGACGTCGGTGAACCATCAGGTGAACCTGGTGAACAGCACCGGGCTCACGCTCAACTACTGGGACGGTGCGGTCGGTCCAAAAAACAACGCCGCGGTCGATGGCGGCAACGGGACATGGCAAAACGCCAGCGGCAACGACAACTGGGCCGACAGCACCGGCCAAGTCAATGCGCCCTACGCCAATGGCGCTTTTGCAGTGTTCGAAGCCACGCCCGGCACGGTGACGGTGGACAACAGTCTCGGCGCCGTCACGACGTCGGGCATGCAGTTCGCCGTGGATGGTTACGTCATCACAGGCAACCCGCTGACGTTGACGGGTGCGCCGAACATCATCCGCGTCGGCGATGGCACCGCGGCAGGCGCAGGCATGACCGCCACCATCAACGCCGCGCTGATCGGTACCGGCGGCGTGCAGAAAGCCGACCTCGGCACGCTGGTGCTCAATGGCGCGAACATGTACACCGGCGGCACGGCGATCAACGGCGGCACGCTGCAAATTGCCAGCGATGGCAATCTCGGCGACGTCACCGGCGGCCTGGCGCTCGACGGCGGCACCTTGCGCAACACGGCGGCGTTGGCATCGGCACGTGCCGTGACGCTCAACACCAACGGCGGCACGTTCGACACGCGGGCCAATCTGACGCTGTCGGGCACGATCGGCGGCACCGGTGCGCTGACCAAGATCGGCAACGCCACGCTTACGCTGGCCGGCAGCAACAGCTATGCGGGCGGTACATCCATCAACGGCGGCACGGTGTCCGTGGCCAGCGATGCCAACCTCGGCAATGCCAGCGGCGCGCTCTCGTTCGATGGCGGCACGCTGCAGAACACGGCGACGTTTGCGTCGTCGCGCGGCGTTACGCTTAATGCCGGCGGCGGCACGTTCCAGACCACGGGCAACCTCAGCTTGTCGGGCGCGATCGGAGGTACCGGCGCGCTGACCAAGACCGATACCGGCACGCTGGTGCTTACGGCCAACGATACGTATGCCGGCGGCACCATGATTGCGGCGGGCACGCTGCAACTGGGCAATGGCGGCACCACCGGTTCGATCACCGGCAACGTCACCGACAATGGGGCGCTGGTGTTCAGCCGCTCCGACACGCTTGGCTTCGGTGGCGTGATTTCCGGCAGCGGTACGCTCACGCAACAGGGCGCCGGCACTACGGTGCTTGGCGGCGTCAACAGCTACACCGGCAATACCAACGTTACCGCTGGCAGCCTGATCGTCAACGGCGATCAATCGGCAGCGACCGGGCTTACGACCGTAGCAAGCGGCGCGACCTTGGGTGGCGCCGGCACCATAGGCGGCGACGTTGCCATCGCCGATGGCGCTGCACTCAATCCCGGCGACGTCGGCACCGTGCCCGGCACGCTCACCATCAACGGCAATCTGGTACTCGGCAATGCGTCCACACTGAACTACAACTTCGGCCAGGCGAACGTGGCGGGTGGCGCGTACAACGACCTGACCAAGGTGGGCGGCAACCTCACGCTCGGCGGTACGATCAACGTCTCCACCACGCCTGGCGCCAGCTTCGATCCAGGCGTCTACCGCGTCATCAACTACAGCGGCGCACTGGCCAACAACGGCCTTGCCGTCGGCACCATGCCTTCACCCAACTTCTACGTGCAGACATCGGTGAATCACCAGGTGAACCTGGTGAACACGGCTGGCTTGCAAGTGAACATCTGGGACGGCCCCGGCCACCAGAACGACGGCGTCATCCAGGGCGGCACCGGCCTGTGGCAGAACGCCACCGGCAACGACAACTGGACCATCATCGATGGCAGCGCGAACGCGCCTTACCAGGACGGCAGCTTCGCCATCTTTACGGCTACGCCAGGCGTGGTGTCGGTCGACAACAGCCTTGGTGCAGTGAGAAGCGGCGGCATGCAGTTCGCCGTGGACGGCTATACCGTCCAGGGTGATCCCATCACGCTGGTGGCTGCGCCCAACATCATCCGCGTGGGCGACGGCACGACCGACGGCGCAAGCATGACCGCGACCATCGACGCCGTGCTGACCGGAGCCGGTGGCGTACAGAAGACGGACCTGGGCACCTTGGTGCTTGCCGGCGCGAACACCTATACCGGCGGCACCACGATCACGGCAGGCACGCTGCAGCTCGGCAACGGTGGCACCAGCGGATCGATTGCCGGCGACGTGGTGGACAACGGCACACTCGCGTTCAACCGCTCCGACAACATGGTCTTCAGCGGTGGAATTTCCGGCAGCGGCAGCGTGACGCAAGCAGGTGCCGGCACGACGACATTGACGGGCGCCAACACCTACACCGGCGCCACCAACGTGCAAGCAGGCACGTTGCTGATCGATGGCAACCAATCCGGCGCCACCGGCCTCACCACCGTGCAGAGTGGCGCCACGCTCGGCGGTACCGGCACGCTCGGCGGCGACGTCACGATCGCAAGCGGCGCTGCCTTGAATCCCGGCGACGCGGGCGCGACCGGCACGCTGACCGTCAACGGTAGCTTGCTGTTGAACAGCGGCGCCACGCTCAACTATCAATTCGGCCAGGCCGGCACGGTGGGCGGCGCACTCAACGACCTTACCGTGGTGCATGGCAATCTCACCTTGGCCGGCACGCTCAACGTCAGCACGACGCCGGGCGGAAGTTTCGGCCCGGGCGTGTATCGCGTGTTCGACTACGACGGTGCGCTGACCGATAACGGCCTCGTTCTAGGCACGACGCCCGCCGGAAATCTCTACATACAGACGTCGATCGCGCATCAGGTCAACCTGGTGGACAGCACCGGACTGACGCTCAACTTCTGGGACGGTCCCAGCGGCCAGAACAACGGTGCGGTCAATGGCGGCAACGGCAACTGGCGCCTTGCCGACAACGACGACTGGACGGAAGCGACCGGCGCACTGAATGCGCCGTATGCCAACGGCGCATTTGCGGTCTTCGCCGGCACACCGGGCACGGTCGTGGTCGATGACAGCAACGGTCAGATCCAGGCCGCAGGCATGCAGTTCGAAGTCGATGGCTATCGCCTCACCGGCGGCACGCTGGTGCTGACGGGCAGCACGCCAAGCGTGCGCGTCGGTGACGGCACTGCCGCTGGCGCCAACATGACCGCGACCATCGATGCGGTGCTCGCCGGCACCGGCACGCTGGTCAAGGACGATCTCGGCACCTTGGTGCTCAACGGCGCGAACACGTACAGCGGCGGCACGACGATCCATGCCGGCACCGTGCAGGTAGCGAGCGACGCCAACCTCGGCGCCACGACGGGCGCATTGACGCTCGGCGATGGCACGCTGCACACCACGGCCAGCTTCCAGACCCAGCGCACCGTCACGCTGACCGGCAACAGCACGTTCGAGACCGACGGCGGCACGACGTTGACGTTGGGCAAAGCCATCACCGGCACCGGCAGCCTCGCCAAGACCGGCACCGGTACCTTGGTGCTCGCCAGTGCATCTACCTACGGTGGCGCCACCACCGTCACGGCGGGAACACTGCAGGCGGCGGTCGCCAATGCCTTCAGCGCGTCGTCGGCCGTCACCGTCGCGGCGAACGCCACGCTGGATCTTGCCGGCTACTCGCAGACCGTGGCATCGCTCACGCACGCCGGTAGCGTGCAGTTCGGCCACATACCGGGCACCACGCTCACCTTGCAAGGCGATTACGTGGGGCAAGGCGGTACGCTGAACCTCAACACTGTACTGGGCGACGACAACTCCGCGACAGACCGGTTGATCGTGAGCGGCAACACGTCTGGCACCACTACCGTGCACGTTACCAACGTCGGCGGCACGGGCGCACTGACCACCCAGGGCATCAAGCTGATCGACGTGCAAGGCGCTTCGAGCGGTACGTTCGCGCTGGCTGGCAATTACGTATTCCAAGGCCAGCAAGCGGTGGTCGCGGGTGCGTACGCCTATCGCCTGTATCAGGGCGGTACGAGCACGCCGGGCGATGGCGACTGGTATCTGCGCTCGGCACTGCTCAACCCGACCAACAACGGCGGCGGCGGTACCAGTACGGGCGGTGGCAGCGATCCCACTCCGCCGCTCTATCAACCGGGCGTGCCGCTGTACGAGGCGTATGCCGGCGTATTGCGCCAGATCAACACGCTCGATTCGCTGTACGAACGCATCGGCGATCGCACGTGGGCAGGCAATACACCCGCGACGGACAGCCTGACGCCCGGCGACGGTGTGTGGGTGCGCGTGCAAGGCGCCGACCAGATCTACAAACCCGAAGTCTCCACCAGCGGCACCGACTACGACATGTCGGCCTGGAAAGCGGAAGCAGGCCTGGACGCGAAGCTAAACGATACCGGCGGCGGTGTGCTGGTGGCCGGCGTATCGCTGCAGGCCGGTCGCTACCAGACCAACGTCGATTCCGTGTATGGCATGGGCCGCATCAAGACCCGCAGCTATGGCCTGGGTGGCACGCTGACCTGGTACGGCGACGGCGGCTTCTATGTCGATGGCCAATGGCGCTGGACGCGCTTCACCGGCGACCTGTATTCCACGACGACGGCGCAAGGACTCAAGGACGGCAACCATGGCAGCGGCTATGCCGTTGGCGTGGAAGCAGGCCAACGCTTCCGCCTTGGCGATGCGTGGTCGCTGGTGCCGCAGGCGCAGGTGAGTTATGGCCGCGCCGCGTTCAACGGCTTCAACGATATATACGGCGCCTACGTGACCGTGCAGCAAGGCAAGGATGGGGTGGGCCGTGCAGGCATGGCCATCGACTATCGCAGCGCATGGCAAGGTACGCACGGCCCGATCGACAGCCACCTCTACGCCATCGTCAACCTGTATCGAGACTTCGAAGGTGCCACGCGCGTGGATGTGTCGGGTACGGACCTGGTCAGCCGCAACGAGCGGCTGTGGGGTGGCGTGGGTATCGGCGGCACGCTCGACTGGGGCCGCGGGCGTTACTCGGTTTATGGCGAAGTGCAGGGCCGGACGGGGCTCTCGCATGTGGGCGACAGTCACGAAGTGACAGGCACGCTCGGGTTCAGGATGAAGTGGTAGGCGTGTTGCGCGAGATGCATCTCGCTCGCCTGCGTGCAGGAGGGGAAATGCATCTCGAACCGAGTTCTACGCGAGCAGGTGGCATAGATGTATTGGTCATTGCGTACCTAGAGTCTGGCCTTTTCGACACCGTGGGATTTTTCTTTGCGCGCCCGAAGGCCGCGATGGAATGGCGAACTGGATTGATCACCGTATTGCCTATATCTAATCGCGTTTAGCAGAACCAGCCCTGAGCTCAACGCTCCGCCTTGGTCTGAGCGACAGCAAAGTCATTGATACGTAATCGAAGGGTCCCATCTGGTCATGTCGCAATAGTTATTACTATTGGCGCTGACCATAAAAAACAGGCCATCCCCAGCCGCGACAGCTCGATACATATTTGGGCTTTTCCCGACCGTATCATCGTATGCGAGGCTTGCTGAAAAGATCTGCGTTCCGTTGTGAACCAAGCTGGCGCTCACACCATCGCCGCAGGTCGGATCTGCTTTGCGCACCGTTCCCCCAATGAATACCGTTCCCGACTTAGGTGCTACCCACTTAAGCACAGGAGTCTGACTGGTGCCCGGATGCAGGGTGTCTGGATAAATGCGTGTCCACGAATCAGTACCAACCCAGTATGGGTTCTGCCATGACATGTCGGGTAATGGACCAGTGCCGCCGTATTGATAAAACCACACTGGCCCCTGCGTGGTAGAGAAGTCAACCGATTGGCGGTACGAGCCGACCGAAGGACCGAGATTCACTTCCCAGCGGTAAAGCGCAAAATTAGATTGGTCGGCGAGTGGATCCTTCTCGCAATAGACATAGATGTACTGCCCTACCTCACCGTTCAATCCACCATTCGGGTCCGCCAGCGTGCAGTACTGATAGCCACCATTAGGACGCTGCGTCGCAGCGGATTCATCGGCGACGACAAAGGACGGCGACCAATTGATGGCATCGGTTGATTCGTAAAGTTTGACGTAGGTGTCAACGCCACTCCAGGCCATGGAGCTCAACGCCAAATAGTACTTGCCTGTATAGCTGCTGTGCACAGCTTGCGTGTGTGTGATTCCCCAAGGGGCAATCGGGCTTGACTGCCCTCCCAGGGCTGGCTGGCTGAAACTGCCGCTGTAATATTTTGTCCAAAGGTTGGACCCTAGGTTACCAGCTCGCGCAGCGGCGATAACGTCAGCCACGCTGGCTCTTGCTATGCCAATTCCCATGGTATCTACGCAAGGGTATCCAGGGCTGCAGTTATTTGGCGGTGGAGGGGCTCCCGTAAGGGAGTCCGTGAAATAGACATAGAAATATCCGTCTTTGACGATGTAAGGAGCACCTTCAATATTGAATGGCTGTGGATCACCGTAAGGGCTAATAATGCGCCCCAGGTATGTCCAGTTATTCCCGAAGTCCGAGGACCACGCGAGACCAATACGCGTCAGCCCTTCTCGATTGGTGGAAGTGCCACCGGAATTACCCACCTGCTCTTCATGGACAAAGGCGAGCAGGTTGGCACCAGTCGCATCCGTTTGGTAGACCCCCATAAACCAAAGATCCACCACGTCTGTCGGAACGATGGTTGTGAAAGCGGTATAGGGGCCGTTTACGCAGAAATTATTACTTCCGCGATGACAGGTGTCCTTGGTCCAGCCCACTGAGGAGTAAGGGCTATCCAGATTGCCCTCCAGGATTGAATGCCTGAGTCCTCCACTCAAGACCCAAGATGTTGCAAGCCAGTATCTCGTCCCGGATGCCATGTAGGTGGCCAGAGGTGCATCAAGCTGGGAACCAGACAGGAGACCGCTTGTCATCTGCATGTGTGTGGCGGATATGACGGGAGAGGTTACGCTTGCCGTGGCCAGTGTCTGCGCATACAGGCTAAAACTAAATAACAGCGCTACGGGCACGAGCAGATATTTTCCTATGCACATGAATGCGTTTCCTTTGCTGGGCCTTTCTATCTTGCATGCTCAAATCGCAAAGCACGCGAGTGCCAACCGCTAGGTGATGAAAGAATGAGGAACTCCATCTTTCGACCGTTCAATTAAAATTATTCATTGGTGCTTGTAGACCTTCCAACTGTGTACCAAACCCATTAGGAATCACGAGCACGAATAGCATCCACTATCACACTAAGCTATCGGACGATAGCCTCTTGCGTTACCTACAGCCACGCCTAATCGCACGAAGGCACGCCGCCCTCGGCACCGACGCGTAGGCGCGCCATTCCCGTTGGGAGCACCGCGCATGGGCGGCCCAACTCGCTCTGCAGGTCACCGGCGGCCGCAAACCAGCCATCAGTTAATTTCACAACAAAACGGCAGTGTGCTCATTATCTATTGCCGAAAATCACCAACGACGCGGTCGAACACTATCAGGAAACAAGCTCATTACGTAGGAAAAAACTTTATTTTTTTACATAAGCTGTGATTGCACCCCAGCCTACTATTCGACAGTTACCGACTTCGCCAAATTTCTCGGCTGATCCACATCGGTACCACGCAACACCGCAACGTGGTACGCCAGCAATTGCAGCGGCACGGTGAAAACGGCCGGTGCGATGAAATCGCCGCCGCCGTCGATGGTGAGCACGGCGCCGCTAGCGGGATGGCTATCGAAGTGTGCCTTGGCGTCGGCGAATACGATCAGCTCGCCGCCACGTGCGCGTACTTCCTGCAGGTTGGATTTGAGTTTGTCCAGCAGCGGGCCGTTGGGGGCGACGGCGACGACCGGCATGTCTTCGTCGACCAGGGCGAGCGGACCGTGTTTGAGTTCGCCGGCGGGATAGGCTTCGGCGTGGATATAGGAGATTTCCTTGAGCTTGAGCGAACCTTCCAGCGCTACCGGATAGTGCGCGCCGCGGCCGAGGAAAAGTGCGTGGTGGCGATGCACGAAGCGTTCGGCCAGTTCGATGACCTGGGGTTCCAGCTTCAGCGCTTCGTCGAGGGCACGCGGCAGGCGCAGCAGTTGCTCGGTGAGATTGCGGTAATGCGTTCCATCCAGGCCCTGCTGTTTGGCGAGGTGCAGGGTGAGCAGCGCGAGTGCGGCGAGCTGGGTGGTGAAGGCCTTGGTGGAGGCGACGCCGATTTCGGGGCCGGCGCGGGTCATCAGCTTTAGATCCGCTTCGCGGGTGACGGAGGATTCGGGCACGTTGCAGATGGCGAGCGTGCCGAGGTAGCCGCGGCGGCGCGATTCGCGCATGGCGGCAAGCGTGTCGGCGGTTTCGCCGGATTGGGAGATGGCGACGAACAAGGTGCCGGGCGGCACGACGGTTTCGCGATAGCGGTATTCGCTGGCCACTTCCACGCTGACAGGGAGGCGCGCGTAGTCTTCCAGCCAGTATTTGGCGACCAGGCCGGCGTGATAGCTGGTGCCGCAGGCGACGATGTGCACGCCCTTTACCTGGGCCAGCAGTTCGTCGCCGCCGACGCCGAAGATGTTGGGCAATACACCGTGCACACCGATGCGCGCTTCCAGCGTATCGGCCACGGCGCGCGGTTGCTCGAAGATTTCCTTTTGCATGTAGTGGCGGTATTCGCCGCGCTCGACCGCGTCGGCGGAGAGTTCGCTCTCGTGGATGCCACGCTCCACCGGCTTGCCGTCCAGCGTATAGACCTGCACGCCGTCGCGGCTGATTTCGACCACGTCGTCTTCTTCGAGATAGATGATGCGGTTGGTCACCTGCACCAGCGCCTGCGCATCGGAGCCGAGGAAGTTCTCGCCGATGCCAACGCCTACCAGCAACGGCGCACCGCGACGCGCACCGACGATGCGGCCCGGTTCGTCGCGGCTGATCACGGCGATGGCATAGGCGCCTTCGAGTTCGCGTACGGTGGCCAGCACGGCTTCGCGCAGCGACGTGCCTTTGGACAGGTTCTGGTCGATGAGCGCGGCCATGACTTCCGTATCGGTTTCGGAAGTGAAGGTGTAGCCCTTGGCCTGCAGATCGGCGCGCAGCTGCGCGTAGTTCTCGATGATGCCGTTATGCACCAGGGTGATGCGGCCGATGGTGTGGGGATGCGCATTGGCCTCGTTGGGAACGCCATGCGTGGCCCAGCGGGTGTGCGCGATACCGGTGCCGCCCGGAAAGGGATGGGCGAGGTACAGCGATTCCATCTCGCGCACCTTGCCTTTGGCGCGGACGCGGCGCACTTCGCCGCCTTCCAGCACGGCGAGGCCGGCCGAATCATAACCACGGTATTCGAGCGCCTTGAGGCCGGCGATCAGCAGGGGCGCGACGTCGCGCTGGGCGGTGGCTGCAACGATTCCACACATAGACGGCGATGTTCCCTTGGCAAGGAAATGTGAAGGCGGCGACTTTGACCAGCCGGCGTTTCGACAGGCTTTCGTGCGCCAGGTTCATTCTTTGCAAAACGATGGTGAAAACAACGTTGGCTCAGTTTGTTTTTTTGCGCCCGACGGTAACGAAGACGTGGTCGATCCATGCAGCACGGCATTTGTATCGAGGCAGGTTCAATGCACCTTGCGGCGCAGGTAGTTGAGCAGGTCGATGCGCGTGATCAGGCCCAGGAACTGGCCGCTGTCCATCACGATGGCGACGTGGCCGCGCTCGAAGACGGGCAGCAGCGCGGTGATGGGCGAGCGCACGTCGAGCATTTGCAGGTCGGTGATCATGGCGGTGGCGACGTTGTCGCGGAAACGCGCTTCGTCGGTATGCACGTGCATCAGCACATCCGATTCGTCGAGGATGCCGACGAGGCGGTGGCCGTCCATCACCGGCAGCTGGGAGATGTCGTACAGCTTCATGCGGGTGTAGGCGGTCATCAACAGTTCGTTGGGGCCGATCACCACGGTGTCGCGGCGGGAGAACGGGCGCAGCAGCAGATCGCGCAGGTCGCCGTGTTGCTCGCGCTCGATGAAGCCGTTGTCGAGCATCCAGTAGTCGTTGTACATCTTGGAGAGGTACTTGTTGCCGGTGTCGCACACCAGCGTTACCACGCGCTTGGGCTCGGCCTGTTCGCGGCAGTATTTGAGCGCGGCGGCCAGCAGCGTGCCGGTGGAGGAGCCGCCCAGCACGCCTTCCTTGGCCAGCAATTCGCGCGCGGCGAGGAAGCTTTCCTTGTCGGAAATGGCGTAGGCTTTTTTGACGCGCGAGAAATCGCTGATGGTGGGCAGGAAATCCTCGCCGATGCCTTCCACCATCCAGCTGCCGGATTTGGTGGAGAGCACGCCTTCGTTGATGTATTGCGCGAGGATGGAGCCGACCGGATCGGCCAGCACGATTTCGGTGTTCGGCGATGTCTTGGCGAAGTACTGCGACAAGCCGGTCATGGTGCCGGAAGAACCGCAGCCCACCACGATGGCATCCACCTTGCCGTCCATCTGCTGGAGGATTTCCGGGCCGGTGGTTTCGATGTGCGCACGCGGGTTGTCCGGATTGCCGAACTGGTTGATGAAGTAGGCGCCCGGCGTCTCGCGCGCAATGCGCTCGGCCATGTCCTGGTAATACTCCGGATGCCCCTTCGCCACGTCGGAACGGGTGAGCACCACTTCGGCGCCCATCGCCTTGAGGTTGAAGATTTTCTCGCGGCTCATCTTGTCGGGCACCACCAGCACGAGACGATAGCCCTTGGCCTGGGCGACCAGCGCCAGCCCCAGGCCGGTGTTGCCGGCGGTGCCTTCCACCAGGGTGGCGCCGGGTTTGATCTTGCCGGCCTTTTCCGCGCCTTCGATCATGGACAGGCCGATGCGGTCCTTGATGGAGCCGCCCGGGTTGGCGCTTTCCAGTTTCAGGAACAGCTCGCAACGCCCGGTATCCAGGCGCTGTGCGCGCACCATGGGGGTGTTTCCGATCAGTTCGAGGACGCTGGCGTTGACCGTCATGAAGGCTCCGTAGGCCGGGTTGGGATATGAGCGGCAATCATAATGGAGCGGGGAGCGAACGCGGATCGCCGGTTGCATGGCGTTGCCGGCGTGGCGCAGGTTCCACGCTGGAAAACAAAAGCCCCGGAACGTTTCCGTTCCGGGGCTTTTTGTGGATTCTTGCACTCAATGAAGTTGCTGTCGCGCGTGGTAGTCGTCCCACATGCGCTGCAGGCGTTCCTTGATGTGCAGCTTTTCTTTCTTCATCGAACTGAGGGTCATGTCGTCAACAGGCAGTACGCCGATTTCGGCATTGTCCACCTTGCTGTTGAGCTCGGTGTGCTTTTGATAGAGCCGGCGGAACTCGGCGTCGGCTTTTTTCAGGGCTTCGACAGCGTCACGCTGCTGATCTTCGAACATGATCCAACCTCCTCGCAGTAGGACTGCAGCCGCCCGCATGGGGCGCTTGAGAACAAAAGCAAATCACGCGCATGACCAACATCCGCCTCCCCAATGCAGGGAACGGATGAGGGAATGTGGACAGGTAGGCGCATGATTCAGTCGGTAGGCCGCAACAGCTGAAAGGGCTGCGGCGTCTTCGACCCTACTCCGCGCTTGGCGAGGGCGCAAGAACCCCTCGGGAAGGCGCATGGGAGCGCGGAATATAGTCAAAAACCTGTAAAGCCGGTCGGAACGGATGGCCGGTTTTTCTGGGGGAACGCGCGTGAGATGCACGGATGGATCAGGCGCTTCGCCCAACCCAGGCGATGCTTGCCGTGACATCCAATTCCCGCTGGCATACAACGCTGCACCGCCCGTTCCTCTGACGAAACAGGCGGATGCAAAGGCGCCGATGCAACGCCCGGTTACTGGTTACTTGCCGCCGCCCGCGCCGTTGTCCTGCATCTGCGAACGCAATGCCTTGGCGGCCTTGGCCGCCAGCTCGGCTTGCCGCCTGGCCGCTGCCGCCACCCGGCTTTGCGCCGCCGCCAGCTTGCGGGCCTGCTCGGCTTCGGCCTTGGCCTGGGCGGCCTGGTCGGCAGCCTCCTGGCCTTGCGCCTGCAGGCGCATGGTTTCCTGCTGGGCCAGCTGGTACTGCATGCGCTGGATTTCCAGCTGCTGCTGCGCGGTGGTGGCGTCGATACGGCTGCGCTCCAGTTGCAGCTGGGCATTTTCCTGGTCGAGCTGGTTGAGCTGGCGCTGCGCCGCCTGCAGCTGCGCCTCCGCCTTGGCCTGGTCGACCCGGCGCTCGGCGATGTACAGCGCATGCGGACGCTCGCGCGAGCCGGCCTGGCTCAATTGGCCGATGGCCTCCCGCGCGAGGGCCTGGTCGGCCTGCGCGTAGGTGCCCAGGGTCGGATCGGCGGCCAGCTGATTCAAGCTATTGGTAAGTCGGTCGACATCCATGTCGTCCTTGCGCGCCTGGACGGCGGCGCTGGCGAACACGGCCAACAGCGAAACGGCGATGACCCACAAACGGTGTTTATTGAACATGGCGCTCATCATTACTGGCCTCCGGAGTTCTGCTGGCCAGCGTCAGGCACGGTCTGGAAGCCGCCCTGCCCGGGTTGCGGCGGCTGCGGATTGCCCAGCACCGACGAGGAAGGCGCCGGCATCTGCTCCATCGGCGCCTGTTGCGGCAGCGCCGAACTGGCGGCCGGCGCAGGCGCGCTGGAGGAGGAAGCCGGGTTGCCGTCGTTCTGGCCATTGTCCTGCTGCTGGGCGGCTGCCATCTGCGCGGCCAGCTGGGCTTTCTGCTGCTGGTAGTGCTGGTCGTTCTCGGCCTGCGCTTCGGCGTTCTGCGCGCGCAAGCGACGGTTTGCGTCGGTTTTGGACTGGATCTGGGCTCGCGCCGCGGCCAGTTGCGCCCGGGTACGCGCCAGGGTGGCCACCGCTCGCGACTCGTCGGCCAGGTCGGCCGCCTGCTCGTATTTGCGATTGGCCATGGCTTGCTGGGCTTGCTGGAACTTGTCTTGCGCGAAGCCGAAATCGACCGGATCGTAGTCGGGCGCGCCGGCGTCGCGAGCGCTTTGCAATTGCGCTTGTGCTTGATTCATCAGGTTATCGGGCGGGGGCACGCTGGCGCAGCCGCCCAGGGTCAACGACACGGCCAGCAGCAGTACTGGAGCCACCATCGGGATGCGTCGCTTACGCACCGTCAACGGGGAAAATATGTGCACCATCACTCATTCCTCTCGGAGCGTCACGGCGTATTGTGGTCGGGCATAATCCTTGAATGCAATGCGCAAAAAACTGGGGTCTTTAAGGTGGATATCGGTTACTTCCTCAAGTTGATGGTGGACAAGGGCGCGTCGGACATGTTTCTGACGACCGGCGCCCCGGTGAACATCAAGGTCGAGGGCAAGCTCTACCCGCTCGGCAATACCGGGCTACCCAGCGGCATGGTGAAGAAAATCGCCTATTCGCTCATGGACGAAGGGCAGGTTCCGCAGTTCGAGCGTGACCTGGAACTCAACATGGCGCTGGCGGTGAAAGAAGCCGGGCGCTTCCGCATCAACGTGTTCAAGCAGCGCGGCGAAGTGGGCATGGTGATCCGCGCCATCAAAAGCGAGATCCCCAGCATCGATCAACTGCAATTGCCGGCGATCTTCCGCGACCTGATCATGGAACCGCGCGGCCTGATCCTGGTGGTGGGCGCCACCGGCTCGGGCAAGTCGACCACGCTGGCGGCCATGCTCGACCATCGCAACAGCCACTCGTCCGGGCACATCCTCACCATCGAGGACCCGATCGAATACCTGCACCGCCACAAGAAATCGATCGTCAACCAGCGTGAAGTGGGGCTGGATACGCATACCTATCACGAGGCCCTGCGCAACGCGATGCGCGAGGCGCCGGACGTGATCATGATCGGCGAAATCCGCGACACCGATACGATGGAAGCGGCCATCTCGTTCTCCGAAACAGGCCACTTGTGCCTGGCCACGCTGCACTCCAACAACGCCGACCAGACGCTGGAGCGCATCCTCAACTTCTTCCCCGAATCGGCACACAAGAACGTGCTGATGAACCTGGCCCTGAACCTGCGCGCAGTGATCAGCCAGCGCCTGGTCAGCGGCAAGGACGGGCGCCGGCTACCGGCAGCGGAAGTGCTGCTCAACACGCCGCTGATCCGCGACATGATCCGCCGCGGCCAGATCCACGAGGTGAAAGAAGCGATGGACCGCAGCCTGCAGGAGGGCATGCAGACCTTCGACCAGTCGCTGTACAAGCTTTACAAGAGCGGCCGCATCGAACTGGAAGAGGCATTGGCCAAGGCCGATTCGCGCGACGGCCTGGCCTTGAAGATCCGTTTGTCCGAGGGCGGCAATTCGGAGACGGCGGAGCTTGCCGGCAACGATCCCTACGGGCTGGGGTTCTGATACCACCGTTTACTGGCCATCATTCCCGCAAAAGCGGGAATGATGGCCATGAGGTTATTTAGGCGCATCCGGCTGCTGTTCTGGCAGCGCTGCCTTGAACGCATCCAGCTCCCGGCACGCCGCATCGATGCGCAAGATGGTTGGATAAGCATCCAGCGGCATTTTCCATCGCTGCGCGTTGTACACCTGCGGCACCAGGCATAGGTCGGCCAGGCCCGGCGTATCGCCATGGCAATACCGGCCGGTGTCCTTGCTGTTCGCCAACATCGTTTCCATGGCGTGGAAGCCGGCGGCGATCCAGTGCCGCATCCAGATGCCTTTTTGTTCGTCGTCGGCGCTGAACTGCGTGCCGATCCGCTGCAGCACACGCAGGTTGCCGATCGGATGGATGTCGCAGCCGACGATTTGCGCCAATCCGCGCACGCGCGCCCTACCCGCGGCATCGGCCGGCAACAGCGGTGGATGCGGATGGGTTTCGTCCAGGTATTCGACGATGGCCATCGACTGTGTCATCACCTTTCCGCCATCGACCAACGCCGGCACCAGTTCTTGCGGATTGAGCCGCGCATAGTCCGGCGCGTGCTGTTCGCCACCGTCGCGAACCAGGTGAACCGCCCGCGTTTCATAAGGCAAGCCCTTTAGATTCAGTGCGATGCGCACGCGGAAGGCCGCGCTGGAACGCCAGTAGCTGTAAAGCACGAGGCCGGAAGACATGGACCTTTCCCTAGAACCGAAAGCTTGAGTGTAAACCTCGCCGTTTGCATCGCCGGGAGGCGGGCAGGAAAATACTTGGTTCCGGCCTCCGCGCCGGCCTTCTTCCATAGCTGCCAGGAGTTTCACCGTGACCATCACCCGCATGAGCGACCTCGACCTGCGCGGCAAGCGCGTGCTGATCCGCGAAGACTTGAACGTGCCGATCGAGAACGGCCGCATCACCTCCACGCAGCGTCTGGATGCCTCGCTGCCGACCATCAAGGCCGCGCGCGATGCTGGCGCCAAGGTGATGGTGATGTCGCACCTGGGTCGCCCGAAGGAAGGTCAGTTCGATGAGGAATCCTCCCTCAAGCCGGTAGCGGCATGGCTGGGCGAACACCTCGGCAAGGCGGTGCGCCTGGTTGCCGATTACCTCGATGGCGTGGAGGTGGCCGACGGCGAAGTGGTGGTGCTGGAAAACTGCCGCATGAATGTCGGCGAAGGCAAGGACGATGAAGCACTGTCGAAGAAGTACGCCGCGCTGTGCGACGTGTTCGTGATGGACGCCTTTGGCACCGCGCATCGCGCACAGGCTTCCACGCATGGCGTGATCAAGTTTGCGCCCACCGCCGCCGCAGGCCCGCTGCTTTGCGCGGAACTCGATGCACTCGGCAAGGCACTGGAACATCCCGCGCATCCGCTGCTCGCCATCGTCGCCGGTTCCAAGGTATCGACCAAGCTCACGCTGCTGGAGAACCTGATCGGCAAGGTCGATCAGCTCATCGTCGGCGGCGGCATCGCCAACACCTTCATTGCCGCCGCGGGCCACTCCGTCGGCAATTCGCTGTACGAACCGGACCTGATTCCCGCCGCCAAGAAAGTTCTCGCCGACGCCAAGCGCCGTGGCGCCGAAGTGCCGATGCCGGTTGACGTGGTGGTTGCCCCCGAATTTTCCGCCCACGCCCCCGCCAGCGTGAAAGCGGTGGATCAGGTGAAGGACGGCGAGATGATCCTCGACATCGGGCCGGAAACCGCCAAGCTCTACGCCGAGCTGATCGCCAAGGCCGGCACCGTGGTCTGGAACGGTCCGGTGGGCGTGTTCGAGTTCGATGCGTTCGGCAAGGGCACGGAAGTGCTGGCGCATGCCGTGGCCGAGTCCAAGGCGTTCTCCATCGCTGGCGGCGGCGACACGCTGGCGGCGGTGGAAAAATACGGGATCGAGGACAAGGTTTCCTATATCTCCACTGGCGGCGGCGCGTTCCTGGAATTCCTGGAAGGCAAGGAACTGCCTGCCGTGGCGGCGCTCAAGGCGCGTGCGTAGGTTGCGGTGAGAAGAGCGGATCGTCATTCCGGCGAAGGCCGGAATCCATCGCCAATCCGAAGCATGGATTCCGGCCTTCGCCGGAATGACGACTCGCTTTTTACAGGCATTGCAAAAAAAAATCGTAGGCATCCCATACCTACCACGCCTTACTCTTCCTTTCCGGGCGCGCACGAAACGCAACGCTGATCCTCATGCCCGCCGGCTGGCGCAGCTTCGGAATGCTGTGGTCGTAATGCAGTTGCGCGTTCCAGCTCATCAATAGCAGGCTGCCGGCTTCCAGTTGCAGCTCCGTCTTCAAGCGCGGCGGCTTTTTGCGTTGGATGATCATCGGCCGCGTTGCACCCAATGACAGCAGCACGATCGGCTGGTGCGGCACCAGTTCGTGCAGCTTGTCGTTATGCGGCGCAACGCTGTCGTGTTCGTCGCGATAGCAGTTCAACCCGATGCTGTTGAATGGCGCATCGACCCATTGCTTCACCACCGCCAGCGCATCACGCAACACCGTCGGCAATCCAGGCTTGGCAATGTCGTAATGACAATGCAGGCGCGGCACGCCCACCAGGCGTTCGTACATCATGCGCGAGCTTTCGTGCCAATCGCCCTGTTCGCGCAAGGCGTCGAACCAGGCGGTTGCCAGCGAAGGCGCGATGACATCCGGGTAATAGGTGATCGGTCCGGTGGTGTCGTCGGCAATCCTTTGCACGCCTTGTTCGAACAGTAGCGTTTGCATTTGCATAAGAGCCTCAGTGGAAATCGCGCGAGCGCACGTCCAGGTCCATCAACAGGCCGCTGAGATCGCGCAAGCGCCGCGCGATCAGATGGCTGACGCCATCCACCGATTCCCAACGCCCCTCGATCGCCAGCAGGCGCGCTTCCAGATAAGGACGACGCTGGGTTTGCGCGATGTGGTTCCACACCACCACGTTCACAGGACCGAATTCGTCCTCGATGGTGATGAAGGTGACGCCACTGGCGGTTTGCGGCTGTTGGCGTTGCGTGACCAGGCCTGCGGTGCGCACCTGCGCGGTGTGCGGAAGTTTCTGCAGGCTGCGCGAGTCCAGATAGCGGTCGGCGCGTAAACGGTTGCGCAGCAACCTCATTGGATGCGGCCCAAGGCTCAATCCGCTATGGGCGTAATCGGCCGTCATGTTTTCGAGCGGCGTGGGCGGCGGCAGCACGATGTCCTGCTCGCGCGGGCTGCTGCGGCCGAACAACGGCAGTTGCGCTTCCACGCCGGCGGTGAGCCACAACGCGCGATGGCGGTGGCCGGCCAGGCCGCGCAAGGCGCCTGCATCGGCCAGCAAATCCTGGTGGCGGGCATCCAGTTCGGCGCGTGTGCAAAGATCGACCACGTCCTGGAAAGGAGCCATGTCGCGCGCATCGGAAATACGTTTGGCTACCTTTTCGCTGCAACCGCGCAGCAGGCGCAATCCCAGGCGCAGCGACAACCCGCCCTTGCTCTGCGCATCGAACTCCAGCGTGCAATCCCACTCGCTATAACGCACGTCCACGGGCCGCACGCGCACATCATGGCGTTGCGCATCCTGCACGATCTGGCTGGGGCCATAGAAGCCCATCGGCTGGGCGTTGAGCAGCGCGCAGGCAAAAGCGGCCGGCTCGTGGCATTTGAGCCAGCTGCTGGTATAGGCGAGATTGGCGAAGCTGGCCGCGTGGCTTTCCGGGAAGCCATAGCTGCCGAAGCCTTTTATCTGATTGAAGATCTGCTCGGCGAATTCCTGCGTATAGTTGTTTTTCAACATGCCGGTGATGAGTTTCTCGCGATGTTTTTCCATGCCGCCATGGCGTTTCCACGCACCCATGGCGCGACGCAGCTGATCAGCCTCGCCAGCTGTATAACCGGCTGCCACCATGGCGAGCTTCATCACCTGTTCTTGAAACAGAGGCACACCCTCCGTACGTTCCAGCACTGGCTTCAGGGCTTCTGAGGGATAAGTGACTGGCTCTTCCTTGCGTCGACGCCGCAGGTAGGGATGCACCATATCGCCCTGGATCGGTCCGGGCCGCACAATCGCGATCTGAATGACCAGATCGTAATAATTGGCTGGTTTCAGCCGCGGAAGCATCGCCATCTGCGCACGGCTTTCGATCTGGAACACGCCGATGGTGTCGGCACGCTGGATCATTTCATAGGTCTTTTTATCCTTGGGATCGATCGTCGCGATATCCAGCGTTTTGTTGCGATGTTGCTTCACCAGATCGAAGCACTTGCGCAAGCAGGTCAGCATGCCCAGCGCCAGGCAATCGACCTTCAACAAATTCATCGTGTCCAGATCATCCTTGTCCCACTGGATGATGGTGCGATCGGCCATGGCCGCGTTTTCCACCGGCACCAGTTCGTGCAGCGGTGCATCGTGGATCACGAAACCGCCGACGTGCTGGCTTAGATGCCGCGGCTTGCCGAGCAATTGCACGATCAACGCAAGCAGCTTGCGCATCACGGGCGCATCGGGATCGAACCCCTGTTCGCGCAGGCGGCTGTGCAGGGAGGCATCCCCAAGACGAAAGAAACAGCGACTGAGCTTGTCGATCTGATCCTCGGGCAACCCCAAGGCCTTGGCCACGTCACGTACCGCGCTCTTGCTGCGATAGCTGATGACTGTGGCCGCGATCGCGGCGCGTTCGCGGCCGTATTTGTTGTAGACGTATTGGATGACTTCCTCGCGCCGCTCGTGCTCGAAGTCGACATCGATATCTGGCGGCTCGTCGCGCTCCACGGAAATGAAACGTTCCACCAGCAGATTCACTTTGTCCGGGTCGGCGTCCGTCACGCCCAGCGCAAAGCACACGATGGAGTTGGCCGCCGAGCCGCGCCCCTGGCAGAGAATGCGCTGGCTTCTCGCATAGCGCACGATGTCGTGCACGGTGAGGAAGAAGGCTTCGTATTCCTTCTTCTCGATCAATTGCAACTCATGTTCGAGCGTGGCCTGATGCTTGGCGGGCACACCTTGCGGCCAGCGCCATGTCGAGCCATCGGCAACGAGCTTTCGCAGCCATTGCATGGCCGTATAGCCTTCCGGCACCAGCTCCTTGGGATACTTGTAATGGAGGTCTCGTTTCAAATCGAACGTGCAGCGCCTGGCAATCCGCACGCTTTCGTCCAGCCATGTCTTGGGATAGATCTTTTCCAGCGTGGCGCGCCGGCGCAGATGGCGCTCTCCGTTGCGAAACAACACGGCGCCGGCTTCGGCAATGGTCATGCGATGACGGATCGCCGTCATCGTGTGCTGCAATGGCAAGCATCTGCGCACGTGCATATGCACGTCGCCGCTCGCCACGCGCGGCAGTTGCAGTGATTCGCCGAGTGCATCGAGTTCGGCCGCGCGCGCATGGTCGTCGCTATCGCGATGCAGCTCCACCGCCAGCCAGGCGCGATCGTTGAAGCAGTGTTTTATCCATGCGCCATGCTCGCGATCCGGTTCGCGCCCGGGAATCCAGAGCGCCAGCGTGCCTGGCGCGCCGCCGGCCAGGTCAGCCCGGGTGAGGCGATATTCGCCTTTTTCGGAAGCCCTGCGCCCTTGCGTGATCAGGCGGCATAGGGACACGTATCCCTGTTTGTTTTCCGCCAGTAGCACCAGCTTGGGGCCATCGGCAAGCTGGATTTCCGTGCCGACGATCAGCGGCACTTTGGTATCGCGCGCGGCTTCCCATGCGCGCACGATGCCGGCGAGCGAGCATTCGTCGGTGATCGCCAGTGCGGTGTAGCCGCAATCGTTGGCGCGCTCGAACAATTCACGCGCGCTGGAGGCGCCGCGCTGGAACGAGAAATCCGACAGACAGTGGAGTTCCGCGTAATCGCTCATGCGAACCACCCATGCAGCATCCAACCCAAGTGTTCGCCTGGCGCGTATTCGCCCGGTATGCAATAAGCCCAGGCGCGCTGCCCTTGCGCAGTTTCCACGATGTAGTAATCGCGCCGCGTTTCACCGTCATCCCACCAACCGGTTTCCATGCGCTCGGGGCCGGCGAGGATACGCAGCGCGCCACGCAGGGGAATGGGTTTGTCCAGCAGCCAGGTGGGGCGCGGGCGCGGTTCAAGGAAACGTTCGTCCGCAGCAGCCATGCGTTGCGAATGCTCGGGGCGCGGATCGATCGTGGTGCCGAGGCGATACACCGCAGCATCGCCGAGCCGTGCGCGCAGGCGTTCGCGCAACTGCTCGTACGGCAAGGCATTGGCAGGACGTTCGTCGAACAGATCGCGACCGGCGGGCACGAAGCCGGGCAGATCGTCGGCGATCAGGCGCAGCGACAGCACGGGCGCCGGCAATTGCACTTGTTCGAGGCGTCCGCGCGCGGCTTCGAGCAATACTTGCGCGTCGCGCTCGGGCGCGAGCATGCCAATGGTTACGTCCGTCGCCTTGCCGTCGCGATGTTCCAGTTTCAATGCAAAGCGCTGCACGCCGCCATCGCGGCCGGAAAGATACGCCGCAAGATCGCTCGTCATGCGTTTCAACGGAAACACCAAGGCGGCGATGTTTTCCACTTCGTGCGACAGTTCGATGCGCCAGTCGACCGCATCGGGCGGCACGTACAGGTCCAGGCCTGCCGGCGCGTTGCCCAGCAAACGATCGATGGTGTGCAGCAACTCGGCGCCGAAACGCCGCTGCAGGCCGTCGCGCGGCATGCGCAGCAACTGGCCCAGGCGGCGGATGCCCATGCGCGGCAAGGCATCCACCGCCTGCTCCGGCAAATGGCTTTGCTGCAAGGGCACCGCATCGAGTGCGCGCTGCATGGTTTCCTGCGTGAGCACGGCCTGCCCATCGCTTACGCCTGCAAGCACGTGCGCGGCGTGCGGCGTGGGTGCGGCGGCGATGCGATGGCGGAAGCCAAGCTCGGTGAGATCGCGGCGCAGGTTGCGCTCGATCTGCGTCCACTCACCCAACAGGCTGCGGCTGCGGCTGATTTCCAGCACAATGGCGTGCGGCAGCAAGGCCACTTGCGAGCTGTAGCGGTAGGCGACACTGGCGAGAAAACGCTGCCAGCGATCGGCTTCCGCACGGTCGTAGGGAATGGCTTCGAATTGCGCCAGCAAGGCTTGTGCGGCCGTCAGGCGCTGGCCGACGTGCAAACCCGCGGCCTGGGCCGAAGCGTTCGCGGCGACTACGCAGCGTGCATTCGCCGGGCCATCCACCAGCACCAGCGGCATGTCATCGGCGCAGCGGCGGAGGACACCGTCCAGTACCAAGTGCGGCAGTGCTATGCAGGTCCACAACATGGCCGATCACCGTCGCCCCTCTTCTTTCTCCAAAGCGCCGGGCAAGCTCCTCCCCCTGCTTGCAGGGGGAGGTTGGGAGGGGGTGAACTCTTGCGGGAAAGTCTTCGGCAAGTGCCCTGCCCCACCCCAACCCTCCCCTGCAAACAGGGGAGGGAGCTGCTCTTCGCATGGATAGCTACGTGCGGAGAGAGAAAGATTTGTTGCGCTCTCTTCAAAAGAAATAGGATGCACAGGCACATTGCCGCCACGGCATTTGCGTATCCAAAGCGATGGCTGCGGGCTTGCGGCGATTTCCAACCGCAACGCCGCCGGTGAAGCATTCGCCAGATGACGACGGTCACGAAACACAAACGCCAAGGCGCGGCCGGTATCCGCGGCGACTTGCAAACGGCGCAGGCTGCGATCGTCCGCCTGTTGCGGCCACGCCAGCACGGCGGCGCAACTGCCGGATCGCAGGCATTGCTCGGCGGCCCACAGCACTTGTTTTTCGTCCGCATCGACGATGTCCACGCGCTGCAGATTCACGCCTTGCTGCCGCCAGCCCATCGCGCAAGGCACATACGGCGGCGCAATCAGGACAACCGGGCGCTGGCCTTGCGTAAGCCGCGCCAGCGTCGGCAATACCAGGCGCAATTCGCCGATGCCGTCGGCCGGCAACAGGATTTCCGTCAGCGATGCTTCCGGCCAGCCACGCATGGGCAAGGCGGCATCGAGCAGCGGCCAGCCGGTGGGTTGCCCACCTTCTACCGGCGGCAATGCCCGGCCGCGCCAGACCTGCCGGGCCTCCAGCAGGTTCGACAAGGCCACCACGGTGCCCATCAGCCGCCCCTCACCAGACCTGCGAACAGTCCTTCGATGGCAAAGTCTTCAGTGGGATCGGGATCGATCGGCTGATAGCCGGGGCTGTTCGGCAGCAGGCGGATCACGTCGCCTTTCCAATACAGCCGCTTGATGGTGAATCGCTCACCCGCCACGCGCGCCGCCACCACTTGGCCATGGCGGGCGACCGGCGTGGCGTGTACGGCGACCAGGTCGCCATCCAGAATGCCTTCGTCGCGCATGGAGTCGCCGATGACCCGCACCAGGTAATCCGGCTGCAGGCGAAACAGCCAGCGCGATACGCGCAAGCTGCGTTCCACGCGGGATTCGGAAAAGATCGGCTCGCCCGCCGCGATGCGGCCGATCAGGGGCAGTTCCAGGGTATCGGCGGCGAGCGGATCTTCCTCCTGCACCAGCCGGATGCCGCGCGCCCGGTTGGGCTCGACCACCAGCCGCCCCTTCGCCTCCAGCGAACGCACGTGCTTGAGCACCGCGCTCACGTTCGGGATGCCCATCGCCTGGCCGATTTCCTCCAGCGTAGGCGCCTCGCCGCCCTGCTCCAGCCGCTCGCGGATGAAGGCGAGGATGTTGGACTGGCGGCTGGTGAGCAGTAGAGTCATGGCGCACATCTTTTCACCTTTTCAGGTGAAAATGAAGTGCCCGCCGTTAGCCTCCTCCCGGCTGGCGGAGAAGAGCTTTACAAGGTCAAACTGGCTCCAGCCAACCCCATTTGTCCTGCGTTTTGCCGTTGAACAGCCCGAAATACAGCTCCTGCAGGCGACGGGTAAGACGCCCGGCCTTGCCGCTGCCGACCTGCTTGCCGTCGATCTCGCGGATGGGCGTGATTTCGGCAGCGGTGCCGCACATCAGCACTTCGTCGGCCAGGTACAGGTATTCGCGCGGGATATCGCGCTCCACCACTTCGATGCCGTCTTCGCGCGCCAGCACCTTGATGGTGTCGCGGGTGATGCCGGCAAGGATGGACGCGCTGGCCGGCGTGGTGTGCAGCACGCCATCGAAGACCAGGAACAGGTTTTCGCCGGCGCCTTCGCTGAGCAGTCCGCTGGCAGCAAGGGCAATACCTTCGCCGAAACCAAGGCGGCGCGCTTCGCGCGCGACGAGCTGGCCGGAAAGATAATTGCCGCCGGCTTTGGCGCCTGCCGGAACGGTATTGGGCGCAAAGCGCTGCCAGCTCGATACGCAGGCAGTAATGCCCACTTCCAGCGCCTCCGGCCCGAGGTACGGACCCATCGGCCAGGTGGCCACGGCGACGTCGATCGGCGTGTCAGCGGAAAGCCCGAAACCGCCCAGGCCACGATAGGCCACGGGGCGCAGGTAAGCAGCGGCGTAACCGTTCTTGCGGATCACTTCGCGGCACGCTGCAGCCAGCTCTTCCTGCGTGTACGGCAGCGCCATGTCGTAGATCTTGGCCGAGAGGTACAGGCGCTTTAGATGATCGGTAAGGCGGAAGATTGCGGCGCCTTCCGGCGTGACGTAGCTGCGTATCCCTTCAAACACCGACGAACCGTAATGCAAGGCATGCGACATCACGTGCGCGGTGGCGTCTTTCCACGGCTTGATCTCGCCGTTCTGCCAAATCCATTCGGGATACTGCTGGGTCATGGGGGATCTCCAGTGGGGATCGCCCATGATAACGCGCCAAGTCTTTCGAGACCTTTCGCTTGGCGCCTCTAGCCGTTTTGCGGCCGCAACCACACACAGCCCGAACGGTGCACCACGTCGAAGCGGGTTTGCACGGCGGCGCCGCTGCCGTCGTCGGATTCGGTCTGCACGATCAATGCCTCGCCATGCGCTGGCGTTGGATTGGATGCGGCTGACAAGGAAAGCGAAGATGCATCCGCGTCGTCGCCATGGCCCGATGATGTGGCGCCTGGAATGCTTTTCACGTCGATCAACGGACGTGACATCAAGCGAATGAAGTAGCGGATATCGGCGACGACTTCGTCTTTTCCATCGCCGTTCCATAGGGTAAGGCCTGCAAGGCGATTGGGTTTGCGTGCGGCAAATGCGTCGATCACCGCTTGCTTGAGTTGCTGCAGATCTGCAGCGCAGGTCACCGCGGGAGCTTGCGAAGGCGCGGCCGGCGCGGATGCACTCACGGCAGGCGTGGGCATTGCCGGCTTGGCGTTCACGTCGGTGCAAACGCGATCGGTAAAAACGGGAATGCCATTCGCGCCGATGCAACGATGGATGTCGCCCTGCGCCTTGACCGCAGAGAAGGGCAACAACAACAGCAATAGCAGAAGCAAGGCCAGAATACGCATCGGGCAAGCATAGCCCGATGCGTGCGATGCATCAGTGGAGCTGATCAAGTACGGCGCGCGTCGCTTTCGTCCGGTTCAGCGTATAAAAATGCAGGCCTGGCGCGCCGCCTTCGAGCAGGCGGCGGCACATTTGCGCTACCACTTCCGCACCCATCGCACGGATGGATTCCGCATCGTCGTAATACGCCTGCATGCGCTTGGCGATCCAGCGCGGGATTTCTGCGCCGCAAGCATCTGAAAAACGCTTGAGCTGGGCGTAGTTGGAGATCGGCATGATGCCCGGCACGATCGGCACCGACACGCCTATGCGGCGCACGTCGTCGACGAAGCGGAAATACGCATCGGCGTTGAAGAAATACTGCGTGATGGCGCCATCCGCACCGGCATCGACCTTCGCCTTGAAATGCTTGAGATCGACCTGGACGTCTTCGGCTTGCGGATGCATTTCCGGATACGCCGCCACTTCGATATGGAAGTGGTCGCCCGTGTGCTCGCGAATGAAGCGCACCAGCTCGGCGGCGTAACGAAAATCGCCCGGCGAGGCCATGCCCGAGGGCAGATCGCCACGCAGCGCCACCAGGCGCCGGTAGCCTGCGGCGCGATAGGTATCGAGCAGGTCGGCGATTTCCTTGCGGGTGCCACCCATGCAGGACAGGTGCGGTGCAACATCCAGGCCATGCTGTCGATGCAAGCGCGCCACCGTTTCGCTGGTATAGCTCAGCGTGGAGCCGCCGGCACCGAAGGTTACGGAAACATATTCGGGCTTGAGCGCCTTCAGCTCCTTGGCGCTCTTGTCGAGCTGGGCGCGCTGTTCGTCGGTCTTGGGTGGAAAGAATTCGAAGCTGATGGCCGGCATGTTCTAGATCCTTGGCGTCGAACCGACAGTATATGTATCTCTTATTCGAGATGAAAAGATATATTGCCATATCGGGCGCGCACCGACGCGCCAGGACGCGACTTCCGTTCCGCGCCATGGGTCCCGGCACGGGCTGACACTACGTATACCGGTCTGTCATCATCCCTGGATTGTGCCGCCCCGGGCGGTCGTTCTCTGGTCTGAAGGGAGTACTCGATGTCTTCTTCCAACGCGATCCGCCGCGATGTGGGGCCGTTTGCCCTCATGCTGACCGGCCTGGGTTCGATCATCGGTTCCGGCTGGCTGTTTGGCGCGTGGAAGGCGGCCGGCCTGGCCGGTCCCGGCGCGATCTGGGCGTGGGTACTGGGCGCGGCGATCATCATGACCATCGCGCTGACGTACGCGGAATTGGGGGCGATGTTCCCCGAGTCCGGCGGCATGGTGCGCTATGGGCATTATTCGCACGGCTCGCTGGTGGGCTTTATTGCCGCGTGGGCGAACTGGATCGCGATCGTGTCGGTGATTCCAGTGGAGGCCGAAGCCTCAGTGCAGTACATGGCGTCGTGGCCATGGACGTGGGCGCAGGATCTGTACCACGTCAGCAATGGCGTCGGCGAGCTGAGTCCTTATGGCCTCGGCATCGCAGCGGTGCTGGTGGTCGTCTACTTTCTGCTCAACTTCTGGAGCGTGAAGCTGTTTGCGCATTCCAACACCGCCATCACCGTATTCAAGCTGGTGGTGCCGGCAGCGACCGGCCTGGCGCTGATCGCCAGCGGCTTTCATCCCGAGAATTTCTCGGTGGGCATCCATGGCGACAAGCATGCGATCGATTTCGCCGCGGTGCTCACGGCAGTCGCCACGGCGGGCATCGTCTTCAGCTTCAACGGCTTCCAGAGTCCGGTGAACCTGGCTGGCGAGGCACGTAATCCGGGACGCAGCATTCCCTTTGCGGTAGTCGGCTCGATTTTGCTCGCGACGGTGATTTACGTGATCCTGCAAGTGGCCTATCTCGGCGCGGTGCCGCAGGAGATGCTGGCCAAGACAGGCTGGCATGGCGTCGACTTCCGCTCGCCGTTTGCGGAGCTGGCCATCATCGTCAACCTGCACTGGCTTGCCATGCTGCTGTATGTGGATGCCTTCATCAGCCCCAGCGGTACCGGCATGACCTACACCGCCACCACTGCGCGCATGATCTATGGCATGGAGCGCAATGGCACGCTGCCGAAGATCCTGGGCCAAGTTCATCCGACATGGGGCGTACCGCGTCCGGCGATGTGGTTCAACCTGGTGGTGTCGTTCCTGTTTCTGTTCTTCTTCCGCGGCTGGGGCACGCTGGCGGCGGTAATCTCGGTGGCGACGATCATTTCCTATCTCACCGGCCCGGTCAGCGTGATGACCTTGCGCCGAACCGCCCAGGAATTGCATCGCCCGCTGCGTGTGGCAGGGTTGCCGATACTGGCCGGCGTGGCCTTCATCATGGCGACGGAATTGCTGTATTGGGCGAAGTGGCCGCTGACCGGGGAAATCATCCTGCTGATGGTGGTGGCCTTGCCCGTGTATCTGTATTACCAGGCGAAGGCCGGCTGGCATGATTTCGGCCGCCATCTGAAAGGTGCGTGGTGGCTGATCTTCTATTTGCCCACCATCGCCCTCGTGTCGTGGCTGGGCAGCACGACCTTTGGTGGCCGTGGCTATCTGTCTTACGGCACCGATCTTGTTGTCGTCGCGGTGGTCGGCCTGGTGTTTTACCTGTGGGGCGTGAAGTCCGGCTGGCGCACGCCTGCGGTGGAAGCAGCACGCGACACGGCACACTCCCATCCGGATCTGCCGCTGGTACCGCCGGATGAGGAAACCGTCGAACAGATCGTGCGCCGCTAAGCGCGTTGCGCGTCAACCCAAGGCGAGGATGTCGCCCAGCAAGGCCTGGGCAGTCACCTCAGGACCGGCGCCCGGCCCTTGGATGACCAGGGGCTGCGTGTGGTAGCGCGTGGTGGTCAACGCAAACTGGTTATCCGTGCCGTACAGGCGTGCTGCGGGGTGCGTCAGCGGCACTTCGGTAATGCCCACGCGTGCGCGGCCGCGTTGATTGAGCCGCGCCAGGAAACGCAGTACGTGCCCACGCTCGCGCGCAGCTTCATGCAAGGCGGCCAGCGGTTCGTCCAGCTCTTCCAGCCGGCCAAGGAACGCATCGGTGGAAAGATCGCGCAGGCTTTCGGGTACCAGGCTCTCGACGACGACTTCGTCGTTGCCCAAGGCGAAGCCGGCATTGCGCGCGAGGATCAGCAGCTTGCGGGCCACGTCTTCGCCGGAGAGATCGGCACGAGGGTCCGGCTCCGTGTAACCCAGCTTGCGCGCCTCGCGCAGCAGCTCGGAAAACGGACGGCTGCCGTCATATGTGTTGAACAGATAGGAAAGCGAGCCGGAAAAAACACCTTCCAGCGTAAGCAGGCTGTCCCCGCAGTCGCACAGGCGGCGCAAGGTGGAAAGCACCGGCAAGCCGGCGCCCACGGTGGCGGAATCGCCATAACGTCCACCTGCGGCACGCGCCGCTTGCAGTGCACGCCAGCCCGACAGATGCCCGCCGGCCAGTGATTTGTTGGCCGTGACGACGTGGTAGCCGCGCGCCAGCCAGTCGGCATGGCGCGACGCCAGTTCCGCGGATGCGGTGGCGTCGACCACGACTTTGAGCGCCGCATGGTGCGCATCCAGTGCCGACAACAATGCAGCATCGTCACGTGGCGCACCTTCGCGCTTCAGGCGTTCGCGCAGATCGCGCGCCGCCAATTGAACCGCTTCGGTCTGCTGCTTGCGCGAATTGGCAGCGCCCACCAGATGCAGCCGTTTTGCCACCGGCGTGCATAGCAGCTTGAGAAATGCACCGCCTACTACGCCGGTGCCGAGCAATACCAGTGCAACCTCCTGGGGTGCTACGGATGATTTAGGAGCCGCGGCATCAGCCAGCACCGCACTCATGCAATCACCCGGCGTTTCGAGGCGTTCTCGCTGACCGCTTGCGCACGCTGCAAACCGGCTTCGAGGTCGAGCAACAGGTCGTCGCCGTCCTCGATGCCAATAGACAAGCGCAAAAGCGTGTCGGCAATACCGGCAGCACGGCGCGCTTCCGGCGCCATCGCAGCGTGCGTCATCGAAGCGGGATGAGCGACCAGGCTTTCCACGCCACCCAGCGATTCGGCCAACGAGAAATAGTGCAGGCCGTCCACAAAGGCTTCGATCTGCGGAACGTCGCCCTGCAGCTCAAAACTCAGCATGGCGCCGAAACCTTGCTGCTGGCGTGCAGCCAGCGCGTGCCCCGCATGATGCGCCAGGCCGGGGTAATAGACGGTGCGCACGGCGTCGTGCTGATCCAGATGCGTCGCGATGCGCTCTGCATTTTCCTGATGCTGGCGCAGGCGAACGCCCAGCGTGCGCAGGCCGCGCAAGGTGAGGAAGCTGTCGAACGGCGCGCCGGTAAGACCGTTGCAATTGCCCCACCATTTCAACTGTTCGGCTACGGCTGCGTCACGCGCGACGACAGCACCGCCGACGACATCGCTGTGCCCGTTGATGTACTTGGTGGTGGAATGCACGACCACGTCCGCGCCCAGCGTGAGCGGCTGCTGCAATGCCGGCGACAGGAAGGTGTTGTCCACCACCACCAAGGCGCCGACAGCGTGCGCCGCCTGTGCCACATGGCGAATATTGGTAATCCGCAGCAACGGGTTCGAGGGTGTTTCCACCCACACCAACGCAGGCTTCAACGCCAGGCCTTCGGCAAGCGCATGGTTGTCGGTGAGATCGACGAAGTGAACGCTGAAACGCCCCTTTTTCGCCCATGCGTCGAGCAAGCGCCAGGTACCGCCGTAGCAGTCATGTGCTGCCAGCACGGTGGCGCCGGCAGGCACCAGTTCCAGCGCCAGGGCGACGGCGGCCATGCCGCTTGCGGTGACTACCGCGCCGGCACCCTGTTCGAGTTCGGCCAAGGCGTTGCCGAGCAGATCGCGCGTGGGATTGCCACTGCGCGAATAGTCATAGGCCCGCTTGCCGCCCAGGCCCGTGAAGCTGTAGTTGGTAGACAGATGTAGCGGCGGCACGACGGCGCCATGCTGCGTATCCGATTCAATGCCTGCCCGTACGGCACGGGTGCTGGAGGCGGCTTCCTTGGTGATATCAGCGCACATGGTTCAAGCTCCGCTACGACAAGAGGCAGCCTGGCGCAGCAAGGGCGCCAGTTTATGGGTTTCTTTCAGGAAGGCATCGTGTCCGTAGGGCGAGTCGACCACTTCCAGCGTGGCCGGACCACGCAGCCGGCGCTGCAGTTCGCACAGATCAGCCAGCGGTACGAGGCGATCGGAGGGAAAGCCGATCAGTGTCGCCGGCACGCTGACCGATTCCGGCGCGACGTCGTGCAGATCGATCGATTCGGATAGGGCGAGAAAACGCTCCAGGTCAAAGCGCTGGACGAAGCTGCGTCCGGCGTGTTCGAGATAGTCCTCGACCGGGAAATGAAAGCGGCCTTCGCGGTAGTCCGGCGTGCCGTCAAAGCGGCGTGCGAATTCTTCGCTGCCGCGATAGGTGGTCATGGCCAATTGACGCGCAAGGGAGAGCGCTTCGTTGATCTGGCCGGAAGCCTGGCCCAGGCGCAGAATCTGGCGCTGGATCGCGCGCTGTGCGGTAGCCATCGGATGGGCGCGATGTGCGCCGGCCAGCAAGACCAGCTTCTCCAGCTTGTCCGGATGGCGCGCGGCGAACGCGAGCGCAGTCATCGCACCGTAGGAAGACCCAATGAAGGCAGCGACTCGGCCGATGCCGAGTGCGTCTACCAGCGCAGCCAGCGCATCCGCCTGATCCTCGCTGGAGATGGCGCGAGGGTGGTTCTCGAAATCAGCCGGCGTCAGCCAGTCGATGCTCAGCACCCGGCAATGTGCCAAGTCGATCGCCTGGCCATGCCCCACCAGTTCCGACCACCAGCCGGGCTTGCCCTGTCCGGCGCCAGCGACATGGCGATCCGCGGAGATGCCGCCCTGCACGATGATCGTGGGCGCATCCGGTGCACCCGCCCACTGGTAACGCACGTCCACCTGGACGGCGCCATGACCGTACTTGGGTTGCAGGCTCAGGCGGCGGGCGCTGCGTTGCTCGGTGAGCGTACTGCGCGAATGCAGGGGTACGACCACGGCAGTGGGGCGATCTTCGAGTGAGGAGTTGGCGAGGTGGGGCATGTCAGTTCTCCGTTTGCATCGCCCTGCGGAGAACCTATGAGGAGTTGTCGCCGGATATGCCATGTATGGCATGGACTGACGACATCCCATCTCTCGGTCGGCGCTTACGCACCCCGCAGGAGTTGGCACCGTTACAGGTTTGATCCTGCAGGTTGCCCCGGCTTCAAAGGGCCTGTCCCTCAGCCGGTCTCGATGAGTGGGATCGACTATACATATGCGTTTTTTTACCGTCAATGGACGTTTAGACGTCTATACGGAAAAACATCTCAAAAAAGTGGCGAGTTTTCGCTATATGGGAAAAGACCATATGTGCCATGGGCCGCCTTGGGACGAACGATGGCAGGCAGCCCGGCGCGCGCTATCCTCTCCCTTCCTTTCACTGATAGCGGCCATATGGCGCCCATGAGCATCAAGCCGGATCTTTCCTCGGCCGTCGGCCACACGCCCCTGCTGCGCCTCCGCCACGCTTCGGAGCTGACCGGCTGCGATGTGTTGGGCAAGGCGGAGTTCCTCAATCCAGGCGGGTCGATCAAGGACCGCACCGCCCTTGGGCTGATCCTGGATGCCGAGAATCGGGGCCTGCTGCGTCCCGGCGGCACGATCGTGGAAGGGACGGCCGGGAATACCGGGATCGGGATGGCGCTGATCGGGGCCAGCCGCGGATACCGGTCGGTGATCTTCATGCCTGAGACGCAGAGTCGCGAGAAGATTGATGCCTTGCGTGTCGCAGGTGCAGACGTACGACTGGTGCCGGCCGTACCGTTCAAGGACCCCAGACATTACGTGCATGTCGCCCGCGCCTATTGCGAAGGCCTGAACGAGCAGGCGTATGGCAACGCCTGGTTCGGCAACCAGTTCGACAACACGGCCAATCGCGACTGGCACGAGGCCACTACCGCCGAAGAAATCTGGGAACAGACGGCAGGCAGGATCGACGGCTTTGTCTGCTCGGCCGGTACGGGCGGCACCCTTGCCGGCGTCGGCAGGGCGCTGAAATCACGCAATCCTCGGGTGAAGATTGCGCTTTCCGATCCTGCCGGCTCGGCGCTGGCCAACTACATCAATCGTGGCGAGTTGCTCGCGGAAGGCAGCTCCATCAGCGAGGGCATCGGATCCAGCCGCATCACCGCGAATTTCCAGGATGCGCCGATCGATCTTGCATGGTCAATTCCGGACCAGGAATCCGTGCCACTGCTGCATCAGCTGCTCCGGGAGGAAGGCTGGTGCATCGGCGGCTCCAGCGGCGTGAACCTAGCCGGCGCTATCCGGCTGGCAAAGGCGCTCGGGCCGGGGCATACCATCGTCACCATCTTGGCTGATGCTGGCACGCGCTATCAGGCCAAGCTGTTCAACCCGCCGTTTCTGCGAGAGAAAAATATTCCGGTGCCGGATTGGCTGGCGCAATCGTTCGGCAATTGATGCCTCGGGAAGGCGATAGCCGGGCGCCCGTCCGCACCTCGCACGCTGCCCCGCGCAACACTGAAAGCGAACGATCTGGCAATTCCCTGACCGACACACCGGCGATGGGACGCGATCGCAAAGCCGTCCCTATGCACCGCACCGAGCGCGTGACAAAGCAAAACGCCTTCCCGGATGGGAAGGCGTTTTAGGGATAAAGCCCCTGGCGGTGACCTACTCTTGCATGGAAGTCCACACTACCATCGGCGCAGCTGCGTTTCACTTCCGAGTTCGGGATGGGATCGGGTGGGGCCACAGCGCTATAGCCGCCAGGGAAG